>WBZS01000021.1_pt1 | contig 427171 bp, 368 predicted proteins | sample 5204201 | NCBI WGS metagenome assembly WBZS01 (sample SAMN12344357, study PRJNA552823) | activated sludge metagenome | biome: Activated sludge suspended growth; feature: Nitrification reactor; material: Wastewater; isolation source: activated sludge from nitrification reactor of wastewater... | reverse complement strand
TCGACCGGCGGGCCGCCAAGGAACGCGCCGAGGAGGGCGACACCGACGAGGGCGGCTGGTTCCTGCGCCGCCGCCCCCACCGGCCGTTGATCGTGGCGTCCCGGCACGACCTGCTCGACGTCGCCGAGGCCCTCGGACGCCGCGCCGACACCCTGGTCGCCGAGGCCGACCCGACGGGCACCGCCGAACTCGTCCCGGCCGCCCGGGTGGCCGCCGAACTGGGCGCGGTCCTCGACCGGGCCGAGGAGGCCGCCCCGACGCGGGCGGCGTCCCCCTACGACGGGCTGCGCGACGGCCGCCGCCTGGCCCGGCTGGCGGCGGGGCTGGCGGAGCGGGCGGGGGCGTCCGCGCTCGGCGAACTGCACCACACCGGACTACCGGCCGCGCAGGCCCTGAGGCACACCCTCACCGGGGTGGCGCCCGGGCAGCGGTACCTCGCCGAGGCACTGCGCGACCGGGTGGCGGCCCGCTTCCCCGACCTGCCCGCGCTGCCCGCCCGCCCCGACCTGGACTTGGTCGTCGCGCAGGCCGGGATCGGCCTGCGGTTCGACGAGGACGCCCGCGCCTACGCCGCCCCGACCCCCACCGGCGGCGACACCACCGGCCTGGAGCGGCGGCAGCCCACGCTCCACCCGACCCACCCCCGGCAGCTCGGCCCGGGCGCGGTCGGGCAGCGGCTGCTCGACAGCCGGCAGCGCCGCTCGTTCGTCGCCCTCGGCGTCGCCCCCCAACGCCTCGACGAACTGCTCACCGTGCTGCGCGCCCGCTTCGACGCCGTCGAACTGGATCTGTCCGCCGCCCTGCTCGACGCCCTGCACGCCGCCGCCGCGGCGGCGAACATCCCCTGGTCCACGGTGCTCGACGCGGACGCCGACGCGCCCGGCTCCCGCGCCCAGGCCGGCCTGAACGCCCTGGTCGGCCGGTCGCTGCCGACCGTCCGCGGGCAGATCGAGCAGGCGCTGGCCGAGGCCGGCGACCGGCCGGTCGCCCTGGTGGACGCCTCCCTGCTGGCCCGCTTCGACGCCCTCGGCGAGCTGGCCCCCTGGCTCGACCTGGCCACCCCCCGCCCGACCGCGGTGTGGCTCGTCGTGCCGCAACTGCCGGCCAGCTGGGGCGCCCTGGTCGACGGACGCCCCCTGCCCCTGACCGCGCCCAGCCAGTTCGTCACCGTGCCCGCCGACTGGATCGACGCCCACCGCCCCGCCCCCGAAGGAGCCCCCGCGTGACCGCCGCCGACACCCTGGTCGCCGACCTCAAACAGCAGGTCCTCGCCCTGGAGGCCGACCTCCGCGACCGGCTCACCCTGCCCGAGTTCCACGGCCCCTGGAGCCAGGAACACGCCGCCGCCACCCACGCCGACCGCACCGCCGCCACCTTCACGGCCTGGGCCGACGACCGCCTCACCCAGGCCGCCGTCTCCTGGGTGCTGACGTCCGTGTTCGTCCGGTTCTGCGAGGACAACCGCCTGCTCACCCCCGTCTGGATCGCCGGCCCCCCCGAACGCCGCCAAGAAGCCCTGGACGCCCAACTCGCCTACTTCCGCACCCACCCCGAACACACCGACCGCGACTGGCTGCTGCAGGCCGTCGCCCACCTGGCCGCCACCCCCGCCACCCGCGGTCTGGTCGACGACCAGGCGATGCTGTGGACCATCGCCCCCTCCGGCCACGCCGTCACCCGGCTGCTCGACTTCTGGCGGCGCACCGACGAGGCCGGCGCCCTCGTCCACGACTTCACCGACCCCGACCTGTCGACCCGGTTCCTCGGCGACCTCTACCAGGACCTCTCCGAGCACGCCAAGAAGACCTACGCCCTGCTGCAGACCCCCGAGTTCGTCGAGGAGTTCATCCTCGACCGCACCCTCACCCCCGCCCTGGCCGACCGGCCCCTGGAGGGCTTCAAACTCATCGACCCCGCCTGCGGCTCGGGACACTTCCTGCTCGGCGCCTTCCGCCGCCTCCTGCAGAGATGGGACGCCGAGGCCCCCGCCCTCGGCCCCCGCGCACGCGTCCAGATGGCCCTGGACGCCGTCTGGGGCGTCGACCTCAACCCCTTCGCCGCCGCCATCGCCACCTTCCGGCTCACCGTCGCTGCCCTGCAAGCCACCGGGGGGCAGTCGCTGGAGGACGCCCCCGGCTTCAGCATCCACGTGCTCGCCGGCGACAGCCTGTGGTTCAGCCACGACCAGGACGCGCTGTTCAACCTCCGGGACGACTTCGCCTACTCCACCGAACACAAGGACGCCCTCGTCGCCGCCCTGGCCCGCGGCCAGTACGACGCCGTCGTCGCCAACCCGCCCTACATCACCGTCAAGGACAAGGCCCTCAACGCCGCCTACCGGCAGCGGTACAACCACGTGAGCGGAAAGTACGCTCTCACCGCCCCCTTTATGGAGTTGCTCTTCAAGCTGGCCAAGGGTGGCACGAACGATGGGCCACCAGGCTGGGTGGGTCAGATCACGAGCAACTCGTTCATGAAGCGAGGTTTCGGCGTCCCGCTGATCGAAGATCTGCTCGGCGAGCTCGACCTGCGGCTGGTGATCGACACCTCTGGCGCCTATATCCCAGGCCACGGCACCCCAACGGTAATCCTCGTCGGCTGTAACCACAGCCCGAGGACCGCCACGGTGCGTGCGGTGCTTGGCATCCGGGGCGAACCGGGTCGCCCCAGGGTTGCGCGAGACGGCGTGGTTTGGTCGGCGATCAATCATCAAGCGAGCAACGCGGGCTATCAGGACAGTTGGATCACGGTCACTGACTTGGATCGCCACCTCCTCACCAGTCATCCGTGGAGCCTCACCGGAGGCGGCGCCGACACCCTCCTTGCTGGCCTCAACAAGCAAGCCAAGCGCTTGGGTAACGTTGTCGATTCTGCGGGAATCACTGCGTTTACGCTGACTGACGACGCATATCTTGCACCGGCAGCGAGCGTAAACACACGCTCGATCACTCCAACTTTTACAAAACCGATGGTCGAAGGGGACCAGATTCGTGATTGGCGTCTCGATTTGGGACTCACCGCGATCTTTCCCTACTCGGCCTCCTTTGACCCAATCGATGTGACGCCCTGCGGGCCTCTACTCAAATGGCTTTGGCCATTTCGCACGAGCATGTCGCGCAGCGTCATGTTTGGCGGTCGCACCAAAGTCGAATCTGGCCTCAAGTGGACCGAATACGGCCGCTTGACCGCATCCAAGCTCCGAGTACCCCTGTCGATCACACACGCATTCGTTTCAACGCACAACCACTTCGTGCTCGACCGTGGTGGCAAGGTGTTCAAGCAAACAGCACCCGTCATTAAGCTGGGGGCGGGGGCGTCCGAGGATGATCATCTGCGGCTGTTGGGGGTGTTGAACTCGTCGACGGCGTGTTTCTGGTTGAAGCAGAACAGCCACGACAAAGGTAACGGCGGCTACGGCGGCGGAATCGCGCACACGGAGTGGGAGCGCTTCTACGAGTTCACCGGGACCACGTTGCAGGATTTCCCGCTGCCGAGGGTGCTGCCGTTGGAGCGGGCGCGGACGCTGGACACGTTGGCTCGGGAGTTGTCGGCCCAGCAGGTGTCCGCGCTGATCGCGTCCGTGACCCCGACGGCCGACCTCTTGGCGTCCACCGAGGTGTTCCAGGCGTCCCTGCGCGGCCGGATGATCGCCCAGCAGGAGGAGTTGGATTGGGAGGTGTACCCGTCCTACGGGCTGCTGGACGAGGCGCTGGTCTACGCCGGTGAGCCGCCGGAGGTGGCGTTGGGTGAGCGGGCGTTCGAGATCGTCCTGGCCCGCAAGGTGGCCGCGGGCGAGGAGGACACGGCGTGGTTCGAGCGGCACGGCTCGACGCCGGTCACCGAGATCCCTGCCCACTGGCCCGCTGACTATCAGGCCCTCGTGCAGCGGCGCATCGACACGATCGAGTCCGTCGATGCGATCCGCCTCTTGGAGACGCCGGAGTTCAAGCGGCGGTGGGCGTCCGAGCCGTTCGAGAAGCAGGCGGAACGTGCGCTGCGCGGTTGGTTGCTGGATCGGTTGGAGGATCGTGCGCTGTGGTTCTCCCCCCAAGGGCACCCGACGCCGCGGTCGGTGAGCCAGGTGGCGGACGTCCTGGGCCGCGACGCCGAGTTCGTGGGGGTGGTGGACCTGTGGGCGGGCGTCCGGGACGTGGACCTGACCCGGGCGTTGACGGATCTGCTGGAGCCGGAGGCGGTGCCGTATCTGGCGGCGTTGCGGTTGAAGGATGCCGGTCTGCGGAAGTTCGCCGAGTGGCAGCGCACCTGGGAGTTGCAGCGGCAGGAGGACGCGCTGCGGCCGGCGCCGGGGGCGTCCGAGGCGGAGCAGCAGCGGGCGAACGCCGAGGCGGACCGGTTCGCGGCGACGATCCCGGTGCCGCCGAAGTACACGACGCCGGATTTCCGGAAGGTGTCGTACTGGTCGGCGCGCGGCAAGTTGGACGTGCCGAAGGAGCGGTTCATCGGCTACCCGGGGGCGGGCCGGGAGACCGATCCGACGCCGCTGTTGGGTTGGGCGGGGTGGGATCACGCGCAGCAGTCGTTGGCGTTGGCGACGATCCTCAACGACCGGCAGGCCGAGGGCGCCCCTGATGCGGTGTTGGTGCCGTTGGTGGCCGGCATGGCCGAGCTGCAGCCGTGGGTGGAGCAGTGGCACGCCGCGGTGGATCCGACGTTCGGGGTGAGCCTGGCCGGGTTCCTGGCCGAGCAACTGCGCGCGCGGCTGTTGGAGCTCGGGCTGACCCGGGATGATCTGACGCGGTGGCGTCCGGCCCCGGCGTCGCGTGGAAGGAGACCCCGCCGATGAGCGCCCCCTTGCGTGACATCTTCACGATCCCGGAGCAGACGTCGACGTCGGATTACGTGTTGCGGCTCACCGAGAGCGTCGACGACGCCCACCTGGCCCGCACCCTGGCCGACTATGTGGTGACGCCGGAGTTGGCGCGGGCGTTCGACACGGCGTTGGCGGTAGTCGCGGACGCGATCGGCCGGGACACGTCGCGGGGGGCGTTCCTGACGGGGTCGTTCGGGTCGGGCAAGAGCCACTTCATGGCGGTGCTGTACGCGGTGTTGCGGCAGGACGCCCGGGCCCGGGCGCTGCCGGACCTGGCCGAGCCGATCGCCCGGCACGATCCGGTGTTGCAGGGCCGCCGGATCCTGCCGTTGACGTTCCACCTGTTGGGGGCGCAGTCGTTGGAGCAGGCGCTGTTCGACGGGTATCTGCGGCAGGTGGCCGCGTTGCATCCGGGGACGCCGCTGCCCGCCCTGCACCAGACGACGCAGCTGCTGGCCGACGCCGACGCGTTGCGGCGGCGGATGGGCGATGCGGCGTTCTTCGCCGGCCTGAACGAGGGCGCGGGTGGGGATGTGTGGGGCACCGTCCTCGGCGGGGCCGCCGTCTGGGACGCCGCCGGCTTCGAGGCCGCGCGGGCGGCGTCCGGCACCGATCCGCGGCGGGCCGAGTTGGTGGCGGCGCTGATCGAGCACTACTACGCGGGCTACACCCGGCACGCCGCGCACGTCGGGCTGGACGAGGGGCTGACGGCGATCTCGGGGCATGCGCAGCGGCTGGGCTACGACGCGGTGGTGTTGTTCCTGGACGAGTTGGTGTTGTGGTTGGCGTTCCACATGCGCGACCACGCGTTCTTCGGGGCCGAGTCGCAAAAGATCACCAAGTTGGTCGAGGGCGGTCAGGGGGGCCGGCGGGTGCCGCTGGTGTCGTTCATCGCCCGGCAGTTGGATCTGCGGCGCTGGTTGGCCGACTCGGGGGCGTCCGGGGCGGAGCAGCAGGCGCTGGATCAGGCGTTCCGGTTCCAGGAGGGCCGGTTCACCCAGATCACCCTGGGCGACGACAACCTGCCGCACGTGGCGAACAAGCGGCTGCTGACGCCGCGGGACGCCGCGGCCGCCGCCGAGATCGATCGGGCGTTCGAGCGGCTCGACCGGCGCGGTGAGGCGTGGGATGTGCTGTTGGACGGCGTCAACACCGACGACCGGCATCGCGGGTCGGACGCGGCGCAGTTCCGGTTGACGTACCCGTTCAGCCCGGCGCTGACCTCGACGTTGCGGTCGTTGGCCGGGGTGATGCAGCGGGAGCGGACCGCGTTGAAGGTGATGCAGCAGATGCTGGTCGACCGGCGCGACACCCTGACGATCGACGACGTGATCCCGGTCGGGGACGCCTTCGACCACCTGGTGACGGGGGCGGCCGGCGATCAGCCGTTGGACGAGGCGTCCGCGGCGTTGTTCCGGGCGGCGCACACCCTGTACCGGGAGCGGCTGCTGCCCACGATCCTGGCCAATCACGGGCTGACGGCCGCGGACGTGGCCGGCGGCGTCCCCACCCCGGCGTTGGCCGCCGACCTGCGGTTGGCGAAGACGTTGCTGTTGAGCGCGGTGGCGCCGAACGTGCCGGCGTTGCGGGGGTTGACGGCGAGCCGGTTGGCGTCGCTGAACCACGGGTCGATCGTGACGCCGCTGCCGGGCGGCGAGGCGTCCCTGGTGTTGTCGAAGGTGCGGGACTGGGCGTCGCGGGTCCCGGAGATCCGGATCGAGGCCAACGCCCGGAACCCGCAGATCTCGGTGCAGTTGTCGGATGTGGATTACGAGTCGATCGTGGAGCGGGCCCGCGGGGAGGACAACGACGGACGCCGCCGCGACCTGATCAAGCGGCTGGTGGCGGATGGGTTCGGGATCGCGGAGCTGGGCGGGCAGGACATGCTGGGCGCCTACACGCACCGGCTGGTGTGGCGGGGGTCGCTGCGGGAGGTCGACCTGGTGTTCGGCAACGTGCGCGATGCCGGCTGGTTGACGGACGAGCATTTCCGGGCGCGGCCGGGGACGTGGCGGTTCGTGGTGGATCATCCGTTCGACGAGGCGGGGCACACCCCGGCGCAGGACGCCGAACGGATCCACTCGTTGCGGGCCCGGAACTGGGACGAGCGGACTCTGGTGTGGTTGCCGCGGTTCTTCACCGAGGCGCGGCTGAAGGACGTGTCGCGGCTGGTGGTGTTGAACTACCTGCTGGAGGGGGCCGGGGAGCGGTATGCGGCCTACGCCGATCATCTCTCGGAGACGGGCCGGGTGCAGGCGAAGGCGATCTTGTCGGCGCAGCGGGAGGCGTTGCTGCACGGCCTGACCCGGGCGTTGCAGGTGGCCTACGACGTGGAGTCGCCGCAGCGCGGCGATGACGTGGTGGCCGATGACCATCCCGATGTGTTGATGGCGTTGACACCGTCGTTCACGCCGCGGCCGCCGGCGGGGGGCACGTTGCGGCAGGCGTTCGAGGGGCTGGTGGCGGACGCCTTCGCGGCGTCGTTCCCGGCGCACCCGCGGTTCGAGCCGGGTGGGGTGGAGGTGCGGCCGCGGGACCTGGCGGTGGTCTACGACGACGTCGAGAAGGCGCTGGCCGATCCGGAGAACCGGGTGCCGCTGGGGCCGGAGGCGAACACGGTGCGGCGGATCGCGAACCCGCTCGGGGTGGGCCGGGCCGCCGAGACCCACTTCTTGATGGGGGATGCCTACTTCAGCGCGTGGGGGCCCGAGTTCGAGCGGCGGCTGGGGGGACGGGCGTCGGACGGGGCCGGGCCGGTCACGGTCGGCGAGGTGCGGGGCTGGATCCGGGCGATGGAGCCGGCGTTGGGGTTGGCCCGGGACGTCGAGGACCTGGTGATCCTGGCGTGGGCGGCGCTGCGGCGGCGGGCCTGGTTCGGGCACGGGGCGGCGATGCCGACCCCGAAGCCGGGCGGGTTGCGCGACGAGTGGGAGCTGCGGGTGCAGCCGATGCCGGACGCCGCGACCTGGTCGGCCGCCAAGTCGCTGGCGGGGGCGGTGTTCGGGGTGACGGCGTCGGAGTACGTGACGCCGGCCGAGGTCGCGAAGCTGGCCGCCGCCGTGCACGACAAGGCCGTCGAGCTGGTCGAGCCGGCGCACCGGTTGGTGGGCGAGTTGGAGCGGGCCGGGGCCCGGTTGGGGGTGGCCGGCGGGATCGGTGGTGGTGTCGGGGGTCGTGGTGTCGGCGGCGGAGTGCGGCTGGCGACGGCCCGGGCCACCGCGGAGTTGTGTGACGGGCTGCGCGGGTTGCAGGGGTTGCCGCTGATCGAGCGGCTGGCCGCCGCCACGGTGGACACCCCGGCGAACGCCGCCCGCTCGCTGACCAGCGCCGGGGCGGTGGCCGGCCAACTGGCCGGGTACCCGTGGAGCCGGCTGGATCCGCTGGTCGAGGGGGCCGCCGGGGAAGGGCCCCGGGCCGACGAGGCGGCGGCGATCCTGCGCCGGTTGCGGGAGTCGCTGGCCGATGACGAGTTCAGCCGCCCGCTAGGGACCGCGTTGAAGCAGGCCCAGGACGAGTTGTTCGGCTGGTTGGCCGGACGCCCCGTGGTGACTCCCCCGGTCGTGGTGGCTCCCCCGCCGGTGGTGCTTCCCCCGCCAGGTCCGGGGAAGTCGACGGCGTCCGGGCGGGCGCGGATCCGGCGCGGTCAGGGCTGGTCGGGGGTCCGGGACGAGTTGGCGCGGTTCGTCGCCGAGCACGGCGACGCCGAGATCGTCGTCGAGTGGCGCACCGAATGAGCGTCGACGCCGCCTCCAGCACCCCGGTCACCCCGGCGATGGCCAGGTCGTTCATCGACCAGGCCCGCGGCAACGGTTTCCGGCACGGCATCGTGGGGGTGGTGGGGCGTCCGCAGGCGACCAGGGCGGCGTCCTTCGTCGACAGCGGCCAGCCGGTGCGGATCGCACCGGCGGCGTCCGCGTTGGCGGTGCGGGAGGCGGTGCGCGGCGCGGACCCGGCCGGCTGGCTGGTGGTGGTCACCGACCGCTCCGAGGCCGACCTGGGGGCGGGGCTGCTGGCCCGGTTGGTGTGGCAGCGGCTGCGGCATCCGGATCCGTGGCAGGCGGTGCGGCAACGGTTCGGGGCGCACAGCATCGACGGGCGGCTGCTGCGCCTCGACCACGCCCGGGAGGTGGCGGGCGGTCTGCTGGAACTCGCCCCGGACGGCGGCTGGCCGCCCGCCCCCGCCGGGGTGCTGACCCGCGACCACGCGTTGGGCTGCGTCGCCCGCGCCGAACTGGGGGTGCCGGAGGGGCCGCTGGACCTGATCGGGGTGCTGCAGTGGTCGACGGCGCCGGGGTTGCCGGCGACGTTGGCGCGGCTGCGGTCGCGCGGGGGGGACGTCACCGTGGACGCCGTGCTCGGATGGCTCGCGGACGCCGCCGGCGAGGCCGGCCCCCTGGTGGCGGCGCTGTTGCGGGCCGGGACGCCGACCGATCTGGTGCCGTTGGGGGTCGTGCTGGACTGCCTGCTCGCCGCCCCGGAGCGGCACGAGGCCGCGGTCGCGTTGGCCCGGCTGGAGCACCGGTGGGGGGCGACGGCGCCGGCCGTGCCGGTGGTGCCGGCGGGGGCGTTGGCGGCGGCCGGACGGCTGTCCGGGGTGGTGGTGTCGGGGCTGCTCGGCGGGCGGGCGACGGTGACCGACGCCCGGCGGCTGCTGGCCCGGGCCGACGACCTGCTGGCCGAGGCCCACGCCCAGCCGCTGGCCGGCGGGTCGCGGCTGCTGCGCTCCGGGCTCACCCAGCGGTTGCGGCGGCTGGCCGCCGCGTTGGAGGCTGCGGTGGGGGCGCCGGGCGCCGACCCGGACGGGTTGGCGGCGGCGTGGCGTTCGGTCGCCGATCACGAGTTGGCCGGGGACGACTCGCGGGTGGTGGCGGCGCAGGCGGGCGTCCGGCTGGTGCGGTGGCTCGCCGAGCCGGACGCCGCGGCGTCCGGCACGCTTTCGGGCCTGGCCGAGCGGCACCTGCTGGTGGACGCCTGGGTGGACTCGGCGGTCAACGACGCCGCCACCGGGGTGGACGATCACCCGCTGGCGGCGGCTCTGGAGCGGGTGCTGCAGGCGGTGCAGGCGCGGCGGGATGCGCACGACGGGGAGTTCGCGGCCGCGTTGGCCCGGGAGGGCGGCGAGGAGCGGGCCGGTGGGGTGCTGGCGGTCGAGCGGGTGCTGCCCGAGGTGGTGCTGCCGTTGGCGCGGGAGTATCCGACGCTGTTGCTGGTGCTGGACGGGTTGAGCGCCGGGGTGGCGACCGAGGTGCTGGCGGACGCGGCGTCCTCGGTGGACTACGACCTGGTGGAGCGGCTGGTGCGGGGGGCGTCGCAGCGGACGCCGGCGCTGGCGGTGCTGCCGAGTCTCACCGAGGCGAGTCGGGCGTCGCTGCTCAGCGGGCGCCTGGTCACCGGGCAACAGGACGCCGAGCGGCGCGCGTTCGCCGACTGGGCTCGGGCGCACGGGCTGGGTGAGGCGAAGCTGTTCCACAAGAAGGGGCTGGACACGACGCGTCCGGGGTTCGCGCAGGCCGACGACGTCCGGCAGGCCATCGACGACACCGCGGGGCAGCCGCTGGTGGGATGCGTGTTGAACACGATCGACGACGCCCTGGACCGGACCGATCCCGGAGGCACCGACTGGTCGGCGGAGACCGTCAAGCATCTGGCGCCGCTGCTGCGGGCGGCGCGGGCGTCCGGACGCCTCGTCGTGCTGACCAGCGACCATGGGCACATCATCGAGCGGCGGCGGGGAGTGCAGCGGGGGCCGGGCCTCAGCGGCCGGCACCGGGCGGCGTCCGAGGATGTGGGCGAGGTGGGGGGCGAGACCGTGGGCGAGGACGAGGTGCTGGTCAGCGGGCCGCGGGTGTTGACCGCCGGGAACCGGTGCGTGCTGGCCGTCAACGAACGCCTGCGGTACGGGCCGCTCAAGGCCGGCTACCACGGAGGCGGCTCCCCCGCCGAGGTGGTCGTGCCGGTGGTGCTGCTCACCCCGTCCACGCTGCAGACCACCCTGGAGCCGGCGCCCGTCGCCGAACCTTCCTGGTGGGAGGCGGCGGCTGGCGCGCCCGCGGCGGAGGGTGTGGTGGAGGTGGTGGCTGCCACACCGGAGGTGCCCCAGCCCGACCTGTTCACCGGACAACCCGCACCCGAGGCGTCCGGACGACCGGGGACGGTGCTCGTGGGCAACCGGACCTACCGCGACCAACGGCGGCTGGTCGGGCGCCTCGCCGTCACCGACGAGTCGGTGGCGCGGCTGATCGACGCCCTGGCCGCGGCCATGGACCGGCGGCTGCAGGCATCCCGGGTCGCCACCCTGCTCGGTGTGCCCCTGACCCGGGTGCCGCTGGTGATGAGCCACGTCGCGAAACTGCTCAACATCGAGGGCTACCCCGTGATCGCCACCGACCCCGCCACCCAAGCCGTCACCCTGGACGCCGCCCTCCTCGCCGAGCAATACGGGGTGCGGCTGTAACCGTGGGTCAGCGGCGGGCGAGCCTGGGGTGCCATCACGGCGATGACGACGAACTCCACATTCAACGGCCGGCCGGGTTTCCCTGGGTCGAGGCACCGCGCGGCATAGCGGGCGGTGCGCATCGGGAACCGCAGCCGGAAGGCTACCCTCGCGCACCCTGCGGTAGATGGGGACGTTGGCTGGCGTCACACACTGAGGAGACTTCCACGATCGTGCGGCTATCGAGCGGCTCTCGTGCGGCCGCTTGGGCCGTCACGTCCTGACCGAATGGACCCGAAACCCCTTGCCAAACCACTATTACACCGGGTGGGGCGTGTGGGGCTCGAACCCACGACCCAGGGATTATGAGTCCCCTGCTCTGACCGGCTGAGCTAACGCCCCCGCCACCCCGGTCAGCCTAGCGGCCCCTGGCAGGGCGCTCCGATTCGGCGTCCGCGTTCGAGGTCTGCTAGTGTTCCATCTCGCGCGAGCGCGATCCCCTGTAGCTCAATTGGCAGAGCATCTGACTGTTAATCAGAGGGTTACTGGTTCGAGTCCAGTCGGGGGAGCCAATCCAAAGCCGCTTTGACAAGGTCAAACACCGAGTCGGAGCGGCTTTGTTCTGTGCCCGGGGGAGGATCGGAGGAGGATTCGCCGCGGCCGTCCCTCCATGAGCCCCCGGCCGGACGCACCCGGACCGTGGGCCGCAAGCCGCGGGACCCGTATGGCACCGCCCTCCGTCAGTCCCACACCTTGCGGATCTGCTCCACCATGCCGCGGGCGACCTCGGCGAGGTGGGGGTCGGCCAGGTTCACCCCACGCCCGGGCGCGATGTGCCACGTGACCTCCCCGGACCCGTCCGCGGGACGGCGTCCGGACACGACCGCCCCCCGGCCGGGCGCGAGTTGCACGGTCTGCCGCACGAGGAAGGTCTGCTCCACGCGTTCGCGGACCACCTCGGGCAGCCGCCCGGGGTCGGTCACGGCGACCGTGTGCCAGCGCCGGGGGGCGTCCACGGTGGCGTAGGTGAAGGCGGAGCCGTCATCGGTCCAGGTCGCCCCGTGCACGGTGTGCCACGGCAGCACCGTCCAGCCGTCGGGCTCCTGCAGTGCCAGGCGGTCGGGCAGCGCCACCAGGGCGCCGTCCTCGGTCGCCGCCCAGGCGAGGACGCGCGGCGGCGTCCGGTGGCCCCCGGCCGCGAGATGCGCCCCCAGCGAACTGCGGACGCCGGCTGGCAGGGGGTGGCGGTCGAAGAGGCCCATGGGCGCATTGTGGCACCTCAGGCGGCGAGGTCTTCGTCGGCCGCGAGGGCGCGCAGCCGGGCCAACGCCGACCGCTCGCGGCGCCGCACGGTCGACACGCTCATCGCCAACTCGGCCGCCACCTCGTCGTACGACCGCCGCGGATAGGGCGGCAGGCCGTACAGGCGCACCAGGATCGCCCGCTCGGCGGCGGGCACCCCGCGCAGCATCCGGGCCACGGCGACCTCGTCGGTCTCGGCGTCCGGCTGCGGGACGCCGCGGGCGGCGACCAGTTCGGGATCCTCCAGGCTCCGCGGCGGACGATAGTCGAGCAGTTCGCGCACCTGGCCGGCCGGGAACCCGACCTCGTCCGCCAGTTCGTCGATCGTCGGCATCCGCCCGAGCCGGGACCGCAGGGCGTCCTGCGTCGCCCGCAACCGCACCCAGCGGCGGGCGCGGCCCGCCCGCAGGCCGACCCCGCCGAACCGGGTCATCGCCTGCTCGGCGACCCGCAACCGGATCCAGGGCAGCGCGAACGTCGCGAACCGCGCCCCCCGCGTGTGATCGAAGCGACGCGCCGCCTCCAGCAGCCCCAGGACGCCCTCCTGCAGCAGGTCGTCGGCGTCCAGCCCCGTCCGCCGCGCCAGGGGCCCCGACACCAGGGTGACCAACCGCAGGTTCGCCGCGACCAGCCGCGTGTACGCCGCCTCCCCCTGCCGCTGCAGGGTCAGCAGTTCGGCGTCGGACGCCCCGAGCGGGCGATCCGCCCCCTCGAGCGCGTGCCGGGCGAGCAGGCCGGCCTCGATCGTGCGGGACAGGGTGAGCTCGGCCTCGGCGGTGAGGAGGTCTTCGTCAAAGGTGATCGTCATGGGACGACGATGGCGAGCCACCGCTGTTGGCCGCCAGGGGTTCGCCCGCGTCCGGGTGTCTCCCGGGAGTTGCCCCCCTCACTCGTCGCCGAGGGCCTCCGCCTGCAGCCGGCGCCGCTCGGACTCCAACTCGAGCAGCTTCACGAACCCCCGGTTGTAGGTCGGCCGGTCGTCCACCGGGTTGGTGCGCTGCAGCCACGCCTTCACCTGCGCGATCTGCCGCTCGCGGTGCAGCAGTTGCAGCCGCGCGGCGTAGCGGGCGGCGTAGGCCGGCGAGGGCGCGTGCAGCAGCGGCTCGACCGACAGGGCGGCGACGAGTTGCTCGCCCACGGGGTCGTCGACCAGGTCCGCCAACCGCTGCGCCCACCCCCGCGACCGGTCGGCCGCCGCCTCGGCCACCTCGAACAGGAAGCGGTAGGTCGGGTGCTGGAAGTGCTCGGGGCTGACGCCGAACCACACCTCGTCGAAGCAGCCCGGCTCCTGCACCACCAGTTGCAGCAGGCCACGCTCGACGTCGAGGCGCCGATCGCGCGGATCCGGGGCGACCAGCAGTTGTTGTTGGCCGGGTGCGGACGGGGTGTTGGCGGCGGTCAGGTCGGCGTCCGGGCGCTTCGCCGGTTCGTCGGCCGGACGCCGCTGGTTCACCCGGGCCACCTCGGTCCGCACCTCGGCGTCGTCCAGGCCCACCATGCCGGCCAACTCCCGCAGGTAGCCGGACACGCGGGCGGCGTCCCGCACCGACTTCACCAGCGGCGCGGCCTCGCGGACGGCGCCCAGCCGGCCCTCGACGCGGTCGAGGTCGTAGCGGCCCACGATGTTCTTCATGACGAACCGGTAGAGCGGCTGCCGGCGGGCGACGAGTTCGCGCACGGCGGCATCCCCCTGCTGGAGGCGCAGGTCGCACGGATCCAGGCCGGTCGGCTCGACCGCCACGTAGGTCTGCGCGCCGAACACGGCGTCCTCCTTGTACGCCTTGAGGGCGGCGGCCTGGCCGGCGGCGTCCCCGTCGAAGGTGAAGATCACCTCGCTGGCGTTGTCCGAGGTCATGAGTCGATGGATGATCCGGCTGTGGTCGCTGCCGAAGGCGGTGCCGCACGTGGCGACCGCGGTGTCGACCCCCGCGAGATGGCAGGCCATCACGTCGGTGTAGCCCTCCACGATCACCGCCTGGTTCTTCTTGCCGATCTGGGTGCGGGCCAGGTCGAGCCCGTACAACACGTGCGCCTTCTTGTAGACGACCGTCTCGGGGGTGTTGAGGTACTTGGCGGGCATGCGGTCGTCGTCGAACAACCGGCGGGCCCCGAACCCGAGGGTCGTGCGGCCGGCGTCCCGGATCGGCCACAGCAGCCGCCCCTGGAAGAAGTCCCAGCCCGCGTCGCGGACCAGGCCGGCGGCCACCACCTCGTCCCGGCTGAACCCGAGGGCCGTCAGGTGCCGCAGCAGGGCCTTGCCGTCGGTCGGCGCGAACCCGCAGCCGAACCGCTCGGCGGCCGTCCGGTCGAAGCCGCGGCCGTCGAGGAAGCGGCGGGCCACGACGGCGTCCGGGGTGGCGAGGTGCCCGACGAAGAACTCTTCGGCGAGCCGGTTCGCCTCGATGACGCGCATCCGGCGGCCGGGCTCGACCCGCGGCCCGCCGGGGCCGTCCTCCAGTTGCAGGACGACCCCGACCTTGTCGGCGAGCCAGGCGACGGCGTCGGTGAAGCCCATGTTGTTGACGCGCTCCACGAACTTGATGACGTCGCCGCCCTCGCCGCAGCCGAAGCAGTAGAAGAGGCCCTTGGTGGTCGTCACCTGGAAACTCGGCGTCTTCTCGTCGTGGAACGGGCACAGCCCCTTCAGCGTGCCGGCGCCCGAGGGGCGCAGCGCCACGAACTCGCGCACGATGTCGTCGATGCGGGCGCGCTCGCGGATCGTCTCGAGATCCTCCTCGCTGATCCGCCCCGCCACGGGGGCAGTGTAGTCCGGGGCCCGGACGGGTAGGGTGGCCGCGGTCGTCGACCGGACGGCCGGCGTGCGGTTGAGTCGAACGGCGAGGGGCGGGGGGCGGACGTGACGGTCACCCTGGGCGTCGGCCTGGCGATCGCCGTCGTCCTGCTCGTCGCCCTCACGATCGCCGCCGACGTGGCCGGCCGGTTCGGCCTGGCCCGCGAGCACGCCGTTGCCGCGGGGCGGGCGGTCCTGCAACTGGCCGCGGTCTCGCTGATCATCGCCGCCGCGGTGCAGACCCTGTGGGGGGCGTTCGCGGTGGTGCTCGTGATGGGGGCGGTGGCGGTCCGCACCACGGCGAAACGGACGGGCGTCACGGCGTCCTGGCCGTGGGTCGCCCTCACGATGGCAGCCGGGGTCGTGCCCGTCGAGTTGGTGGTGTTCCTGTCCGGCGCGGTGCCCTTCACCGGCATCGCCGTCGTCGCGCTCTGCGGCATCGTCATCGGCAACGCCATGACGGCCCACACCCTGCTCGGACGCCGCTGCTTCGCCCACCTGCGCGACCACCACGGCAGCTACGAGGCGGCGCTCGCCCTCGGCTTCCCGCGGGGCGGCGCCGTGGCGCTGGTGTTGGAGCCGGTGTTGCCCGAGGCCCTGGTCCCCAACCTCGACCAGACCCGGACCGTCGGACTCGTCACCCTGCCCGGCGCGTTCATCGGCGTCCTGCTCGGCGGCGGATCACCCGTCCAGGCCGGGGCCGCCCAGGTGCTCGTCCTGCTCGGCATCATGGCGACCCAGGCGTTGGTGGTGCTCGTCGGCTCCCGGCTGATCGGCGCCGGCCGCCTGCTGCCGGACGACCTCAAGCGGGCCCTCCACCCGTGACGCCAGGCGGTGCTCCATCAGCACCACCTGGTACGGGTTCCACGTCGACAGGGTGTACCGCAGCACGACGTCGTCGCCGTCGCGGCGCGCGTCGAACAGGTAGGGCGCGTACGCCGCGCCCGTCATGGACGCCTGCAGCACGAAGATGCGATCCCCCACCGGGTCGCCGTCGTGATGGGCCCGAATGAACCGGGACGCCTCGTCGTGCCGCGCCTGGCCGCGCTCCACCCAGTCGAAGAGCCGCACCCGCGGCGTCCAGGGCCCCCACGGGGCGGGGGACGTCCGCATCGTCACGCTCGGGCCGATCGGGTCCTCCGGGCCCGCCATCGCCAGCAGCACGTACCGCGCCAACGAGGGCACCCACCGCACCGAGATCTCCCCGAACGCGCCGGGCACGACAGGACGGGCGGCGTCCTCGTGCGGCGACCAACGGGCCGCGCCGCCCGCCGGGGGTGTCTCCCGAGTGTCTCCCGGGGTGTCTCCCGGGGTGTCTCCCGGGTGTCCCTGCTTGTCGTCCGGGTGTTGGCCCGCCCAGAAGCGCAGACCCGGCAGCGGCCGCGTCCAGGGGGCCTCGCCGCGCAGCACCGCCCGCACCCGCGGCGCAGCCAGGTCGAGTTCGGCGAGCCGCAGGTCGTCGGCCCGGTAGCTGCCGCTCCCCCACACGTACAGCCGGTCGCCGCGCCGCTGCACGGACACGTTGACGAAGAACCGGTCCGAGAAGGTGCCGACCTGGGTGAACCCGATCGGACGCCGCCGCTCCCGCCCGCTGACAGCCGGCGCGTCGGCGTCCAGGCGGGTGAGCAGCGACCGGCCCATCACCTGGTGCCGCTGGAAGTGGTGCGACGAGAACCAGACGAACAGCCGGCCCTCGGCGGAGAAGCCGTCGAGCGGCACGTCGTACTCCCGCTGCGTGGCCACCCCGCGGACCCGCAGCGGGGCCCCGTGCAGTTCGACGCCGGGCAGGCCGGGCAGCGGCCCGTCCTCGTCGACGCGGCCGATGCTGTCCCGGGTCGTGCGCCAGGGCGCCCGCCAGTGGGTGTCGCCGAACAGCAGGTAGCTGCGGCCGCCGTGGTCCACCCGGACGCCGAGGTCGGTGCCCCGGATCCCCGACCGCGTCTGCGAGCGCGACAGCGTCAGGTCGGACGCCCCGGGTTGCGTGTCGCGCTCGCCCGTGACCTGCGCCACCTTCACCGACGGCCGCGGGTCGACGGTGAACCCGTCGCCCGGGTCGAGACGCAGGCACGCGGCCCGGATCCACCGGACGCGGCCGCCCCACTCCTGCCGGTGCCACTGGTACAGGGACGCCCCCTCCTGGACGAGGGCCTGCCACCAGCCGCGTCCCCCGGGCGCGGTCGTGGGCAGCGCGAGCGCGCCGTCGCCGCCCGGCAGGCCGGCGGCCAGGTCCCCGACCAGCGGCAGTCCCGCCAAGGTGCTGGACGCCAGGGCGGCGGCCACGGCGTCCGGCCCGAACAACGACAGGTCGACCGGCCCGACCGCCCGCGGCGCCGGACCGCCGGCGGGCACCCACGCCGTCCCCTCGAGGGCCAACACCCGGACAACACCCGCCTGCCGCACGGTCGCGACCAGCCGGCCACCGACCGGGCCGAACGCCAAGACCTCCTCGCCGGCCAACTCCCCCACCCGCCGCCACCGGTGCGCCCGCCGCCGCGCGTTCACCCGGACGTGGTGGCCGAGCGCCACGCGGGCGTCCGTCGTCTCGGGGACCAGCACGTGCAGCGCCCCCGGATCGCGCAGCCGCCCCGGCTCCTGGGCGATCGCGCCCGGCCCGGCAGGCCGCTCGCTGATCACCCCGCCGGCCACCCACGGCCGGTCGGGGCGCGTCTGGTCGCGGTGGTAGTGCACCAACTCGGTCCCGGCGGCGGACAACACCGCCGCCTCCAGCCGGCGCAGCCGCAGCAGGCTGGTCGGCCGCCGGTCCGCGGGGATGGTCCCCTGCACCAGCGAGCCCGGCCCGATCAGCGTCCTCACGCGCCGCGCCCGATGCCCCGGGGCAGCCGGCTGGGTTCCCAGCCGAGGAACTCCTCGGCCCGGTCGAACGCGAACCGGTCGGTCATGCCGCCGACGTAGGTGACGGCCGCCCGCACCAGGGCGTCGCCCTCGAGGCCGGGCGCGGCGTCGGGCAGCAGCCGGGGGCGTCCGACGTAGAACTCGACGAGCCCGTGCAGCACGTCGATCACGGCGCGGGCCTGGGCCACGGAGTCGGGCCGCGTGTAGATGCGCTCGTAGTTGAATCGCCGCAGGGCGGCCAACGCCGCCGCGGTGTCGGCGTCCATGCCGATCGCGCCGGTCTCCGCGGCGGTGCGCACCACCGCCCGGATGAAGGTGGCCAACTGGGCGCGGCGCGTCCGTCCGGCGACGGCCACCACCGCGTCCGGCACCTGGTCGGGGGCGACGATGCCGGCGTGGATGGCGTCCTCGAGGTCGTGGGCGCAGTAGGCGATGCGGTCGGCCCAGGAGACGATCTCGCCCTCGACGGTCGCCGGCGAGGGCCGCGACCACGAGTGGTTCCGGACGCCGTCCAACGTCTCGGCGCACAGGTTCAGGGACGCCAGCGTGACGTCGGCGCCCCAGGGGCCGTGGTCGAACCCCTCGGTGACGAACGGGTCGAAAGCCTCCTCGGAGGCATGGCCCCCGGGGCCGTGGCCGCAGTCGTGGCCGAGGGCGATGGCGTCGGCCAGGGTGACGTTCACCCCGATGCCGCGGGCGATCGAGGTGGCGACCTGCGCGACCTCGAGGGCGTGCGTCAGCCGGGTGCGCTGGTGGTCGGTGGGATACACCACCACCTGCGTCTTGCCCGCCAGCCGCCGGAACGCCGTCGAATGGACGATGCGGTCGCGGTCGCGCTCGAAGCAGGTGCGTTCGACGTCCGGCTCCTCCTCCACGGCCCGGTGGCCGGCCCCGGACGCCAGCGTGGCCCCCTCGACCAGGGTCGCCCGCTCGAGGTCCTCGCGTTCGAGCCGGGACACCACCCGCGCAACACCCGCGGACGCCGTCGAGCCAGCGTGCGCCCGGACAACACTCCGGGAGACACCTCGGGAGACACCCGCGCCGCCCTCGTCGGCGTGCCCGCCCATGGTCTCCGCCCAGGCGACCGCCCGCGGGAACAGGTCCTTGGTCATGGCCCATATCATGGCCGAAGATCCCCAGACGCCCCGCCGAGCGGTGCGCCGTGCGACCAGTGAGGACCCATGACCGACCCGTCCGGCACCACCCCCGCCACCCCCCGCCCCGGCGAGGACCCCTCGACCGGCGGTCCCGCGGCGACGCCGTGGGACGCCGCGCCCGGACCCGCGTCCTACGACCCGCCCGCCGACGGCACGCCGGGCTACGCAACCCCCGCCTACGGACCCGGTTATGGATCTGGATACGGGCAGGCCCCCGACCCCTCGGCCGCGCCGGCGGCGTCCCCCTGGGGCCCGTCCCCGTACGGAGGCCCGCCCACCGGGGCGCAGCCGCCCTACGGGCAGGCCCCGTACGCCCCCTACGGTCAGCAGCCTGCCTACGGACAACAGCAGCCCTACGGCCAGCAGCCTGCCTACGGACAACAGCCCGACGGTCAGGCTCCCTACGGCCAGGCCCTCTACGGCCAGCAGCAGCCCTACGGACAGCCGGCCCCGTACGGTCAGCAGCCCTACGGGCCACCGGCCGCCTATGGCCAGCCTGCGGCGTACGACCCACAGCCCTACGGCCAACCGCCCTACGGGCAGCCTCCGGCGGAGCGCTCCACGATGCTCGGCACGATCGGGCTGGGGGTGGTCGCCGTGGCCACCGCGATCGTGGGCGTCCTGAGCTTCATCATGGGGGGCGCCTACGGCGTCCTGTTCGAGCAGATCGGCTACAACGTCGACATCACTCCGGAGCAGCTGCAGAACAACCCCGTGGTGCTCCAGTTCGCCGAGCAGCAGGCGCCGCTGGTGACCGGGGTGATGCTGCTGTCGCTGGTCGGCCTCGTCGGCTGGATCATCTCGATCGTCGCCGTCAGCCGCCGGCAGGGCCGCCGTCAGGGCATCGGGGGCATCATCCTCGGCATCCTGGCGCCCTTCATCGGGTTCGCCCTGCTGATCGCCGGACTCTGGCCACACCTGCAGTCGATGATCTGACCCGCACTCAGCCGCCTGATGGCGGGTCAGCCGCCTGACCCGCACTCAGCCGCCGGAGACGTCGCTCTCGGCCGCGGACAGATCGGCGTCCCCCAGTGTCTGCGAGTCGAGCCAGCCGTAGGGGCAGACGACGTGCGCCCGCGGCGTCCCCTGTCGGCCGCGGGGCTCCCCCAGTTCCCCGGCGGGGAACGGCTGGTCGGGGTCGAGGCGGGCGAGCAGGGCGTCCAGTTCGGCGAGGCCCGAGATCAGGCCGAGGGCCTGGCGCACTTCGCCGCCGATCCGGAAGCCCTTGAAGTACCAGGCCATGTGTTTGCGCAGGTCGGTGAGGCCCCAGCGCTCGCCCTGCAACGCGGCCAGCAGTTCGGCGTGCCGGCGCACCATCGCGGCCACCTCGCCCAGCGTCGGCAGGGTGCGGGTCGCGCGGCCGGCGAAGGCGTCCGCCAGGTCGCGGAACAGCCAGGGCCGCCCCAGGCACCCGCGGCCGATCACGACGCCGGCGCAGCCCGTCTGCTCGACCATCCGCACCGCGTCGGTGGCCTCCCAGATGTCTCCGTTGCCCAGCACGGGGATCGAGAGGTGGTCCACGAGTTGGCCGATTGTCTCCCACCGCGCCTGCCCCGCGTAGGCCTGCTGCACCGTCCGGGCGTGCAGGGCGACGGCGGCCACCCCGGCGTCCTCGGCGATGCGGCCGGCGTCCAGGAAGGTCAGGTGGTCCTCGTCGATGCCGAGCCGCGTCTTCATCGTGACCGGGACGCCGTGGGCGTCCGCCGCGCGCACGGTCGCCTGCAGGATCGCCGCCAGCCGGTCCCGTTTCCAGGGCAGGACGCCGCCGCCGCCGCGCCGCGTCACCTTGGGGACGGGGCAGCCGAAGTTGAGGTCGAGGTGCCGCACCCCGAACTCGCCGCACAGGAGGTCCGCGGCGCGGGCCATCACGTCGGCGTCCACGCCGTACAACTGCACCGACCGCACGGTCTCGTTGGGGGCGAACCCCAGCATCGCGAACGTCTTGGGGTTGCGTTCGACGACGCCGCGGGACGTGATCATCTCGCACACGTAGAGCCCGGCCCCCTGCTCGGCGCACAGCTGCCGGTAGGCGGGGTTGGTGATGCCGGCCATCGGCGCGAGCACCACCGGCACGTCGCAGCGCACCTCCCCGCCACCCGGGGCGCGCAACACCAGCGGCGCTGCGGTCATGGGTCCTCCTCCGTCCGGCATCGTCGGCGGCCCAGCCTAGCCAGCCCGTCCCGACTCACGTCCCCCGTGCTCGGCCCGACCCACCGCCCACGCCCCGCTCCGGCCCGGGGCCCGGGCCTACACTGACCGCGAACCCGGACGCCCCCGGGATCGCACGCCGCCGGGATCGCACGCCGCCGGGAGCGGACCCCCCGGGATCGGAGGCCCGCATGTCAACCGCTGACAGCCACCCGCTCGACGCCCTCAGGATCGACGCTGCCTCGCCGTCCCCGCCGTTCGCCCAGGTCATCGCCGCGGTCACCGCGCTGCGCGCCTCCGGCGCCCTGGCCGCCGGCGAGCGCCTCCCGCCGGTCCGCCACCTCGCCGACGTCCTCGACCTGGCGCCCAACACCGTCGCGCGCGCCTACCGCGAGCTCGAGGCGTCCGGCGTCATCGAGACCCGCGGCCGGCACGGCTCGTTCGTCACCGGCACGGCCGCCTCCGCCGAGAAGGCGGCGCGCGCGGCCGCCGCGGCCTACGCCGCGACTGTCCGCGCCCTGCACCTCAGCCCGGACGCCGCCCTGGGCTATGTGCGCGACGCCCTCGGCGCCTGAGGGACGCCCCACGCCCGCCTCCCCCACGGACGCCTCGGGTTCGCCACGGACGCCCGGCCTACAGGGCGAGGAAACGTGGCGCGGGCGAGGCGTCCTGTGAGCGCAGCCCCAACCAGGTCAGCAACCAGGCAACTCAGCAGCCGACCAGCCGCGCCGCCAGGTAGGACTGCACCTGGTCGAGGGCCACGCGCTCCTGGGCCATCGTGTCCCGCTCGCGGATCGTGACCGCCTGGTCTTCGAGGGTGTCGAAGTCGACGGTGATGCAGAACGGCGTCCCGATCTCGTCCTGGCGGCGGTAACGGCGTCCGATGGCCTGGGCGTCGTCGAACTCGACGTTCCAGTACCGGCGCAGGGACGCGGCCAGATCGCGCGCCTTGGGCGACAGCGCCTCGTTGCGGGACAACGGCAGGACGGCCGCCTTCACCGGGGCGAGCCGCGGGTCGAGCCGCAGCACGGTCCGCTTGTCGACGCCGCCCTTGGTGTTGGGGGCCTCGTCCTCGACGTACGCCTCGACCAGGAAGGCCATCAGCGACCGGGTGAGGCCCGCCGCCGGCTCGATCACGTAGGGCACGTACCGCTCGTTGCGGGCCTGGTCGAAGTACGACAGGTCGGTGCCCGAGTGCTGGGAGTGGGTGCCGAGGTCGAAGTCGGTGCGGTTGGCGATGCCCTCCAGTTCGCCCCAGTCGCCGCCGGCGAAGCCGAACTTGTACTCGATGTCGACGGTGCGCTTCGAGTAGTGGGACAGCTTCTCCTGCGGGTGCTCGTAGTGGCGCAGGTTCTCGCGGGCGATGCCGAGGTCGACGTACCAGTCGGTACGCTGGTCGATCCAGTGCTGGTGCCACTCCTCGTCGGTGCCCGGCTCGCAGAAGAACTCCATCTCCATCTGCTCGAACTCGCGGGTGCGGAAGATGAAGTTGCCGGGCGTGATCTCGTTGCGGAAGCTCTTGCCCACCTGGCCGATGCCGAACGGCACCTTCATCCGGGCGGACTGCTGCACGTTCGCGAAGTTCACGAAGATGCCCTGGGCGGTCTCGGGGCGCAGGTAATGCAGCCCGGACTCGTCCTCGATCGGCCCGAGGTAGGTCTTGAGCATCATGTTGAAGTCGCGCGGTTCGGTCCACTGTCCGCGGACGCCGCAGTTCGGGCAGGCGATCTCGGTCAGGGCGACGCCCTCGGCGTCCGCCAGGCCCTTGCGGTGCGCGAACTCCTCCTGCAGCGTGTCGGCGCGGAACCGCTTGTGGCAGGACGTGCACTCGGTGAGCGGGTCGTTGAAGACGCCGACGTGTCCGGACGCCACCCACACCATCCGCGGCAGGATGATCGAGGAGTCGAGGCCGACCACGTCGTCGCGGCCGCGGACGACGGCCGCCCACCACTGCCGCTTGATGTTCTCCTTCAACTCGACGCCGTAGGGGCCGTAGTCCCAGGCCGCCCGGGTGCCGCCGTAGATCTCGCCGCAGGGGTACACGAACCCCCGCCGCTTGCACAGGCTGATGACGTTGTCGAGCTTGCTGGCCACTGAATCCTCCTCAGGCGGGCGGATGCCCGGCTGGCATCCGCAGAAGTCGCAGTCGCCGAGCTTACCGACTCGAGCGGACGCCGCCGCGCGCGTCCGCGTCGGGTCCCGTGCGTCGCCGGTCAGACCCCCCGCGGGACGTTGCGGCCGACCTCACCCGGCCGCCCGTAGGCGCCGGGCTCGTCGAGCGCCAGCAGCAGCAGCGGCGTCAGGATCATCTTCGCCTCGTACCCGTTGTACGCCCGCCGGTACGAGCCCACGTCCGCCCACCGCGAGACGAGCGCCCACAGGTCGGGGTCGTCCAGGTTGTGCAGCAGGTCGGCCGACTCGCAGCCGGGTCGGGTCAGATAGAAGTCGGACGCCGCCCGCGCAAGGTCCAGGAACGACGCCTGCTCCACGGGGGTGACCCGGAATCGGGTGATGGCCAGCACGACCCCAGACTAGGCCCCCGACCCAGGACTCCCCCGACCCGCGGGCGCCCGTCGGCTACCCTCGGGGCATGCCCGCCGCCCCGCTCCGCCAGACCCGGCAGCGGTCCGCGGTGGCGGCGACGTTGGCGGAGGCGTCCGGCTTCTCGACCGCCCAACAGGTGCACGAGCGGCTGGCCGCCCGCGGCGAGCCGGTGGCGTTGGCGACGGTCTACCGCCACCTGCAGGCGCTCGCCGAGGCGGGGCGCGCCGACGTGCTGCGGACGCCCGACGGCCAGCTCGGCTACCGCTGCTGCGCCCACGGCGAGCGGCACCACCACCACCTGGTCTGCCGCCGCTGCGGCCACACCGTCGAGGTCGAGTTCGGCACGTTCGAGTCGATCGTGGACGACCTCGCCCGGCGGCACGGGTTCGCCGAGGTCACCCACGAACTGGAACTCTTCGGGCTGTGCGCCACGTGCGCGCGCGACTCGCGAACGGGGTCGGCGCTCCCCCACTGACCCGACGGGCCGCCCTGCGACAATGGACGCCGTGCCGACCTACCGCGACGACGGAGTGGTCCTGCGCACCCACAAGCTGGGTGAGGCGGATCGCATCGTCACGCTGCTCAGCCACCGGCACGGCAAGGTGCGGGCGGTGGCCCGCGGCGTCCGGCGCACGTCGAGCAAGTTCGGCGCCCGCCTGGAGCCGTTCAGCCACGTCGACCTGCAGTTCGCCACCGGACGCAGCCTCGACGTCATCACCGAGGCCGTGACGATCCGGCCGTACTCGCGGCCGCTGGCCGGCGACTATCCGGCGTACACCGCGGGCCAGGTGATGCTCGAGACCGCGGACCGGCTCGTCTCGGAGGAGGGCCAGCCGTCCGCCACCCAGTTCGGGCTGCTGCTCGGCGGCCTGCACGCCCTCACCCACGGCACCACCGACGGACGCCGCGGGCCCACAATGATCCTGGACGCCTACCTGATCCGCGCCGTCTCCGCCGCCGGGTTCGCCCCCGACCTGGTGTCCTGCGCGGCCTGCGGCGCGCCCGGGCCGCACGAGTCGTTCAGCCCCGCGACCGGCGGGCTGGTGTGCCGCGCGTGCCGGCCGCCCGGCTCGGCGGCGCTGTCCGCCGGCACGCTGGGGTACCTGCAGGCGCTGCTGACCGGCCGCTGGCCCGAGACCCGCGGCGTCCCGGACGCGGTGCAGCGCCAGGCCTCCGGGCTGCTGGCCGCGTTCGTCTCCTGGCACCTGGAGCGCGGCCTACGCACCCTCGACTACCTCGTTCGCCCGGACGCCTGAGGCACAGCCGCCCGGACGCCTGAGGCGTCAGATGGTCTCCCGCGTGTACGACGGGACGCCGTAGGCGGGCACGATCGTGGTGTTCCACGTCTGCAGGAACGCCTCCTTGGCCTTGCCGGTCTCGTCCGACAGGCGGCGACCCTCGGCGTCCGACCCGGCACCGCACCCGGACGCGTTGACGGCGCGCGCCCACGTGGCGAACTCGCCGTCCGCGCGGGCGGACAGGGCCAGGAACGCCTGCATCTGCGTCGCGACCTGGACGCCGTCGGGCAGCCGGTCGACGGGCGCGGTCTCGGCGGCGGCGAGCAGCGCCTGGCGGTTGCGGGTGACGGTGTCGATCGCGGTGATGTCGGACCCGTAGGCTCCGGCCCCGCCGCGGACGCATTCGCGCACCGCGACCACGGCGCTCTGCAGGGCGGCCCGGTCGGCGACCGAGCGGCTCAGCAGGTCGGACAGGTACCGGGCCTGATCGCGGGGCTCGGCCTTGGGCAGGGCGACGCCGAACGGCCCCGCCGAACCCGTCAGCGACGGCCGCCCGAACCACACCTGCTCGGCGGCCCCGGCGAGGGTCACCGTGCCGCCCGCGGCGCGGCCCACCATCGCGGGCGCGGCCGCCAGCCAGGCGCGACTGCCGTCGGCGAGCGTGGCGACGTAGCGGTTCGCGGCGGTGTCCCAGGTGACGGCGGCGGTGCTCTGCTCCTGCCCGCCGAGCCGCGACTGCCACCGGACCGGACGGTCGGCGTCCTGGCCGCACACCACGGCCCAACTGTCGCCGACCGTGCCCCAGGCCAGCGTGCCGGTGCCCGCCGGGCAGGCCGTGACCCCCGCCGGGACGGCCCCCGCGCTGGGCACCGCCGTGGTGCGGCCCGCGGTCGTGGGGGGCTGCCCGCCGGCCCGGGTCGTCGTCGTGGACGACGCGCCCGGGAGCAGACCGCTCAGCGCCGGCCACACCAGCACCGCGCCGGCCACGACGGCCAGGGTGGCCACGCCCGCCACCGTCCACGGCACCCAACCGCGTCCGCGCGGGGCCGGCGTGGGGGCCAGCATCGGCGGGGGGCCGTACCCCTGGGCGCCGTACCCCTGCGGGCCGTACCCCTGAGTGCCGTACCCCTGCGGCTCGTACCCCTGCGCGCCGTAGCCGGGCTGGGCGTACCCCTGCGCCGGGGGCCCGTAGCCGGGACCCCCCGGATACGGGGGGAGGTTCAGCTGCTGGGTCTGGTCGAGCGCCGCCCCCTGGGGCGGCTGGGCGCCCGGATGCTGGGCGGCCCACGGGTCGGGCGTCCACGCCCCCTGGGGCGGCCAGGACGCCTGGGGCGGCCACTGTCCGGTTCCCGGATCGTCGGGCGTGCCGCCCGCCGGCGGCCAGGGCCCCTGGTTGCTCATGTGCGTTCCCCCTCCGCCGGACGACGCCGGCTCGCGTGCCGCATCGTAGACCGGACCGCCGACGGCCCACCGGGACGCCCACCGCAACCTCGCCGTGATCTGGCATGATCCGAATCGTGACCTTTCCCGTGGCACCGACGCCGCACCCCAGCGGCGCGCGCCCGCCGGCGATCCCGTCCAAGTTCGTGCCGCGGCACATCGCCCTCGTCATGGACGGCAACGGCCGCTGGGCGAAGGAACGCGGGCTGCCCCGCACCGAGGGCCACGCGCGCGGCGAGGCGTCCCTGTTGGACGTCATCCACGGCGCCATCGAGATCGGGGTGCCGTACCTGTCGGCGTACGCCTTCTCGACCGAGAATTGGAAGCGCTCCCCCGACGAGGTGCGCTACCTGATGGGCTTCAACCGCGACGTGATCCACCGGCGCCGCGACGAACTCAACGCCCTCGGCGTCCGCATCCGCTGGGCCGGCCGCGAGCCGAAGCTGTGGAAGAGCGTCATCCGCGAACTCCAGATCGCCGAGGAGATGAGCGCCGGCAACTCCGTGCTCACCCTGCAGTTCTGCGTCAACTACGGCGGCCGCGCCGAGATCGTGGACGCCGCGCGTGCGATCGCCCGCCAGGCCGCCGAGGGCCGCCTCGACCCGGACCGGCTCACCGAGAAGACGTTCGCGCGCTTCCTGGACGAGCCGGACATCCCCGACGTCGACCTGTTCGTGCGGTCCTCGGGCGAGCAGCGCACCTCCAATTTCCTGCTGTGGCAGTCGGCCTACGCCGAACTGGTGTTCCTCGACCGCCTGTGGCCCGATTTCGACCGCCGCGACCTGTGGCGGGCGATCGAGATCTACGCCCGCCGCGACCGCCGCTACGGCGGCGCCCTGCCCAACGAGGCGACCGGGCGGTGACGTTGCCCGAGATCCACCGGGAGCACCGGCTCGGCTCCGTCTTCAGCGTCGAGGTGGACGCCCCCGGCGGCGCCGGGGACGTGCTGGCCGCCGTCCTCGACGAGGTCACCCGCCTGGAGGCGGTGTTCGACCCGCTCGATCCGGCCAGCGAATTCTCCCGCTGGCGGCGGGGCGAGGTGCAGGACGCCCTGCTCTCGACCGACCTCGCGGCGGTCCTGGCGGCGTCCGAACGGTTCTGGGTGTTCACCCAGGAGGCCTTCCATCCGGGCGCCGATCCCCTGGTGCAGCGCTGGCGGCAGGCCGAACGCGACGGCGTCCCGCCGACCCGCGAGGCGATGCTGGCCCTGGCGCGCACCCTCGAGTTGCCCTACACGGCCGTCAACGGCCCCATCGTCCGCACCGGGGACTGCACCCGCGTCGACCTCAACTCGATCGCCCGCGGTTACATCGTCGACCGGGCGACCGAGGCCGGCTGGCGCCTCGGGGCGGCGTCCGGGCTGTGCGTGATCGCCGGCGGCGACCGCCGGCACGTGGGCGACCCCGCCGCCGACCTCAGCGTGGCGGCGCTGCTCGGCCGGGACGCCGACCCCGCTGCCCCGCGCCCCGACCCCCTGGACGCCGCCGCCCTCGACGACCGGTTGCAGCTGCGCGACGCGGCCCTGAGCACGCGGTCCCGGCACCATCGCGCCCGCGTCGTGGGGACGGAGCGCTTCGGCGACCTGCTCGATCCGAGCACCGGGTGGCCGGCCACCCGGATCGTCGCCGCCGCCGCCCTCGCCCCCGACGCCATGACCGCCGACGTCCTCGCCACGGCGATCGGGGTGGGCCGGACCCCGGCCGGCGGGGGCCTGCCGGGCTGCGCCTGGCTGGCCGTCGCCGCCGACGGCCGGGTGCTGCGTTCCGAGAACTGGCCCCACGTGGGCCGCACCGTCGGCGTCCCGCAGGTCAGCCGGCGCTGAAGCCGGCGGCCGCGCGGCGGGCCTGCACCTGCGGACGCCGCAGCGGCGGCACCGTCTTCGGCGCGACCCGGCGCTCGGGCAACTCCTCGAGCAGGTGCGCGGTGATGTGGGCGATCTCGGCGACCGCGGACTCGAACGGCTCGCGGATCTTGTCGCTCACGGTCGTCACCCCGGTGACCTTGCGCACGTACTGTCGGGCCGCGGCCTCGATCTCCTCGGTCGTCGCCGTGGGATCAAGGCCGCGCAGGACGGTGATGTTCCGGCACATGGGCCTGCCTTTCGTCGGTGGGCACCGGGCGGTCGGCGTCGCCGCTCACGCCTCGGTCGTCCCCTCGTAGAGACCGAGTTGGTTGCCGAACGGATCCTCGAAGACCGCCCACCAACTGGTGTCGCTGATCGGCTGCTTCGGCGCCAGGACGCGGCCGCCGTTCGCCTCGACCGTGGCCAGCGCCTGCTCGATCGAGTCGACCTCGACGTAGGAGCGCGGCTGGCTGAAACCCTCGGAGCGGGGCGCGAGCCCGCCGCCGCTGATCCGGTTCGGCGCCTGCCACATCGGGTAGCCCTCGAAGCCGGGCAACTCCTCGATCCTCCAAGCGAACAGGTCCCCGTAGAACCGGCGGGCCGCCGCGGCGTCCGTCACCGGAATGTCGACGTGGGTGATGTCTCCGTGCGCCATGCCGTTCTCCTCCCGGACCGCTCACGGCCCTGCCGGACCGCTCGAGCCGAGGGGTCGCCCGTCGATTGTGCATCGGACGCCGCCCCTTCGGTAGTCCGCTAGGACGGGTGCTCGAACTCGGCGGCCTCGTCGTCGTTGAAGAACTGCGGCTGATCCGCGACCGGCAGCCGGTCGCCGGCGACCCCCAGCAGGTACTCCTCGCGGGCCGCCCGGCGCTCGATCGCCTGGGCCTCCAGGTCGCGCAGCTGCTCGACGATGCCGCGCTCCGCGAGCAGGCGGCGTCCGGCTTCGTGCAGCGCGGCGTTGCCCCGCACGTAGCGGGCCTCGTCGAACACCTTGCACGCCACCATGTGCGGGAAGGTGTCGAACGCGGTCTGCTCGGCCAGCCGGGAGAGCCGCTTGACGACGTAGTCGACCTCCTCGCGGGACGCCGGGTTGCGCAGGTACAGCCACTTGCGCGCCATGATCGCCGCGTCGACGGCGTCCACCGCCTCGGGCGCCACGTGGTCGCCGGCCAGCACGACCAGGTCGAGGTCGGAGCCGTCGACCCGTCCGCCCGTGCTGCTCTCGCGGCGCACCACGTCGTGCGACATGTCGTAGACGACGTCGCCGGCGATCAGGACGCAGAAGTCCTCCTCCGACACGCCCCGCTCGGCCAGCCCGCCGAACACCTCGGCCGCGAACCGGGTGGCCACCCGCAGCTTGCCCTTGCTGATCGCCTTCGTCCGGGCCTGCAGCCGCCGGGCGGCCCGGTCGAGGTCGCCCTCGCGGCCCGGCAGCCCCACGACCGTGTACGTCATGAACTCGCGCAGGATGGACGGCGACAGCCGGGCGAACCCCTCCACCGTCCGGTCGAGGCGCACGTAGCGGCGTCCGATGACCCGGGTCGCCACCCCCGGGGCCCGCACGCAGGCCTTCCAGAGGCCGAACACCTCCCCGCCGACCGCCGCGTGCAGCTCGGCCCCCGTGAGGGGGCCGCGCTCGGCGAGGACGCGGCCGACGTCGGCGGGGTCGGTCACCGGACGCCCTAGGCCAGCGTCCCCGTGACCGGGGACCGGACGAACGCGAGCGTGTTGAGCGCCGGGTAGTCCTCGCCCCGGTGGTCGATCACCTCGATGCCCCGGGCGGCGAGAGCCTCGGGCGCGGCCAGCAGCCCGGCGGCGGCCGTGGCGTCCAGCACGAACGTGAGGTCCCCGCCCTCGGCCACGTACCGCTGCCCGTACGACAGCGGGACGTCCGGGGTGACCTCGCCGAGGACGGCCTCGGTGATCGGCCCCGTCTTGCGGGCCCCGTTGGCGACCAGCAGCACCTGCCGCGCCCGGAACACCATCTCGGCGCCCATCGAGATCGCGAAGTGCGGGGCGTCCTCGGCGCGGTCGAAGTGCCCGTCGGCCACGGCGTTGGCGATGGTGTTGTCGTCCAGCTGGACGAGCAGCACCGGCGACGCGTCGAACGGGATGCCGCTCTCGTGGAAGGCGACGTGGCCCCGTCCGCCCACCCCGACGACGTGCAGGTCGATGCCGCCCGCGGCGGCGACCTTGGCCTCGTAGGCGTCCAGGATCGCGGACCGCACCCAGCCGAGGTACCCCTCGGCGTCCGGGTCGATGACGACGGCGCGCCCCTTGTCGCGGCCCGCGAGCCGGTAGCCGGCGCCGGCGTCCAGGGCCGCCTGGAGGACGCCCTGGTCGATCAGGGTGCCCCACGGCACGTTGGTCTCGGCGAGGCGGGGGTTGACCAGGCCGAACAGCTCCGACACCATGAAGAAGCTGTACGACTCGGGGTGCAGCGCCCGCTGCTGGGCGTTCTCGCCGGGCAGGCCCACGTACTCGTCCAGGTTGAACGTCCGGACGCGCGCGGCGTCCAGGGTGCCCGCGTTGAACGCCTTGGCCAGGTGCTTGTACAGGCCGGTGGGGCTGCTGCCGGTGGCCAGGCCGAGGACGTAGCCGCCGGTCTCGGCGAGCTTCGCCGCGATGGACGCCTCGGCGATCCCGGCGGCCACGGCGCTCAGCTGGTCGAAGTTCTCGGTGACGTGGACGGTGAAGGGCATGACCGTCCCCCCTAGCCGATGAGCCGGCGGACGATGGCGGCGACCTCGGCGGCGTACCGCTCGGTCGCCTCGACGGTCGGGCCCTCGACCATCACGCGGCACATCTGCTGGGTGCCCGAGTAGCGCACCAGCACCCGGCCCTTGCCCTCGAGCTCGCGCTCGACGCGGTCGATCGCCTCGACCAGTTCGGGCAGCGACTCGACCGGCGGCTTCGACGACACGTCGATGTTGATGAGCTTCTGCGGGTAGACGTCCATCTGGGTGGCCAGCTCGGACAGCGGGCGGCCCGCCTTGAGCATCGCCGCCACCAACTGCAGCGCGGTCAGGATGCCGTCGCCGGTCGTGTGGTGGTTGAGGAAGATCATGTGGCCGCTGTCCTCGCCGCCGACGACGGCGCCCAGCCGCTTCATGTCCTCCAGGACGTAGCGGTCGCCGACCTTCGACGCGTGGTGGTGGAAGCCGTACTGCTCGCACGCGACCCGCAGGCCCAGGTTGCTCATGACGGTGCTCACCAGCAGGTCGTTGGTGAGCTTGCCCTCCTTCTTGAGCTGGTTCGCGCAGATGATGAGGATCTGGTCGCCGGTGATCTCCTGCCCGGTCTCGTCGACGGCGATCAGCCGGTCGCCGTCGCCGTCGAACGCCAGGCCGATCGCGGCGCCCTTCGCCAGCACGGCCGCCCGCAGGTCCTGCGTGTGCTGCGAGCCGCAGTTGTCGTTGATGTTGAAGCCGTCGGGCTCGTCGTGGATGACGGTCAGGTCGGCGCCCAGTTCGCGGAACACCGCCGGCGCGACCTTGTAGGTGGCTCCGTTGGCCACGTCGAGCACGACCTTGAAGCCGTCCAGGGACAGCTCGCGCGGGAACGTGCTCTTGAGGAACACCACGTACCGGCCGATGGCGTCGTCCAGGCGCTTCGCGCGCCCCATCTCGCGGGCGTGCGGCAGCATCGAGGTGAGTTCGCCTCCGAGGATCAGGTCCTCGATGTTGGCCTCCTCCTCGTCCGACAGCTTGAAGCCGTTGCCGGAGAAGATCTTGATGCCGTTGTCCTGGAACGGGTTGTGGGACGCCGACACGACGATCCCGGCGTCCGCCCGCATGCTTTCGGTGAGGTAGGCGATGCCGGGGGTGGGCAGGACGCCGGTCATCTGCACCGACCCGCCCATCGACGTGACGCCGGCCTCGAGCGCGCTCTCGATCATGTAGCCCGAGATGCGGGTGTCCTTGCCGATGACGACGCGCCCGTGCCGGCCCTCGTCCTTCAGGACGCGCGTCAGCGCCTGCCCGACCGAGAACGCCATGAGGGCGTCCATGGGGTGGCGGTTGGCCTCGCCGCGGATGCCGTCGGTACCGAAGAGCTTGCCCATGTCAGTGATTCCTTCGCGTTCAGGAGTGGGGGAACAGGTTGAGGGAGGGGACGGCCGCGGCCGCGGCGTCCGTCCGGGTGTCGATGAGGCCCTGCAGCCAGGCGACCCCGGCGGCGCGGGAGTCCGGTGTCAGGCCCTTGATGGCGGCCAGGTAGCCGCGGCCGGCGGCGCGGGCGTCCGCCAGTTCGGCGGCGAGCGGGGCGGGGGGTTCGGCGGCTGCGGCGTCCGGGGAGCCGAACACGGCCAGCACGGCGTCCGCGGACGCGCGCAGGGCGCGGCGTCCGGGGTCGGCGTCGTCGAGGTGCCCGATCAGCGCCTTGAGCCGCTTGACCCGCTCGGCGCGGGCGCTCGCCAGGGCGCCGAGGGCGCCCCGGAAGACCAGGTCGCCCAGGTCCTGGGCCGCGAAGAACGGACGCCGCACGCCCCGGTACCACGCCTCGAGGGCGTCCACGCCGGCGATGTACGTGAGGTTGCGCTCGAGCAGGCGGGGCAGTTGCCGGTAGGAGTGTTTGGCGACCGGACGCGAGTGCGCGCGCGGGGCGTCCGGGATGACGAGCAGGCCGTCGTCGTCGACATCGCCGCGGAGCACCGACCCGGCGGCCACCACGGTGCCGAAGCCGGTGTGCACCGGGCCGACCGCGCCGCCCTGGCCGCCGAGGAAGATCGCCGGCTGGTCGAGCATGACACCGCGGGGCACGTCGCCGAACAGGGACGCCGTCGTCTTATTGCCGTCGGGGGTGAAGTTGAAGTGGATGTAGGACGAGCCGACCTCGCTGTGGTCGGACCGGCTCGTGCCGCCCGCCATCAGGCAGTCGCAGAAGTTGATCAGGCTGCCCAGGGTGACGTACGGGAACAGGATCGTCTGCTTGAGCCCGACGCAGTGGGCGCCGCCGGCCTCCTCCTCGAGGATCGTGCCCTCGCGGACGTGCGCGGCGAGGCCCAGGTTGGCGCCGTCCAGGAACACCGACTGCGCGAAGTACCCGCCCTTCAGGTCGACGCGGGGACCCAACTGGCAGTTGTCGACGGTGACGGGCCCTTCGGCCCCCAGCGTGCAGCCCGCCGAGATGACCGTCCGGGCCCCCCGGAGGCGGGTGCCGGCATGGAGGACGACCCCGTCGCCGGAGATGCGGCCGGGGTCGACGTCGTCGACCACGTCGAGGCTGGCCGGGTTGGGTATGCGGACGCCCTTGTCCAGCAGTGCCTGGATGATCGCCGGTGCCTGGGGCGTGCTCGTCATGGGGGTCCTCACTGCCGCCAGCCGTCGCTGGCCGGGCGCAGGGATCCTATACCGTCCCCCGCCGGCCAGGTCGGGCTCAGTCGGTGCCGGACTCGAAGCCCGAACGGACCTGGGCCTCTTCGATCTCGCGGTCCGCGGGCTCCATGCGATCGGTGAGGTAGCGCTGGGCCAGGCCCTCCTCCAACTCGCCGACCAGGTCGGAGACCACGCCGCCCACCAGGCCCAGCTTGCTGTACTGCTCCAGGCGGGTGCGGCTGTCGGCGATGTCGAGGTTGCGCATGGTCAGCTGACCGATGCGGTCGACGGGCCCGAACGCGGCGTCCTCGACCCGCTCCATGGAGAGCTTCTCGGGGTGGTACGACAGCGACGGGCCCTCGGTGTCGAGGACGGTGTAGTCCCAGCCGCGGCGCAGCCGGACGGTCACCGTGCCGGTCACCGCCGAGCCCACCCACTGCTGGATGGACGTCCGGATCATCAGGGCCTGCGGGTCGAGCCAGCGGCCCTCGTACAGCAGCCGACCCAACTTGCGGCCCTCGTTGTGGTACGCGGCGACGGTGTCCTCGTTGTGGATCGCGTTCACCAGCCGCTCGTAGGCGATGTGCAGCAGCGCCATGCCGGGCGCCTCGTAGATGCCGCGCGACTTGGCCTCGATGATGCGGTTCTCGATCTGGTCGGTCATGCCGAGGCCGTGGCGTCCGCCGATCTCGTTGGCCCGGCGCACGAGCGCCACCGGGGCCAGCGACTCGCCGTTGATCGCCACCGGCCAGCCCTGCTCGAACGTCACCGACACCACCTCGGGGACGATCTCGACCCCGTCCCGGTAGTGCGCCACGCCCATGATCGGGTCGACGATCTCCATGCCGACGTCGAGGTGCTCGAGCGTCTTCGCCTCGTGCGTGGCGCCCCAGATGTTGGCGTCCGTCGAGTAGGCCTTCTCGACCGAGTCGCGGTAGGGCAGGTTGCGTTCCTTGAGCCAGAGGCTCATCTCCTGGCGGCCGCCCAGTTCGTTGACGAAGTCGCGGTCGAGCCACGGCTTGTAGATGCGCAGTTCGGGGTTGGCCAGCAGGCCGTAGCGGTAGAACCGCTCGATGTCGTTGCCCTTGTAGGTCGACCCGTCGCCCCAGATGTGGACGTCGTCGGCGACCATCGCGTTGACCAGCATGGTGCCGGTGACGGCCCGGCCGAGCGGCGTCGTGTTGAAGTAGGGCAGCCCCGCCGAGCGGATGTGGAACGCCCCGCAGGCCAGCGCCACCAGCCCCTCGTGCACCAGGTTGTCGACGCAGTCCACCAGCCGCGCGGCCTCGGCGCCGTACTGGGCGGCTCGCCCCGGCACCGACTCGATGTCGGGCTCGTCGTACTGCCCGATGTTCGCGGTGTAGGTGAAGGGGATCGCCCCCTTCTCGCGCATCCAAGCGACGGCGCACGAGGTGTCGAGTCCGCCGGAGAAGGCGATACCGACCTTCTCCCCGACCGGGAGCTGCATCAGGACCTTGGGCATGGGCGGCATCGTAGCGAGGCTCCCCGTCCTGTCCGGCCCGATCTCACCCTGTCCGGACGCCCCGCACGCTTGCTAACGTGACGGGCGACCCCAGGAGGAACCGTGCCCACGTCCCCCCCGTCCGCGCCCGGCGACGATCAGGCCGGACGCCCCGAGCGGCCGCAGCGCGCCGGCGGCCCCGCGCCGCTGCGTCCCGTCCGGCCGCCCACGGGCGTGCGGCGCCTGTTCACGATCTGGACCGGCAGCATGCTGTTGTCGTTCCTGGGGCTGCTGGGGGCCGTCCTCTTCATGGTGGACGCCCGCCTGGAACTCCTCCTGGCGCGGCCGGACGCCAACGAGGCGCTCCGCACCGCGATCGGCAACCTGCACCTGGGGGCCCTGGTCGGCCTCGCCGTCGTGATCGGGCTGGAACTGCTGTTCATCGGCGGCTTCCGCACCCGCCGGCGCGGGCGGCTCGCGGCCAGCTTGGTCGCCGTGGTCCACGTCCTGGCGTCGCCCCTGCTGATCGAAGTGGCGGCGGGCCCCGCGCCGATGGGGCTGGGCGTGACCGGCCTGCTCGCGGCGGGCGCCGTGCTGGCTGCGGTGGGTACCGTCGGCCTGTGGCTGCCGCCGGTCACGCGCTGGGCGCGGGCATGAGCCGTTCGCAGAGGCGTCCGAGGGTCTCCGCGGCCTGACGGGTCGCGTGCGGCAACAGCGGATCGTTCGCCGCCGCCCGCCAGGCGCCCAACTCCTCGCCGAGGTCGGGATCGTTCTCGCCCCGGCGCCGCGGCGTCCAGGCCCGCCCCGGCGCCGCCCACTGCAGCAGGGCCAGGGCCCGCTCAACGTCGGCATCGCCGAGGCCGGGCAGGCCGTCGCGGCGCAGCCGGGCGGCCAGGTGGAGTTCCCGCAGGTCCCCCGCCGCGGCCAGCGCCTCCTCCAGGGCCTCCTCCAAGTCGGCGGCGCCCGCGCGCGGGTGCGCGGCGATCACCTTCGACAGGGCGTGCAGGGCGCTGCGCGCCTTGAGCAACTCGGCGCTCGACGCGTAGGACGCCTGCAGGGCGTCCTGCAGCGCGGGCAGGCCGCTGCGCCGGGCCAGGTCGTCGGCCAGCGCCGCGGGCGTGTCGAAGCCGAGCCGCACCAGGGCCGCCCCCAGCCGGACGCCGAACAGCCCCAGCCGGTCGAGCAGGGCGGCGCGCGCCGCGGCGTCCAGGCCCGGTTCGTCCTCGCCGACGAAGCGGGACGCCGACAGCGTGAGCGCGTCGCGGCGCGCCTTGGGCAGTTCGGCGAAGCGCAGCACCGCGATGAAGTCGTCGTGCGTCATGGTCTGCGCGCCCTGGGCCAGCAGCCCGGCCACCGGCAGGACGCCGCGGCACAGCTGTCGCACCTCGGGGTCGCGGGCGTAGGCGTCCGCCAATTCCTGGGCGCGGAGCATCGCGTCGATGCCCTGCTCGCCCAGTTCGTCGGCCCGGGACAGCACGCCGATGACGTTCAGGGCCGCGTCGTCGTCGAGCGCCGACGAGCGGGTGTCGGCGTGGAAGCCGTGCAGCAGTTCGAGGTCGGCGGCGTGCCGGTGCCGCATCAGGTAGACGAGGGCGTCGACCCCGACGGCGCCCCCCTCGTTGCGCACCAGGTCGAGAGTCCGCTGGGACGCCTCGCGGGTCAGCGAGCCGATGCCGGGGGTGTCGATGAGGGTCAGCCGCTCCAGGATGGGCAGGGGCCAGGTGACCTCCACCCACGCGACCTCGCCGGGTTGGTGGCCGCCCAGGTCGAACGGGGGGCGTCCCGACCCCCGACGCAGCGCCAGGCCCTCGCGGCGGCCGTCCGGGAGCACCAGGGACGCACTCGGCGCGGGCCCGTGCCGGTACCAGGTGGTGACCATCGTGCACTCGCCGGCGTCGGTGGCCGCGATGCGCTCGCCCAGCAGCGCGTTGAGCAGCGTCGACTTGCCGGCCTTGACCTTGCCGGCCACGGCCACCCGGATCGGCTCGGCCAGCCGGTCCCGCACGCCGCGCAGTTGGGCGGCGGGGCCCGTGGTGCCGTCGTACACGCGGACGGCGCGCTCGACGAGGACGCGGACGGCGTCCGGGGTGCCGGTCATGCGGACGCCGCCGCGGGCTGCGTCGCCGGGGCACTCACCTCAGCGACCTCCCGGGCCACCTGGTCGAGCAGGCCGATCTGCTTGGTCAGCCACGGGATCCGCCGCTCGCGCTCGACCTTGCTGGCCGTCGCGGTGGCGACGGCCACCTTCATCGACTCGGCCAGCGAGGTGTGCAACTCGGTGGCGACCGTCGTGTAGTGGTCGCGGATCTGCCGTTGGGCCCAGCGCAGCCGGTCCTTGAGGTTCTTGTTGACCTGGAAGATCGTGTCGTCGATCCGGCGCCGGACGAGGTTCTTGGCCTCGGCCCGACGGGCGCGGAGGCGGTTCTCCTTGTCGTCGAAATAGGTGCGGCCCCCCAGCAGGACGCCGGCGCCGATCGAGATCGGGTTGAGCAGGGTCATGCCGGCGAGGCCGGTCAGCAGGCCGAACATGAGGACGCCGCCGTAGGAGCCCCGCATGCCGATCAGCACCTTGCGCAAGGGGCCGACCTCGTGCCGGTCGAGTTCGCCGAGGCCGGCCACCCGGTCGAGCAGCCCGCCGGTGTTGCCGACGTCGATGCCGACCAGGGTGTCGTGGGCGGACGCCTCGAAGTGCCGGGCCACCTGGTCGGCGAGCCAGGCCAGGCTCTCCTCGGCCCAGACGAACGTCTCGGACAGCGCCAACTGGATCCGTTCGTCCAGCCAGGCCGACGTGCTCTCCCAGTCCTGCCCCGGGTCGCCGACGTCGATGGACGCCTCGGCCTCCCGCCCCACGGCGCGCAGCCGGTCCCTCAGGTCGTGCTCGAGGTCGGAGATGATGTCGGCGATGCCGTCCGACAGGGTGGTCTGCCAGCGGGAGCTGCGGTCCTTGAGGTCCTGGGCCCGGTTGCGGGCGGTGTCGAGTTCCGCGGTGATCCGGGGCAGCGACTCGGGGTCGTTGAGGGCGGCGAGTTCCGGCTGCCACTGGGCGCGCAGGTTCTCGACCACCGCGGTGACGTCGTTCGCGGCCGCCCGCGCCCCCAGGGCCCGGGCGTCCCCGACCACGTCGAGGCGCAGATGGCGCACGAGGGCCGGGAACCCGGACTCCTCGTTGAGCGCCGCGTCGTTGGTGCGGGCGGCGAGGAGCCTCAGCCGGGCCGACACCGGCAGCAGCGGCATGGCGAGCCCGGCCCGCGTCAGGTGGCCGCGGTTGATCTCGACGATGCGGCGCCACTCGGGATAGAGGTCGCACTTGGTCATCACCGCGGCGGCGTTGGGGCACAGGCGCAGCGCGGCGGCCAGGAACTCCAGTTCGGCGTCCGAGTACTCGGCCGACCCGTCGGACACGAAGAGCAGGGCGTCCGCCTGGGGGAGGGCGCTCATCGTGGCGGCCGCGTGGCTGCTGTTCAGGCCGCCCACTCCGGGCGTGTCCACCAGCGTCAGCCCGTCGGCGAGCACCGCGCGCGGGAGCCGGGCGTGGGCGTAGAGCAGGTGCGAGGCGTTGTCCGGGTTGTGCTGCTGACAGACGTGGCGGGCCACCTCGTCGATCGGGATCGGCACGCGCTTGAGCTGGGGCGCCTCCTCGTGGCCGGGCAGCGAAGGGGCGCTGTACACGAGTTCGGCCGAGGGCTCGTCGCCCGCGCTCACCATGGTGGCCACCGAGGTGGTGACGTCGGTGCCCACCGGGCACAACGGCGCGTTGATCAGGGCGTTGACGAGGGTGCTCTTGCCCTGCTTGAACTCCCCCACCACGAACACCCGGATGGAGGGGTCCTCCCAGCGACGCCGGGCGTTCGCGAGCCGCTGCGCCAGGTCGGCGCGGGCGGCTCGGACCACCATCACGTCCGCGTGTTCCAGCAGCTTCTCGACGGTGACCATGTCTCTCCTCAGGGGGCGGGGGCTCCGGCGTCCACCTTAGGACGCCGAACGGGCCGTGGCCCGGGGTCGCTTCCCCGGGCCACGGCCTTCGTGCGGTGTGGGTCAGTCCTCGATCTCGGCGTCCCCGGGGCCACCCTCGACCAGCAGGACGTTGTCCTCGATCTCGACCTCGACGTCCACCTCGGTCTCGTCGTTGTCCTGGAACGAGTCCTCGACCTCGACCGAGTTGTCCGAGTTGTCGGTGGACGAGTTGTCGGTCGCCTGGAACGAGTCCTCGACCTCGACCGAGTTGTCCGAGTTGTCGTTCAACGAATCGTTGACCGAGTTGTCCGAGTTGTCCGAGTTGTCGGTCGCCTCGAACGAATCGTTGATCTCGAACGAATCGTTGATCGAGTTGTCGGAGTTGTCGGTCGTCGAGTTGTCCGAGTTGTCGGTCGCCTCGAACGAATCGTTGACCTGGAACGAGTTGTCGGCGTCGAAGCCGTCGTCGTCCGAGTTGTCCGAGTTGTCGTTGAACGACCCGTTGACCGAGTTGTCCGAGTTGTCCGAGTTGTCGGTCGCCTGGAACGAGTTGTCGGCGTCGAAGCCGTCGTCGTCCGAGTTGTCCGAGTTGTCGTTGAACGAATCGTTGATCGAGTTGTCGGAGTTGTCCGAGCTGTCGTTGAACGAGTTGTCCGTGTCGACGCCGTCGTTGTCCTGACCCAGGTCGCCCTCGACGTCGAAGCCGTCGTTGTCCTGGTTGTAGGAGTTGGTGGTGTCGTCGTCGGAGGCGTCGACCGAGTTGTGCCCGTGGGACACGATGTTGCCGTTGCCCTGGATGACGTCGCCGCCGGCCAGCACCGCGTCGTCCTGCGCCACCGCGCCGCCGGCGATGACGGCGTTGTCGCGGGCCTGCAGCACGTCGCCGTCGGCGACGACGCCGTTGCCGCGAGCCTGGATCACGTCGCCGTCGGCGATGACGCCCTCGCCCGACACCTCGGTGTTCTCGACGTCGCCGCCGGCGGCGATCGCGTCGTCACCGGAGGCGATGATGGCGTCGTTGTCGAAGAACTGGGCGACATTGCCGCCGGCCCAGATCGTCTGGTTGACGGACATGTCGGTGAGGGTGTCGCGGTCGTCGACGATGCTCGTGTACGCGTAGTTGTTGACGATGTTGGTGATCTGATCGATCACGGCCTCGTGCGCGCTGCTGCCGCCGTCGCTGTGCCCGCCACCGCTGTGCCCGCCACCGCTGTGCCCGCCGTCGCTGTGCCCGCCGCCGTGGCTGCTGCCGCCACCGCTGTGGCCGCCACCGCTGTGCCCGCCGTCGCTGTGGCCGCCGTCGCTGTGGCCGCCGCCACCGTTCGACGCGACCGGCGTCGCGGCGATCGGGGCGTAGGTGGCCGGCGCGAAGTTCACCGCGTTGGAGGAGGTGTTGTACTCGCGGCCGCCGACGGTCGCGTTGTTGACCGGCGCGTAGTCGATCAGGACGGGCATGATCGCGTCGATGTCGGTGATCGTGACGTCGCCGAGCCCGTGGTGGCGCAGCGTGCCCTCCGGATCCTGGCGGAAGGCCTCAGCGGCGACGGGATCGCTCAGCAGGTCTTCGAGGAAGGCGAGGAGGCGGTTCAGGAGGTCGTTCATGGGGTGACTCCTTCGTGAGTCCGGAGGCCGGGAGGGCCTCGCTTGACTGGAAACCTAGGCGCCGGCCGTCCCGCGGGGGATCCGGGCGGATCCCCCTGAACCGCGCCGGCCGCCGCGGGCTGGTCCCCTGGACTCATTAGGGGCCACCCGGGACACCACGCATGGCTGACTCAACGCGCCTCACCCGGATGTCCCCTTTCTGTCCCCCGCCCGGGGGACACCTCCCCTTGGCGCGGACGCCCCCGGGAGCGCATAGTGGGCTCCGAAGCACCCCCGCGCCACGGTTCCACCAGCCGGTGAAACGCCCACCCGGGCCCAGCGGCCGATGGTCCCGTGACGCTTCCTCAGGAGGAACGATGCCGCAGCTCGAGACCACTACGGCGAGTGCCCCACTCGATCCCGTCGGCGCTGCCGGAGTGGATCTCCGCGGTCCTGGCGTGCGTTTCACCGTCTGCGGCCCCACGGTCCGGGTGCGGGTGGTTCCGGACGCCGCGGCCTTCGACGGCGACCTCCTCCTCTTCGGTGAGCTGGCGCTCGACGCCGTGGCGCGCCGACCCGGATCGGGCTGGACGAACCTCGTGACCCGCGTCGGCGACCCCGCACCCTGCCGATTCGGTGACCGGACGGCGTCCGCCGCCGACCTGGTCGCCCAGCTCGTGGCCCGGGAGGTGGGTCCGGTCGGCCAGCTCGCGGTTGTGAGTCCATCGTCCTGGCGGGCCTACCGGCGCCGCACGTTGGCGTCCGCCTTCGCGGCTGCCGGGCTGCCGGACCCCCGCTTCCTGGACGATCTCGTCCTCGACCTGGGCGAGTGCCCCGAGGGCGCCACGGGCGAGACCCTCCTCGTCGAGGTCGGGGCCCGCGGCACCCACCTGCGCCGGGTGTCCGCCTCCCCGTTGGGGTGGCGGGTCACGGCCACCGGCGACGCGCCGTTCGGCCTCGACGACGTCGACGACGCCATCCTCGGGTTCGTGCGGGAGCGGCTCGGCCCGGCGCGCGTCGACGCGCTCGACGGCGCCGGGCGCAGCGCCCTGCGCCGGGCGTGCGCCGACGCGCGGGGCCGGCTCGCCCTGGTCCCCGCTGTCGACGTGCTCGCCCCCGGGGTGCCCCCCGTCCGCGTGGTCCGGGCCGACCTCGACGCCCTGCTCGGCGCCCCCCTGGACGAGGCGCTGGCCGGACTCCCGGACACGCTGGTGCGCCTCGACGACACCGGGCGCGCCCTCCTCTCCGGCCTCGGGCTACCGGTCGTGGTGCAGACCCTGTCGGCGCGCACCGGCCGCCCCGTCGGCCTCCTCGACCCGGACGCCGCCGCGCTGCCCCTGGCGGAAGCCCGGGCGCGGCAACTCCCGTGCCCGACGCCCGCCGCCGCGGCGCGTCCGCAGCCGGCCGGCTTCGCGCGTCGCCAGCTGGTCATGGCGGTCGCGGCCAGCGTGGTCGTGACCGCGAGCGTCGGCTGGGCGACCCCCGCGCTCCGGGACGCCGTGGCGACGCTGCTCACCCCCTCGGGGCCGGCCGCCGCCGCCCTGGCCGCCGGGACCACCCCGAAGCCGGCACCCGGCGTCGACGGCACCCCCACGCCCGCCGCCGCCCAGCCCACCGGCTGGCAGATGCCCGGCGTGCCCGGGCCGGTCACGGGCGGCGCCGAGCCGGCCACCCCGGTCACCACCACCGACGCTCCCCCGCTCGCCCCTGTCTCCCGGCCCATCGTCCCGATCACGGCCGCAGCGGCCGGCCTCGGCGGCTGGGTGGCCGCCCCCGGCAGCCTGCTGCCCACGTCGAGCAGCAGCAGCCCGGGCACGGCCCCCACCACGTCCCAGCCGGGCGTGCCCTCGGCGACCAGCCAGCCGGGCACCTCGCCCGCCGCCCCCGGCACCACCACGGCGCCCCCGGCCACCGTCCCACCCGCCACCACGCCGCCGGGGACGACCCCCGGCACCCCCGCGGATCCCGGAACCCCCACGGATCCCGGCACCCCCGCGGATCCCGGAACCCCCACGGATCCCGGCACCCCGACCGACCCCGGCACCCCGACCGACCCCGGCACCACGCCACCCACGACGGATCCCAGCAGTCAGCCGCCGACGCAGGAACCCACCCAAGAACCCACTCAGCCGCCGACGCAGGAACCCACCCAAGAACCCACTCAGCCGCCGACGCAGGAACCCACCCAAGAACCCACCCAGCCGCCGACGCAGGAACCCACCCAAGAACCGACCCAGGAACCGACCCAGGAACCCACGCAAGAACCCACCCAAGAACCCACTCAGCCGCCGACGCAGGAACCCACGCAAGAGCCCACCCAGGTACCCACGGATGCCCCGGTGGCCGAATGAGCGCCGCCGCCTGGTCTGCGCCGAGCTTCGTGCTGCCCCACGCGGTGGCGGAGGTGCTCGGGGATTGGCGCGTATTCCCGACGAAGCACACCCTGGTGATCGGTGCCGGCGGCAGCGGGAAGACCGCCTTGATCGACCATCTCGCGCACGCCTGGTCGACGCTGGCCCCCGGTCGCGTCGTGCGCGGGGCGGCCGCGCGGCGGCGTCCGGGCAACGCGGACGTCCGGGTGGTGGACGACGCCCACCTGCTGTCCGCCGCGGCGCTCGGTCGGCTCGCCGCCGAGGCCGCCACCGGCCAACCCCTGCTGGTCGCGGCCAGGCCCGCGCCGGGCCTGGAGGCCCTGGACGACCTGTTCTCCCTGTTGTCCGCGGGGCGCATCGTCGATCTGGGCCCCTGGAGCCTGCCGGACGTGGCGTCCTGGGCCGGCCGGTCGACGGGCCATACCGCGTCCTCCTGGTGGGCGGCGTCGGGCGGCCTGCCCTGGGTGGTCACCGCCCCCGGCGCGGCGGCCGTCACCGAGCGGGCCCGCCACCTGAGCGCGGCCCTCGGCCGGCCCGAGTTGGAGGCCCTGCACGCGCTGGCCGCCGGACGCGACGGGGCGAGCCTCGGCGTCCCGGGCGACACGCTGGATGCGTTGGAGGCCTCCGGGTTGCTCGATCCCCGGGGCGCCCTGCCGCCGCTCGTGCGCGCTGCCGTCCTGGCGGATCTGCCCCGGCATCAGTTGCGCCGCCTCCAACGGGACGTGCTGGACGAACTCGCGCCGCTGACTCCGCCGGCGACGCTGCTGGCCCTGGCCGAATCCGGCCTGCAGGACCGGCGGCTCGCCGCGGCCCTCGAAGCGGCCGCCGACGGCGTCCTGATCGACGACCCGACCGAGGCGTCGGCGCTGTACCAGGCGGCGGTCGGGGCGGGCACCCCGGCCGCGGCCTTGCTGCCCCGACGTGCCGAGGCGGCCTTCCGGGCCGGGGCGCTCGACGAGGCGACCCGGCACGTGGAGCACCTCCTGATGGATCTGCCCTTGCGGGACGCGCAGCGCACCCTCCCCGTGGCCCTGGCGCTGCTGGTGCGGCGCGGCATGGCCGACCGGGCTGCCGACCTGTGCCGTTGGCATGAAGCCGAACTGACGGGCTCGCTGCGGTGGGTCGGGGCCTTCGTGCTCACCTTGACCGGCGACCGGGACGCCGCCTGTGCGGTGCTCGGCCGTCCGGCGACGGCCGCACCGACCCTGTTCGACGGGGCGGCGGCGATCCTGCACCAGGGGCTCACGGAATCCCTGGCCGACGACCCGACCCCCGCGGTGGCGACCCTGGTGCGGGGCGCCGAGTCGGCGGTGTTCGTGACCGCCGCCCCGGTGCTGCCCGACTGCCCGGCCGCGGTCGGCGCGCTGGCCGCCCTGCACGCGGGCGAGACCGGCGTCGCGGCGTCCCTGCTGCGGCACGACCTGGACCGCCGGGTGTGCAACGAGCCGCGCCTGCGGCTGCTGCTCGGCTGGTCGCAGCTCATGGCCGGCGACCTCGCCGGCGCGACCGCCGAGCTGGAGCGGGTCAGAGGGGAGGGGCCGCTGGACACCCGGGACGCCTTCTGGGCGGCGGCCCTGGAGTGCGCCCTGGCGCGGCGCAGCGACGACCCGCGCCGGCTGCGGGCCGCCTGGGCGTCCGCCCGGGAGGCCCTCCTGCGGCAGCCGATCGACCTGTTCAGCCTGCTGCCGTTGGGCGAGCTGTTGCTCGTCGCGACGCGCCTCGATGCCGAGAACGACCTGGCTGGCCCGCTCGATGCCGCGTGGTCACTGCTGGGGCGGATGGGCGACCCGATCCTGTGGGCGGCGCCCCTGCACTGGGCCGCGATCCAGGCGGCGATCCTGGCGAACCGCCCCCCCGAGGTGGCGCCGCACGCGCGGCGGCTCGTCGAGGCGTCCCAGCGGTACCGCTTCGCGGCCATGCTGGCGGACGCCGGCCGATCCTGGATGCGGGTGCTGGCCGGCGAGGTCGAGCCGGCCCACGTCCTCGCCTCGGCGACGGCGCTGGCGCGCGGTGGGCACCCCTGGGAGGGCCGCCGACTGCTGGGGCACGCGGCGTCCCGGTGCTCCGAGCGGCGCGACAGCGCCTTCCTGCTGGACGCCGCCCGGCACCTCGGCGTCCCCGATCCGGTCGCCCCCACGGTGCCGGACGCCGGCGTCCGGTTCGTCACCCTGAGCGACCGCGAACTGGACGTGGCCCGCTTGGTGGTGGACGGCCGCACGTACCGCGAGATCGGTCAGACGCTCTATCTGTCGGCGCGCACGGTGGAGCACCACGTGGCCCGGATCAAGCGCCGCCTCGGCGCCGACACCCGGACCGAACTGCTGGACGTGCTACGCGCTCTGGTCCGCGACGGGGCCTGACGGCCGACCGGCGGGGGCGACGGCCAGCAGCCGTTCGCAGGCGCGGGCGACCGTCTCCGCGATCGCGCGACTCGCCCGGGGCAGCGTGGGATCCTGGGCCGCGGCCCGCCAGAAGGCCAACTCGCCGTCCAGTTCGGGCACGCGCGGCCGGTGGACGTCCCGGTCGGGGTGCCGGGCCGCGTCGAGCACGGCCAGGGCGCGCGCGGCGCCGGCCCGACCGATGCCGACGACCGCACCGCCCCGCAGATCGAGGGTCGCGGCCCATTCCCGCCGCTCCGGCGCGAACGCCTCGAGACGTTCGGCGTCCAGGGACACCTTGTCGGAGCCGTGCCGGGGGTGCTCGTTCAGTAGTTGCCTCAAGTCGCCGAGCACGCCGAGCGCCCGGGACGGGTCGGCGTCCTCCGGCTCCGCAGCGACCTCGGGCGGCGCCGACGAGGCGTCGACGGCAGCCCGCAGGGGCTCCTCGAGGCGGTCGAGCAGCCCCTGGAGCGACTCGCTCAGCGCGGCGTCGTCCCAATAGACCAGGCGGGCCTGCCCCAGCAACGCCCGGACGCGGCTGCCGAGAGGATCGGTGTGAGCGGCCATCGGGACTCCTCCACTGGGGTCCGCCCAGCATAGTCGCTCGCCCCGCCGCGGGCCCCGCCGCGACTGGGCCCGGTCCATGCGTTGCGGGTACCATGAACGGACGGCCTCCGCCGCCGAATCCCCCACCAGGAGCCCACCGCCGTGTCCGACCTCGCTCGTCCCGTCGGCGTCGACCTCCGGTCGTCCGATGTCCAACTCGCCGTCACGGACGCCGCGGGTGCCGTCCGCCTGCTCCGAGTGCCCGCTGCCGCCGCCTTGGCGCGCGACCGGGTCGTCTACGGCGACGAGGCGGCCCGACTCCTGGCGGCCGACCCCGCCGCCGGCTGCGGGCGTCTCCTGGAGCGGGTCGGCGACCCGGTCCCGTGCCGGCTCGGCGCCCACTCGGCGACCGCCGCCGACCTGGTGGCCCGGGGCATCGCCGCGGCTCTCCCCGCCCGACCCTCGGCCCTGCGGGTGCTCGCCCCCGACGCCTGGGGCCCCGCGCACCGGGCGGCCCTCGCGTCCGCGCTCGTGGGCGCCGGGCTGCCATCGCCGCGCTGGATCCCCGAGTTGGACGCCGTCGCGCCACCCCCGTCGGCGGGCGACGGCGCGCCGGTGCTGCTGTTGACGACGGCGCCGACCGTGACGCACGCCCGGGTGCTGAGCCCGTCCGGCGCCGGGTGGCGATCGGACGCCGTGGCCGAGGTGCCGTTCGGGGCCGACGACGTGGTGGAGGCGACGTTCGAACGCGCGGCGGCCCGACTGACGGACGTGGCCGGACGGCCGCTCACCGCCGAGGAGAACCGGGCCCTCGCCGACCTCTGCGCCCCCGCCGCGCACCGCCTGCCGGGATCGAGCCGACTCGACGTCAGCCTGCCCGGGCTGCCGGGCACCCGCATTTCCCGCGAGGACGTGGACCGGCTCCTCGCCCCCCGCGTCGCCGCCGCCTTCGCGGCCCTCCCCGCGGCGCTGGGCGCCCTCGGCGTCGGCTCCGTGCCGGCGCGGGTCCTGCTCGAGGGGGTCGGCAGCCGGGTTCCGGTGGTCGCGGCGTCCATCGCCGAGGCCCTCGGGCGTCCGGTCGTCGTCGCCCCCGCGGACGCCGCCGCCGTCCTCGCCTCCTCGGCGTTCGCAGCGCCGGAGGAGGAGGCCGCGGCCGAGGTCACCGCCGTCCTGCCGGCCGTAGCTCCCGCCGCCACCGCGGTCGCCGCCACCGTCGTCCTGCCGGCGGCGGTTCCCGTGCCGGCGGCCGTGCCCGCCCCGGCGGCGGTCGCCGTCCCCCCGCCGGCGGACGATCCGGACCTCCCCATGACCTACGGCTGGACCAGCGTGCCCGGCCGCGAGCGGGGCGACCGGCGCGGCCTCAAGCTGGCCGCCGCCGGCGGCGTCCTCGTGTTGGTCCTGGCCGGCGTCGGCATCGCGGCGGGCCGCACCATCCAGGCCGCGCTCGAGGGGGCACTGCAGCCGGCCCCGCCTGCGGCCATCCCGGTCGGGCCGAGTTCGCCGACCGCCACCACGCCCACCCTGGACTTCGGGTCGGCCTCCCCGTCCGAGACGGCGAGCCCGACGCCCGGGACGCCGGGGGCGACCCCCACGACACCGACGACCCAGGCCACGTCGACCACCACCCAGGCCACCACGTCCACGACGAAGCCACCGGCTTCGTCGACGTCCTCGACGACGAAGCCCCCGGCGAGCACGACCACGAAGACGACCACCAAGCCGCCGACGTCGACCACGAAGCCCCCGACGAGCACCACGACCACGAAGCCCCCGACGAGCACCGCCACCCCGCCGCCCACGACACCCGTCGACCCGCCGCCGACGACACCCGTCGACCCCCCGCCGACGACACCCGCGCCCCCGGCCGGCGAGGTCACCCCCGCCGGCTGAGGGCCGCGTCGGTCAGGCGGCGCCGACGGCCTGCCGGTTGATCGCGCTCACGACGGCCTTCAAGGACGCCGTCACGATCGACTGCGACAGCCCGACGCCCCAGAGCACCTGGGTGTCGCCGTTGTGGCCGACCTCGCACTCGACGTAGGCCGCCGCGGTGGCGTTGCCGCCGGAGCTGAGGGCGTGTTCGGTGTAGTCCAGCACCCTTGCGTCGAAGCCGATCGAGCCGAGGGCGTCCACGAACGCCGACAGCGGGCCGTTACCTTCCCCGGTCACCGTCCGGGCGACACCGTTCACCTCCACCAACGCTTCGACGCTGTAGCCCTCGTCGTAGCTCTGGGCGTTGTACTTGACCAGCTTCAAGGGCGTGGCGTGGGCCAGGTACTCGGCGTCGAAGATGGCCCACATCGCCTCGGAGCTGACCTCGCCGCCCAGGGCGTCCGTGCGCTGCTGGACGACCCGGCTGAACTCGATCTGGAGCCGACGCGGCAGGTCCATGTTGTGGTCGGTCTTCATGATGTAGGCCATGCCGCCCTTGCCGGACTGGCTGTTGACGCGGATGACGGCCTCGTAGCTGCGGCCCACGTCGTGCGGGTCGATCGGCAGGTACGGCGCCTCCCAGGGGATCTCGTGCAGGCCCTGGCCGGCGGCCTTGGCCTTCTTCTCCAGCGACTCCAGGCCCTTCTTGATGGCGTCCTGGTGCGACCCGGAGAACGCCGTGTAGACGAGGTCGCCGGCGTAGGGGTGCCGGGGGTGCACCGGCAGGCCGGTGCAGTACTCGACGGTGCGCCGGATCTCGTCGATCTGCGAGAAGTCCAGTTGGGGGTCGATGCCCTGGCTGAACAGGTTCAGGGCGAGGGTGACCAGGTCGGCGTTGCCGGTGCGCTCGCCGTGGCCGAACAGGCAGCCCTCGACGCGGTCGGCGCCGGCCATCAGGCCCAGTTCGACGGCCGCCACCGCGGTGCCCCGGTCGTTGTGGGGGTGCAGCGACACGCACACGTGCTCGCGGTGGTGGATGTGCCGGCTGAAGTACTCGATCTGGTCGGCGTGGGTGTTGGGCGTCGACATCTCGACGGTGGCGGGCAGGTTCAGGATGATCTCCCGGTCCGGCCCGGGCTGCCACACGTCCATGACGGAGTTGCAGACCTCGATGGCGAAGTCGGTGGGGGTCTGGGTGAAGATCTCCGGGCTGTACTGGAAGCCGAAGGCGGTGTCGCGCAGGTGTTGCTCGGCGTACTTCATGATCAATTCGGTGCCGCGGCGGGCCATCGCGATGCACTGGGCCTCGTCGATGCCGAACACGACGCGGCGGAACAGTTCGGCGGTCGCGTTGTACAGGTGGATGTTGGCCCGCGGCGCGCCCACCAGGGCCTCGGCGGTGCGCGAGATCAGGTCCTCGCGGGCCTGCGTCAGCACGGTGATCTGGACGTCCTCGGGGATCCGGTCCTCGTCGATGAGTTTGCGCACGAAGTCGAAGTCGGTCTGGGACGCCGACGGGAAGCCGATCTCGATCTCCTTGAACCCCATCGAGACCAGCAGGTTCCACAGCTTCAGCTTCCGTGACGGGGTCATCGGGTCGATGAGTGCCTGGTTGCCGTCGCGCAGGTCGGTGGACAGCCACCGGGGGGCGTGGGTGATCCGCTGGTCGGGCCAGGTGCGGTCGGGCACCGTGATGGGCTTGAAGGGCACGTAGCGCTGGAAGGGCATGGGGCTGGGCTTCTGCAGCGTCACCGGCCCCTGGACGCGCGTACCGAACGGTTGGGTCATGGTCATGGGAGTTCCTCGCTCTGAACCGGGGGAAACGCCAGGCGTGCAGAGACTCCGCAGCGAGGAAGCCTGACCGGCGGATCCGCTGGGTCGAGCGGACGCCCTAGGCCTCGCTGCGGCGACCAAGCAGAAGGGTCACCTGAGCCATGCCGTGAATGATACACACGGGACGCCCCGGGTCCGCGAGGGTCTCACCGCGCGTCGAAGTCCCCCCACAGTGCGGACGCCTCGTCGCCGGGCCCGCCCTCCTCCGGCCGGAACGGGGCCCCCTGGGTGTCGTTGAGGCGCCCGGTGGCGTCCGGCCGGGACAGCCCGGTCAGTTGCAGGAGGTCCACGACCAACGCCCGGACGAGCGATCGCAGCGCCGCCGGACGCCAGTCGTCCGACTCGACCTCCCGCGGCGAACTGTCGGCCGCGATCTGGGTGAGCAGCGTGCGGGCGTGCACGGGCGGGTGCCAGCCGCCGACGGCGGCCGCCAGGCTGTGGGTGGCGGACGCGGCGGACTCGAGCAGCGGCACGCTGCCCGGCACGTACCCCAGTTGCTCGGTGAACCCGACGGACTGCCGCACCAGCATCGTCAGGGTGTTCTCGGTGCGCCGGGTGAGCCACAGCATGCGCTGCAGTTCGTCGATCTGCGGGCGCTCCGCGCGCAGCACCGGGTTGAGGTTCACGATGTCGGAGGCCGTCTTGAGGACGGCGTCCCAGTCGTCGACGACCTCGTGCAGCGCGCGCAGTTGGGTGAACACGTCGTGGAGGGCCTCGATGTCCCGGGCCCGCAGCGCCTTGGCCAGCATCTCCTGGGTGCGCGCGATCTCCTCCAGGGCGGCCCGCCCGAACCGGCGCGGCCGCTCGGCCGCCGTCCACGGCACCAGCACCGCGATGACGAAGGCCACCAGCGCCCCGATCAGGGCGTCGACCCAGCGGGCACCGGTGCCCCCGGGCATGGCGTAGGCGGACATGCCCACGATGACCAGGCCGTTCACCGCCGACTGCATGGTGAAGAGCTCGCCGTGGTCGAGGAGCCGCCCGAGCAGGCCGCCGATCAACCCCACCAGCCCGATCTGCCACCACCCGGCGCCGAACGCGATCGCCATCACCTCGCCGACGGCGACGCCGACGGTGGCCCCGATGCCCAGTTCGGCGACCTTCCGCGGGACCCGGTTCTTCGTGAAGCCCAGGCACACCCAGGTGGCGATGGGGGCGAAGAGGGGCGCCGCCTGCCCCAGGCCGTTGTGGGCGATGGCCCACGCCAACGCGGCTCCGACGGACGCCTGCAGCATCGGCACGAAAGCGATCCGCGCCCGCCGCGTCCCCTGGCGCAGCCGGGCCCGCGCGAAGACCAGGGCCCGGCGGGCGTCGAGGCGTCCGAGTTCGGCGACCTCAGCCGGCTCGGCGGGCCCGACGGGCTCGGCGGACATCAGAAGCCGAGGCGGTTGAGGTGCTTCGCGTCGCGCTGCCAGTCCTTGAGCACCTTGACCTTCAGGTCGAGGTGGGACGGCAGGCCGAGCAACCGGTTGATCTGCAGGCGGGCCGCGGAGCCCACCTCGCGCAGCCGTTCGCCCCGGTGCCCGATGATGATGCCCTTCTGCGAGTCGCGCTCGACGATGAGGGTGGCGTAGATGTCCATCAACGGCTTGTTCGCCGGACGCCCCTCGCGCAGCCCCATCTCGTCGACGACGACGGCGATCGAGTGCGGCAGTTCGTCCCGGACGCCCTCGAGCGCCGCCTCCCGGATCAACTCGGCGATGCGCGTCTCGTCGGACTCGTCGGTCACGGTCTCGTCGGGGTAGAGGGCGGGCCCCTCGGGCAGCAGCTTCACGATCTCGTCGGTGACGACGTCGACCTGGTCGTCGGTCACCGCCGACACCGGGATGATCGCCTCCCAGCGGATGCCCAGCGGCTCCTCCAGCGACTGGATCTTCATCAGGTGCTCGCCGAGCCGCTGCGGGCTCACCAGGTCGCTCTTGGTCGCCAGCGCCACCAGTTTCGGACGCTGCGGCAGCGCCGCGATCTCGCGCACCAGGAACTCGTCGCCCGGCCCGACCCGCTGCGACGACGGCAGGCACACGCCGATCACGTCCACCTGCGCCCAGGTCTCATGGACCAGATCGTTGAGGCGCTCGCCCAGCAGGGTGCGGGGCCGGTGCAGACCCGGGGTGTCGACGAGGATGAGTTGCGCGTCCGGCCGGGTCAGGATGCCGCGGATCGCGTGGCGGGTCGTCTGCGGCTTCGACGAGGTGATGGCGATCTTCTCCCCCACGATCGCGTTGGTGAGGGTCGACTTGCCGGCGTTGGGGCGTCCGACGAAGCAGGCGAAGCCCGACCGGAAGCCGGGGGCGGTGTCGGGCATGCGGATCCTTCGCTCGGCGGGGTCCGAGCCACTCTACTCCCGCGACTCCCGGTCCACTCCCGGCGCCCCGGGGCGGGCGCCGCCGTCAGGACGCCGCGTCCGGGGACGGCGCCGAGACGGCGGCGTCCGTTCGCGGCTCGGCCGGCCGGACGCGGGTGGCGAGCACGGTTTGCACGCTGTGCCGCCGCCCGGACGCCCGCTCGGCCGTCAACTCGAGGCCGCCCCACTCGACGACCGCGCCGGGGATCGGCACCTTGTTGAGTTCCTTGGCCATGAGCCCCAGGACGGTGTCGACGTCGTCGTCGTCGAGTTCGAGGTCGAACAGGTCGCCGAGGTCGTCCAGCGCCAGCCGGGACGAGACCCGGTAGCGGTCCTCGGCCAGCTTGAACCACGGCGGCACCTCGTTGCCGTCGTACTCGTCGACGATCTCGCCGACGATCTCCTCCAGGATGTCCTCGATGGTCGCCAGCCCGGCGGTGCCGCCGAACTCGTCGACCACGATGACGACGTGGTTGTGGGTGAGTTGCAGGTCGCGCAGCAGTTCGTCGACGGGCTTGCTGTCGGGCACGAACACCGGGGGCCGCATGACGGCGTCCACCGTCTCGGACGCCTCCGCGCGCGGGTTGTCGTAGGTACGCCGGATGGCGTCCTTCAGGTAGAGGATCCCCCGCACGTCGTCCAGATCCTCGCCGATGACGGGGATCCGCGAGAACCCCGAGCGCAGGGCGAGCGACACCCCCTGGCGCAGGGTCTTGCCCTGCTCGACGTAGACCATGTCGGTGCGCGGGACCATGACCTCTTTGACGATCGTGTCGCCGAGGTCGAAGACGGAGTGGATCATCTTCCGTTCCTCGTCCTCGATCAGGTCCGACTCCCCGGCCCGGTCGACGAGTTCGCGCAACTCGGCCTCCGAGGTGAACGGCCCGTCGGCGTAGCCGCGTCCCGGCGTGATCACGTTGCCTATGACGATCATCACGAGCGGGATCGGGCCCAGGATCGTGGTCAGCAGCGACAGCGGCCCCGACACGGCGAGCGCGACGGCGTCGGCGTGTTGGCGTCCGACCGTGCGGGGCGCGACGCCCAGCAGGATGAACGAGACCGCGACCATGATGACCACCGCCCAGGCGACCTGCCACGCCGCGGACTCGACGTGGTCCGTGACCACGATCGTGACCAGCACGATCGCGATGGTCTCCAGCAGCACCCGCACGAACAGCGAGGTGTTCAGGTAGGGCGCCTTGTCCTGCATGATCTCGACGAGGCGGTCGGCGGCCCGCGACGAGCGCTCCTTGGCCAGGGCCTCGGCCCGCGACTTGGAGAAGGCCTGCAGCGCCGCCTCGCCCGCGGTCATCAGGCTGGCCAGCAGGACGCAGACGATGGCGACCACGATCTCGATCACGTTGGTTTGCGATAACAGGGTGCGCTCATCTCCCGCGACGGCTCGACGGAGCGCCAGTCTAGCCGCGCGTGTCGGGCCGGGGGGACCCCGGCCGGTCCGCGTACGGTGGCTCCGTGACCCTCCCCGCTCTTCGCCCCGGCGCCGGGCTCGCCCTGCTGGGCGCGGCCGTGGCGCTGTCGGGTTGCGCCGTCGTCCGGCCGCCGTCCACGGTGCCGCCCACGGGCTGGCCCGCGCCGCCGTCGGCGTCCGCCTCGGCCACGGCCGGGACGCCCACCGTGCAGCCCACCGCGGCCGCCACTCCCCGCACCGTGACCCGGGACGGCCTGGTGCTGCCGCTGCCCGAGGGCTACCTGGACGCCACGGGTCTCGTCACCGACGTACCCAGCACCGGCCCCACCCGCCTCGTCGCCTACCTGCGCAACCCGGCCCAGCACGGGATCACCGTCCAGACGTGGGCCTCCAGCCAGCGGACGCTGGCCGAGTTCCTCGCCTTCTACGAGCGGGCGTTGGACGCCGACCCGTCCGTCGCCGGCGTGACCCGGCGCGAGGTCACGATGGGGGGCCTGCCGGGCGCCGAGTGGACGCTGCGCGGCACCGACGGGGCGTTGTCAACCGTGTTCTTCACGATGCGCGACCCCGGCACGGTGGTCATGGTGCTCGCCCCGGTGCCGGACGAGGCTCGCCGCCGGGCCGTCGAGCAGGTGGCGACGGGGCTGGCCTTCGCCTGAGCCCCGGGGTCGCCGAACCTGACCCTCAGCGGCCGGCGCGGTGCGCCTCCCAGGCCGCGATCAGGGCGTCGTTGATCTCGAACATCGCCTTCTCCTCCACCGGTTCGGCGTGGTCGTAGCCGAGCAGGTGCAGCAGGCCGTGCACCAGCAGGTAGTCGGCCTCGGCCTCGGGCGTCCGGTCGGACGCCTCCGCCTGCCGGGCCGTGACGGTGGGGCACAGGACGATGTCGCCGAGCAGGCCCTCCGGCGGCTCCTCGTCGTCGGCCGGGGGGCGCAGTTCGTCCATCGGGAAGCTCAGCACGTCGGTGGGCCCCGGCAGGCCCATGAACCGCTGGTGGTAGTCGGCCATGGTGTCCTCGTCGACCAGCAGCAGCGAGAGCTCGGCCTGCGGGTGGATGCGCAACTGTTCGAGGCAGAACCGGGCCAGCCTGATCAATCGCTGCTCGTCGACCTCGACCCCGGACTCGTTGTTGAGATCGATCACCAGTGCCCCCTGTCGCGTGGATGCCGGGGCTCGGGTTGCACCGACTCGTACCGGTCGTAGGCGGCGACGATGCGGCCCACGAGCCGGTGCCGCACCACGTCGTGGCTGGTCAGGCGGCAGAACGCGATGTCCTCGACGCCGTCCAGGATGTGCGGGACCTCCCGCAGCCCCGACTTCATGCCGCCGGGGAGGTCGACCTGGGTGACGTCGCCGGTCACCACGACCTTGGAGTTGAAGCCCAGCCGGGTGAGGAACATCTTCATCTGCTCCATGGAGGTGTTCTGCGCCTCGTCCAGGATGATGAAGGCGTCGTTGAGCGTGCGGCCCCGCATGTAGGCGAGCGGCGCCACCTCGATGGTGCCGGCGGTGAGCAGCCGCGGCACCGAGTCGGGGTCGACCATGTCGTGCAGCGCGTCGTACAGCGGCCGCAGGTAGGGGTCGATCTTGTCGCTGAGCGTGCCCGGCAGGAACCCCAGCCGCTCGCCGGCCTCGATGGCCGGGCGGGTCATGATGATCCGGTTGACCTGCTTGGCCTGCAACGCCTGGACGGCCTTGGCCATCGCCAGGTACGTCTTGCCGGTGCCGGCGGGCCCGATGCCGAACACGACGGTGTGCGCGTCGATCGCGTCGACGTAGCGCTTCTGGTTGAGCGTCTTGGGCCGGATCGTCCGGCCGCGGCTCGACAGGATGTTCTGCGTCAGCACCGCCGAGGCGGCCTCATCCTCGACGCCGGTCATGCGGACGACCCGCTCGACGGCGTCCGGGGTGAGGCCCTGGCCGGTGCGGACGATCGTCACCAATTCCGTCAGGACGTCGACGGCCCGGGCCACCCCGGACGGATCGCCGCTCAGGGTCACCTCGTTGCCGCGGACGTGGATCTCGGCGTCCAGGTCGCGCTCGAGGATCCGCAGGAACTCGTCCTGGGGACCCAGCACGCTGACCATGCCGATGGAGGCGGGGACGGCGATGCGCCGGGTCGCCACCCGGTCTTCCGCACTGTGACTCAGTTGAATCCCCTCCACTTGCTAGCCTGACCCCGCACAGTCTAGGCGCGCCGCCCGGGGGTCGCCGCTGTCGCGGGGGCCGACGGGGGCGATTCGGATGGGCAGCGAGAGCGGACGCCGGACGCCGGCCCTGGTCCTGGCGGTGGCCGCCGCCGTCCTCGTGCTGGGTGCCGGCGGCTGCACGACCGCGCCCCCCGGCCCGCCGCCCGCGCAGTCCCCCACGGCGACCGTACCGGCCGCCGGCAGCCATGATCCGGGCTGGGTGGCGGCCGAGAACGCGAAGCCGGGGACGCCGGGCTGGGAGTCGGCCGAAGCCAGCTACGCCGGAGACCGGGAACTCGCCGGCTTCTTCGCCCAGGTGAGCGTCGAGCCGGGCGAGCCGGTGACACTCCTGGCCACGTCGCGGGTGGGCGACTTCGACGTGATCGCCTATCGCCTCGGCTGGTACGACGGTGCCGGGGCCCGGGAGGTGTGGCGATCGCCCGCCCCGGTGCGGGGCGTCGAGCAGGGTCCGCCGCTGAAGGCCGCCGACCGCACCATCACCACGGCCTGGCAGCCGAGCACGACGGTGCCCACCCACGACTGGCCCGAGGGCAGCTACCTGGTCATGCTGTCGGCGCAGGGCGGCACCAAGACCCGGTACGTGCCCCTCACGGTGCGCTCGCGCTCGACGGCCGGACGCCTCGTGCTGCTGTCGGCGGTGCTCACCTATCAGGCCTACAACGCCTGGGGCGGGCACAGCCTGTACCTCGGCCCGGACGGGCTGTTCCGGACGCGCAGCGGTCGCGTGAGCTTCGATCGCCCCTACGACCGCAACGGGGCGATGGAGGCGTTCAAGTGGGAGGTGCCGGTCGTCCAGCACGCCGAGCGGCTCGGCCTCGACCTCGCCTACACCACCACCTGGGACGTGGACCGACGGCCCGGCATCCTCGCGGGGGCCCGCGGCATCGTCAGCGAGGGGCACGACGAGTACTGGACGGTCCCCCTGCGGGATGCCGTCGAGGCGGCCCGCGACGCCGGCACCAACGTGGCGTTCCTGGGCGCCAACGCCGTCTACTGGCGGGTGCGACTCGAGGACGGCCCGCTGGGCCCGGGTCGGACGATGGCGGGCTACAAGGACCCCGGGCAGGACCCGGTGCAGGGCCCCCAGACGACCACGATGTGGCGCTCCGACCCCGCCCCGCGTCCGGAGAATTCGCTGACGGGGATGCTCTACGAGTGCTATCCCGCGCGCGGCGCCCTCCGGGTCACCGACGCCGACTTCTTCTTGTTCGCGGGCACGGGCGCGACGGCCGGCGCCGAGTATCCAGGGCTGCTCGGGGACGAGATCGACCGGGCCTACCCCATCGCCGGCACCCCCGCCACGTTGCAGGTCGTGGCCCACTCGCCGGTGCGCTGCGAAGATGTCGGCCCGACCCACGCCGACGTGACCTACTACACGGTCGCCTCGGGAGCCGGCGTCTTCGCGACCGGCACGATGATGTGGGTGAACGCGCTCGCCGGGCGGACCGCAGGCACCGGCCTCACGGAGGCCTCGGTCGACTTCGCCCGCCGCGTGACCGACAACCTGCTGCGCTCGATGGCCGCCGGGCCGTTGGGCGCGACCCACCCGGCCCAGGCCAACCTCGCGTCCCTGAATGCGCCGGCGTCCACGGATCTCGGCTCGGCCGGCGACGTGGATCGTCCTGACACGACGGCCGGCCGCGCCACCCCGTTGGCCCGGCAGGCGCAGGTCCGGGACTGACCGCCTCGGCGCGCTCCGCCTCAGCGGTCCCTACTCGTCCTCGTCGTCCTCGGGCTCGATGATGTGCATGGCGGCCTCCTCGGCCGAGGCAGCGCCCCCGTCGATGCCGACGTCGGTGCCGAACACCTCGCCGCCGGACCGGGCGTCCACGAGGCGTCCGGCCCGCTTGCTGCCGACCTCGCGGTCCTCGTTGTCCGGGTTCCAGGGGCCCTCGTCCCGGACGACCTCCGGCTGCTCCTGGGCGACCCGCTGCTCGAGGGTCTCGCCCTGGCGCATCTCGGCCGGCGTGTTGCCGAACCCCTGCAGGGCGGACCAGTTCTCGGGGGTCGTGTACCCCTCGTCCAGGACGTCCTCCACGCCCCGGTCGATCAGGGTGTCGTCGGGCTGCAACTGCTCGACGAAGTCGCCGTCCGCCCCGGGGTCGGTGCCGCTCATCTCGCTCATGCCCCTAGCCTGCCACTGGTGGACGGCCCGCGGCTACGATGGCCGCCCGTGACCCGCCGAACCCGACCCGAGACCCCCGGCGTCGAGTTCGCCGTCGGCGCGACCAGCCACTTCGATCTGATCCTGGCCCTGTTCTGCGGGCTGCTGCTCATCTCGAACGTGGGCGCCACCAAGCTGATCGAGTTCACCGGGGTGCCGCTCGTCGGGTCCGTCATCACCGACGGGGGCGCCTTCCTGTTCCCCCTCACGTACGTGCTCGGCGACGTCCTGGCGGAGGTCTACGGCCTGCGCCGCACGCACCGCGCCATCGCGATGGGGTTCGTGCTGTCGGCCCTCATGTCGCTCACGTTCCTCATCGTGGACGCCGCGCCCGCGGCGTCCGCCTGGCCGAACGCCGACGCCTGGAGTGCGGTGCTCGGCTTCGTGCCGCGCATCGTGCTGGCCAGCCTCGCGGGCTACGCGGCGGGCCAACTGCTGAACGCCCACGTCCTCGTGCGGATCAAGCGGCGCACCCACGAGCGCTCGCTGTGGGTGCGCCTGACCACCTCGACCCTGGTCGGCGAACTCGCCGACACCGTCGTGTTCGGGCTGGTGGCGTTCGGCCCCGTGGGCGCGGTCCTCGACGGCTACGCGATGCCGTGGCCGGACCTGCTCAACTACATCCTCATCGGCTGGGTCTACAAGTGCCTCGTCGAGATCGCCTTGCTGCCGGTCACGTACCGGGTCATCGCCGGGGTGAAACGCCGCGAGCCCGGCTACCGCGCGGGGTGACGCGGCGGCCGGGCGGGCGGAGCGCTAGACCCGGATCACCCGGTCGTTGGCGGCCCGGTCGTGGAAGCCGCGGGTGTCCGGGCTGAGCGGCACGCTCAGCCACCCCAGCATGAGCGGGATCGACATGAGCACCTGCACCACCCACCGGATCGCGGCCCGCTGGGTACCGATCGGCTGGCCCGTCGTGGCGTCCACGACCTTGGTGCGCATGATGCGCTTGCCGATCGTCTGCCCTTGTCCGTTGAGGTAGGCGAAGTACCCCAGCGACACGGCCGTCGTGAGCAGCCACGCGAACGTGCTCTGGCTCGGCACCGCGACGTTGCCCACGTACGTGACGGGCCCGGGGAAGATGCCGTTGATGATGCCGTTCACGATGGCGAGCAGGAGCCCGTCGATCAGGTAGCCCGCCAGCCGGACGCCCGCGCTCGCGGTCGGCCCGACGCCCGGCTGCTGCTGGGCCGGCCACGACCCGGGCGCGCCGGGCTCGACCTGGCCATAGGGGGTCGGGCCGGTGGCGCCGTACGGCGGGAAGGGCGACTGCTGGGACGGCGACGCCTGGTACGGCGGCGGCTGCTGGTACCCGGGGGCGCTCGGCGGCGGCTGGTAGCCCGACCCGGCCGGGGGCTGGAAGCCGGGGGGCTGGTAGCCCGGCGGGGGCTGGTAGCCCGGCGGGGGCGGGGTGGGCGGCTGGGCGGCCCGCTCGGGATCCCAGGACGGGGGCTCATAGGGCTGCGGGGGTTGGCTCATCGGACGCCTTTCGTTCTGGTGGGCGGGACCAGCCTGGCACGCGGACGCCGCCGGCGACAGGGGCGTCCGTCAGCGGCCCGGACCGGAGGCGTCCGGGTCGAGCAGGGCCAGGTCGGCCGGCGCGACGATCCGGGTCGAGAGGGCGTACTCGACGAGGCGCGCCTTGCGGTCGGACGCCAGCCGGTCCGGCCCGCCGTGCAGGCCGCGGACGCCGAGGCTCGACAGCCGGTCGCACACGTTGTCGAGCTTGCGGTTGAAGCGGGTGAGGGGCCAGCCGAGGCGGGCCGCCGCGGCCGCGGACGTGGGGATCGCGCTCGGGCCCCGGCCCCCGTGCCGGAGGGCGTCCTCGCAGAGCGCGACGATCAGCAGCTTCTGGGCGGGGGTCAGGCTCACCCGGCCGATGGTCGCCGCGCCGGCGGGGGCCGCGACGGGCACGACCGGCTCGAACGGCGAGGCGGCGAGGTGCAGGTCCACCTCGTAGGTGGTGGCGCCCGCGGTGAACCACACGATCGTGTGCCCGAAGACCACCGGCAGGGACGCCCCGGGCGCCAGCCACGCCTGCAGGGTGCCGGCGGCGTCCGTGACCGTCGCGGTGAGGCGTCCGCCGACGTTCGACAGCCACCACAGCCCGCCCGACGCGCTGAGGCTCAGGAACCGCCGGTGGAGGAAGCCGTTGTCGGGGTCCAGCACCAGGTCGGCCTCGCGGCCGATCGTGAACGTGCCGGCCGGGTCGGGGGTGTGGGTCTCGCCGACGAAGTCGACGATGAGCTCGGGGATCATCCGGCGCACCCGGCCGCCGAGAACCCGCCGTGGGGGGTGCCGGCGGCGTCCAGCACGCGTACCCGCACGCACTGGGGGCCCGCGCCCACCAGGTCGAGCGTCGGCTCCGCCCTGGTCACGACGCGGTCGCGCACCAGCACCTCGAAGGTGTCCCCCGGCGCCCGCGGCGTCCAGGCCCAGGCGAACGCGACCCGCTCGCCCTGGCGGGCGCCCGTGATGGTCACGGTCGGCTCCGCGGCCCGCGGCTGCAGGGCCAGCCAGCCGCCCGCCACGAGCATCGCCACCCCCAGCGCCACCCCCAGCGCCGCGAGGCCCACGAGCCGCCGGCTCGGGCGGCGCGGAGGGCGTCCGGGGGGCGGCTCGGCGGTCACTCTGGACGCCTCGGGCGCGGCCGCCCGTGCGGCGTCGACGTCGCCCTGTCCTGACGCGTCCGCGGCAGAGTGCAGTCGATCCGCGGGGGTAGACGCCCCCGCAGCTACTGCACCAAGCGGCGCGGGCCGTCGTGCGGTGGGCTGACCCGTCGGCCGGGCGGCCGAGGCGGCCCGTGGGGACACCCCGAGGACGGCGGCGACCCGGGGCGTCCCCGGCCGGGAGGCGGCCGACGGGCCGGCCGAGTCCCCCGCGGGGTCGAGGACGACGGGCTCGGTGACGGGCAGGCCCAGCCGCCGTTGAAGGGCGCGGACCTCCTCCACCCACGCCAGCACCGAGGCCGGCCGCCGGGCGGGGTCCGGGGCGAGCGCGGCGGCCAGGACGGCGTCCACCTCGGCGGGGACGCCCCCGCCGAGCGGCGGCAGCGCCCCCGCGCGGATGCGCCGCAGCAGGCGCACCGTGGTGTCCCCCGGCTCGGAAGACTCGTACGGCGACCGCCCGGCCAGCAGCGTCCACACGGTCGCGGCCAGGGAGTAGCAGTCGGAGCGCACCGAGGCGGGCGCGGTGCCGAACAGCACCTCGGGGGCGGCCCAGGGCACCGAGAGTCCGTACTCGGGACCGTCGGCGTCCCCCGGTGCGCCGGCCAGCCCGAAGTCGGCGAGCGCCGGGGCGCCGTCGCGTCCGACCAGCAGGTTCGCCGGCTTGACGTCGCGGTGCAGGACGCCGTGCCGGTGCGCGGTCTCCAGCGCCCCGCCGATCTGGACGCCGACGCGCAGCGCCTCGGCCGGCGGCAGCGGCTCGGCCCGGCACCGCGTCTCCAGGTCGGGACGCGCAAAGTGCGGCAGGACGAGGTAGGGCCGGCCGTCCGCGGCGATCCCGGCGGCGAGCACTCCCACGATGTGCGGGTGTACGAGCGCGGCCATCGCGTTGGCCTCGGCCACGAAGGCCGCGGCCTCGGCGGCACCCCGCACCGGCTCGCGCAGCACCTTGACCGCCACCCGGCGCGCGGGCAGCCGTTGGTCGTACAGGTGGACCTCCGCCGACCCCCCGGAGCCGAGCGGCGCGACATAGGTCAGGCCGGGCAGGTCCGGGGCGGGCCGCTCACCGCTCATCGCTCGCGCCGGCGTCCAGCACGATCACCGTGACGTTGTCCGAGCCGCCGGCCGCCAGCGCGGCCTCGACGAGCCGGTCGGCGGCCGCCTGCGGGTCCGGTTCGGCGAGCAGGGTCAGCCCGATCGCGGCGTCCGACACCTCGCCGGTCAGCCCGTCCGAGCAGAGCAGCAGCCGTTCCCCGGGCCGCAGCGAGACCAGCCACGTGTCGACGTCCGGCGCCTGCGGCATGCCCACGCAGCGCGTGACGACGTTGCGCAGCGGGTGTCGGCGGGCCTCGGCGGCGGTGATCAGGCCCAGGCTGCGCAACTCCTCGACCTCGGAGTGGTCGACGGACACCTGGGCCAGGTGCCCGTGGGCGAGCCGGTAGGCACGCGAGTCGCCCACGTTGAACACGCAGAGCCGCTCCTCGTCCCCGTCGGCCACGAGCGCGGCCCCTACCAGGGTGGTCGCCAGGCCCCACGCCCGCGCGTGCCGGCGCGCGTAGCGGAGCACCGCCGCGTTGGCCGCCTCGACGGCCCCCACGATGGCCGCCTCGTCCGGGTCCTCCGCCGCTTCGTCGAGCCGGCGCACCGCCTCGACGGCGAGGGCGCTGGCCACCTCGCCGGCGGCGTGGCCGCCCATGCCGTCCGCCACGGCCCACACCCGGCGGCCGCAGTAGAGGGCGTCCTCGTTGCCGTCGCGGACGTGGCCGACGTGGGTGGCCGAGCCGGCGGTGACGATCATGGGTGCTCCGAGGGTCGGGGGGCGCCGGGGGCCCCGGCGAACGGCAGCCCGGCGAGGGCGAGACCGAGGCCGATCCCGGCCAGGTCGGCGACGGCGTCCAGCACCTCGAAGCCGCGGTGCGGCAGCAGCGTCCCCTGGACGACCTCGCTGACCACCGCCTGGGCCAGCATGGCCCCCACCACGACGCGGCGCCGGCGCACGACCCGCAGCAGCGCCCAGGTCGGCAGGGCGAACAGGCCGACGTGGACGATCTTGTCCAGGTGCGGGATCGGCAGGTCGGTCCCCGGCACCCCGGAGGTGTCGGGCAGGTACAGCGCGACGCTCTGGGCCAGCACCAGGGCGGCCGCCAGCACCACCGCCCCGCGGGCGGGGCCGGACGCCGTGGGCTGCGGCCCGCTCAACTCAGTTTCGCCAGGATGAGTTCCCGGACGCGGCCGGCGTCCGCCTGACCCCGCATGGCCTTCATGACGGCGCCGATCAGGGCGCCGGCGGCCGCGACCTTGCCGTCGCGGATCTTCGCGGCCACGTCGGGCTGGGCCGCGATCGCGGCGTCCACAGCCGCCGACAGCGCCCCCTCGTCGGAGACCACCCGCAGCCCGCGCGCCGCGACCACCTGCTCCGGGGAGCCCTCCCCCGCCCGGACGCCCTCGAACACCTGGCGGGCCAGCTTGTCGTTCACGACGCCCTCGTCGACGAGCCGCTGCACCTCGGCGACCTGGGCCGGGGACACGCCCACGCCGGCCAGGTCGACGCCGGCCTCGTTGGCGACCCGGGCCAGCTCGCCCAGCCACCACTTGCGGGCGGACGCCGCGGGCGCCCCCGCCGCCACGGTCGCCTCGATCAGGTCCAGCGAGCCGTCGTTGCCGAGCACGTCGCGCATCTCGAGGTCGCTGAACCCGTAGGCGTCCTGCAGGCGCCGGCGCTTGGCCGCCGGCGGCTCCGGCAGGGTGGCGCGCAACTGCTCGACCCACGCGCGCGCCGGGGCGATCGGCACCAGGTCGGGCTCGGGGAAGTAGCGGTAGTCCTCGGCCTGCTCCTTGCTGCGGCCGGCGGACGTGTACCCGCCGTCCTCGTGCCAGTGGCGGGTCTCCTGGACGATCCGGCCGCCGGCGGCCAGCAGCGCGCCCTGGCGGCGGATCTCGTAGGTGAGCGCCCCTTCGACCGAGCGCAGCGAGTTGACGTTCTTGGTCTCGGTGCGGGTGCCCAGCACCGTCGACCCGCGGGGCATCAGCGACACGTTGGCGTCGCAGCGCAGGTTGCCCTGCTCCATCCGGGCGTCGGAGACGTCGAGGGCGCGCATCAGGTCGCGCAGCAGGGCCATGTAGGCCTTGCCCACCGCCGGCGTCCGGGCGCCCAGCCCCCGGATCGGCCGGGTGACGATCTCCATCAGCGGCGTCCCGGCCCGGTTGTAGTCGACCAGGGCGTAGTCGGCGCCGTGGATGCGTCCGGTGTCGCCGCCGACGTGGGTGAGCTTGCCGGCGTCCTCCTCCATGTGGACCCGCTCGATCTCGATGACGAACGTCTCCCCGTCCACCTCGACGTCGATGTGGCCGTCGAAGCACAGCGGCTCGTCGTACTGCGACGTCTGGAAGTCCTTGGTCATGTCGGGGTAGAAGTAGTTCTTCCGGGCGAACCGGCACCAGGTCGCGATCTCGCAGTTGAGCGCCAGCCCGATGCGGATCGCCGACTCGATGGCCTTGGCGTTCACGGCCGGCAGCGCGCCCGGCAGCCCCAGGCAGACCGGGCAGGTCTTGGTGTTGGGTTCGCCGCCGGGGCTGTTGTCGCAGCCGCAGAACATCTTGGACGCCGTGTGCAGTTCGACGTGCACCTCCAGCCCGAGCACGGGCTCGTAGGCGGCCAGCACCTCGCCGAAGTCGGCCAACTCGTCCATGTCAGTTCCCCTCCGCGGTCGCCACGCCCAGGTACGCCCCCGCCTCGCCGTCCGCGAGCCGGTCGAGCAGCGGGCCGCCCCAGCGCTCGCCGAGGGCGCGCTCCAGCGCGGCCCCCACCCGGTAGAGCCGGTCGTCGGCCAGCACCGGGGCCATCACCTGGAAGCCGACCGGCAGCCCGTCCTCGGGCGCGAGCCCGCACGGGAACGACGCCGACGCGTTGCCCGCCATGTTGGACGGGATCGTGCACAGGTCCGACATGTACATGGCCAGGGGGTCGGCGGTGCGCTCGCCCTGCCGGAACGCCGTGGTCGGCGTGGCCGGCGACACGAGGACGTCCACCTGCGACCAGGCGGCGTCGAAGTCCTGCGCGATCAGCCGGCGCACCTTCTGCGCCGACCCGTAGTAGGCGTCGTAGTAGCCCGAACTGAGCGCATAGGTGCCGATGATGATGCGCCGCTTGACCTCGGCGCCGAAGCCGGCCCCGCGGGTCGCCCGCATCACCTCCTCGACCGAGCGCGTGCCGTCGTCGCCGACCCGCAGGCCGTACCGCATGGCGTCGAACCGGGCCAGGTTGCTCGACACCTCGCTCGGCATGATCAGGTAGTACGCCCCCAGCCCGTAGCTGAAGTGGGGGCAGGAGACCTCGACGATCTGGGCGCCCTGGTCGGCCAACACCGCCAGCGCCTCGCGGAACCGCTGCTCGACGCCCGGCGCGTAGCCCTCGCCGCCCAGTTCCTTCACCACGCCGATCCGCAGGCCGCGCACGTCACCGGAGCGGGCGGCCGCCACCACCGGGGGGACGGGCGCGTCGATGGACGTCGAGTCGCGCGGGTCGTGGCCGCAGATGACCTCGTGCAGCAGGGCGGCGTCCAGCACGGTGCGGGCGCAGGGGCCCGGCTGGTCGAGCGAGGACGCCATCGCGACGACGCCGTAGCGGGACGTGCCGCCGTAGGTCGGCTTGACGCCGACGGTGGCGGTGACGGCCGCCGGCTGCCGGATGGAGCCGCCCGTGTCGGTGCCCAGCGCGAGCGGCGCCTCGAACGCGGCCAGTGCGGCGGCCGAGCCGCCGCCCGACCCGCCGGGGATGCGGTCGAGCGCCCACGGGTTGCCGGTGGTCTGGAACGCCGAGTTCTCCGTGGAGGAGCCCATCGCGAACTCGTCCATGTTGGTCTTGCCGATCATGACGAGCCCGGCGGCCCGGATCCGCTCGACGACCGTCGCGTCGTACGGCGGACGCCAGCCCTCGAGGATCCGGGAGGCGCACGTCGTCGGGACGCCCTCGGTGCAGAAGATGTCCTTCACCGCGATCGGGACGCCGGCGAGCGGCCCCAGCCGTTCCCCGGCCGCGAGCCGGGCGTCCACGGCGCGGGCCTGGGCGAGCGACCACGCGGCGTCCGTGTGCAGAAACGCCCGCACGTCGCCGTCGACGCGCGCGATCTGGTCGAGGTGGGCCTGGGTGACCTCGACGGCGGTGAGGTCCCCGGAGGCGATGCGCGCCCCCAGTTCGGCGGCGGTGAGCCGCAGCAGGGCCGGGGTCATCACGCCTCCTCGTCCAGCACGCGGGGCACCCGGAAGCGGCCGTCCTCCGCCGCCGGGGCGGCGGCCAGGACGGCGTCCACGGGCAGGCTGGGCCGGACCTGGTCGGGCCGGAAGACGTTGGTGAGCGGCAGCGCGTGGGACATGGGCTCCACGTCCGCCGAGGCCACCCCCGAGACGGCGGCGACGGCGTCCAGGATGACGTCGAGTTGGGGCGCCAACTCGGCCAACTCCTCGTCCGTGAGGTCGATGCGGGCCAGCGCGGCCAGCCGCGCGACCTCCGATGGGCTCAGTGCCACGTTCCAGTCCTCCTCGTCCCAGGCGTCCCGATCCTAGCGAGCGGGTCACCCGCCCTGGAGCACCGACCAGACCCACCATCCGAACAGCGTCACGGCGGTCGTGACGGCCACCAGCAGCAGCGCGACGAGCCAGCGCTGCCGCTTCTTGGCGCGGGTGCTGGGCACGCCCGCCGGGGACCACTCCCCCAGCCCCGGGATGACGGTCGGCGCGGCGTCCCCGTTCAGGTTCAGGTTGCTGTTCAGGCCGTCCACGCCGCCCAGGCTACTCGGCGGCCGCCGGCAGGGCGTCGCGGCCCCGCGCCAGCAGGTCGGCGAAGGCGTCGGCGTCCAGGATCGGGACGCCGAGGGCCTCGGCCTTCGCGTACTTCGACCCGCCGCTCTCCCCGGCCACCAGCACCGTGGTGTTCTTCGACACCGAACCGGACGCCCGCCCGCCCCGCGCGACCACCGCCTCCTGGGCGCTCTCGCGCGTGTGGCCGGGGACGGAACCGGTGACGACCACGACCATGCCGGCCAGCGTCTGCGGAGTGCCCCCGTCGGGCGCCTCCTCCTCGTCCGCCATCCGGACGCCGGCGCGCCGCCACCGCTCGACGATGGCGCGGTGCCAGTCGGCGTCCGGGCCGTCGAACCACTCCCGGATCGCGGCCGCGATCGTCTCCCCGACCCCGTCGACCGCCGACAACTCCTCGATCGTGGCGGCGGCGACGGCGTCCACCGACCGGAAGTGGCCGGCGAGGGCCCGGGCGGCCGTGGGGCCGACGTGCCGGATCGACAGGGCGACGAGCACCCGCCACAGGGGCCGGCCCTTCGCCTTGTCGAGCTCGGCGAACAGCGTCCGGGTGGTCTCCCGCGGCACCGACGGCTTCTTCGGGGTGGCCTTGGTGTAGAAGAACGGCTCCAGCGCGGGCGGCAACTCGACGCCCGCACGCTTGCGCCGACGCCAGACGCGCACCTCGGCCAGGTCGTCGGGGTGCAGGTCGAACAGGCCGGCCTCCGTGTCCAGCACCGGCGTCTGCGGGGGCTCGGTCGCCCCCTCGGGGCGGCCCAGTTCGGGGTCGGTCAACGCGATCGCGGCCTCCCAGCCGAGCGCCTCGATGTCGAGGGCCCCGCGGGACGCCAGCCCGAACACCCGCTCCCGCAGCTGGGCCGGGCAGGCCCGGGTGTTGGGGCACCGCAGGTCTTTGTCGCCCTCCTTCTCGGGGCCGAGCAGGGTGCCGCACGAGGGGCAGTGGGTGGGCATCACCCAGCGGGGCAGCCCCGGCGGACGCAGCGCCATCACCGGCCCCACGATCTCGGGGATCACGTCGCCGGCCTTGCGCAGCACGACCGTGTCGCCGGGGCGGACGTCTTTGCGGGCCACCTCGTGGGCGTTGTGCAGCGTCGCCATCTCGACCGTGGACCCGGCCACCTTCACCGGCTCCATGACCCCGTAGGGGGTGACCCGGCCGGTGCGGCCGGTGTTGACCTCGATGCGCAGCAGCGTCGTGTTCACCTCCTCGGGCGGGTACTTGTACGCGAGCGCCCAACGCGGGGCGCGCGACGTCGAGCCCAGCTCCCGCTGCCGCGCCCGGTCGTCGACCTTGAGGACCACCCCGTCCATCTCGTGCTCGAACGAGTGCCGCCGGGTCCCCATCTGGTCGATGTAGGCGAGGGCGGCGTCCAGCCCGTCGACGACCCGGTTGTGGTCGCCCACCGGCAGGCCCAGGCCGCGCAGCAGGTCGTACGACTCCGACAGCCGGGCCGGCGGCGTCCCGTCCACGGCGCCCAGCCCGTGGCACAGGAAGCTCAGGCGGCGCGACGCCGTCACCCGCGGGTCCTTCTGCCGCAGCGAGCCCGCCGCCGAGTTGCGCGGGTTGGCGAACGGCGGCCGCTCGGCCGCCACCAGCGACGCGTTGAGCACCTCGAAGTCGGCGGGCCGCATGAAGACCTCGCCGCGCACCTCCAGCAGGGCGGGCACGTGGTCGCCGGTCAACTGCTGCGGGACCGAGGCGATCGTCCGGACGTTCGCCGTCACGTCCTCCCCCACCCGGCCGTCGCCCCGGGTGGCAGCGCTCGCGAGGCGTCCGCCGCGGTACACGAGGTCGATGGCCAGCCCGTCGATCTTCAACTCGCACAGCAGGGCGGGGAGCGGCTCCCCCAGGCGGGCCGCCCAGCGGCGCACCTCGTCGACGCTGAACGCGTTGTCGAGGCTCAGCAGCGGCTCCAGGTGCGTCACCGGCGCGAACGTGGCGCCGGCGGGGGCGCCCACCTGTTGGGTCGGCGAATCCGGCGTCCGCAACTCGGGGTGTTGTTCCTCCAGCGCCGCCAACTCGGCCATCAGGGCGTCGAATGCCGCATCGCTGAGCGTGGGCTGCGCCAGCACGTAGTAGCGGAAGCGGGCGTCCTCGACGTCCTGGGCGAGCGCGGCGTGCCGGGCGCGCGCGGTGGGGTCGGCCACGGACGGGTCACCCAGCGACAAGTCATTCAGCGACGGGTCATTCACGGGGCACAACCTAGCGCCCGCCTCCGACGCTTCCCGAGGGTCAGGCGCGCAGCGCCTCGTCGACGTGCGCCGCCGCCCGCCGGAGCGCCGCGAACCCGCCCCTGACCTGGTCGGACGCCGCCCCGGCCAGCCCGCACGTATGGGTCAGCCACAGCCGGTCGGCGAGGACGGGGCCGAGCTCGAGCGGGCGCAGCCACCGCACGGCGCGGTCGACGATCGGGTCGGGCGCGGCGTCCGGACTCGCGGCGTCCGACACGCCGAGGTAGAGGTCGCGTCCGGCGTCCACCGCCGCCGCGACGGCCTCCCAGCCGGCGCGGTCGAGCAGGCCGGCGTCCACGCTGACCCCGCCGAACCCGGCGCCGTCGGGCCGGCCCGCGGTGAGCAGCCCGACCGGCACGTCGCCGGCGCAGCAGTGCACCAGGCTGGGCGCGCCGAGGGCGGTCAGCCCGCCCAGGGCGTCGGCGACCTCGGCCCGGTCCACGCTGCGGTGCCGGAAGAACCCGCCCTCGGTGGGCACGCGCCCGGCCAGCACCGCCGGCAGGGCGGGCTCGTCGACCTGCAGCACCCACTCGACGCCCGGAAGGCGACGCCGCAGGTCGCCCAGCAGGTCGGCGGTGCCGGACGCCAGCGACTGGGCGACGTCGCGGCGGGCACCGCGGTCGCCCAGGACCCGGCCCCCGAGGGGCCGGAACAGCGAGGCGGCCAGCGTCCAGGGTCCGCAGACCGCGATCTTGGCCGGCCCTCGGTAGCCCTGGGCGGTCTCCTCCAGCACCTCGAGGTCGTCGCGCAGGGTCGCCCGCGCGCGGCGGCCGTCGATGCCGGGCGTGGACGCGAACCGCCACTCCCCGGCGTCGAGGGCCACCGGCAGCCCGGCCAGCAGCGCGGCGGACCGGCCCACCAGGCCGGCCCAGGGCCCGCGGGCGGGCACCTCGGGCAGCCAGGGCAGCCAGCCGGGGCCGGCGTGCTCGAACGCGAGCCGCACCGCGGCGCCCGCGTCCGTGCCGGGCAGGGAGCCGAGTCCGGTGACCCCGGTCACGTCCGGGTCCCGTCGATCGTGGCGGAGCCGACCACGACGTCTCCGTCGTAGAACACCGCCTGCTGGCCGGGCGCGACGCCGAACGCGGGTTCCGCCAGGGCCACGTCGACGGCGGCGTCCGCGACGGTCACGGTCGCCGGCAACGGGACGCCGTGGGCCCGGAACTGCACGGCGGCGACGAAGGGCCCCGGCCGCGGGGCGCCCGTCCACGACGGCGGCCCGCACCGCAGGCCCGTGACGCGCAGGTCGGCGCGCCCCCCCACCGTCACGGTGGCGGTCGCCGGGGAGAGCCCCACCACGTAGCGGGGCCGGCCGTCGGCCGCGGGGCGCGACAATCGCAGGCCCTTGCGCTGGCCCACGGTGAACCGGTGCGTGCCGGCGTGGCTGCCGAGCACCCGACCCTCGGTGTCGACCACGGCGCCGGGGCGGTCGCCGAGGCGTCCGGACAGGAACCCGGCGGTGTCCCCGTCGGCGATGAAGCAGACGTCGAGGCTGTCGGGCCGCTCGGCGACGCCGAGGCCGCGGGCGGCCGCCTCGGCCCGCACCTGCGCCTTGGTCGCGTCGCCGAGCGGGAACAGGCAGTGCCGCAACTGCTCCGCGCTCAGCGAGGCCAGCACGTAGCTCTGGTCCTTCAACGGGTCGGCCGCCCGGCGCAGGTGGACGCCGCCCGCACCGTCGGCGTCCACGCGGGCGTAGTGGCCGGTCGCGACGGCGTCGAAGCCGGACGCCAGCGCCCGCTCCAGGACCCGGCCGAACTTGAGCGTGCGGTTGCAGCGGACGCACGGGTTCGGCGTCCGGCCGGCGGCGTACTCGGCGACGAAGCGGTCGACGATCTCGGAGCGGAACGCGTCCGAGAAGTCCCAGAGTTCGAAGCGGACGCCGAGGGCGCCGGCCACCGCCCGCGCGGCCTCGGCGTCGGGCGGGTGGCGGTGGGCGAAGGCGTAGTGGACCGCGGTCACCTCATGGCCCGCGTCCAGCAGTCGGGCCGCGGCCACGGCCGAATCCACGCCGCCCGACAGGCCCAGCACCACCCGCATCCGTCGCACCTCCGCCCGCGATCATAGGCGGCCGCCGGTGGCCACCTGTTGCCAGCCGGAACGAGCCGCCGCAGGCGCCACCGGCCGCGGTGGGGCAGAATGAACTGCCGCTCATGTGTCCCATGAGCTGCTTCAGGGCTGCGCCGAACCGGTGCGGCACGCCGCCTCACGAAAGGGGCTCACCATCAGACCCGATCTCCCCCAACCCAAGGACACCTCGATCCTCGGTGCGCACGTCGTCGACGGCGGGACGAGGTTCGCCCTGTGGGCGCCTCGGGCCACCCGCGTCGAGCTCGCCCTGGTGGACCGGGAGCGCAACCAGATCAACTGGGACATGACCCGCGCCGACGACGGCGTGTGGAGCGTGTTCGTCCCCGGCGTCGGCGCCGAGCAGCGGTACGGGTTCCGGGTCCATGGCCCGTGGAGCCCCGAGACCGGCCAGCGCTTCAACCCGGCGAAGCTGCTGCTCGACCCCTACGCCCGCGCCATCACCGGCGGTGTCGACTACTCCGGCCCCATCAGCGACCACGCCGTGGGCAACAACTTCACCCCGGACACCACGGACTCGTTCGCGGCCGTCCCGCTCAGCGTGGTCGTCGCCGACAGCCCGCCGCCGGTGCCGTTGGCCGAGCCGGCGAAGCTGGAGAACCTCGTCCTCTACGAGACGCATCTCAAGGGCTTCACCCAGCTGCACCCGGCCGTCCCGGAGCACCTGCGCGGCACCTACGGCGGGTTCGCCTACCCGGCGGTCGTCCAGGGGCTGGTCGACCTCGGCGTCAACGCGGTCGAATTCCTGCCCCTGCACCACTTCGTGTCGGAGCCGTTCACCGTCGGGCGCGGCCTCACGAACTTCTGGGGCTACAACACCCTGGGCTTCTTCGCCCCCCACGGCCCCTACTCGTCGTCGGGCACCCTCGGCGGCCAGGTCGCCGAGTTCAAGCACCTGGTCAGCACCCTGCATCAAGCCGGCATCGCGGTGATCCTCGACGTGGTGTACAACCACACGGGCGAGGGCGGCCACGAGGGCCCGACCCTGTGCTTCCGGGGCATCGACCACGCCGGCTATTACCGTCTGACGGGCGACCTCCGCAACGACTACGACGTGACCGGCTGCGGCAACGCCGTGGACACGTCGAACGGCGGCGTCCTCGACCTCGTCCTCGACTCGCTGCGCTACTGGGTGTCCGAGATGGGCGTGGACGGCTTCCGGTTCGACCTGGCCACCACCCTGCTGCGCGACGGCCAGCACCACGTCGATCAGAACCACGAGTTCAAGCGCCGTCTGGTGGCCGACCCGGTCCTCAGCCGGGCGATCATGATCAGCGAGCCCTGGGACCTCGGCCCCTACGGCTACCAGGTCGGCCGGTGGGGCACCGGCTGGTCGGAGTGGAACGACCGGTTCCGCGGTTTCACCCGCGACTTCTGGCGCGGCGCCCTCTCGGGCGTCCAGGAGTTGGCGACCCGCCTGGCCGGCAGCTCCGACATCTTCGACCACGACGGCCGTCCGGCCACCAGTTCGATCAACTTCGTCACCGCCCACGACGGTTTCACGATGCGCGACACCGTCACCTACGACCTCAAGCACAACGAGGCCAACGGCGAGCGCAACCGGGACGGCGCCGACGACAACCGGTCCTGGAACCACGGCTACGAGGGCGAGACCGAGGACGGGGCGATCGTCGCCGCCCGGCACCGCACCGCCCGCAACATGATGGCGACCCTGGTGCTCGCGGCCGGGACGCCGATGATTCTGGCCGGCGACGAGATGGGGCGCACCCAGCAGGGCAACAACAACGCCTACTGCCAGGACTCGCCGCTCTCGTGGGTCAACTGGCACACCGTCGACGACTGGGGCGACCAGCAGAACCTCACCCGCACGCTGCTGGACCTGCGGCGCCGCCACCCGGTCCTGCGGCCGGTCGCGTTCCGCACCAGCAACGAGATCCTGGACGCCGCTGGCCGCGGCCTGGGCCGGCGCGAGTCGGCCTGGTTCACCGAGGAGGGCCGGGAGTTGAGCTGGGAGGACTGGCACGACCAGGGACGCCGCAGCCTCGGCATGTACGTGTCGGACCTCCAGGAAGCCTTCTACGTCGTCGTGCACGGCGGCGACTGGGCGATGCCCCTGACCCTGCCCGGCGCCCCCTGGGCCACCTCCTGGCAGTTGGTGGCGCACACCGGCACGCCGGACGAGTTCACCGAGGCCGCCGCGGCCCCGCTCGAACCCGGGTCGGTCCTCGACCTCCCGGGCCGCACGGTGCTCGTGTTCCGCGCGGACGTCCCGAGCGTCTACGTGACGCCCCCGGTCGTCGCCCCCCAGGACCCCGCGGTCACCCCCCAGGACCCCGCGGTCACCCCCCAGGACGCCGCGGTCACCCCCCAGGACGCCGCGGGTGCGGTCGCGGTGCCGGCCACTCCCGCCGCCCCGGCGACCAGCCCGGACGCCGCGGCCCCGGCCGGCTCCGCGTAGCCGGCTGGGCCCCCCGGCCCGGCGCGACGCGAGGACGCCGCCCACCCCGTTCGGGGTGGGCGGCGTCCGTCGTCGGGGGCCGTCAGAAGGCCGGCGGGGTGTTCCAGATCCGGCGGATGTAGTCGCGCATCGAGCGGTCCGAGCTGAAGTAGCCGGACCGGGCGGTGTTGAGCACGGCGGACCGCGTCCACCCCTCGGTGTCGGCGTAGGCGCGCTCGACCCGCTCCTGGGCGTCCAGGTAGGCGCCGTAGTCGGCCAGCGCCATGAACCGGTCGGCGGACAACAGGTTGCCCACGATGCCGCCGAACGTGCCCCGGTCGCCGTCGGAGAAGTGCCCGGACGCGATCAGGTCGATGGCCCCGCGCAGCCGCTCGTCGGACTCGTAGAAGTCGCCGGGACGGTAGCCCTTGGCGTTGAGCGCCGCGACCTCGGGCTCGGTCATGCCGAACAGGAAGAAGTGCTCGTCGCCCACGAAGCGCCGGATCTCGACGTTGGCGCCGTCGTCGGTGCCGATGGTCAGCGCGCCGTTCATCTGGAACTTCATGTTGCCGGTGCCGGACGCCTCCATGCCGGCGAGCGAGATCTGCTCGGACAGGTCGGCGGCCGGGATCAGCTTCTCGGCCAACGTCACGTTGTAGTTGGCCGGGAACGCCACCTTGAGGACGCCCTGGACCCGCTCGTCGGCGTTGACCGTCTCGCCCACCTTGTTGATGAGGTGGATGATCTCCTTCGCGAGCAAGTAGCCGGGGGCGGCCTTGGCGCCGAACACGAAGTTGCGGGGCACCAGCGTGGCGGGGTCGAGGCGTCCGGTGATGATCTCGTTGTACAGCGTGACGATGTGCAGCACCTTGAGGGTCTGCCGCTTGTACTCGTGCAGCCGCTTGACCATCACGTCGAGCATGTGATCGGTGCCCAACTCGATACCGTCGCGCAGCTTCAGGACCTCCATGAGGCGGTCCTTGTTCTTCGCCTTCACGGCCCGGAATTGGGCGCGGAACTCCGCGTCCTCGGCGTAGGGCTCCAGTTCGCGGAGCCGTTCGGTGTCGGTGATCCAGCCGGTGCCGATGGCGCTGGAGATCAACTCGGAGAGGTTCCGGTTGGCCAGGCGCAGGAACCGTCGCGGGGTGACCCCGTTGGTGACGTTGGTGAACTTTTCGGGCCAGAGCTCGCTGAAGTCGGGCAGCACCTTGTCGCGCAGCAGTTGGCTGTGCAGTTCGGCGACGCCGTTGACCTTGGAGCCGGCGACGGTCGCCAGGTGGGCCATGCGGACGGCGCGCACCGGGTGCTCGGCGACGATCGACATCCGCCGGATCCGCATCTCGTCGCCCGGGTGGGCGGCCCGGACCTCGTCGAGGAATTCCTCGTTGATGCGGTAGATGATCTCCAGGTGCCGGGGCAGCAGCCGGCCCAGCAACTCGACCGGCCAGACCTCCAGCGCCTCCGGCAGCAGGGTGTGGCAGGTGTAGGCGAAGCACTTCTTCGTCACCGCCCACGCTTCGTCCCACTCGAAGCCCTTGACGTCGACGAGCAGGCGCATCAGCTCCGGCACGGCGATGACGGGGTGGGTGTCGTTGAGCTGGAAGATGATGCGCTCGTCGAGGTCGTGCAGGTCGAACCCCGGCTCGGTCACGTTGTTGAGGTAGTCGTGCAGCGAGCAGGCCACGAAGAAGTACTGCTGCTGCAGGCGCAACTCCTTGCCCTGCGGAGTGGAGTCCTCCGGGTACAGCACCTTCGTGATGTTCTCGGCGAAGGTCTGGGCGCGGACCGCCTTCTCGTAATCGCCGGAGTTGAAGATCCCCAGGTCGAAGGCTCGGGTGGCGACCGCGCTCCACAGCCGGAGCGTGTTGACGCGCCCGTTGAGGTAGCCGGGGACCATGTAGTTGTACGGGACGCCGAGAACGTTCCAATCGGGCAGCCAGCGGGTCCGTTCGACGCCCGCGGCGTCCACGAACTTCTCGGTGCGGCCGCCGAAGTCGACCTGCACGGCGTGCTCGGGGTGCGCGAACTCCCAGGGGCAGCCGAGGGCCAGCCAACTGTCGGGCTGCTCGACCTGCTGCCCGTCCACGAACGTCTGCCGGAAGATGCCGTACTCGTACCGGATGCCGTACCCGATGCAGGGCACGTTCATCGTCGCGAGGGAGTCGATGAAGCAGGCCGCCAGCCGTCCGAGGCCGCCGTTGCCGAGGCCGGGCTCGACCTCCTGGGCGCGCAGGGTGGCGAAGTCGAGCCCGCAGGATTCGAGGGCCTCCTCGGCGACGTCCAGCAGGCCGGTGGCGAGCAGGTTGTTGCCCAGCTGCCGGCCGAGCAGGTACTCCGCCGAAAGGTAGGCGACGCCCTTGGGACGCGTCGACCGCTGCCGCTTCTGGGTCTCCAGCCAGCGGGCCGACAGATAATTGCGGACCGTCTGCGCGAGGGCCAGGTACTGGTCGTTGACCGTCGAACGATGCAGTTCGACTCCCTGGTTGGAGGTCAGCTCGTGTAGGAACTCCCGTACGAAGCCGTCGATCGTGGGCGGCGGCGTCCCCACCGGCGCGTTGGCGACCGGGTGGGTGGGGTTGAACAGCGGGCCGAGGCTCTTGCCGTTCTGGGGACGCTCGTCCCGAGCACCGTGGACGTGTTCGGGCGCGCGACTCTCAAGATAGTTTGGCACGGACGCCAACCCTAGCCGATCCGCCGCGACGCCCCGGGGCGGACCCGGCCACTGAGCCGCGACGCCCACGGCAACCACGGCAACCACGGAGATTGTGGCATTCGGCCATCGGCGCCGGGGGTGCTTGGCAGTAGGTTGTGGGCCATGTCTACGAACTCTCAGCCCGCCGAGGAAGACGCCGCCCGCGTCCTGGACAACGACCCCACAACGATCATCGTCCGCGGCATCGGCCGCATCCCGATCATCGACGTGGCCCCCGTGGTCGAGGGGGGCGCCTATGCGGCCAAGGCGGTCGTGAACGAGTTGATCCCGATCCGGGCCCGCGTGTTCCGCGAGGGTCACGACGCGGTGAACGCGTCCGTCATCCTGACCGACCCGCAGGGGCGCGAGCAGCGCGTCGACATGATGCCGCTGGAGCCGCGGGGCCTCGACCCCTGGGAGGCGTGGGTCCGCCCGGACGCCGAGGGCGACTGGACCTTCCGGATCGAGGGCTGGTCCGACCCCTGGGGCACCTGGCACCACAACGCCGAGGCGAAACTGCCGGCCGGCGTCGACATCGACCTCGTGTGCCTGGAGGGCCGCGACCTCCTCGAGCGCACCGCCCAGGTGGCGGACGCCGCCGGCGATCCCGTCGAGGCGTCCATCCTGCGGGCCACGGCTCAACTGCTGATCCCGCAGCGCCCGGCCGAAGACCTGCTCGGCGTCGTGAACGCGCCGGGCCTGGACAAGGCCGTCCGCCTGTACGGCCCGCGCGAACTGGTCACCCCGACGGCCGAGTTCCCGCTGAGGGTCGACCGGCGCCGGGCGCTCTACGGCTCCTGGTACGAGTTCTTCCCGCGCAGCGAGGGCGCCTACCAGCGCGAGGACGGCTCCTGGGTCTCGGGCACGTTCGACGCCTGCCACGCGCGCCTGGAGGCGATCGCGGCCATGGGCTTCGACGTCGTCTACTTCCCGCCGATCCACCCCATCGGCTCGGCCTTCAAGAAGGGCAAGAACAACACGCTGGACGCCACGGACGCCGATCCCGGCTCGCCGTGGGCGATCGGCAGCGCCGCGGGCGGCCACGACGCGATCCACCCCGACCTGGGCGACTGGGACGCGTTCGACCGGCTCGTGGCGAGGGCCCGCGAACTCGGCCTCGAGGTCGCCCTCGACTTCGCGCTGCAGGCCTCGCCCGACCACCCGTGGGTGATCGAGCATCCCGAGTGGTTCACCACCCGCATCGACGGCACCATCGCCTACGCGGAGAACCCCCCCAAGAAGTACCAGGACATCTACCCCATCAACTTCGACAACGACCCGGTGGGCATCTATCACGAGGTGCTGCGCATCCTGAAGCTGTGGATGAGCCACGGCGTCCGGATCTTCCGCGTCGACAACCCGCACACCAAGCCCGTCAACTTCTGGGCCTGGATTCTGCGGCAACTCCGCGCGACCGACCCCGACGTCCTGTTCTTCGCCGAGGCGTTCACCAAGCCGGCCATGATGGGCGCCCTGGGCAAGGTGGGCTACCACATGAGTTACTCCTACTTCACCTGGCGGAACAGCAAGGCCGAGCTGACGGAGTACCTGCTCGAACTCTCCCGCGAGTCGGACGCCTACTACCGGCCGAACTTCTTCGTCAACACGCCCGACATCAACCCGTTCCCTCTGCAGTCCGGCAACCCGGCGCTGTTCGCCATCCGCGCCATCCTCGCCGCGACGATGGCGCCGAGCTGGGGCGTCTACTCGGGGTACGAACTGTTCGAGCACGCTCCGATCGCCCCCGGGAAAGAGGAGTACCTCGACTCCGAGAAGTACGAGTACCGGCCCCGCGACTTCACCAAGCAGCCGAACCTCAACATGCTGATGGGCACGCTGAACGCCGTGCGGCGCAACCACCCCGCCCTGCAGCAGTTGCGCCGGATCGACTTCCACGACGCGCAGCATCCGAACGTCCTCGCGTACAGCAAGCGCGACGGCCTGGACACGATCATCGTCATCGTCTCCCTCGACGCGACCTCCACCGTCGAGTGCGAGGTCGCCCTCGACATGGCGGCCCTCGGGCTGCGGAACGACGCTCCGCTGCATTGCCGCGACGAACTGACCGGGGCGACGTTCACCTGGGGCCAGCGCAACTTCGTCCGGCTGACCCCCCAGCAGCCGGCCCACATCCTGCACCTGCTCTGAGCCGGGACCCTGACCATGACCGTGACCCCCGATGCCGACTGGTTCAAGTCGGCGGTCTTCTACGAGGTGTTCGTCCGCTCGTTCGTCGACGATAACGCCGACGGCATCGGGGACCTGGCCGGCCTCACGTCCCGCCTCGACTACCTGGCCTGGCTGGGCGTCGACTGCCTGTGGTTGCCGCCCTTCTTCCCCTCGCCGCTGCGCGACGGCGGCTACGACGTCGCCGAGTACTGCGACGTCCACCCCGACCTGGGCACCGTCGCCGACGTGCGCCGCCTGTTGGACGAGGCGCACGCCCGCGGGATCCGGGTCATCACGGATTTCGTGATGAACCACACGTCCGATCAGCACCCCTGGTTCCAGGCCTCCCGCAACGATCCGACCGGCCCCTACGGCAACTTCTACGTCTGGCGCGACGCGCCGGACGCCTACCTGGACGCCCGTGTCATCTTCATCGACACCCTGGACAGCAACTGGAGCTACGACGCCGTCCGCGGCCAGTGGTTCTGGCACCGGTTCTTCGCCCACCAACCCGATCTCAACTTCGAGGAACCCCGGGTCCTGGACGAGATGCTGAAGGCGTTGCGGTTCTGGCTCGACCTCGGCGTCGACGGTTTCCGCCTGGACGCGGTCCCGTACCTGATCGAGGCCGACGGCACGAATTGCGAGAACCTGCCCGGCACCCACGCGATCCTGAAGACGGTCCGCACGATGGTGGACCGCGAGTACCCCGGCCGCATCCTGTTGTGCGAGGCGAACCAGTGGCCGCAGGACGTCGTCCACTACTTCGGCGACGGCGACGAGTGCCACATGGCCTTCCACTTCCCGGTCATGCCGCGGCTGTTCCTGGGGCTGCGCCGCGGGTCGCGCGCGAGCATCAGCGAGATCCTCGCCGCCACCCCGGAGATCCCGGCGTCCTGCCAGTGGGGGACGTTCCTGCGCAACCACGACGAGTTGACGCTCGAGATGGTGACCGAAGAGGAACGCGACTACCTCTGGGGCCAGTACGCGCCCTACCCCCGGATGCGCTGCAACCTGGGCATCCGGCGGCGGCTCGCCCCGCTGGTCGACAACGACCGGCGCCGCATCAAGCTGCTGCACGCCCTGCTGCTCGCCCTGCCCGGCTCGCCCGTCCTCTACTACGGCGACGAGATCGGCATGGGCGACAACATCTGGCTGCCGGATCGCGACGGCGTCCGCACGCCCATGCAGTGGGACGATTCGAACGGCGCCGGCTTCTCGTGGGCCGACCTGAACTCGTTCGGCTACCCGCTCATCGCCGACACCCTCTTCGGCCCCAAGGCGGTCAACGTGGCGGCGCAGCAGCGCGACCCCATGTCGTTGCTGCGGTGGCTGCGCGACATGCTGGCGCTGCGGCGGCAACTGACGCCCCTGTTCCACGGCGACTTCGTCGATCTGGGGGGCCCCGACACGGTGTTCTCCTTCGCCCGCCGGTACGGCGGCGAGACGATCCTCGCCTTCAACAACCTCACCGACACGCCGCAGGTCGCCGAGGTCGACCTGTCGCCGTGGGCCGGCATGCGGATCCGGCCGGTGGCCGGCACGGTCGACGGGACGCCGCTGGGCGCCGACGCCGGCCGGGTCGTCCTGCCCCCGTACGGCTTCGCCTGGATCGAGGCGGTCGCGCGGTGACCGGACTTGGGGAGGCGTGGTGGCGGCACCTGGCCGGTGTCCGTTGGTTCGGGGGCAAGGGCGCGGCCGGCGCGATCAGTGCCCTGGAGCCGTTGCCCTGGTACACCGCGCCGGACGCCGTGCCCGCGGTCCGCAGCGAGATCGCCACCCTCGACTACGCCGACGGCCGGCGCGAGTTCTACCACCTGCTGGTCGCCCACTACCCCGCCGGCACCGCGCCGGTCGGCGCCCTGGCCCGGCTCGGGGACGTCGACGTCGTCGACGCGACCACGGACCCGGCCGCTGTGCGAGCGTTCGTGGCCGCGTGCCAGGGCGGCGGCGTCCCCGGCATGGCCTGGGCGGTTCCGCAGCCGCCGTCGGCCCAGGTGCGGGTGTGGCCGGGCGAACAGTCGAACACCACCCTCACCCTCGACGACGGCGCCCTGTTCAAGCTGTTCCGGCGCATCGAGCCCGGCCCCAACCTGGACGCCGAGGTGCTGGACGCCCTGGCCGGCTCCGGGTGCGCCGTCCCGGCGCTGTTCGGACGCCTCGGCGCCGCCTGGCCGGCGGGGACGGACACCGACCTCGGCATGGTCATCGAGCGGGTGGCCGGCGCCCGGGACGGCTGGGAGATCGCCACGGCGTCCTGCGCCGCCGGCACCGACTTCACCCCGGACGCCCGCGCGCTCGGGGCTGCGCTGGCCGACGTCCACGCGCACCTGGCGGCGACGTTCCCCGCGGGGACGGCGTCCGGGGACGACCTGGCCGCGACCATGACCCGCCGGCTGGACGACGCGGTGCGCGTCGCCGAGGTGCTGGCCCCCCACCGGGACGCCCTCGCCGCCGCCATCGCGGGCCTGCGTGGGCGCACGCTGGCGGTCCAGCGGATCCACGGCGACTTCCACCTGGGGCAGACGCTGCGCTCCCCCGCCGGGTGGACGATCATCGACTTCGAGGGCGAACCGGCCAAGACCGCCGCCGAGCGGCGAGCCCTCGACGCCGTGTGGCGTGACGTCGCCGGCATGCTGCGCTCGTTCGACTACGCCCGCAGCGCCCACCCCCAACCCGAATCGCGTGTGGCCCTGGCGTGGTCGCAGGCCGCCCGGACGGCGTTCTGCGAGGGCTACTGTGGGGGCCAGGATCTCCCCTCCGGAATCCTGCCCCCCTACCTGGTCGACAAGGCCGTCTACGAGGTGGTGTACGAGACGCGGAACCGGCCGACCTGGGTCGGGATCCCGCTCGGAGCCGTCGCGCAGCTGGCGGGATCGCACACGACAACCGACTGATCCAAGACGGACGCCGACGGCGTCCACGACGAAAGCAAGGAGCACACATGGCACACGATCAGTTCGGCGGACTGACCGGCTGGGACTTCGAGGGATTCCACAGCGGCGGCGACACCGAGTGCTGGAAGCGGCTCGGCTCGCACGTCGTGACGGTCCATGACGACGAGCGCGGCTCGGTCACGGGCGTCCGCTTCGCGGTGTGGGCGCCGAACGCGCAGGCGGTCAGGGTCAACGCCGACTTCAACTGGTGGACCGGCGACGCCATGCAGCTCATCCCGGGCAGCGGCATCTGGGGTCTGTTCGTCGAGGGCGTCGGCGAGGGCACCATGTACAAGTACAACATCCTCGGCCAGGACGGCGTCTGGCGCGAGAAGGTCGACCCGATGGCGCGCTTCGCCGAGCAGGCACCCGCCAACAGCTCGATCGTCTACGAGTCGAAGTTCGTGTGGGGCGACGACGAATGGATGGCCAAGCGGGCCGAGACGCAGCTGCACGCCGCTCCGATGTCGATCTACGAGGTGCACCTCGGCGGCTGGCGCAAGGGCAAGACGTACCTCGACCTCGCCCAGGAACTGGTCGAGTACGTCCAGTGGCAGGGCTACACCCACGTCGAGTTCCTGCCGGTCTCCGAGCACCCGTTCGTGCCGAGTTGGGGCTACCAGGTCACCAACTACTTCGCGCCGCAGTCGCGGCTCGGCCGCCCCGACGAACTCCGGAACCTGGTGGAGGCGTTCCACAAGGCCGGCATCGGCGTCATCCTCGACTGGGTGCCCGGCCACTTCCCGAAGGACGAGTGGGCCCTGGGCCGCTTCGACGGCTCCGCGCTCTACGAGCACGCCGACCCGCGGCAGGGCGAGCACCGGGACTGGGGCACGTACATCTTCAACTACGGCCGCAACGAGGTGAAGAGCTTCCTGGTCTCGAACGCCCTCTACTGGGTGACCGAGTTCCACATCGACGCGCTCCGCGTGGACGCCGTGGCCTCCATGCTGTACCTCGACTACAGCCGCGAGCCCGGCGAGTGGGTGCCGAACCAGTACGGCGGCAACGAGAACCTCGAGGCGATCGACTTCCTGCGCTACGTCAACAAGCACCTCTACGAGCGGGTGCCGGGCGTCTGCCTGATCGCCGAGGAGTCGACCTCGTTCGCCGGCATCACCAAGCCGGTCCACGCGGGCGGCCTGGGCTTCGGCTTCAAGTGGAACATGGGCTGGATGAACGACTCGCTGCGCTACCTGTCGCTGGAGCCGATCTACCGGCAGTGGCACCACAACGAGATGACGTTCGCCATGGTGTACCAGTACTCGGAGAACTTCATCCTGCCGATCAGCCACGACGAGGTCGTCCACGGCAAGGGCTCGATGATCAACAAGATCCCGCAGGACGACTGGCGGAAGTTCGCGACGCTGCGCGCCTTCTACAGCTACATGTGGGCGTTCCCCGGCAAGCAGCTGGTGTTCATGGGCTGCGAGTTCGGGCAGCGGTCGGAGTTCAACGAGGACGCCTCGCTGGAGTGGTGGGTCACGGACCTGTGGGGCCACCACGGCCTGCAGCGCATGATGAAGGACCTGAACGAGGTCTACACGGCGAACCCGGCCTTCTGGAAGCTGGACAGCGACCCGGCGGGCTTCCGCTGGATCAACGCCGACGACGTGTCGGCCAACACGTTCAGCTGGGTCCGCTCCGACGGCGACGGCCAGCACATCGCCGTCGTGGTGAACTTCAGCTCCGAGCCGTGGCACGACTACCGGCTCGGGCTGCCGGCCGCCGGCACGTGGACGGAGATCTTCAACAGCGACGCGGCGATCTACGACGGTTCGGGCGGCACGGGCAACATGGGCCGGGTCGTGGCGACCAACGACCCGAACAACGGGTTCGAGAACAGCGCCCTGGTCCAGGTGCCGCCGCTCGGCGCGGTGTTCTTGCGGTTCGACACCCCGGCCGAGGCCGAGGCTGAGGCCGACGCCGACGTGGCCGCGGAGGACCCGGCGGCGGAGTGACGGACGGGATCTCCCTGCAGCGTTCGGGGTCGCTGGGCCGGCTGGTCTGGCCCAGCACCCCGGCGCCGGAGGATCTCCACGCCGCCTTGGACGCCCTCGACGCGCTGCCGGCCGCTGAACGGCCGCGGCGCGTCGAGGTGTCTCTTCCGGCGGACGCCCCCCGTCGGCTGCGGTGGGCGCTGCACCGGCACGGCTTCCGGCTGGAGGGGGTGCGGCGCGCCGCCGTGGAGGTGGCGCCGAGCGCCTTCGTGGACCAACTCCTGTACGCCCGCCTGGCCGGCGACCCCGCCGAGCCCAGCCTCCGGTTCACGGCGGTCATGAACAGCGTCACCGCCCGCAAGCGGCTCATCGCGCATGCGCTCGTGACGGACGCCGCGGGTCGCCTCCTGCTGTGCGAGACCTCCTTCAAAGCCGATTGGGAGTTGCCGGGGGGCATCGTCGAGCCGTTCGAGTCCCCCGCCACCGGCGCGACACGGGAGATGGTCGAGGAGATGGCGTGGGCGCCCGCCCTCACCGGGGTGCTGGTCGTGGACTGGTTGCGGCCCTACCTGGGCTGGGAGGACGCCCTCGAGCTCGTCTTCGACACGGAGACGGTCGCGGCGTCCGACGCCGCGCGCCTGGTGCCGGACGGCCACGAGATCCTCGCGCTGCACTGGGTGCCGGCCGCCGGCCTGGACGCCGTCATGACGCCCTTCGGGGCCGACCGCGCGCGGGCGGCCCTCCGGGCCCGGGCCGAAGGCCGCGTGCTCTACACCGAGGGCGGACGCGAACGGCCGGCCGGTCGGTCAGAACAGGGCTGAGGTCAGGTCGCGGCGGGCCTTGAGGACCGCCGGATCGGCCGGGCCGACCGTCTCGAACAGGCCCAGCAGGCGCAGCCGCGCCTTCTCCCGCTCGGCCCCCGTCGTGCTCCGCACCACGCCCACGAGCCGCGTGAACGCGGCCTCCGGCGAGCCGCCGGCGAGTTCCAGGTCGGCGGCCGCCAGCTGGGCGTCGACGTCGCCGGGGTGAGCCTGCACCCGGGCGACGATGGCGGACGGGTCGTGCTCGCCCAGCCGCACCAGCAGCTGGGCGCCCGCGCGGCCGGACTTGGCCTCCGCGTCGCCCGGGGCAGCGGCCAGGATCTTGTCGAATTCCACCACGGCCCCGGCGAAGTCCCCGGCCTCCATGGCGGCGTCGGCGGCGGCGAAGCGGGCGTCCGGGACGCCGGCGTCGTCCGCCGCGTCCGCGGACGCGGCCGCGACCGGCTGGGCGCGCCCCACGATGCCGTTGGCGACCGCGGCCTGCAGCAGTTGATCGATGACGGCCGCCACCTCGGCCCGGTCACGGGTGCCCTGGAACAGGGGCACCAGTTGGCCGCCGATGGCGCCCACCACCAGGGGCACCGCCTGGATCTGGAGCGCCTGGCGCAGGGCCGGCGAGGCGTCCACGTCGACCCGGACGAGGAGGTACTTGCCGGCGGCCTCGGCCGCCAACGAGGCGAGGTCGGCGGAGAGCTGCTGGGCGGCCCCGCGGGGGCTGTAGAACTCGAGGACGAGGGGGTGCTGCATCGACTTGGCGAGCACGTCCTCGATCGTGCGGTCGTCGGCCTCGGTCACGTAGGACGCCCCGGCGGGCGCCTTGGCGGCGGCGGCCAGGCCGGACAGGTCCAGCGCGCGGGAATCGTGGGAGCCAGCAATCATGCGTCCCATTCTGGCACCCCGCGCGGACGCCGCCCGCGCGTCCCCTCGGGGCCGGGACGCCGCCCGGCCAGGCAATCGCGGCCAACGGGTGTCCACCTCTGCGACCGGCGGGCAAGATGAACCCATGGTTTTCGAACGCGCAGGACAGGTGGCTCAGCCACAGGATCTCACCGACATCGACGCCCTGATCGCGGCTTATTACGATCGCGTGCCCGATCCGGCCAACCCCGACCAGCAGGTGGCCTTCGGCACGTCCGGGCATCGCGGCTCGTCCCTCAAGACCGCCTTCAACGAGGCGCACATCGCCGCGACGACGCAGGCGATCGTCGAGTACCGGGCGGCCCAGGGCGTCACGGGCCCCCTCTTCATCGGCAAGGACACCCACGGGCTGTCGCTGCCGGCCTGGAAGACGGCGCTGGAGGTGCTGCACGCCCACGGGGTCGACGTCCGCGCCGAGCGTGAGGACGAGTACACGCCGACGCCGGCCGTCTCCCGCGCGATCATCGTCTACAACCGCGACCACAGCGGCCCGCGCGCCGACGGCATCGTGGTCACCCCGTCGCACAACCCGCCGCCGGACGGCGGCTTCAAGTACAACCCGCCGCACGGCGGCCCGGCCGACTCCGACGCCACGAAGGTCATCGCGGCCCGCGCCAACGAACTGCTGGCCGACTTCCGGTCGATCAAGCGGACGCCGTACGAGCGGTGCGCCGCCGAGATCACGCGGCACGACTACCGCACCGCCTACTGCGAAGACCTCGGCAACGTCATCAAGTTGGACGCCATCCGGGCGGCGGGCCTGAACATCGGGGCCGACCCGATGGGTGGGGCGTCCGTGCAGTACTGGCAGTACATCGCCGAGAAGTTCGGCCTCGGTCTGACCGTGGTGAACCCGGTCGTCGATCCGGCGTGGCCGTTCATGACCCTCGACTGGGACGGCAAGATCCGTATGGACTGCTCCAGCCCGTACGCGATGGCGTCCCTGATCGCCAACCGGGACCGGTTCGACCTGAGCCACGGCAACGACGCCGATTCCGACCGGCACGGCATCGTCACGCCGGACGCCGGCCTGATGAACCCCAACCACTACCTGGCGGTCGCGATCCAGTACCTGTTCGCCAACCGCGAGGGCTGGAGCCCCGACGCCGGCATCGGCAAGACGCTGGTGTCGAGCTCGATGATCGACAACGTGGCGGCCCAACTCGGCAAGAAGCTCGTCGAGGTTCCGGTCGGCTTCAAGTGGTTCGTGCCCGGCCTGATGGACGGCTCGATCGGCTTCGGCGGCGAGGAGTCCGCGGGGGCGTCCTTCCTCACCCTCGACGGCAAGACCTGGACGACCGACAAGGACGGGATCATCCTCGACCTGTTGGCGGCCGAGATCCTGGCCGTCACCGGCAAGACCCCGTCGCAGCACTACGCCGCGTTGGAGGCCGAGTTCGGCACGACCGCCTACGCCCGCGTGGACGCCCCGGCGAACCGTGAGCAGAAGGCCAAGCTCGGCAAGCTGGCGCCCGAGGACGTCACCGCCACCGAGCTCGCCGGCGAGGCGATCGTCGCCAAGATGACCAACGCCCCCGGCAACGGCGCGGCCATCGGCGGCCTGAAGGTGGTCACGAAGAACGCGTGGTTCGCGGCCCGGCCGTCCGGCACCGAGGACGTGTACAAGATCTACGCCGAGTCCTTCAAGGGCGCCGAGCACCTCGCCGAGGTGCAGGCCGCCGCGAAGCAGGTCGTGGACGCCGTCCTGTCCTGATCGCCCGACGACGAAGACCGGCCCCGGGGCGTTGCCCCGGGGCCGGTCCCGTCGGCGCTCACCCCCGTCGGCTCACGGACCGTCGGCTCAGGTGCCGTCGTCGAGGGGGACGGCTCCCCGCCGCGGGTGGCGGCGTCCGGTGGTCCCGCGGCGGCGGAGGGCGGCCAGCACCCCCGCGGGCCGGCCGGAGCCGGGCGAACCGAGCCGACCGAGCAACTCGGCGAACTCCTCCTTCTCGATGCCCATGCGGGCGCGCAGCCCGGCGCGCTGGATGACGGTCTGGATGATCAGGTCGCGCAACTCGATGTCGGGCACGTACTGGATGCGCTTCAGGCCCTGGTCCTGGGCCGCGGACTCGAAGACGAAGTGCCCGTAGTTCAGCACTTGGCCCAGGAACGGCTGCTCGACCGAGATGTCGAGGATCCGGATGATGGGCACGCTCGCCAGGTGCTGGTTGATCACTCCGTGCACGCGGAACACGCGCATGTTGGTGACCACGAAGCGGTCCATGTTCTGCACGTGGACCTTCCACAGGCCCTGCATCCCGAGACCCAGCCCCAGCGCCAGCCCGACCGGCCAGCCGCGTCCCAGCCAGGGCATGGCCAGGAGCAGTCCGATGCCGAGCAGCGCGATGCCGGTGCCGGCCAGGCGGGTCACCAGGTGCGGCCCCACCTGGTCGACGATGAACTCCCGTTCGCTCTCGAGGAGGTGCCGCTCGACCTCGGGGCGGAGGAGGCCGGTGACCACGGACATGGGGCTACTTGGCCAACCGGCTGAAGAAGCGGCCGATGGAGTCGAAGACGTCGAAGACGCCCCGCACGATGTCCGCGGCCGCCTCGGGCCGCGTGATCAGGTAGAAGATCACGAACGCGATCACGAGCGCCCAGAGCGCGTTCTTGAGGAGCTTGCCCATGTGGCCTCCGGCGATCGACGACAGTACGGATCAACTGTCCCCGATCCGCGCCCGCCCCGCCGGGCGGCGCGCCGGGCCGGCACGGGTCGCCTGCGCGAAACCGGTCGCCCCTCGCGGTCCGGGGTGGGAGCATGGCCCCATGGACAACGACCTCTTCGTCTGCATCGACCACGTCGGTCTCGCCGTTCCGAACCTGGACGAGGCCATCACCTTTCACACCGAAGTCATGGGCTGGCGCCTGCTGCACCGCGAGAAGAACGAGGAGCAGGGGGTCGAGGAGGCCATGATCGGCACCGGCGACCAGCTCGCCGAGAACGCCCAGATCCAGTTGCTGGCCCCGCTCAACGAGAACTCGACGATCGCCAAGTTCATCGGCCGCAGCGGCCCCGGCATGCAGCAGCTCGCCTACCGCGTCAAGGACCTGGACGCCGTGAGCGCCACCCTGCGGGAGCGCGGCGTCCGGCTGCTCTACCCCGAGGCCCGGCGCGGCACCAACGACTCCCGCATCAACTTCTGCCACCCGAAGGACACGGGCGGCATCCTGCTGGAACTCGTCGAGCCCAACCCGGCCGCCGCCCACTGATGCGCGGCCCGGTGCCCCGCCCGTCGACCGAGCCGTGCGGGGCACCGGGCGCCTGCACCGACTAGCATCGGTCCGGACCCCGGCGATGCGAGGAGAGGGATCGGTGACCCAGAGCAACCCCAAGAGCGGGCTGGATCTGTTCGATGAGACGGCGTCGGCCGTGCGCGGTTTCGCGACGGTCATGCGCGGCTACGACAAGCGGGTGGTCGACGACTACATCCGCGACATGGAACAGCAACTGTCGGCGGCCAAGCAGCGCTACCGCGAGTTGCAGCGCGAACTGACCGCCGCGAACCTGCGCAAGGACGACACCGACTTCAGCAAGCTGGGCGCGCACACGGCGTCCCTGCTCAAGGTCGCCGAGAGCCAGGCGAAAGACCTGGTCACCAAGGCGCAGATCGAGGCGGACGGGCTGCTGTCCGAGGCGCGCGAGCAGGCCGAGCGCATCCGACTCGAGATGGAGCGGGCGTCCAACAACCACCGCACGGTCGGCATCGAGGAACTCAAGGCCCTCCGCGCCGACCTGGAGCGGCAGTCCCACGCGGAACTCGAGTCGGCGCGCTTCGAGGCCCAGGGCCTGCGGGACGCGGCCGACAAGCACCGCGCCATGGTGCTGGCGGACGCCTCCCAGCAGGCCGCCGGCATGGTCGAGGCGGCCCGCGCGCAGGCCGCCCACATCATCCAGGCGGCGGAGCACAGCGCCGCCCAGCTGACCGATCGGACGACGCGGGAGACGGGCGCCCTCCGGGCCGACACCGCGGCCTTCGTCACCGAGCAGCGCACGGCAGCCGAGGCGTCCGCGACCGAACTGCGCAACACAGCGGCCGCCGAGGTCGCCGCCCAACGCAACCAGAGCAACGCCGAGTTGAAGGCGCTGCGGGCCCGCACCGTCGACGAGTTGCACGGCCTGCGCGCGCAGACCGAGGCCGAGTGCGTCGCGATGCGGTCGACGGCGAAGGAGGAGACTGACGCCCTCCGGGCCCAAGTGGCGGCCGAGGTGACGGAACTCCGCAACCGGGTGGCGCACGAGGTGACGGCGCTCCGCGACCAGGCGAAGTCCGAGGCGGACAAGATCCGCACCGAGGTGGCCCAGGAGCGCGAGACGTCCCTGGCCGCCCTCGAGGCCCAGCAGCGGGAACTGCGCGACAAGCTGGCCGGCATGCTCACCGACGCGCGCGGCCAGTCCGACGCGCTCCAGGAGTCGTTGGCGCGCGCCGCCGCCGACCTGCGGTCCCGGCAACAGGCCGCCCACGCCGAGGCTGAACGGATCAAGACCGAGGCGATCCTCGAGGGCGCGGCGCTTCTCGACCGGGCCAAGCACGAGGCGGCCGAGTTGCGGCAGCACACGGAGGGCGACCTGCTGCGGCGCTCCGAGCAACTCAAGCGCGAGCAGCACCTGCTCAAGCAGCGCAAGGAGGCGTTGGTGGCCCAGCTGAACAACCTCAGCTCCCTGGCCAACCTCACCGCGCTGGAGTTCCCCGACGAGGACGGCCAGCAGTCGATCCGGGCCGCCCTCGACGTGACGGCTGCCGACGCCGCCCCCGAACCGGACGCCGACCGCGCGGACCAGGAGCGCTAGCCCGTGACCGAGCCGGGCGGCGAGCCGGCGGCGGCGTCCGGGCCTGCGGCGTCCGGGCCTGCGGCGTCCGGGCCTGCGGCGTCCGGGCCTGCGGCGTCCGGGCCGGCGGCGTCCGACCAGCGCCTTCCGCGCGCGTCCGCCTCGTCGGCGCTGGAGAGGGCCCCGTTCCAGACCGGGTTTCTGGGCGTCCTGGGGGGGCTGGCGGCGATCGGGCTCGTCGGCGTCCTGCAGAGCCTGCAGGCGATCCTCGTCATCGTCATCCTGTCGCTGTTCATCTCGTTGGGCATCAACCCGCTGGTCGAGTGGCTGGTGCACCGCGGCCTGCGACGGGCGCTGGCCGTGACGCTGGTGACCCTGATCGTGCTGGTGATCCTGGCGCTGGGCGTCGGCGCGGTCATCCCCATGGTCAACGACCAGGGCCTGCGGCTCCTGCGCAATGCGCCGGGCTACCTGCAGGCCCTCCGGGAGAACGACCAGATCGCCGCCCTGGACGCCCAGTTCAAGTTCATCAGCCGGGTCACCGAATTCGTGACCTCGGGCACCTGGGTCAACGCCCTCTTCGGCGGGCTGCTCGGCGCCGGGGTGGCCGTCGCCACCACCGTGTTCTCCATGGTGATGACGATCGTGCTCACCCTGTACTTCCTGTCGGCGCTGCCGGCCATCAAGAACCTGATCTACCAACTGGCCCCGGCGTCCAAGCGCCCCCGGGTGCGCTACCTCGCCAACGAGATGTTCGACCGGATCGGCGGCTACCTGACCGGCATGTTCCTGGTGGTCGCGCTGTGGGCCGCGGGCTCGTTCATCATGATGACCATCGTGGGCCTCGGCGGCTTCGCCCTGGCCCTGTGCATCGTGGTGGGAGCGCTCGCCTTCGTCCCCGTCGTCGGCTGGATGTTCTCGGCCGCGCTGGTGGCGACGATCGCCTTCTCGGTCTCCCCCAACGTCGGCCTCATCACCGTCGCCTACTTCGTGCTGTACTCCCAGGTGGACGCCTACATCGTCCAGCCGCGCATCTTCAGCTCCTCGCTGAACGTGCCGCCGGCCCTGATCGTGTTGGGGGCGTTGAGCGGCGGAATCCTGCTGGGCATCGTCGGTGCCCTGCTGGCGATTCCGACCGTCGCCTCCCTGCTGCTGCTCTACCGCGAGGTGGTGGTCCCCCACCTGGACGGGCGCTGAGGCGTCCGCGCGCGCCCTAGAACAGGCGATCCTCGAGGTTGTCCAGACCGCGCAGCAGGTCGTAGTCCACCGTGACGCAGTCGATGCCGCGCGTCGCGGCCAGCACCCGGGCCTGCGGTTTGATCAGCTGGGCGGCGAAGACGCCCCGTACCGGGCGCAGGCCCGGATCGGCGTTGAGCAGTTCCAGGTAGCGGGCCAACTGCTCCACCCCGTCGATCTCGCCGCGGCGCTTCACCTCGACGGCGACGTAGCCGCCGACATGGTCCCGGCACAGCAGATCGACGGGGCCGATGGGCGTGGGATGCTCGCGCCGGACGAGCCGCCACCCCGGCCCGAAGGTCTCCGGATGCTCGGCCAGCAGCGCCTGCAGGTGCGCCTCCACGCCGTCCTTGACCAGGCCCGGGTCGACCCCCAACTCGTGGGCGCTGTCGTGCAGCACGTCGGCGATCGCGATCCGCAGCGTGTCGTCGTCCCGGTTGCGCACCTCCCACACCTGCACGAGGCCGGCCTCGTCGGCGTCCAGCGGGTCGGAGTCGCGCATCACGAGCGTGCAGGGCGGGTTCATCCAGTTGAGCGGCTTGTAGGCGCGGTCGTCGGCGTGGATCGAGATGGAACCGTCCGCCTTGCACAGGATGAGCCGCGGGGCCATCGGCAGGTGCGCGGAGAGGCGTCCGGCGTAGTCGACCTGGCACCGGGCAATCAGCAATCGCACCCGCGCAGCGTACCCGTTAGGGTGGACGGCATGGCCCGACGTCCCAGCAAGCACCTGCGGACGCCGCGGCCGCTGTCGACGGGCTTCGGGGCCCTGGCCCTCCGGTCTGACGGGCGCTGGATCGTCCAGAGCATCACCGCCGGCCGATCCGACAAGACGTATCTGTGCCCCGGCTGCAACCGCGACATCGCGCCCGGGCAGGCCCACGTGGTGGTCTGGCCCGACGTGCCCAGCATCGGCTCCGCCTCGGCGGTGGACGAGCGCCGGCACTGGCACCGGGCCTGCTGGAACAGGAGACGCTGATGAGTCTACACACCCGCCTCGTGGGCCCGGGCCGGCCCAACGTGCTGTTCATGCACGGCCTCTTCGGGCAGGGACGCAACTGGACCAAGATCGCCAAGGGCCTGCTGCCGCAGGCGACGAGCCTGCTGCTCGACCTGCCCGACCACGGCCACAGCCCGTGGTCGGACCACTTCTCCTACCTCGACATGGCGGACGCCGTGGCCCACGACATCGACGAGCGCCTGGGGTCGGCCGCCGGGCTCACCGTGGTCGGCCACTCGATGGGCGGCAAGGTGGCCATGGTGCTGGCGTTGCGGCGTCCCGACCTGGTCAAGGGGCTGGTCGTGGTCGACATCGCCCCCGACGACAGCAGTCACGGCTACGGGTTCGGCCGCCTGGTGTCCGCGCTGCGCACCCTCGACCTGAAGCGGCTGCCGAGCCGCGAGGCGGCGTCCGACCTGATCGAACCGGACATCCCGGATCCGGCCGTGCGCGACTTCCTCCTGCAGAACCTGCGCCGCCGCAAGGGCCGCTGGACGTGGTTGCTCCACCTCGACATGCTCGCGGACGCCCTGCCGCAGATCAGCGGCTGGCCCGACGAGGTGACCGGGCGGTACGACGGGCCCGTGCTGTGGATCCGGGGCGAGCGCTCCGAGTACGTGCGCCCCGAGCACTTCGCGGCGATGATGGCGCTGTTCCCGCGGACGGCGCTGCTGACCGTGCCCCGGGCCGGCCACTGGGTGCACAGCGACGCCCCGGACACCGTCGTCGACGGCCTCCGCAACTTCCTGCTCGCCGAGCACCTGGACCGGCCGCTGCCGTGAGCCTCGGCGTCCGGCGATCAGCCGACGGACGCCGACGTGATCCGCGCCTCGCGGGCCGGCTTCCCCACGCCGGGGGCCTCGCCGTTGTCGGTGCCGGCGGACGCCAGCCCCTCGATGACCGCCAGCCCGGCCGCGTCGAGGCGGCCGAACTGCGTGTAGGCGGGCGGGAACTTCGATTCCCGGAACACGATGAAGAACTGAGAGCCGTTCGTGTTCGGGCCCGAGTTCGCCATGGCGAGCACCCCGGCCGGGTAGGGCGTCACGGTGCGGCTCAACTCGTCGTCGAACCAGTAGCCCGGGCCACCCCGGCCTCCCGCCGTCGGGTCGCCGCACTGGAGGAAGAACACACCCTGGGTGCCCATCCGGTGGCAGGTGGTGTCGTTGAACCAGCCCTGCTGCGCCAGCGACTCGAACGAGTGCGCCGTGCACGGCGCGGCCGCCCGATCGAGGGTGACGGTGACGTCGCCGGCGGCGAAGTGCAGCACGACGGTGCCGGTCCCGGTGGCCGGCACGTTGGCCGTGGACGGGGGGTCGACCGGCTTGGCCGGCTGGTTCGTGGTGCGGTACTGGCAGGTCACGGTCGAGCCGGCGGGGGACGACGGGGCAGGGGCCAGCGCGCAGGCGCTCAGCGCCAGCGGCGCCGCCAGGGTCAGGGTCAGGAAACGATTCACCGTCCCATGCTCACACTAGGGTGGTCCGCATGGTCAACCTGACACGCATCTACACCCGCACGGGCGACGCCGGCACGACGCGGCTGTCCGACCTCAGCGAGGCCCGCAAGACGGACGCCCGCGTGGCGGCCTACGGCGACGTCGACGAGGCCAACTCGGTGCTGGGCCTGGTGCTGCTCCAGCCGGGGCTCCCGGACGCCCTGGCCGCGGCCCTGAGGACCATCCAGAACGAACTCTTCGACGTGGGCGCCGATCTCTCCAACCCGGTGAGCCCCGCTCCGGAATGGCCGCCGCTGCGCATCGAGCAGCCGAGCATCGACCGGCTCGAGGCCTGGTGCGACGCCTTCGGCGAGGGGCTGCCCGACCTGCGGTCCTTCATCCTGCCCGGCGGCAGCCCCGCCGGCGCCCACCTGCACCTGGCGCGCACCGTGGTGCGCCGCGCCGAGCGGCAGGCGTGGCGGGCCGCCGACGAGCACGGCCTGGCGGATTCCCCGGAGTCCGCCCCGGGGGGCGTCAACCCGCTGGCCCTCACGTACCTCAACCGGTTGTCGGACCTGCTGTTCATCGCGTCACGGCTGGTCAACGGCGCGGACGCCGAGGTGCTCTGGGTGCCGGGCGCCGACCGGGAACCGGGCGACGAGCGGGCTCGCCGTCAGCGCGCCCGGATCACCAGTCGGCCCGACTAGCGGCCGGACGCCTCAGGTGCGGTACCCGAAGCCGGGCGGCGCCGACTCGAGCCAGGACAGCAGGGCCGTCATGCTGGCCGGAACGGTGGCCACCTCGACGCTCACCGCCCCGCCCGTCAGTTGCGCGACCCGCTGCTGATCGGCCAGGATCGCTCGCTCGGTGGCCGAGGCGTCCCGCGTCGCCACAACGTGGGTCTCGCCGCGCGTGAAGGTGAGCACCGGCTTGAGCGACCAGGCGAACACCCGGTACCACTCGAGGTTCTCGCCGTTGAACCGAGCGACCCCGAGCGTCCAAGTGGAGCTCGGGGTCGTCTCGAGACGGCGCAGGGAGCAATCGAAGACCCAGCCCTGCTGACTGAGCCAGCGTCGTCGCACCACGAGGGCGAGGACCGGGAGCAGGGCGGCCAGGACGACGACCACGAGCACCAACTCGATGACCGCCAGTCCGTCGACCACCCCACGTCCCTCCCCGGCTCGGTGAGCCTCAGCGCCGGCCGCTGGCCTTCTGGGCCGCCAGCACCTGCGCCAGGGCCCGGTTGTAGTGCCGCCGGTTCTCGTCGCCGATGTCGCCCTCGTTCAGGGACGCCTGAGCCCTGGCGAACTCGGCCTCGGCCTGAGGCAGCGAGATCGACTGCGCCAGCTCGGCGTGCGGGCTGAGGATCGACACCCTGTTGTCGGCCACCGAGATGAACCCGCCGTCCACGGCCAGGATCTCCCGCTCCGAGGAGGCGGTCAGGATCTCCGCGGCGCACGGCACCAGCACCGACAGCGTCGGCCAGTGTCGCGGGAGGATGCCGATGTCGCCCTCGGTGGTGCGAGCGATGACCGAGAGCGCCTCGCCCTCCCAGACGCGACCCTCGGCGCACACCACCTCGACGAAGAGGGTGTCGTCGGCCATGCTCAGCCTTCCTTCTGGATCTTGGCCCAGTTCTCCATGACCATGTCCAGGCCGCCGACGTTGAAGAACGCCTGCTCGGCGATGTGGTCGACCTCGCCGTCGCAGATCATCTTGAAGGATTCGATGGTGTCCTTGAGCGGAACCGACGAACCCTCGATCTGCGTGAACTTGGTGGCCATGTAGGTGTTCTGGCTGAGGAACTGCTGGATACGGCGCGCGCGGCCGACCATGATCTTGTCCTCTTCGGACAGCTCGTCGACGCCCAGGATGGCGATGATGTCCTGGAGTTCCTTGTTGCGCTGGAGGATCTGCTTCACGCGCGTGGCCGTGTCGTAGTGCTCGTGACCCACGAACTGCGGGTCGAGGATGCGCGACGTCGACGTCAGCGGATCGACGGCCGGATACAGACCACGGGAGGCGATGTCGCGGCTGAGCTCGGTCGTGGCGTCCAGGTGCGCGAAGGTGGTGGCCGGCGCCGGGTCGGTGTAGTCGTCCGCCGGCACGTAGATGGCCTGCATCGACGTGATCGAGTGCCCCTTGACGGACGTGATGCGTTCCTGCAGCTGCCCCATCTCGTCGGCCAGGTTGGGTTGGTATCCCACCGCGGACGGCATGCGGCCGAGCAGCGTCGACACCTCGGAGCCGGCCTGGGTGAACCGGAAGATGTTGTCGATGAACAACAGCACGTCCTGGCCCGCGACATCGCGGAAGTACTCGGCCATCGTCAGGGCCGACAGGGCGACGCGCAGCCGGGTGCCCGGCGGCTCGTCCATCTGGCCGAACACCAGCGCGGTGTCCTTCATGACGCCGGCCTCGATCATCTCGTTGATCAGGTCGTTGCCCTCACGCGTGCGCTCTCCCACGCCGGCGAACACGGAGGTGCCACCGAAGTTGTGGGCGATCCGGTAGATCATCTCCTGGATCAACACGGTCTTGCCCACGCCGGCGCCGCCGAACAGGCCGATCTTGCCACCCTGCACGTACGGGGTGAGCAGGTCGAGCACCTTGATGCCGGTCTCCAGCATCTGGGTCTTCGGCTCGAGCTCGGCGAACTTCGGCGCCTGGCGGTGGATCGGCCAGCGCTCGGTGATCTCGAGGGTCTCGCCCTCCGCCACGTTGAGGCACTCGCCCGTCACGTTCCACACGTGGCCCTTGGTGACGTCGCCCACCGGCACGGAGATCGGGGAGCCCGTGTCGCGCACCTCGGTGCCGCGCCGCATGCCGTCCGTCGGCTTCAGGGAGATCGCCCGGACGATGTTGTCGCCGATGTGGAGGGCCACCTCGGCGGTGATCGTGCGCGACAACTCGCCGGCGTCGATGTCGATGAGCAGGGCGTTCATGATGTCGGGCATCTGGTCCGGGGGGAACTCGATGTCCACCACGGCACCGATCACGCGGGAGACCCGGCCCACGCCGGGAGCCTTGGCGGCGTCCGCCTTCTTCTCAAGCGTCACAGTCATTGTTCTCGTCTCTCGTTGTCGATGCCCTAGTCGGCGGCCTGGGACTCGGCGAGCGCGCTGGCGCCGCCGACGATCTCGTTGATTTCCTGGGTGATCTCGCTCTGCCGGGCCTGGTTCTCCTGGCGCGTCAGGTCCTCGATCAGTTGCTCGGCGTTGTCCGTGGCCGACTTCATGGCCCGCTGCTGGTTCGCCAGCTGGGACGCCGCCGACTGGAGCAGGTAGAACCACACGCGGCTGCGCACGTACAGCGGCATGAGTTCGTTGAGCACCGTCTCCGGATCCGGCTCGAACTCATACAACGCCGTGGGCGTGTGGGGGTCGACCTCGCGAAGACCCTCCACCACCTCGAGCGGCAGCAGTCGGCGCACGCGGGGCGTCTGCGTGAGCATGGACTCCATGCGCGTGTAGACCGCCCAGATCTCGTCGACCCCGCCCTCCTCGAAGGGCTTCAGGAAGTCGGCCATCAACCGGTTGCCGATCTCGCGGGCATGCTCGTAGCGCGGCGAGTCGGAGAATCCCGACCAACTCTGCTCGATCTCCATGTCCCGGAAGGTCAGGTAGTCGATGCCCTTCTTGCCCACCGGGTACCGCTTGACCTCCTTGCCCTCCGCGCGCAGACGGCTGGCCATCCGCGCAGCGGTCTTGATGGCGTTCGAGCTGTAGGCGCCGTTCATGCCGCGGTCGGAGGTGAAGAACACCAGGGCGGCCCGCTTGTGCGGGGCGTCCGGGTTGTTCTTCGGGGTGGTCATCGGGTGCGGCCACGTCGAGCGCGTCGCGACCGCCGCCACCGCACGGTTCAACTCGCGCGTGTACGGCAACGCCTCGTTGGCAGCGTGCTGGGCCCTGATGATCTTCGAGGCGGCGATGAGCTCCATCGCCTTCGTGATCTTCTTCGTCGAGGACACCGACTTGCGTCGCTGCCTCAACTCGCGCAATCCGGCGCCCATGGATCAGACCCTGATCTGCTCGGCCTTGGCGACGCCATCCTCCAGCGGCTTCGCATGCTTGTCGGCTCCGTCGACGACCTTCTCCTCGACCGCCTGGAAGGAGACCTTGAGCTTGTCGATCTCGGCCACCACGGCCTGCTGCGTGTCCGCGTCGAACTGCTTGGTCTCGGCGATCGTGGTCAGCAGGGACGTGTTGCGCCGCAGGTGGTCGAGGAGATCCCGCTCGAAGCGCAGCACCTCGTTGACCGGGATCGAATCGAAGTAGCCGTTGTTGCCGGCCCACACCGTGACGACCTGGTCCTCGACCGGGTACGGCGTGTACTGCGGCTGGCGCAGCAGCTCCGTGAGCCGGGCGCCGCGGTCGAGCTGACGGCGGGACGCGGCGTCCAGGTCGGACGCGAACATCGCGAACGCCTGCATGTCGCGGTACTGGGCCAGGCCGATCTTCAGGGTGCCGGCGACGCCCTTCATCGCCTTGATCTGCGCAGCGCCGCCCACGCGGGACACGGAGATGCCGACGTCGATGGCCGGTCGCTGGTTGGCGTTGAACAGGTCGGACTGCAGGAAGATCTGGCCGTCCGTGATCGAGATGACGTTGGTCGGGATGTACGCCGACACGTCATTGGCCTTCGTCTCGATGATCGGCAGACCGGTCATCGAGCCGCCCCCGAGTTCGGCGGACAGCTTGGCGCAGCGTTCCAGCAGGCGCGAGTGCAGGTAGAAGACGTCGCCGGGGTAGGCTTCGCGGCCCGGCGGGCGGCGCAGCAGCAACGACATCGACCGGTAGGCCTCGGCCTGCTTCGTCAGGTCGTCGAACACGATGAGGACGTGCTTGCCCTGGTACATCCAGTGCTGACCGATCGAGGAGCCGGTGTAGGGCGCGATGTACTTGAAGCCGGCGGGATCGGAGGCCGGCGAGTGGACGATGGTGGTGTACTGCAGCGCGCCGGCGTCCTCGAGGATCTTGCGCAGCGCGGCAACCGTCGAGCCCTTCTGGCCGATCGCCACGTAGATGCACCGCACCTGCTTGGTGGGATCGCCCGATTCCCAGTTGGACTTCTGGTTGATGATCGTGTCGATCGCGACCGCGGTCTTGCCGGTCTTGCGGTCGCCGATGATGAGCTCGCGCTGGCCACGGCCGATCGGGATCATGGCGTCGATGGCCTTGATGCCGGTCTGCAGCGGCTCCCGGACCTCCTGGCGGTCCATGACGCCGGCGGCCTGGAGTTCGAGCACGCGGCGGCCCTCGAGCGGCGTGATCTCGCCCAGTCCGTCGATCGGGTTGCCCATCGCGTCGACCGTCCGGCCGAGGTAGCCGTCGCCGACCGGGACGGAGAGCACCTCGCCGGTGCGCCGCACCTGCGAGCCCTCCTCGATGCCCTCGGACTCACCGAGCACGACGACGCCGATCTCGGAGACGTCGAGGTTCAGCGCGATCCCCAGCGTGCCGTTGGAGAACTCCAGGAGTTCGTTCGCCATGACGGACGGCAGTCCCTCGACCCGCGCGATGCCGTCACCGGACGTCGCGACGACGCCAACCTCGTCGCGGGACGCCGTGTCGGGCGTGTAGTTCTGGACAAACCGATCAAGGGCGTCCCTGATCTCCTCGGGACGAATCTGGAGTTCCGCCATGGTGTGCGTCCTTATCGTTTCTGGTGTGGATTAGCTCAGCTTGCGCCGCACGTCGGACAGACGCCCGGCCACGGTGCCCTCGATGACCTCGTCACCCAGGGACACACGGACACCGCCGAGGACGGCGGGATTGACGATGACGTGGAGCGTGACCTCACGCCCCGCCTGGCGGCTGAGCGCCGCGCGCAGGCGCGACTCCTGCTCGGCCGACAGCGGACGCGCGACCTCGACGGTGGCGATGCCACGGTCGCGGAGTTCCGCCGCCGTCTTCAGGTAGCCATCGAGGGTGGACTCGAAGGTGTCGTGGCGGGCGACCAACGCCCGGCGGGCGAGCGCCTGGGTCGCAGGCAGCACCTTGCCCCCCACGAGGTCGTCGAGGAGTTGCCCGCGGCCCTGGAGCGGGACCCGGCGTTCGCCGAGGGCCCTGCGCAGCTCCGGATGGGCAGCCACCGCGCGGCCGACCTTGAACAACTCGTCCTCCACCGTGTCCAGCCGACCGGCGGACTCGGCCTCGACCAGCAGCGCCCGGACGCCCTGGCGCTCGAGCGCGGCCAGGAAGGAGCCCGTGGTCGACCACGGCAGCTTGACGGCGGCCTCGATGACCCCCGCCGCGTTCGCCGACACCCGGCCTCCGAAGAGGCTGCGCACCACGTTGAGCCGGGCCGCCTCGGGAGTTCCCTGGTCGGTGAGCGCCCGCCGCAGGCTCGGTGAGCCACTCAGCGCATCGACGGCCGCGAAGAGTTCCTCGCTCAATGCCGCCGACGGACGCGCGGCGTCCAGGATGCGATCCAGGGCGCTCAGCCGGGCCTCGGCGTTTCCGCTCATGCCTGCCTCGCGGGTGACTGCTCGAGTTCGGCGATGAACCGGTCCACCGTGCGGCGAGCCCGCGCCTCGTCGTCGAGCGACTCGCCGACGATCCGACCGGCCAGCGTGGTGGCCAGGCCACCCACCTCGGTCCGGAGCTGGTTGACCGCAGAGGCCCGCTCGGCCTCGATCTGCGCCTTGGCGTTCTGGAGCAGCCGAGCCGACTCCTCTTGGGCCTGCGCCCGCATCTCGGCGATGATCGCGCTGCCCTGGGCCTTGGCATCCTCGCGGATGCGACCGGCCTCCTCGCGGGCACCGGCGAGCTGAGCGCGGTACTCGTCGAGCGAGGCCTGGGCTTCGCGCTGCGCCTCCTCCGCCCGGTCGATCCCGCCCTGGATGAGAGTCGTGCGCTCGTCGTACGTCTTCTCGAACATGGGCACGACCACCTTCGACATCGCGAACAGGATGAGGAAGAACAGGACGAGCCCCACGAGGATCTCGGCCGGTTCCTGGGGGAGGAGCGGCCCGAAATCGATCAGCGGCAGCATCATGGCTGCCTCAGCCGAGCACGAATGCGAGGGCGATGGCGATGATGGCGAGGGCCTCGACGATGGCGAACCCGATCCAGGCGGTGCCCATCATCGCGCCTCGTGCCTCGGGCTGGCGGGCCGTGCCGTTGATGACCGCGCTGAAGACCATTGCGACGCCGATGCCGGGGCCGATCGTCGCCAGGCCGTAGCCGATCATGTTCAGGTTGCCGCTGATCTCGAGGATCTCCATTGCTTTGCCTTTCGGTGGTTGTGTTGATCTTCTGTGCGGGTAGGTGGGTCAGTGCTCTTCGGCGAGGGCCGAGGACACGTACTGTGCTGTGAGCACGGTGAAGACGTACGCCTGGATGAACGCGATCAGCAGTTCCAGGGCGAAGACCGCGAAGCTGAACAGGATCGAGATCACGCCCGCGGTCCGGAGCAGAGGGATGTCGAATCCGCCGAGTTGCTCCGTGGTCGTGAGCAGCAGGGAGCCGCCGACCACGAACACCAGCACCACCAGGTGGCCGGCAAACAGGTTGGCGAAGAGACGGAGGGCCAGCGTGACCGGCCGCACGATGATGTTGGAGAGGAACTCCAAGGGGATGATGATGATCCACAGCGCCTTCGGCACCCCCGGTGGTAGGCAGGTGCGCTTCATGTACCCGCCGAACCCGTACTTGCGGATGCCGACGCCGTTGTACAGGAGCCACGACAGCAGGGCCAACGCGTACACGTAGCCGATCTTGCTGAGGGTCGGGAACATGAAGAGGAAGAACTCGCCGAAGAAGTTGTTCACGAGGATGAACGAGAACAACGTCAGCAGGTACGGCACAAATGGTTTGAAGTCATGCCCGAGGATGTCGCGGGCGATGCCGTTGCGGACCAGGTCGTAGGCCATCTCGCCGACCGCCTGGCGCTTGCCGGGGACGAGGGACTGCCCGCGGGCCATCCACACCCAGAAGCCGATCACCAGGATGGCCGCGATCACGGCCTGCGCCAGGTGGTTGTTGAGCCACGAGAACTGCTCGCCGAGTTGGGGGAACAACGGCTTCGAGCAGAAGCTCGTCTGCCCCGGGGGCCAGTGATGCTCGCCGCCGCACGCGGCCCAACCCGTCGCGTCACCCTCAAGTGGGACCAACAGGCTGCTCAGCCCTCCCATGAATCCTCCCGCAGGTGTCGCCGCATGTGGTCTGCCTCAGTAGCGGGACGGAGACGACGAACCCGGGACGTTCCGACGTTCGCACTGACGAGGATGTCTGGTCGACGCTGCCCACCACCGTCCGCTGTTTTCGGACTCTAGCAGCGAACGTCGTCAGCCCGCAGTCGACGTTCCGCGTTTCGGGGACTGCTGCTCGTAGAGGGGGAACCGCATCCGGGAGAACGCGACGATCTCGGCCGCCAGCCAGCTCACGACGACGGTGAGCGTGCCGGCGACCACCGCCACCCGGTCGAGCGACTCGAGCCGGGCGCCCTGCGTGAGCGCCAGGGCGAGCAGCCCGCCGAGCGCGCTGACCCGGACGCCGTAGGACACCAGCGAGACGACCAGCACGCGTTCCGGGTCCTCGTCCGCCACCCGCACCTGCACCGCCTGGCCGAGGAGGTAGAAGACCAGGGCCACCCCCGCCGACACCAGGCACCAGACCCCCGAGGCCACCCCTCGGGTCGCGAAGAAGAAGGCGGTGACGGCGAGGGCCCCCGCGTGTCCGCCGAGGGCGCCGGCCTTGAGCAGGGTCAGCGCCCGCCGTTGGCTCGGGCTCGGTCCCGACGCGCGGGGCGGGCGCGCGGCGTCCGGGAGTTCGTCGCTCATCGGGCGGCCCCGTCGTCCGGCGGGCCGAGCCGCGCGGCGGCGTCCGGCGGGCCGAGCCGCGCGGCGGCGTCCGGCGGGCCGAGCGGCGCGGCGGCGTCCGGAGTGCGGCCGCGTCGACCGGTCCCCCAGGTGAGCGCCATGGCCAGCACCAGGCCGGCCACCATCAGGGCGGCCGCCCAGGGGGCTCCGGTGATGCCGACGACGACGGTTCCGTAGGCGATCACGAACGACCACAGCCACAGGATCAGCACCGCCCGCCGGTGCGAGTGCCCGAGCGCCAGCAGGCGGTGGTGCAGGTGCTGCTTGTCGGCCTGGTACCAGAGGCGTCCGGCCAGGGTGCGGCGCACATAGGCGCTGACGAGGTCGATCACCGGCAACGCCATGACGGCGAGGGGCAGCAGGAGGGGCAGGAACGCGCTCACCAGCGCGCCGCCCTCCGGGTTGACCCGGGACGGGTCGATCTGTCCGGTGAGGCTGATCGCGCTCGTCGCCAGGAGCAGGCCCAGCAGCATCGATCCGGAGTCGCCCATGAACATGCGCGCGGGATGCACGTTGTGGGGCAGGAACCCGAGGCACACCCCGCACGTGGCGACCATCACCAGCGACGCCGTCGTCGACCGCACCAGGTCCTGCTCGTAGGCCAGCAGGTACGCGTACGCGAAGAACGCGCTCGTCCCGATGGCGGTCACACCCGCGGCCAGCCCATCGAGGCCGTCGATGAAGTTGATCGCGTTCACGCAGAGCAGCACGAAGAAGATCGCCGCCGCGATGGAGGAGGCGCTGTCGAGGGTGACGACGCGATCGGCGAGCGGGATCCAGTAGAACCGCACGCCCTGCAACACGAGGATGCCCGCCGCCAGCACCTGGCCCGACAGCTTCGCCAGCGCCCCCAACTCGATCAGGTCGTCCAGCGCGCCGATCGCACAGATGACGACGGCGGCGCCGAAGATGCCGCGCACGTCGTTGCGGACCAGCGGCAGGCTGCCCAGCCACGGCAGCGCGTCCGCCACCACGAAGGCCGCGGCGAGCCCGGCCAGCATGGCGAGTCCGCCGAAGTAGGGCACGGGTTTGGTGTGCACGTCCCGGTCGCGCACGAGGGCGACCGCCTTGACGAGATGGGCGACCCGGCGGGCCACGCTCGCCGTCAGGTACGTCACCGCGGCCGCGATGAGGAGGACCAGCACGTACTCGCGCACGGGCTACCCGACCTGCTCCCCCGGCCCTGGCCCGACAGCGTCCGGCGCGTCGGCGTCCGGCCCCGCGGAGTCCGGCACGTCGGCGTCCGGCCCATCGGCGTCCGGCCCATCGGCGTCCGGCACGTCGGCCGGGTCCTCGAGCAGGCCGGGCACCACCGCGTTGATCTCGGCGACCGTCAGCCGGCCGGCCCGCAGCAGCCGGGCCGAGGGGCCGGACAGGTCGATGATCGTGGACGGCACCGGGCCCGCCATCGGGCCCCCGTCCAGGTAGACGGCGACGCTGTCGCCCAACTGCTCGACGGCGTCCGCGATCGTCAGGGCCGCGTCGCGGCCGCTCAGGTTGGCCGAACTGACCGCCAGCGGCCCGGTCCTGCGGAGCAGTTCGCGGGTGAACGCGTGGGCGGGCACCCGGACGGCGATGGTGCTGCCGCGCTCCCCGAGGTCCATGCGCAGGCTGTCGGGGGCGGCGGCGATCAGGGTCAGCGGACCCGGCCAGAAGGCCCGGGCGAGCGCCTCGATCCGATCGTCGACGCCGCTGATCAGCGACCGCACCATCTCGACCTCGGCGACCAGCACCGGGGGCGGCATGTCCCGGCCGCGCATCTTTGCGTCCAGCAGCCGCTGCACGGCCCCCGGCGAGAACGGGTCCGCGCCCACCCCGTACACGGTGTCGGTGGGCAGCACGATCACCCCACCGGACGCCACGGCGTCCGCAGCGGCCTCGAAGGCCGCCTCCGGGTCGGCCGCCGTGTCGAACACCGGGGCGTGGTCAGCTGAGTTCACGGGGTCATCCTGCCAGCAACCGCCGCCGACGCCCGGCGCGCCACCACGAACCGGTCGCGGCCCGCGAGGTCGCGGTGGTCGGCGACGTCGGTGAAGCCCCCGTGGGCCCGGAAGAGGGCCGGCGCCGCGGCGCCGTGCGTGTCGTCGTGTTCGGCGCCGACCCAGCCGCCCGGCTTCAGCAGCCGCGCGGCGACCTGCACCACGACCCGCAGCGCGGCCAGCCCGTCCGCCCCGGCGAACAGCGCCTCCGGGGGGTCGCGCAGCACGTCCGCGGGCAGTTGGTCCCGGACCGTCTCCGGCACGTAGGGCGGGTTGACGACCACCAGATCGACGCCCGCGTCGAGGTCCGGCAGCGCGTCCGCCATGTCGCCGAGCACCGCGCGGACCCCGGTTCCGGCCAGGTTGCGCTGCAGGTACGGCCACGCGTCGGCGCTGAGTTCGACGGCGTGGTAGGCCGGCCCCGGCCGCTCGGACGCCAGCGCGCGACTGATCGCCCCCGAGCCGGCGCACAACTCCACCACCACCAGGGACTCCGCCGGGCCGGCCGCCCGCAGCCTTTCGAGGGCCCACCCGGCCAGCGCCTCGGTCTCGGGGCGCGGCACGAAGACGCCGGGGCCGACCTCGACCTCGACGGTCCGGAAGTACGCCCGCCCGGTCAGGTGCTGCAGCGGCTCCCCCGCCCGGCGGCGGCGGACGAGGGCCGCGAAGGCCGCGCCCGCGGCGTCCGGCACCTCGGCGAGGAGCGCCAACCGGGCCGGGTCGGTGCCCAGCACGTGGGCGAGCAACTGCCGCGCCTCGTGCACCGGCAGGCCGCCGGCACGGATGGCGTCCTGCGGGCGCATCAGAGGGCGGCGAGCCGCTCGGCCAGGTCCGCGGCCTGGAGGGCGGCGATGACGGGCTGCAGGTCGCCGTTGAGGACCTGGTCCAGGTTGTGGGCCTTGTAGCCGATGCGGTGGTCGGCGATGCGGTTCTCGGGGTAGTTGTAGGTCCGGATCCGCTCCGACCGGTCGACGGTGCGCACCTGCGACTTGCGGGCGGCGGACGCCTCGGCGTCCGCCTGCTCGGCGGCCAGCGCGGCCAGCCGCGACCGCAGGATGCGCATCGCCTGGTCGCGGTTCTGCAGTTGGCTGCGCTCGTTCTGGCAGGTGACGACGGTGTTCGTGGGCAGGTGCGTGATCCGGACCGCCGAGTCGGTGGTGTTGACCCCCTGCCCGCCCTTGCCGGAGCTGCGATAGACGTCGATGCGCAGATCGTCCTCGTCGATCTCGACGGTGTCGGCGTCCTCGACGTCCGGCATGACCAGGACGCCCGCCGCCGACGTGTGGATGCGGCCCTGCGTCTCGGTCACCGGCACCCGCTGCACCCGGTGCACGCCGCCCTCGAACTTGAGCGCGCCGTAGGGCAGTCCCCCGGGCTCGCCGGCACCGGACGCCTTGACCGCCATCGTCACGCTCTTGTAGCCGCCGAGGTCCGTCTCCTGCTCGTCGAGGACCTCGACCTTCCAGCCGACGGACGCGGCGTAGCGGGTGTACATCTCGAAGAGGTCCCGGGCGAAGAGCGCGGACTCCTCGCCGCCCTCGCCCGACTTGATCTCGAGGATCGCGTCCTCGGCGTCGAGGGGGTCGCGCGGGGCGAGCAGTTCGGTCAGCCGGGCGGTCACCTGCTGCAGGCGGGCGGCGATCCGCTCCGCCTCTGCCGCGAAGCCCGCGTCCTCCTCGGCCAGTTCGTGGGCGACCTCCAGGTCGTCGCTGAGCCGGTCGTACTCGTTGAGCGCCTTCAGGATGCCGGTCAGCTCCGCGTACCGGCGGCCGATGCGCTTGGCCCGCCCGGTCTCGGTGTGCGTCGCCGGGTCGGCGAGCTGGCGCTCAAGCTCGGCGGCCTCGGCCCGGAACTGGTCGGCGGACTCGAACATCTTCTCCTCGTGGTGTGCGGCGGGCTCGGGGCCGAAAAGACGCCGGGCCCGGGGGCACTCGCCCCGGACCCGGCGTCGCAGTCGCTACTTGGTCTTCTTCAGGTTCGCGTAGCGCTTCTCGAAGCGCGCGATGCGGCCGCCCGTGTCCAGGATCTTCTGCTTGCCCGTGTAGAACGGGTGGCAGGCCGCACAGACGTCGGCGTGCAGGCTGCCGGTGCGGCTCGTGCTCCGGGTGCTGAACGTGTTCCCGCAGCTACAGGTGACGACCGTCTCCTTGTACTCGGGGTGGATGCCCTGCTTCATGGTGGTCTCCTCGAAAATCTCGCCGGGTCGCCAGCGCTTCGGGGCTCGACGAGCCCGGGCGTGAACCGGCACCGACGTCCCAGTCTGCCGCACGCTCCCGGATTCCCCAAACCGCCGAGCGGGCGGTGGGGCGTCCGGGAACCGTCGCCGGCGTCAGTCGGCGCTGGGGGTGGTGCGGCTGATGACGTGCAGGAACTCCAGGTTGGACTGGGTCTTCTTCATGCGGTTGAGCAGCATCTCCAGCGCCTGCTGGTCGTCCAGCCCCGACAGGACGCGCCGCAGCTTCCAGATGATCGCCAGTTCCTCGCGGGTGAGCAGCAGTTCCTCGCGACGGGTGCCCGAGGCGACGGGGTCGATGGCCGGGAAGATGCGCTTGTCGGACAGCTCGCGCCGCAGGCGCAACTCCATGTTGCCGGTGCCCTTGAACTCCTCGAAGATCACCTCGTCCATCTTCGAGCCCGTCTCGACCAGCGCCGTCGCCAGGATGGTCAGCGAGCCGCCGTTCTCGACGTTGCGGGCCGCCCCGAAGAACTTCTTCGGCGGGTAGAGGGCCGCGGAGTCGACGCCGCCGGACAGGATGCGGCCGGACGCCGGGGCCGCCAGGTTGTAGGCCCGGGAGAGGCGCGTGATGCCGTCGAGCAGCACCACGACGTCGCGGCCCAGTTCCACGAGCCGCTTCGCGCGCTCGATGGCGAGTTCGGCCACGGTCGTGTGGTCGTCGGCCGGCCGGTCGAAGGTGGACGCGATGACCTCGCCCTTGACCGAGCGCTGGAAGTCGGTGACCTCCTCGGGCCGCTCGTCGACGAGCACGACCATGAGGTGGACCTCGGGGTTGTTCGTGGTGATCGCGTTCGCAATGTTCTGCATCACCATCGTCTTGCCGGCCTTCGGCGGCGACACGATCAGGCCGCGTTGCCCCTTGCCGATGGGCGCCACGAGGTCGATGATCCGGCCCGTCATGTTGGTCGCCGTGGTTTCGAGACGCAGCCGCTCCTGCGGGTACAGCGGCGTGAGCTTGTTGAACTCGACGCGCCCCAGCGCCTTGGCCGGCTCGTCGTTGTTGACGCTGTCGAGGCGCACCAGCGGGTTGAACTTCTCGCGGCGCTCGCCGTCGCGGGGGGCGCGGAGGGCGCCGGTGATGACGTCGCCCTTGCGGAGACCCCACTTGCGCACCATCGACAGCGAGACGTAGGCGTCGTTCGGGCCGGGGAAGTAACCCGTGGTGCGCACGAAGGCGTAGTTGTCGAGCACGTCGAGGATGCCGCGCACATCGAGGAGCACATCGTCGTCGGTGACGGTCGGCTCGTTCTCCATGCCGGTGATGATGGGCGCCGCCGAGGGGCGGCCGCCGCGCCGGTTCGTGCGGTCGCGGTTGCGCCGGCGCCGGTTGCGGCGGCTGCCGCCGTCGTCGTCGAAGTCGCCCCGGTCGGCCGGGGGCTGCTGCCGCTCCGGGCGCTCGATGCGCTCCTGACGCTCCTGGCGTGGTTCGCCCCCCTGCTGCTGATTCGCGTCGCCCTCGCCACGGGGACGCCGCGTCCGCCGGCCGCCGTCGCCCGCCAGCGCGTCCAGGCGGGCGCCGATCTCAGCCGCGACCTCGCTCTTGTCGCCGCCGGTCCGGGGGCCGGCCTCCTCGCCCTGGGACGCCGCGGGTGCGGTCCGGCCCTCGGCCGGCTCGGACGCCGCCCGGCCTTCTCCGCGCTCGGACGCCCCGCGTCCCTCGGAACGCTCGGACGCGCCGCGTCCCTGGGAACGCTCGGTCGCACGGCCCTCCCCGCGCTCGGACGCCGCCCGCCCCGCACCCTGGGGGGCGGAGCCGCCGGACTGCGCGCCCTTGATCGCGGAGATCAGATCGGCCTTGCGGGTGGCCCCCTTGATACCCATCGAGGATGCGAGCTTCTTGAGCTCGGGGAGCAGCATCGAGTCGAGCCCGGACCCGCCGGCGGCAGGTCGGACCTGGGTGGTGTCGGTCACTGAAGTCCTTTCGGAGCGGATCCGTGCGCGACGTCCACGCGCGCGCCTGGACCCGGCCGGCGTCTCGCCGGCAGAGGTGGAAGGCAGATCCGGGCACCGGCGCGCCGCGGGGGGGCGCAGGGCCGATCTGGAGGGGGCGGCGAACGCCGCTGCCCACACTGTACACGAGCGCCGAGCCCGCGCGAACGCGCGGGCTCGGCGGGTGCGAGGGCGGCTGGGTCAGCGGGCGGCGGCCCGGTCGAACTCGGCGCGCAACTGCGCGTAATCGGTGGCGACGGGGAACTGAGGGAACTCGTCGATCACCTTCTGCGGCGGCCGGAACAGGATGCCGGCGTGCGCCTGGGCGAGCATGCCGGTGTCGTTGTAGGAGTCGCCGGTGGCGATGCACCGGAAGTTGAGCAACTGGAAGGCGCGCACGGCCTGCGTCTTCGCGTCGGCCTGCCGCAGCCGGTAGCCCACGATCATGTCGTCGACGATCTCGAGGTCGTGGCACAGCAGCGTCGGCATGCCCAGGTGCGGCATCAGGGCCATGCCGAACTGATAGAAGGTGTCCGACAGCACGACCACCTGATAGTCGCGGCGCAGGTCGTCCAGGAAGTCGCGGGCTCCCGGCAGGGCCCCCATCGCCCCGATGACCTCCTGGATCAGCGACAGCCGGATCCCGTGCTCGGCCATGACCCCGATGCGGTAGCGCATCAGCTTGTCGTAGTCGGGTTCGTCGCGGGTCGTGCGCCGCAACTCTTCGACGCCGGTGCGCTCGGCCACGTTGATCCAGATCTCGGGGACCAGCACGCCCTCCATGTCGAGACACGCCAGGTGCATGGTCACTCCCCCTCGACCCGGATCATCCGGATGCGCTCGTCGACCTCGCCCATGGCCTCCAACTCGGCGACGGTGGCGGCGATGTCCGCGCCCAACGCCCGGTGCGTCACCACGCCGAGGACGGCCACGTGGTCGCCCTCCGGCCCCTCCGGCGTCTGCCGGACGGTCTGGATCGACACGTCGTGGCGCGCGAAGCACGCCGCGATGGTGGCCAGCACCCCCGGGGTGTCCTGCACGAGCATGCGCAGGTAGAAGCGGGACGCCACGGCGCCCGGATCCGCGATGCGCGGCTCGTTGTACGACGTCTCCCCGGGACCGGCCACGCCGCGCACCCGGTTCCGGGCGGCGGTGACGACGTCGCCGACGACCGCGGACGCCGTCGGGCGCCCGCCCGCCCCCGGCCCCATGAACATGAGCCGGTCGGCCCAGTCCAACTCGACGAACACCGCGTTGAACGCCCCGGACACGCTGGCGAGGGGGTGCGCGAGCGGCACCATCGTCGGGTGCACGCCGACGGCGATCGCCCCGTCCGGCTGCACGGCGCACCGGGCGAGCAGCTTGATCACGCAGCCCATGTCGTGGGCCGCCGCGATGTCGTCCCTGGTGATCTTGGTGATGCCCTCGCAGTCGACCTGGTCGAGCGTGACCCGGGTGTGGAAGGCGAGCGACGCCAGGAGCGCGGCCTTCGCGGCGGCGTCCAGGCCCTCGACGTCGGCGGTCGGGTCGGCCTCGGCGTAGCCGAGCCGTTGGGCGTCCGCGAGGGCCTCGGCGAACGTCACGCCGTGGGTGTGCATCTGGTCGAGGATGTAGTTCGTCGTGCCGTTGACGATGCCCATGACGGCCGAGACCGAGTCGGCGACGAGCGATTCGCGCAGCGGCCGGATGATCGGGATGGCCCCGCCGACGGCCGCCTCGTAGTAGAGGTCGACGCCGTGCGCCTGCGCGGCCGCGAACAACTCGCCGCCGTGGCGGGCGAGCAGCGCCTTGTTCGCGGTCACCACCGACGTGCCGCTCTCGATCGCGGCCAGGATCAGCGACCGGGCCGGCTCCACCCCGCCGAGCAGTTCGACGACGACGTCGATGTCGGGACGGCGCGCCAGGGCGTCCAGGTCGGGCGTCAGCAGGGCGCTGTCGATGCCGGGGATCGACGTGCGGCGGTCGCCGACCGCCACCAATTCGAGCGGACGCCCCACGCGGGCCGCCAACTCCCCCGCCTGCTCGCTGAGCAATTCGGCGGTCTTCGAGCCGACCACCCCGCAGCCGAGCAGGGCCACCTTCAGGGGACCCTCGGGCTTGTTCATCATCCGTGCACCTCGTCGCTGTCTCGTGGGTTCAGTCCGGCGTCCAGCGCCAGCAGGTCGTCCAGGCTCTCGCGGTGGACCAGAGTGGTGAGCCTACCGTCGCGCACCGCCACGACGGGCGGGCGCGGGGTGTGGTTGTAGTTGGACGCCATCGAGCGGCTGTACGCGCCGGAGGCGGGCACCGCGATCAGGTCGCCCGGCCGGATATCCCCGGGCAGGAAGACGTCACGGACCAGGATGTCGCCGCCCTCGCAATGCAGGCCCACGACGCGCGACAGCAGGGGGCGCGCCTCGGAGGCCCGGTTGGCCAGCACCGCCGAGTAGTCGGCGCCGTACAGGGCCGGGCGGATGTTGTCGCTCATGCCGCCGTCGACGCTGACGTAGCGGCGCGTGAGCCCGCCGCCGATCTCCACGGCCTTCACCGTGCCCACGGTGTACAGGGCCGTGCCGGCGGGACCGCTGATCGCCCGGCCCGGCTCCACCGACAGGTTCGGGACGGTCAGGCCGAAACCCCGGCACTCGTGGGCCACGATGTCCTTGAGTCCCTGGGCCAGGTCGGCCGCCGTCGCGGGCGAGTCGTCCGCGGTGTAGGCGATGCCGAAGCCGCCGCCCAGGTCGAGTTCCTCCAGCATGACGCCGGTGGCCTCCCGGAACTGGGCCATCAGCTTGAGGGTGCGTCGGGCCGCCACCTCGAACCCATTCGTGTCGAAGATCTGCGAGCCGATGTGGCTGTGGATGCCGACCAGGTCGATGTGGGGGCTGTGGAAGCAGCGCACCATACCCACCAGGGCCTGGCCGCCGGTGATCGACAGGCCGAACTTCTGGTCCTCGTGGGCGGTGGCGATGTACTCGTGGGTGTGCGCCTCGACGCCGGTGGTCACCCGGATCAGCACCGTGGCCCGGACCCCCAACTCGGCGGTCAATCGCTCGAGGCGGGTGATCTCGTCGGACGAGTCGACGACGATGCGGCCCACGCCGACGGTCAGGGCGAGGCGCAGCACCTCGTCGCTCTTGTTGTTGCCGTGCAGCGCGATGCGTCCGGCGTCGAAGCCGGCGCGCAGCGCGACGAGCAGTTCGCCGTGGCTGGAGACGTCGAGGTTGAGCCCCTCCTCCGCGACCCACCGCGCGACCGTGGCGCACAGAAAGCTCTTGGCCGCGTAGTAGACCGTCCACCCCTCGAAGGACTTCTTCCAGGACAGGGCGCGGCCGCGGAAGTCCACCTCGTCGATGACGTAGACCGGCGAACCCACCCGGTCGACGATCTCGGACGCCGCGAGCCCGCCCAGGTGGAGGGCGCCGGCACCCGTGCGCTCGACCGTGTCGCTCCACAGGCGGTGATCCAGTTGATTCACGTCCGTCGGCTTCACCAACCACTGGGGCGCCGGGTTCGTGGCATCGGCGTGGATGGATCCGGCGACGTGCATGCGGGTCATGTGGTCAGAGTGCCAGTCGGCCCCGACAGCCGCGGGCCGGGCCCAGCCGCTGGACGGCGTCCGAGCCGGTCACGCGGCGGATCGCCGTCGGCCGGTTTCTGCGTCGCACCCACGGGCTGGTACAGTCTCCTCGGTCCGTTCCGCTGACGCGGTCCGGCCGTCGGCCCCCATAGCTCAGGGGATAGAGCACCGCCCTCCGGAGGCGGGAGCGCAGGTTCGAATCCTGCTGGGGGCGCCGTCGACTTCCACTCCGAAACCCCTGATCCGCCGGAACGCGGGGGTGCCGTCGGGGACATCCCTGGCTACGATCGGGGCACAACGCAGACTGCACAATCGACTGTCGCACGGCAGCGATCGGAAGAAGAGGCGGACAGGTGGCGATGGCGCCCGACAACAGCGATCTCCCGACGGACTTCGGAGCCAACGACTGGCTCATCGACGAGATGTACGACCAATACCTGAGGGATCCCGCCTCGGTGGACGCGAGTTGGGTCCGGCTGTTCGCCCAGCGCGGCGGCACCCCCACCGCCGAACCCACCGCCGTCCGGCCCGATCCCGCGAGCCATCCGTCCCCCGCGGCACCGGCACCGGCGGCGCCGGCCCCGACCGCGGCTCCGCCCCGGGTCACCGTGTCCCAGGTCGCCCAGAAGGTGCCCACGGTCAAGGCCGCGGCTGAGGCGTCCGGCAAGCCGGCCGACCCCGGCTCGGCCGGCGGCCTGTCGGCGAACCTGCCGTCGGCGCCCGCCCAGCGCGTCGAGAAGGAGGGGCCGACGAAGACCGTCATGCGCGGGGCCCCCATGCGCACGGCGAAGAACATGGAGTCGTCTCTGGCGATCCCCACGGCCACCACCGTGCGCAACGTGCCGATGAAGCTCGTGATCGACAACCGCCAGATCGTGAACGATCACCTCGCCCGCACCACGGGCGGCAAGATCTCCTACACCCACATCATCGGCTACGCCATGGTGCGCGCGCTCAAGCTCGTGCCCGACATGAACGTGTCCTACGAACTCATCGACGGCAAGCCGAACCTGGTGACTCCGGCGGCGATCAACCTGGGTCTGGCCATCGACCTGCAGAAGGGCGATGTCCGCCAGCTCCTGGTGCCCAACATCCGCAACGTCGGCGATCTCGACTTCTTCGAGTTCTGGCAGGCCTACGAGGCGATGGTGAAGAAGGCCCGCAGCGGACAGCTCACCGTCGACGACTTCGCCGGCACGACGGCGTCCCTCACCAACCCGGGCGGCCTCGGCACCAACCACTCGGTGCCCCGCCTGATGAACGGGCAGGGCGTCATCCTCGGCGTCGGGTCGATCGACTGGCCGCCGGAATTCCAGGGCGCCTCCACCATCCGGCGCGTCGAACTCGGCATCAGCCAGATCACGACCCTGACCTCGACGTACGACCACCGGGTCATCCAGGGCGCCACGTCCGGCGAGTTCCTCAAGGTCATGCACGAGTTGCTGATCGGCCGGCACGACTTCTACGACGAGATCTTCACCGCGATGCGCATCCCGTACACGCCGCTGCGGTGGGGCATCGACGACGCGCACCACCGCCCCTACGAGGTCAACCGCGGCGCCCGGGTCATCGAGTTGATCCAGGCCTACCGGCAACTCGGGCACCTGGCCGCCGACATCGACCCCCTGGAGTACCGGCAGCGCACCCACCCCGACCTGGAGTTGGCCACGCACGGCCTCACCATCTGGGACCTCGACCGCGACTTCCCGGTGGGCGGCTTCGGCGGCCACGACCGGGAGACGATGAAGCTGCGCGAGATCCTGGCCCAGCTGCGGCGGTCCTACTGCGGCAGCCTCGGCGTCGAGTACATGCACATCCAGGACCCGGCGCAGCGGCGCTGGCTGCAGGAGCGCCTCGAGCGCCCGTTCCGCCGCTGGACGACGGAGGAGCACCTGCGCATCCTCGACAAGCTGAACGAGGCGGAGATCTTCGAGACCTTCCTGCAGACCAAGTTCGTCGGCCAGAAGCGGTTCAGCATGGAGGGCGCCGAATCGACGATCGTGGCGCTCGACGAGGTGTGCGACCGGGCCGCCGAGCACGAACTCCAGGAAGTCGTCATCGGCATGCCGCACCGCGGCCGCCTCAACGTGCTGGCCAACATCGTGGGCAAGAGCTACGGCCAGATCTTCCGGGAGTTCGAGGGCAAGGTCGACCTCGAGCAGATCATGGGCACCGGCGACGTCAAGTACCACCTGGGCGCCGAGGGCGAGTTCACGGCCGTGTCCGGCAAGAAGATCCGGACGTCCGTGGCGGCGAACCCCAGCCACCTCGAAACCGTGAACCCGGTCGTGGAGGGCATCACCCGCGCGAAGCAGGATCACCTCGGCCCGGATCGCGCCGACGGCAGCTACCCCGTCCTGCCCGTGCTGCTGCACGGCGACGCGGCGTTCTCCGGCCAGGGGGTCGTCTACGAGGTGTTGCAGATGAGCCAACTGCAGGGCTTCAAGGTCGGCGGCACCGTCCACATCATCGTGAACAACCAGGTCGGCTTCACGACCTCGCCGAGCGAATCCCGCACCTCCGTGTACTGCACCGACGTCGGCAAGGTCGTCCAGGCGCCCATCTTCCACGTGAACGGCGACGACCCCGAGGCCGTCGCCCGCACGGCGCGCCTGGCCCTGGAATTCCGGCAGGCGTTCCACAAGGACGTCGTGGTCGACATCGTCGCCTACCGGCGGCGCGGCCACAACGAGGGCGACGACCCCAGCTTCACCCAGCCCCGGATGTACGACCTCATCGAGCAGAAGCGGTCGGTGCGCAAGCTCTACACCGAGGCGCTCATCGGCCGCGGCGACATCACCACCGACGACGCCACCGCCGTCGCCGAGCGCTTCCGCGAACGGCTGGAGTCGGTGTTCCGCGAGGTGCGCGAACACGCCGAGACCGAGGACGACGAGTACACGCGGGTGCCGTTCTACCCGGCCAAGCTCGGCCGCGACCAGGGCACGGCCATCAGCGCCGCCACCATGCAGATCATCGCGGACGCCCAGGTGAGCTACCCGGACGGCTTCGAGGTGCACCCCAAGGTCCGGCCGCAGATGGAGCGCCGGGCCAAGCAGATCGCCGAGGGCCCGATCGACTGGGCGACCGCCGAACTGTTGGCGATGGGTTCGCTCCTCCTCGAGGGGCGCGACGTCCGCCTCGTCGGCCAGGACAGCCGACGCGGCACGTTCAGCCAGCGCTTCGCCGCCGTGGTCGACCGCACCTCGAACGAGGCGTACGTGCCGCTCAAGCACCTCGCCGAGAAGCAGGGCAAGTTCTACGTGTACGACTCGTTGCTGAGCGAGTACGCGGGCATGGGCTTCGAGTACGGGTACTCGGTGGCGTCCCCGCAAGCGCTGGTCTGCTGGGAGGGTCAGTTCGGCGACTTCGCCAACGGGGCGCAGATCATCGCCGACGAGTACATCAGCTCGGGGGCCGCCAAGTGGACGCAGAAGTCGGGCGTCGTGCTGCTGCTGCCCCACGGCTACGAGGGCCAAGGGCCCGACCACAGCTCCGCCCGCATCGAGCGGTGGCTGCAGCTGTGCTCAGAGGGTGCGCTGGCCGTCTGCCAGCCGTCCACGCCGGCCAACTACTTCCACCTGTTGCGCACCCACACGTACGTGAACTGGCACCGTCCGGTCGTGATCATGACCCCCAAGTCGATGCTGCGCAGCAAGGCCGCCGCCTCGACCCCGGAGGACTTCACGGCCGGCCGTTGGCAGCCCGCCGTGGGTGATCCCACGGTCACCGACCCCGCACGGGTCCGCCAGGTCATCCTGTGCTCAGGCAAGATCCGGTGGGAACTCGCCGCCGAGCGCAGCAGCCGCGGCCTCGACGGACAGGTGGCCATCCTGGCGCTGGAGCGGCTGTACCCGCTGCCGACCCAGGACCTGGCGGCCGAGCTCGAGCGGTACCGGCACGTGACCGACGTCCGCTGGGTGCAGGACGAGCCCGAGAACCAGGGCGCCTACCAGTTCATGCAACTGCACCTGCCGGCAGCGCTCGCGGCCGCGATGAACGGCTACGAGCTGCGGATGACCGGCGTGACGCGACCGGAGGCGTCCGCGCCGTCGGTCGGCATGACCGCGGTGCACAAGGCGCAGGAGGCCGACCTGTTCGAGCGCGCCTTCCGCGTCTGACGGCCCTCGGCGGCGTCCGCTTCTCAAGGCGGACGCCGCCGCGTCAGTCGTCGGCGCTCGCGCCGAACCCCAGGGCCGCCGTCGTGGAGGGCCACACCGCCCCGGCCACCGCGAGGCCGGCCAGGACCGCCGGCACGAGCGCCCACGGCTGGGTCGACACGAAGCCGCCGAACGACGCCAGGTGCAGAAGTCCGGCGGCGACCACCGGGCCGCGGGACCAGCGGCGTCCACGGGCCAGGCCACGGGCCGCCCAGGCCAGGACCGCCGCCCACGCGCCCAGCACCAACCCGATCCCGAGCGTGATGATGTTGGGGTTGCCGGCCACCGACAGCACCCCCATCACCGCCATGCCGAGGGCGAACAGCGCGGTCACCGCCGCGGCCAGCAGGAGGCTCGGCGGTCGGGCGTCCGGGCCGGAGCGGGAGGAATCGGGGGCCACGGCGGCACTCTACCGCCCGTCGCGCGGCGGTCGGGCGGGCGGAACGGGCCTCGCCGCCGGGGCAGGGATCCGGGACAATTCGATGGAAACGCTTGTCTGAGGGTCGAAACCCTGCGAACCTTTACTGGCTTTGCGCCACGGTTCGACCCCGAGCATGAGGCGTAGTCATACACATTTTGAAGGATCAAGCTCGCAAGGAGTGGTTAGCACATGGACTGGCGCCATCGGGCGGCGTGCCTGACGGAGGATCCGGAGTTGTTCTTCCCCGTGGGGAACACCGGCCCCGCCATCATGCAGATCGCCGAGGCCAAGAAGGTCTGCGACCGTTGCGAGGTTCGCCAGGAGTGCCTGCAGTGGGCGCTCGAGGCCGGGCAGGATCACGGAGTGTGGGGCGGGCTGTCGGAGGACGAGCGGCGCTCCATGAAGCGCCGCAACGCGCGGTCCCGCCTGCGCGGTTGAGCGGACGCCGCGGGTGCGGCCCTCAGCCGAGGGGCACCTCCAGCCGGGCGACCGTGCCGGCCCCCGGGCGCAGCGGGCGCATCTCGAAGCGTCCGTGCAGGTCGGCCACCAGGGTGGCCACGATCGACAGCCCCAGGGTGTCCGTGCCGTCCATCCGGAAGTCGTCCGGCAGCGGCGTCCCGTCGTTGATCACCTCGACGAGCAGCTGGCCCTCCGCCTGGTGAGCCCGCACGAGCACCGTCCCCCGCCCATCGGGCAGGCCGTGCTCGATCGCGTTCTGCACCACCTCGGTGAGGACCAGGGACAGGCTCGTGGCCGCCGCGGCGGGCACGCACCCGAAGGAGCCCTCACGCCGCAACTCGACCTTGCAGGAGCCTGAGACCTCGCGCACCATGGCCAGCAGCCGGTCGGCGACGTCATCGAACTCGACCGAATTGTCGAAGGCCCGGGACAGGATCTCGTGCACGACCGCGATCGCGGCGACCCGCTTCTGGGCGTCGCACAAGGCGTCCCGGGTCTCGTCGGAATCCGACCGGCGCGCCTGCAGCCGCAGGAGGGCCGAGACGGTCTGCAGGTTGTTCTTGACCCGGTGATGGATCTCGCTGATCGTCGCATCCTTGGTGATCAGCTGCCGCTCCCGGCTGCGCAGTTCGGTCGTGTCCCGCATCATCACCAGAAACCCGGACGGCCGCCCGGCGCACAGCAACGGCTGGACGCGCAGCCGGAGGCTGGCCGTGGGCGACTCGAGGTCGAACTCCACCGGCCCTTTCGCCCAGCGGCCCACGCCCCGATCGAGGGGGATCTGCGAGCCCACCGGGAGCGCCGCCAGGACGGCCCGCAGGTTGTCGCCCAGCAGGTCGCCGCTCACCCCGAGCCGCCGGAAGCCGCTCACGGCGTTGGGGCTGGCGAAGGTGACGTTGCCGACGGCGTCCACGCGCAGCGACCCGTCGGCGAGGCGCGGGCTGATCCACGGGACCGGCTTGTCGCCGCCCATCGGGAACTCGCCGCGCAGGAGCATCAGTTGCAGGAGGCCGGCGCAGTCGAGGTAGGTCTCCTCCAGGGCGCCGGGGGCGCGGACGCCCATCCGGTTGGTGTGCAACTCGACGACCCCGATGACGCGGCCGCCCCGGGTGATCGGGATGGCCTGCTGCTCGACGGGGATGCCGGCGTGCAGATTGTTGCCCGAGGTGCGGGCGATGTCCTCGGAGAGGAAGGCCTCCATCACGGGGCTGTCGGGCTCGTAGGAGATCTCCTCGCCGACCACGTCGTCCTCGAGCGCGGTGGGGCCGGTCGTCGGCCGCACCTGGGCCGCGGCCCAGAAGACGTTCGGGTCGCGGTCCGGCACCCAGAGGATGAGGTCGGAGAAGGACAGGTCGGCCAGCAGGTCCCACTGCTCGACGATCAGCTCGAGCTCGGCGACGTCCGCTGCCGTCAGGTCGGAGTGGCGGAGCGCCACGGCGGCCAGCGAGAGCATGGGCCCACCTTACGGCGTCCGGCGGCCGCTCCCCCGTTTTGGACGCCCCCCGGCCCTGGGTGGCAGAATGGGTCCCCGCGCGCGCTGCGCGCACTGGACCGGAAGAAGGAGACCGACATGGCGAAGGGTGGCCGCAAGCGCCGCGCCCGTCGTAAGAGCAAGGCGAACCACGGCAAGCGCCCGAACGCCTGAGACGGACCGTGCACGACCGAGCCCCCGCGGGAACGCGGGGGCTCGAGCATGTCCGGCGGCCGGTCGGCCCGCTCAGCGGTCAGTCGGCGGGGGCGATCGGCCGGAACTCGACGTAGTCCACGCGGGTGATCGACACCCGGGAGTACCGGGTGGTCAGCCGCACCCGGAGGTCCTCGGGGGCCGCCTGCTGCCGGCAGCAGCGCCGCACCAGCGCCTTCAGCGCCACCAGGGTGTCGGCGTCCTCGACGCAGCGGTCGCAGGCGTCCAGGTGGTGTCGGATCTCGTCCGCCTCGAGCTCGGCGCACTCGCCGTCCAGGAACTCGTGCAGGTGCGCCAGGACCCGCGCGCAGTCGTGGGCCTCGGGTTCGGGCAGGCCGCTCACCGGGCCTCACCTCCGCCGATGCCGCGCTCGCGCGCGTAGTCGCCGAGAGCCTTGCGCAGCTGGGTGCGGCCGCGGTTGAGCCGGGACATCACGGTGCCGATCGGCGTCCCCATGATCTCCGCGATCTCTTTGTAGGCGAAGCCCTCGACGTCGGCGAGGTAGACCGCGAGCCGGAAGTCCGGGGCGAGGGCGTTCATCGCCTCGGTCACCGCCGAGTCGGGCATGAGGTCGAGCGCCTCCATCTCGGCGCTGCGCAACCCGTCCGACGTGTGCTGCTCGGCCCGGTGGAGCTGCCAGTCCTCCACGTCCTCACCGCCGGCGATCAGCGGGCGGCGCTGCCGCTTGCGGTAGGCGTTGATGTAGGTGTTGGTCAGGATGCGGTAGAGCCACGCCTTGAGGTTGGTGCCGGGCTCGAAGGTGTGGAAGGCGCTGAAGGCCTTCGCGTACGTCTCCTGCACCACGTCCTCGGCGTCCGCCGGGTTGCGGGTCATGCGCAGGGCGGCGCCGTACAGCTGGTCGAGGAAGGGCAGCGCGTCGCGCTCGAAGCGCGCGGCGCGCTGTTCGTCGCTCTCGGTCGCGAGGTCGACGGGGCCGTCGTGGTCGGTCGATGCCAGATTCATCGCGTACGAGACTACCGGGCTCCAGCCGTCGGCCCGCACCGCTGCGCGGGCGGTGTCTTCGATCAGGACGGTCACGCAGAAGGAACGCCTGCGGCGCGGCGGGATATTCCCGGGGCTCCGGTCTCAGGTTGGTCGCCGCGCTTGTTGGCGGCCGGTGGAGGCGCTAGGAATGGGGGCATGAACCTTCTGCGTGCAGCCGGACGCGCCCTGATGGGCGGCTACTTCATCGCCAACGGCGTCAAGGCCGTCAAGGATCCCGATGCGCTCGTGCCCGCCACCGAGCCCCTCGCCGAGAAGGTCGTCCCGTTCGCCCAGCGGACGCTGCCGGGCGCGGTCGGCGCTTACATCCCCGAGGACACGCGCTCCCTGGTGCGGCTCGGGGGCCTCTCGGCCGTCGCAGGCGGCGTCGGCATGGCGACCGGCATCGCGCCCCGCCTGGGCGGGGCGTTGGCGGCGGGGTCGATGATCCCCCACCTGCTGGCCGCCGATCCGCGGGGGGCGCTGGACAAGTCTGCGGCCCGCTCCGACTTCCTCGGCAAGCTGGCGCTGGCCGGGGCCGCCCTCGTGCTCACGCAGGACACCCGCGGCAAGCCCAGCATGCTGTGGCGCGCGTCGGACACGTCCCAACGGGTCTCCCGCCAGGCGACGAAGGCCGTCGAGAGCGCCGGCACCGACGCCCAGCGCCTCGGGCGCCGGGCCCAGAAGAAGCTTGAGAAGGCCGCCGCGCAGGCCCAGCGCCGGATCGAGGCGGCCGCTCACGAGGTCACGGACGTCCTGCAGTGACGCGGCCCCGGGCCGCTCGATGACGGGCTGGGTCGCCCCCACCCCGGCCGGGCCGGTCACCGGCCGGGTGTCGGTGCCGGGATCGAAGTCGGCGACCGCCCGGGCCCTCGTGCTGGCCGCCCTCGCGGACGGCGAGTCGCTCCTCACCGGCGTCCTGCAGGCGCGCGACACCTCCCTGATGCGGTCGGCGCTGACGGGCCTGGGCGTGGCCCTCGACGAGGAGCACGCCGGCCGGCTGCGCGTCCGGCCGGGCGCGCGGTACACCCCGGCCCGCATCGACGTGGGCCTGGCGGGCACCGTCATGCGCTTCCTGCCGCCGGTCGCGGCGCTGGCGTCCGGGCGCAGCGACTTCCACGGGGACGCCGCGGCCTCCGCCCGGCCGGTCGCCCCCCTGCTGGACGCCCTCCGACAGGTCGGCGTCCGGGTCGAGGGGGACGCGGTGCCGTTCGCGGTGCTGGGGGCCGGCGGCGTCCGCGGCGGCTCGGCGCACCTGGACGCGTCCGGGTCGAGCCAGTTCGTGTCGGCGCTGCTGCTGGCCGGCGCCCGGTTCGACGAGGGCCTGACGATCCGGCACGCGGGCCCTCCGATCCCGTCGCGGCCGTACCTCGGCATGACCGTGGGCATGCTCCGCGACCGCGGGGTGCGGATCGAGACCCCGGACGCCGATACGTGGGTCGTCCGGCCCGGGCCGCTCGCCGCCCGCGACGAGGCCATCGAGCCCGACCTGATGAACGCGGCCGCCTTCCTGTGCGCCGCGCTGGTCACGGGCGGCCGCGTCGAGATGGCCTGGCCCGAGCGCACCCTGCAGGACGGCGACGGCGTCCTGCACGCCCTGGAGGCCTTCGGCGCCCGGGTCGAGCGCACGCCGGGGCACGTCGCGGTCTCGGGCGCTGGCGTCCGGGGGGCCGACGTGGACCTGAGGGACGTCAGCGAACTCACCTGCGTGCTCGCCGCGGTCGCCTGCCTGGCCGAGGGCCCCAGCCGGCTGCGCGGGGTCGGCCACATCCGCGGGCACGAGACGGACCGGCTCGCGGCCCTCGCCGCCGAGTTGACCGCCCGGGGGGCGACGGTCACCGAGACGGCCGACGGCCTCACCATCGCCCCGGGACGCCTCCGCGGCGGCCCGTTCGCCACCTACGCCGACCACCGGATGGCGCACGCCGCCGCCGTCCTCGGGCTGGGCGTGACGGGCGTCGCCCTGGACGACGTGGCGTGCACCACCAAGACCATGCCGGACTTCCCCGGCCTGTGGACGTCCCTGGTGGCCGCGTGAGCCGGGGCGGCGGGCGCGTCGGCGTCCGGCACGACGAGTCGGACGGGTTCGGGCGCCCGGCCCGGCGCACCCGGCCCCGCACGAAGGACCGGCCCGACTACTCGGACGCCGAGCGCGGCTTCGTCGTGGCGGTCGACCGCGGCCGCTACACGGTGCTGCTCGACAACGAGGCGGGCAGCCGGGGCGTCTCGTGCACCAAGGCGCGCCAGCTGGGCCGCACGGGCGTCATCGTCGGCGACGAGGTGCGCGTGGTCGGCGACACGACCGGCGCCGAGGGCAGCCTGGGCCGCATCGTCGAGGTCCTGGACCGCCGCACCGTCCTGCGGCGCACCGCCGACGACGACGACCCCTACGAGCGCCCCGTGGTCGCCAACGCCGACCAGTTGGCGATCGTGACGGCGCTGGCCGACCCGCCGCCGAGGCCGGGCATGATCGACCGGATCCTGGTCGCCGCCTACGACGGCGGGCTGCACCCGATCCTGATCCTGACCAAGGCCGACCTGGCCGACCCCGACGACCTCACCCGCCTCTACCGGGCGCTCGACGTGACCGTGCTCTCCACGGCCCCCGGCGCCGACCTCGCCGAGCTGCACGCGGCCCTGGCCGGCCACCGGACCGTGTTCGTCGGCCACTCGGGCGTCGGCAAGTCCACCCTCGTCAACGCCCTCATCCCGGACGCCCGGCGCACGACCGGCGAGGTCAACGAGGTGACCGGACGCGGCCGGCACACGTCCACCTCGGCGGTCGCGCTGAGCCTGCCCGAGGCGGCCGGCTGGGTGATCGACACCCCCGGCGTCCGGTCCTTCGGCCTGTCGCACGTGACCACGGACTCGATCATCGGCGCCTTCCCGGACCTGGCGGAACTCATCGCCGACTGTCCCCGCGGCTGCCGCCACGATTCGTCGGCCGTCGGCTGCGCCCTGGACGCCGCCGCCGGCGAGGGGCGGCTGGCGCGGGAGCGACTCGACTCGTTCCGCCGGATGGAGAAGGCCTGGATGACGCCCGCCCGCTAGGGTGCGCCCATGGACCACTCCTACGTCGACGACCTGCGACTGGCCCACGTGCTGGCCGACAACGCCGACTCCCTGACGATGACGCGGTTCCGGTCCCAGGACCTGCGCGTGTCGATGAAGCCCGACCTCACCGAGGTCAGCGACGCCGACATCGCCGTGGAGCAGCTCCTCCGCAGCAACCTGGGGCGCACCCGGCCCCGGGACGCCGTGCACGGGGAGGAGGGCGAGGACACCGGCTGGGGTCCCCGGCGCTGGGTCCTCGACCCGATCGACGCTACCCGCAACTTCGTCCGCGGCGTCCCCGTGTGGGCCACGCTCATCGCGCTGATGGACGGCCCCGAGGTCGTGGTCGGGCTCGTGTCCGCACCCGCCCTCAACCGGCGCTGGTGGGCGGCGAAGGGCGGCGGGGCGTACACCGGCAAGTCGCTCGCGTCGGCGTCCCGCATGCAGGTGTCGGCGGTCTCTACGGTGCCGGACGCCTCCCTGTCCTACTCGTCGGTCAACGGGTGGATCGAGTCGGGGCGCGGCCAGCAGTTCGTCGACCTGATGCGGGACTGCTGGCGGACCCGCGCCTACGGCGACTTCTGGAGCTACATGCTGGTGGCCGAGGGGGCGGTCGACATCGCCTGCGAGCCCGACCTGGCGCTGCACGACATGGCCGCGCTCGTCCCCATCGTCACCGAGGCCGGCGGCATCTTCACCGACCTGGACGGGCGGCCCGGGCCGTTCGGGCCCGGCGCGCTCGCCACCAACGGCCTGCTGCACCCGGACGTCCTGCGGCTCCTGGCCCCCGGCGAACCGACCGTGCCCCTCGCGCTGGGTTAGCCGCGCAACTCGACGCGGATCGCCTCCGGCATGGCCCGTAGGGCGGCCAGGACGTCCTCGCTGGCGTCCGCGTCGATGTCGAGCACCGCGTAGCCGACCTCGCCGCGGGTCGCCAGCTGTTGGGCGTCCACGTTGGCCCCGACCTCGGCGACGATCCGGTTGATGGTCGCCATGACGCCGGGCACGTTCGCGTGCAGGTGCAGGATGCGGCGCTCCTGGGGCGGCGCCGCCTGCACGGCCGGCAGGTTCACCGACAGCACCGTGGCGCCCGCCGCCACGAAGTCGGCCAGCTTGCCGGCCACGAACAGCCCGATGTTGGCCTGGGCCTCCTGGGTGGAGCCGCCGACGTGCGGGGTGAGGATCACGTTGGGCAGGCCGCGCAGCGGGCTGGCGAACCCCTCGTCGTTGGTGCGGGGCTCGGTGGGGAACACGTCGAGGGCGGCGCCCGCGACGTGCCCGGAGCGCAGGTGCCGGGCCAGCGCCTCGTCGTCCACCACGAAGCCGCGCGACAGGTTCAGGAACAGCGAGCGGGGGCGCATCCGGGCGAACTCCGCCTCGCCGAACAGGTTCCGGTTGGCGGGGCGACCGTCCACGTGCAGGCTCACCGTCTCGGCGACGTCCAGGAGTTCCTCCAGCGAGCCGCAACGGGTGGCGTTGCCGAGGGCCAGTTTGTCCACCACGTCGTAGAAGTACACCCGCATGCCCAGCGACTCGGCCAGCACCGACAACTGGGCGCCGATGCTGCCGTAGCCGACGATGCCGAGAGACCGGCCGCGCACCTCATGGCTGCCGCGCGCCGACTTGTTCCACACGCCCGCGTGCATCTGGGACGTGTGGTCGACCAGGTGCCGGGCCAGCGCGATGATCTCGGCGACGGCCAACTCCACCACCGAGCGCGTGTTGCTGTAGGGGGCGTTGAAGACCGCGACGCCGGCCGCGGTCGCGGCGTCCACGTCGATCTGGTTGGTGCCGATGCAGAAGGCGCCGATCGCCCGCAGCCGCGGCGCGGACCGGATGACCTCCGCCGTTACGTACGTCGTCGAGCGGATGCCGAGCAGGTCGACGTCCCGCAGGGCCTCGATCAGGGCGGCCTCGCCGAGGGCGTCGGGGCGGGTCTCCACCTCGAAGCCCCGTTCGCGCAGCACCCGGACGCCGTCGGGATGGATGTTCTCGAGCAGGAGGGCCTTCACGCGAGCAGATCCTAGGCGGTCGTGCCCCCGGACGCCCCCGGCGCCGTCCCACCTGGTGGGCGGGACCGGAAGGTGGGCACCGCGGCGAGCAGTTCGCGGGTGTAGGCCTGCTGCGGGTCCTCGAAGACGGACGCCGCGGGCCCGGCCTCGACGACCCGGCCGCGCTGCAGGACGAGCGCGGTCGAACAGATGTGCCGGACGACCCGCAGGTCGTGGCTGACGAAGACCATCGTGAGCCCGAACCGGTCGACGAGTTCGGAGAGCAGGTTGAGCACCTGGGCGCGCACCGACACGTCCAGGGCGGACACGGGCTCGTCGGCGATCAGGACGTGCGGCTTGGGGGCGAGGGCCCGGGCGATGGCGATCCGCTGCCGCTGGCCGCCCGAGAACTCGTGCGGGTACCGGTCGGCGGCGGCGTAGTCGAGGCCGACGGCCTCCATCAGGTCCCGCACCCGCTCGTCGGGGTCGAGGGCCGACAGTTCGCGGGAGATCAGAGGCGACCGCAGCGGCTCGGTGATGATGCGGCGCACCTTCATCCGCGGGTCCAGCGAACCGCGGGGGTCCTGGAAGACCAGTTGGACGCGGCGGCGCAGGAAGCCCAGCTCGCGCTCGGGGCGTCCGGTCACGGGTTGCCCCTCGAAGGTCACCGAGCCGGCGGTGGGGGCGTCCAGCGCGGCCAGCAGCCGGATCAGGGTGGACTTGCCGGAGCCGGACTCCCCCACCACGCCGAGCCGCTCGCCCCGGCTCACGGTCAGGTCGACGCCGTCGAGGGCCCGGACGCCGCGGGCGCCGCGCCCGTAGACGCGCGTGAGCCCCTGGACGTCGAAGATCGGTCCCGGCGTCATCGGACGCCCCCCGCGGGCCGGGCGTAGAAGTCGTCGACGGTCGGCAGGCGCTGGCCGGGGGGCACGAGGTCGAGCCGGGCCGTGGCCACCAGGCCCCGCGTGTAGGGGTGCCGGGGGGCGTCGAAGATCTGGGCGGTCGGGCCGCCCTCGACGATCTCGCCGTCGAGCATGACCAGGATGTCGGAGCACAGCTGCGACACCACCGCCAGGTCGTGGGTGATGAAGAGGCAGGCCGCGTTCTGCAGGGTCAGCACCCGGTCGAGCACCTGCAGCACGCGGGCCTGCACGGTGACGTCCAGGGCGGTGGTCGGCTCGTCGCACAGGACGAGGTCGGGGCTGTTGATGAGCGCCATCGCCGTCACCACCCGCTGCCGCTGCCCCCCGGACAGTTGGTGCGGGTAGCTGTCGGCGACCCGTTCGGGCTCGTCGAAACCGACCTCCGCCAGCATCGCCAGCACCCGCTCGCGGGCCGGGCCCGCCTCGGCGCCCGCGTGCAGCCGCAGCACCTCGGCCACCTGCCGGCCGCAGCGCATGGTCGGGTCGAGCGCGGTCATCGGCTCCTGGAAGATCATCGTCACCTCGTCGCCGCGCACCCGGGACAGCGCGCGGTCGCTGAGGCCCACCAGTTCGGCCCCCGCGAGCCGGATCGAGCCGGTCACCCGCGCGTACTCCGGAAGCAGGCCCATGATGGCCAGCGACGTGACGGTCTTGCCGCTGCCCGACTCGCCGATCAGACCGAGCCGCTGGCCGGGCGCGACCGTGAAGGAGACGCCCCGCACGGCCGGCGTCCGGCGTCCGAACGCGACGGTCAGGTCGGTGACCTCCAACAGCGGGGTGGGGGCGCTCATGCGGCCTCCTCGCGCAGCCGCGGGTCGAGGTGCTCGCGCAGCCCGTCGCCCAGCAGGTTGAACCCGAGGACGGCCACCGCGATGGCGACTCCGGGGATCACGGCCTGCTCCGGGTGGGCGAACCACGCGCCCTGCGCCTGCTGCAGCATGTACCCCCAGGTCGGCGTCGGCGGTCGGGTGCCCAGGCCGAGGTACGACAGGGCCGCCTCCGCCAGGATCGCCAGGGCGAACGACACGGTCGCCTGCACCCCCACCAGCGGGGCGATGTTGGGCAGCACGTGGGTGCGGGCGATCGCCAGCCGTCCGATGCCGCAGGCCCGCGCGGCCAGCACGAAGTCGGACGCCAGCACCTGCAGCGAGCCGGCCCGCGCCACCCGCAGGAACTGCGGGATCGAGGCCAGCCCGATCGCGGCCATCGCGGTCTCGGTCGAGCCGCCGAACAGCCCCGCCAGCAGGATCGCCAGCAGCAGCGCCGGGAACGCCTGGGCGACGTCGGTGGCCCGCAGCAGCACCTCGGACGCCCGCGGCGGCAGTTGGGCGGCCCACACCCCCAGGGGGACGCCGACGAGCACGGCCAGGCCCACGGCGATGATGCCGACGTAGACGGTGCTCTGCGCCCCCGCGAGCAGCCGGCTCAGGACGTCGCGACCGAAGGCGTCCGTGCCGAGGAGGAACTCGGACGACGGCGGCTGCAGCCGCGGGCCGGCGGGCATCGTCGGGTCGTGGGGCGTCCAGACCAGCGAGAGGGCGGCCGCGAGGACGACGAGCGCGACGAGAACGGCCCCGACCTTGAGTTCGAGGCCCTTCATGCGCGGTCGCCGGTCCGGAGGCGGGGGTCGATGAGGACGTAGGCGACCTCGACCAGCGCGTTGATGACGAGCACCGCCAGCACCAGCAGCATCACGACCGCCTGCAGGACCATGACGTCCTTGCGGTCGGCGTGGGTGAGCAGCAGCGAGCCGAGCCCGGGCAGGATGAACACCTTCTCGACGACGACGGCCCCCACCAGGATCGCCGCCAACTGCAGCCCCAGCACGGTGACCAGGCCGAGGGCGGCGTTGCGGACGCCGTGGCGCAGCAGCGCGCGCCCCTCGGTCCAGCCCACGGCCCGGGCCGTGCGGAAGTAGTCCTCGTGCAGCACCTCGAGGAACGCCGACCGGACGTAGCGGATCAACACGGCGGCCTGCACCAGGGCCAGCGACACCACGGGCAGCACGAGGTGGCGGGCCCACTCGACGGGATCCTCCGTGAACGGCACGTACATGTTGGGGGGCAGCACCCGCAGCCGGACGCCGAAGAAGATCGACAGCAGGATGCCCGCCCAGAAGGCGGGGATCGCCATGCCGACCTGCGCCAGCACCGACACCAACCCGCCCTGCCAGTGCCGCCGGCGCAACGCCGACACCATGCCCAACGGCAGGGCGATCAGGATCGCGAGCAGCAACGACAGGGACGCCAGCCACCCGGTGACCGGCAGGGTGGGTGCGATGAGGGCCGCCACCGAGTCGCCGGTGGCGTAGGACCGGCCGAAGTCGCCCTGCAGCATGCCGGCCACCCACTCGAGGTAGCGGACCGGCAGGGGCCGGTCGAGTCCCAGTTCGGCGCGTTTGGCCGCGATCGACTCGGGGGTGGCGCTCGTGCCGAGCAGCGCGGTCGCCGGGTCCCCGGGCAGCGCCTGGCACACGAGGAAGATCACCAGCGAAGCGCCGAGGAGGCTGAGCGCGAACACGCCCAGCCTCCCGGCGACGCTGCGGATCATGACCGGGGACTACCGCGTCGCGATCGTGGTGACGTCGAAGCTGTCCGTGGTCTGATTCTGGCCGACGCCCGTGACGGTGGCCTTCGTCACCACCAGGTTGGGCATCATGTAGAGCCACACCGAGGGGGCGTCGTCGGCGAGTTGCCGGGCGGCCTTCTTCATCAGGTCGGGGTACTGCTCCCGGGTCGCCTGGTCGGCCTCCAACCAGAGCTTGTTGAACGTCGGGCTCGCGTACCCCCAGTAGTAGGTGGGGAACTGCGAGTTGTCGTAGGTGTTGAGGTCGCGGGCCTCGACGTGGGCGACGATCGTGAGGTCGTAGTCCTTGCCGACGAAGACCTGCTGGACCCAGTTGGGCCAGGGCTGCGGTTCGAGCACCACCGTGATGCCGACCGCCTTGAGCATCGCCGTGATGTCGGTCGCGGCGGCGGTGGCATAGGGCAGGTTCGCGGGCCGGAACTTCAACGTCAGGTTGGTCGCGCCCGCCTCCTTGAGCAGGGCCTTGGCCTGCTCCGGGTTGTAGGCGTTGACCCCGGAGAGATCCTCGTAGTACGGGTCGGTGGGAACGGCCATGGACCCGATCACGACGCCGCGGCCGCCCTGGACGTCGGTCACGACCTTCTTCTTGTCGATGGCCATCGCGATGGCGCGGCGGACCCGGACGTCCTTGAGGGCCGGGCTCGCGTTGTTCATGCTCATCGTCACCTCGCCGTTGGTCGACCCCTCGATGACCGTGAAGCGGCTCGAGTCGGCGAACTGCACCAGCGAGTCCGGCGCCTGCTCGTTGGCGATGACGTCGATCGTGCCCGCCAGCAGCGCCGAGTTCATGGCGTTCGGATCCGCGATGTACTTGAACGTGACGGTGTCGTAGCGGCCGGGGGTTCCCCAGTAGCCGGGATTCCGCTCGAGGACGAGGCTGTCGCCCTTGCGCCACTCCTTCACCTGGTACGGGCCGGAGCCCGCACTCGCCGAGGCCAGGGTGCCGAAGCCGGCGGGGTCGGCGACGAGGCCGGGCGTGTCGCCCATCGCGTACAGCCACGTGTTCGACGGCCGCGTCAAGGTGACCTTCAGGGTGGTGGCGTCCACGGCGGTGGCCGACTCGACCACCTTCATCCAGGTCGTGTACTTGGCGCCGACCGGAACAGGGGACCCGTCGGGCCCCGTGACGGGCTTGCCGGCCACCGAACCGCCCGTCCGCACGCGGTCGATGTTCTGCGCGACCGCCTCCGCCGTCACCTGCTTGCCGGACGCGAACTTCGCGGTGGGATTCAGGTAGAAGGTGTAGGTGCGGCCGTCCGGGCTGACCTCCCAGCGCTGGGCGAGCAACGGCTGGGGCACGCCCTCGGAGTTGATCTTGAGGAGCGTCTCGTAGACGTTGAACAGTTGTGCCTGCGCGGACGCCGCCGGCGCCTGCGCGGTCGGGTCGAGGGTGATCAGCTCCGGGTAGGCGGCGATCGTCAGCGTCCGGGCGGCCGGGGCGGCCGTGGGATTCCCCGTCCCGGCGGGCGAGGCGCTGGGTGCGGGCGTCGTGCACCCAGCCAGGGCTGTCAACGCCAGGGCCGCGACCAGGGCGGCGACCCGACGGCGGGGAACGAGTCTGGCTTGCGGCGTCCGGTTGCCCATGGACCCTCCTGATCAGGCGTGACACGCTGTCGGGTGGTCAGCTTAGCGGTCGGGGGTCGGCGACCTGGGGGCGTCCCGGCGGAGAGGTCGGCGCCCGACCGAGGGACGCCGGCCGTGGGACGCCGACGGTGCGGCGATCGCACGTCGATTTGGTCCCGCGGGTCGTGTGCCGTAAAGTAGAGCCAGTCGACGCGGGGTGGAGCAGCTCGGTAGCTCGCTGGGCTCATAACCCAGAGGCCATAGGTTCAAATCCTATCCCCGCTACTCACGGCCATGACCTGGCCGGCTCGGCAGGGCGGCCCCCACGGGGCCGCCCTCTTTTTGTGTCCACGGTCACCCGGTCTGGGGACAGGAAGCGCGCCCGTTCTTCGGTAGGCTGGGGCTGGCCACCCGAAGCGCCCACTCCTGGAGACCCACCTTGGCTGATCCCGCCACCCGTCGCCTGCGACCCGTCGCCGGAGTCGTGCTGGGCGCGCTCGGAACCCTGGTGATCAGCCCCACCCTGGCGCTGGCCGCTCCGGTGGACGCCGGCGGCGTCGGCCCGGACGTGACACCGTCCGCGATCCCGGGCGTGACCGCCGCAGCCCCCGGCCAGACCGAGCCCGCCCGGCCGCCCGGTTCGCCCACGCCCCCCGGCAACGCGACCGGGCAGCAGGGCCAGAAGACCGACACGCAGGGCCAGGACGGCGCCGCGACCACGCAGGCAACCGCCAGCACCCCGCCCGCGGAGCCGGCGGTCCCCGCGGAGCCGGCGACCCCGGCGCAGCCCGCGGAACCGGCGGTCCCCGCGGAACCGGCAACCCCGGCGCAGCCCGCGGAACCGGCGGTCCCCGCGGAACCGGCAACCCCGGCGCAGCCCGCGGTCCCCGCGGAACCCCCGGCCCAGCCCGCGGTCCCCGCGGAACCCCCGGCCCAGCCCGCGGTCCCCGCGGAACCCCCGGCGCCGCCCGTGGAGCCGGCCGTCCCGGCCGTTCCAGCCACCCCGGGCGTCCCCGCCACCCCGGCGGTCCCCGCAACCCCGGGCGTCCCCGCCACCCCGGGCGTCCCCGCCACCCCGGGCGTCCCCGCAACCCCGGCGGTCCCCGCAACCCCGGCGGTCCCGGCGACCAGGCCGGCCGCCCCCGCCGTCCCGGCCGAGCCCGCGGCCGCCCGGCCCACGCCCGGCAGGGCGACGACGCCGGCGCCGACGGTGCCGACCGACCGGGTGCCCGCGCCCACCCCCGCTCCCGCTCCGGGCGGGACCGCACCGGCGGCGTCCGATGAGGGCCCGACGGGCGATCGGCCGCCCGCGGCCGCCCCGACGCCCCGGACCGCGACCGCCACCCCCAAGCCCCTGGCGCAGCAGATCGCCGAGAGCCCGCTGGTCCCCATGCTGGGCGGCGGCGTCGTGATCGGCGGGCTCATCCTGGCGCTGATGCCGCCCACCGGCGGCGGGATCGGGCCCCGGCTCAAGCCGTAGCCGGCGCGCAGCCGCGCCGGTCGGCCGCGGTGTGCTTCGATGGGGGGATGACAACGGACACGACGCTCGGGTATCCGCTGAGCGAGCGGACCCTCGACAACGGTCTACGGGTGATCGTCAGCCCCGATCACGCCGCCCCCGTCGTCGCGGTGAACCTCTGGTACGACGTCGGCTCCCGCGACGAGGCGCCGGGCGCCTCGGGCTTCGCCCACCTCTTCGAACACCTGATGTTCCAGGGGTCGGAGAACGTGGCGAGCGGCGAGCACCTGAGCGCCATGCAGGCGGCGGGGGCGTCCGTCAACGCGACCACGTGGTTCGACCGCACGAACTACTTCGAGGCGGTGCCGACCGGCGCGCTGGACCTGGCCCTGTGGCTGGAGGCGGACCGGATGGCGACGCTGCCCGTCGCGCTGACGCAGAGCAACCTGGACAACCAGCGCGACGTCGTGAAGGAGGAGAAGCGGCAGCGCTACGACAACATGCCCTACGGCGACGTCATCGAGCACGCGCTCGCGCTCACCTTTCCGGCGGACCACCCGTACGCCCACCCGGTGATCGGCTCCATGGCCGACCTGGACGCCGCGTCCACCGAGTCGGCGTGCGCGTTCTTCCGCCGCTACTACCACCCGGCCAACTGCGTCCTGACGCTGGTCGGCGATATCGAACCCGAGGACGGCTTCGCCCGCGCGGAACGCTACTTCGGCGCCCTGCCCGCCGGCCCGGGCCGGTCCCGTCCGGATGCGGTGCCGCTCCCGCCCCTGACCGGGGTGCCGCGGTTGGCGCTCACGCAGCCGGTCCCCCAGGACGCCGTGTATCTCACGTGGCGCCTGCCCGCCCGGGGCGAGCGGGCGTACGACGCCTGCGACATCGCGCTCGACATCCTCGGGGGCAGCCAGACCTCCCGGCTGTACCGGGCGCTCGTCCGCGACACGCCGTCGGCGTCCGTGGCCGGCGCCTCGGCGATGGGCCTGATCGGGGGGACGTCCTTCGGGCTGGCCTTCGCCCGGGCTCTGGAAGACACCGACCTCGACTCCTTGGAGGCTGCCATCGGCGCCGAACTGCTCCGCTTCGCGGACGAAGGGCCCACCGCCGACGAACTGGAACGCACCCGCGTGCAGTTCGAGCGGGAATGGCTCAGCCAACTCGCCCGCGTCGAGTCGCGCGCCGACCTGTTCGGCGCCCACGCCACGCTCCACGGCGATCCCGGCCTGGTCAACACCCAGATCACCCGGTTCTGCTCGGTCACGGCCGAGGAGGTGCGGGACGCCGCCCGGCGTTGGCTGGTGCCCGAGCATCGGGCCGTCATCGCCTACCGCCGCGGCCCGCTGGGCGGAGGCGATCAGCGATGACCGGACGCCCCCGCCCCGTCGTGGCCCCGCCCGCCACCTGGGCCTTCCCGCGCCCTGAACGCTTCGACCTGCCCAACGGCCTGCAGGTCCAGCTGTACCACCTGCCCGGCCAGTACGTGATCTCCGCCGGGATCGCCCTGGACGTTCCCCTGGCGGCCGAGCCGCGCGACCGCGAGGGCGTCGCGGCGCTCACGGCGTCCACCCTCGACCAGGGCACCCGTTGCCACCCCGGCACGGGGTTCGCGGACGCCGTCGAACGGCGCGGCGCCGTCCTGCAGAGCACGATCCATCACGGCGGCACGCAGGTCTACCTCGACGTCCCCGGCTCACGCCTGCCCGACGCCCTGCCCCTCCTGGCGGAGGCGCTCGTCGAGCCGGACCTGCTGGACGCTGATGTCGCCCGCGAACGGGCCATCACCCTGGCCAACATCGAGCAGCAACTGGCGACCAGCGCCGGGCGGGCCGACCAGGCGCTGCGGGCGGCCATCATCGACGGCCGCTACCGGTCAGCGCGGCTGCGCAATGGCGAGCCCGCGACCCTGCGGACGGTGACCGGGGACGACGTGCGCGCCTTCCACACGGAGCGCTACGGGCCCCGGGGGGCGACGCTGGTGCTGGCCGGCGACTTCCCGCGCGACCCGACCCCGCTGGTGGAGGCCACGTTCGGCGGTTGGCGCAATCCCGACCAGCGGCCGGCCGTCCACGAGGAGCCCCGGCCCGGCCGGCGGCAACTGCTGCTCGTCGACCGGCCCGGCTCGGTGCAGGCGGACGTCCGGATGGCGCGGTTCACGATCGACCGGGGCGACCCGCGCTGGGCGGACCTGCAGATCGCGGCGTACGCCCTCGGCGGTGCCTTCCTGAGCCGCCTCAACAGCGTGCTCCGCGAGGAGAAGGGCTACACGTACGGCGTGCACGCGGTCACGGCCCCGCTGCGGACGGGGGGCTACACCACGGTCTCCGGCTCGTTCCGCAACGACGCCGTCGCGGATGCCGTGGCCGCGATCCCGGGCCTGCTCGACGTCAGCGACCGTCCCCTGACCGCCCGCGAGGTCGACACGGCGCGCACCTACCTGGCAGGGGTGCAGCCCCTGCAGTACGCGACGGCGTCCGGGGTCTGCAACGGGGTCATGTCGCTGGAGACGGCGGGCCTGGGGCCCGACTTCGTGGACCGGGTCCGGGCGGCGTACGCCCGGGTGACGCCCGAGTCCGCGACCCGGGTCGCCGCCGACCTGATGCCCCCCACCGACCTGAGCCTCGTCGTCGTGGGGGACTCCGGCGTGCTCGCCAGGCCCCTGGGCGACCACGGCTTCGACGTCACCGTCGTCCGGGCCGCCCAGGAGGGGTGATCAGCGACCCATCGCCTTGAGCGCCTTGGCGATCTCGGCCTTCGCCTCGTTCACCTTCGCCTGATAGGTGGCGAGGTCGCCGTTGCGCAGGGCGGCCTCGGCGTCGGTCATGGCCTGGTTCGCGGCGTCCATGGCCGCGGAGGCCGCCACCTCGTCCACCGGCCCGGCGGGGGTGGTCGGGGTGGTCGTCGGCCCGGTGGGTGAGGTCGTCGGCGCGGTGGGCGTCGTGGCGCCCGGGGTCGTCGGGGCGGGCGAGACCGGGGCCTCCCCCGTCTCCGCGCCCGCGTCGCCCTTGAACACCGCGTCGAGCGCCTCCTGCAGCGTGGTGCCGATGCCGACGTGCGGACCGAACCGCACCGCGACGTAGGTCAGCACCGGGTAGGACCCCACGTTGCCCGTGCGCTGGGTGAAGATCGGCTGCACGTAGAGCAGCCCGCCGCCGACCGGCAACGTCAGCAGGTTGCCGGAGATCGCCTCAGCCGAGCCCTGGCTGGTGTAGTTGCGCAGCGCCTGGGCCACCTTGGCGTCGTTCATGATCGCGTTGTAGGTCTGCCCCGGCCCGTCGATCTGATGCGTGTCCGACATGCGCAGCACCCGCAACTGCCCGTACGAGGGGCTCGCCGCGTCGGCGTTCACCGCCAGGTACGAGGCCAGGTTCTGGCGCAGCTTGGGCACGAAGACGCTCGTCAGGCTGAAGACCGGCTCGCTCTCGTTCGGCCAGCGGATCGACAGGTAGTACGGGGGCTCCTTGGTCGTCGCGTTCGCCACCGTCGGCTCCGCGGGGATCTCCCACAGGTCGGACTGCTGGTACCAGGCCCCGGGATCCGTCATGTGGTAGCGGCCGAGCAACTGGCGCTGCACCTTGAACAGGTCCTCCGGGTAGCGCAGGTGGTCGAGCAGGTCGGGGCTGATCTCGCTGCGCGGCTTGAGCACGCCCGGGAAGGCGCCCGAGTAGGCCTTGAGCAGCGGGTCCTTCTCGTCCCACGCGTACAGGTCGACGGTGCCGTCGTAGGCGTCGACGACCGCCTTCACCGAGTTCCGCATGTAGTTCACGTCCTCGTTCAACTGGAGGCCCACGTTGCGGGTCAGCGAGTCGGACGTGGCGTCCGCCAGCGAGACACCCTGGCTGTTGGGGTAGCTGTTGGAGACGGTGTAGGCGTCCACGATCCACACCAGGCGGCCGTCCACGACCGCCGGGTAGATGTTCTTGTCGGTGAGCAGCCAGGGCGCGACCGCCTGGATGCGCTGGAGCGGCGTCCGGTCGTACAGGATCTTCGACGCGGGGTTGACCCGGTCGGACAGCAGGATGTTGACGTCCGAGAAGCGCAGGGCGAACATGGCGCGCATGGCCAGGTTGCCGACGCCGACGCCCCCGGCGCCGTCGTACACGTTGTAGCTCTCGCCGCCACCCGAGCCTCCGCCGGGGGTGTCCAGCTCGATGGGCGTCTGGCCCTCACCCCGACCGACGATGACGAACTGGGTGGACTCCTGGCCGAAGTAGATGCGGGACTGCTCCTGCGTGATCTGGCCGATCGGCGGGATGTCGCGGGTGAGCCACACGGGCTCGCCGTTCGGCTGGCGGCGGTTGCCGTAGGTCGAGACGAACCCGTAGCCGTGCGTGTACACGGTGTGCAGGTTGTTCCAGTTCTTGTCCGGGATACCGGCCTGGTTCAGTTCGCGGGCCGCGACGACGACGTCCGTCTCTTTGCCGTCGATCTTGTAGCGGTCGACCGCGAGCGCGTCGGGGAACGCGTAGTAGCCGCGCACCTGCTGCAGCTGCTCGAACGTCGTCGCGATGACCGCCGGATCCATCAGCCGGATGCCGGGCAGCGTCGCGGCGTCCTCCTTCAACTGGCCGGCGCTGACGTTGGTGACGGCGGGGTACTCCTCGATCGTGACCCCGTCCAGGCCGAACGCCTGGCGCGTGGCCGTCACGTGCGCGGCGATGTAGGGCCGCTCGCGGTCGGGCTCGTTGGGCTTGACGGTGAACGCCTGGACGATCGCCGGGTAGATGAGCGACAGGATCAACCCGGACACGATCATGAGGACGACGGCGACCATCGGGATCAGGATGCGGTTGACGAACGCGTTCACCAGGAACAGCGCCGCCACCACGAAGGCGATCACCGCGATCACCAGCTTCGCCTGCATGCGCGCGTGGTCGTCGGTGTACTTCAGGCCGTCGAAGACGCCTCCGGGCGACATCATCAGGCCGTACCGGTCCAACAGGTTCTCGACGCCGTACACAGCGGCGGCGAGCGCCGCCAGCACCGACAGGTGCCGGGCCACCGGGGCTGGGGTGGATCCCTGCGTCCGGGGGCGTCCGGACGCCAGGTTGCCCACCGCGAAATGGACGGCGGCCGCGGCGACCAACCCGAAGATCAGGGCGCTCAGCACCAGCGACGAGATCATGCGCCAAACCGGGTACTGCAGCATGAAGAACGTCGTGTCCAGGCCGAACGTGCCGTCGGTCACCCCGGAGGGGACCCGGTTCAGCCACGCGAGCACGGGCAGCGCCTGCGTGGTCGCCGACAGCCCGGCCATCGCCCCCAGCACGGCGGCCGGCACGAAGATCACCAGGTTGATGTTGGCCTCGAGCGCGTCCCGGTAGCGGTCGAGGATGGCGCTCGCGCCGCGGCGTCGGGCATTGGGCCGCAGCCGGTAGGCCAGGTAGATGTTGCCGGCCACCACGGTCCCCATCACCAGGAAGCCGACCACGAAGAGGGCGGCCTGGGTCGCCAACTGGGTCCAGAACACGACCGGGAACCCGATCGCGTCGAACCACAGCTTGTCGGTGTAGACCCGGGCGAAGGTCACGGCACCGAACGCCAGGGCGGCCAGGACCAGGACCGACACCAGGAGCGGGCTCCGGGCGGAGGGGCGGGCGATGGTCGGGATGCTCATGATTCAGGACTCCAAGGTACGGGCGAGGGCGCGGGCGAGGCCGGGGACGAGGTCGGCCCCCGACAGCAACTCGTCGGGGGCGGTCTTGATGCGGGCGAGACCGTGGACGCCGCCGGCGCGAGTCACGCCCACCACGACGCGGAGGTCCTGCCGCTGCGGGTGGGCGTTGACGAAGTCCGCCGCGGCGTCCGGGTCGTCGGGGATGTCGGGCTCCACCGCCGGGGGGACGAACGTGCGTTCGACGCTCAGGGCGCAGCCGTGGACGGCGTCGGGCCAGGCGATGCGCTCCAGGTCGGTCAGGAGGTCGCCCCCCGCGTGGAAGTCGTCCTGCTCGATCGCGGACAGCGCGTCGGCGTCCGGCTCGGCGGGGTCGGCCAGGGCAGCGGCCAGCGACGGTTCGGCGGCCAGCAGGGCGCCGGTCGGCACCAGGGCGAACAGGCGGGCCGGCTGGTCCCAGCCGAGGCCCCCCACGTGCCGCTCGATGTCCACGCACACCCGGACCAGGGCGTCCTCGTCCGGCCGGGCCCGCCCGACGTGCTCCGTCATGAACATCCTTTCACCGACTTCTCCCGCGCCGGATCGGCCAGAGCCTCCAGCGCCGCCACCGTGTCCGCCAACGTACCCACCGCCACCAACCGCAGGCCGGGTTGCTCGCCGGCGAGGTCGACGCAGTTGGCCTTCGGCACGATGAAGACGGACGCCCCCGCCTGCCGCGCCGTCGCCACCCGCTCCCGCACCGCCCGGACGCGCCCGACCGTGCCGTTGGCGTCGATGGTGCCGGTGCCCGACACCAGCCGGTCGTCCAGCAGTTGCACGGCCGTGAGGCGGTCGTAGACGGCGAGGGCCAGCATCAGGCCGGTGCTCGAGCCGCCCGCCTCGGGGCCGAGCGCGAACGTGATCTCGGGCGCGTACAGGTAACCCTGGGTGAAGCTCACGCCGGCCACCGGCAGATCGGGCTTCGACTTCGAACTCACCGTGGTGACGGTCACGACCTGTTGGATCGTGCCGCGCTGGATCGTGAACACCACCTCGTCGCCGACCTGGCCGGACGCCACCGCTTGCGAGGCGTCCTGGGCGGTCTGCACCGTCACGGGCGCGGCGGCGCCGTTACGCACCGACCGGACCACGTCGCCGACGCGGAGCTTGCCGGCGGCGGGGCCGGTCGCGTTGACGCTCAGCACCACCGGCACCGGGTCGACCTTGACGCCGGCCGTGCGCAGGGCCGCGGCCTTGGCGTCCTGCTGGGCGGCCTCGAGGGCGGCCGCCGTCTCTTCTTCGACCTGCTCCGCCGTCGACCCGGCCCGGTAGACGGTCGACGCCGGCACGGCGTCCCGGTCGGGGGCCCAGTAGGCGTGCAACGCCTCGAGGAGCGACACCCGGTCGCCGAGCGGGGTCTGCGTGATCGGCGCGAGCAGCAGCCGGCCCGAAGGGGGGAACGTCGTCGCATTGGTCACGGTGACCACCGCGGCCGGGCCGTCCGCGGTCAGGAGGTCGATCGCCTTGCCGGGCCCCCACACCACATAGGGCGTCGGCGTGAGCGCGGCCACCAGGACGCAGGCCACGAAGCAGAGGGCGGACACCACCGCCGTCCATGTCTGCCTCGTCATGGCTCCCCTTTCGCTGGCCCGATCCTAGATGAGTAAGTCCAAGGGGTTTGCCCGGCGTGGCGGCTGTTAATCGGAGGCGAGGGTCTCCAGCATCGGAGTTGCATACCCAACGTCGAACCAGGAGGTTCTCGTGGACTCCGATCTGGAAACCCTCGCCACCGAACTCTACGTGACCGCCGACGATCTACTGAAGGCCCACCCCGAACAACTCCCCGAACGACCCCACATCGGGTTCGTGCCCGGGATCAGCGACGCCGAGTTGATCACCTTGGCCGTCATCCAGGCCCTGCTCGGCTACACCAGCGAAACCCGCTGGCTACGCCGAGTCCACAAGGACTTTCGCGGCATGTTCCCGCAGGTACCGCAACAGTCCGGCTACAACAAACGACTCCGGAAACTCGCCCACACCATGGCCTGGCTGATCACCGAACTCGGCCAACTGGCCAGCGTCGCCACCGACGACGTCGTCGTGGTCGACTCCACCCCCGTCGAGTGCGGCCGCTCCCACGAAACCGTGAAACGCTCGGAACTGGCGGGCTGGGCCGAGTACGGCTACTGCGCCTCCCACACCCGCTACTTCTGGGGACTGCGTCTCCACCTGGTCTGCACCCTGCACGGCCTGCCCCTGGGCTGGAGCCTCACCGGCGCGAAGTCAGACGAACGCGAGGTCGCCACCATCCTCCTCACCCAGGTGGCCAGCCTGCGGAACCGACCCCTGACCGTCATCGGTGACAAGAACTACTTCGGACGGGTCTTCGACGCGGACCTCGCCGACTCCGGCGCCACCGTGCTGCGACCCGCCCGCAAGGGCGAAAAGCCACGCCCCGGCACCCCAATCCTCAAATCACTACGGCAAACGATCGAGTCGATCAACCAGACCCTGAAAGGACAACTCGACCTCGAACACCACGGCGGACGCACCATGGCCGGCGTCTGCACCCGCATCGCCCAACGCATCCTCGCCCTCACCGCCGCCATCTGGCACAACGACCACCACGGCCACACCCGACGCTCACTCACCGCCTACGACCACTGACCCCCGGGAATTGATCATCTAGTCGGCCGGGCCGACAGGGCCGGACGCCGCCCGCGCCGCGCCGCCCGTGCGGAAGATGCGCGACAATGGGTCCTCACGACGACGAAGGAGAAACCATGGCGTCCGACCGCGACCCGTTCGACGGCCTGGACCGTCCGGGCGAGGAACCGAACCCCCTGGCGGAGTTCATGGCGCAGTTCGGCATCCGGCCCGGCCCGGACGGCAACGTCGACCTCAACGAACTGATGGGCAAGCTGCAGCAGGTCATGGGCCAGCTGAGTTCCCAGATGGGGGGCTTCGGGGGGGAGGGCCTCAACTGGACGTTCGTCAAGGACGTGGCCCGCAAGGTGACCGCCGCCCAGGGCGCGGACCCGTCCCCCGACGACGCCGACCGGCGGGCCGTGCGGGACGCCGTGGGCCTCGCCGACCTGTGGCTGGATCAGCAGACGACGTTCGGCCGCATCGCCGCCGCCCCCGCGGCCTGGAGCCGGGCCGAGTGGATCGAGAGCACGTTCGACGTGTGGCGCACCCTGGTGTCCCCCGTCGCCACCTCGTTCGGGGCCGCCATCACCGGGCTCATCGGCAAGCAGAGCGCCGAACTCGGCGGGCTGCAGCCGATGATGGAGCCGATGATGCGGGCGGCCTCCTCCGGCATGCTGTCGGCGCAGGTCGGGCAGGCGATCGGCCTGCTGTCGACGGACGTGCTGAGCGCCTGCGACATCGCGCTCCCGCTGACCGCCAAGCCGGTGGTCGCCCTGCTGCCGGCGAAGGTGGCCGCGTTCGGCGCCGGGCTGGAACTGCCGGAGGCCGACGTGCGGCTCTACGTGGCCCTGCGCGAGACGGCGCGGCAGCGGCTGTTCGCGTCGGTGCCGTGGCTCGGGCCCCAACTGCTGGCCCTGATCGAGCACTACGCGCGCGGCATCACCATCGACGCCGCCGCGATCGAAGAGGCGATGGAGTCCCAACTGTCGGGCCAGGTGTCGCCCGCCGACCTCGAGAAGCTCGGCGAGACCCTGTCCGGCACCCTGTTCGAGCCGGTGCAGACGCCCGAGCAGGCCGAGATCCTGGCGCGGCTGGAGACCCTGGTGGCCCTCGTCGAGGGCTGGGTGGACGACGTCGTGGGCGTCACGACCGCCGGGCTGATGCCGGGGGCCCCCGCCCTGCTGGAGAGCGTGCGGCGCCGCCGCGCCGTCGGGGGACCCGCGGAGACCGCCCTGAAGCAACTGCTGAACCTCGAACTGCGGCCCCGCCGCGTACGGGACGCCGCGAACCTCTGGTCGGCCCTGCGCACCGCCCAGGGCTTCGAGGCCCGGGACGCGGCCTGGGCGCACCCCGATCTGGTGCCCGCCGGCGGCGACCTCGACGACCCCCTGGGTTACGTCGAGCGGGGCCGGCCCGCGGCGTCCGGGTCGAGCACCGAGTTCGGCGACCTGGACGCCGAACTGGCCAAGCTGCTCGACGAGGAACGCGGGGACGGCGCGTGAGCGCGGGCGAAGTCGTACCCCTCGAGGAACGCCTTCGCCCGCTCCGTCTCCGGGTAGCGCGCCACCAGCGCGTGGAAGGCCGCCGAATGCTCCCGATGGATCAGGTGGGCGGCCTCGTGCAGCAGCACGTAGTCGACGACCCAGGCGGGCATCGGGCGTAGCCGGTCGCTGATCCGCAGTTCGGCGGTACCCGGGGTGCAGGACCCCCACCGGCGGTTCTGGTTGCTCACCCAGCGGACGCCGAAGTCGGGCATCGGGCCGCCGACGTGCGGCTGCAGGTAGGTGCGGTAGAGCGCACGCACCCGGTCCGTCAGGTCGTCCTCGCCCCGGGGCGCGCCCCGGCGGGCCTCCTGCGCCAGGAACCGCTCCACCAGCGGCGGCACCAGTTCGCGGCGCTGGCGGGCGGACAGCGTCGCGGGCATGGCGACGACCAGGCGGCCGTCTTCACGGAAGGCGCTCATCGTGCGGCTCCGGCGCGCCGACGCCCGGATCTCGTAGGACTCGTTCACGCCGCAGACCCTAGACCCGGGCTCCGACAGTTCTGTGGGCCGACGGACGGTGCGGCGGGCGGCGGCGTGGTTGACCGGGCCCCGACCGGGGTTGTACCTTCGACCTCCGAGGCCCCCGGATCCGTGTCGCCGCCGTCTGCAGGGGAAGGCAAGCGGCCCGCGACACGCCGGGGGCCTTGTCGTGGCCCCATCCCTGCCCGGGCGGCCTGGTCTACAGTGAGCCAGCAAAGCGCCTGCAGCCCGTGCGTTCGGGGGGGGCCGACCCAACAACAGGAGGACAACGTGACCGCAGAGACCTACCAGGGTTCGTTCTACTGCGTGAAGTGCAAGGACCACCGCGACGCCGAGGGCCCGGTCTCCGTGACCGAGAAGGGCACCCGCATGGCCAAGGCCAAGTGCCCCGTGTGCGGCACCAACCTCACGCGCTTCCTGCCCAAGAAGTGAGGCGCTAACCGGACGTCCGATCGGGCGGGTCCTCGGACCCGCCCGATCGTGGCGTCGGGGGGTTTTCGGCCCGCCAGTCCGCCAGGACGGCGAGCAGCCCGTCGCCGTAGCGCTCCAACTTCGCCGGCCCGATGCCGGGGATGCCGGCGAGCGCCGTCGTGGACGCCGGAGCGGCCTCCGCCACCGCCATGAGCGTGGCGTCGGTGAAGACCACGAACGCAGGCGCACCCTGGGCGTCCGCCTGGGCACGGCGCCACCCGCGCAACGCCTCGAACAGGCCCTCGTCGTAGTCGGCGGCGCAGCCGAGGTGCCGCTTGAGCTTGCGTTCCCGGCCGGACGTCAACCCCCGCCCGCACACGCGGCAGCGCTGGCTGAGCGCCGACGTCGGGCCGGTCCGGGTGCCGCGCGCCGCCGGACGGGTGCGCTGCGGCGTGGCCACGAGGCCGTCCAGGAACCGGCTCGGCGGTCGCCGCTGCCCACCGCCGTTGCGGGTGGTCGACCAGGAGATCCGCAGGTGCTCGCGCGCCCGGGTCACCCCCACGTAGAAGAGGCGGCGCTCCTCGGCCACCTGCTCCGGCGTGGTGGCGAGCACGAACGGCAGGCTGCCCTCGTGCACCCCCATGATCGCGACGGCGTCCCATTCGAGCCCCTTGGCCGCGTGCAGGGTCGCCAGCGTGACGCCCTGGCCCTGGGGGGCGTGCTGGGCCTGGCGGCGCGCATCCAGTTCCTCCGCCAGCCCCGGCAGGGTCGCGCCGGGGGCGTCCGCGTAGGCGTCGCCCAGCGCGGCCAGCGCCGACCAGGATTCCCAGCGTTCGCGGACGACGCCCTGGCCGTCCGGCGGGTCCGGCGTCCACCCGAGGCCGGCGAGGACCGCCCGGAACTGCGGGCCCACCGGTCCCCCGTCGTCGGTCGTGCGGGCCGCGGCGGCCAGCGCGCGCAGCACCGTGCGGACCTCGGCCCGCTCGAAGAATCCCTCGCTGCCCCGGGTGACGAACGGGACGCCCGCCGACGACAGGGCCGCCTCGACGTGGGGCGACATCGCGTGGATGCGGTACAGGACGGCCATCTCCTGGTACGGCACGCCGGCGGCGTGCAGGCCCTGGAGCCACGCGACGATCGCGGCGGCGTCCTCGGGTTCGCTCGCCGCCTGGGCGACGAGCGGCTCGGGACCGGGGGGTCGCATCGCGCGCAACTCCACACCGGGCCCGCGTCCGCGCATCAGCGCGTTCGCCAGCCCGACCACCTGCGGCGTGGAGCGGTAGTCGCGGACCAACTCGATCGTCCGCGCGGCGGGGTGCCGGACGGCGAACGTCGTGAGATAGGACGACTGGGCGCCGGCGAAGCTGTGGATCGTCTGGGCCGGGTCGCCGACCACGCAGAGGTCGTCGCGGCCGCCGCACCACAGGTCCAGGAGGGCCTGCTGCAGGGGGCTGACGTCCTGGTACTCGTCGACGACGAACGTCCGGTACTGGCGGCGCACCGCACCCGCGACCTCGGGGACGTCGGCGAGGAGGGCGGCCGCGCACAGGAGGATGTCGTCGAAGTCGACCACCCCGCGGGCGACCTTGACCTGCTCGTAGCGGGCCAGCACCCGGGCCACCTGCTCGGGGGCGCGTCCGCTGACCGCCCGGTTCCGGCCGGGCGCGACGGAGGCGTAGTCGGCGGCCGCCACGTTGGAGACCTTCGCCCAACTGATCTCCTGGGCGAGGTCGCGCAGGAGGGCCGTCTCGGCGGGCAGTCCCTCGCGGCGGGCGGCCTCCGCGACCAGGCCGATGATGCTGTCGGCGACCGGCGGCAGCGGCCGGCCGTGGGCCTCCGGCCAGAAGTACTGCGCCTGCCGGAGCGCGGCGGAGTGGAACGTGCGCGCCTGCACCCGGTGGACGCCGAGGGCGCGCAGGCGTCCCCGCAACTCGCCCGCGGCACGGGTGGTGAACGTCAGGGCGAGCACGCCGGCGGGATCGAAGGCGCCCGTCGCCACGCCGTAGGCGATCCGGTGGGTCATGGCGCGGGTCTTACCCGTGCCGGCGCCGGCGACGACCACGACCGGCCCCTCCAGCGCCTCGGCGACGGCCCGCTGCTCGGGGTCCAGTCCGTCGAGGATGGCGGCGGGGTCGAGGGGCACGCCCTCACTGTAGGCGCCGCGCCCGGGAGGGCCGGGCGCCCGTCCGGCGGCCCCCGGCGGGAAACGTCGGTGGGGCGTCCTAGGGTGGCGTCATCATGGAGGACACGAGGACGACGGCCGGGGACGTGCGCGCGGGGGCCGGGCTGCGGGTGACGCGCGGCACCGACCTGCCCGCGCTGGCGTCCGGGCTGATCGCCCGGCTGACGAGCCTGGACGCCGATGCGTTCGCCGCGCCGCTCGTCCTCACCCCGGGGCCCGGGCTGCAACGCTGGCTCTCGCAGCGCATCGCCCGGGACGCCGCGGAGGGCATCTGCGCCGGCGTCCGGTTCGAGCCGCTCGCCCGCCTCGAGACGTTGTTGTCCGGCCTCGATCCCGCCGACGACCCGTGGGCCCCCGAGCGGCTGGTGTGGCACATCCTCGACCTCGTGGCGGCGCCCACGCCGGGGCTGGAGCCGCTGGCGCACCACCTGGCCGGCTCCGACCAGCGGTACGCGAACGCCGCCCGGATCGCCCACCTGCTGCACCGCTACGCCGACCTGCGGCCCGCGCTGCTGCGCTCCTGGTCGGACGCCGACGCGCCCGACGCCCTCGGGCTGGGTTTCGACACCTGGCAGCCAGTGCTGTACCGCGCCCTGCGGGGCCGGGTCGCCGGCCCGGACCCGGCCGAGCGGCGAGCGGTGCTGCTCGCCGACCTGGCGGCCGGCCGCCGCGGCCCGGACGCCCCGGCCGTCGCCGTCTTCGCCCCGCGCCGGCTCACCGCCGGCGACGCCGACCTGCTCGCCGCCCTCGCCCGGCGGCGGCGGGTGGACGTGTGGCTGCGGGTGTCCGGGCCCGCCGGGTCGGTACACCCGCTCGCGACCCGGCTGGGGGGCCGCGGCGCCGAGACCGCCGCGCTGCTGGCCGAGCGCGCGGCGTCCGTCACCGACCTGCCGGACCCGCCGCGTCCGGCGACCCTCCTCGGCCACCTGCAGACCGACCTGGCCGCAGGGGTGGCCCCCACCCGGCGGGCCGTGGCCCCCGCCGACCGCAGCGTCGACGTGCACGCCGGCCACGGACCCGGCCGCCAGGCGGAGGTGCTGCGCGAGGTGCTGACCGGGCTGTTCGCCGACGACCCGACCCTGGAGCCGCGCGACGTCGTGGTCGCGGTGCCCGATCCGGCGACGCTGGCCCCGCACCTGGTCGCGGCGTTCGGCGGCGCCGAGGTGCCGGGCGCCCACCCGGGCACGACCCTGCGCCTGCAGGTCGCCGAACGCACCGCGGCGGAGTCCAATGCGCTCTACGCGCTGGTGCGCGAGGTCTTCCTGGTGGGCGCCTCGCGGGCGACGGCCGGGCAGCTGATCGCCCTGGCCACGCACCCGTTCGTCGCCCGCCGGTTCGGCATCGGCGAGGACGCCACCGACCGCCTGGCCGAGCTGGTCGGGCACGCGGCGGTGCGGTGGGGGCTCGACCCGGCCCATCGCTCCCTGTTCGGCCTCGACCGCGTGCGCCAGGGCACGTGGCAGGTCGGCGTCCAACGGTTGCTGCTCGGCGAGGCGCTGAGCGACGACACGCTGGCGTCCGTGGGCGTCATCGCCCCCGTCGACGACGTCGAGTCGTCCGACGTGGTGCTGATCGGCGCGCTGGCGGAGTTCGTCAGCCGGGTGTCGCGGCTGGTGCGGCGTCCCGAATCGGCGCCGGCGCGCGGCTGGATCGAACACGTCCGGGGCATCGTCGACCAGCTCACCGAGGTGCCGTTCGACCAGTCGTGGCAGGCCGCCCAACTGTGGAGTGTCCTCGAACGGGTCGAGCGGCGGGCCGGCGACTCGCCGGCGCCGCTGTCGTCGGCGGACGCGCTCGCCCTGCTCGACGCCGAGTTCGCGGAGCGGTCGGCCCGGCCGGCGTTCGGCGACGGGTCGCTCGTGGTCTGCTCGCTCACCGCGCTCGCGCAGGTGCCGCACCGGGTGGTCTGCCTCGTCGGGCTGGACGAGCGCAGCTTCCCGCGGCGGGGCCTCGCGGACGGCGACGACCTGCTCGCCGCCGATCCGTGGCCCGGCGAGCCCGACCCGGGGCGGGACGACCGGCAGGCCGTCCTGGACGCCGTCGGCGCGGCCGAGGAGCGACTCGTGCTCGTGTACCAGGGGTGGTCGAGCCACACCCGCGAACACCGTCCGGCGCCGGCGGGCGTCCTCGACCTGCTGGAGGCGGCGGCGGACGTCGCGGGCGTCGCGCCGGCCGACCTCGTCGTCGACGAGCCGCTGCAACCGTTCTCGCCGACGCTGTTCGGGCCGGCCCCGCGCAGCTTCGACGCCGCCGCCCTGCGCGCGGCCCGCGCGCTGGCGTCCCCGGGTCGCACGCCGGTCCCGCGCCGTTTCGAGGTCGGGTCGGTGCCCCTCGAAACGCCCGTGGCGGCCCTCGACCTGGAACAGGTGCGGTCGTTCCTGACGCACCCGGCGCGCTTCTTCCTCAAGGAGCGGGCCGGGCTGACGTTCGCGGACGACGAGCAGCCCGCCACCGAACTCCCCCTCCAACTGGACGCCCTGGCCCGCTGGCAGGTCGGCGACCGACTGCTGGAGCGGCTGCTGCAGGGCCACGAGGTGCACCAGGCGCGGCACGCCGAATGGCTGCGCGGCGAACTGCCGCCCGGCACGCTGGGCGAGCGGGTCCTCGACGACGTCACCGGGGAGGCCCTGGGAGTGGCGAGGGCGGCGGCGGCCTTCAGCGACAGCCCGCCGGAGCCGCACCCGATCGACCTCGACCTCGACGGGGTGCGGCTGACGGGGCGGGCGTGGACGCGGGGCGACGTGACCCTGGCCACGCAATTCTCGACGGTGGCGCCGAAGCATCGGGCGGCCCGCTGGGTCGAGGCGTTGGCGCTCACCGTCACCCTCGAGCGGCCGGTGGACGTGGTGCTGATCGGCGGGCGCAAGCGCGTGAGGCTGGCCGCGCCCGATCCTGACACGGCGCGCGCCCTGCTGGGGTGCCTGGTGGCCCTGGCCGTGGAGGGCCTCCACCGCGTGCTGCCGCTCCCGCCCCGGGTGGGGCACCTGTGGGCCCAGTGCCGGGCGCGCAACGCCGACCCCCAGGCCGACCGCATGCTCGCCACCCTCTGGTCGTGGGACGAGGACCGCGTGTGGAAGGACGTGCTCGGGGACGGGGGGCGACCGTGGGACCAGCGCTCGGCGGGCGACCCCTGGGCGCAGCGCGGCGAGCCGACCCTGCTCGGCTCGTTGGCCCACCTGGTGTGGCGACCGATCGTGCGGGCGGAGGCCTGATGCGACCCTTCTCGATCACCGACCCCCTGCCCACCGGCACGACGGTGCTGGAGGCGTCCGCGGGCACCGGCAAGACCTACGCCATCGCCGCGCTGGCCGCCCGCTTCGTCGCCGAGGGCCGGGCCGCGGTCGGCGACCTGCTGCTGGTCACCTTCTCGCGGGCCGCCACCGCCGAACTCCGGTCCCGGGTGCGGGAGCGCCTGCAGTCCTCGGCGGGCGTCCTGGCCGGGTTCGCCGCCGACGGCACCGCGCCGGCCGACGACGTCGACCGCCTGCTCTGCGATGCGCCCCCCGCGGTGGTCGCCGAGCGCGCGGCCCGCCTGGGCGCCGCGGTGGACCGCTTCGACCAGGCCACGATCATGACCACGCACGAGTTCTGCCACGGCATGATCCGGGGGCTCGGCGTCCTGGCCGCGCAGGAGCCCCAGTCGCGGCTGATCGAGGATCTGGCGCCGCTCGCCGACGAGGCGGCCGCCGATGTCTACCTGCGCCGCTACGCGTTCGACTCCCGGGTGCCCCCGTTCCCGTGGGAACACCGGCGGGCCGACGATCCCGGCGCCCGGGCCATCGCCCGCGACGCCCTGGCGGTGGACGCCGTTCTCGGGCCGCGGGCCGCGGAGGGCCGGGTGGCCGAGCGGGTGGCGTTCGCCCGCGACGTCCGGGCCGAGGTGACGGCGCGGCAGCGCCGGCTGCGGCTCTACTCCTTCGACGACCAGTTGACGCGGCTGCGCGACGCCCTCGTCGACGAGACCACCGGCCCCCTGGCGCGGGCCCGGCTGGCCGACCGGTTCCCCGTCGTCCTCATCGACGAGTTCCAGGACACCGACCCGGTGCAGTGGCAGGTCATCCGGTCGGCGTTCGGACGCCGCCCCGGCGACACCCTCGTGCTCATCGGCGACCCCAAGCAGGCGATCTACGCGTTCCGGTTCGCGGACGTGCACACGTACAGCGCGGCCGCCCGGTCGGCGTCCGCCCGGACGACGCTGACGAAGAACCACCGGGCGGACGCCGCCGTGGTGTCGGCCGTCGGGGCGCTGTTCCGGGGGGTGCTGCTCGGGGACGACATCGACGTGCCGCCGGTCGAGGCGGCGCACCGCCGACCCCGCCTGGCCGCCGAGCCAGGCTCGCCCTGGGCCTGTGGCGTCCAACTGCGGGTCATCGACACGCCCGAGCCGATCGCCCCCTGGCAGGCGGCCCGCCGGGTGGACGCCGACCTGGCCGCCGTCGTCACCACGCTGCTCGGTCCCCGCTCGCCCCTCACCCGGCCCGAGGGCGAGCCGTTGCACGCGGCCGACATCGCGGTGCTGGTCCGGTCGAACGCCCGCGGGCGGGACGTGGCGGCCGCGCTGACGGCGTCCGGGGTGCCGGCGACGTTCAGCGGCACGGCCAGCGTGTTCGCCTCGGACGCCGCCGCCGACTGGCTCACCCTGCTGGTCGCCCTCGACCAGCGCCGCCGGGGCGCCCAGCACCGGGCGGTGCTGACGGACTTCGTCGGCGGCTCGGTGACGGCGCTCGCGACGGCCGGCGCCGACGAGTGGGCGCGCTGGTCGGAGTGGCTGCACCGGTGGGGTCGCACGCTGCGCCGCTCCGGCGTGCCGGCGTTGGTGGCGGCGATCGAGGCCGACAGCGACCTCACGGCGCGGCTGCTGGCCCGGGAGCGCGGCGAGCGCGACGTCACCGACCACCGGCACCTGGCGGAGCTGCTGCACCGGCAGGAGGGCCTGACCGGCGTCGGGAACGTGCGCGAGCTGGCGGGCTGGCTGCGCGCGGCCGTCGACGACGCGTTCGCACCCTCGGCCGAGCGCACGCGCCGCCTCGAGACCGACGAGTCGGCCGTCCAGATCATGACGATCCACCGGGCGAAGGGCCTGCAGTTCCCGGTGGTGCTGCTGCCGGAGGCGACGCGGGACTTCCTGTCCGCCGAGGACGACGGCGGCCGGTTGGTGCTGCCCACCGACCAGGGCCGCGAACTCGACGTGGGGGGCCGCGGCGGGCCGGGGCGCGAGGGCCGCTGGGCCCTCAAGCGCACCGACGACGCCGACGAGTCGTTGCGCGCCCTCTACGTGGGACTCACCCGGGCGCAATCTCACGTGGTGGCCTGGTGGGCCAACCATTGGGACACGCTCCGGTCCCCGTTGCACCGCCTGCTGCACGCCGAGCACGACGGCGAGCCGCGGCGTCCGGCCCTGTTCTATGACACCCGACACACCCCCGGCGGCGGCTCCCCCCTCACCCTTCCCTGGCTGGCCGAGGCCGGCGTGGCCGTGGTCGAGGCCCCGGCCGAGCCCGCGGCGTCCAGGCTGGGGCGGGGCGGCCCGCCGACGCCGCTGAGCGTGCGGCGGTGGACGCGCACCATCGACCAGCAGTGGCGACGCACCTCCTACTCCGGGCTCACCGCCGCGGCGCACGCGGCGGACGGGGGCGTCCCCGCCGGCCCGTCCGGCCCGTCCGATCCGGCCGTCCTGGCCGACGAGCCGGACGAACCGATCGCCGTGGCCGCCGACCCGGCGCCGGCGCTGCCCTCGCCGATGGCGGACCTGCCCGGCGGCGCCGCCTTCGGCACCCTGGTGCACGCGGTCTACGAGTCCCTGGACGCGCGCGGCCCCGGGTGGCGCGCCGCCCTGCGCGCCGAGGTGGACGCCGCCCTGCGGCGCTGGCCGCTGGCCGGGGTGGACGCCGCGGCGCTCGCCGACGCCCTGGCCCCGACGCTGGAGACCCCGCTCGGGCCGCTGGCGGAGGGGACGACGCTGCGTTCCTTCGGTCCGGGCGACCGGCTCACCGAATTCGTGTTCGAGTTCCCCCTGGACGCCCCGCGCGCCACCCTGGCCGACGTGGCCGCGCTGCTGCGCGAGCACCTGCCCGCCGACGACCCGCTGGTCGGCTACCCCGACCGGCTGGCCGGGCCGACCCTCACGGCCCAGCGGCTGCACGGCTTCCTGACGGGTTCGATCGACGCCATCCTGCGGACGCCCACCGGCGGCCACCTCGTCGTCGACTACAAGACGAACCGGCTGGCCGGCCCGCGGGGCGCCGCGGAGCCGCTCACCGTGGGCCACTACGGCCGGGCGGCCATGGCCGAGGCCATGATGGCCAGCCACTACCCGCTGCAGGCGCTGCTGTACTCGGTGGCGGTGCACCGGTTCCTGACGCAGCGGCAGCGCGGCTACGACGCCGAGCGGCACCTCGGCGGCACCGCCTACCTGTTCGTCCGGGGCATGGCGGGGCCGGCGACCCCCGTCGTGGACGGCCATCCGGCCGGGGTGTTCTCGTGGCGACCCCCGGCCGCGCTGGTGGCCGACCTGTCGCGGCTGCTGGCGGGAGGACGAGGATGACCGCGCCGGACGTGGCGGTGTCGGATGTGGCGGTGTCGGCGGGCGGGCTGCTGCGGCGGTTCAGCGAACTCGGGGTGCTGGCGTGGGCCGACGTCCACCCGGCGCTGCACCTGTGCCACCTGTACGGCGAGCGCGACGAGCGGGTGGCGCTGGCGGTCGCGTTGACCGTCCGGGCGCTGCGGGCCGGGTCGCTCTGCGTCGACCTGTCGGGCGTCGCCCAGGCGATCGCCGGCTGGGAACGCCCCGACGAGGCCGGGGCGGGCCGGCCGGGCGCCGAGACGCCGTTGGCGGTGCCGGACGAGGAGTGGCCGGAGCCGGCGTCCTGGTTGGCGGCGGTGGCCGCGAGCCCCGCGGTGGACGTCGGCGAGCGGCCGTCCGAGGTGCGGCCGCTGCGGCTGGTCGACGGGCTGCTGTACCTGCAGCGCTCGTTCGCCGACCAGGAGACGGTGCGCACGGGCGTGCTGGGACGGCTCGGCGCGGCGCCCGCGCCGCTGGGGGTCGTGCCGGACGCCGCGTCCGGCGACCCGCGGGCGACCGACCAGGACGCGGCCGTGGCGTCCGCCCTGGCCAGCGGGCTGACCGTGATCGCCGGCGGGCCCGGCACCGGCAAGACCCACGTCATCGCCCGCATCGTGCGGGCCTTCACCGCGGGCGGACGCCCCGCGCTGGTCGCGCTGGCCGCCCCCACCGGCAAGGCGGCGGCCCGGATGACGGAGTCGCTGCGCCGGGAGGGGCTGATCGGCCCGGGCGCCCCGCCTGCGGCCGCCACCGTGCACCGGCTGCTCGGCCCCCGGCCGGGGTCGCGCACCCGGTTCCGGCACGACGCCACCAACCCGCTCCCCCACGACGTGGTCGTCATCGACGAGGTGTCCATGGTGTCGATGACGCTGATGGCCCGGCTGCTCGCGGCCTTGAAGCCCACGGCCCGGTTGATCCTCGTCGGCGACCCCGACCAACTGGCGTCGGTGGAGGCGGGGGCCGTGCTCGCCGACCTCACCGGGGCGCGGGCGGTGGCCCCGGCCGTGGTGCGGCTGCGGCACAACTTCCGGTTCGCCGGTGCGATCCAGGAGGTGGCGACCGCCATCCGGCGGGGCGACGCGGAGGCCGCCCTCGAGGTGCTGGCCCGCGGCGACGCCGCGGGCCGGTTGCTCGCCCCCGAGGACGCCGACGACGCCCTGCGGGCGCGCTGCGTGGACGCCGGGTCGAGGGTGTTCGCGGCGGCGTCCGCGGCCGACGACGGGGCGGCGCTGGGGGCCCTGGACGACCACCGGCTGCTGTGCGCCCACCGGCGGGGCCCGTACGGGGTGGCGGACTGGTCCCGCACCGTCCGCGGCTGGCTGGCGGACGCCGTGCCCGGCTTCGCCGCCGACGGCGAGTTCTACGTGGGGCGTCCGCTGATGATGACCAGCAACGCCGCCGACCTGGGTCTGTTCAACGGCGACACCGGCGTCGTGCTGGCAGGCGCAGGGCAGCCGGCGGCCGCCTTCGCCACCGGCGGCGGGCCGCGCCGCTTCTCCCCCTACCAGCTGGACGGCCTGCAGACCGTGCACGCGATGACGATCCACAAGAGCCAGGGCAGCCAGTTCCGGCGCGTCAGCGTCGTGCTCCCCCCCGTCGAGTCGCCGCTGCTCACGCGCGAGTTGCTCTACACGGCCGTCACGCGGGCGTCCGACGAGGTGCTGCTGATCGGCCGCGAGGACGCCGTGCGCGCCGCCGTCGCCCGCCCGGCGGGTCGCACCAGCGGGCTGCGGGCCCGGCTCGACCGGGACGCCCCCGCGCCGCCCGGCGAGTAGCGGGGCGCCGGCCGCCTCGGGGTCACAGGGTCAGCTCGCCGCGCCGCCACAGGCCGATCAGGGTGGCGGCGATGGACGCCGTGGTGGGCGTGCCGAGGCGTCCGTCGGCGAGCCGCGCGTCGTACTCGTCGCGGCTGAAGAACCGGGCCCGGTCGATCTCGACGCCGTCGACCCGGATCTCGGTCGACGCGGCCCGGGCGACGAACCCGAGCATCAGCGACCGCGGGAACGGCCACGGCTGGCTGGCGACGTAGCGCACGTCGCTCAGCCGGACGCCGACCTCCTCGAACACCTCGCGCCGCACGCAGGCCTCCAGCGACTCGCCGGCGTCCACGAACCCCGCCACCAGCGACATCCGGGTGGGGTCCCAGGTGGCGTTGTGGGCGAGCAGGAGCCGGTCGTCGGCGTCCAGGATCGCCGTGATGACGGCGGGGTCGGTGCGCGGGAAGCGGTCCCGGTCGCAGCGCGGGCAGTGCCGCACGTGCCCGGCCTCGCGGACCTCGGTCGGCGACCCGCAGGCGCCGCAGTGCGGCGCGACCGCGTGCCAGTTGACCAGGGCGAGCGCGGTCAGGGCGACGTCGCGGTCGGTGTCGCCGAACGCCCGGACGGCGAGCCGGGCCGGCTGGGCCGGCTCCTCGACGGGCTCGGTCACCGTGAACACCGCGGCGCCCGCGACCGTGCCCACCAGGAAGTGGCGTTGGTCGTCGAACACCCCGCTCGGACGCCGCAGGCGCAGCCCCCCGCCCGCGTCGAGCGGGACCCGGCCGTCCGGGGACAACCCCAGCAGCCGCGACTCGGTCGCCTCCCACAGGCGGCGCACCACCGCGGGGTCGATGCGGGCGTCCCCCATGCGATCGAGCGCGCTGCCCGGCACCCAGAGCTCCATGCGCCCAACCTACGGCGATCCCCGAGCGCCCCCAAGTCCCGCGGTCAGGCGTCGGCCAGGACGCGCGCGACGAGCGCCTCCAGGGCGGGCCGGTCGGGGAGGTGCGCCGGCCGGATCACCTCGCCGGCCAGCACGTCGTAGAACACCGCGTCCACCGCGGCGGGGTCGACGCCCTGCACCTCCGCCCAGGCCACCCGGTAGACGGCCAACTGCAGCGGGTCGGCGCGCCGGCCGCCGCCGGTCTTCCAGTCGACCAGGTGGTAGCCGTCCCCGGCCCGGAACACCGCGTCGATGCGCCCGCGCAGCACCTGGCCGCCCAGGAACAGCGCGAACGGCACCTCGCACGCGAGCGGCACCCGATCGGCGTACCGCCCGGCCAGGAAGCGCTCGATCAGCCGGGCCACCGGGGCGGCCTGCTCCTCGGGTTCCGGCTGGTCGGCCAGCAGGGTCGGCGCCGTGCCGAACCGCCGCTGCAGCCAGGCGTGGAACACCTCGCCGGTGCGGGTGGCGCGCGTCGGCTGCTGCGGCATCGGCCGCAGCAGGTCGGCCAGGTAGGCGTCCGGGTCGGCGTTGAGCGCCATCAGGGCGGTCGCCGACAGGTAGGGCGGGCGGACGCGGCCGGTGCGGCCCCTGCGCAGGGCCCGCGCCTCGGTCAGCAGCAGGTCGGCGGCGGCGTCCCACTCGGCGAGGATCGCCTCGTCGTCGAGCGTCGCGACCTCGTCGGCGGGCCAGCCCTCGCCGGCGGCGTGGGCCGCACGCCGGCGTCCGATCTCGGTGGCCACCGCGACGCGCCGCTCCCGGGCGGCCTCGTCCAGCCGCACGGGCCACGGCACCGAGCCGGGACCGCCGTCGAGCGGGTTGACCGGCGACACCTCCTCGGCCACGACCCGGCCGCCGGCGTGGGCGTCCAGGGTGCGCAGGTAGTCGGACGCCGCGCGCGCCCGGCTCAGCCCGGGGGCCCAGGTGTGGGTGGTGGCCACCAGGTGCTGCCGGGCGCGGGTCACGGCGACGTACGCCAGCCGGTCGTCGCCCTTGCGCAGTTCGGCCTTCAGGGCGGCGTCGTAGTCCTTGGTCGCCGCGTCGGTGACGTCGGCCAATTGCGGCACCGAGGCGGCGTCGCCCCGCAGGGCGGCGGGCAGGACGCCGGCGTTCTTGAGCCAGTTGTCGGTCACCCGGCCGCCCGGGAACACCCCCTCGGCGAGGGCCGGCAGGAACACCAGCTCCCATTCGAGGCCCTTCGCCTTGTGGATCGTCAGCAGCTTGACCGAGTCCTCGTCGGAGACCACCGCCTGCTCCAGGCCGGCGCCGTGCTCGGCCTCGGCGCGCAGGTAGCCCAGCAGCCCGCCCAGCGACCCGTCGCCGTCCACGTCGACGTAGGCCGACACGGCCGCCACGAAGGCGTTGAGTTGGCGGCCGCCGTCCGGCCCCCGGAGGCCCAGCTCGACCTCCAGGCCGAGGGCGGCGATGACCCGGCGCACCAGGTCGGTCACCGGCTCCCCCACGTGCCGGCGCAGCGCGCGCAACTCGGCCGCGCAGGCCCGCAGGCGCCGCAGCCCCTCGTCGGTGTAGCCCTCGCCGGGGTCGTCCAGGGCCTCCACGAGCGAGATCGCGGTCGCCGCCTCGGCCTGGTCGAGGGCCGCCGCCACGTCGGCGCCGAAGTCGGTGCCGTCCGCCCGCACCAGCCCGGCCACCTCGGCCGCCCGGCGGCCGAGCACCCGCAGGTCCCCGGGCCCGAGCGCCCACCGCGGCCCCGTGAGGACGCGCACCAGGTCGGGGTTCGCGGTGACGTCCCCGAGGACGCGCAGCACCGCCACCACGTCGGCCACCTCGGGCACGGCGAGCAGCCCGTCGAGACCGACGATCTCGACCGGCACGTCCCGGTCGCGCAGCGCCGCGTAGAGCGGGCGGATCGTCGCGTTGCGCCTGGTCAGCACGGCGATGTCCTTCCAGCGCCGCACCTGGCCGGCGTCGTGGGCGGCCACGATGCGGTCGGCGACCCAGTCGATCTCGGCGGGCAGCGTGTCGAACGAGGCGGTCACGATGTCGCCCGGCGGCGTGTCCGGGGGGGCGACCAGGTCGTCGTCCAGCCCGTCCCACCGCAGGTCCGGGTCGAGCCGGAGCGACGCCGACAGGGCGTTCGCGGCGTCCAGGATGCGCTGCCCCGACCGACGGTTGACGGTCAGCGGGTAGGCCCCCGCCGGGGTCCCGTCCGCCGTCGGGAACGCGTGCGCGAACGTGATGATGTTGGACGCCGCGGCGCCCCGCCACCCGTAGATGGCCTGGCACGGGTCGCCGACGGCGGTGACCGGGTGGCCGCGGCCGTCCTGGGGCGTCGCCCCGGAGAACAGGGCCTGCAGCAGTTGGGCCTGGGCGGAGGAGGTGTCCTGGTACTCGTCGAGCAGCACCACCCGGAACTGGGCGCGCAGCGCGACCGACACCTCGGGCACCTCGCGGGCGAGCCGCGCCGCGACCGCCATCTGGTCGGCGAACTCGACGGTGCCGCGGTCGCGCTTCAGCCGCTGGTAGGCCTCGGTGAGCCCGACCAGCTCGAGGCGCTCGCCCGCCCGGGCGGCCGCGTCCCGCAGCGAGGCGTACGGCTGTCGCCGGTTGTTGAGCGGCGCCGACTGCGCCTCGGCGATGAAGGCGGCCGACTCGGCGCGCACGTCGTCGGGGGCGGCCAGGTGGGAGGTCAGGTCGCCGTCGAGCCGCAGCACCTGGTCGGTGACCGAGTCGGGCTTGAGCCGCGACAGGCACCGGAAGGGGCCCGGCGCGGCCCCCACGACCCGCGACGCCAGCCGGAACCGGGCCGCACCGGTGATCATCCGGGCCTCGCCCTCCACGCCGAGCCGGAGCCCGTGGTCGTTGACGAGCCGGGCGGCGAACGCGTCGTAGGTCATGATCAGCTGTTCGCCCGCGTCGTCGATGCCCTCGACGTCCACCGCCCCCGACGCGAGCAGCGCCGACCGCACCCGGGCGGACAGCTCGGCCGCCGCCTTGCGCGTGAAGGTCAGCCCGAGCACCTCCTCGGGCCGCACCTGCCCGGTGCCGACGAGCCAGACGACGCGGGCGGCCATCACCGTCGTCTTGCCGGAGCCGGCGCCCGCGATGATCACGCCGGGCGCCAACGGCGCGCAGATGGCGTCCAGTTGCTGCTCGCTGAACGGGATGCCGAGCAGGGCGGCGAGGTCGCCCCGGGTCTTCAAGCCGGTCATGCGATCACCTGGCCCGAACGCGCCGGGCAACTGCCGCCGAAGGCGCACCACTGGCAGTGGCCGCCCGGGGTGGCGTCGAACCGGCCCGCCTCGATCGTGCGGCGCGCGACCGCCAGCCGGTGATGCACCCAGGTCGGGTGGGCCCGCTCCTCGGGGTCGTCGGTGAGGTACGGCCGTTCGGCCAGCGACGGCTGGGTGAACACCTTGGGGTAGTCGTCCTCCCCGTGGCGCAGGTAGACGAGTTGCCCGCCGCCGCTGCCGGCACTGGGCCCGAACGCCCCCGCCTCGATCGCCACCTGGTAGGCGCCCAACTGCTCGGACGCCGCCGCCTCGGCCACCGTCGGGGTGCTGCGCCCGGACTTGAAGTCGACGACGCGCAGCCGGCCGTCGGGGGCCCGTTCGAGGCGGTCGACCGAGCCGACGAGCGTCAGCGGCGCGCCGTCGACCTGGATCTCGGCGGCGAACGGCACCTCGACCCCCACCACGTCGGCCGCGTCGTGCGCCTCCTGCCAGCCCATGAACCGGGCGACGGCCTGCTCGGCGGCGGCCCGCTCGGAGGCGCTGAACCACGGCGCGGGGAACGGGATGCCCGCCCAGACCCGGTCGAGGTAGTCGAGCGCGTTCTCGGCCGTCAGCCCCTCGGTCAGGGCGTACTGGGCGAGCGCGTGGATGACCGTGCCCAGGATCGCCGAACTCGACCGCGGCGGGTCGGCCTTGGCCTCGCGCGACAGGAAGAACTGCCGCGGGCACTGCAGCACCGACGCCAGCTGGCTGGGCGACAGCGCGAGCGGACGACCCCCCTCGCCGCGCCCCGCCGTGAGCGAGGTGGGCGTCCGGACGCCCCACCACCGTTCGGGGTCGGCGTCCGGCGCCAGGGGGCGGCCCTCGTCGTCGGCCGCGGACGCCAGCCGCGCCAGCCGGGTGGTCGCGGCCGCGCGGAGTTCGGGCGAGGCGGACGCGTCGACCGCCGCCCGGCGCAGCGCGGCCGTCAGGGCGCGCAGGGTGTGCAGGCGCTGCGGCGGGATCGTCACGTGCCGCGCCGTCACCCCCAGTTCGGCGAGGAAGCGGGACGGCTGATCGGCCTCGCCCTCGGTGCCGGCCACCGCGGTGACCAGTAGCCGCTCGGTCGCCCGCGTGGCGGCCAGCAGGAACAGGCGCCGCTCGGTCGCCACCAGATCGCGGGTCGCCACCCCGGGGCCGAGGCCGGCGCCGGTCAGCTGCTGCGGATCGAACAGCGAGCCGCGCCGGCGGACGTCCGGCCACCCGCCCTCCTGGACGCCGGCGACCACGACGAACCGCCACTGGAGCCCCTTGGCGCGGTGGGCGGTCAGCACCCGGACGCCGCGGCCCCGGACCGCCGCCTCCCGCTCCAGGTCGGCCGGGATCTGCTGGGCGGCCACCTCGGCGAGGAAGGCCCGGACGCCGCCCTCCCCCGCCGGCGCCGCCGAGTCCCGGGCCAGGTCGAACAGGGCCACCACCGCGTCGAGGTCGCGGTCGGCCGCCGGGGCGGCGTCCCCGGACGCCAGCGCCGCGGCCCGCAGCTGCTCCGGCCAGGGCGTGCCCGCCCACAGCCCCCAGAGCACCTCGTCGGGTCGCTTCCCCGCGTCCACCCCCGCCCGGGCCGCGACGAGCACCTGCCGCCGGGCGGCCAGCTGCGCGAGGGCGACGGCCCCGGGCCCGGCCGCACCCGCGGCGTCCGGATCGGAATCGGGCAGGGGGCCGCCGTTCAGGGCGTCGGCGATGAGGTCGGCGGCCGTGCGGCCCGCCGTCGTCAGGCCGCGGGCGGCGGCGTCGCCGCGCAGCAGCCGCCCGAGCGCGCGGACGGCGAGGGCGTCCAGGCCGCCCCAGCCCGAGGTCAGCAGCCGGACCGCCTCGTCGGCGTCCGCCCTGCCGTCGCGGGCCGCCAACTCGAGGGCGAGCAGGAGCGGCCGGACGGCCAACTCGTCGGCCAGGCCGATCTCGTCGCCGGCGACCTCGACGGGGATGGCGGCGTCGGTCAGCGCCCGGGCCAGGGCCGGGATCTGCTGCCGGCCGGCCCGCACGAGGACCGCCAGGTCGGCCCAGGGGACGCCGCCCTCCAGGTGGGCGGCGCGCAGGTCGGCGGCGATGTGCCGCGCCTGGGCGGCCTCGTCGGGGAAGGTCAGCACCTCGACGGCCCCCCGCCGGCCGGCCGCGGACGCCGGGGCCCGGTACGCGGCCAGCGCCGCCACCCCCACCGCGGGGCCGGGCAGCCGGGCCGCCACCCCCTGCACCGCCCCCGCGAGGGCGGCCGGGGCCCGGTGCCGGACGCCGAGGGTCGCCACCTCGCCCCCGAAGAGCGCCGCGAACTCGGCCACCGACCGCGGGTGGGCACCCCGGAACCGGTAGATGGCCGTGTCGGGGTCGGCGAACGCGACGAACGCGGGGCCGGCGTCGTCGCCCTGCTCGGGCACGAGCGTGCGGACGAGCGCCAACTGCGCGGGGTCGAGTTCGGCGAACTCGTCGACCAGCACCGCGCCGAACGGGCCGCGCACCGCCGCGAGCACCTCGGGCCGCCCCAGCAGGATGCGGGTGCGGTGCACCAGTTCGGCGTAGTCGAGGACCCCCTCGGCGTCCAACACGTCGAGATACTCGGCCATGAACACCCCCAGCCCGTACCAGGCCGGCTCGGACGCCGCCGCGGCGGCCGCCGCCACGTCCTCGGGGTCGAAGCCGAGTTGCCGGGCCCGGGCGAGCGCGGCCCGCGTCTGCCGGGCGAACGCCCGGGTGCCGTAGGCGTCCGCCAGCCCCTCGGGCCACAGGCCCGCCCCGCGCCCGGCGAGCAGTTCGCGCAGCCGGAACTCCTGCTCGGGCGCCGTGAGGAGCCGCACGTCGGCGTCCTCGGGGTCGGCGTACCGCGTCAGCAGCGCGAGACACCAGGAGTGCAGCGTCATCACCGCGGGCTGCAGGCTGGTGCGCCCGGACGCCCGGATCACCCGGTCGCGCACCTCGGACGCCGCCTGGCGCGTCAGGCACAGGGCGAGGGCCGGGGACGCCGCGGCCCCCAGCCGCCGGGCCACGAGCTCGACCAGCAGCGACGTCTTGCCGGTGCCGGCCGCCCCGAGTACGAGCAGCGGCCGCCCGCGATGGTCGAGCACCTGACGCTGGGTGGGATCCGGATTCATCACGCGCACGATTCCACCACACGCCTCCGACAGAACCGGGCGGGCCGCCGGCGCCGTTGGGGCACGTCGCTAGAGTGAGCACGATCCGCCCCGCCCAGACGAAGAGGAGCAGCATGGAAGTCAAGGTCGGCATCCAGCACGTGCAGCGTGAGATCGCCATCGACACCGACGAGTCGGCCGTCGAGCTCGAGCGCCGCCTGGTCGAGGCCCTGTCCGGCTCGCAGTTGCTGCGGCTGAGCGACACCAAGGGTCGTTCGGTGCTCATCCCCACGAGCAAGATCGCTTACGTCGACCTGGGCGTCGAGCACGTCCGCCCGGTCGGATTCGGCGCGGTCTGACCCGCGCGGTACGCTGATCGGGTACGCACCCCAGGTGCGTCCCCGATCGCGCCCGTCCCCGGTGCTGCGGTCGGGTCGATCCCCGGGCCGGTTCCTGCGAGCCGGCGACAGCAAAGGCACCGCGCTTGACCGAAATCCTGCCGCACGCCGACGAGAAGGAGACCTTCTCCGACCTCGGCGTCATCGACCCCATCTGCGAGGCTCTGGCCCAGGTGGGCATCCTGCACCCCTTCCCCATCCAGTCCCTCTCGATCCCCATCTCGCTCAGCGGCGTCGACCTCATCGGTCAGGCCCGCACCGGCACCGGCAAGACCCTCGCGTTCGGCGTCACCGTGCTGCAGCGCGTCACGGTGCCCACCGACCCGGGCTACGCCGACCTCGAGCACCCCGGCAAGCCGCAGGCGCTCATCATGACCCCGACGCGCGAGCTGGCGCTGCAGGTCACCAAAGACCTGGAGATCGCGTCGACGGTCCGCAAGGCCCGCGTCCTGACCGTCTACGGCGGGGTGGGCTACGAGCCGCAACTGGACGCGCTGCGCGACGGCGTCGACATCGTGGTGGGGACGCCCGGGCGCCTGCTCGACCTGGCGAACCGCCGCGACCTGATCCTCACCCACGTCAAGGAGCTCGTGCTGGACGAGGCCGACGAGATGCTCGACCTCGGCTTCCTGCCCGACGTGGAGCGGCTCATCGCGAAGACGCCGCGCTCCCGGCAGACGATGCTCTTCTCGGCCACCATGCCCGCCGCCGTCATCGGCCTGGCCCGCATGCACCTGGAGCAACCGGTCAACATCCGGGCCGAGGCCTCGGACGCCAAGGCCACCGTCCCCGACACCACCCAGTTCGTCTACCAGGCCCACGACCTGGACAAGCCGGAGATCATCGGGCGCGTCCTGCAGTCGGACGGCGTCGGCAAGGTGATGGTCTTCACCCGCACCAAGCGCGCCGCGCAACGGCTCGCCGACGAGTTGGAGGACCGCGGGTTCGCCGCGGCGTCCATTCACGGCGACCTGTCGCAGGTGCTGCGCGAGCGGGCGCTGAAGAAGTTCCGCGACGACAAGATCCAGGTGCTGGTGGCGACGGACGTCGCCGCCCGCGGCATCGATGTGGCGGGCATCTCCCACGTGATCAACTACGAGTGCCCCGACGACGACAAGACCTACGTGCACCGGATCGGGCGCACGGGCCGCGCCGGCCGCAAGGGCATCGCCATCACGCTGGTGGACTGGGCCGACGTCACCCGTTGGAAGGTCATCAACAAGACCCTCGAACTCGACCACGAGAACCCGCCGGAGACCTACTCCACGTCGGCCCACCTGTACGAGGACCTCGAGATCCCCGACGGCACCCGCGGCCGCGTCCCCGGCAACGAGCCCAAGGCGCGCGAGCCGCGCGAGTCCCAGCCGCGGGAGCGCAAGGAGCGCCCGCGCACCGAGCGTCCGAAGCGCGAACGCACCCGCCGTCGGCTGCAGGACGGCGTCGAGGTCGGCCGCAGCGCCGAGTCGGACGCCGCGGGTGCGGCCGAGGCCCCGGCCGGCCCCGCGCCCGAGCCGGCCGCCCAGACCGCACCGGAGGCGTCCGAGGGCAGCCCGCGGCGGCGTCGCCGCCGTGGCGGACGCGGACGCGGCGGCCAGGGAGGCGACGAGCGCAGCGACGGCGGCGTCCCGCGGGCCGACCTGGAGATCTGAGCCGGGCGGCGGGCACAATGGGGCTCTCGAAAGGAGCCCCGATGGAGCACACCACACCCAAGGACCTCGCGGACAAGCTCGGCGAGAACCCCGCCCTCGATCGCTGCGTCCGCACGCTCGACGGCCTGACGGGCCGGGTTCTCGCGGCTGACGGCGTCCGGGCGGCCCTGGCGACCGCCAAGGCCGCCTCGGGTCTGCCCCTGCACCCCGCCCTCGTCCACTTCCCGATCGGCGGCGCCTTCAGCGCGGCGGTCGTCGACCTGCTCGGCATGGGGGCGGCGGCGGGCGCGCTCTCCGCGTTCACCGCGGTGACGGCCGCGCCGACCGTGGTGGCGGGCCTCGCCGACTACGCCGAGATCGACGAGCGGCCGGCGCAGCGGCTCGCGGGCGCCCACTTCGCCGCGGCCGCGACCGGCACGTCGCTGGTCGTGGCCTCGCTGGGCTTCCGGCTCGCGGGGGCGTCCGGGCTCGCCCGGGTGCTGCTGTGGGGCGGCTGCGCCGCCTACGGTGCCGCGGGCATGCTCGGCGGACACCTGGTCTACGGCGAGCGCGCCGACACCCCCGAGGACGCCGACGACTTCGGCATCGAGGACCGCGAGTCCTGGTCGGAGTAGCCGGAGTCCGTCCGGCCTACCGGCCGACGGGAGGCCGTCCGTCCTACCGGCCGGCGGGCAGCAGTCCCACCTTGTCGTAGACGCGGGCGACGGTCCGGGCCGCGACCTGCTGGGCCCGCTCGGCGCCGGAGGCGATCAGGCGGTCCAACTCGGCGGGGTCGGCCAACAGGTCGAGGGTGCGCGCCCGGAAGGGACTGATCGCCTCGACCAGCACCTCGGCGGTCTCCGTCTTGAGGTGGCCGTAGAGCTTGCCGGCGAAGTGGTCCTCGAGGTCGGGGATCGGCGTGCCGGAGAGCACCGAGTGGATCGTGAGCAGGTTGGACACCCCCGGCTTGGCCTCGGGGTCGTACCGCACCACGGTCTCGTTGTCGGTGACGGCCGACTTGATCTTCTTGGCGTTGCGGGCCGGCTCGTCGAGCAGGTTGATCAGGCCCAGGTCGGACGACTGGCTCTTGCTCATCTTCTGTGTGGGCTCCTGGAGGTCCATGATCCGGGCGCCCTCCTTGACGATGTAGGGCTCCGGCACGCGCAGCGCCCGCTTGAAGCGGGTGTTGAACCGCTCGGCGAGGTCGCGGGTGATCTCCAGGTGCTGGCGCTGGTCCTCGCCGACGGGCACGAACGCCGCGTCGTACAGCAGGATGTCGGCCGCCATCAGGATCGGGTAGGTGAACAGCCCGACGTTCGCGTTGAACCCCTTGGCGGTCTTGTCCTTGAACTGCGTCATGCGGCTGGCTTCGCCGAACGCCGTGATGCAGCTCAGGATCCACATCAGTTGGGGGTGCTCCGGCACGTGGCTCTGCACGAACACCGGCGAACGCACCGGGTCGACCCCGGCGGCGATGTACTGGGCCGCGGTGAGGCGCGTCCTGCGGCGCAGCAGCTTCGGGTCGGTCTGCACCGTGCACGCGTGCAGGTCGGCGACGAAGTAGTAGGCGTCGAAGTCGTCCTGCAGCTTCACCCAGTTGACCAGGGCGCCCAGGTAGTTGCCCAGGTGCAGCGAGTCGTTCGTGGGCTGCATGCCGGACAGGATGCGCTCGCGGCGCGGGGCGGCGGACGGGGCCGCGGCGGGCTGGTCGTTCACGGGGTCTCCGATGGTCTGGTGCGTCGCCCCATCGACGGGCGCGGGCCGTCCACGGGGACGGCCGCGGCTCACCCTAGCAGCGCCCCCACGCGGGTCCGGACGCCGCCCGCGCCGCTCAGTCGGCCCGGCGGTCCGCGATCAGCGCCCGCAGCCGCTCGTACTGCCGCGGCGAGGTCGTGCAGGCCCCCAGGTGATAGCCGGCCTTCTTGCCGGCCCCGTGATAGTCGGACGACCCCGTCGCCAGGACGCCGAGCCGCTCGGCCAGGGCGTGCAGCGCGGCCCGCTCGGCGGGCAGGTGGTCGGGATGGTCGGCCTCGAAGCCGTCCAGGCCGTGCTCGGTGACGAGGTCGGCCAGGAAGCGCTCGGGCAGGTGGTGCCGTCCGCCGCGGGACCAGGCGTGCGCCACCACCGCCACCCCGCCCGCCCCGCGCACCAGCGCGATCGCGTCCGCCAGCGGCGTGGCGTACCGGTCGACGTAGCCCGGCTTGTCGTCGCCCAGCCAGCGGCTGAACGCCTCCGCGCGGTCGGCGACGTAGCCGCGGGCCACGAGCGCGTCGGCGACGTGGGGGCGTCCGATCGAACTCGCGTCGTCGGCGAACGCCGCGACCTCGTCGGCGGTGAGCGGCATCCCCAACTCCCCCAGCCGGTCGACCATCGCCGGGATCCGCACGTCGCGTCCGCGGCGGATCCGTTCCAGTTCGGACGCCAGCGGCCCGCCCGTCGCGTCCCCGCCGTACATCAGCAGGTGGACCGAGTGCCGGCCCACCCGCGCGGACATCTCCAGCCCGTCGACGAGGGCGATCCCCACCCTGGACGCCGCCGCGCGCGCCCGCGGCAGGCCGTCGACCGTGTCGTGGTCGGTGACGGCGACGGCGTCCAGCCCGGCGTCCACCGCCCGGGCCACCAGCAATTCGGGGGTGTCGACCCCGTCCGAGAACAGGGTGTGGCTGTGCAGGTCCGCGCGCATGGCCCCGATCCTAAAGGGGCGGCCGGGGAACCCCGGCCGCCCCCTCGGTGGACGACGATCAGGCCAGCATCGCCCGCAGGGTCCGCAGCGCGACCGACAGCCGGGCCAGTTCGCCGGGTCCCTGGGTGATCTCGCGCAGCGTGCGCAGCTCGCCCTCCGCCCCGTCGATGTGCTCCAGCCAGGCGGCCACGGCCTTGGCGGCGTCCGGCTCGTCCGGCGAAGCGGCGGCGACCGCCGCTGTGATGTCGGTCTCGAGCCGCGACAGATCGTCGCGCAGGGCCGCCTGGGCCATCAACTCCCACCGCCCGGCGATCGGCAGGTCGGCGACCTGGTCGAACATCACGTCGAGCCCGAGTGCCTCGGCGACGGCGAACATGACCCGGGCCACGTCCATGACCGGCCGGCCGAGCCGGTGGGCGGTCTGCACGATGGGCAGGGCCATGTGGCCGTAGCGGGCCTGGGCGGCCATGTGGGCCAGTTCGGAGGCCGCTCCTCCGGCCAGCAACTCGGCCTTGTACGCCTCGTAGCCGGCCAGGTGCCGGTCGGTCATCAGCTCCGGCAGGTGCGCCAGGACCTCCCCCACGCCCGCCTGGAAGAACGCCGACTCGCCGCGGATGTCGAGCGTGCCGCGGCGGTTGTTGAGCAGCCAGCGGGTGGCGCGCTCGACCATGCGGCGGATCTCGACGCGGACGGCCACGTCGGCCGTCGGGTCGACGCCCTTGGTGGTCATCGCCAACTCCAGCTTGGCCACCTGCAGGATGTTGCGGGCGGCGAGCTGGGCGCGGATGATCTGCCGGATGCTCGAGCTGGTCTCCTCGGACAGCCGGAAGAAGCTCGTGATGCCCTGGCTGTTGACGAACCGGTTGACGGTGACCGTGGCCACGATCTCCCGGTGCAGCCGATGCTCCGGCATCCGGTCGACGTACCGCTCGCGGAGCGCCCGCGGGAAGTAGGTGACCAGCCGGTCGGCCAGGTACGGGTCGTCGGGCAGGTCGGTGTCCAGGATGAGGTCGTACAGCCAGATCTTCGTCCACGACAGCAGCGAGCAGAGCTCCGGACGGGTCAGTCCCCGGCCCTCGGCGATCCGTTGCGCCATCTGCTTGGACGTCGGCAGGGACTCCAGCCCCCGGTCGAGGCGTCCGTGCTCCTCCATCACCCGCATCCACGCCTCGTGCGTGGACCCGAACGCGTCGGCGTGGTAAACGGCCGCGGCCAGGGCGATGTTCTGGTCGTAGTTGTGGGCCAGCACCAACTGCGCCACGTCGTCGGTCATGGACGCCAGCAGGTCGTTGCGCTCCGGCGTCGTGAGCCGGCCCGCGGCCACCTCGGCGGCCAGCAGGATCTTGATGTTGACCTCGTGGTCGGAGGTGTCCACCCCGGCGGAGTTGTCGATGAAGTCGGTGTTGATCCGGCCGCCGGCCTGGGCGTACTCGACGCGCCCCCGCTGCGTCCAGCCCAGGTTGCCGCCCTCGCCGGCGACCTTCGCGCGCACCTCGGACCCGTTCACCCGGACGGCGTCGTTGGCCTTGTCGCCGGCGTCCGCGTGGGTCTCGGACGACGCCTTCACGTAGGTGCCGATACCGCCGTTCCAGAGCAGGTCGACGGGCGCCTTGAGGATCGCGTTGATCAACTCGGTGGGGGTCAGCTTCTTGACCCCGGCGGCGAGCCCGAGGGCCGCGCGCACCTCAGGGCTGATCGGGATCGACTTCGCGCTGCGCGGGTAGACGCCGCCGCCGGCGCTGATCAACTCCGGGTTGTAGTCCGACCACGCCGAGCGCGGCTTGTGGAACAGCCGGACGCGCTCGGCGAACGAGACGGCCGGGTCGGGGTTCGGGTCGAGGAACACGTGGAGGTGGTTGAAGGCGGCGACGAGCCTGGTGTGCTCCGACAGCATCATGCCGTTGCCGAAGACGTCGCCCGCCATGTCGCCGATGCCGACGCACGTGAAGTCCTGGGCCTGGCTGTCCCGGCCCATCTCGAAGAAGTGCCGTTTCACGGCCTCCCAGGCGCCCCGCGCGGTGATGCCCATGCCCTTGTGGTCGTAGCCGACGGAGCCGCCGGAGGCGAAGGCGTCGCCCAGCCAGAAGCCGCGCTCGAGCGAGAGGCCGTTGGCGAAGTCGGAGAAGGTGGCGGTGCCCTTGTCGGCGGCGACCACGAGGTAGGGGTCGTCCGGGTCGTAGCGGACCACGTCGACCGGCGGCACGATGGCGCCGTCCACGATGTTGTCGGTGAGGCTGAGCAGCGACGAGATGAACCGCTTGTAGGCGGAGACGCCCGCGTCGTACCACGCCTGGCGGTCGACGGCCGGGTTGGGCAGGCTGGCCGGGACGAACCCGCCCTTGGCGCCCACGGGCACGATCACGGTGTTCTTGACGAGTTGCGCCTTCGCCAGGCCCAGCACCTCGGTGCGGAAGTCCTCGGACCGGTCGGACCAGCGCAGGCCGCCGCGCGCCACCTTGCCGAAGCGCAGGTGGACGCCCTGGACCTCGGTGGAGTACACGAAGATCTCGAACATCGGCCGGGGCTCGGGCAACAGCGCCAGGTTCGCGGGCAGCAGCTTGAAGGCGAAGCCGGGCTGATCCTCGGCGAACGCGTTGGTGCGGACGATGGCCCGGATGACGGCCAGGATCGCGCGGAAGATGCGGTCGTGGTCGAGGGAGGCCACGTCCTCCAGGGACGCCTCGACGCCGGCGCAGGCGGCCTCGACGGCGGCCTTGCGCGCGTCCAGGTCCGCGAACGGACGCCGCGGGTCGAACTTCACCTCGAAGGCCTCGACCAGGGCCTGGGTGATCGCGGGGTAGGCCGTCAGGGCGTTCGAGATGTACGTCTGCGAGAAGGTGATCCCCGCCTGCTTGAGGTACCGGCTGATGGCGCGCAGGTAGACGACCTGCTGCCAGGTGAGGTCGGCGCCGAGCACGAGCCGGGTGAGCCCGTCCGCCTCGGCGACGCCGTGGTACGAGGCCCGCAGGGCGTCCGCGAACCGCAGTTTCGCGTCCGGGTCATCGAAGGCGACGCCCGCCGCATGCCGGAATCCCATGTCGGACAGCCGCACCGGGCCCTGGTCGGTGTCGAGGACGGAGGGCCGCTGTTCGGTCACCTCGATGCCCAGCGCGGCGAGGTGCGGCATGAGCGTCGTCAACGACACGGGCCGGTGACTCACCACCTTGAGCCGCAGGTCGGCGAGGTCGCCGGGCTCCGCGGGATGCAGGTCGAACCGGAGGTCGTCCGGGCCTGTCAATTCGTGCGCCAGCTTGAGGTCGCCGGCCAGTCGGGCGTCGTTCACGGGAGCCTCCCCCTTGAGGTGTGTGTCGGTGGGTGATCGTCCCCAGCGGACTGGGGGAAGTGGTCGGGGCACGCACGGATGCTGCTCGGCGCTGCCGCCTTGCGCATCACGTCACCAACTCCTCGTAGAGTTGCGCCTCCTTCCACAAGAGTATCCACGTGAGGCCCGCCCGTAGGGATTTCTGGCGAATCGCACGGGCCCTGTGTTGAAATTCAGGCATGGACCTCACTGCGCGCCACGAATTCGCGGCCGACCCCGAGCGCGTCTACACGATGTGCACCGATCCGGCCTTCCTGAGCCGGGTCTGTCTCGACATCGGCGCCCTCGATCACAGCGTCGAGGTCGTGCCCTCGGGGCGGGGGGCGGTGGCGCGGGCGTCCCTGGAGACCGAGACGGTGCCGGCGCTGGCCGCGCTGGCCGGCCGCACCCTGCGCGTCGGCCAGGAGATGACGTGGAGCGCGCCCGCCGCCGACGGGTCCCGCACCGCGCGCCTCGTGATCAAGGTCGCCGGCCTCCCCGTGGTCGTGGACGCCGCCGCGCGACTCGCGCCCACGGCGTCCGGGTCGGCGATCGACTACGCGGGCTCGCTGCGGGTCGACGTTCCCCTGATGGGCGGCCTGATCGAGCGCCAGGCGGCCCCCTTCGTGCTGCAGGTGCTCGACATCCAGCAGGTCTCCGGCAACCGCTGGCTCGCCGGGCGCCCCTGAGGACGCCGCGGCGTCCGCGGGCTACTGCATGTGCGGGTAGGACGTCGAGGTCGGCGGCACCAGGGTCTCCTTGATGGCGCGCGGGCTGCACCACCGGATCAGGTTCCACAGCGAGCCGGCCTTGTCGTTCGTGCCGGACGCCCGCGCCCCGCCGAACGGCTGCTGGCCCACCACGGCGCCCGTGGGCTTGTCGTTGATGTAGAAGTTGCCGGCCGTGAACCGCAGTCGGGCCATCGTGTCGTTGATGACCCGCCGGTCGGTGGCGAACACCGAGCCCGTGAGGGCGTAGGGCGACGCGGCGTCCACCAGGTCGAGCACCCGGTCGTAGTCGGCGTCGTCGTAGACGTACAGGCCCAGGATCGGGCCGAAGTACTCGGTGACGAAGATGTCGGCGGTGGGGTCGTCGGAGCGGACGATCGTGGGCCGGACGTACCACCCGACCGAGTCGTCGTAGGTGCCGCCGGCGACGATCTCCATGCCCGGGTCGGCCGCGCAGCGGTCGATGACCCCGGCCAACTTGCGGAACGCGCGCTCGTCGATGACGGCCGACGTGAAGTTCTTCAGGTCCCGCACGTCGCCGACGGCCAGCGCCTCGACCTGCTCGACCAGGTCGGCGGAGATCGTCGCCCACAGGCTCTTGGGCAGGTAGGCCCGGGACGCCGCCGAGCACTTCTGCCCGGAGTACTCGAACGCGCCCCGCACCAGGGCGGTGACGACGGCCGCCGGGTCGGCGCTGGGGTGGGCGACCACGAAGTCCTTGCCGCCCGTCTCCCCCACGATCCGCGGATAGCTGCGGTAGTCGGCGATGTGGGCGCCGACCTGCTGCCACAGCCCCTGGAAGACCCCCGTCGACCCGGTGAAGTGGATGCCGGCCAGGTGCGGGCTCGCCAGGGCGACGTCCGAGACGGCCTTGCCGTGGCCGGTGACCAGGTTGATGACGCCGCGGGGCAGGCCGGCCAGTTCGAGGATGTCGAGGAACTGGTGGGCGGCCAGGCTCTGGGTGAGCGCCGGCTTCCAGAGCACCGGGTTGCCCATCAGCGCGGCCGAGGTGGGCAGGTTGCCGCCGATCGCCGTGAAGTTGAACGGGGTGATGGCGTACACGAACCCCTCGAGGGGGCGGTACTCCATCCGGTTCCACACCCCGGGGCTGCTGACCGGCTGCTGGGCGTAGATCTGCTCGGCGTAGGCCACGTTGAACCGCAGGAAGTCGATCAACTCGCACGCCGCGTCGATCTCGGCCTGCTGCACCGTCTTGCCCTGGCCCAGCATCGTGGCGGCGTTCATCGCGGCCCGGTAGGGCCCGGCGATCAGGTCGGCGGCGCGCAGGAAGATGGCGGCCCGCTCCGAGAACGGCAGGGCCGCCCACTCGGGGGCGACCTCGAGGGCGCCGGCGACGGCCTGCTCGGCGTCCGCGTGGGACGCCTGCTGGACGACGCCCAGCACGTGGCGGTGCTCGGACGGCATCGTCACCTCGAGGCGGTCGGCGCCGCGGCCGGGGCGGCGCTCACGGCCGAACACGCCGGTGATCTCCACCGGATCGGCGGAGTACAGCGCGGCCAGCGCCGCCTCCACGGCGGCCCGCTCGGCGGTACCGGGGGCGTAGCTCTTGACGGGCTCATTGACGGGCACGGGCACGACGGTGATGGCATCCACGGTGGCAGTATGCCTCAGCCGGCCTTGGCGTTCGCCGTCGGCGCCGCCGCGCTTTCGCGGCGCCTCTTGGCCGCCTCGACGGACGCCTTGAGCGCCGCCACCAGGTCCACGACCTCGGCCTCACCGGGCCCGGACGCCGCCGCCGCGGCCGGCAGCGGGACGCCCTGGAGCTTGGCCGCCACGACCTGTTCGAGGGCTTCGCGGTAGGCGTCCGTGAACTGGCCGGGCTCGAACTCGCCGCTGAGCTGGTCGATGAACATCGTGGCCATCGCCATCTCGGCGGGGCTCGCCGTGAGTTCCGCCGGCGGGGCGGCGAACGCCCCGTCGCGCAGTTCGTCGGGCCACAGCATGGTGTGCAGCATCAGCACGTCCCCGCGCGGGCGCACCAGCGCCAGCGTCTCCCGCGACCGCAACGCCACCTTCACGATGCCGGCCCGGCCCGCCTTCGCCAGGGCCTCGCGCAGCAGCACGTACGGCTTGACCCCGGGCCCCTCCGCCTCCAGGAAGTACGACTTGGCGAAGTAGGACGGGTCGATCTGCTCGGGATCGACGAATTGGACGATCTCGATCGCCTTCGCGCTCGGCAGCGGAAGTTCGTCGAAGTCGGACGCCTCGAGCGTCACCATGCGCCCGTCCCCGGCGTCGTAGCCCTTGGCGATGTCCTCGAAGGGGATCTCCTCGCCGCACACGTCGCAGACCCGGCGGTACTTGATGCGGCCGCCGTCGGCGGCGTGCACCTGACGGAAGGTGATGTCCTTCTCCTCCGTCGCCCCGTACAGCTTGACGGGGATCGTGACCAGGCCGAACGAGACGGCCCCCTTCCACAGCGATCGCGGCATGGCGACAGTGTGTCAGGCAACCACCCGGGCGCCAATCGGGCGCCGATCGAGCGCCGATCGGGCGATCAGCCGCCGGCCAGGACCGCCCACTCCTCGGGGCCGAACCACAGCAGGTCGGTCTGCTCCAGCAGCGCCTCGTGGGCGGGGTGGTCCCAGGCGTCGGCCACGCCGAGCCCGGCGACGGCCGCACCGACGGCGTCCGCCGCCGGCCGGTGGGCCGGCTCGTCGGCGAACAGCGCGGTCACCTGGGCGAAGCCGAGCCCCTCGACGTGGACGGCCCCGAAGTCGGCCGACTCGGCCGGACCCGGGGCGTCCAGGGCCGGCGCCTCGGCGACGACGACGACGCGGCGTCCGTGATCGAGGAGCGCCGCCAGGGCGGCGACGTACAGCACGGTGCGCTCGGCGTCCTCGTCATCATCGGGGCCGAGGCCGAAGGCGTCCCGGAACGCCGGGGTGGCGGCCCAGGCCGGGCCCGACCACGTGCCCCCCGTGGCGAGGGACCGCAGATCGCCGCCGGAGACGCCCAGAAACACCAGCACGGGTCAGCGCCGCCGCTTCTTGGGCCGGTTGGACCGCTGCGCCTGCGCCCGCCGGGCCGCCGCGACCGTACCGTCGGCCGCGTCGGGGGCCTCGGACGCCTCCAGGGCCTCGACCGGCTCGGGAGCCTCGGACGCCTCCTCGAGCGTCTGTTGCGCGTGGCCGGCCTCGTCCGGGCCGGTCAGGACGTGCCGGGCCTCGTGGGCCTCCGCCTCGACGCCGAGCGTCCGCGCGTTGAGGACGTTGCCGCGGGCGTCCGTCTGGACGCCGACGGTGGGCGCCGGGGTGACGTTGACCTCCAGGTTGAACAGGAAGGTGACGACCTCCTCCATGAAGGCGTCCATCATCGCCTGGAACATCTGGGCGCCCTCCCGCTGGTACTCGACCAGGGGATCCTTCTGGGCCATCGCGCGCAGGCCGATGCCCTCGCGCAGGTAGTCCATCTCGTAGAGGTGCTCGCGCCACTTGCGATCCAGGACGGTGAGCAGCACCTGCCGTTCCAGCTGCCGCATGACCGGCGCGGTGAGGTGTTCCTCGCGCTCGTCGTAGGCGCCCATCGCGTCGTCGAGGAAGTCGGCGACCAGCTGGTCGGCCGTCACGCGGGCGTCCTCGTAGTCGGCCTGTTGCAGCCGGACGGGGTAGAGCGTCCGCAGCGAGGTCCACAGGTGGTCCAGGTCCCAGTCCTCCGCGAAGCCCTCGGTGTCGGCCCGGACGACCTGTTCGACGACCCGCTTGGTGGCCTCCCGCAGCTGCGGCTCGACGTCCTCGCCCTCCAACACGCGGCGGCGGTCGCCGTAGATCGCGTGGCGCTGCCGGTTCATGACGTCGTCGTACTTGAGCACGTTCTTGCGCATCTCGAAGTTCTGCGCCTCGACCTGCTCCTGCGCGCTCTGCACGGCGTTGGTGACCTGCTTGTTCTCGATCGGCACGTCGTCCGGGATCTTCAGCACCTGCAGCACCCGGTCGATGAGGTCGCCCTTGAACAGGCGCATCAGATCGTCCTGCAGCGAGAGGTAGAAGCGCGATTCGCCCGGGTCGCCCTGGCGGCCGGAGCGGCCGCGCAGCTGGTTGTCGATGCGGCGGGACTCGTGGCGCTCGGAGCCGACCACGTAGAGCCCGCCCAGCGCCACCACCTCACCGTGCTCCTCGGCGACCTGCTCGTCCAGGGCCTTGAGCGTCTCGGGCCAGGCGGCCTCGTACTCGTCGGCGTGCTCGACCGGATCCAGGCCCCGCTGCTTGAGCGCCACGTCGGCCAGGAACTCGGCGTTGCCGCCCAGCATGATGTCCGTGCCGCGGCCGGCCATGTTCGTGGCGACCGTCACGGCGCCCTTGCGCCCCGCGAGCGCCACGATGGACGCCTCCCGCGCGTGGTTCTTCGCGTTCAGCACCTCGTGCGGGACGCCGGCCAGCACCAGCCGTCGGGACAGGATCTCCGACTTCGCCACGGACGCCGTGCCCAGCAGCACCGGCTGCCCCGCCTCGTGCCGCTCGACCACGTCGGCGACGATCGCGTCGAACTTGGCGTCCTCGGTGCGGTAGATCAGGTCGGACTGGTCGACCCGGATCATCGGCTTGTTGGTCTCGATGGGCAGGACGCCGAGGCCGTAGATCTTCTGGAACTCGGACTCCTCGGTCTTGGCCGTGCCGGTCATGCCCGCGAGCTTGTCGTACATGCGGAAGTAGTTCTGCAGCGTGATCGTGGCCAGGGTCTGGTACTCGTCCTTGATCTCCACCTTCTCCTTGGCCTCCAGGGCCTGGTGCAGGCCCTCGGAGTAGCGGCGTCCGATCAGGGTGCGGCCGGTGAACTCGTCGACGATCAGCACCTCGCCGTCGGCGATCACGTAGTCCTTGTCGCGCTTGAACAGTTCCTTGGCGCGGATCGCGTTGTTGAGGTAGCCGATCAGCGGGGTGTTCGCCGACTCGTAGAGGTTGTGGATGCCCAGACGGTCCTCGACGAGCGCGATGCCCGACTCGAGGATCGAGACGGTCTTCTTCTTCTCGTCGACCTCGTAGTGGCCGTCGACGGTGTAGCCGCCCTGGCCGTCGGGGGTGGCCCGACTCATCTGAAGGACCAGGCGCGCGAACACCGGGTACCACTTCTTGTTCTCCTCGGCGGGCCCCGAGATGATCAGCGGCGTCCGGGCCTCGTCGACGAGGATCGAGTCCACCTCGTCCACGATGGCGAAGTGGTGGCCGCGCTGCACGCAGTCGTCGAGGCTCAGCGCCATGTTGTCGCGCAGGTAGTCGAAGCCGAACTCGTTGTTCGTGCCGTACGTGATGTCGGCGCCGTAGGCCGCCCGGCGCTCGGCCGGCGACATCTGGGACAGGATCACGCCCGTCTCCAGCCCCAGGAAGTGGTGGATGCGCCCCATCTGCTCGGACTGGTACTGGGCGAGGTAGTCGTTGACGGTGACGACGTGGACGCCCTTGCCGGTGAGGGCGTTCAGGTAGCTCGGCAGGGTGGCGACCAGCGTCTTGCCCTCGCCGGTCTTCATCTCGGCGATGTTGCCGCGGTGCAGGGCGACGCCGCCCATGAGTTGGACGTCGAAGTGCCGCTTGCCCAGCACGCGCCTGGACGCCTCCCGCACCGTCGCGAACGCCTCCGGCAGCAGCCGGTCGAGGAGTTCGCCGTTGTCGAGGCGCTGCTTGAAGTCGGCGGTCTGCCCCTTGAGTTCGTCGTCCGACATCGCCTCGAAGTCGGGCTCGATCGAGTTCACCTGCTCGGCGACCTGCCGCAACTGACGGAGGAGGCGTCCCTCGCCCAGGTGCAGCATCTTGTCCAGAAAGCCCACGCGCCTTGTCCTGCCTTGATCGGGAGCGCCCCGCGTCACCGCGGGGCTCGTCCCATCGTAGAGGGTCGCGGCGACCCGCTCAGTCCGGCTCGGTCTCCCCCAGGTGGTCCTCCTCGATGTGGGTGGGGTCCAGCACCCGCTTGAGGAAGATCCGCGTGCGCTCCTCGCGCGGGGCGGAGATCAGCTTCGCGGAGGGTCCCTGCTCGACGATGAGGCCGCGGTCCATGAAGATCGTCCGGTCGGACACGTCCCGGGCGAACGCCATCTCGTGGGTGACCACCATCATCGTCATGCCGGCCTGCGCCAGGTCGCGCATGACGGCGAGCACGTCGCCCACCAACTCGGGGTCCAGCGCGGCGGTCGGCTCGTCGAACAGCATGATCCGCGGGTCCATGGACAGCGCCCGCGCGATCGCGACGCGTTGCTGCTGCCCGCCCGACAGCTTCGCCGGGTGGTAGTCCATCCGGTCGGCGAGGCCCACGACCTCCAGGTTCTTGCGCGCGATGGCCTCGGCCTCGGCCTTGGAGCGCTTGAGCACTTTGCGCTGGGCGATCGTGCAGTTGCCCAACGCGGTCATGTTCGGGAAGAGGTTGAACGACTGGAAGACCATGCCGACGTGGGTGCGGACCTGGTTGAGTTCCACGTCCGGGTCGGTCATCTCGGCGCCCAGCAGCCGGATCGAGCCGCTGGTCGGCTTCTCCAGCAGGTTCACGCAGCGCAGCAGCGTCGACTTGCCCGAGCCGGACGGGCCGATGACGCACACCACCTCGCCCTGGGTGACGGTGAGGTCGATGCCGCGGAGCACCTCGTTGTCGCCGAAGCTCTTGTGCAGGTCGGTGATGACGATGGGGGGTTCGGTCGCCGAGACCGTGGGGACGAGGGCGTTCATCGCTTGGGATCCAGTCTCTTCTCGAGTTTCGCGACCAGCCAGGTCAGCGGCAGCGTCACCACCAGGTAGAGCAGCGCCGCGATCATCAGCGGCGTCGCGTTCGCGTTGACGCTGAGCGCGTCCCGGGCGAAGCTCGTGAGCTCCTTCGTCTGGATGGTGTTCCCCGCGATGAACAGCAGCGAGCTGTCCTTGAGCAGCATGACGAACTCGTTCGTCATGGGCGGGATCACGATGCGCAGCGCCTGCGGCAGGACGACCCAGCCCATGGTCTGCCCCGACGTCATGCCGAGGGAGCGGGCCGCCTCCTGCTGCCCGGGATGGACGGCCTCGATGCCGGCCCGGATGATCTCGGCGGTGTAGGCGCCCGTGACCACGATCAGGCCGAGGATGCCGGCGCCCACGGCGCCCCCGGGGATCTGGAACCCGAAGGCGATGGGAACGACGAACGCGAACGCGAAGATGGTGAGCAGCGCCGGGATGCCGCGGAACAGCTCGATGAACCCGACCGCGAACCAGCCGAGCGGGCCGCCGGCGACCTTCAGCACCGCGAGCAGGATGCCCAGCAGCGAGCCGCCCACGAAGCTGACGAACGTGTACAGCAGGGTGTTGCGCAGGGCGACCAGCACGATGTTCGGCCACATCTTGGCCGCGACCTCGGCGTTCGCGAACTGCTTGATAATTGTCGGCCAGTCGGCCAGCAGCACGATGGCCAGGATGAACAGCAACCCCACCGCGTAGGACGCGAGGCGTCCGATTCGCGCGCGGGCCGTCGGTTTCAGTGAAGACAGGATGCCCACGGTGCCTCCCGACATCGGGTCACGCGGCGGCCGGGGTCGGTGCCCCGGCCCGCCGAGGATGATCAGCCGAAGTACTTCTTGTACAGCGCGTCGTAGGTGCCGTCGGCCCGCAGGGCCTTGAGCTGAGTGTTGATCGCGGCGAGCAGCTCGGGGTTCTTGCCCTTGGCCAGCGCGAAGCCGTACTGCTCGTCGGTCTTGTAGGTCTCGACGATCTTGTAGGTCGGGTCGGCCACCTCGTGGGTGCGGTTGACCGGCTGATCCTGCAGGATCACGTCGATCTGCTTGGCCTGGATCGCCGGCCACAGGTCGCCGTCGGAGGGGAACTCGACCATCTCGGCCGTGGCGGGCTTGTTCTTCTCGGTGTAGGACTTGCCGGTGGTGCCCTGCTGGACGCCGATCTTCTTACCCGCGGTGCCGGCCAGGTTCGTGATGCCGGAGTCCACGCGCACCAGCAGCGACTGCAGCGAGTCGTAGTAGGGGTCGCTGAAGTCGATGTTCTTCTTGCGCTCGGTGGTGATGGTCATGGCCGAGGCGCCCATGTCGCACTGGCCGGCCACCAGCACGGTGCCGGACTGCAGGGAGTTGAACTCGACGTCGATCACCTTGAAGTTCAGGCCCAGCTTCTTCGCGATGGCCTGCATCACCTCGATGTCGAAGCCGCTGTAGCCGATGGGCGACGAGGCGTCCTCGACCTCGAACGGCGGGTAGGGCACGTCCGAGCAGGCGGTGAGCGTGCCGGCCTGGACGAGCTTGAACGCCGGGGCGGCGGCGGACGGGGAGGCACCCCCGGCGGCGGTGGTGTTGCCGGCCGCCGCGCCCCCGGACGCGCACGCGGAGGTGGTCAGGGCGAACGCGGCGACGATCGTCGCCAGCGCCTTGGTCTTGAACTTCTGCATCGTGGACGAGCCTCTTTCTCGGTCGACGGCCTGGCCCCCGGCTGGTCAGACCCGGCGGACGCTGCGCACAGTACCGCCTCGACGCCCCCCACCGCGGCCGTCCCAGAGAGCGTGTCCGCGCGGCGACGGCGGGTGCGACCTGCCTCAAGGCAGCGCGCGGGCCAGCGCGGTGGCCAGGGTCCCGACCGGCGCCACCTCGATCCCGGCCAGCCCCTGCCAGGACGCCAGGGCGACCAGTTCGCCGGCCAGTCGCGGGGCGACGGCGTCCGGAAGCGCGCCCTCCTCGTTCCACGCCGACCGCACCAGCAGGACGCCGCGGGTGCGGTCCGCCTTCAGGTCGACGCGCGCGACGATCGCGGCGTCGCAGACGAACAGGTACACGTAGTAGCCGTACCGCCGCTGCGCCGCCGGCGTGTAGACCTCGATGCGGTAGTGGACGCCGAAGAGGTCGAGCAGCCGCCGCCGGTCGAACACCAGCGAGTCGAAGGGGCTGACGAGGGCCTGCCCGTGCAGCGTGCGCGGGACGGCCGCGGTCGACCACCGCCAGAACGGCCCGGGCAGCCCGGTGACGCCCACCCGCTCCAGCTCCCCGGCGGCCTCCAGCCGGCCGACGGCGGCGGCCACGGGCGCCCGCCCGAGGTAGAAGTAGGTCGCCAGGGCGCCCAGGTCGGCGACTCCCAGGGCCTGCGCGGCCCGCCGCACCAGCGCGTCGTGGCTCTCGTCCGGGCTGAGGGCGTCCTGGGCCAGGACGTGCGCCGGCAGGACGTGCTCGGCCAACGCGTAGCGGCGCTCGAACTGGGCGGTGCGCCCCGCGACGCCGACGCGCCCGCTGTCGAACAGGTACTCGAGCACGTGCTTCGCCTCCGACCAGTTCCAGCCCCAGTGCTCCCGGCGACGGTCCTCGACGTTGTCGATCGCGCGGGCGGTCAGCGGGCCGGCGGCCAGGTCCGCGAGGATCCGGTCGAGCAGGTCGGGCTTGGCGGCGAGGATGCGGCGGACGTCCGCGCCCGGACGCCGTTCCCGCTGCCGCATGCGCCACCGCAGCGCCGGGTGCAACCGCACGTCCACCAGGGCGGCGGCGTGCCCCCAGTACTCGAACAGCCGCCGCGGCGCCGCCCCGGCGGCCCGGTCGAGCAGCGCCGGATCGTAGGGCCCGAGCCGGGCGAACGGCGCCATCCGCTGGGCGCGCTCCACGACGGCGATCGAGTCGATCTGGAACTGCGCGACCCGGTCGATTTCCCGCTGAAGGTGGCGCATCCCGGGTTCGGCCGGTCGCGGCCGACCGAACCCCTGGGCGGCCAGGGCGACCCTGGCCGCCTGCGCGCGGGTCAGCTCGGCGCCGCCGTCACGCCTCGTCGGCCACCTCCAGGTGCAGGACGCCGTAGTCGTAGGCCTTGCGGTGGTAGACCACGCTGGGGCGGCGCGTCGCGGCGTCCACGTAGAGGAAGAAATCGTGGCCCACCAGTTCCATCTCGTCGAGGGCCTGGGCCAGCGTCAGCGGCACGGCCTTGAACTCCTTCACCCGCACGACCAGCGGCCCCTCGCCGGTGACCTCGAGCCCCGCGACGGTGTGCTTCGACGGGCCCTCCTCGGCCTCCGCCGCCGGTGCGGACGCCTCGGGCGCCAGCCCGAGCTGATCGCCGATCCGCAGGCCCCGGTGCGCCTTGCGCCGGTCGGCCGCCTTGCGGAGCTGGGACTTGAGCTTCTCGAGCGCCGCCTCGAAGGCGATGCCCTTCTCTTCCGCGGTGGCCTCGGCCCGCACGACCGGGCCCTTCGAGGTGAGGGTGATCTCGCACCGGGTCGACAACTCGGGCTGTTTCGCGTGCGGGTAGGCGGACACCTGGACCTCGATCCGGATCACGCGATCACGCAGCCGCTCGATCGAGGCGAGGCGCTCGGTGACCTTGCTGCGGAAGTCGTCGGAGATGGTGCAGCGCCGACCGGTGACGAGGACGTCCATGATGTACCTCCTAGTGGGAACGAGAAGGCACCCGGGCCCGGCTGCACCCGCTGACGCGGGTGGCCGGCCTGGGTGCCATGTCCTCAACGTAGCGCACCCGGGCGCCGCAACACACTCGTAACGTCGGGTAACCGGGCCCTAACGTGGCCCGCATCCCGCCGAAACACGCCCCCGGCAGGGTTTCGCCCATGATCATCAACGAACTCAACACCGGCGATACCGCCTGGGTGCTGGCCAGCGCGGCCCTCGTGCTGCTGATGACCCCCGGCCTCGCCTTCTTCTACGGCGGCATGGTCCGCGCCAAGGGCGCGCTCAACATGCTGATGATGTCGTTCGTCTCCCTCGGGGTGGTGGGCGTCCTGTGGGTGCTGTTCGGCTACTCGATGACGTTCGGGGACTCCCTCGGCGGCCTGATCGGCAACCCGCTGCAGTTCGCGGGACTCACCGCCCTGATGAGCCCGGACGCCCTCGTCGGCACCGTGCCGGCGTTCGCGTTCGCCGCCTTCCAGGCCGCCTTCGCCATCATCGCGGTGGCGCTCATCTCCGGCTCGGTGGCCGACCGCACCTCGTTCGGGGCCTGGACCGCCTTCGCCGCCCTGTGGTCGGTGCTGGTCTACTTCCCCGCCGCCCACTGGGTGTTCGCCTTCGACGGCCTGGCCGCCGAACGCGGCGGCTGGATCGCCAACACGGTGAAGGCGATCGACTTCGCGGGCGGCACCGCGATCCACATCAACGCCGGCGCCGCCGGTCTCGCTCTCGCCCTCGTGTTGGGACGCCGTGTCGACTTCGGCCTGCGCCCCATGCGGCCGCACAACATGACGCTCGTGATGCTCGGCGCCGGCCTGCTGTGGTTCGGCTGGTTCGGGTTCAACGCCGGCTCGGCGCTGGGCGCCAACGGCACCGCGGCGCTGGCCTGGGTGAACACGCTCGCCGCCCCCGCCGCCGCCCTGCTCGCCTGGCTGGTCGTCGAGCGGCTCCGGGACGGCCACCCGACGTCCCTGGGCGCGGCGTCCGGCATCGTCGCGGGCCTGGTCGCGGTCACCCCGGCGGCCGGCTCGGTCAGCCCGCTGGGCGCCGTCGCCATCGGCGCGGCCGCCGGCGCGGCGTGCGCCTACGCCATCGGGCTCAAGAACCGGTTCGGCGTCGACGACTCCCTCGACGTGGTCGGCGTCCACCTGGTGGGCGGCCTGCTCGGCACCCTGGCCATCGGCCTGCTGGCCGACCCGTCGTCCCCCGCGGGCGTCGCCGGCCTCTTCTACGGCGGCGGCTTCGACCAACTGGGGCGGCAGACGATCGGCGCGGTGGCCGTCCTCGCCTACTCGTTCGTCGTCACCTTCGCGATCGGCAAGGGGCTCGACCGGTTCGTCGGCTTCCGCATCGACCGGGCCGCGGAGAACTCCGGCATCGACCTGGCCGAGCACTCCGAGGTCGGCTACGACCTCAGCCCCGTCTACTACACGTCCTTCGACCGGGTCGGCCGGACGCTCCTCGTGGAGCCGGCCACCCTGCCCGCCCACGTGCTCGAGCACATCGAGTCCGTCCGGGACGCCGGCGAAGGCAGCAACCGCACGGAGGTGTCCGCATGAAGCTCGTGACCGCGATCATCGCCCCGGCGATGCTGGATCAGGTCCAGACCGCCCTCGTCCACTACGGAGTCCGGGGGATGACCGTCTCCGAGGTGACCGGCTACGCCCGCCAGCGGGGCCACAAGGAGGTCTACCGCGGGGAGACGCTGTCGATCAACTTCATCCTCAAGGTGCGCCTCGAGATCCTCGCCGCCGACGCGGACGCCGACCCGATCGTCGGCACCATCGTGGCCGCCGCCCGCACCGGGGAGGTCGGTGACGGCAAGGTGTGGGTCACCCCCGTCGAAAGCGTCGTCCGGGTCCGCACCGGCGAGACCGGCGAGTCCGCCGTCTGACCACCTCCCACCCTCGCGGGGCCGACCGGGACACCGGTCGGCCCCGCCCTTTCAGCGTTCCCGGCGGCCGTCGCGGCCGTCGCGGCGCCGGGTGGCCGCCACGACCGCCGCCCCCAGCACCACCCGGCCGGACGCCTCGGCCGCCCGCACCGCCTCCCGGAGCGTCGACCCGCTGGTGGCGATGTCGTCGACCACCACCACCGGCGGGCCGCGCCGCTGGGCGGCCCGCAGGCTGCCCGCCAGGTTGCGGGCGCGCGCCGCGGCGTCCAGCCCCGCCTGGTCGCTCACCGCACGGGCCTGCACGAGCAGGCGCTCGGCCGCGGCGTCCACCCCGGCACGGCGCAGCCGGGCGGCGGCGACCCGGGCGAGCCGCCAGGTCACGTCGTCGCCGCGGGCGCGCACCGTCGCCGGGGCCGACGGCACCGGAACCAGGCGCACGGGGCCGTCGTCGGCCAGGACGCCCGCGGCGGCCCACGCGAGTGCCTCGCCCAGCGGGCCGGCCAGCAGGCGCATCCGGTGTTCCTTGTAGCCGACCAGGCAGGCCCGCCAGGGGCCCGCGTAGTCCGCCGCCGCCACCGCGGGCCGGCCGTGCACGGCCCAACGCACCTCGTCGCGGGCCCGCAACGCCGGCGCGCAGGCTGGGCACAGCCCCCAGCCGGGCGCCCCGCACCCGGGGCAGGACGCCCCGAGCAGCAACTCCCCCGCCGCCGACAGCCACCGCGCACACGCCCCCCACTATGGGCGGGCCGTGTCAGGCCCCGGCCGGCGCCCCCTCGGCGTCCGGCGGCACCCGCGGCCACGGCTCGGAGGTGATCCGCCCGCCGGGCTCCAGCGGCAGCAGCACCCGGAACTGCGCGCCCGCCCCGGGGCGGCCCCACACGTCGAGGGACCCGCCGTGCAGTTCGGCGTTCTCCAGGGCGATGGGCAGGCCGAGGCCCGACCCGCCCACCGTGCGCAGCCGGGACGGGTCGGCCCGCCAGAACCGGGTGAACACCTGGGCCTGCTCGGCCTCCGACAGGCCCACGCCGTGGTCGCGCACAACGAGCGCCACGGCGTCCGGGCCCTGCCGCAGGCGCACCTCGACGGGACGGCCCTCCCCGTGCTCGATCGCGTTCGTCAGCAGGTTCACCAGGATGCGCCGCACCCGGATCTGGTCGACGCGCGCCAGGCAGGACTCCGGCAGGTCGAGGACGATCGTGCTGCCGTAGGTCTGCGCGAGCGGACCCTGGGAGGCCACCTCCTCGGCCACGAGCGGCGCCAGGTCGGTCTCCTCCGCGGCGAGGACGGCCGCGCCGGCGTCCATCCGGGACAGGTCGAGCAGGTCGTTGAGCAGCGACTCGAACCGGTCGACCTCCCGGGACAGCAACTCGGCCGAGCGGGCCGACACGGGCGGGAAGGCGTCCCGGGACTCGTGGATGACGTCGGCCGCCATCCGCACCGTCGTCAGGGGCGTCCGGAGTTCGTGGGCCACGTCGGAGACGAACTGCTGTTGGACGAGCGAGAGCGCCTCCAGGTCCTCGAGGCGTCCCGTCAGTACCTCCGCCATCCCGTTCAACGCCCGGGCCAGGGCCGCGGTGTCCTCCGGGCCCGTCACCGCCATCCGGCTGGTCAGGTCGCCGGCGGCCAGGGCCTCCGCGGTACGGCGCGCCGCCGTCAGCGGCCGGATCACCTGGACCGACAAGATGTACAGGACCACCGCGCTGACCGGCAGGAACAGGCCCATCCGCATCGCCACCGCCTCCCACAGCATGGCGCTCGCCGCCTCCGTCTGGGTCGAGAACCCCGCCGCCTCGATCCGGGAGACGATCTGCTGCACCAGCCACCAGCCGGTCAGCAGCAGCAACCCCGCATGGAGGACGAGCGCGCTCACCACGAACCGGAAGGACAGCGACCGCCGCCAGGCCCGCGCCGGCGCCGTCAAGAGCCCGCCCACGCGGCTCACGGCGCCGACGGCGTCCCCGCCCGGTACCCGACACCCCGCACCGTCACGACGATCTCGGGGTGCTCGGGATCCTTCTCGATCTTCGACCGCAGCCGCTGGACGTGCACGTTGACCAGCCGGGTGTCGCCGGGATGGCGGTAGCCCCACACCTCTTTGAGCAGCAGTTCGCGCGAGAACGCCTGCCGCGGCTTGCGGGCCAGGGCCAACAGCAACTCGAACTCCAGCGGGGTCAGCGAGACCGGCTGGCCGTCGCGGTGCACGGTGTGCGCCTCGACGTCGATGGCGACGTCGCCGATCCGCAGGACGGACGCCTCGTCCTCCGCCCGGCCGACGCGGCGCAGGCGCGTCTTCACGCGGGCCAGCAACTCCTGGGTCTTGAACGGCTTGGCCACGTAGTCGTCGGCGCCGGCCTCGAGCCCCGCGACCACGTCGTGGGTGTCGGACTTCGCGGTCAGCATGACGATGGGGACGTCGGAGAGGGTGCGCAGCTCGCGGCACACGTCGACGCCGTCGCGGCCCGGCAGCATCAGGTCCAACAGGACCAGGTCGGGCTTGAACCGGCGGAACTCGGCGACCGCCTCGTCCCCCCGGCCCACCCAACCCGTCTCGAAGCCGGACGCCTGCAGCACGATCTGCAGCATCTCGGCCAGGGCCGCGTCGTCGTCGACGACCAGGACCCGGCTGCCCGTCAGGGCCTTCATGGAATCAGGCATGCCACCCTCTAGTTGAACTCGGGCGTGGGGGTCCACGCCGACAGCCACCCTAGTTCGCCGCCCTGCCGGCGCAGGACCCGCCGCCACAGCGTGGCGGGCTCCGGGTCGAACACGTCCTCGGAGCGGGTCTCGACCACGTGCCACAGCCCCTGGAGCAGTTCCCCCTGCAACTGCCCAGAGCCCCAGCCCGCGTAGCCGGCGAAGATGCGCAGGTCGCGGTAGGCGCCCGAGGCGATCTCGATGGGGGTGTCCAGGTGCAGCAGGCCGACCCGGCCGAACAGCGGACGCCAGCCCGGCGGCTCCTCGTCGTCGTCGGCGGGCGTGGCCAGGCAGATGGCGCCCTCCGGCGAGACCGGCCCGCCGTCGAACAGCCGGGCGGGGAAGGTGACCAGCTCGGACCAGCCGGGCAGCGCGGAGTCGAGGTTGAAGTCGGAGAGCTTGTTGAGCACCACCCCGAGCGCACCGTCGGCGTCCGCGTCGAGCAGCAGGCAGACCGTCTGGTCGAAGACGCCGTCGGAGACGCCCACGCCCGCCACGAGCATGAGCCCGGGCTCCAGCTTCACGTCCACGCGCCCCCCTTCCACACGTCATCCTGCCACGGCACGCCAGGCACCCTTCACCTCTGTCGGCTCCTGCAACGCAGCGTGAATACAATGTATTCAAGGTCCCACTGCCGCACAGGAGACGCCACGATGACCACGATGACTGTACGCATGAGCGAGCAGGACGCCGAGCTCGTCCGCAAGTTCGCCAAGTTCGAGGGAGTCACCATCTCCGACTTCGTACGGACCGCCATCCTGGAGAAGATCGAGGACTCCTACGACCTTCAGGTGCTGCGGGAAGCGATCGCAACCGACTCCGGCGAGCGCTTCAGAATCGACGAGATCCTCGACGAACTCGACTGATGCGTGTAGCAGCCGCCGTGTATCGCGTGGAACTCACCTCGCGGGCACGCACACAGCTCACGAAGATGGATCGCTTCGACGCCAAGATCCTTGCGACGTGGATCAAGAACAATCTGGACGGATGCGCCGATCCGCGCGCGTTCGGCAAGGGCCTCACCGCGAACCGTTCCGGGGAATGGCGTTACCGCGTGGGTTCCTACAGGATCCTCGCCCTCATCCACGACTCCACCGTCACCATCGAAGTGTTCTCCATCGGCCGCCGAGACGCCATCTATTTGGGCTAGAGCGCCGGTTGAACACCTCCACCGGCTCGGCACCCCTCTCGGCAGCCGTGTCCGACAGGTCCGCCCGGCGGCGCGCGAGACGAGATGAGGGAGGCGTGCATCAGCGGGTGGGGCACGACGACAGGGGGCGCACATCATCCTGCCACCGGACGCAACACGGCCGCCCCGGGGATCCGGGACGGCCGTGCACAGCAAAGGGGTGGAGGTGGCGGGAATCGAACCCGCGTCCTCAAGAGGCGAACCAGGTCTTCTCCGGGCGCAGCTCGGGGCATCGTTCTACTCGGCTCCCACCCTCGTTCCGAGCGCGTGGTGGACAAGCCCAGCTCCAGTGAAGTCCCGCAAGGCCGCTGGAACACCAGCCGTGCGGCAAGCCTTCGAAACGAGGCCAGGGACCGGGCAGAAGGCTAAGCCCGGGCTGACCCTTCGATCACTGATCAGGCAGCGAGAGCGAAGTCAGTGCGCTGAGTGTTGGCACTTATTGGTTTCCGACGATCGTTAACGAGATGTCGCCGGCTCCTCGGCCCGCTTCTCCTGGGACTACCGTCCCAAGTCGAAACCAGTCACCCCCTGTGCAGTTGTCAAACCCGCGTCGCCTGACTCGGCGGGCACACCCCCGGCCGTGCCGGGAACCTCATCATACCCGAACGCCGGCGGGCGCCGGAATGTTCCCGGCCGGGCCGCTCCCCTAGGATGCGGCCTCATGGACAAGCCAGTCATCATCGTCGAGGGCCCCGCGCCCACCGCCCTGCTCCTCGAAGACCTCGAGGTCGGCACCGGACCCGAGGCCGCCCGCGGCAAGCGGGTCGCCGTGCACTACGTGGGCGTCGCGCACAGCGACGGCGCCGAGTTCGACAGCAGCTTCGGCCGGGGCGAACCCCTGGTGTTCAACCTGGGCGCCGGGCAGGTCATCCAGGGCTGGGACGACGGCATCGTGGGCATGAAGGTCGGGGGACGCCGCCGCATCACCATCCCGCCGCACCTGGGCTACGGCGCCCGCGGCGCCGGGGGCGTCATCAAGCCCAACGAGACGCTGATCTTCGTCTGCGACCTCGTCGGCGTCGCGTAACCCCGGGTCACCAGCCGTCGGCGCCCCCGCCGCCGAACCCGCCGCCGGAGAAGTCGCCGCCGCCCCCGCCGAACCCGGTGCCCCCGCCGAAGTCGGTCGTCGAGAACGACGACCCGCTGAGGTCGGGCACTGGGGCGGCCGCGGTGGCCAGCGAGTCGTCCCACACGTGCAGGTTCCACAGCAGCCAGTGCGTGTCCCAGGCGCCGCCGCCGTACCAGTACGTGTCGGGCTGCTGGAGGACCCCCAACTGCACGGCCCGCTCGCAGACCCGCGTCCACCGCTCCGCGAGCCCGAAGAGGATGGCCCAGGGCAGGTAGCGGGTGAAGAGGTCCTCGCCCTCGTTGAACCGCAACTGCTCCGCCTCGGCAGTCGCGATGTAGGTGCGGAACCCCTCGATCTGGTCGGTCCAGGCGCGACCGGTGGCGCTGCGCTGCCCGCGCTTGAGCGCACGGGCCGCCACGAGCCGGGTCACCACCCAGGCGAGGACGATCGGCACCACGAGCCACAGGGCCAGCCCCGTCCACTGCTCGCCCAGGAAGCTGACCGCCAGCCAGGCCAGCAGCAACCCCATGACCAGGCCGGACCGGCGCCCGACCGCGAGCCGCCGGAACCAGCCCTCGTCGGCGGCCGCGCGTTCGGCGTCCGCGTACAACTCGGAGCGGATGCCCTCCATGCTGCCCGCCTCGTTCAGCAGCACCGGTTCGCGGGTGCCGCCGAACAGGCCGTCGTAGAGGAGCGCGCTCGGCCGGTCGGGGGCCGCCGAGCGATCCTGGGGGATCGCCAGCGGCTGGCGCGTGTCGTCAGCCGTGCCGCTGTTGAGTTGGAGGGCCCCCGAGGTGGCCAGGCCCACCAGCGTGGCCGTCAGGTGCTCGATCTTCGACTCGCCCTCGAGCAGGTAGCCCGCGTGCATGAGCGGCAGGCGCGGCGGGGCGAACGAGACGGGGACCTCGCGGATCCGGTTCGGTTCGACGGACGCCGGCGTGCCCGCGGGCGGGAACGTGCCGGGCGGCATGCCGGCGAACCGGTCGTCGCGCGTCCGCGGACGGTAGTAGAAGAAGCCGAGGATCGGCACCAGCGCCGCGCCCGCCAGGCCGCCGACCTGGCCGATGCGGGTCAGCCGGTCGCGCTCGGCGGCCGCGGACTCCACCAGGAGGGGGCCGGCGCCGGGGATGGCGCCCTTGGTCAGCTTCGTCGCCACGGTGAGGACGTGATCCTGGGGCAGGGGCGCCTGGGTGAAGGTGGCCACCCCGCCGGCGACGCCCTTCGATGTGCACGGCGTCCGCTGCCCCGCGGGCGCCGCCCAGCAGTTCACGTCCTGGGCGCCGCCCGGGACGTTGACCGTGATCGTCGCCGACCGGACGTCCCCCATGTCCGACAGGACGTCGAGGTTCACGGAGTCGTAGTCGGCGGCCGCCTGGAGGAGGCCCCGCTGGCGGTAGCTGATGACGTACGTGGCGGTCGGGGCGGTGATCGTCTTGTCGGCGTCCCCGATGCGGATCCGCGTGGCCACGTTGCGGGCGTTGTCCGGCGAGGTGGTCTCGGTCACCTGGAACGCGGTCGAGACGCCGGCGTCCGGCGACGTCACCGTGATGTCGTCGATCGGGTGCAGGGCGTCGAGCGCGGCGTCGCCGACCCACTGCTCGCGCGTGAGCAGGTAGCGGTCGATGCCGTGCCGGCCGGCGCCCACCCCGAACCGGGCCACCACGGTCTCGGTGACGCGGGCCGTGCCGTCGGTCGAGAAGACGTAGTCGATGTCGAAGCGGTCGAACGTGACGGTGTAGGCGGCCTGGGCGGCGGGCGCCGTCCCGAGCAGGACGCCGACGGTCGCCACCAGCGCCGCGGCCAGCGCCGCGACCCGAAGCGCCCAGGCCTTCATCGGAGGGCTCTCCTCTTCGAGCGGACCGCCAGGGCCCGTTGGGCCTCCCGGTCGGCGTCCCGTTTGGCGATGGTCTGCCGCTTGTCCCAGTCGCGCTTGCCGGTCGCGATGGCGATCTCGACCTTCGCGTAGCCGTCCGAGAAGTAGACCGACAGCGGCACGATCGTGCGCCCCGACCCCTCCGTGGCCCGGAACAGCTTCTCGATCTCTTTGCCGTGCAGCAACAGCTTGCGGTTGCGCTTGGGGGCGTGATTGGTCCAGGTGCCGAAGCGGTACTCGGGGATGTTGACGTTGCGCAGCCAGACCTCGCCGTCGTCCACGGTGGCGAACCCGTCCGTCAGCGAACAGCGCCCCCCGCGCAGCGACTTCACCTCGGTGCCGGTCAGGACCAGCCCGGCCTCGAACCGTTCGCCGATCTCGTAATCGTGGCGCGCCTTCTTGTTCTGCGCGACGAGGACACGTCCGGTGGGTCGCGGCATGATCGGGTTCCCTTCGGCGAGCGGTCGGGCCCTCAATCTACCAAGGCCGCCAACTCCCCCCGCCGAACCCGTCGGCCGCTACGGGATGTATCGCAGCGGGTTGACCGGCGAGCCGTCGTGGCGCACCTCGAAGTGCAGATGGCAGGTGGTCGACAGCCCCGTGCTGCCCACGTAGCCGATCACCTGGCCGCGAGAGACGCGTTCGCCCTCGTCCACGACGATGCGGGTCTGGTGGGCGTACCCGGTGGTCACGTAGACGCCGTCGATCGTGCCGTGCCCGATCAGGGTGAAGTTGCCGTAGCCGCCGTCGGGGCCGGTCTGGAGCACGGTGCCGGAGCGGGCGGCGTAGATCGGGGTGCTGCACGCCGCCCCGAAGTCGGTGCCCTCATGCATCAGCCAGACGTGCAGGATCGGGTGGAACCGCATGCCGAACGGGGAGCCGGGCTCGCGGTCGATGGGCCGCACGAAGCCCGCGGACGAGACCGTCTCGTGGGGGGCGAGTTCGGACGCCTCGGCCTCGGCCCGCGCGGCGGCCGCCTGGGCGGCCGCCCGGTCCTGCGCGGCCCGGTCGTCGGCGGCCCGGCGGGCGGCGGCCGCCTTCTCGAGTTCTTTCTGGCGCGCCACCTCGGCCTTGACGCGGGCCTCGCGGTCCTTCGCCTCTGCGAGCGTGCGGTCCAGTTCCGCGCGGGACGCCGCGAGTTCGCCCTGGGCCTCGTCGAGGCTGCGCCGGGCGGCCGACTGGTCGGAGCGGGCCGCGCCCAGCTTCACCTCGTCCGAGGCCAGTTGCGCCTGAGCCGCCCGCAGCGCGGCGGCGTGCTCGGCGACCAGGACCGCCACCCGGGACTCCTCCTCGGCCGCCCGCCGGGTGAGCGCGGCCACGACGTCGACCTGGGCGGCGGCGGCCGCCTTGTCGGCGGCGATCCCCGCCTCGATCCGGGCCTGTTCGTCGCGGGCCGCCCGCAGACTCAGCAGGAGGGCGTCCAGCTTCACCTTCTCGGCGGCCTGGGTGTCGAACACGGTCTCCTGCCACTGGAGGCGTTGGGAGAGTTCCTGCGGGGAGGTGGCCCCGACGACGACGGCGATGCCCTCCAGGGGGGTCTGCTGCTGCCAGGCCTCGCGGGCTGCCGCCCCGATGAGCCGGCGCTGGTCGTCGACCTGCTGCTGCCCCGCGACGACGTCGCGGCGGGCTCGCGCCAGTCGCTCCTGGGCGTCCGCGAGGTCGGCGCCGAGCTTGGCGTCGAAGTCACGGGCGGCCTGGAGATCCTGCCGGGTCTCGAACAGGGTGTGCTGCGCGGCGGCCAGGTCGCGTTCCGCGTCGTCCAGGACGGCGTCCGCGCTGCGGACCTGCTGGGCGGACCCCTCGACCTGTCCCTGCGCGGCCCCGACCTGGCGCTCCGACGCTGCGGCCCGCGCCTGCGCGGCGGCCTCCTGGGCGGCCGCGGCGTCGGCCCGTGCCCGGGCGTCCGCCGCCTGCTGGGCGGCCGCCGCGGCGCTCTCGCGCAGCGACGACAGGTCCTCGGCGTCCGCCGGGACGGCCAGGCCGCCGGCGGTCAGCGCGAGCAGCCCGGCGGCCACGCCGAGGCGCAGCCCGCGCGTGCGGGACGTGATGCGGGGGGAAGGGGCCTCATCCACGTCGGAATCCTCCGTCAAGTTTGTGCGGCCCACGGCCGCGTCGGCGTCACACGCGCAGGTAGCGGCGGGTAGCGATCAACGTTGGAATCGTAGAGAGGACGACGGCCACTCCCACGACAGCGAGCGCGGTGAGTCCGATGTTTTCCCAGCCGATCCAGCGCACGGTCTGGATCGCGGGCTCGGCCCGCCCGATGATGACGAACTGTTGCAGGCCCGCGAGGGTCAGGCAGGCGAGCACGGCGCCGCCGAGGGCGGCCACCAGCGACTCGATCAGGAACGGCAGGATGATGAACCAGTTGCTGGCGCCCACAAGTCGCATGATGCCCAATTCGCGCCGCCGTGAAAAGGCCGCCATGCGGATCGTGTTGCCGATCTGCAGCGCGGCCGCCAGGAGCAGCAGCAGCGACGCGCCCACCGTGGCCATCTGGGCCAGGTTGAGCCAGTCGAACAACGGCTGCAGGATGCCGCGCAGATCCTGCACCTTCTGCACCCCGGGCAGGCCCTTGGCCGCCGAGACGACGCCCTGGTACTCCTCCGGGTTCTTCAGCTTGACCCGGAAGTTGTCCTGCATGTCCGCGGCCGACATCGAGCCGAGGATCGCCGAGTCGCGATAGGCCTGCTGGAACTGGACGAACACCTCGTCCTTCGTCTCGTAGGTGACGGACGCGACCTCCGGGTTGCTCTCCAGCGTCCGGCGGATGACATCCTTCTGGGCCTGGGTGGCGTCCTGGCCCGGGTCGCAGTTGGGGCCCTGGGCGGCGGCGGTGCAGAGGAACACCGTGACTTCGACCTTGTCGTACCAGCGGCCCTTGATCAGGTCGACCTGCTGGGCCGACAGCAACCCCACCCCGAACAGCGACAGCGACACCCACATGGTGACGATCACCGCGATCGTCATCGTGACGTTGCGCCTCAGGCCCGACAGGGCCTCGGTCAGCGTGTGCCGCACGGCACTCCCCTTCCGATCAGGCGGACGCCGTGGGCGTCCGGCTTCGCGTGGAACTGGTCAGTAGCCATAGACGCCCTTGCTCTGGTCGCGGACGAGCCGGCCGTCGCTCAACTCGACGACCCGCTTGCGCATCTGGTCGACGATCGTCGAGTCGTGGGTCGCCATGATGACGGTGGTGCCGGTCTTGTTGATCCGGTCGAGCAGCTTCATGATGCCGACCGACGTGGTCGGGTCGAGGTTGCCGGTCGGCTCGTCGGCGATGAGGATCGGGGGCCGGTTCACGAACGCGCGGGCCAGCGCGACCCGCTGCTGCTCGCCGCCGGACAACTCGTCGGTGAGGCGTCCCGTCTTGTCGGCGAGGCCGACCAACTCGAGGGTCTCGGGCACGATCTGGCGGATCTCCCGGGCCGGCTTGCCGATGACCTGCAACGCGAACGCGACGTTCTCGTAGACGGTCTTGCCGGGGAGCAGGCGGAAGTCCTGGAAGACCGTGCCCACCTGGCGGCGCAACCGCGGGATGCGCCACGCCGGCAGCCGGTTGAGGTCGTGGCCCGCCACGTAGATCGAGCCGGACGTCGGCTTGTACTCGCGCAGGATCAGCCGCAGGAAGGTCGACTTGCCGGAGCCCGACGAGCCGACCAGGAAGACGAACTCGCCCTTGTCGATGTCGATGCTGACCTCGGCCAGGGCCGGACGCGTCTGTCCGGCGTAGATCTTGGTGACGTTGTCGAATGTGATCACGGTGTTCCCTGCCTCCGTGGCCGTTTCCCTGAGAAACCCTCAGGAACTAGTCGATTGTGTCAGACGCGGCGGCGATCGCCGCCGGCCCGGTCAGGCGGACGCCGCCTCGGTCTGCTTGCGCCAGCGGATGCCGGCGTCCAGGAAGCCGTCGATGTCGCCGTCGAAGACCGCGTCGGGGTTGCCGACCTCGTGCTCGGTCCGCAGGTCCTTCACCATCTGGTAGGGGTTCAGGACGTAGGAGCGCATCTGGTCGCCCCAGGATGCCTTGATGTCGCCGGCCAGTTCTTTCTTGCGGGCGTCCTCCTCCTGCTTCTTGAGCAGCAGCAGCCGCGACTGCAGGACGCGCAGGGCGGCGGCCCGGTTCTGGATCTGGGACTTCTCGTCCTGCATCGAGACGACGAGGCCGCTCGGCAGGTGCGTGATCCGGACGGCGGAGTCGGTCGTGTTGACGGACTGCCCGCCGGGACCCGAACTGCGGAACACGTCGACGCGGATGTCGGCCTCGGGGATGTCGATGTGGTCGGTCTCCTCGATCAAGGGGATCACCTCGACGGCCGCGAACGACGTCTGGCGGCGTCCCTGGTTGTCGAACGGGCTGATGCGGACGAGGCGGTGGGTGCCGCCCTCGACCGAGAGGGTGCCGTAGGCGAACGGGGCGTTCACCTCGAACGTCACCGACTTGAGGCCGGCCTCCTCGGCGTACGACGTGTCGAGCACCTTCACCGGGTGGCCGTGCCGCTCGGCCCAGCGCAGGTACATGCGGAGCAGCATCTCGGCGAAGTCGGCGGCGTCGACGCCGCCGGCACCCGACCGGATGGTCACGACCGCGTCCCGCTCGTCGTACTCGCCGCTGAGCAGGGTGCGCACCTCCAGCACGGTGATCTCGTCGTGCAGGGCGGCGGCGTCGCGATGGGCCTCGGCGAGGGTGGCGGCGTCGTCCTCCTCCTGGGCCAGGTCGACCAGGACGTCGAGGTCGTCGAGCCGGGACCGGAGTTTGCTCACCTTGTCGACCTCGGCGTTCAGCCGGGACAGCCGCGAGGTGACCCGCTGGGCGTTGGCCTGGTCGTCCCACAGGTCGGGGGCGGCCACCTGCTCCCCCAGGTCGGCGATCTCGGCGCGCAGCTTCGGCAGGTCGAGCACCGCCTCGATCGAGGAGAGGGTGCGATCGAGCGTCTCGATCTGGGTGCGGATGTCGTCGGCTGCCACGGGCGTGGAGTCTACCCCGGGCCGGCCCCGACCTCCTCAGCGGCTCTGGGCCACCGCGCAGTCGTTCGCCGTCAGCGTGGGCGCCGCCCCTTCGGCGACGACGATGCCGTAGGGCACCGAGCGGCACACGCTGTGGCCGATGGCCCCGGTCGCGGAGCCCGCCACGATGATGGCCGCCCGTTCGGCGCCGGTGACCCGGACCCGCTCCAGGGTCGCGGCGGAGGTTCCCTCCACCTGGACGCCCACGGTGCCGCCGGTGATGGCGACGTCGATCAGGGTCGGGCGGGCGGTGCCGGTGACGCCGACGCCCACCTGGTTCCCGTCCAGGGTGGACGTGGCCACCGAGCCGCCCGAGGCGTCCAGGAAACACACCCCGCAGGCGCCGTTGGCGGTGAACGTCGAGGAGACCACGCTGACGACGTGGCCGCCGGTGACCCCGATGCCGGCCCAGGCGTTGTCGGCGAACTCGGAGTCGGTGACCTCCAGGGTCGTGCGGCGGCCGGGGGGTGCGTCGCCGGTCGCCGACAGCAGGACGCCGGCGCCGCCCGCCCCCCCGGCCTCGCCCGTGCGCGCCCCCCGGATGCCGACGCGGGTGAGCACCAGGGCGGCGTCCGAGCCGGCCACCACGCCGGAGGTCCCTGCGGTCCCGGACAGGTGGAGGTCGAGGTCGCGCAGTTCGACACGGGCGGCGGCCAGGTCGAGGACGGCGGCGTCCGCGGCGGTCGATCGGACGACCGTGCGGCCCCGGCCGGCACCCCGAAGGGTCACGGCGTCCAGGGCCACGAGCGGGACGGCGACCTCGAAGGTGCCCTCGGCCAGGTCGACGGTGGCGCCGGCGGGGGCGGCGGCGACGGCCTTCGCCAGGTCGTCCCCGGGACGCAGCGGGCCCGGGGTGGCCTCCGGCTGGGCCACCAGCGTGGCGGTCAGCCGGGCCAGCACCGCGGCGGCCACCGGTCCGGACGCCTCGACCGCCGCCAGCCCGCGGGACAGGCGGGCGTCCAGCACGGACGCCGGACAGCCCAGACGCTGCACCTCCTGCCGGGCCGCGGAGACCACGCCGGCGAGATCCGCGGGGGCGGCACCGGGGGTGGGGGCGGTGCTGGGACCCGGCGGAGGGCTGGGATCGGGCTGGGTGGCGGGGGTGGGCGGCGTGGTGAAGGTGGGCGGCGTGGCGCTCGGCGAGGCCGACGACGCGGGGGTCAGGAACGCGCCGTCGTACGCGGCGACCGTCCGGGCCACGGCGGCCACCACGGTGTCGGCGACCGCCTCACACGCCACCACGGGATCGACAGAAGCCGAGGGCGACACCGTCGGGGTGGGGGCGGAGCAAGCGCTCAGCGCACCGGCGAGCAGCGCGGCGACGAGGAGGCGGCCCGGCCGGGGAATCACGCGGTCAGAGTAGCCGGGACGCCTCAGGTTGGCGACGATTCCCCGGCCCGGGGGCCGGGCGTCCGTCGCCAACCTGAGGCGTCCTGCCCGCTGGGTCCGAGAGGACTACCCGGCCGCCCCCACCACCACCCGCTCGACGGAGTCCACGAAGCCACCGGTGAGGCGGCGTCCGATGCCTTCGAACCGTTCCGGGTTGCCGGTGGTCAGGAACCGCCGGGACGCCGCCCGCGCCTCGTCGTGGACCAGGTTCAGATCGGCGAGGGTGTGGTAGACGTCCTTGGCGCACTCCTCGGCCGACGAGACGAGGGTGACCTCGTCGCCGATCACGTATTGGATGATGCCGGACAGCAGCGGGTAGTGCGTGCACCCCAGGATCAAGGTGTCGATGCCGGCGTCCTGCAGGTAGTTGAGGTAGCCCTGCGCCACGCGCAGCAACTCGGGCCCGCCGGTCACGCCCCGCTCGACGTACTGCACGAACAGCGGGCACGCCTGGGTGAACAGTTTCACCCCGGGCACCGCCGCGACGGCGTCGTCGTAGCTGCGCGACGTGGCGGTCGCCTCGGTGCAGATGACGCCGATCCGCCCCGTCTTGCTCACCTTCACCGCGCGGCGGGCCGCCGGCAGGATGACCTCGATCACCGGCACGTCGTAGCGCTCGCGGGCGTCCCGCAGCACCGCGGAGGACGCCGAGTTGCACGCGATGACCAGGGCCTTCACCCCGGACTCGTTCAGGTGGTCGAGGCATTCCAGCGCGTACTCGCGGACCTCCGGGATCGTCTTCTCGCCGTAGGGGGCCCGAGCGGTGTCGCCCAGGTAGACGATGTCCTCGTTCGGCAGTTGGTCCCACACGGCCCGGGCGACGGTCAGGCCGCCGAAGCCCGAATCGAAGATGCCGATGGGGCGGTCGATCGTTGCGGTCACGGGGGCCGAGTCTACGGCGTCGGCCGCCGCCGCACCGTGAGCACGATCAGCCCCGGGCCGCCGTGGGCCGGGTCGCACCCCGCCGAACCCGCCGGCCCCTCCGCACCCGCCGAACCCGCCGAACCCGGCCCCGCGGCACCCGGCCCCGCCGGACACGCCGCGCAGCCCCCCGCGGGGCAGCCCGACGACAGCCGACGGGACTCGAGGCGTCCGAGTCGCACCAGATGATCGACGGACGCCGCGACGACGTCCCTGCCCAGGCCGGTCGCCCGCTCCACCTCGGCGAGCGAGCCCGCGCCCCCCTCGATCGCCGCCAGCACGCGCCGCAGGGGCCCGGCGGTCACGGCCGCCGTCCCGGGGTCCGGGCCGCCATCACAGCCACCGTCCGACCTGGAACACCAGCACCGCCGCCACCCACGCCACGGTGAGGTTGAGCAGCAGGCCCGCGGCCGTCCAGCGCCACCCGATCTCGCGGCGCTGCGCCGCCATCGTCGCCACGCAGGGCGTGTACGCGACCAGGAACACCAGGAAGGCCAGCACCGCCGCGAGCGTGTGCCCGCCGGACGCCTGCGCGAACGTCTCCGTGAGGCTGCGGGCCAGGTCGCCGTCGCCCGTGCCGGCGTACGTCTGCGCCCACGAGGTGATGACCGTCTCTTTCGCGACGAACCCGACGGCCAGGGCCGCCACCACCTGCCACGCGCCGAACCCCGCCGGCGCGAACAGGGGCGCGACGACGCGGGCCGCCGCCCCGTAGACCGAGTCGGCCACGTCGACCTGCGCGAAGGTGCCGGCCCCCGCCGGGATCGACTGCAGCACCCACACCACGCTCACCGCCACCACGATGACGCCGCCCACGGTCTTGAGGAAGTCGGCGAGCCGCACCCACGTCGCCCCCAGCGTGAGCCGCACCGTGGGCCGCTGGTAGGGCGGCAGGTCGAGCAGCATCGGTTCGTCGCCCATCGCCCGCCACAGCGTGTTGCGCAGCAGCAGGCCGACGACCACCACGAACACGATCGACACCACGTACAGGCCGAACACCACCGTGCCGGCCCGCGCCCCGAAGAAGGTGGTGGCCACCATCACGTACACGGTGAGCCGGCCACTGCACGACGTGAACGGCACCAGCAGCGCCGTCAGCACGCGCTGGCGGGCGTCGGTGAGCATCCGGGTCGCGCTGATCGCGGGCACGTTGCAGCCGAAACCCACCACGAGCGGCAGGAACGCCTTGCCCGGCAACCCGATCGTCCGCATGAGCCGGTCGGTGACGATCGCCGCCCGCGCCATGTAGCCCGAGTCCTCGAGCACGGCCAGCAGCGCGAACATGATCGCCATCAGGGGCACGAACGTGAGCAGCATGCCGACGCCCGCCACGATGCCGTCCACCACGAGCCCCTCCACCCAGCCGCCGCCCAGCCGGACGGCGGCCAGACCGCCGCGGACGGCGTCCGTCACCGGGCCCGACACCCACTCGCCCAGGGCCTGCTGGAGCGGGGCCGCGATCGAGGTGGTGGCCTGGAACACGAGCCACATGAGCGCCAGGAACACCAACGGCCCGCCGACCGGATGGGTGGCGACCCGGTCGATCCGGTCGCTGAGGTCGGCGGCGTGCTCGTGGGTCAGGTCCATGCCGGCGCGCACCGCGGCGTCCACGCGCTCGAACCGCTCGTCCTCGCGGTCGAGTTCGTCGGCGTCCTCGCCGAGGTGCGCGCGGGCGTCCGGCACGGGGGCGGCGAGCGCCGCGCGCACGGCGGACGCCAGCGCGTCCAGACCGGTGCGGCGCCGCGGATCCACCACGACGACCGGGCAGCCCAGGGCCGCGCCGAGGGCGTCCGGATCGACGACGACGTTGCGGTGCACCGCCACGTCGACCTTGGTCAGCACGACGAGACAACGCAGCGGCACTTCGCGCAGTTGCACCGGCAGGTAGAGCGACCGGGTGAGTTGGGCGGCGTCCACCAGGACGAGCACGAGGTCGGGACGCCGCTCCGCCTCGACGAGCACCTCGCGGCTGAAGCGCTCGTCCACGGTGAGCGGGTCCAGGCTGTAGGCGCCCGGCAGGTCCACCAGGTCGACGCCGAGCGCCCCCCAGGTGCCGTGCGCCACGTCGACCGACGTGCCCGGCCAGTTGCCGGTCGCGGACGCCTCGCCCGACAGGGCGTTGAACAGCGTCGACTTGCCCGAGTTCGGGGAGCCGGCCACCGCCACCAGGGGCCGCTCGGGCGGGGCCGCGCGCGGGCGACCGCGCGTCTTCGACGCCTGGGACTTCTCCGCGTTGCAGCCCGACAGCGTCACTTCGCCGGACGGACCCGCAGCCGCGCCAGCAGGGCCTGACCCAGCGCGACGCGCGCGCCCTCGACGGACACGACGCGCGCCCCGCCCGCCAGGCGCTGGATCAGGCGCAGCCGCGCCCCGGGGCGCAGGCCCAGGCGCAGGAGGCGCCGCGCGGCGACGGCGTCGAGATCGGTGTCGACCAGCACCAACGGCTCGTTGAGCGGGGCGTGGTTGAGCGTCATGAGGTAAGGCTATCCTCACCGCTTCGCCGCCGCAGCCGATCAGGTCTCGTCCGTCCAGCCCAGTTCGTCCCACGCCCAGCGCGGGAGGAGGCGGTCGATCCGGTCGAGGACATAGGTGGGCCGCTCGGACGCCGCGAGCCGGCGGACGTCCTCCGGCCCGGCCTCGCCGGTCAGCACCAGCGCCGACCGCATGCCGGCGTCCACGGCCATCCGGACGTCGGTCTGCAGCCGGTCGCCGACCATGATCGAGTGCTCGACCCGGGCGTCCAGGCCGGCCATCGCCTCGCGCAGCATGAGCGGGCTCGGCTTGCCGAGGCTCACCGCGCACCTGGTGTTGGTGGCGGCCTCGATCGCCGCGGTCATGGCCGCGCAGTCGGGCTCGCCGCGTCCGCCGGGGAAGGGGCAGAACCGGTCGGGGTTGGTCTGGATCAGGAACGCCCGCCTGTGGAACCAGATCGCGTCGAAGGCGATCTGCAACTTGCGGTAGTCGAAGCCGCGGTCGTAGGAGGCGATGACGATGTCGATCTCGGCGGGATCCTCGCTCATCCTGATCCCTCGGGCGGCCAGGGCGCGCTTGAGCGGCTCCTCCGAGATCGGGAAAACGACGGCGTCCGGGTGGTGTTCGACGAGCCAGCGGGTGGTCGTCACGACCGTGTTGGCGATGTCCTCGACCGGCGTCGGCAGCCCCAGCGCGGCGAGCTTCTCGGAGTACTGCTCGGGCTCCTTCGTCGGGTTGTTCGACAGGAACCGCACGGGAATCTCCCGGCGGCGCAGCTCGTGGATCATCCGCGCCGCCCCGGGCAGCAGGTGGTCGCCCAGATAGATGGTGCCGTCCAGGTCGAAGAAGTAGGCGTCGTAGAACTCCGTGGGCGCCACCACGATGCCGGACGCCGTCACGCCGTCGCTCCTGCGCCGAGGCCGAACGCCCGGTGGATCAGGGTGATGGGGTGCACGGTCCGCACGCCGGTGGACTTCTCGATCTGCCACCGGCAGGTCTCGGTGTCGCAGGCCGCCAGGTGGTCGTTGGTGGCGATCACCAGGTCGAACAGCGGCCGGCCGACGGCCTGGGCGATCTCGTACTTCTCCTTCTTCAGCCCGTAGGTGCCCGCGATGCCGCAGCAGGTCGCGTTCGAGTCGACGACCGTCAGCCCGGGGATCAGCCGCAGCAGGTCGGCCGCGGGCGTCCCCATGCCCTGGCTCTTGAGCTGGCAGGGCGCGTGGTAGGGCAGGGTCTCCTCGATGCGTCCGAACTGCTCGACCGGCAGCTCCCCGGCGTCGTGCAGCTCCAGCAGGAACTCGGAGATCTCGCGGATCCGCGACCCCACGTCGGCCAGTTCGAGGTCCTCGACGCCGAGGATCTCGTGGGCCTCGTGCTTGAGCATCCCCGTGCACGAGCCGGAGGTCGACACGATGGTCAGGTCGCTGCCGGCCGAGCGCAGCTGGGCGACGAGCTTGCGCACGGACGCCGTCGCCGACCCGAACAGCCCGTTGCTCTGCTCGGCCAGCCCGCAGCAGCCCTGCTTGGGGACGATCACCTCGTAGCCCAGGTGCTCCAGCACCTCGATCGCCTGCTTGGACGCCTCCACCTCGAAGTAGCCGCCCGCGCAGCCGTGGAAGTAGACCAGCGGTCCGCGCGTGGGCGCCTTCGTCGGCGCCGGACGCCGTTTCAGCCAGCCCTGGATCGTCTCCCCCGCCGCCACCGGCATCGGGGCGTCCCGGTGGATCCCGACGACCTTCTCCATCACCACGCGCGCCGGCTTGAAGCCGAGCACCGCGTTCGCCACCGGCGCCACCGGCGTCATCGCGGCGCCCATGATCGTGGTGCGCGAGATGAGCTGGTCGCGGAGCGGCATGCCGGCCTGGGCCTTCATCGCCGCCCGCGCCATCGAGTTCAGCTCGGCGATCTGGACTCCCTGGGGGCAGGCCAGCGTGCACGCCCCGCAGCTGGAGCAGTAGTCGACGGCTTGGTCGACCGATTCGCCGTGACGGAACCGCTCGCCCTGCGGGCCGACGAACTTCGGCCCCGGGAACAGCGGCGTCACCGCCGACACCGGGCACACGGTCTCGCAGATCGTGCACTTGACGCAGTGGTCGAGCGTCGCCCGCGCCAGCGCGTTGTGGAACCGCTCGACGGCCGCCGGCGAGGTGCCCGTCGCGTCCTTGACGCCGTCACTCACCTTCTGCCTCAGCCGGCGCACCACGCCGGTGACGGGGGTCTGGTCCAGCTTCTTGCTCACCGTGCCTCCTGCAGGATCGACTCGGCGGCCCGGACGCCGCTGGCGGCGGCGATGCCCTCGCCCGACAACTCGCGCCACCGGGACGCCCCGGCGAGGACGCCGCCGGCCGCGTAGAGGTTGGGGTGGACCACCGCACCCGCGGCGTCCACGACGCGCATCGCGTCGTCGACGGCGACACCGACCCGGAACAGCGCCTGGTCGGTGCCCCAGAAGTCGGCGCTGATCAGGCCCTTCGCGTCGCTGCAGGTCAGCGGCAGCCCCAGCGCGGTCTCGGTGATGCGGCCGTAGGAGTCGACCGCGAGCGCGCCGCTCTCGAACCCGCCGGGAGCGAAGACGAACGCCAGGGCCCGCAACGCGACGCGGCGTCCGGTCTCGCCCACGGCGAGCGAGGAGACCCCCGCGGCGTCGCTGACGAGGCCCACGACCGGCGACCCGTTGATGAAGCGGACACCCGCGTCCCGGGCCGCGGCGGACAGTGCCCGGAACAGCCGCATCCCGGGCACGCCCGGGGGCGGCAGCGGGACCTCGGCGATCGGCTGGCCGATCAGGCGCTGCAGGTGCCTGAAGGCGTCGGGGTCGTCCAGGCCGAGGACGGCGGGCAGCAGGACGGTCTCGCCGTCGCGCACGACGCCGGCGACCGCGCGGGCGAACCGCTCGCGGAAGGCCGGATCGTCCAGGGCGCGGGCGTGGTTGAGCCCGGTGGTGTCGTGCTCGCCGGCGCGGACCTCGACGTCGATCCAGGCGTGGCGGGCCTCGAGGACGCCCCCGCCCGGGGGCACCGTGCGAGCAAGGTTCGCGGCCACCAGCGAGGCCTGGAAGTCCTTCAGGCGACGCAACCCGACGACGACGAACCTCTTGCCGTCGATCACCTGCCCCGCGACCATGCTCGGCTGCGCGACCGCCGTCGGCCGGACGGCCCCGACCGCGGTCGGCAGCTGCAGGTTCGTCCCGTCGCCGGGCGCGAGCAGGGCCGGCCCGACCACCTCGGTCACGAAGTCGACGCCCACGCGGACGGCGTCCGCGCCCAGGAGTGCGTACGGATGGCCGGGTTCAGCGGCGGCGAAGGCCGGCAGCGAGTCGTAGGGACGCGTCACCCGCTGGGGCGCGTACCCCAGCACGTCGAGGCTGCCCTGCGAGAGCTGCAGCCCGCCGACGCCCCTGGTGACCAGGGTCACGGACGCCCCCGCCCGCGCCAGGCGCAGCGCGGCGGCCAAGCCGGCGAGCCCGGCGCCGACGACGATCGCGTCCCGGGCCGCATTCGGAAGCGGGGTCATCGGACGACCTCCTCGGCCGGCTGCGGCAGGTGCTCGAGGTCGAGCGTCCCGGCGTAGATCCACTGGGCGAGTGCGGTCTGCCGCACCTGGTCGCCGTACAGGATGGGCCACAGCCCGATCCAGCGGTTCTTCAGGAACAGCCGCAGCAGTCCGGTCGCCCGCTCGGCGTCGATGACGCCCTCGTCGTGCGCGATGCCCGCCGCCCGCGACGTGCAGAACGCCCCTTGACAAGGCCCCATGCCGAGGCGCAACTGTCGGCGCAGGTCGTCGAGGGTGCCCTCGGACTCCCCGGCGAGCTGGTCGGTGAACATCCGCCGGTTGACCAGCTCGCACTCGCAGACGATCTGGTCGTCGAGGCGGTCGGCCTCGCGGTCGGCGAGGCGGTGGGTGACGACATAGTGGTGCGACCCGTCGTCGTAGGGGATCTCCTCGGACGCCGTCCGGCACCCGCGCGTCTCGCCGAGTTGCTTGCACATCGCGTCCACGATGTGCTCGGCCATCAGCCGGTACGTCGTGAGCTTCCCGCCGCCGATCGTCAGCAGCCCGCGGACGCCGTCGCGTTCGAGGTGGTCGACGATCGCCATGCCGCGGCTCATGTGCCGGGTGTCGCGGACGGAGACGCGGTCGTCCTTGATCAGCGGACGCGAGCCCGCCCACGCGTGGACGGCCCGCGCCTGACGGAAGCCGGGGATGAGCTGCTCGCCGGCGTCCAGCATCTGCTGCACCTCGTCGGCGGGGATCGGGAGGTGGTCGGGGTCGGTCTCGTGGGAGTCGGTCGTGCCGATGATCGAGACGGTGTGCACCGGCACCAGGATGTCGCCGTCGGCCGGGTAACTCAGCCGGTTGACCACGCTGTTCATCAGCCGGTGGTTCATCGCGATCATGATGCCGCGGCCCAGGACGACCGGCACCGGACGCAGCCCGGTCAGCTGCGTGACCTGGCCCGCCCAGGGGCCAGCGCAGTTGAGGACGAACGAGCAGTCGATGACGACCTCCTCGTCGCGGCGCTCGTCTCGGCAACGCACCGCGGTGACCCGCTCGCCGTCGGTGTCGATCTTCGTGACCTCGTGGTAGGTGAGCACCTGGGCGCCGTAGTGCCGGGCCGAGTTCACCGCCCCCCAGACCAGCTGCCAGCCGTCGACCGAGCCGTCCTCGACCTGGATCGCGCGGAAGATGCCCGGGTTCAGCCGGGGCTCGCGCCGCAGCGCCTCGGCGACTGGAATGTCGGACGCCGGGACACCGGTCGCGGCCGCGCCGGCGAGGAACCGGTCGCCGTAGTCGGGATCGTCGCCGGGGACGGCGACGAAGAGCCCGCCGGTCCGCTCGATCGCGGGGGCCTGGATGCGGGAGAGGATGGCGTTCTCGGAGGCGCATTCGGTGGCCGAGCCCGGGTCGCTGACCACATACCGGCCGCCCGAGTGCAACAGGCCGTGGAAGCGTCCGGTGGTGCCCTGGGCGAGGTCGGACCGGTCCACCAGGACGGCCGAGAACCCGCGCATCGCGGCGTCGCGCACGACGCCCGCGCCGGTCGATCCGCCGCCGATGACGACGACGTCAGCGGTCAGTCTCCTCACCTGCGCACCCACCCTTCGTTGGCTGGCGGCCCGCGACGCCGCCCGGTCGAAACGCTAGGCGAGGCGTCCGACCATGGCCATGCCACTAGGGTCGATCGCCCATGAGTGCACATCGGGCCACCCGATGTGCACGAACGTGCACGATGGACGTGCAGCCGGTCAGAGCCGGTCCGCCACCGCCCGCGCCGTGACGTCGTCGCAGACCAGGGTGCCGCAGCCGGCCCGCAGGGCCCCCACCAGCACCGGCGCTCGCAGCGGGTCGGCCACGACGCAGAGCCGGCGCGGGACGCGGGCCAGGTCGGGCGGCAGCAGTCCGGTCGAGCGGCGGTTGACCTCGACGTCGGCGTACGAGCCGTCCTCGCGGAGCAGGACCGGGCACACGTCGCCCACGACGCCGGCGGCGTCCAGTTCGGCGACCTCGCGCTCGTCGAGGAAGCCGGCCGTGTAGACGTGCGACGGGATCGACGCGCGGAGCGAGCCGACACCGAAGACCGCGACGTCGAGCCGGGCGCGCAGGCCGAGGACGTAACGCACCGACCGCTCGCGCCACATCGCGTCGCGGGTCTCGGCGAAGTCGAAGAAGGCGGGCACCGGGAACTGGACGACCCGCGCGTCGAACGCCTCCCCCAGCGTCTGCAGCAGGACGCCGACGTGCGGGGAGTCCGGGTCGCGGGGGTTCGCGCTGCCCATCAGCGGCACGAGCGTGGCCCCCACCAGCGGGCGCGCCTCGACGTGGTGAGCGATCTCGGTGAGCGTCACACCCCAGCCGACGCCGATCGTCGCGTGATCGGCCACCGCGTCGGCGAGAACGGCCGCCGCGTGCCGAGCCACCCGCGACAGCCGCGCCGCCGGCCGCGCGGACGCCCGACCGCGACCAGGTGCACAGCGATCCCGAACGGCTCGGCCAGGGCGCGGGCCAGCTCCGACTGCGCTCCCTGCCGCGGGGCGACGCTAATCCGGACGATGCCGCGGGGTTCCTGATCAAGGACAGCGAGCCCACCGAGTTGCTGCGCGCGATCCACGCGACGGCGTCCGGGGAGGCGCTGCTGTCGCCGACCGTGACGAGGACGGTGATCGCGTCCTCGCCGGCCGGGCCGTCCGGGGGCCGCGTCCACCCGAAGCTCGCCGAACTGACCGAGCGCGAACGCGAGGTGCTGACGCTGGTCGGCCAGGGACTCAACAACTCCGAGATCGCCCAACGGCTGTGGATCTCGCCGGCGACCGCGCGCACGCATGTCTCGCACATCATGGTCAAGCTGGACGCCCGCGACCGGGCCCAACTCGTGGTGATCGCCTACCAGGCGGGGCTCGTCTGAGCTGAGTACCCGTTGTCGGTACTTAAGTAAGATGCGCCCGGCCGAGGCCGAGGAGTAGGGGCCCTACCCCCGGTTCGTGGACACGGGGTTGATTACGCAGCGGTTGGCAGCGTAGCGGTATAGCGGGTCTCGAAGGCGATCGGGGACTGGTAGCGGCACCAGGAGTGGCGTCGCTTGGTGTTGTAGCGGGTCAGCCACTTGAAGAGTTGCCGGCGGCAGGTGAGCTCGTCGGGCCAGCAGGCGGCGTCTTGGAGGACCTCACGCTTCAGGGTGGCGTTGAACGACTCGGCGAGCGCGTTGTCGGCCGAGGTGCCGACGGCCCCCATGGACTGGGTCACCCCCAGGCGCTTGCACAGCAGGGCGTAGTCCTTCGAGGTGTAGACCGAGCCGTGGTCGCTGTGGAAGGTCGCCCCGGCCAGGCTGCCACGGGTTGCGGCAGCCTCGGTGAGGGCATCGGCGACGAGGCTGGTGCGCATGTGATCGGCGATCGCCCAGCCGACGAGTCGGCGGCTGTAGCAGTCGATCACGGTGGCCAGGTACAAGTTGCTGCCGTCGGCGATCGGCAGGTAGGTGATGTCGCCCACATAGCGACGCCCAGGCGCCGCAGCGGTGAAGTCGCGCTTCAGCAGGTCGGGGACCTTCTGATCGGCCTGCTCGGGGATCGTCGTGCGGACGCGACGCTTCTTCACGTAGCCGGCGATCCCGGCCCCTCGCATCACCCGTGCCACCCGCTTGTGGTTGACCCGCTCCCCGGCAGGCTTGCCGTCGTTGAGTTCGGCGGTCACCCGCGGCGCACCGACCGTGTTGTCGGCGTCGTGGACAGCCCTGATCCTGCCCAGGAGCCGGGCGTCCGCGGCAGCACGTTGGGCGCGTGCTGGCGCCCCTGCCTTCCACGCGTAGTAGGACGAACGCTCGATCTCGACGAGCTCACACAGTCGCTTCACCTCGAAGGTGGCGGAGTTGTCGGCGACGAACTGGAAGCGACTCACCAGCGCGTCTCCCCGGCGAAATACTTGGCCGCCCGCTGCAGGATCTCCCGCTCGACGGTCAGCTTCGCTGTCTCGACCTCCAGGTCACGGACCCTGGCCTCCAGCCGGGTGACCTTCTGCTCGGCCGTCTCATCGACCGGGCTCGGCGAGGCCGCCGTGGTCGTCGTCCGGGACTGTAGTGGGCTGGAGGTCAACGTCCCATCAGCAGCGGTCTTCTTGCCGGTCCCGTACACCTCGAGCCACTGGCGCAACGTGCCCCGCACGATGCCCAAGTCCTCAGCGATACCGCGGACCGTGGCCCCCGGCGTGCACTCGTACAAGTCGACGGCCTGACGACGGAACTCCTCCGAATAGTTCTTCCTGGCCATGATCTCGGATCATCTCGCTCTCCCCCCACCCATCACGGTGCGGGATTCGGCGTGTCCAAGAACTGGGGTCAGGCCCCTAGGCCTTGAGCCCGGATTGCACCCCCGTGCACCCCCATTCGATCCTGGAAAGGAACCACCATGCACAACTGGGTTGCGGTCACCGTCCGCTAGCGAGCCAAGGAGGAAGCGTGTGAACTGGATCTACCTTGTTCCAGCCGCGGCCATGATTGTCGCTGCTGCGCTCATGTTTCACAGTGCGCGATCCAAGAAGCGGTCAGTTTTGGTGATCGCAGTGCTCCTCGCACTTGCCGCAGCGATGTTCGACATCGTTGTCGCGTCGCCCTGTCGGGGTAGGCGAATCGTCGCCCCGATCGGGTTACAGGAAAGAGATCCAAAGCCATCCTTCTGCTCACCGTTGAGCATGCGGCCCTTCTCGACAGGCGGAACGACAGCGAAGCGAAGGCGATCAGTGCGAGTTGGGCGTCTTCCGGCCCCAGGAGGCGTCCAACTCACATTGTCTCGGGCTCGGACCGGTGTGCCGATTCACAGACGCCCCACGTCACTAGCCGCCGTCCTCAGCCAGCCGATAGCCGAAGCCCCGCACCGTCTCGATGGCGGCGCGCCCGAACGGGGCGTCGATCTTCCTCAATGAACCGAACCGGTCGGCGTTCTATTCACACGCAACCCCAGGAGGAACCATGATCCGAACCGCTATCGCACGCCGCGCGGCCTCGACCGCACTCGCGGCCGTCGCGCTGGCCGGCACCGCTCTCGTCTCAGCACCCCCAGCCCTGGCCATTTCAGCCCCGTCGGTCGCCAACGCCGGGTCAAGCACGGTAGCGCCATCTGCCTTCGTCCAGGCTGGTCAGAAGAAGCACGACGCTTCCCTCGCTGCGAAGGTTGCAGAGCTGGCGAAGAGCAAGGCGCTCATGGCCCTGTTCGACGGCGCGACTGAGGCGCAGAAGCAGATGACGCTGGAGGGGATTGCCGGGTCCGCAACCATGGAGCAGATCCGCGACTCGGTAAACAAAGCCAAAGGCATGCACTTCGAGGTGACCGGGACTGCTACTGACGGCCATCCCATCGTCGTCCTGCTGCCCGGGGATCCCGAACCCTTCCGCGTCCAGCCGAGAGGTCTCAACTGCTGGCAAGCGCAAGTCGCCTACTGGGCGTGGTTCGCGAGCACCGAGATAATGTGCGTCGGTGCGGCGGCAGGAGCCACTGTTGCCTCCACCCCTCTCGGTGGTGGAGTTGTTGGAGTTTTGTGCAACGGCGTCATGGCTGGAATCGCCCAACTGCCGAATTTCAACGCAGCTTGTTGACAATGGCGGGTCGTGATCAGCAAGACTCCGGGAGCTTTTGGCTATGCGTCGTGGCGATGTGCGCCCTCTCCTTGGCGGTCACGGCCCTGGTCTCGTGGTTCGTGCACAACGATCTGCTGACCACGGCGTCCCATTCAGTTGGCGGCATAGCCGTCGTCGTCGTCGCTATGGTTGCGGGACGCGGCCACAGGTGACCTCGACGCGGTCGCCACCGCCTGGCGGGAGTACGGGGTGCAGCCGTGGCGGTCGGCGACGTTCAAGTTCTCGACCGACCCGGAACTGGTCGCTGAAGTCACCGACGTGGTCGGTTGGGATCTGGCGCCGCCGGAGGACGCGATCGTGTTGCATCAACATCGCACGCAAGCGCACATCGGTCGATGCGCGCGACGCGAGGACACCCTTTGGGACCTCGCCCAGGTCGCGGTCGAGGTGCGGAGACCCACCAGTCGGCAGCCCTGCCCGACCATACAGGTCGCCCCGAAAACTAGCCATTACTAGAACATCGGGATCTGCCAGTCTTGCGGGGTGGGTTTGGGTAGTGGACGTCAATCCCCGATCAGGTCACCCCGTGGGAACTCGCCGCAAAGCAGCAACTGCACTATCTCTCAGGACTCACCGATGATGACACGGCTGGGCGGTGACGCAGGACAGCGCGCTTCCCAGAGGGCCATCGTCTTTCCATTGCCTGGATCGGGATACTGCCAACTGCCGGGGTCCGCCAAGAAGACTTCCAGCGAGGGCGCTGGCGCAGGATTTGCGCCAATACTCTGCAGGCACGGAATGAGCGCCTCACTTATGTACTCATGGGCCGCAGCCCGCTGCTGCGCGTTCCAGACCGATGGTTGAGTTCTTGGGTCTGTAGGGTAGCGCGCGCTGCACTTATACCATGCGAGATTGAACTGTGTCACTTGCGACTCTGAGCCCGCATCAGCAGTGAAGCCGCGACCGTCAGAACTGGACGAGACTTCAAAGCCAGCCTCGTTCAGACAGGAAACAATGACTGTGCCGATCTCCTCGGGGTAGATCCACCGCACGGGCGTCTCCACCGGAGGATCGGAGATATGCAGGTGTGAGGCCAGCCAAGCCAGCCGCTCACCATTGAGTTGATCGCGCTCCGCATCCGACATTGACGCTTTCTGCAGAGGCACCTGTGGGCGCCAGTTGGCGAGTGGCGACCCTGCACCGGCAGCGGTCTCTACCGTACCTGACGACTGCGCAACCTGGAACCCACAACCCGCCACGGCAACCACCGAAGCGGTTAGCGCTGAAACGAGTCCGATCCTGCCCCCACCTGACACCTTGACCCCCCTCAAGTGGCTGGTATAGCTTATCACCGGCGGTTATGTCAAACTGTTTCCAGCGATGGGGGGAAGAATGAAGAAGAATCTGGCACGTTTGTCACTGATTGCCGCCGTTTCCGCTGGCATAGCTTTCGCATCAACGGTTCCTGCGCAGGCGTATCCGTACGAGAGTGGCACGAAGAGCTGTTCGCTCCAGTATTATGTGGCTTCTACATCCAGAGGCTACGGTGAAATGTACGCAAGGGTGGGCTCACTGGTCGTGTACAAGAATGCCTCAACGGTGAGCACGGTGTACAACACCGACCAGTACTGGCTGCGTTCCAGCGTCTACTGGGAGACAGGGGCTCAATACTCCTACGACTACGCGTACAGCGGAGGCTATTGCGAGCACGTCTAGCTGAATCCGGCCCCGGGTGTGGGAACTGGGCTCCGCGCTATTACACTCAGGGCATCAGCGGTTCCGAACTCGAGTTGCGTCCGGAGAATCCGCCGGATCTCTGCGGCGGTTGAGGTGGTAGGTCTTGGTCCAAGCAGCACTATGACTGGGGTGAGTTGATGCCTGGCAGTTCGGTTCGGTCACATGCGGGCCGGCGAATGGCTCTCGCGGTGCTGTCCGTTCTCGGGGTGCTGGCCGCGTTCTGGGCCGGTCGCGTGACGCTTCAGCCTTCGCCGCTCGCACAGGAGATGGCCACCCAGGAGGTCGTGGTGATCGTCACCGAGCAGACCGTCGGGCGCCAACTCAGTCTGAATGTGACGGTGACGCAGCCGCGTCGGCTTCTGGCGGTGAACGAGCTGATGGGCGTTGTCACCGAGATCGGCAAGACCACGTCGGTTGGGAACGGCGACATCCTCTACCGGGTCGCGACGGTGCCTGTCCGCGCCGTCGAAGGCGGCGTCCCGTTCTACCGCGCCCTCCAGCCGGGCAGCACGGGCCAGGACGTTCGGCAACTCGAAGGGGCCCTGGTCGCGCTAGACCTCCTCGACAGCGCCGACAGCACCTACACCGAACGCACGGCGCTCGCGGTGAAGGCCTGGCAGGCCAAACTGGGCATGTCCCAGACCGGTGCTGTTGATCAAGGCGAGTTGGTGGCAGTGCCGACGCTGCCGGCTCCCTTAGCGCTCGACGAGAAGGTACTCCTGTTGGGCGGTCGCCTCAGCGGTGGTGAGCAGGTGGTGTTCGGGGCTGCAGGCGTCCCATTGTTCGCGTTGGTCCTCAATGAGACGCAGGCCCGCCTGGTGCCGACCGGCGCGTCAGTCACGATGACGTACCAGGGGAAGCAGTGGCAGGCAACCGTCACCGATTCGGAGACGGACGAGAACGGCCAAACACGGCTGGCGTTGACGGCACCCGGGGGCGGTCCCGTGTGTGGGTCGGATTGCGGGCTGGTGAGCAAGGGCAGCACCGTCGCGATCCCGTCGAAGGTTTCGGTCGTAGAGCCAGCGACCGGGCCGGCCGTGCCAGTCGCCGCGATCCAGACGCGGGCAGACGGCACAGCGAAGGTGCTCGTCGTGAGTGACTCCGGCGAACGAAGCGACCGAACGGTCACAGTACTGGGCTCCCAGGACGGCATTGCCGTGGTCCAGGGCGTCGCGGTCGGTGAACGCGTCCAGGTACTGGCCGGGCAGAGTCCGACGCAGCCGTCCGCCTCCTCGTCACCCTCACGGTGAGGTCGGCCGTGGCCGAACTGGCGATCGAAGACCTGCGATTCGCGTACAAGCGCGCGGGGGAGGAGATGTTCAACGGTCTGTCCTGGCAGTTCGAGCCGGGGTCGGTGACCGCCTTGACGGGGCCCTCGGGACGGGGCAAGTCGACTCTGCTGTTCCTCATCGGCCTCTTGCTGACCCCCACCTCGGGTCGCGTGCTGCTGGATGGCGAGGCGGTGTCCCGGGCGCCTGACGCCCAGCGGGCGGCGATCCGCGCTGGCCGGGTGGGATTCATGTTCCAGGACGCCCAACTGGACCCGACACGCCGGGTCATCGACGCGGTGATGGAGCCAGGACTCTACGCCGGTCATGCCCACGCCGGCCTCGTCGACAGGGCCCGTTCGCTGCTGGACCAGTTCGGCCTGACCGACCGGGCCGACCATCGCCCGGGCCAGGTCTCGGGCGGTCAGGCGCAGCGGGTGGCGCTGTGCCGCGCGCTGGTGAACTCGCCCGAGATCCTGTTAGCGGACGAGCCGACGGGCAACCTCGACCGGGGTAACGCCGAACTGGTCCTCGACGCTTTGAGCGCAACAGCGCGCAGCGGCAACACCGTGGTGATCGCCACTCACGATCCCTTCGTCCTCGAGCGGGTAGACGAGCGGGTGGCGCTGTGAGGCTGCGCGAACTGCTCCGTGAGACGTGGGCCGCCACCTGGGCGTCCAAGGTGTCCTCGGCGCTGATGGCGATCGTCGTGGCCACGATGTGCTTCGCGGCGCTGATGACGGTCGGACGCACGGCGGCGGCAGCGGCCGACATCGCCCAGCGGATGGAGCAAGCGGGCGCACGCCGGCTCTCCGTGCTGGACACCCGGCAGCAAGGATTCGTCAACCCACGCACTCTGGCCGTGGTCCGACAGCTCAGCACGGTTCAATCCGCGAACGCCCTCGGGGTCCCCTTCGATGTGGTCAACGGCCAAATCGGGAGGGGCGGCATGCGCGTCGCGGCCTGGCCCCTTCTCGGAGACCTCACCACGACGGCGACGCTGATCCGTGGGCGCTGGCCACAGCCGGGCGAGGCTATCGTGTCCACCACCCAACTCGGCAAGCTGAGCTTCGGCGAACCCGTCGGGTATCTCACTACCCCGGACGGCCTGGAGCACTATCCGGTGGTGGGGTCTTTCGCTCCCAAGGCGCCATTCGAGGACCTTGGCGCAGGTGTCATCGTGGGAGCGACATCCGCCGCTCCCGGCCGGGAGCTGAGAGTGGTCATCACCAGCGTCGACGCGGCTCGGCCCACGGTTACGAGCGTCATGGCGGTGCTGGCCCCGGCCCAGATGGAAGGCGTCACAGTCGAATCACCGACCGCGATCGCCGAAACGGCTCGGGACATTGCGAACCAACAAGCCTCGTACGGCAGGTCGTTGCTGTTGATGATCCTGGCCGTCGGTGGCTTCTTCGTGGCTGCGGTCGCCCTCGCCGACGTCCTCATCCGGCGTCGTGACCTGGGCCGGCGACGCACCTTGGGGATCACCCGCGCCGACCTCACCGTGCTGGTCACCGGGCGCACCCTCATCGCGTCCCTCGTCGGAGCGATCCTCGGATGCCTCACGGGGTGGCTGGTCAACGCCGCCGGCGGACAGCCCACACCACTGGCCTTCGCGGCGGCCGTGGGGATCCTGGCCACCCTCGCTGCCATCGTCTCCGCGATCCCCCCGGCGATCTACGCCACGAGGCTCGACCCGGTCGACGTCCTCCGGACACCCTGAACCGTCACAGGGCCGTTGAGGTCGATCGGTGCGACACAGTGAGGATTCGCGAGACAATCCGACCGGCCCTCGGGGAAGGACGGCCATGAGCGAGACCTACATCCTGGCGATCGACCAGGGCACCACCAGCACGCGGGCGATCGTGTTCGACCACGGCGGCCGCAGCGTGGCCGTCGGCCAGAAGGAGCACGCGCAGATCTTCCCGCGTGCCAGCTGGGTCGAGCACGACCCAATGGAGCTCTGGCACAACACCCGCGAAGTCGTCGGCGAGGCGCTCGGGCGCGCCGGCATCAACCGCCACCAACTGGCGGGGATCGGCATCACCAACCAGCGCGAGACGGCGATCGTGTGGGACGCCGCGACCGGCGTGCCGATCGCCAACGCCGTCGTCTGGCAGGACACCCGCACCCAGGCCCTGGTCACCGACCTGGCCGGCGACGCCGGCCCCGGCCGGTACCGGGCGACCGTCGGCCTGCCGCTGGCGACCTACTTCACCGGCCCCAAGGTGACCTGGCTGCTCGACCACGTGCCCGGGGCGCGCGCCCGCGCCGAGGCCGGGGACCTGCTCCTGGGGACCGTCGACACGTGGCTGATCTGGAACCTCACGGGCGGGCCGCGCGGCGGCGTCCACGTGACGGACGTGACGAACGCCTCCCGCACCCTGCTGATGGACCTGCGCACCCTCGCCTGGGACCCGGCGATCGCCGCCGACCTGCGGATCCCGGCCTCGATGCTCCCCCGGATCGCCTCGTCGGCCGAGGTGTACGGCGTCTGCGCCGACGGGACGCCGCTGGCGGGCGTCCCGATCGCGGGCGACCTCGGCGACCAGCAGGCGGCCACCTTCGGACAGGCGTGTTTCGCGCCCGGCCAGGCGAAGAACACGTACGGCACCGGCTGCTTCCTGCTGCTGAACACCGGCACCGAGATCGTCCCCTCGACGCACGGGCTGCTCACCACCGTCGCCTACCGCCTCGGCGACGGGCCCCCCGCGTACGCCCTGGAGGGGTCGGTGGCGGTCGCCGGGGCGCTCGTGCACTGGCTGCGCGACAACCTGGGGTTGGTGCGGACGGCGGCCGAGGTCGAGGAGTTGGCCCGGACGGTCGACGACAACGGCGGCGCCTACTTCGTGCCGGCGTTCTCGGGACTGTTCGCGCCGCGCTGGCGTCCGGACGCCCGCGGCGCGCTCGTCGGGCTGACCCGCTTCGTCAACCGCGGGCACGTCGCCCGCGCCGTCCTCGAGGCCACCGCCTACCAGACCCGCGAGGTCGTGGACGCCATGGCCGCCGACGCCGGCGTCCGGCTCACCGAGTTGAAGGTCGACGGCGGCATGACGGCCAACGAGACCCTCATGCAGTTCCAGGCCGACCAACTGGGGGTGCCCGTCGTGCGCCCGGTCGTGGCCGAGACGACCGCGCTCGGCGCCGCCTACGCCGCCGGGATCGCGGTCGGCTTCTGGTCCGGCGCGTCGGACGTGACCGCCCGCTGGGCCGAGGACCGCCGCTGGGAGCCCCACCTGGACGCCGCCGAGCGCGAACGCCTGTTCCGCAATTGGAACAAGGCCGTCACCAAGAGCCTGGACTGGGTCGACGGCGACGTCCGCTGAGCGGGTCGGTCTCCCCCGTCGGCCCCGTCCTACCCGGTGGTGCGCCGCAGTCGGACACCGGCGCGCGTCAACTCCTCGGTCACCGCGCGCAGGTTGCCGGGGTCGACGGCGGCCGTCAGGTCGAGCAGCACGGTCGTCTCGAAGCCGAGTCTCGCGGCGTCCAGGGCGGTCGCCCGCACGCAGTGGTCGGTGGCGATGCCGCACACGTCGACCGCGCCGACCCCGCGCCGGTTGAGGAACTCGCCCAGCGGCGTCCCGCTCTCGTCGCGGCCCTCGAACCCGGAGTAGGCCGCCGAGTGGCCGCCCTTGGCGAACACCCCGGCGAACGTACGGTAGGTGAGGTTTTCGTGCAGCATCGCCCCGAGGGTGCCCTCGACGCAGTGGGCCGGCCAGGTGTCGACGTAGTCGGGCGCGTCGCTGAAGTGCGGGCCCGGGTCGACGTGGGCGTCCCGGGTGGCCACCACGACGTCGTACGGGTGCCCCGCCAGGTAGGCCGAGATGCGGGTCGCCGCGGCGGCGCCCCCCTCGACCGCGAGGGTGCCGCCCTCGCAGAAGTCGTTCTGGACGTCGACGATGATCAGCGCTCGGCTCATGACTCCTCCTCCAGCAGGATGGTCGGGATGACGGGTTCGCCCGCCGACATCTTGCGGGCCGCCCGGGGCAGTTCGGCCCGCGCCGCGGCGTGCCGGTCGCGGGCGGCGGACAGCGGCTCGCGGCCCACGACCCGCCCGCCGGCCACCAGGGGCACCAGCAGCGGGCGGTCGTTGTGGTCGCCGGCCGGCGGCTCGCCGATGCCGACGACCTCCGCCTCGGCGACGCCACGCTCGTTCAGGCGGCGCAGCGCGAACTTGCGGCCGCCCACCGTGGCCTTGTTCGCCGACTTCTTCTGCACCGGTTCGAGGACGGCGTCCGGGGCGTCGCTGGTCGCCCGGGCGACCAGCTTGTAGACGAACGAACAGGTGGGGTGCCCCGAGCCGGTGACCAGCGAGGTGCCCACGCCGTAGCCGTCCACGGGGGCGCCCCGCAGCGCGGCGAGCTGGTACTCGTCCAGGTCGGAGGTGACGATGATGCGCGTCCGGGTGGCGCCCAGTTCGTCGAGCAGGTCGCGGATGTCGAAGGCCTGCTCGGCCAGGTCGCCGGAGTCGAGCCGGATGGCCCCGAGGCGTCCGCCCGTCAACTCGACGCCCGTGCGGACGGCCGCCTCGACGTCGTAGGTGTCGACGAGCAGCGTCGTGGACTCGCCGAGGCTGGCCAACTGCGCCCGGAAGGCCGCGTCCTCGCTGTCGTGCAGCAGGGTGAAGCTGTGCGCGGCCGTGCCGGCGGTGGGGACGCCGTGGGTGCGACCGGCCTCCAGGTTGGACGTGGAGGTGAAGCCGGCGATGTACGCGGCCCGGGCGGCGGCGACGGCGGCCGCCTCCTGGATGCGCCGGCTGCCCATCTCGATGCACGGCCGGTCGCCCGCCATCAGGGTCATCCGGGACGCCGCCGACGCGACCGCCGAGTCGTAGTTGTAGATGCTGAGCAGCACCGTCTCCAGCAGGCACGCCTCCGCGAAGCTGCCCTCGACGCGCAGCAGGGGCGACCACGGGAAGTACACCTCGCCCTCGGGGTAGCCCCAGATGTCGCCGGTGAACCGGTACCCGGCCAGCCAGTGCGCCAACTCGTCGTGCACGATGCGGCGGTCGACGAGCCAGCCGAGGGTGGCCTCGTCGAAGCGGAAGCGCTCGACGGCGTCCAGGGCCCGACCCACCCCGGCGACCACGCCGTAGCGGCGGCCCTCGGGCAGGCGCCGGGGGAACAGTTCGAACACCGAGCGACGGAACGCCGTGCCCGAGCCCATGGCCGCCTGCACCATGGTCAGCTCGTAGTGGTCGGTGTAGAGCGCCGTCGTCGACATCATGCCCCCCACCCTATTGGGGGCCCGGTGGCAGAATGACCTCCGTGACCAATCCGATCCCGCCCGGCGAGCCGGGGGCCGGCACCGCCGTCGCGGAGCGCCCGGCGACCGCGCCGCCCGAGATCGGCGGCTGGGTCTGCCTGGTCTGGGACGACCCGGTGAACCTGATGTCCTACGTGACGCACGTGTTCGCCGTCTACTTCGGTTACCCGCGTGAGAAGGCCGAACGCCTCATGCTGCAGGTGCACCGCGAGGGCCGCTCGGCCGTCGCGACCGGCACCCGCGAAGAGATGGAACGCGCCGTCGGCGCCATGCACGGGTTCGGCCTGTGGGCCACCCTGGAGCGCGCCGAATGAGGGCGTTCCGGCCCGCCGCGGGCGGCGTGCTGGAGGCAGAGATCGAGGAGTTCGAGGTCGCCCTCCTCACCTCGCTGGCCGAGCAACTGCAGGCGTTGCTGGGCGGCGAGGAGGAGCCCGTCGACCCCGGCCTGGACGCCTTCAGCCGGCTCGCCGCCGCCGCGGCCCGCGAGGTCGAACTGGATCGCTCCGACCCGCTCATCGAGCGGCTGTTCCCCCCCGCCTACCGCGACGACCCGCGGGCCGCCGACGACTTCCGGCGCTTCACCGAGGACGAGGCCCGCCGGGCCCGGCTCACCCAGGCCCGGGTCGTGCTCGACGACCTGGCGGCGACGGGCGACGGCGCCCGGCCCCTGCGGGTGGCCCCCGACCGGGTGGAGGCCTGGCTCAAGACCGTCAACGCGCTGCGGCTGAGCCTGTCGGTGCGGCTCGGCATCACCGACGAACGGAGCCTGGCCGCCCTGGAGAAGCTGGGCCCGCGCGACCCGCTGACGCCGCTGCTCGACCTCTACGACTGGCTGGGTTTCGTCCTCGAGTCGCTGCTGGAGGCCCTGGCGGCCTGAGCCGGACGCCGCGGGCGCGTCACCGCTTGCCGACCAGCGGGGTGGAGAACCCGTTCATCACGGACGCCAGCCGCTGCGCGCGCTGGCTCAGGAAGACCTCCTCCAGCGCCAGCGGACGGCCGTCCGGGCCGGACAGCGGAACCCGCCAGTTGGGGTACTCGTTCACGGTGCCGGGCTGGTTCTGGGTGCGCCGGTCACCGAGGGCGTCCACCAGGGCGGCGCACACCACCTTGGCGGGCGACTGCAGCACGTAGCGGTGCAGCGCGAGCACCATCGCCTCGACCTCGTCGTCGCCCTCGCCCTCGTGGTAGAGGCCGCGGTCGCGGAGCACCTGCCGCCAGCGGTCCATCCCGGCGTCGAAGGCCGCGCTCTCGGCGTCCACGTCTTCGGTGAGCAGGCCCAGGTCGTGCTGGAGCGCGATGTGGTCCTTGGCCAGGTAGCCCGCCGTGGGCGGCATGTCGTGGGTGGTGACGGACGCCATGCAGTAGGCCCGGTAGCGCTCGGGCGGCAGCGGCCAACCGTCGTCGGTCGACTCGAACCACGCCACCGACGTGCCGAGGATGCCCCGGTCGCGCAGGTAGTCGCGCACCCACGGCTCGACGGTGCCGAGGTCCTCTCCGACGACGAGCGCGCCGGCCCGGAGCGCCTCCAGCACCACGATGCCCACCAGCGCCTCGTGCGGGTAGCGCACGTAGGTGCCGTCCCGCGGGGTCAGCCCCTCGGGGATCCACCAGAGCCGGAACAGCCCCATGATGTGGTCGATGCGGACGCCTCCGGAGTGCCGGAGGATGCCGGCGACCATCGCCCGGAACGGGGCGAACGACAGGTCTTCCAGGCGGTCCGGACGCCACGGCGCCTGGCCCCAGCCCTGACCGAGCTGGTTGTAGTGGTCCGGCGGGGCGCCGACCTCGACGCCCTGGGCGAACGCGTCCCCCAGCACCCAGGCCTCCGCCGACTCCTTCGACACGCCCACGGCCAGGTCGTTCACGATGCCCACCCGCATGCCGGCGTCCCTGGCGGCGAGCTGCGCCCCCGACAGCTGGTTGTCGGCGATCCACTGCAGCCAGACGAAGAACTCGACGTCGGCGCTGTGCGTGGCCGCGAACTCGGCGACGGCCGGCGACGACGGACGCCGATACTCCGCCGGCCACTCCCGCCAGTTCATGCCGAGTTCACCGACGAGCGCACACCAGGTGGCGAACTGGGTGAGCCCGCGGCCCTCGCGGCGGACGAAGTCGTCGAGGCTCATCTCGCGCGCCGGCGTCCGCCCGAAGTCGAAGATGATCCGCAGCGCGGTCAGCTTCGCCTCCCAGATCGGGTTGCGCTCGATGCGGTCGGCCTTGCCGACCTTCGCCAGCAGCTTGGCCTTGAGCGACTGGATCTGCCGGCGGGCCCGCTCGTCGAGGTAGGCGTACTCGGGGACGCTCTCGGGCCGCAGGTAGAGCGGGTTCACGTACCGCCGCGAGCTGGGCAGGTAGGGCGACGGCTCCACCGGGGCCTTGGGCTCGGCGGCGTGCAGCGGATTGACGAGGATGTAGCCGGCGAACTGCTGGGTCGCCGACCAGGTCGCCAGGTCGGCCAGGTCGGTGAGGTCGCCCATGCCCCACGAGTCGGCCGACCGGACGCTGTACAACTGCGTCGCGTAGCCCCAGGCCCGCTTGGCGCCCATCGCGGCGGGCAGCCCCAGGAAGGCGGGGGTGACGATCAGGGTCGACTCGGCGCTCCACCCGTCCGAGTCGAGGTGCAGGCGGTGATAGCCGAGCGGCAGGTCGGCGGGCAGCCGGAAGGTGGCCTGGCCGAGGAACTTCTCGCCGACCCAGCGGGGCTCCGACCAGTCCTGCACCTGCTCGGTGCCGCGCTCGCCGCCCTCCTCCAGCCGCACGGTGAGCCGCGCCGTCCGGCCGTGCTCGACGTGGACGCTGACGTGGGCCTCCTGCCCACTCTGCGTCACCACGCAGGGCGGCAGGGCGGTCCGCCACCCGCGCAGTTCCAGTTCGGCGAGGGCCTCCTCGAGCGCGACGGGCGTCGAGGCGTCCACGTCGAGGGCGCGCAGCACCGCGACGACGGTCTGGTCGCTGACGGCCGTGAGCCGGCCCTTCCAATCCCAGAACTCCGTGGCGATGCCGTGAGCGTCGGCCAGTTGTTGCAGCCGGGGATCGGCGAGGGCCATGGTCATTTCCCTTCGAACGGCGTGAGCAGCAGGCGGAGCAACGCGGCGACCGCCTCGGTCTGCTCCCCGGACAGGCCGGCGAGCAGGTCGTGCTCATTGTCCACCAGATCGGCCAGCGCCGCCTCGACCGCCGCGCGGCCGGTCGGCGTCAACCGCACCCGGACGCCGCGGCGATCGTGCGGATCGGGGCGCCGCTCGACCATGCCGCGGGCCGCCAGCCGGTCGATCCGGTTGGTCATCGTGCCGGACGTCGACAGCGTCTCGTGGATCAGGGCGCCCGGCGACAACTCGTAGGGCTTGCCGCTGCGGCGCAGGGCGGCCAGCACGTCGAACTCCCAGATCTCCAGGCCCTGGGAGGCGAAGGCGTCCTTGCGGGCCAGGTCGAGGTGGCGGGCGAGCCGCGTCACCCGGGAGAACACGCGCAGGGGCGCGACGTCCAGGCCCGGCGCCTCACGCTGCCAGGCGGCCAGGATGCGGTCGACCTCGTCCATGCAAGCCCGCTCTCTACTGTCTCGGCGTCGAGAGTCTAGCCGTTGTCAATCTCGATCTCGACAGCTTTCGCGGCCGTCGCGCCGCGGTCAGGGACGCCGCGCCGACAGGTTCGGCACATGCCCCAGCCGCCGCGCGAACGCCACACCCAGGAGGGCGCAGCCCGCCACCAGCAGGCTGGGGGCGCCGAACGCCTGCGTGAGCACCGCCGGGCCGAGCGCCTCGTCCGGAAGGCCCTGCCGGAACCAGACGAACACCGTGCCCGCCACCCCGGCCACCAGGGCGTTGCCCATCGCCTCGGCGACCTGCAGCGCGCCCGTGTTGCGGCCGAGTTGGTGCTCCTGGGACAGCTGCATGACCAGGATCGACGTGCTCGCCGAGGCCAGCCCCATGCCGGCCCCGGCCACCGTGACGGCGAGCACCACGACGGGCAGCGGCAGGGCGGCCACCCAGGTGAAGACGCTGAGCAGGCCGAGGCCGGCCGCGACGAGCACGGCGCCGACCGTGACGATGGCGTCCCGCGAGAGCCACAGCCACGGCCGCGACTGGAACCAGGAGCCCAGCGTCCAGCCCAGCGAGGACACGGTGAGCACCAGGCCGGCCGTCGCCAGGGTCTCCCCTCGGAGCCGCACGAGCATCAGCGGCAGGAACGCGCTCGACCCGAAGAACGCGCCCGTGATCAGGGCGCGCACCGCGATGACCGCCGACAGGCCGGCGCCCAGCGGCGTCCACCCGACCGGCATCAGGCCCCGCACACTGGACGCCAGCAGCGCCAGCCCGCCCGCCGCCAGCGGCACCGACCACCAGCCGAGGCTCTGGCCGGCCCCCTGGAGGAGGCCGACCCCGACGGCGGCGGCCAGGGCGCCGCCCAGGGTGGCGGGGGTGGTGCCGACTTCCCGCAGCCCCGGCAGGTCGACCGAGGCGAGCGCCGGCACGAGCAGCACCACCCCGGCCAGCACAAACGGCAGCACTCCCCAGAAGACGACGTGCCACTGGCTGACCGTGACGATCCAGGCCGCGAGCGGGGGCCCGAGGAACGACGGCATCATCCACGCGAACGAGAACCAGGTCATGACGCGGCCGGTGTCCTCGGGCGGGAAGGCCCGCCCCACGACCACCATCAACGCCAGGTTCATCAGCCCGCCGCCGAACCCCTGCACGAAGCGCCCCGCGAGGAACACCGGCATCGACCAGGCCAGCGCCGACAGCACGACGCCCAGCCCGAACACCGCCACCCCGGCCGTCAGCGGCCGTGTCGGCCCGACGTCGTCGCACAGCCGGCCCGCCCACACGATCGCCAGGATCTGCGGGATCATGAACGCGGTGAACGCCCAGGCGTACAGGTCGAGCTGGCCGAGGTCGGCGGCCACCGCGGGCATGGCCGTGGACACGGCCTGCGACTCGAACGCCACGGCCGTGACCAACACCAGGAGGCCGACGAGCAAGCGACGGCGCGAACCACGCACCGACCCATCCCACACGCCGAGGCGGCCCCGGCGCAAACTAGGATGACCGCGTGACACAGCTGGCACCCGGTACCCAGACCATCCTCGACGAGCGCACCGACGCCCGGCTCGACGACGGCGACCACGAGCGACTGAGCCACTACGTGGACAAGCGGAAGCTCACCGAGGCGATGGTCATGGGCACCCCGGTCGTCGCCCTCTGCGGCAAGGTGTGGGTGCCGAGCCGCAACCCCGACAAGTACCCGGTGTGCCCCGAGTGCAAGGAGATCTGGCAGAGCCTGAACCCGGGCTCCGGAGGCGGCAACGGCGGCGATCAGCCCTAGGATGCCTGCATGTCGGGCACGAAGAATCTGCTGGTAATGCGCCACGCCAAGTCGTCGTGGAAGACCAATGAGCCGGACCCGCGGCGTCCGCTGAGCGGCCGCGGCGCGCGGGACGCCGTCGTCGCGGGGGCCACGCTGGCGTCCTACGCCCCCGACGTGGTGTGGTGCTCGGCGGCCACGCGGGCGCAGCAGACCTGGCAGAGCGCGACGTTCGGGGGGGCGTCCTGCTCGGACGTGCGGATCGCCGAGGCCCTCTACGGCGCCACGGCCGACGCCATGATCGAGGTGCTGCGGTCGACCCCCGGCACCGCCCGCACCGTGCTGCTGATCGCGCACGAGCCGGGAGTCTCCGACCTGGTCGCGACGCTGGCGGTCCCCTCGCCGCTGCTGGCCGAGGTCGAACAGCGGTTCCCGACCGGCGCCATCGCGGCCCTGAGCCTCGACGGCGACTGGGCCGACCTGGCCCCGGGGACGGCCGCCCTCACCGCCTTCCGGATCCCGCGCGGGTGACTGCGTGACGTGGGTCGAGGGCCTCGGCTACCTCGCCTCGGTGCTGTGCGTGATCGCGCTCGGCATGCGACAGGTCGTGCGGCTTCGCATCATCTCCTTCATCGGGGGGGTCGTGTTCGTGGTCTACGGGCTGCTGATCGGGTCCTGGCCGGTGGTGCTCACGAACGGGGCGATCGCCCTGCTGAACGTGTGGCGGCTCTGGCAGGAGTTCCGGGCGGCCGAACCGGGGCGGCCGTCCGACATCAACGCGGTGCCGATCGAACCCCACCACCCGTTCCTGGACGACTTCCTGCGCGCCAACCTGCCCGACATCCACCGCTCCCAGCCCGACTTCGACCTGGCCGACGAGCCGGAGTTCGTCCGCCTGATCACCCGGCACGGGCTGCCGTCCGGCGTCCTCCTGGGGCGCCCCCAGGGCACCGAGTTGCACATCGTCCTCGACTACGCGACGCCCCGGTTCCGGGACGCCCGGTCCGGCCGCTGGCTGTTCGGGGAGGGGCGCAGCACCTTCACCGAGGCCGGCTTCCAGCGCCTGGTCGCCTCGCCGCGCACCTACGAGCACCGCAGCTACCTGGAGACCCTCGGCTTCCACCACGAGGGCAGCCACCTGGTCAAGGACCTGTGACCGCCCCGCCCGGCGCGCGCCCCGGTCAGTACCGGTAGAGGTCGGCCTTGTACGGCCCCCCGATCGGGACGCCGAGGTACTCGGCCTGCTCGGGGGTCAGGGTCGTCAGCCGGACGCCGAGGGCGTCCAGATGCAGCCGGGCGACCTCCTCGTCCAGCGACTTCGGCAGCGTGTAGACGCCGACGGGGTAGTCCTCCGGCTTCGTGTACAGCTCGATCTGGGCGAGCACCTGATTGGTGAAACTGTTGCTCATCACGAAACTCGGGTGCCCGGTGGCGTTGCCCAGGTTCAGCAGCCGCCCCTCGGACAGGATGATCACCGAGTGGCCGTCGTCGAACGTCCAGCGGTCGACCTGCGGCTTGATGGTGGTGCGGGTCACGTCGGGGCGCCGCTCGAGCCCCGCCATGTCGATCTCGTGGTCGAAGTGCCCGATGTTCCCCACGATCGTCACGCCGCGCAGGGCGGCCAGGTGGTCGGCGGTCACCACGTCGCGGCAGCCGGTGGCGGTCACGATGATGTCCGCGACGCCGAGGACGTCCTCGAGGCGGGCGACCTGGTAGCCGTCCATGGCGGCCTGCAGCGCGCAGATCGGGTCGATCTCGGTCACGATCACTCGGGCGCCCTGGCCGGCCAGTGCCTCGGCGCAGCCCTTGCCCACGTCGCCGTACCCGCACACGACGGCGACCTTGCCGCCGATCAGCACGTCCGTCGCCCGGTTGATGCCGTCGATCAGGGAGTGCCGGCAGCCGTACACGTTGTCGAACTTGGACTTCGTGACCGAATCGTTGACGTTGATCGCCGGGAACAGCAGCGCCTGCGCCCGCGCCATCTCGTAGAGGCGGTGGACGCCGGTCGTCGTCTCCTCCGTCACCCCGCGGACGCTGTTGGCGATGGCCACCCAGTCGAGCGTGGACGAGCGCAGCCGGTCCAGGACCAGCGCGAACTCGTGGCTGTCGCCGGGCCCCGGCTGGGGCACGACGCCGGCCTTGACACACGCCACGCCCTGGTGCACCAGCAGCGTCGCGTCGCCGCCGTCGTCCAGGATCATGTTCGGCAGCAGCCCGCCCGGCCAGGTGAAGATGCGCTCGGTGCACTCCCAGTACTCCTCGAGCGTCTCGCCCTTCCAGGCGAACACCGGCGAGCCGGCCGGCGCCTCCGGCGTCCCGCTCCGGCCCACGACCACGGCGGCGGCCGCCTCGTCCTGGGTGGAGAAGATGTTGCAGGACGCCCAGCGCACCTCGGCGCCCAGGTCGACCAACGTCTCGATCAGCACCGCGGTCTGCACCGTCATGTGCAGCGAGCCCGCGATGCGCGCCCCCGCCAACGGCTTGGACGCCCCGTAGCGGGCGCGCATCGCCATCAGCCCGGGCATCTCCGCCTCCGCCAACTCGATCTGCTTGCGCCCGTACTCCGCCAGGATGAGGTCTGCCACCGTGAACTCCACGGCGGGCAGCCTACCCGCCCGCGTCAGGCGGACGCCTCCCGGCCCAGCCCGATGCCGAGGTAGGCGGCCGCGAAGCGGCCCTTCTGCAGCACGGTGGCGTACCGCACCACGTCGGAGTCGGCCGCGTGCTCCAGGTGGGAGACCCGGATCTCGGCCGCCCGGGCGTGCTCCTCGAGGATGTCGCGCTCCTCGTCGGCGGCCGCGTCCCCCAGCCCGTCCTCGACGATCACCAACGACGGACGCCGCTCCGCCGCCTGCTCCTCGAACGGGTCCGAGAAGGGGTCGCGGGGATGGGCGTCGGCCAGCAGCGGGATCAGTTCGGCGGCGTCCGCGGCCAGGGCCACCCGGCCGGACGCCGACCGCACGGCCTCGGCGATGCGCCGCGAGGCGCGGGCCGCCAGCACGGAGCCACCCCAGATGAGCGGCTGAGCGTCGGCCAGCTCGAGCGCCAGCATCTTCGCGGGGTTGACCGAGATGTCCCGGGCATACGAGCACTCGGTGGCGACGGCGTCCATCCGGTCGGCGATCGCGTCCGGATCGACGTGGGCGGCCAGGCCGAGCGCGTGCAGGGCCATCAGCGCCACGACGGCGCGGCACAGCGGGTCGGTCGTGGTGGACGGGAGCAGGGTGGTGAGCCGGGACTCCGACCGGTTGGCCAGGTCGGTACCGGGCCGCGCGGTCAGGATCACCCGCGAGCCCCGCCGCAGCGCCTCGTGCACGCAGTCGAACGGCTTCAGGCCGGCGCCGCCGAGGACGACCACCACGTCGAGGGGGCCGACCCACCCGGGCAGGCCCAGGTTCGACCACGCGACGAACGGCACCGGACACCGCGGCTCCAGGACGGCGCGCAGCAGCCGCGCCTCGGGACCGACCGCGATCACGGCGCGCGGGCGTCCCTCGTGCACCAGGCCCGCCACGGCCTGCTCGGCGCCGGCGGCCTCCCGGCGCAGCCGCGCCCCGGCCTCGGCCAGGGGGCGCAGGACGGAGTCGGCGGCGGCCAGGGCGTCCGGGTCGTCGAGCCGGGAGTCGTCGAAGTCGGTCACGTCAGCGCTCCGGCGTGCGCGCCTGGTCTTCCACCAGGATCGGGATGCCCTGCCGCACGGGGAAGGCCAGACCGCACGCGGGGTTGGTGCACAGCAACTCGCTCGCCTCGTAGGCCCACACCAGGTGCCGGTGACAGCGCGGGCACACGAGCAGCGCCAGGACGTCCGGGTCGATGTCGCTCACCTGTGGGTTCCTTCCTCGGGGTGGCCCAGCCTAGCGCCGGCGCGGGGGCGGGTCGGCCACGACGCCCAGGTGGCCCTTGCGGTGGCGGAGGACCGGGGCCGCCACGGGCGGGGGCGCGTCGTAGCTGAACCCGACCTCGCGGACGGCGTCCGCCAACGCGACCAGGTCGTCGGCGGACGGCTGGGGGTTCGCGGTGTCGAGCGGCAGCCGGATCAGCTCCCACCCGCGCGGGGTGCTCATCCGGTTGCAGTGGGCCTTGCACAGGTCGTAGCTGCCCGGCTCGGCGCGCAGCGCGAGCGGGCCCACCACCGCGGTCGAGTCGGCGTAGGCGTAGGTGAGGGTCGCGACGGCGGGCGCCGAGCAGCCCGCCTTCGAGCACCGCCGGGAGATCACCCCCCGAGGCTACCCGCACCCGCGGCGTCCGACACGACCGTGGGCGGGCGTGTCCGCGCGCGCGGTCTAGGGTGGTCGGGTGGTGAAGAGTCGAGACCGGCACGCCCGCGGCCTGCGGGGACGCCTCGCCTGGCCGAACCCGTACACGGGCTCGGCCGTCCCGCTCCGGCTCCGGCCGCCGGCGGAGGCCTACTTCGCCGACTGCGTCTCGGACGCCCTCGCGCGCGTCCACCGGGCCTGCCCGCGGGCCCTCGCGGCGGTCGACGTCGGCATCGAGGACGTACCCACCGTGGACGCGTCCTGGGCGCCCAGCCGCGTCCCGCTGGCGGCGGCCCTGTCGCCCACGCTGGCCGCCAACGGGCAGATCGTGCTCTACCGGCGGCCGCTCGAGCGCCGCGCCGCGACCCGCAAGGGCCTGCGGATCCTCGTCTACCGCACCCTCGTCGAGCAACTGGCCGGCGTCACCGGGATCGGGGTCGACGAGATCGACCCCTCGGGCCACCGCGACGAGGACGACCCGGGCTGGGACGACTGATCAGCCCCCGGCCCGCGGGTCGGCGGTCACGGTGACGGTCGGCGCCGCCGCGGCGGCGTCCTCCAGGGCCACGACCGCCAACCCGGGCACGGCCCCGACGTTCCCCGCCGCGGTCACCGCCACGCGGACGCCGCCCGGCGCCCCGCCGATGCGCAGCACGGTGGCGGCCGACTCGGCCGGCTCGAGCACCTGGGCCGCCCCCGGCGCCAGCGTCTGGGACCAGCTCAGCAGCGGCTGACCGGCCGGGTCGGTGGCCGTCACCTCGACCGCGACGGGGGCGGCGCCCGGGTTCGCCACGGTCACGGCGACCCGCACCCCCGCCGGCACCGGCACCGTCACCGGGGACACGCCGGCGAAGGGCAGCGCGCCCACCGACAGGGCCAGGTCGCCGGCCGTCCGGGACTCGACGGCGGCCACCACCTCGCGGCTGCCCGTCAGGCGCAGCGCCACCGCCTTGCCGGCCAACGCCTGGTCGAGGGCGAAGCTGCGCGTGGCGCCGGCCGGCACGTCGAGCCGCTCGACGCCCACGGGGGCATAGGCCACCTCGGGCCCGAGCACCTCGACGGTCACCTGGGCGGTGCGGTCACCGGGGTTGCCGATCACCAGGGTGCGCGCGCCGGGGCCGCCCGGCACCGCCGGCACGACCACGACCGCGGCCGGCGGGGCCGTCGGCGCCAGCCAGTCGGAGCCCGCCGGCGCCGGGCCGGTGAACAGGCGCTGCCGGACGATGGCCGCCACCCGCCCGGCCGACGCGTCCACGTGCAGGGTGACCGGGCCGGCGGCGTCCACGAGGGGCCCCAGCGGCAGCACCCGCTGGCTGCGCCCGGGCACCGTGACCCCGCGCCCGCCCGGGGCCGGGAGGACCCCGTCGGGCCCGAGCACGTCGACGTTCACGGCGGCCTCCGCGGCGTCGGTGTTCACCAGGACGAGGTCGGCGGTCGCGTCGGCCTGGGACCGGACCCCGGCGAACCAATGCTCGGAGCGGGCCGGGGCGCACGGCGCCAGGGAGAGACCCTGGTCGGCCCCGGCCGAGGCCGAGGCGGACACGATCCCCGCGAAGGCCGTCGCCCGGGGCGCCGACAGGCGGACCGGGTCCTTGTCGAGCGGCAGCACCCCCGGCGCCGCCACCTCGGTCACGGCGGTCGGCGCCCCGAGCGCGGCCCGGCCCAGCCCGGCGCCGTTCGCGCCGACGCCGAGTTGCGCGCCGGCGTCCGTGGTGAAACAGACCCGCGAGACCCGCGCCTGGGCGCCCGTGTCGAGGGCCGCCGGGGGCGGGGTGGCCGGCACGAGCGTCCCGGCCAGGACCAGGGCGACCGCGCTCCCCGCCGCCAGCCACAGCGGCGTCCGCCCCTCGGCGGAGCGCGCCGGACGCCGCGTCGACGGCTGCTTCGGCGTCATGACCGTGCTCCCCTCGCCCGGCGCGGGGCCCGCGCGCGGGCGTCCGCCCCCGCGGAGGCCGGGGCCGCCAGCGCCAGCAACGCCAGCAACCCCACACCCTGGAGCAGCGCCCATCCCGGGAACCCGGCGGAGCCGCGGTCGAGCGCGCCACCCTCGGCGGGCACCCCGAACGCCGGCGTGCCGTCGACGTCGGCGACGGGCTCCAGCGGCCGTCCGGCGATCGACGGCGCCGCCGCCGGCTCGGCCACGACGAGCACGCGGCCCGCCGCCCCGGCCGGGATCGGCGCCGCCGGATCGAGCGTGACGCGCCGGTCCGCCTCGACGAGCACCCAGCGGCCCGAACCCGGGAGCGTCCAGTTGGCGCCCGCGTCGTCGAGCGCCGCCACGCCCAGGCCGGGCGCATCGGCGATCGCCGCCCGCTGCTCGGCCGTCGCTCCCCGCACCCAGAGGTGCCCGACCCCGAGCCGGTGCAGGTCGGGCACGAGGCGCTCGTCCCCGGCGCCGACGGCGAGGCGCTGCGCCACCGAGGCCGCGAGGGACGCCGCCTCCCCCGACCCGCCGAACGCCAGGCCCCGCTCGCCGTCCCCGAGGTGCGGCAGGTCGTCCTCCAGCAGGGCCCAGCCCACGCGGTCGCCCGCGACGTCGAGGGCGAGCGTGCGCGCCAGGCCCGCCGCGGCGTCCTTCCGGATGAACGCGGGCACCGAGGACGCCCGGCGCTCCAGCCCCGCGTGCCCGTCGACCAGCCACCAGCCGCCGCCGGCCAGGATCGCCGCGGCCGCCACCACCGCCGCCGCGTACACGGCGAGGTGGTGCCGGCCGAACGCCTGGGCCGCGATCTCGGCGCGCAGCCCGTCGAGCCCCACCGCCGCCGACCACACCAGACCGCCGGCCATGAGGACCAGCCAGGCGGACGCCTCGGGTCGCGCCGAGCCGCCGGCCGGCGGCACCGCCACCACCAGCCGGGTGAGCGTCACCGCCACCGCGGCCGCCGCCAGCGCGACGGCCAGCGCCGTGGCGGCCGTCCGCGGCCGCAGGGCGGCGCCCGCCAGCCCGAGCAGCCACAGCCCGCCGACGACCACCGCGGACACCCAGCCCACCGGCGCGACGGACGCCGAGCGCCCGCCGAGCACATCGACCACGCCCGGCACGGCCAACGGCGCCAGCACCGGCTCGAGGCCGGTCAGCAGCCGCCCGGGGAAGCGGGCCACGGCGCCCGTGAAGGGGGACGCCGCCAGCAACGCCACGGGGGCGAGCGCGGCCACGAGCGCCCGGCGCCACGCCGCCGGCTCCCGCGCCACCGCGCAGCCCAGGACGAGCGCCACCCCCGGCCAGGCCGTCGGCTCGACCGCGGCGAGCACCGTCGTCGTGAGGGCCACCCCGCCGACCGTCGACCACGACGGCACGCGGTCGTCCCACCAGGACAGGAGTTGGTGGGTCAGCACCGGCAGGGCCAACGCGGCCACCACCGCGCCCAGCCGACCCGAGCCCACGGCGCCGCTCACCACGGGCCACAGCGCGTACAGCACCGCCCCGACCAGGGCGACCGCGGGGTCGTCCACGAGGCGGCCCAGCACCCGCCGGGCCAGCAGGAACGCGGCGGGCACGGCGGCGAGCAGCACCAGGGAGACGACGAGATCGGGGTGCCCGAACGTGGGCAGCGACGCCGCCCAGAGCAGCCCGGTCCAGGGGGCCCCGGACGAGGTCCCCGCCCCCGCCACGGGGGCCACCCAGCGCTCCCACAGCGCGCCGAAAGTGGCCGGCACCGGCAGCAACTGCGCCCCGGTCAGCGCGGCCGACGCGAGGAGGCCGCGGCTGGCCAGGGCGGCCCCCGCGACGAGCACCCACAGGATGACCCAGGTCGGCGACAGCCGCCGGCGGGACTGGTCGTCGCGGGCGAAGTCGTCGCCGGTCAGGGCGTCGAGGCCGGGGCCGCCGCCCCGGTCGCCGAACCCCGCCAGCCAGTCGGCCGCCCGGCCGAAGGTGCTGTCCAACGCCCGCGCCCGCATCTCCTGGCCGCTCAGGCGCAGCGCCGCCAGGTCGGGTGCCGGACCGGCGCCCACGGCGTCCAGGTAGACCGAGCGCAGCCGGGCGACCGACGCCCGGTCCGCCCGATGGGCGCGCACCGCGCGGCGCTCGAGACGCGCGTCGAGCAGGTTCTTGCCGAGCAGATGGCCGAGCGTGCGGCGGGTCGAGGCCCCGCCCAGGCGGCCCCGCTCGGCGGCGGAGGGGGCGTCCGGCCGGTACGCCTCGTGCAGCGTGAGTCCCCAGCGCCGGCGATCCTCGGCCGGGTCGGCCTGGACGCCGTCGCGCAGCCCGCGGCCGGACGCCTCCACGTGCACCAGGCGCGCCCGCGGGACGCTGACCACCGCGTGGCCGTGCAGTCGGGCCCGCCAGCAGAACTCCAGGCCCTGGACCGTCGACGGCAGGGCCGGGTCGAATCCGCCCACCGCGCGCCAGACGGCGTCACCCACGAGCAGACCCGCGGCGTTCAGGCCCAGGACGTCGCCGCCCTCGAGTTGACCCTGATCGAGGACGCCCTCGGGCACCACCCCGACGACGACGCCGTCCTCGGTGAGCGTCTGGCCGGCCTCGCTCACCCGCGCGGCCCGCCCCCGGCGCCGGCGCGGCTCGACCAGCAACGGACCGACGACGGGCGCCCGCTGCCCGGCCTCGACCAGGAGGGCCAGCGCCTCGGCGTCCGCGACCAGGTCGTCGTGCAGGAACCACCACCAGTCGGTGTCGTCGTCCGCGGCCGCGCTCAGGGCCGTCGCGACGTTCGCGCCGAAGGAGGCCCCGGCCTCGCCGGTCACGACGCGGTCGACCAGTCCCCTCTCCAGCGCCCGGGCCAGGACGCCGGCGGTGCCGTCCGCCGACCCGGCGTCGACCGCGATCACCCGCGTGGGCCGCAGCGTCTGCGCCGCGAGCGAGTCCAGCAACCGCTGGACCCACTGCTCCCCGTCATGGGTGACCAGGACGGCCGTCACGCGCTCGACGGAGGGGCGCTCGGGCTCGGTGGACTCCGCCTCGCGTGCCCACGCCCAAGGGTCGACCGCTCCGGGGACTCCAGTCATGGGTCCCTAGCCTAGAGCCGGCGCCACCCGGACGCCGCGCTAGCCGGCCTGCCTCTTCAGCTTGCGGCGCTCGCGTTCGGACAGCCCGCCCCAGATGCCGAAGCGCTCGTCGTGGTCCAAGGCGTAGTCCAGGCAGTCGGCGCGGACCTCGCACCCGTGACAGACGCGCTTCGCCTCCCGTGTCGAGCCGCCCTTCTCAGGGAAGAAGGCCTCCGGATCGGTCTGCGCGCAGAGCGCCGCCTCCTGCCACGAGAGGGCCCCGTCGTCGGGGATGTCCGCGATCAGCAGTTCGGTCATGCGATCCTCTTCCACGGCAGGAGACCCAGGGGCGTTGGCTGAATTACATGCCTGTGATTCCCCGATAGTCAAGCCGTGGGCGATCGTTTGCACCCCGCTACGGCGTGTCGCGCGACTCGCCCGGCCGTTCCGTGCTCGGCCCGGCCTGATCCACCCGGCGCCAGCCCAGCGACTCCGCGGCGCCCGCGCCGCCCGACGGCGCCTCCCAGGCGGACGCCGCCCGTCCCGGCGGGGTCGCCGGACGGGAGCCGGCCGCCGCCTCGGCTGCCGTCGACCAGACGGTCCCGGCGGCCGCGTCGGCGCGCCACACCGGCGGCGTCGCGGGTTCGATGGCCCGCGACGGAAGCGGCGGCTCCGGCGCCGCCTCGACCGGGGCGGCGGGTGTCGCCATGCGGCCCGTGCTCACGGCCCGGTGGATCACCCACAGCACGCCCACGGCCACCACCTTGAGGGCGAGGTCGAGGATTCCGCCCAGCAGTTCGAAGACGATGCCCGCGATGCCGGCGGACGCCGCGACGCCCAGCCCGGTGGCCACGACGGTCAGCAACGTGCCGAGCGAGACCACGACGAGCGCGGCGCGGGCCAGCCCCACCGCATGCGCGGTGGCGGGGGCGATGAACAGGCACACGCAGACCATCGCCACCAGGGAGAACACCAGGGTGAGGTTCATCGAGTTGCTGGCGATCGCGGCGAAGACGGCGAACACGGTGTCCCGGGCGTCGACGGCGGACACCTGCCGCGCCAGCGACACGATGCTCAGCGCCATCGACGCGACGATCACGGCCAGGATGGCCCAGGCGACGGGCTCCCGGACCCGCTTGAGGTTCTCGATCACGGAACTCCCCCGCTCAGAGGTACTCGGGTGCGGACGCGGCCACCAGCCCCACCAGGGCCTTGATCCGGTCGATCTGGTCGCGGTGGGCCACGAGCGTGGCGTCCGGCGTCTGGACCACGACGAGGTCGCGCACGCCCAGCAGGGCGACGAGGCGTCCGGCCCCCGCGTGGTCGAACACGATCGTGTCGCGGGCGTCCAGGGCGACCACGCGGGCCTGGCTCGCGTTGCCGTCCCGGTCGGTGGGCAGGATGTCGGCGAGGCTCTCGAAGCCGCCGACGTCCCGCCAACTCACCGGCAGGGCCAGGGCCACGACCCGCGCGGACGCCTTGCCGTGCGCGACCGGCTCCATGATCGCGTAGTCGACCGAGTTCTTCCGCAGGGTCGGGAAGATCTCGGCGAGCCGCTCGGGCCGGGCGGCCAGGACGAGCACGTCGGCGTGGGTGGCCGGCTCGAGGAGCCGCAGTTGCTCGAGGAACGTGGCGGCCCGCCACACGAACAGCCCGGCGTTCCACCAGTAGCGCCCCGCCGCAAGATAGGCGGACGCCGTGGCCTCGTCGGGCTTCTCCTTGAAGGACGCGATCAGGTAGGCGTCCGTGCGCCCGGGCAGCGGCTCCCCGCGTTCCAGGTAGCCGTAGCCCGTGTGCGGCGCCGTCGGCACGACCCCCAACGTGACCAGGGCGTCCGGCAGGTCTTCGGCGACCGCGAACGCCTCCGCCAGCACGCCGGCGAAGGTGTCCACCGGCTCGATCAGTTGGTCCGCCGTGAGTTGCGCGACGACGGCCTCGGGATCGCGGGCGTGCAGCACCGCGGCCGGCCAGGCGCAGGCGTTGAGCGAGTCGCGCCCCTCGGGCTCGCCGAGCAGGTTCTCGGGCGGCACCTCGGGCAGTTGGTCGGCGACGGCGTCCAGGTACGGCGCCCCGGTCACCACCAGGATCCGGGTCGCGGGCACCACGGCCAGGGCGCGCTCGAAGGCCAGGCGCAGCAAGCTCCGGCCCTCGACGAGCGGCAGCAGTTGCTTGGGGGTGCCCTTGCGGGAGAGGGGCCACAGTCGGGTCCCTGACCCGCCGGCCATGATCACGACGTACCGCACGGGGAACACCCTAGCCGAGGGCCCTCCCCGGGCCGCGGCGGCGGGCCGGGGAGAGCCGGGGCGGCGCCCTCTGCCATCATGGGCGGCGAGGTGGGCGAGGCGGAGGAGACGCTGATGGACGGGTTGTCGCGCCGGACGGTGCTGCTCGGCGCGCTGGGGGCGTCCGCGCTGGGGTTGGCCGCGTGCGCGAAGCCGCCCGTCTCGGTGACCCGGCCGACCGTCTCCCCGACGGGCTCCGTGGCGAGCCAGTTGCAGCAGATGATGACGGTCTACGCCGCCAACACCGACAAGCTGGGCCTCTGGGTGCGGGACCTCACCTCGGGCCGCGACTGGGACTTCCACGGCGACTACTCGAGCCAGAGCGCCTCGATGGCCAAGGTGATGATCTCCGCCATGGCGCTGCGCCAGGCCCGCAAGGACGGCGGCGAGTTGCCGTTCGACCGGATGACCCAGGTGTCGAAGGCGTTGGTCGACTCGGACAACGACGCCGCCGACCAACTGTGGGCGTACGCGGGCGGCGCGGACGCCTACCAGCGGCTGGCCAACGAACTGCAGATGACCCACACCCGCCGCGACGACGTCCGGCCCGACTGGTCCTGGACGTGGACGACGCCGCAGGACCAGGTCGTCCTGCTCGACAAACTGGTGCACGGCACGACGGCGCTCGTCGACGTCGACCGGCTCTACCTGCTCGACGTGATGCGCAAGACCAACCCGAACCACATCTGGGGCATCGGCACGATGCGCGGCGGCGACGTCCGCGTGCAGATGAAGAACGGATGGGTGCAGTTCAAGAGCAGCGACGGCCTCTGGGCCGTCAACTCGATGGGGCGCGTCGAGGGCGAGGGGCGGGACTACCTCGCGGCCGTCATGTGCCGGGTCCCCACCTTCGAGACCGGCAAGGCGCTGGTGGACGCCATCGGCGGCGACCTGTTCAAGGTCATGGGCGCCGGACGGATCTGAGCCGCCGACGCACCCCGCCCGGCGCGCCCCTACCATGAGGTCCTGAATCCGGACGCCCCACGTCCGGGCAGCGCCCCCTCGCTGCGCACCTTCGACGAAGCGAGGTGAACCGTGTCGGACCACCTGCCGGGCTTCCGGCCCCCCGCACGCGCCCTCCCGGAGCCCCAGCCCGAGCCCGAGTACCTGCCGGTCCGGCGCTCGATGCGCGTCGGGCCGCTCGCGGGCGGCGTCGCCATCGGCCTGCTGACCCTGGTCGCCGCGGCCGCCCTGTTGCCGGGCCTCACCGCCCCCGCCCGGACGGCGACCCCCGCCCGGACGCCCACCCCGTCGGCGACGACGACCGCCCCGATCCCGGCCGCACCCGCCCCCACCGGGCCGCTGACCCTGGCCCCGTTGCCGGGCGTGTCCGCCCCCACGGGCAGCACCGCGGGCCCGACGAGCCCGTCGGTGTCCGGCACCGATTCGTCGAGCGCCCGCCCGACCTCGGCCACCCCCACCCGGTCCCCCGCGGCCCCGGCGTTCCCCGACGTCCGTGGCTACCGGGAATGCCAGCGCTCCGGCGTCGGCCCGTACGCGGCGGTCGGCACCGGCAACTCCTCGACGTCGTGCGGGTTCGCCGTCAACGTCTGGCAGGCCTACCTGGCCACCGGCATCAACGGCGGCAGCGGCACCGTGACCGCGGAGAGCCCCGCGACCGGCAAGTCCTACGACCTGACGTGCAGCGGCCGCCAGCCCGCCCTGTGCACGGGCGGCAACGCCGGCCGGGTGCTGATCTACGGCGGTCGGCTCGTCAGCGGCTGAGCGGTCGAGCGCGCGGTCAGCGACCGGGCGCGCCGTCAGCGGCCGCGGACGCGCTCGCCCTTGGCCCGGGCCTCGTCGCGCAACGCCTCCTGGAAGTCGACCATGCGGGCGAGGAGCGCCGGATCGGCGATCCCCAGCATGCGGACGGCCAGCAGGCCCGCGTTGCGCGCGTTGCCGACCGCCACCGTGGCCACCGGTACGCCCGCCGGCATCTGCACGATCGACAGCAGCGAGTCGAGGCCCTCCAGGTGGCGCAGCGGCACCGGCACCCCGATGACGGGCAGCGGGGTCAGCGCCGCCAGCATGCCGGGCAGGTGGGCGGCCCCGCCCGCCCCGGCGATGAGGCAGCGCAAGCCGCGGCCGTGCGCCTCGCGGCCGTAGCGGACCATGTCCTCGGGCATGCGGTGCGCGGACACGACGTCCGCCTCGTACGGCACGCCGAACTCGCGCAGGGCCAGCGCCGCCGCCTCCATCGTCGGCCAGTCCGAGTCGGAACCCATCACGATGCCGACGGCCGGGTCGTCGCCCATGTCCCTACCTCCAGTCGTCCGGGGTCGCGGCGCGGCCCTCCAAGAAATCGGACGCCGCCCGCGCCCGGGCCTGCACCGTCGCCACGTCGTCACCGTAGACCGTGACGTGGCCGACCTTGCGTCCGGGCAGCACGTCCTTGCCGTAGAGCTGGACCCGGACGTCCGGCTGGGTGGCGAACAGCCGGGCCAGGGCGCCGTCCAGGTCGGCGCGCGTGCCGCCCAGCACGTTGCTCATCACGACGACGGGGGCGCGCACGCCGGTGGGGCCCAGCGGCAGCCCGGCCACCGCCCGCAGGTGGTTCTCGAACTGCGAGGTGTGCGCGCCGTCGATGCTCCAGTGCCCGGTGTTGTGGGGACGCATGGCCAACTCGTTGACCACGACCCGCCCGTCGGGGCGTTCCATCAGTTCGACCGCCAGGACGCCCACCACGCCCAACGCGTCGGCGATGCGGGTCGCCAGCAGGCGGATCGCCCGCTCGGCCTCGGCGTCCAGGCCCGGCGCCGGCGTCGTCGTCTCGTGGCAGATGCCCTCGCGCTGGACCGTCTCGCTGACGGGGTAGGCGACGGTGGCCCCGTCGGCGGACCGGACGACCAGGGCCGCCAGTTCGCGGACGAAGGGGACGAACTCCTCCGCGAGGATGACCGCACCGGAGGCGTCCGAGCCGGGGTCGGCGGTGCGCTCGGTCGGCCCGAGGGGCCCGTCGAGCGCGGCGAACGGCAGGGCCGCACCCGCGGCGTCCGACACCTTCCAGACGCCCTTGCCGTCGTACCCCCCGCGGGAGGTCTTGGCGATGACGGGCCACCCGGTCTCGTCGCCGAACGCGACCAGGTCGGCCGGCGTGTCGACGACCCGCCAGTCCGGGCAGGGGACGCCGAGGGCGGACAGCCGCGCGCGCATGACGGCCTTGTCCTGGGCGTGCACGAGGGCGTCGGGCCCCGGACGCACGGCCACCCCGGCCCGCTCCAGGTCGTGCAGGATGCCGGTCGGGACGTGCTCGTGATCGAACGTCACGGCGTCGCAGCCGGCCGCGAAGGAGTGCACCGTCGCCGGGTCGGTGTAGTCGCCGACGACCGTGTCGGGCACCACCTGGGCGGCGGACACGGCGGGCCCCTCGGCCAGCAGACGCACCCGCAGGCCGAGGCCGATGGCCGCGGCCTGCATCATGCGGGCCAGCTGGCCGCCCCCGATGATGCCGATGGTGCGCGCGCGCTTCACGGCCCGCAGTGTACGGGCGGCGCGGCGCGCGATGCGTCCTCCGGAACGCCGCCCGCGCGCAGGCGGCCCCGGATGCCAGGATGACGGCATGTCTGCACACATCGTGGCCATGGGTGGCGGCGGCTTCTCGGTCTCGCCGCTCGGCGCGCCCACCAACCTGGATCGCTTCCTCGTCGACCTGACCGGCAAGGCGAGCCCGCTGGTGTGCTTCGTGCCGACGGCCTCGGGCGACGACCCGCAGTACATCAACCGGTTCCTCGTCGCGTACGGCACCCTGGGCGTCCGCGTGATGGTGCTCACGCTCTGGCAGGACGCCGCCCGCTCGGTCCAGCGCCTGGCGGAGGCGGACGTGGTGCTGGTCGGCAACGGGCTGACCGTCAACATGCTGGCCCTGTGGAAGGCGCACGGCGTCGACAAGGCGCTCAAGCGCCGCTTCGAGGCCGGCGACGTGGTGCTCGGCGGCGTGGCCGCGGGCGGCAACGCCTGGTTCGAGGGCTTCGTCACCGACAGCTTCGGCCCGCAGTTCCGGGCCGTCCGCGACGGGCTCGGGCTGATCCCGGGCAGCTTCTGCTGCCACTTCGACGGGGAGGACGGACGCGTCCCGATCTACACGGACGCCATCGCCTCCGGCGCGCTCCCGGCCGGGTACGCCGCCGACGACGGCGCGGGCGTCCACTGGGCGGACGGGTCGATCACCGCGGTCGCCGAGAAGCCGGGCGCCCGGGTGTTCCGGTTCCGGCCCACCCAGTCCCCCACCTCGTCCGGGGTGTTCAGCGAGTCGCTGCCCGTCGAGTTGCTCTGACCCGACCGAAGAGAGTGCAGTCGATCCGCGGGGGTAGACGACCCCGGATCTCCTGCACTCGTCACCGGCGGAAGATCACCGTCCGCTGGACGACGAAGTTGACGGTGGTCGCCAGGCCCTGCGCGACGACGAACCCGACCGTGCTGGCCGCCGCGTCGCCGAAGGCGGCCCGCAGCGGCGGGAACAGCATCGCGAAGGTGCCGACCTGCAGCGCGAAGGTGAGCAGGTAGAGCACCACCACCGCGGCGAACCGCCGTCGGCTGCCGTCGGAGCGGAACGTCCAGCGCCGATTGATCGCGTACGCGGTGGCGGTGCCGAACACCCACGAGATCGCCTTGGCCGTCGTGTGATCCAGGCCGAGGGCGTACTGCCCCACGAGCAGCAGCCCGAAGTCGACGACGGCCGACAGCGCCCCCGTCAGGACGAACCGGGTCAACTGGGTCGCCAACGGCAGCGGCGGGGGCGCGTCGACACCGCCGGTCGGCGGCGACTTCGGGACAGGCACGGCCCCCATGCTGGCACAGCCCGCGGGCGGCCCCGACGGACCTGCGGGCGCTGCTAGCGTCGGGCGGGTGAAACTGCTCGCCTTCGTCCACGGACTCGGCCAACTGCCCCAGACCTGGCAGGACCAGGTGACCACCATGCCGTCCACCCGTTTCAAGGCGGTCGCCCCCTGGGTGAAGGGCCTGCGGCCCGGCCGGATGGGCGGCTTCTCGGTGGACGCCGCCGCCGACGACCTGCTGGGGCTCCTCAACGCGAACGGCGTGGAGTCCATGGGGATCGTCGGCAGCGGCCTCGGCGCGATCGTGGCCCTGGCGGCCGCCCAGCGCGCCCCCGAGTGTGTGAGCGACCTGGTGCTGGAGGGCGTCCAGGTGAAGTTCGGACGCCTCGCCCTCGGCGCCCAGAAGACCCTGATCCGCGCCATGCCGGACGCCCGCTGGGCCGCCACCGGACTCGACCGCGCGTCGGTCGTCACGGTGCTCGACGGGCTGGCGGGGCTCGACCTGGCCGCCGGGCTGTCGTCCGTCACCGCCCGGACCCTCGTCCTGGTCGGCGCCCACGACCGCGCCCACCGGTCCGCGGCGGACGCCGTCGCCGCCGGGGTGCCCGGCGCGCGCCTCGAGGTCGTCCCGGACGCCGGCGACCCCGTCCACCTCACGGCCCCGGAGGCGTTCAACCGGCTCCTGTGGTGGTTCCTGGCCGACCCCGACGCGACCTGACCGGCTACGGCGCCCGGCGCAGGTGGACGACGTCGCCCGCGGCGAACGTCCGCACCCCGGCGTCCGTGCGCACGACCAGGCCGCCCTCCTCGTCGATGTCCTCCGCGACCCCCTCGACCGCCCCGCCTGGCACCTGGACGCGCACCCGCCGCCCGAGCGTCCCGCACCGCGCCCGGTAGTCGGCGACGAGCGACTCGCCCGCGTCCCAGCGCGCGTACCACCGGTCGAGGGACCCCAGCACCGCGGCGGCGACGACGTGCGCCGCGGCGTCCGAGCCCTCGAGGCGCAGCGACGTCGCGGTGGGCACCACCAACTGGTCCGCTGCCAGGGCGACGTTGAGGCCGATGCCGAGGACGGCCGCCCGGCCGGTCGGGGTGGCCACGGCCTCGGACAGGATGCCGCACAGCTTCCGCTCGCCGACGAGGACGTCGTTGGGCCACTTCAGCGTCGCCGGCACCCCGGACGCCTCGGCCACGCCCTCCACGACCGCCAGGCCGACGACGAGCGACAGCCAGCCCCAGCGCTCCAGGGGGACCCGCGGCCGTACGAGCGCCGACATGGCCACGCAGGTGTCCGGCGGGGTCGACCACACCCGGTCGAACCGGCCCCGCCCGGACCGCTGGAAACCCGTCACCACGACGGCCCCGTGCGCGGCTCCGGCGCGGGCCAGCACCGCGACGTCGGCGTTCGTCGACTCGGTCTCCGGCAGGATCCGGACCGGGCCCCACCCCGTCCCCGCAAGGCGCGCGATCAGGCCGGCGGCGTCCAGGAAATCGGTCACCGCAGGATCGTAACGGCGGGGCGTCCGTTTCAGCGGAACACCCCTGCGCCCAGGGGGGCGTCCTGGCTATCGTCCGGGTATGGAGATCGACATCCACACGACGCAGGGCAAGATCGCCGATCTCGGCGAGAGGATCCGGGCCGCGGAGAATCCCAGCACCCCGGAGGCTGTGGAGAAGCAACACGCGAAGGGCAAGATGACCGCGCGCGAGCGCGTTCTGGCGCTGCTCGACGAGGGCACCTTCGCGGAGTTCGACGAGTTCTCCCGGCATCGCAGCCATGTGTTCGGCATGGAGAAGAAGCGCCCCTACACCGACGGCGTGATCACCGGCGTCGGCGCCATCCACGGCCGGCCGGTCTGCGTCTTCTCGCAGGACGTGACGATCTTCGGCGGCGCGCTCGGCCAGGTCTACGGCGAGAAGATCGTCAAGATCATCGACTTCGCCATCAAGACCGGCTGCCCCATCATCGGCCTGAACGAGGGCGGCGGGGCGCGCATCCAGGAGGGCGTCGTCAGCCTCGGCCTGTACGGCGACATCTTCTACCGCAACGTGCTGGCGTCCGGCGTCATCCCCCAGATCTCCCTCATCATGGGCGCCGCAGCCGGCGGGCACGTCTACGGCCCGGCCCTGACCGACTTCGTCGTGATGGTCGACCAGACGTCGCAGATGTTCATCACCGGCCCCGACGTCATCAAGACCGTCACCGGCGAGACCGTGACCCTCGAGGAACTCGGCGGCGCGCGCACCCACAACACCAAGTCCGGCAACGCCCACTACCTGGCCGCCGACGAGACGGACGCCATCGAGTACGTCCGCGAACTGATCACCTACCTGCCGCAGAACAACCTGGAAGACCCGCCGATCTACGACGACGACGAGGCCGACCTGACGATCACCGACCACGACCGCAAGCTCGACACGTTGATCCCGGACAGCCCGAACCAGCCGTACGACATGCACGAGGTGATCCGGACGGTCCTCGACGACGACGAATTCCTCGAGGTGCAGCCCCTGTACGCCCCGAACATCCTCTGCGGCTTCGGCCGCATCGAGGGCCGCGCGATCGGCATCGTGGCCAACCAGCCCATGGTGTTCGCCGGCTGCCTCGACACCAAGAGTTCCGAGAAGGCGGCGCGCTTCGTGCGCACGTGCGACGCGTTCAACATCCCGGTGCTGACCTTCGTGGACGTCCCCGGGTTCCTCCCCGGCACGGACCAGGAGTACGACGGCATCATCCGGCGCGGCGCCAAGCTGATCTACGCCTACGCCGAGGCCACCGTGCCGAAGCTCACGGTCATCACCCGCAAGGCTTACGGCGGCGCCTACGACGTCATGGGTTCCAAGCACCTGGGCGCCGACGTCAACCTGGCGTGGCCGACGGCACAGATCGCCGTCATGGGCGCCGAGGGCGCGGTCAACATCCTGTACCGCCGCGAACTCGCCGAGGCCGAGGATCCGGTCACGCGCCGCAAGCAGCTCATCGACGAGTACAACGACGAGCTGGCCAACCCCTACGTGGCGGCCGAGCGCGGGTACATCGACCAGGTCATCTACCCCCACTCGACCCGCGAGACCGTCATCCGGACGCTGCGGCTGCTGCGCACCAAGCGGCAGCAGTTGCCGCCCAAGAAGCACGGGAACATCCCGCTGTGACCGCGACCCCGCTCGAGGCGCCCGGCGAGCCCGTGCTCCGGGTGGTCGGCGGCTCGCCCACCGACGAGGAACTGGCGGCGTTGACGATCGTGGTGGCGGCGCTGCGCCGCGAGCGCGGCAAGCCGCACGCCCCGCAGAACCCCCGCATCAGCGGCGGCTGGCGGTCGTACTGGCACCTGCGGCGGGGCTCCCTGTTCCCAGGGGCGGACGCCTGGCGCTCGACGCTGCGGCGGTGACCTGAGGCCACCGGGTGTCGGCGGCCCTCCCTGTTAGAGTCCACCAGCAACCGAACAAAGGACACGTGATGGGTGCCATCCAGGAGATTCTCGCCAGCCTCGACCTCGATCAGATCGCCCAGGCGCTCGGCACCGATCCGGGCAGCGTCGAGTCCGCCGCCCAGCAGGCCGTCGGCTCGCTGCTCGGTGGCCTCGAGAACAACCTCGGCGGCGACGAGTCGGCCATCAGCCTCGCCAACGCCCTGGGCGACCACCTCGACGACGACAACGCCGCGCCGCAGACCGGCCTGGTCGACGTGTCGCAACTGAACTTCGCCGACGGCGCCAAGATCGTCAACCACGTCCTGCCCGCCGAGCAGCAGCAGCAGCTCTTCGGCGGCTCCCAGGGCTCACTGGTCCAGAAGCTCATGCCGCTCCTGGCGCCCATCGTGATGGCGTATCTCGCCAAGCGACTGCAGTCCTCGGGCGGTCTCGGCGGCGTCCTCGGCGGCATGCTGGGCGGGCAGGCGGCGCAGCAGCAGTCCCAGTCCGGTGGCCTGGGCGACCTCCTCGGCCAGATCCTCGGCGGCGGCGCCCCCGCGGCCCAGGCCCGCCAGCAGTCCGGCGGCCTGGGCGACCTCCTCGGCCAGATCCTCGGCGGCGGCGCCCAGGCGCCCCAGGCGCCCCAGGCGCCCCAGGCGCCCCAGCAGTCCGGCGGCCTCGGCGACCTCCTCGGCCAGATCCTCGGTGGCGAGCAGCAGGCCCCCGCCCCGCAGGCCCCGCAGTTCCCGGCGCAGCCGCAGCAGGGGGGCCTTCGGATGGACGACTCCGCCCCCGCCCCCGCGCCCGCGCGTCAGCAGGAGGCCCCCTCGGTGGGCGGGCTGCTGAAGAGCATCCTGTTCGGGTGATCGACCGCTTCATCCTCGCCTCGGCGTCGCCGGCGCGGCTGCAGACTCTGCAGCGCGCCGGCGTCGCCGTGTCGGTCCGCGTGTCGGGCGTCGACGAGTCGGGCGTGACGGCGTCCGGCACCGAGGAACTGGTCGCCGCCCTGGCCCGCCTGAAGGCGGAGGCCGTGCACCGGGAGGTGACCGCACCCGAGCGCCGGGTGATCGTCGGCTGCGATTCCCTGCTGGACCTGGACGGCGAACCCGTCGGCAAGCCGGGCGGGGCGGACGCCGCGGCGGCCGTCTGGCGCCGGTTGCGGGGCCGCAGCGGGACGCTGTTCACGGGGCATCACGTCATCGTCGTCCGGGGGGACGCGGTGTGGGAGCGCACCGCGACCGCGGCCACGGTCGTCCACTTCGCGGACGTCACCGACGACGAGATCGCCGCCTACGTGGCCACGGGCGAACCCCAGGAGGTGGCCGGCGCCTTCACGATCGACGGGCTTGGCGCGGCCTTCATCTCCGGCATCGAGGGCGACCACCACAACGTGGTCGGCATCAGCGTTCCCCTGCTGCGCGACCTGCTGGGCGAGGCGGGCGTGCCCTGGCCGAGCCTGTGGCGCTGAGGCGCCCGACCCCCGCGGGACACGAATCCGGCCGAACCCCTTCCCCTGGATGAACTAGTTAGTTCATAATCATCCCAGAGGTTCCCTCGGTCTCGGACAGCGACGACAAGCGGGGGGCCGGGCACGACGCCGTGACACCGGAAAGGGCTCTGATGACCACAACGACCGTGGACACGCAGCACAAGGACAGGAAGCAGACCATCAAGGCGGCCGCGTCCGCCTGGCTGGGCAGTGCCCTCGAGTACTACGACTTCTTCATCTACGGGACGGCCGCCGGCCTGATCTTCCCCAAGATCATGTACGACTCGGCCAACCCCTTCATGGGCAACGTCATGTCGGCCGCCACGTTCGGCGTGGCCTACCTCATCCGGCCCATCGGATCCTTCTTCATGGGCTGGCTGGGAGACAAGTACGGCCGCAAGCTCGTCCTCTTCATCACCCTGTTCGGGATGGGGTTGGCGACCTTCCTGATCGGCTGCCTGCCCACGTACGCGATGGTCGGCGGCCTCGCCCCGGCGCTGCTCATCACCCTCCGCTGCCTCCAGGGCTTCGCGGTCGCCGGCGAGCAGTCCTCCGCGACGACCATGGTGCTGGAGCACTCCACGGACAAGACGCGGGGCTTCTGGTCCAGCTTCACCCTGGGCGGCACCCAACTGGGCTTCATCCTGGCCACCGCCGTGTTCATCCCGTTCGCGGCCCTGCCGGACGACATCCTCTACGGCTGGGCGTGGCGCATCCCGTTCTGGGCGTCGGTCCTGGTCGTGGCGCTGGCCTGGTGGGTCCGCAAGTCGGTCGAGGAGACGCCCGAGTTCGAGGCGCAGCGCGAGTCGGAGGCCACCGCCCGCAAGGCCGAGGCCGCCGAGGCGGCCCGGCACGAGGCGGACGCCGTGGCGCACCGGGTCGCCGTGGCCGCCGAGGATGTGCCGCCGTTCAAGTGGCTCGGCTGGTTCTACCTGCCGAACATCATCACCGTGATGATGTGCTGCCTGATCTCGGTGGTGTCCACGGTGGCATCCCTGTACGCCCTGCAGTACGGCACGAGCCTCGGCGTCCCCCGGGTGACGATCCTCACGATGCAGATCCTGGCCAACATCACGGCCATCGTCGTCATCATGGGCTTCGGCGCCCTCAGCGACCGCATCGGCCGCCGCCCCGTGTTCCTGATCGCCGCCATCGGCTGCGCCATCCTCATCTGGCCCTTCATCATGGCCGTCGCCGCCAAGGACATCGTCGGCATCTTCGGGTGGGGCATCCTGTTGTCCGGCGTGATCTACTCGGCCTACTCCGGCTCCGGCATGGGCATGTTCTCCGAGCAGTTCGAGACCAAGGTGCGCGTCAGCGGCATGGCGATCGCCACCCAGTTCGGGTTCGCCCTGGGCGGCTTCGCCCCCGCCATCATCAACCTGCTGCAGGGCTCGGTCACGGTCAACGGCAAGGTGACCCCGAACCTCGCCAACTGGCAGCCGGCCGCGATCTTCACGATGGTCGCCTGCATCCTCGCGGCCACGGGTGCTCTGCTCAACCGCGAGACTGCGCGCAAGCCGCAGGCCGAACTGGGCTCCAAGGCCGCCCTGCGGGCCCACGCCCTGTCGGCGGCGAACGCCGGGAAGCCCCTGCCCCAGGCCACGGAGGACCACCCGTTCTCCGGCACCGCGCAGATCCTGGGCATCGTCGGGGTGGTCCTGGCGGCCGTCACCGTCGCCGTGCACCTCACGCTGGGCGCGCCGACGTCGGTGATCCCGTTCGTGCTCACCGGCCTCGCCTCCGTCTGGGCCTGGAACGGCGCCGCCCGCGCCAAGGGCCAGATCGAGCTCGGGGCCCCCTACCGGTGGAACAGCCGGCTCCAACTCGGCTCCACCCTGGGCCGCATCGTGGGCGCCGTCTTCGTCCTGATCGTCGTCGGGCTGCTGGTCTTTGCGGTCTCGATGATGCTGGCGGGCCAGCTCAAGCTCTGACCCCGTCCCGGTCTCCGTCGCCGTCGGCCCTCGGGCCGGCGGCGACGCCGCATCTGCGGACGCCGACCGGCGCCGACCGGCCCGCGCCGGTAGGGTGCCAGGCGATGACGATCGAACCAGCCACCGCCGCCCGTCGCCCGCGCCTGCCGGCGCCGATCAGGGCCATGCGCCCACGTCAGTGGGTCAAGAACGTGCTCGTCTTCGCGGCCCCGTTGGCGGCGGGCCAACTCCTCGCCCCGACCGTGTTGGCCGCCTCGGCGCGGGCCTTCGTGGCGTTCAGCCTCATCAGCGCGGCGGTCTACCTGGTCAACGACGTCCGGGACGTCGACTCCGACCGTCAGCACCCCACCAAGCGGCTGCGTCCGATCGCCGCCGGCGAGTTCTCCCCCACCGGCGCGCTGATCCTCGCGGCCGGCTGCGCCGCCGCCTCGCTGGCGGTGGGGGTCACCACCGCGCCGTCCCTGGGCGTCGTCCTCGCCGTGTACGCCGTCCTGCAGGTGGGCTACTCGCTGTTCCTCAAGCACCAGCCGATCGTCGACCTCGCGGTCGTGGCGGCCGGCTTCCTGCTGCGCGCGGTGGCCGGGGGTGTGGCGTCCGGCATCGCCCTGTCGCAGTGGTTCCTCCTGGTCGCGTCCTTCGGTTCGCTGTTCATGGTGGCCGGCAAGCGCTACTCGGAGATGGTGCAACTCGGCCCGGATGCCGGCACGCGGGCGTCCCTGGAGCGCTACACGCCCACCTACCTGCGGTTCGTGTGGACGCTGGCCGCGGCGCTGGTCGTCATGTCCTACTCGCTGTGGGCCTTCGACCTGCGGACGCCGGCGGGCTCGGGGCACCTGTGGGGGATCCCGTGGGCGCAGGTCACGATCGCCCCGTTCGCGCTCGCGATGCTGCGCTACGCCTACGAGATCGACCGGGGCGAGGCGGACGCCCCCGAGGACGTCGTCCTCGCCGATCGGATGATCCAGGTGCTCGGCGTCCTGTGGCTGGCCCCCCTCGCGCTGGCCGTGTTCCGCTGAACCGGCGGCCCCGTGAGGGACGGGTCCCCTGAGGGGAACGATCGTTCCCAGCGCCGCGGCGTCCGCCCTAGACTCCCAGCAGAATTCGTGCCGCGGGCTGCCCGACCTCCGCGGCTGGTCGAGGAGGAACTGTGCCCATCACCAAGGTCCTGGTGGCCAACCGTGGAGAGATCGCGGTTCGCGTCATCCGCGCGGCGAAGGACGCCGGGCTCGCCAGTGTGGCGGTCTACGCGGATCCTGACGCCGACGCGCTGTTCGTCAAGCTGGCCGACGAGGCCTACGCCCTGAACGGGCAGTCTCCCGCGGAGACCTATCTCGACATCGCCAAGCTGCTCTCGGTGGCCGACCGGTCCGGGGCGGACGCCGTGCACCCCGGGTACGGCTTCCTAGCCGAGAACGCCCAGTTCGCACAGGCCGTCCTCGACGCCGGCCTCACCTGGATCGGCCCGCCGCCGGCCGCCATCGACGCCCTCGGCGACAAGGTGAAGGCCCGCCACATCGCGCTCAAGGTCGGTGCCCCGCTGGTGCCCGGCACCCCCGACCCGGTGGCCTCGGCCGACGAGGTCGTGGCGTTCGCCCGCGAGCACGGCGTCCCGATCGCCATCAAGGCCGCCTTCGGCGGTGGCGGCCGCGGCCTCAAGGTCGCCCGCGCCCTCGAGGACATCCCGGAACTGTTCGAGTCGGCGACCCGCGAGGCGGTCACCGCCTTCGGCCGCGGCGAGTGCTTCGTCGAGCGCTACCTGGACAAGCCCCGCCACGTCGAGACCCAGTGCCTGGCGGACGCCCACGGCAACGTGGTCGTCGTGTCGACCCGCGACTGCTCGCTGCAGCGCCGCCACCAGAAGCTGGTCGAGGAGGCCCCCGCGCCGTTCCTGACGCCCGCGCAGATGGACAAGCTGTACGCCAGCTCGAAGGCGATCCTCAAGGAGGCCGGCTACGTCGGCGCCGGCACCTGCGAGTTCCTGGTCGCCCAGGACGGCCTGATCTCCTTCCTCGAGGTCAACACCCGCCTGCAGGTCGAGCACCCCGTGTCGGAGGAGGTCACAGGCCTCGACCTGGTCCGCGAGATGTTCCGCATCGCCGACGGCGAGGCGCTCGGCTACGACGATCCCGAGGTCCGCGGTCACAGCATCGAGTTCCGCATCAACGCCGAGGACGCCGGCCGCAACTTCATGCCGGCCCCCGGCACTCTCGTCAAGTGGACGCCGCCCACGGGCCCCGGCGTCCGGGTCGACTCGGGCTACCTCGAGGGCATGAGCGTCCCGGGCAACTTCGACTCCCTCGTGGCGAAGATCATCGTGACGGGCGCCACCCGCACCCAGGCCATCGAGCGTTCGAAGCGGGCGCTGGCCGAGACGATCCTGGACGGCATGCCGACGGTCATCCCGTTCCACCAGGCGGTGCTCAGCGATCCTGCCTACGCCGCCCCGGACGGCACCTTCGGCGTGTTCACCAACTGGATCGAGACCGAGTTCGACAACACGATCGAGCCGTTCACCGGCACGCTCGGGCAGCCGGACGCCGAGGACAAGACCACCTACGTGGTCGAGGTCAACGGCAAGCGCCTCGAGGTGAAGGTGCCCCTCGCGCTCGGAGCGCCGGCGACCGCGAAGACGGGCGCCACCGCCCCCAAGCCGACCAAGCGCGGCCGCACGGGCGCCACCGCGAAGGCGCCGTCGTCGAACGCGTTGCAGTCGCCGATGCAGGGCACGATCGTGAAGGTCGCGGTCGCCGAGGGCGATGAGGTGGCCGAGGGCGACCTGGTCGTGGTGCTCGAGGCGATGAAGATGGAGCAGCCGCTCAACGCCCACCGCGCCGGCGTGATCAAGGGCCTCACCGCCGCGGCTGGCTCGACCGTCTCCAGCGGCGAGACCCTCTGCGAGATCGTGGACGCCGAGTAGACCCCAACCGACCCCCAGCGTGCGGGGCCCGGTCCTGGGACCGGGCCCCGTCGGCCTGTCCCACCCGCCGTGCCCCTGCTCACCGTGCCTCTGCTCACCGTGCCTCTGCTCACCGTGCCTCTGCTCACAGTGCCGCAGCGCCGCTGCGCCGCCGGCCCTCTGCTCAATCGTGCCACCCTGCCTCTGCGCCGCTGTGCCTCTGAGTCACCGGGTGACTCAAAGGCACAGTGCCCGTTGACAAGGGGGATCGGGGATCAGTAGTCGACCTGCTCCGGCACCGCCGCCCCGGGGTGCAGCCGGCGCGCGGCCTCGGCGATCGAGCCGGACAGCGACGGGTACACCGTGAACGCCTGGGCCACCTGGTCGACGGTCAGGCGCGCCGACACGGCCAGCGCGATCGGGTGGATGAGTTCGGACGCCGACGGTGCCACCACCACTCCCCCCACGACGATGCCGGTCGTGGGCAGGCAGAACAGCTTGACGAACCCGTCGGACAGGCCCTGCATCTTGGCGCGCGCGTTCGACCGCAGCGGCATCATGATCGCCCGGGCGTGGAAGCCGGCGTCGATCTCGGCCTGGCTGACACCGACGCTCGCCACCGAGGGGGCGGTGAACACGTTGGCCGAGACGGTCCGCAGGTCGAGCGGCGCGACGGCGTCCCCCAGGGAGTGCCACATCGCGATGCGGCCCTGCATCGCGGCCACGGACGCCAACGCGAAGACGCCGGTGCAGTCGCCGGCGGCGTAGACGCCCCGGGCGGTGGTGCGCGAGACCTTGTCCACGACGATGTGCCCGGACGGCGTGGTCGACACCCCGGACTCGGCCAGGCCGATCCCCTCGGTGTTGGGCAGCCCGCCGACGGCCATGAGCACGTGCGAGCCCTCGACGCGGCGCCCGTCCGCCAGGGTCACCACCACGCCGTCGCCCTCCCGGTGGGCGGCCACGGCGCGGGAACGCGACAGGATCGTCATGCCGGTGCTCTCGAAGGCCTCCTGGATGACGCGGGCCGCGTCGGTGTCCTCGCTGGGCAGCACCTGGGCGCGCGACGACACCAGCACCACCTCGACGCCCAGGGCGTGATAGGCGCTGGCGAACTCGGCGCCCGTGACGCCGGAGCCGACGACGATCAGCCGCCTCGGGAGTTCGGGGAGGCGGTACATCTGGGTCCAGTTCAGGATGCGTTCGCCGTCCGGCAGCGCCTCGGACAGTTCGCGGGGCCGCACCCCCGTGGCGACCAGGATGATGTCGGCGTCCAGCCGTTCGGGCGGCCCGTCGTCGGGCTCGGCGATGACGTGCCGGGTGCCGTCGAGGCGTCCGTTCCCGGCGATGATGCGGATACCGGACGCCTCCAGGCGGGCCGCGATGTCGGCGCTCTGGGCGCGGGCCAGCGCCAGCACCCGGTCGTTGACGGCGGCCAGATCGGCGGTCACCCCGTCGCGGATGAAGCCGCTCCCGGACGCGGCGCGCAGACCCAGCCGCTCGCCGTCGCGGACGCGGCTCATCACCTCGGCGGCCGCGATCAGCGACTTGCTGGGCACCACGTCGCTCAGGACCGCCGCGCCGCCCACCCCGGTCCGCTCGATGAGGGTGACCGCACCCCCGAGTTGGGCCCCCACGAGGGCCGCCTCGTAGCCGCCGGGTCCGCCACCGATGATCACCACTGTCGTCACCCGCCCATCATCGCAGCGGACGCCGAAGGCTTCGACCCGGCGTGCCGGGCCGTTAGGGTGGCCGGGTGAACGAGTTCGACGATCCCTACGCGGCCGCGCGCCACGCGGCGTCCGACCTCCTGCGGCGGCTCGGCGTCCCGGCCGTCGATGTCGGCCTCGTGCTCGGCTCCGGGTGGTCCGCGGCGATCGACGGCGTGGCCGAGATTGTGGCGCAGGTGCCCCTGGCCGAGATCCCCGGGTTCGCCCGCCCCACGGTGGCGGGGCACGGCGGGGACGCGCGGCTGCTGCGCGCGGCGTCCGGACGGCTCTTCCTCGTCCTCACGGGCCGCACCCACCTGTACGAGGGGCGCGGGGTCGCGGCCGTCGCCCACGGCGTCCGGACGATCGCCGCCGCCGGGGCGTCCCGGGTGGTGCTGACCAACGGCTGCGGCGGGCTGGACCCGGCGTGGGCCCCCGGCACCCCGGTGCTCATCGCCGACCACGTCAACCTGACGGGCACGAGCCCCCTCGTCGGCGCCCGCTTCGTCGACCTCACCGACGCCTACGCGCCGGCGCTGCGCGCCCTGGCGCGCCGGATCGACCCGACGCTGCCCGAGGGGGTCTACGTCCAGTTCCCGGGGCCGCACTACGAGACGCCGGCCGAGGTGCGGATGGCGCGCATCCTGGGCGGCGACCTCGTCGGCATGTCGACCACCCTGGAGACCATCGCCGCCCGCGAGGCCGGGCTCGACGTGCTGGCGATCTCCCTCGTCACCAACCCGGCGGCCGGTCTGGCGCCGGCCCCCCTGTCCCACGCCGAGGTGCTGGCGGCGGGCGCCGACGCGGTGCCCCGCCTGAGGACCCTCATGAGCCGCCTCCTGGAGGAATTGTGACCATCCCCGCACCCACCCTGATCGCCGAGGCGCTCGCCTGGGCCGACGCCGATCCGGACCCGGCCACGGCCGCCGCGCTCCGCGCCCTGGTGGACGCCGCCGGCACGGACGCCGCCGCGGCAGCCGAGTTGGCCGACTGCTTCGCCGGACGCCTCCAGTTCGGCACCGCCGGACTCCGGGCCGCCCTCGGACCGGGCCCCAACCGGATGAACCGGGTGGTCGTGCAGCGGGCCGCCGCCGGGCTGGCCCGCTGGCTGGTCGGCCACGGGCACGCCGGGGCGTCCGTGCTGGTCGGCTTCGACGCGCGCCACAACAGCGCGGTGTTCGCCGCCGACACCGCCGAGATCCTCGCCGGGCACGGCCTGACCGCCCTGCTCACCCCGACGCACGTGCCGACGCCGCTGGTGCCCTTCGGCATCGGACGCCTCGGCTGCGCCGCCGGGGTGGTGGTCACGGCGTCCCACAACCCGGCCGCCGACAACGGCTACAAGGTGTACGTCGGCCAGTCGCAGATCGTGCCGCCGACGGACACCGAGATCGCCGCCGAGATCGCCGCCGTCTCCGACCTGCCCCTGGACGCGCTGCCGCGGTCGCGGGAATACACCCTGACCGGCCCCGACCTGCTCGACTCCTACGTGGCCCGCGCCGCGGCCCTGGTGCCCGCCGACGCCCCCCGCGCCGTGCGCTGGGTGTACACCGCGATGCACGGGGTGGGGCGCGCCGTCGTGGAGCGGGTCGTCGATGCGGCCGGCTTCCCCGCCGCCGCCGTGGTCCCCGAGCAGGCCGATCCCGATCCGGACTTCCCCACCGTCGGTTTCCCCAACCCCGAAGAGCAGGGGGCGATCGACCTGGCCGTCGCCCTCGCGCGGGCCACGGACGCCGACGTGGCCGTCGCCAACGACCCGGACGCCGACCGGTGCGCCCTCGCGGCCCCGATCGGCGGGCGCTGGCGCATGCTCACCGGCGACGAGTTGGGCGCGTTGCTGGCCGAGGACGCCCTCCGCGCGGGCCGCCCGGGCACCTACGCGTGCTCGGTCGTCTCGTCGACCCTGCTCGCCTCGATGGCCGCCGCCCACGGCCGGCCCTTCGAGACGACCCTGACCGGCTTCAAGTGGATCGGCCGCGTCCCCGGGCTCGCCTTCGGCTACGAGGAGGCCATCGGGTACTGCACCGACCCGGACGCCGTGCCCGACAAGGACGGCATCACCGCGCTGGTCCGCATCCTGACGCTGGTGGCCCGGCTCCGCGCCGAGGGGCGCACGGTCGCGGACGCCCTCGACGACCTCGTCCGCCGCTACGGGCTGCACCACACGGCGCAGTTGGCCTTCCGGGTCGACGACCTCACGCTCATCGCCGACGCGATGGGCCGCCTGCGCCGGCACCCCCCGGCGACGCTGGCCGGCGAGGCCGTCACGGCGTCCGACCTGGCCGACGGGTGGCGCGGGCTGCCGCCCACCGACGGCGTCCTGCTCGAGGGCGGCCCGGTCCGCGTCGTCGTGCGGCCGTCCGGCACCGAGCCCAAGTTGAAGTGCTACCTGCAGGTGACCCGGTCGGTCGCCGAGTCGGCCGACCCGGACGCCGCACGCGCGGCGGCGTCCGGGATCATGACGGCCGTCCAGAGCGACGTGCGGGCCGCCCTCGGGCTGTAGGTCAGGCCTCCTCGGCCTGGGGCTGGGGCTGGGGAACCGGCTGGGGGTCGGCCGCGGCGGGCGCGCCGGTGCCCAACTCGGGGGCGCCCTGGTGCTTCGGCCGCCCGGTCTCCAGCGCCTGCGCCTCCGCGATCGCCTGCTGCACCGACCGCTGCGACTCGGCCTCCGCGGCCCGCTTCGCCTGGTCGATCTCGGCGAAGACGTCCACCTTCGGCGGCAGCGTGTACTTGCTCTTGTCGGACGTCGCGAACGCGCGCACGCTGTCCCCCACCGTGGAGCCGAGCCCCTTGAGCGCGTCGGTCAACTCGGACGGGATCACCCAGACCTTGTTGGCGTCGCCCTGGGCCAACTTCGGCAGCATCTGCAGGTACTGGTAGGCCAGCAACTCCTGGTCGGGCTCCGAGGCGTGGATCGCGTTGAACACCGTCGAGATCGCCTGCGCCTCGCCCTCGGCCCGCAGCATGGCGGCCTGCCGGTCGGCCTGGGCGCGCAGCACCGCCGACTCGCGTTCGCCCTGGGCGCGCAGGATGCTCGACTCGCGATCGCCGGACGCCGACAGGATCTGGGACTGCCGCTGGCCCTCGGCGAGGAGGATCTGGGCGCGCTTCTCGCGCTCGGCGCGGGCCCCCTTCTCCATGGCGTCGCGGATCGTCGCCGGCGGCTCGATCGACCGCAACTCGACCCGGTTGACCTTGATGCCCCACTTGCCGGTCGCCTCGTCCAGGACCGCGCGCAGCTTGGCGTTGATCTCCTCGCGGGAGGTGAGGGTCTGCTCCAGGTCCATGCCGCCGATGATGTTGCGCAGCGTGGTCATGGTGAGCTGCTCGATGGCCTGGATGTAGTTCTGCGCCTCGTAGGCGGCCCGCACCGGGTCGACGATCTGGAAGTAGATCACCGAGTCGATGCCGACCATCAGGTTGTCCTCGGTGATGACGCCCTGCGGCGGGAACGGCACGACGGCCTCGCGCATGTCCATGGTGTACGAGACCCGGTCGACGATCGGGACGACGATGTGCAGGCCGGGCTCGATGGTGCGGTGGAACTTGCCCAGGCGCTGGACGATGCCGACCTGCTGCTGCTGGATGACCTTCACCGACAGCACCAGGGCAACGACCGCCACGATCGCGAGGACCAGGAACGGGATGATGAACGGGGGCACGGGCACTCCTTCGCAGAGGGGTTGCCCGCCACCCTAGCAAGGGCGACCGAACGGCCCGGCCCCCGCGGGGACCGGGCCGTCCGGGGTCAGCGACTACTCGTTGTCACCGCCGGTGAACAGGGTGGCCGCCACCTCCGTGGCGGCGCCGGCGTTCGCGGCGTCCGGCCAGACCCAGTTCGAGATCTCCGGCTGGTCCTCGCCCCACTGGTAGGCGTAGTTCTTCGCGGTGATCCGGGCGTCCGCCATCTCCTGACGCAGGCCCGCGTACCGCGACCCCAGCGAGTCGACCCGGTCGATCACGTCCATGACCAGGTGGAACCGGTCGATGTCGTTGCGCATGCACATGTCGAACGGCGTCGTGGTCGACCCCTTCTCCTTGAACCCGCGCACGTGCAGGTTCTTGTGGTTCGTGTGCCGGTACGCCAACCGGTGGATGAGCCACGGGTAGCCGTGGAACGCGAAGATGATCGGCTTGGTGGTCGTGAAGTAGGTGTCGAACTCGCGCTCGGACAGCCCGTGCGGGTGCTCCTTCTCGTGCTGCAGCCGCATGAGGTCGACGATGTTCACGACCCGGACCTTGAGGTCGGGGATGCGCCGCCGCAGGATGTCCGCCGCCGCCAGGGTCTCCAGCGTCGGCACGTCGCCGGCGCAGGCCAGGACGACGTCCGGGTCCTCGCCGTGCACCTCGGTGCCGGCCCAGTCCCAGATGCCCAGGCCACGGGTGCAGTGCGCGATGGCCTCGTCCATGTTCAGCCACACCGGCTCGGGCTGCTTGCCCGCCACGACGACGTTCACGTACTGCTTGGAGCGCAGGCAGTGGTCGAACGTCGACAGCAGCGTGTTGACGTCCGGCGGCAGGTACACGCGGACGACCTCGGGCGACTTGTTCATCACGACGTCGAGGAAGCCCGGATCCTGGTGGCTGAAGCCGTTGTGGTCCTGCCGCCACACGTGGCTGCTGAGCAGGTAGTTCAGCGAGGCGATGGGACGGCGCCAGCCGATCTCGTTCGTGACCTCGAGCCACTTGGCGTGCTGGTTGAACATCGAGTCGACGATGTGGATGAACGCCTCGTAGCTGCTCATCATGCCGTGGCGACCGGTGAGCAGGTAGCCCTCCAACCAACCCTGGCACTGGTGCTCCGACAGCATCTCGACGACCTGACCGGCCTGGCTCATCGGGTCGGCGGCATCGGTCCCGAGGAACCGCGCCATCCACTGCTTCGGCGTCACGTCGAAGACCGCCTGCAGGCGGTTGGACGCCGTCTCGTCCGGCCCGAAGATGCGGAAGTTCGTCGGGTTGAGGCGGGCGATCTCGCGGAAGAACTCGCCCAGCCGCTTCGTGGACTCGACCATCGGGCCACCGTGACCGTCGGCGTCCGCCTCGATCGCGAAGTCGCGGAAGTCGGGCATGATCAGGTCCTTGAGCAGCAGCCCGCCGTTGGCGACCGGGTTCGCCGACATGCGGCGCTCGCCCTTCGGCTTGAGGGCGTCGAACTCGGGCCGGAGGCGTCCGTTCTCGTCGAACAGCTCGTCGGCGCGGTAGCTCTTGAGCCAATCCTCCAGCAGCTGGGTGTGCTCCCGGGTGTCGCGCGCGTTGGAGAGCGGCACCTGGTGGGCGCGCCAGTGATCCTCGGTGATCTTGCCGTCGACCTGGGCGGGGCCCGTCCAGCCCTTGGGGTGGGCGAACACGATCATCGGCCAGCGCGGCCGGTCCTGCTCGTTCTCGCCGGCGAGCGCGGCCGCGGCCTTGATCTCGGCGATCTGGTCGAGGGCGGTGTCCAGCACCTCGGCGAAGCGCTTGTGGGCGTCCAGGTGGTCGTCGTCGACTCCGATCTCGACGAACAGCGGCTCGTGGCCGTAGCCGCGCATCAGGTCGGCCAGTTCCTCGCGCTCGATGCGCGCCAGGACCGTCGGGTTGGCGATCTTGTAGCCGTTGAGGTGCAGCACCGGCAGCACGACGCCGTCGCGCTTCGGGTTGATGAACTTGTTGCTGTGCCACGAGGTGGCCAGCGGACCCGTCTCGGCCTCGCCGTCACCGACGACGGCGAAGGTGAGCAGGTCGGGGTTGTTGAACACGGCGCCGTAGGCGTGCGACAGCGAGTAGCCCAGCTCGCCGCCCTCGTGGATGGAGCCTGGGGTCTCGGGGGCCACGTGGCTCGGGATGCCGCCCGGGAAGCTGAACTGCTTGAACAGCTTGCCGAGGCCGTCCTCGTCGCGGGTGATGTTCGGGTACACCTCGGTGTAGGTGTCCTCGAGGTAGGTGTTGGCCACCAGGCCGGGGCCGCCGTGGCCGGGGCCGGCGATGTAGATCGAGTGGAGGTCGCGCTCGATGATCGCGCGGTTGAAGTGCGCGTAGAGGAAGTTGAGGCCGGGCGTCGTCCCCCAGTGGCCGAGCAGCCGGCGCTTCACGTCGTCGGCGGTCAGCGGACGCCGCAGCATCGGGTTGTCCAGCAGGTAGATCTGGCCGACGGACAGGTAATTGGCGGCCCGCCACCAGCCGTCGATGAGCGCAGCGGTCTCGTCGGAGATGGTGCGGGGGGCGTCCTGCGACCGGCGCCAAGCGCCGGCGTCGGACAGCTTCTCGGACATGGGTGCTCCTTGTCGTTGGGACAGCGAACGGGGCCCGGCCCTGGCGGTGTCGCGCCCGGCCGCTTGCCCCGTTGGGCCACATTCTGGTCGGGTCGGGGCCCGGCGACAAGCGAACCGCCAAGCCGACGGCAACAACCGGCCGTCCCCGCCGGGACGCAGGGCCGTCGGCCCCGTCAGGACGTCAAGGGCTTGTGCCGCGGGTAGACCACGACGGTGACGCCGTCGCGCTCCAGGACCTCGATCTCGGTGCCGGGAGCGATGGGCGAGCCGTCGTAGGAGCGGGCGCTCCACACCTCGCCGGCGATCTTGACCTCGCCGGACGTCGGCGTGATCTCGGCGATCGCCACGCCCGGGCTGCCCAGCAGCTTGTCGGCCGACGACCGGTAGCCCGGGGAGCCGCGCAGCCGCTTCAGCATCGACGGGCGCAGCAGCAACAGCATGGCGAGGGCGGTCACGACGGCGACGACGATCTGCAACGCCAACGCCCCCGGCAGGATCAGGGCGACCGCCCCGCCCGCCAACGCCCCCGACGCCAGCATCAGCAGCGTGAGGTCGAGCGTCAGCATCTCGCTCACGGCGAGCCCCCCGGCGATGACCAGCCAGACGACCCATCCGTTGGCGCTCAGCCACTCCAGCATGCGCGGTACCTCCCCCGGTTCAGCCCGTGACCGCGCGGGCCGTCCAGCGCCCGGCGTCCGCGGTGACCTCCAAGGGTAGGCCGAACGTCGCGCTCAGCGCGTCCGCGGTCAGGACGTCGGCGATCGGGCCGGCCGCCACCACCCGGCCGGAGGCCAACAGCAGGGCGTGGGTGAAGCCGCGCGGGATCTCCTCGAGGTGGTGCGTCACGAGCACCATGGCCGGGGCGTACGGGTCCTGGGCGAGTTCGCTCAGGGTGGCGACCAGGGCCTCGCGGCCGGCCAGGTCGAGGCCGGCGGCCGGCTCGTCGAGCAGCAGCAACTCGGGATCGGTCATGAGGGCGCGGGCGATCTGCACCCGCTTGCGCTCCCCCTCCGACAGCGTGCCGAACGTCCGCTTCGACAGGTGGCCCACCTTCAGCTGGGCCATGAGCCGGGCCGCCCGGTGCAGGTCCTGCACGTCGTAGCGCTCGTTCCACCGGCCGATGACCGCGTAGGACGCCGACACGACCACGTCGCCCACGGACTCCGTGCGCGGGATGCGGTCGGCCAGGGCCGCCGACGTCATGCCGATCCGGGGACGCAACTCGAACACGTCGACGGTGCCGAGGACCTCGCCGAGCAGCCCGACGACCCCCCTGGTGGGGAACGCGTTCGCGCTGATCAGCTGCAGGAGCGTGGTCTTGCCGGCGCCGTTGGGACCGATGACGACCCAGCGCTCGTCCTCGGCCACCGTCCAGTCGACGTCGTCCAGGAGCGTGTTCGGGCCACGGACGACGGACACGCCCGCGAGTTCGACGACCGGTGCCATGGGTGCCAAGCTACCCCAGCCCGGACGCCGCGGGCCGCCCGGCCCGCCGGGCAGCCCGCGGAACGGTCAGCCGACGGAACGGGCGGCGTCCGGCTCAGGCGCCGGTGGAGTGCAGGCCGCCGTCCACGTGGATCATCTCGCCGCTGGTGCTCGGGAACCAGTCCGACAGCAGCGCGACCACGGCCTTGGCGGTCGGCGTGGCGTCCGTGGGGTCCCAGCCGAGCGGCGCGCGGCCCTCCCAGACGTCGTTGAAGTTGTGCGACCCCGGGATGGCCTTCTTCGCGAGGGTGTCGAGCGGGCCGGCCGCGACGATGTTGCTGCGGACGCCGTCCGGCCCGAGGTAGCGGGCCAGGTAGCGGGACGCCGACTCCAGGGCCGCCTTGGCGACGCCCATCCAGTCGTACGTGGGCCAACTGATCCGGGCGTCGAAGGTGAGACCGACGACGGACGCCGTGGGCCCGAACAGCGGCCGGCAGGCCATCGTCAGGCTGACCAGGGAGTACGCGGAGATGTGCAGGGCGTTCGCGACGTCCTCCCACTCGGTGGCGAGGAACTGGCCGCCCAGAGCCGTCTCGGGGTTGGCGTAGGCGATGGAGTGCACGACCCCGTCGAGCCGCTCGATGCCGAGGCCGCGCAGCTGGTCGGCCAGGCCGGCGAGGTGGGCGGGGTCGGTCACGTCGAGCTCGAGCACCGGCGGCTCGGGGTCGAGGCGCTTGACGATGCGGTGCGTGATGCCGAGCGCCCGGCCGAAGTTCGACACCACGACCGTCGCCCCCTCGGCCTGGGCGATCTCCGCGACCTTGAAGGCGATGGACGTGTTCATGGTCACCCCGGTGACCAGGATGGTCTTGCCGTCGAGGATGCCCATGTCAGTGGCCCATCCCGAGGCCGCCGTCGACCGGGATGACCGCGCCACTGATGTAGCCGGCCCCGTCGGAGCACAGGAACTGCACGGCGTGCGCGATGTCGGCCACCGAGCCCATGCGGCCCGCGGGGGTCTGCGCCTTGAAGCCGTCGGTGACCTCGGTGGGCAGCACGGCGGTCATCTCGGTCTCGATGAACCCGGGCGCGACCACGTTGAAGGTGATGCCCCGCTTGCCGACCTCCCGGGTCAGCGAGCGGGCCATGCCCACCAGGGCGGCCTTGGAGGCGCTGTAGTTCACCTGACCGGCGTTGCCGAAGAGGCCGACGACCGAGCCCATGAACACCACGCGGCCGTACTTGCCGCGCATCATCGACTTCACGGCGCGGCGGGACACGTTGAAGGCGCCCTTGAGGTTGACGTCGAGAACGGCGTCCCACTGCTCGTCGGTCATCCGCATGATCAGGCCGTCCCGGGTGATCCCCGCGTTCGCCACCAGGATCTCGATCGGGCCGTTGGCCGCCTCGGCCGCCGCGAACGCGGCGTCCACCTGCGCGGCGTCCGCGACGTTGCAGGTCACCCCGAGGGCGCCGGCGGGCGGCTCGCCGCCGAGGTCCGCGCTGCAGACCCGGTGGCCGTCGGCCAGGAAGCGCTCCACGATGGCGCGGCCGATGCCCCGGTTGCCACCGGTCACCAGCACGCTGCGGGCAGTTGTCGTTTCAGTCACGAAACCTACGCTAGCGTAGCCGCCCCGCGTGGCCCCTCAGCGACCCGGGAGTTGCCCCGGAACGGCGGCGTTGGGGCCGTCCGGGGGTCGGGCTACGCTGGCGGGGTGGCTGGACGGCGGCAGGCGATCCCGGCGCTGATCACCAGCGCCCGGGTTCCGCGGTCGCTGGACGCCGACGAGCGCAACCGCCGCTACCTCGTGAGCATGACCGTCCGGGTGCTGTGCTTCCTCGCCGGCTGCTTCGCCCCGTTCCCGGCCAACATCGCGTTCTTCGCGGGGGCGGCGCTCATCCCCGGCATCGCCGTCATCCTGGCCAACGCCGTGGACCGCCGCACCGACGGCGTCCAGGCCGGCCCTGCGGCGGACGCCGGCGCCCGGCAACTCACCGGGGGCGTCGTCGTGACCGGCGACGTGGACGCCGAGGGCGGCCGATGAGGGCCCCGTCCCGGCCGGCGGCGACGCGCCCGCCCGTGCCGTGGCGGCGCTGGCTGGCGCTGCTGGCCCTGGTCGTGGTGGTCGTCACGGCGTTCGTCAACCTCGGCCGCTGGCAGCTGGACCGCCTGGGCCAGCGCCGCGACACCAACGCCACGGTCACCGCCCACGAGCAGGCGCCCGTGCTGCCGTACGAGGCCGTGTTCGGGCGTCCGATCGTCGACGAGGACCAGTGGCAGCGCGTCACGGTGACCGGCACCTACGAGGCGTCCGCGCAACTGGTGGTCCGCTACCGGTCGAACGCCGGGGAGACGGGCTGGGAGGTGGTCACGCCGTTGCGGGCATCCGACGGGCGGATCGTCCTGGTGGACCGCGGTTTCAAGCAGCGCCAACCGGGCACCGACTTCCCGGCCGCCGAGGCGGCCCCGCCCGGCGGCCCCGTCACCGTGACCGGCTACGTGCGCCGCAACGAGCAGGGCGGCGACATCGCGACGGTCCCCACGGGCGGCAGCATCCGGCTCATCAACTCGGCCGCCATCGGCCGCACGCTGGGCCTCGACCTCGTCGACGGCTACATCGCCGCCCTCGAGACCAGCCCCGCCGATCCGGGTGGCTTCACCCCCCTCGCCCCCCCGGCGCAGGACGAGGGCCCCCACCTGTCCTACGCGCTGCAGTGGTTCACGTTCGCCGTGATCGCGATCGGGGGCCTGTACGTGTTCATCCGCAACGACGTCCGCGACGGGCGCAAGGCGGCGGCCCGGGCGGCCGCGCGCGCGGCGTCCGCTGCGGCGGCTGCGTCGTCTGCGCCGTCTTCGTCGTCTGCGCCGTCTTCGTCGTCTGCGTCCGCTTCGTCCGCGGGCCCTGCGCCCGCCGCCCCGGCCGGCGAACCGCCGACGCCATGAGCTTGGACGCCGCCCGCGGGCTCCTGGCCTGTCCCACCTGCGGCGGCGCCCTCGACGTGGGGGCCCGTCCGGTCGCCTGCCCGGCGGGGCACACCTTCGACGTCGCCCGTCAGGGCTACCTCAACCTGCTCGGCGCGAAGCCGCCCGCCAACGCGGACACCGTGGCGATGGTGGCGGCCCGCGAACGGTTCCTCGCCGCGGGCGCCTACGACCGGATCGCCGACGCGGTGGCCCTGCGGCTGGCGCTGGCGGAGACGATCCTCGAGGTCGGGGCCGGCCCCGGCTTCTACCTGGCCCGGGCGCTCGGCGAGCGGGACGCCCGCGGGGTCGCCCTGGACGTCTCCCCCGCCGCCGCCCGCCGCGCCGCCCGGGCGCACCCGCGGCTGGCGTCGGTGGTGGCCGACGTGTGGCGGCCGCTGCCGCTGCGGTCGGGCCGCCTGGGGGCCGTCCTGTGCGTGTTCGCCCCCCGCAACCTGCCCGAGTTCGCCCGGGTGCTCACCGGGCAGGGTCTGCTGGTGGTGGTGACGCCGACCGCGACGCACCTGGCCGGCCTGCGCGACCGGCACGGGCTGTTGGGCATCGAGCCGGACAAGGACGACCGGCTCCTGCGTTCCGCGGTGGGCCTGTTCGAGCCCATCGCCCGCCACCGGATCGACTACGTGGTCCCGGCGACGGCGGCGCAGGTGCGCGACCTGGTCGCCATGGGACCCAACGCCTTCCACGGCGTCCCCGACGACGTGGCCGACGCGGACGTCCACGTGAGCGTCACCGTCTCGCTGCTCCGCCGGCCGGCGGGCTGAGACGCCGCGGGTCGGCGTCCCGTGCTCCGCACTCTCGTCCTCCCGTGCTTCCGTGCTTCCGTGCTTCCGTACCCCTCTGAGTCACCCCGTGACTCAGCGGGGCACGGACGCGGCGGGGTGGTGGGTCTGCCTCCCGTGCGCCTCTGAGTCACCCCGTGACTCAGACGCGTACGGACGCGACGGGTGGGCGTCCGCCCTTATGACGCGCCCATCAGCGCCAGCAGCACGCCGCCGGCGACGACGGACGCCACCTGGCCCGCGGCGTTGGCGCCCATCGCGTGCATGAGAATGAAGTTGTCGAAGGACTCCCGGGACGCCTCGCGTTGCACCACGCGGGCCGCCATCGGGAACGCCGAGATGCCGGCCGCCCCGATGAGCGGGTTGAACGTGCCGCCGCTGAGCACGTTGAGCAGCTTGCCGAACAGGACCCCCGCCGCGGTGTCGAGGCAGAACGCGATCAGGCCGAGGACCATGATGAACAGGGTCTCCGGACGCAGGAAGGACGCCCCCACCATCGTCGAGCCGATCGCCAGGCCGAGGAACAGGGTCACGACGTTCGCAAGTTCGTTGGACGCCGCCCCCGTGAGCCGCTCCACCACCTGCGACTCGCGCATCAGGTTGCCGAGCATCAGCATGCCGATCAGCGGGGTGGCGAAGGGCACCAGGGTGCCGACCACGACGGTCACGACGATGGGGAACAGGATGCGGGTGCGGCGGCTGATCTCCCGCGAGGAGTACGGCATCCGGATCTGCCGCTCCTTCTTCGTCGTCAGCAGCCGCATGATCGGCGGCATGATGATCGGCACCAGCGACATGTAGCTGTAGGCGGCGACCGTGATCGGGGCCAGCAGTTCGGGGGCGAGCTTGTTGGACACGTAGATCGACGTGGGGCCGTCGATGGCGCCGATGATGCCGATGGAGGCGGCCCGGTTGTGGGTGAAGCCGAGCGCCAGCGCCAGGATCAAGGTGAGGAAGATGCCGAACTGGCCCGCGGCGCCGAGCAGCACCATCTTGGGGTTCTCCAGCAACGGCCCGAAGTCGGTCAGGGCGCCGATCCCGACGAAGATCAGCAGCGGGAACAACTCGTTCTCGACACCCATCCGGTAGAGGGTCGTCAGGGCCCCGTGCTCGGACACCAGCGGCGACAGCGGCAGGTTCGCCAGCACGGCCCCCGCACCGATCGGCAGGAGCAGCAGCGGCTCGTACTCCTTGGCGACCGCCAGCCACACGAGCAGCAGACCGATCGCCACCATCGTCAGCGACTGCCAGGTGACGTGGCTGAGGCCCTGCAGCAGCAGGCGGAGGGTCTCGGAGTTCATCAGCCCTCCTCGAAGCGCACCAGCGCCTCGCCGTACTTCACCTGGGCGCCCTCGGCGACGTACACCTCGGCGACGACTCCGTCGCGGGGGGCCTTGAGCTCGTTCTTCATCTTCATCGCCTCGAGGATCGCCACCGTCTGCCCTCGGACCACCCGCGCCCCGGGTTGGGTGAGCACCTGCAGCAGGACCCCCGGCATCGGGGCGGTCAGGCGGTCCGTCCGCCTCCCGGACGCCGCGGGCGCGGCCTGGGCCGCCGGTCCCCCCGGGACGGCCTGGGCCGCCCGTCCGGACGGTCCCCCCGGTCCTGCCGGTGCCGCAGGGACGGCCGGTCCCGCCGACCCCACCGCGGACGCCGCGGCCGCCGGTCGCGGCCCCACCGGGGAGGCCGCGGCCCCGGCCGGAGCCACGGCCCCGCGCACGGCCCCGCGCACGGCCCCGCGCGCGACCTCCACGCCGGGCGCGATGGCGGCGTGGGCGAGGCCGCGGTGGTCGTCGAGCCGGACGTCGAGGGACCGCCCCTCGAGGAACACGCGGTAGGTGTCGGCGGTGAGGGCCTCGACGTCGATGACGCGAGTGATGTCGTGGACGGTGATCGTGTAGCGGCGCATCTACCTTCTCCTCCAGGGCGCGTTCTGCCGGGCGCGGCCGACCGCGACCCAGCGGCTCGCCCACAGGTGGGAGCCGGGGGCGGTGGTGCGCATCTCGGGCGCCGCCTGCTTGCGGCGCACGTCGGCGTGCTTGATGACCGCGATCGCGATGGCCGCCAGGGTCTCGTCGTCGAGCCCGGCGGCGTCCTCGGGCCGGATCGTGACGGTGGCGGGCGGTGCGGCGGAGGCGCTCGCGGACGCCTCCCGGCCCGCCGCGGCGGCCTCGACGGCAGCGGCCCGCCGGGCGAAGGCCTCGTCGAGGCGTCCGATGAGGTGCAACAGCAACCAGAGCACGGCCAGCAACCCGAAGACGACCGACATGCCGACCGCCGTCATCATGCCGCCCCAGGCCCAGTCGACCGAGCCGACGTCGATCATGGCTCGCCCCTCCTAGACCGGGAACAGCCCGTGCTTCTTGGGGAGGCCCGTCTGCACTTTGGTGCGCAGCACCTCCAGGGCGCGGATGAGCCGGGGGCGGGTCTCCCGCGGCTCGATGACCTCGTCGATCTGGCCGACGTCGGCGGCGGCGTACGGGTTGAAGAACTGCTCCTTGTACTCGGCGATGAACCGGGCCTCCTCCGCCTTGGGGTCGGACGCCTCGGCGATCGCCGTCCGGTGGAGCAGCCGCGCGGCGCCCTCGGCGCCCATCACCGCGATCTGGGCGCTCGGCCAGGCGAGGGCCACGTCGTTGTTCATCTGCCTGCTGGACAGGGCCACGTACGACCCGCCCATGGCCTTGCGCGTCACGATCGAGATCTTCGGCACGGTGGCCTGGCAGTAGGCGTAGATGATCTTCGCGCCGTGCCGGATGACGCCGTTGTACTCCTGCTCGACGCCCGGCAGGTAGCCGGGGCAGTCCACGAAGGTGACGAGCGGGATGTTGAACTGGTCGCAGACCGTGATGTGCCGGGCGATCTTGTCGGACGCGTTGATGTCCAGGCAACCGGACTTGACGGCCGGCTGGTTGGCGACGATCCCGACGGAGTGCCCCTGCAGCCGGGCGAACGCGACGACGGCGTTGCCGGCGTAGTGGGGGTGCACTTCGAGCAGCGAATCCGTGTCGAAGATGAGCCGCAGCACCTCGCGCATGTCGTAGGCGACCCCGTCGTCGGCCGGCACGATCGTGTTGAGGCCCTCCTCCATGCGGTCGGGGTCGTCGAGCGAGACGATCTCGGGCGGGTCCTCGGTGTTGTTCTGCGGCAGGTAGCTCAGCAGGGTCTTGGTGAGGCGCAGGGCGGCGTGCTCGTCCTCGGCCAGGAACTGGGCGACGCCGGAGGTGCTGTTGTGCACCCAGGCGCCGCCGAGTTGCTCGGCGGTCACCTCCTCCCCGGTGACGGTGCGGATGATGTCGGGGCCGGTCAGGAACATGTTCGACGTCTTGTCGACCATGATCGTGAAGTCGGTCAGGGCCGGGCTGTACACGGCCCCGCCGGCGCAGGGCCCCATGATGAGCGACAGTTGGGGGATCACCCCGGACGCCTGCACGTTGCGGAAGAACACCTCCCCGTAGGCGGCGAGCGAGCGGACGCCCTCCTGCACCCGGGCGCCCCCCGAGTCGTTGAGGCCGATCAGCGGGAGGCCGGAGGCGATCGCCAGGTCCTGGATGCGGGAGATCTTGTGGGACTGCACCTCGGAGAAGGAGCCGCCCAGCACCGTGAAGTCCTGGGCGTAGACGGCGACGCGGCGTCCGTTCACCTTGCCGAAGCCGGTGATGATGCCGTCGCCGGGGTAGCCGGACGCCCCCGCGCCGAACCCCGCGTTCTGGCTCGTGGCCAGCGCCCCCAACTCCTGGAAGGACGCCTCGTCGAGCAGCAGCGCCAGCCGCTCGCGCGCCGTCAGCTTGCCCTTGGCGTGCTGGGCGGCGATGCGCGCGGGCCCCCCGCCGGCGAGTGCCTGGTCGCGCTTCGCGCGCAACGTCGACAACTGGTCTGCCATGGCTCCCCTTCGTGGGTGGGAGTGGACGCCCCGGACAGCGGCGTCCGTGTGCAGGAAGCTAGCATCCGCAGCCCGCGGCGTCCGGTGGCAGCGACGACTGGAGGCGTCCCGTCGCTGAGTCGCCCGGCGACTCAGGCGCCGACGGGGCCGCCCTCGCCGACCAGTCGGTAGCCGATGGCGGCCATCCGCTCGACGAGGCGGTCCAGGCCGTCCAGGGTCTCGACGCCGGTGGTGGCCTTGCCGGCGTACGGGGCGTACAGGGCCTGGTAGCGCGGCGGCGTCAGGTTGGGCGCGACCACGTTGACGCCGGCCATCACGGCCAACTCCCGGCCGCGCGGGTGGGCGCACGCCACCGAGGTCAGGCAGGGCAGCAGCACGTCCGGCAGCAGGATCCGCACGAGGCTCAGCAGGAACAGCGTCCGTTCGAAGCTGCCCGCCGGGTGGTCGCCGAGCGGGGTGTCCGGGGCGGGCCGGAAGGTGCCCACCAGGGCGATCTCGGGGCGGAACGACTGCAGGAACGCCAGGTCCTCGGCCAGGTGGTGCGCCGTCTGGAAGGGGATGCCGACGAGCATGCCGGCGCCGACCTGGTAGCCGAGGGCGCGCAGGTCGGCCAGCGAGCGGACGCGTCCGGCCCAGGTGCGCCGCCGGGGGTGCAGTTGCGCGTAGTGCTCGGCGTCGGCCGTCACGTGCCCCAGCAGGTAGCGGTCGGCGCCGGCGGCGTAGAGGCGCTGGTAGGTGGTGGGGGCGTGCTCCCCGAGTGCCAGCGCGATCGAGGCGTCCGGGAACTTCTTGCGGATCGCCCAGATCAGCTCGTCGAGGCCGTCGTCCTCGCACGCCGCCTCTTCGCCGCCCTGCAGCACCAGGGTGCGGCAGCCGCGCCGGTGGCCCTCGGCGCAGGCGGCGAGGATCTCGTCGCGGGTCAGACGGTAGCGCTCCAGCGCCGTGTTGCCGGCGCGCAGCCCGCAGAAGTAGCAGTCGCGGGCACAGGCGTTGGACATCTCGACGACGCCCCACAGGTGCAGGGCCGGGCCGAACCGGTCGCGGGCCACGCGGTAGGCGAGGCTGGTGGCGTGGTCCCGGTCGGCGGCCGTGTACGTGGAGAGCAGTTCCTCGTACTCGACGAGGGCGAGGCCCCCCTCGGCGCGCAGCCGGTCGATCAGGTGCGTGTTGGACACGTCCGACAACAGTACGCGGACGCCGCGCGCCCCGGCACCCCCGGCCCGGGTCGGGCGGTCAGCGGGTCAACCGGTCAACCGGTCACCGGTCAACCCAGCAGGTCGAAGTCGTAGAACCTGGAGGAGTAGCGGTACAGCACGACGCCTTCGCTGCGCGCCGGCCAGAGGCGCCGGGCGTCGCCGGCCAGGGGGCGGCGCCAGGCCTCGCCGGAGCCGTCGTAGGCGACGAGCGTCTGCGCTCCCCCGCCCGCCGGGGTCAGCAGTTCGATGACCCGGGTGCCGTCGCAGGCCGCTTGGACGGTGTCCCCCGACGCCTGGGGCAGGGTGCGGCGCCACTGCTCGGTTCCCTGGGCGTCCCGGGCGACCCGGACGGCCGTCGCGTTGCCGTCGGCGTCCTGGACGGCCGTGACGAACACGCCGTGGCACGCGGCCACCATCACCTCGCCCTGGGCGGTGCGCACCCGGCGGCCGTCCTCGGCGTAGAACGCGACGGTGCGGCTCGCCTTCGCGACGGGCACGTCGTAGATCCAGTAGCCGGCGACGCTCCCGTCGTTGACCGGCTCGGCGTTGACCTGTTGCGTCGCGCCCAGGGTGGCGAGCCGCGCGCCGGAGGCGTCCACGACGTCGGTGCCCGTCGCGGTGCGCACCAGCAGGCGACCCCCCGGCAGGACGCCGACCCGCGCCTCGTCCGGCACGCCGACGACCGGGCCGCCGCGCGCCAGGTCGCGCACGAGCGACGCCCGGTTGAACGACGACGACGAGCCGTCCGATGAGTTGACGTAGAAGTTCAGCAGGAGGTGGTTCCCCGCCGCCCAGAACCAGGCGCTGTCGAGGGCGTCCGGAAGGGACACGTCGTCGCGCCAGCGGGCGCGGCCGTCGGCGTCCATCCGGGTCAGGGTCACGTCGAGGCCGGCGGCCGAGGACGAACTCGCCGTCTGCGACCGCCCCGGCCAGGACCCCAGCAGCAGGCCGCCGTCGGCGAGGCCGTGGACCCGGGCGGGGGCGGCGTCCGCCGCGAACTGGCGCCGGATGCTGCCGGTGCGCAGGTCGAAGGTGGTGACCCAGGTGTCCTCCGCGCACGAGAGGGCGCCGGGCTGCCCGATGCCGCAGACGGCCCGGTTCAGCGGCGCGGTCCACAGGACGCGCTGGGAGGCGATCTCCTCCACCGTGACCGAGGTCACGAAGTCGGCGTCGTCGGTGAGGTAGCCCACGAACAGGCCGGCGTCGGCGCTGTTCCACTCCCCGGGGAAGACCGGGTACGACGAGGACGGCCGGCTCAGCAGCGTGCGAGGCTCGGTGGGCAGCGCGGGCATGACGCCGACCAAGCCGTCCCGGACGCTCGCGCCGCCGCCCAGCAGCCGGGGGACCAGCAGGACGCCCGCCGCGACGAGCGCGACCGCCACGACCAACACCCCGGCGATGAGGGGCAGCCGGGGACGCCGCGGCCGGGCGGCCGGTCGCGCGCCGGCCGCCGGGGGGACCGGGACACCGGTCGGCGGCACCCAGCCCGCCGGCGGGGGTCCGTAGCCCGGCGGGGGTCCGTAGCCCGGCGGTTGCGGGCGCCAGGCGGTCTGCGGCGGCGGAACCGGCGCGCCCGGCCCGGGCCCGGCCGTCCCTGCCGAAGGCGGAACCGGCAGGCCGCACACCCCGCAGGACGCGGCTCCCTGCTGGAGCGGCGTCCCACATCGCCCACACTGCATCTCGGCTCCTCCCGGTCGGCCCGCAATCTAGGCCAGGGACACCAGTTCGGCGTACTCGGGGCTCCACAGGTCCTCGTCGCCGTCGGGCAGCAGCAGCACCCGGTCGGGCTCGAGGGCCTCGACGGCCCCCTCGTCGTGGGTGACCAGGACGACCGCCCCGGTGAAGGTGCGCAGCGCCTCGAGCACCTCGCGGCGGGACGCGGGGTCGAGGTTGTTCGTCGGCTCGTCGAGCAGCAGCACGTTGGCGGCGCTCACGACCAGCATCGCCAGGGCCAGGCGGGTCTTCTCCCCGCCCGACAACACCCGCGCCGGCTTCTCGACGTCGTCCCCGCTGAAGAGGAACGAGCCCAGGATCTTGCGCACCTCGGTCTCGTTGAGGTTCGGGGACGCCGACACCATGTTGTCGAGCACCGACCGCGACACGTCGATCGTCTCGTGCTCCTGCGCGTAGTAGCCCAGTTTGAGACCGTGCCCGGGGTGCACCTGGCCGGTGTCGGCGTCCTCGATGCCGGCCAGCAGCCGCAGCAGCGTCGTCTTGCCGGCGCCGTTCAGGCCGAGGACGACGACCTTGGCGCCGCGGTCGATCGCCAGGTCGACGCCGGTGAACACCTCCAGCGACCCGTAGCTCTTACTGAGGTCGGACGCCGTGAGCGGCACCTTCCCGCACGGGGCCGGGTCGGGGAAGCGGATCTTGGCGACCTTGTCGCCGGCGCGCTCGCCCTCGGTGGCGGACAGCAGTTTCTCGGCGCGGCGGGCCATGTTCTGCGCGGCCGTGGCCTTGGTGGCCTTGGCGCCCAACTTCTCGGCCTGTTCCAGCAGCCGGGACGCCTTGCGCTCGGCGTTGAGCCGCTCGCGCTTGCGCCGCTTCTCGTCGGTCTCACGTTGCACCAGGTACTTCTTCCAGTCCATGGAGTACTGGTCGAGTTCGGCGCGGTTGGCGTCCAGGTGGAAGACCTTGTTGACCACGGCGTCCAGCAGGCCGGAGTCGTGGGAGATGACGACGAGCCCGCCCGGGTAGTCCTTGAGGTGGGTGCGCAGCCAGACGATCGAATCGGCGTCCAGGTGGTTGGTCGGCTCGTCGAGCAGCAGGGTGTCCGCCCCGGAGAACAGGATGCGGGCCAACTCGACGCGGCGCCGCTGCCCGCCGGACAGGGTGCCGATCTCCTGGCCGAGCACCCGGTCGGGCAGGCCGAGGTTGGCGGCGATCCGGGCGGCCTCCGACTCGGCGGCGTAGCCGCCGGCGGCGTCCAGTTCGGCCTCGGCGCGGGCGTAGCTCTTCATGGCGGCCTCCTGGGCCGCCTCGGTGCCGGCCTCGGCGATCGCCACCGAGTAGGTGGTCAGCCGGCGCAGGATCTGATCGAGTCCGCGGGCGGCGAGGATCCGGTCGCGGGCCAGGACGTGCAGGTCGCCGGTGCGCGGATCCTGGGGCAGATAGCCGACGGGACCCGTCCGCGTGATCGTGCCGGCGGACGGCAGCCCCTCCCCCGCGAGGATGCGGGTCAGGGTGGTCTTGCCTGCGCCGTTGCGCCCCACCAGTCCGATGCGGTCGCCGGTGGACACCTGGAACGACGCGGGGGCCAGCAGCAGCCGGGCCCCCACGCGGACTTCCACCTCGCGCGCCGTGATCACGAGGAGCAAGTATCCCGACGCGGCGTGCGGCCGGTCAAAGCAACCCTGACCTGGGGGGCCGCGGCGGGCGTAGGGTCGGAGCCCCTGGTGGGGGCGCTGGCGACCACGAACCCAGACGCAGCCATCTTCGTCACCGGATACCCCAAGCTGTTCGAGCCGAGCGCAACGAACGCGTGAGCGGCGCACGGGCCAGTTGTCATGGCCAAGATGGCGGCCTTCGATGACGCGGTCGAGCAGGCCCTGAACCCCGCCATTCAAGGTGGAGTGATGGCGGCGGCAGCCCAAGCGGGCGCCAACGCCACGTTCGTCGACGTGACCGGCGCGTTCGCGGGCCACGGCATCTGCGACGCCGACTCGTCGTGGCTGTTCGCTGACAACCTGCACCCGACCGTCGCCGGCCAGAACGCCTACGCCCGGGTTCTCCGCGCCGCCGGGGCCCGGTAGCCCGACCCCAGCGTCCGCCCAGCCCGCCCTCGCGCGGCAGGGCGGCGCCACCCCTCTCCACCCCTCTGCCCGGCTGATGTGCCCTTGAGTCACGGCGTGACTCAAGGGCACATCGTCGCGTCGGGCACCCGGCCCACGGCACCGTCCGATGCCCGCGCGGCGGATCGGCTGCCGTGCGACCCGCGGGTTCCTCGCCCGGCAGCACGAACCGCCCGGTCGGCGCCGAGACGATTGGGTACCGTCCCCTACCCTTGCCGCCATGGAGACCCCCGCGCCGACCGCCGGCTGGCCGAAGATCCTGACCATCCTGCTGATCTGGGGTGCCTTCGCGGGCGTCCTGGTGGCGTTGCACGCGGCGGCCGACATCATCGGCCCGCTGTTCGCGGCGCTGAACCTCGTGATCGCCGCGTGGCCCGTGCGCCAGGCCCTGCTGCGGCGCGGGGCCCCCCGCGCGGTCGCCACCGTCGCCCTGGGGCTCACGGTGTTCATCGTCCTGGGGCTCGCGGTCTTCGTCCTGTACTGGGGCGTGTTCTCGCTGGTCCGGGAACTGCCCGCCTACCAGGACCAGTTCACCCAGATGTACGCCGACATCGTCGCCCTGGCCGCCACCTTCGGCATCAGCCAGGGTCAGGTGATGGGCCAACTGAGCCAGATCAGCCCGAGCAGCATCGCCGGCTGGGTCACCTCCGCACTGTCGGGGCTGTCCGGCGTGCTGGTCGCCGTCGGCGTCCTGGCGATCATGGTCTTCCTGCTCGTGCTGGACTCGGGGGGCTACGAGCACCGCGGCACCGGACTGGCCGAGCACCGACCCAACGTCGCCGCCGCGCTGACCGACTTCACCGCGGGCGTCCGGCGCTACTGGGTGGTGACGAGCGTGTTCGGCCTGATCGTCGCGGTCCTGGACGTCACCGTGCTCGTGATCCTGGGAGTGCCGCTCGCCCTGGTCTGGGGCATCATCTCGTTCCTGACCAACTACATCCCGAACGTCGGCTTCGTGATCGGCATCATCCCGCCCGCCCTCATGGCGCTGCTCGCCCACGGCCCCACGTCGGCGCTGATCGTCATCGTCGCCTACACGGCGATCAACTTCGTGATCCAGTCGGTGATCCAGCCCAAGTTCAACGGGGACGCCGTGGGCGTCACCGCCCTGGTGTCCTTCCTGTCCCTGCTTCTGTGGAGCACGGTGCTCGGCCCCATCGGGGCTCTGCTCGGCCTGCCCGCCACCCTGTTCTTCAAGGCGCTGCTGATCGACAACGATCCGTCTGTCCGCTGGTTCCACGCCTTCATCGCCAGCGATCACGCCTCGACCCACCCGCTCGACGAGCAGGACGCGGACGCCCGGCTGCACGCGGGCGTCCGGAACGACCGTCAAGAACCGGCCGAGCCGGACGCCGCGGGCGAGCGGGAGGCGCCCGGCGGCGTCCTCGGGGGCGGCGCCCCGGCGCCCGCTGACGCCGCCGAAACGGGGGCGGACTCTCGCCTCCCGGCGGCCTCCGCCTCCCCACCCGACGACCGGTCGACGCCCTGACACCCCGCACCCCACCGGACAACCACAGGTCACCCTGCGACCGCGGCTCTCGATCGTCCCCCGGCCCCACTACGGTGCGGGGGAACGAAAGGGGCCGACATGGGTGACCAGCCGGACCGACCGCCGGATCCGCGGGCAGCAGACTGGCGGGCGGGCGACCCCCCGCCGTACCCGGGCCAGCCCTACCCCCCGCAGCAGCCCTATCCGGGGCAGTCCTACGGCCAACCCGGGACCCCACCCCCCTACCCGCAGCAGCCCTACGGCCAACCCGGGACCCCACCCCCCTACCCGGGGCAGCCCCAGGGGCAACCTTGGACGCAGCAGCCCTATCCGGGGCAGCCGTACGGCCAACAGGCCTACCCGCAGCAGCCCTACGCCCAGCCCGGGACCCCACCGCCCCATCCGGGCCAGCCCTATGCCCAACAGGCCTACCCGCAGCAGCCCTACGGCCAGCCCTACGCCCTCCCGGCGGCGGCCCGCGGCCCGAAGCCTCCCCTGCGGATCGGGCCGCTGAGCCTGCCCCGCCGGGCGGTGGCGGTGGTCGCCGCCGTCCTCGGCTTGGCGCTGATCGCCTCGATCGGCGTCCTGGCGTCCAGGGTGCTGTTCCCCGTCCGCCGTCCCGCCGAGGCCCTGCCGGCGGACTGCTACGCCTACGTGGAGGTGAACCTGGCGCCCCGCGCCGACCAACTGGTGGGCCTCGGCTCGTTCGTCAGCGCCCTCCAGCCGCCCACCGACCTCGCCGGCGCGCCGGTCGAGGGCTGGACGAAGCCGACCGTCTCCGCCGCCACCCCGAAGCAGGCCATCGCGGAGTTCCTGATGCGGGACGCGCTCAACGTGCGGGACTTCGCCTACGCGGAGGTCGAGTCCTGGCTCGGCGACCGCGTCGCGGTGTGCGCCGTCGGGGACACCACCCTGGTCGCCGTCGCCACGACCAAGCCCTCGGACGCCGTCGGTGCGCTCCGCCGCCTCGCCGACCGCACCCCTCTGTCGAACTCGACCCTGGACTTCGCCACCCTGGACGGCTACGTGCTGTTCGGCCCGTCCAGCCAGGTCGGTCGGTCGGTCGCGCAGGTGCGGGCCGGCACCACCCTCGCCGGCCAGTCCGATTTCAAGGCGGACACCCAGGCCCTGGACGCCGGCGCGCTGCTCAGCGGGTGGGGCAACGCGTCCACGCTCCCCGCCTCCGCCCGGGACGTCCGTGCGGTGCTCCGCGCCACCCGGGTCACCGGTTCGGTGCTATTCAGCGGGGACGTGGCGACCCTGGAGATGCAGCTGCGCAACGTGCCCAGCGGGCGGGCGATCGACGGCAGCGCCGCCGACCTCGCGGACAGCCAACCGGACTCGACCAAGCTGCTGCTGGCCACCTCGGCCCCCCTGGGGGTCACCGCTCTCCTCGAGGTGTACGAGGCCGGCTACCCGAACTCGGGGCTTCGGCCGTTCTTCCAGAATTACGGCGCATCGTTCCCCACCGATGCGACGCGGTTCCTCGGCGACGGCGTCGCCCTGTCGATGGGGCGCGACCAACAGGGGCTCCGCCCCGGGGTCGTCGTCAAGGCGTCCGACCCCGCCGCTGTCGCCCAACGCTGGGCCCAGTCGGCGGAGCGGGCCTGCGCCTGCTCGGTGGTGGCCGTCACGGCCGGCAGCCGCGCCGGCATCGGCAGCGACGGCGTCCTCGCCACCACGCTGGCACAGGCGACCGGAACACTCGGCTCCAGCGACCTGTACAAGAAGGCCGTGGACCGCCGGGACCTGTCGTTCGTCGCCTTCGAGGATCTGAGCGAGAACCTCCTCGTGCCCTACTACGTCCCCGGCCGGGCGATCGGGATCACCGGCGCCACCGCCGCCGACGGCACCGGCCGGCTGACGGTGCGCTGGGTGGCCTGACCGCTCCGGAATCCGCGAAGCGGTTCGGGGCCTCGTCAACCAGGCCTCCACCGGGCATGATGCCGCCATGGTGACCTTTGGCCCCACCAGCACCGCCATCGTCGCGGCCATCAGCGTGCTGGCCGTCGTCGCGCTCGTCGTGGCCTGGTTCCTGCGGGGCTGGGTCCTCCGCCAGGACGAGGGCACGCCGGGCATGCGCGCGATCGCTGCAGCCGTCCAAGAGGGGGCGCAGGCCTACCTCAACCGGCAGATGCGGACGCTGGCCGTCTTCGCCGTCCTGGTGTTCCTGCTGCTCTTCGTGTTGCCCGGGGAACCCGTCGTCCAGGTCGGCCGGTCCGTGGCCTTCCTGGCGGGCGCGGCGTTCTCCGCGGCGACCGGCTACCTCGGCATGTGGCTCGCCGTCCGGGCCAACGTGCGGGTGGCGGCCGCCGCCGGGTCGGCGGACGGCAAGGCCGACGGTGCGCGGATCGCGTTCCGCACCGGTGGCGTCGTGGGCATGGCCGTCGTCGGCCTCGGCCTGTTGGGCGCCAGCCTCACGCTGCTCATCTTCGGCGAGAAGGCCCCCGGCGTCCTGGAGGGCTTCGGGTTCGGCGCGGCGCTGCTGGCCATGTTCATGCGGGTCGGCGGCGGCATCTTCACCAAGGCCGCGGACGTCGGCGCCGACCTGGTCGGCAAGGTCGAGGTCGGCATCCCCGAGGATGACCCGCGGAACGCGGCCACCATCGCCGACAACGTGGGCGACAACGTCGGCGACTGCGCCGGCATGGCCGCCGACCTGTTCGAGTCGTACGCGGTGATGCTGGTCGCGTCGCTCATCCTGGGCCGCGCCGCCCTGGGCGAACAAGGCCTCGTCTTCCCCATCCTCATCGCCGCCGTCGGCGTGGTCGTGGCGATGATCGGCATCGCCACGACCCGGATCCGTCGGGATGAGCCGGGGCTCACCAGCATCAACCGAGGCTTCTACCTCTCCGCGGCCGCCGGGATCGCCCTCTCGGCGGTGGCCGCCTACGCGTACCTGCCCGCCCGCTTCGCCGACGTGGCCGGGGCCGGCGAGGCCACCGCCGGCCAACCGGGCGATCCCCGGTTGATCCTGTTCGGCGCGGTGGTGATCGGGGTCCTGCTCGCCGGGCTGATCCTGTGGCTGACCGGCTACTACACCGGCACCGGTTCCGGGCCCACCCAGCGCGTGGCCGCGACGACCCGGACGGGGGCGGCGACCGTGATCCTGTCGGGCTTCGGCCTCGGTCTGGAGTCGGCCGCCTTCACCGCGGGCGCCATCGGCGTCGCGATCGCCCTCTGCTTCCTGCTGGCCGGCGGATCGCTGTGGCTGGCCCTCTTCCTGATCGCCCTCGCGGGCTGCGGCGTCCTCACGACCGTGGGCGTCATCGTCGCCATGGACACCTTCGGACCGGTGTCCGACAACGCCCAGGGCATCGCCGAGATGTCCGGCGAGGTCCACCTGGACGCCGCCCTGGTCCTCACCGACCTGGACGCCGTCGGCAACACCACGAAGGCCATCACCAAGGGCATCGCGATCGCCACCGCCGTCCTGGCGGCGACGGCCCTGTTCGGCGCCTACAACGACGCCGTCGCCGCCGGGCGCACCGCGTTCGGCGAGGGCACCGTCACGGACGCCTTCGCGCGCGCCATGGCCGACTTCTCGATCGTGTCCCCGATGAACCTGATCGGGATGATGCTCGGTGCGGCCACGGTGTTCCTGTTCGCCAACCTGTGCATCGACTCGGTCACCCGGACCGCCGGCACGATCGTGTTCGAGGTCCGCCGCCAGTTCCGCGAGATCCCCGGCATCATGACCGGCGAGGCCCGACCGGAGTACGGCCGGGTGGTCGACATCTGCACGAAGGCCTCGCTGCGCGAACTCACGACGCCCGGCTTACTGGCGGTCACGGCCCCGATGGCCGTCGGCTTCGGTCTGGGCGTCGGCCCCTTGGCGGGATTCCTGGCGGGCGCCATCGCCACCGGCGTGCTCATGGCCGTCCTGCTCTCGAACTCGGGCGGCGCCTGGGACAACGCCAAGAAGATCGTCGAGGACGGCAACTACGGCGGAAAGAACAGCCGCGCGCACGAGGCGTCCGTCATCGGAGACACGGTCGGGGACCCCTTCAAGGACACGGCCGGACCGGCCATCAACCCCCTCATCAAGGTGATGAACCTGGTCGCGGTGCTGGTCGCCCCCACGGTGGTGATCCTGTCTGAGGCGCCGGGAGCCTCGCACCCGGTGCGCATCGCGGTGGCCTGCGTGGCGGCGGCGGTCGCGTTCGGAGTCCTGGCCCTCGCCCGCCGCCGAGCGGCCGTGACCTTGGGAGCCGACGAAGAGCCCGCCATCTAGGGCGCCGACTCGCCCGCCCGAACGGGCCGTCCGCCCCTCGGCCTCCCGGATGCTCAGCCTCTGATGCGTCGCGCGACTCAACGGCGAATAGGACGACACCCCCCGCCCCGAGCAATGTGCCTCTGAGTCACTGCACGGATCAGAGGCATATGGTCGGCGGGCACACCGTTGGGGGCCTCCGTCGCCGTTGAGGGGCCACGGTCCTCGGGCGCATCCTCGTGCCGCGGGGCACGGTGGAGAGAATTGTCGGAGGCAGCCGCGACGCTGTGGGGCATGGAGCGAGCGATCGACGACGGCACCCACGAAGTGCCCGACGAGGTGTTGGCCGGGGGCTCGGTCCCCGAGATGGATGTGCCGGGCCTGATCCGGCGAGCGCGCCGAAGCGCCGACCTCAACCAGCGGGAACTGGCAGCGCTCCTCGGCGTCAGCCAGTCCACCGTCGCGCGCTGGGAGACCGGGAGACAGGAGCCCTGCCTCCACCTGTTCAGCGCCCTCCTCAGCCTCGGGGGGCTCACGCTGGCCGTGATGGACGCCCTCGGCCCGGACGCCGCCGGTGCGCCTTCCGCCGGTGCCCTCAGCGCAGATACCTGCACTGCGGGCCCGGACGCCCTCACCCCGGACGCCCTCACCCCGGACGCCCTCGGCCTAGACAGGGTGTTGTGGGACGCCTGGTGGCTCGACGAAGGGGACGCCGGGCCCGCTCCCACCCCGGACGCCCTTGCGTGCCCGACCTCAGGCCCGCACGCGGCGTCCACCGGGGACGGGTTCCCCGCGCGGGTCCTGGAGGGGCCCCAGCGGCCCCGGTCCTCCCGGGCGACGCCCATGCGGGCCGACGCCGTGCGCGACCGTGCCGGACGCCGCTACCCGGCTCACCTCGACGTCGAACCGGTCCACCGGATCTGGCAGCCCCGCTGGGACCGGCCCGCCCTCGATGTGCTCTGCCGACGGCGGCCGGGACGCGACCTCCGCCGGCGCCGCACCGGGGTGATCCCCGCCGACCACCCCACTCCCCCGGAGGTCCTCGCAGTGCTGGCCGGGTGGCGGGCGGACCGGCTCGCTCGGGCGCGAGCCCTGGTCCCGGTTGCCCCGTGGCCCGCCGAGGACTGCTGCTGCCCCGTCGAGTGCTACGAAGGTGCCGCTTGTCCGCCCCACTGCCCGTGCGGTTGCGAGGCGGACTACCGGCTGGCCGGGTAGACCGGCACGCCCGCTCGGGCCCTGACCACGGGCCCCTACCGGTTGGCCGAGCGCCACCACAGCGGGTGGTGCTCGCGCAGATCCTCGTGCGTCGGCATCGGGTAGCACGCCAAGTCGTTCCCGTTGCCGTAGTAGAAGCCGCTGCCGACCTTGACCATCCGGAACGCGAACTCGGGGGACTGGACACGCTCCACCAGTTTGGACACCTTGCCCGGCCGGGTCACCTCGGACAACGCCTCCCGCAGATGATGAAGGTTGTCGTAGGGCAGATCGCGGCCGGCCGCGGCGTCCGGATCGTGGGCGAGCGGCCCCAGATCCAGTTCGACGAAGAATAGGCCGGGGAACTGCACGAACTTCGTCGGGGAGACGGTGATGCTCTCGTAGAACCCTCGGGGGCCCTCGGAACTGGCGACGAGGCTGGCCACCGGGGCCAACTCCTTGTACAGGTGCAGGCCGGGCGGCACCGGCGGCAGGTCCGGACTGCGCGTCAACTCCAGCGTCGCGCCGTACGCGGTCGTCACGTACAGGGAGCCCAAGGCGCTCACGGGCACGTGCTCCAACACCCGGTAGGTGGCGACGTACACCGAGTTCTTCGGGTTGCCGTCCTCGTGGGCTCGGCACCGCTGAAGCACCTCGTCGATCGCGAAGAAGGGATGGCGGAACTCCGGGTCGACCTCGAAGAACAGCGCCTGCCCCTTCGACTTGTAGCCGTAGCCGGTCGCGTAGTACTGGCCGAACTCGGCGGGCGCCAACTGCGAGGCGATCAGCGCCTCTGGGATCAACGAGAAGTACAGGTGCGTGCGCACGGCCCCTCCAGCGACTCGGGATTGGTGGCGAGTGTAGGGCGGATCCCGCTAGATGTTCAGCCCGAACGCCCGCAGTTGCTCGCGTCCGTCCTCGGTCAGGCGGGCCGGCGTCCACACCTCGAGCCACAGCCAGTTGACCGTGAGCGAGGTCACCAGGCCTTCCAGGGCCAGTTCGGCGGAGTACTCGATCCGATCGGTCATGGGGCACGTCGGCGACGTGGGGACCATGTCGACGACGACATGGGCCTCGTCGTCGATCAGGATGTCCGCGACCATGCCCAGGTCGACCACGTTCACGCCCAGCTCCGGGTCGACGACCTCGCGGAGCGCCTCGAGCACGTCGTCCTGAGTCACTTGCTCGTGGACGCCGGCGGCGCCGGGCAGGTGGTCGCGGACGAGGTCGGAGGGGCGGGCTTCGTCGTCGTCCAACGCGGTCCGGACCTGGCCTCCGGCCCGGGGGAATCCGGGCAGTCCACCCTGCGGGTACTCGTTGTTCATGTCAGTTCTCCAAGGTGTCGGTGGCGGTCCCGGCGCTCGTCAGCGCGCGGGCGGTGGCATCCTTCCAGGCCTCCCAGCCCAGCAAGGCACACTTCACGCGGGCGGGGAACTTCGCGACGCCCACGAACGCGACGCCGTCCTCGAGGACGTCTTCGTCGGGCTCCGCCTCCCCCCGGCTGTGCATCAGGGCGTGGAACGCCTCGTAGATCGCGAGGGCTTCGGGCACCGTTCGACCGATGACGAGGTCCGACATGACCGACGTGGACGCCTGCGAGATCGAACAGCCGATCGCGTCGTACGACACGTCCGCCACGGTGTCGCCGTCCAAGTGGACGCGCAGCAGGATCTCGTCGCCGCACGACGGGTTGACGTGCGTGACCTGGGCCTCGTACGGCTCGCGGAGGCCCGCGTGGTGCTTGGCCTTGTAGTGGTCCAGGATGATCTCCTGGTACATCGCCTCGACGCTCATGTCAGCTCCCTGAGAAGAAATCGCGGGTGTAGATCAATGCGTCGGCGAGGCGGTCGACCTCGGCCGGCGTCGTGTACAGATAGAAGGACGCCCGCGTGCTGCTCGCGACCCGGAACCGCTTGTGCAGCGGGCGGGCGCAGTGGTGGCCACCGCGGACGGCGATGCCCCGGGAATCCAGGAACTGCATGACGTCGTGGGGATGCACCTCCAGGCCCTGGGGGGTCGCCAGCGTGAACGACACGGCCCCCCCGCGATCGACGGGCTCGGTCGGGCCGAGGATCCTCAGCCCCTCGATCGCGGTGAGCCGATCCAGGGCGTAGGCGGTGATCGCCCGCTCGTGGGCGGCGACGTTCGCCATGCCCAGCCCGCTCAGGTAGTCGACTGCCGCGCCCAGACCGACGGCCTGCGCGATCGGCGGCGTACCGGCCTCGAAGCGGGCGGGCGGCGCCGCGAAGGTGGAACCCTCCATGTCGACGATCTCGATCATCTCGCCGCCCCCCAGGAACGGCGGCAGTTGCTCGAGGAGGTCGTGGCGTCCCCACAGGACGCCGATTCCGGTGGGTCCGAGCATCTTGTGGCCGGTGAACGCCACCAGGTCGGCGCCCAGCGTCCCCACGTCCGAGGGCAACTGCGGGACGGCCTGCGAGGCGTCCACGACCATGATCGCGCCCACCGCATGCGCCTGGTCCGCGATGGTGGCGACGGGGTTGACGGTGCCCAGGACGTTCGACACCCAGGTGGCGGTGACGACCTTCGTCCGTGCGTTGATCAGGCCCTCGTCCGCCGCCCGGTCGAGGTCGAGGCGTCCCTCGGGGGTGACGTCGAACCAGCGCAGCGTGGCGCCGGTGCGCTGGCACAGCAACTGCCAGGGAACGATGTTGCTGTGGTGCTCCATCACCGTGGTGACCACCTCGTCGCCCGGACCGAGCCGCAGGTGCTGCCCGAGCACATGCGCACTCAGGTTGAGCGCCTCCGAGGCGTTCTTCGCGAACACGACCTCGGCGGTCCGTGCTCCGATGAAGCCGGCGACCCGGGCCCGACCGCCCTCGAACGCCTCCGTCGCCTCGGCCCCCAGCAGGTGCATCGCCCGGGCCACGTTCGCGTTGTGCTGAAGGTAGTGCTCGGCGATGGCCGCCACGACCGACGTCGGCTTCTGCGACGTGTTGCCGGAATCCAGGTAGGTCAGCGGCCAGTCGCCGACCGTCCGGTCCAGGACCGGGAAGTCCGGCCGCGCCCGCTCAGCCAGCCAGAAGGGGTCATGGCCGGGAGGCTGCGCCTTTGAGTCACCCCGTGACTCAAAGGCATATCCGTCGGGCCGAGTGCCCAGCGGCCCCGGCACCGGACGCCGCGGGCTCAGCACCGGACGCAGCGGAGTCGGCACCGGGGACGGCAGTTCGGGTCCCGTCGGGGGGGCGTCGTCGCCGGCGTCCCCGGGCCAGCGGGGCCCCGGGGCGACCGGCTCAGGCATCGGCGCGGGCCTCGAACTTCTCGTAGCCCTCGGCCTCCAGTTGGTCGCCCAACTCGGGGCCGCCCGACGCGACGATCCGGCCACCGACGTAGACGTGGACGACCGTGGGCTTGATGTACTGCAGGATGCGCGTGTAGTGGGTGATGAGCAGCACCCCGCGGTCGGCCTGCGCCATGTACCGGTTGACGCCCTCCGACACGACCCGCAGCGCGTCGATGTCGAGGCCGGAGTCGGTCTCGTCCAGCACGGCGTATCGCGGGTTGAGCAGGTCGAGTTGCGCGATGTCGGAGCGCTTCTTCTCGCCGCCCGAGAAACCCTCGTTGACCGAGCGGCCCGAGAACGACGGATCGAGGTCGAGGCGCTGCAGGGCGGCGTTGACCTCCTTGACCCAGGTGCGCACCTTCGGCGGCTGCCCCGTCAGGGCGGTCTTGGCCGTACGCAGGAAGTTCGCGACCGAGACGCCCGGCACCTCCACCGGGTACTGCATGGCGAGGAACAGACCGGCCCGGGCCCGCTCGTCGACCGACAGGTCCGTGAGATCGGTGCCGTCGAGGGTTACGCTTCCGCTCGTGATGCGGTACTTGGGATGCCCGGCCAGGCTGTAGGCCAGCGTCGACTTGCCCGAGCCGTTCGGGCCCATCATGGCGTGCACCTCGCCCGGGTTGATGGTGAGGTCGACCCCCTTCAGGATCTCCTTCGGGCCGTTCTCCGTCGCGACGTCGACGTGCAGGCCGGAAATGACGAGAGACATGGCTCAGGACTCCTTGGTGAGGTGCTCGTGGGCGGCGGCGGAGACGTCCGCGCCGCCAAGGGGGGTCGGAGCGGCGGGCGCCGCCCCGACGGAACGGGCCAGTTCGGCGCGGACCGACTCGAGCAGCCGGTGCTCGAGGTCGGGGACGCCGATGCGGCGGATGATGTCGACGAAGAAACCCTCGACGACCAGCCGCTTCGCCTCCTCGGCCGGGATCCCGCGGCTCATCAGGTAGAACAGTTGCTCGTCGTCGAACCGTCCGGTCGTCGAGCTGTGGCCCGCCCCGACGATCTCCCCCGTCTCGATCTCCAGGTTCGGCACCGAGTCGGCGACGCAGCCGTCGCTGAGCAGCAGGTTGCGGTTCTGCTCGTAGGTGGTGATCCCCTCGGCGTCCTGGCGGATCAGCACGTCCCCGATCCACACCGAGCGGGCCCCTTCGCCCTGCAAGGCTCCCCGGTAGTCCACCTGGGACGCCGTGTGCGGCTGATCGTGATCCACGAACAATCGGTGCTCGAGATGCTGCCCGGCGTCCGCGAAGTAGAGCCCGTACTGCTCCAGGGTGCCGCCGGGGCCGGCATAGCGCGCCGTCCCGGCGAGCCGGACCACCGCCCCGCCCAGGCTGACGTCGACCGTCCGGACGCGGGCGGCCCGGCCCACCAGGATCGAGGTCTGGCCGGCGTGCAGCGCGTCGTCCTCCCAGTCCTGGACGCTGACGACGTTGACGGACGCCCCCTCGCCGACCAGCACCTCGGTCTTCGCCGCGTACGCGGCGGAACCCTCGTGCCGGACGACCAGGGTGGCGGCGGCGTGCCGCCCCACCCGGAACACCAGGCGCCCGGCCGCGCGCTCCCCCGCCCCCCGCAGCACGAGCACGATCGGCTCGGGCACCACGGCGCCGTCCGGCACCTCGATCACCCGCGCACCGTCGGCCTGCGCCGCGGCCAGCGCGGCCAGCCGGTCCACGGGCGCGGACGCCGCCAGCGCGCGGGCCTCGGCGGCGTCCACCGTCCGGGCGACGACGCCGGCCGGCAGGTGCTCCTCGCGGCGCAGGGCCGCACCGGCGGCGTCCTCGAACAGGGGCCGCAGCCGCGCGACCGGGGTGAACCGCCAGACCTCCTCGCGCCCGGTGGGCACGGGATGATCGGCGAGGTCCCAGCTCGGCGTCGGGTGCAGGTGGGAGGAGACCGCGGGCGCGGCGTCCGTCAGGGTGGTCATCGGTTGGTCTCTCTCGTGGGGAACGCCCGGTCAGCCGACCGAGCCCTCCATCTGCAGTTCGATCAGGCGGTTCAGCTCGAGGGCGTACTCCATCGGCAGTTCGCGGGCGATCGGCTCGATGAAGCCGCGCACGATCATGGCCATGGCCTCGTCCTGCGCGATGCCGCGGCTCATCAGGTAGAACAGCTGATCCTCCGACACCTTGGACACCGTCGCCTCGTGCGCCATCGACACGTCGTCGTCGCGGATGTCGTTGTACGGGTACGTGTCCGACCGGCTGATCGAGTCGACGAGCAGCGCGTCGCACGTGACCGAACTGGCCGAGTGGTGCGCGCCCTCGTTGACCTGGACCAGCCCGCGGTACGACGACCGGCCGCCGTTGCGGGCGACCGACTTGCTCACGATCGACGACGACGTGTACGGCGCGGCGTGCACCATCTTCGAGCCGGTGTCCTGGTGCTGGCCCGCCGCCGCGAACGCGATCGACAGCGTCTCGCCGCGGGCGTGCTCGCCCAACAGCCACACAGCCGGGTACTTCATGGTCACCTTGGACCCGATGTTGCCGTCGATCCACTCCATCGTCGCGCCCGCCTCGCAGACCGCCCGCTTCGTCACCAGGTTGTACACGTTCGTCGACCAGTTCTGGATCGTCGTGTAGCGGACGCGCGCGCCCTTCTTCACCACGATCTCGACGACGGCCGAGTGCAGCGAATCCGACTTGTAGATCGGGGCCGTGCAGCCCTCCACGTAGTGGACGTAGCTGTCCTCGTCGGCGATGATCAGCGTCCGCTCGAACTGGCCCATGTTCTCGGTGTTGATCCGGAAGTAGGCCTGCAGCGGGATCGTCACGTGGACGCCCTTGGGCACGTAGATGAACGAGCCGCCCGACCACACGGCGGTGTTGAGCGCCGAGAACTTGTTGTCGCCGGACGGGATCACCGTGCCGAAGTACTGCTGGAACACCTCGGGGTACTCGCGCAGCCCCGAGTCGGTGTCCAGGAAGATCACGCCCTGGCGGGCCAGTTCCTCGTTGATCTTGTGGTAGACGACCTCCGACTCGTACTGCGCCGCCACGCCCGCGACCAGGCGGGCCTTCTCCGCCTCCGGGATGCCCAGCCGGTCGTAGGTGTTCTTGATGTCCTCGGGCAGGTCCTCCCAGGTCTGGGCCTGCTTCTCGGTCGACTTCACGAAGTACTTGATGTTGTCGAAGTCGATCGTGGACAGGTCGGCGCCCCACGTGGGCATCGGCTTGCGCTCGAACAACTGCAGGGCCCGCAGGCGCCGCTTCAGCATCCACTCGGGTTCGTCCTTGCGGCCCGAGATGTCGCGCACCACGGCCTCGTTGAGGCCGCGTCGGGCGGACGCCCCGGCCGCGTCGGGATCGTGCCAGCCGTACCGGTAGGCGCCGAGCGCCTCCAGGTGCTCGGTCTGCGTCGCGCCGGTGCCCGGCGCCTGGGTGGACGTCATGAGGGCTTCCTCTCGTCAGGGGTCTCGACCGGGCGCGGAAGGTGCGTCGTGCACACCTCGTCGCCCTGCGCGATGGTGGCGAGCCGCTGGACGTGGGTGCCCAGCAGCCTGGAGATGACCCGGGTCTCCGCGAGGCAGATCTCCGGGTGGGCCCGGGCCACGTGGGCCACCGGGCAGTGGAACTGGCACAACTGGCGTCCGTGCGCGGCGGGCAGCAGCGACGCCACGTAGCCCGCGGCGTTGAACGCGTCCACGAGCCGGTCGGCCCGGTCGGCGTCCGACCCGCCCGACGCGTCCGGCCCGCGCGACCCGTCCGACTCCTCGAACCGGGCCACGACGGGCGCCAGCACGCCCTCGGCGAAGTCCGCGACGGCCCCGGGGCCGACGCGGCGTCCGAGGTAGTCGAGCGCCTGGATGGCGAGGGTGTCGTAGGCCATGTCGAAGGTCTGCCGGCCCGCGTCCGTGAGCAGGAACACCTTCGCCGGACGCCCCCGGCCCCGCCCGCCGTACACCCGCTGCTCGCGGGTCGCCAGTTGCCCGGCCTCCTCCAGCGCGGTGGTGTGCCGCCGAATCGCGGCCGCGGTCAGCCCGAGGCGCTCCGCCAGTTCCACGATCGTGGACGGCCCGTGCTGCAGGATCGAGCGCGTGACCCGGCGGCGCGTCGAGGCATCCTCGGCGCCCCGGGGCATCGTCCCTGCGGCAGTCACGTCGCCCAGTATTATCGACACGCCGCCGTTGCGCAAATCTCCCGGCGTCCGACGCGGAGCCCGCCTTCCGGATATGCCTGAGACGCCCTCCCCTTCCCGTTTATGGTTGCCTAGACAGATTTCGGCGCCGTGCCCGTCGAGCCTGCCGCGGGGTCCCCGGGCCCACGCCTCCGAGCTGGCACCTTCGACCCAAGGACCCTTTTCTGATGACGAAGCGACTCGACATCGAGCCCGGTTCCCGACGCGCCCGCTGGGCGCGCGCCGGGATCCCGCTGGTCGGAATCCTCGCGCTGGCACTGACCGGCTGCTCGTCGGGGACCGTCCCGCCCGCCGGCGGACACGGCGGCGGCGAGGCCAACCTCCATCTCCCCGACTTCCAGTCCGTGACGTTCTTCGGGGCGATCACGGGCTGGCAGTTGTTGGCCATCGGGCTGGTGATCTGCCTGTTCGGGCTGGCCTTCGGCCTGGCGACCTACCGGGCGCTGAGGAGCCTGCCGGTGCACGCGTCGATGCTCGAGATCTCCGAACTGATCTACACCACCTGCAAGGCGTACCTCACGCAGCAGGGCAAGTTCCTGCTCGGGCTCTGGGTCGCGATCGCCGCGGTCATCGTCCTGTACTTCGGCGTCCTGGTGCACCTGAGCGTCGGGCAAGTGGTGATCATCCTCGCCTTCTCCCTGCTCGGCATGGCCGGCTCGTACCTGATCGCCTGGTACGGCATCCGGGTCAACACCTTCGCGAACAGCCGCACGGCGTTCGCGGCGCTGCGGGGCAAGCCGTACCACTGCCACGACATCCCGATGCGCTCCGGCATGAGCGTGGGCATGATGCTGATCTCCGTCGAACTGTTCGCGATGCTCGCCATCATGCTGTTCCTGCCGGGTGAGATCGCCGGCTCGTGCTTCATCGGCTTCGCCATCGGCGAGTCCCTCGGCGCCTCGGTGCTGCGCATCGCCGGCGGCATCTTCACCAAGATCGCCGACGTCGGCTCCGACCTGATGAAGATCGTCTTCAAGATCAAGGAGGACGACGCCCGCAACCCCGGCGTCATCGCCGACTGCACGGGCGACAACGCCGGCGACTCGGTCGGTCCGTCCGCCGACGGCTTCGAGACCTACGGCGTCACCGGCGTGGCCCTGGTCACCTTCATCATGCTGGCCGTGCCGCAGGCCGCCCTCCAGGCGACCCTCCTGGTCTGGATCTTCTTCATCCGCGCGATCATGCTGGTCGCGTCCGCGGCGTCCTACTTCATCAACGCGTCGATCACCAAGTCCCGGTTCGGCGACGTCGACGACATGGACTTCGAGGTTCCGCTGACCTGGCTGGTCTGGATCACCTCGGCCACCTCGATCGCGCTGTCCTTCCTGGCCAGCTGGCTGCTCATCCCGAACCTGGCCGGCGACCCGACCCTGTGGTGGAAGCTCGCCCTGATCATCTCCTGCGGCACCCTCGCCGGCGCCCTCATCCCCGAGTTGGTCAAGGTCTTCACGTCGGTGAAGTCCAAGCACGTCCAGGAGGTCGTCAAGTCGGCGAAGGAGGGCGGGGCGTCCCTCGACATCCTGTCCGGCCTGGTCGCGGGCAACTTCTCCGCCTACTGGCTGGGCATGGCGATCATCGCGCTCATGGGCGTCGCCTACGGCATCTCGACCCTGGGGCTCGGCGAGATCATGCTCGCCCCCGCCGTGTTCGCCTTCGGCCTGGTCGCCTTCGGCTTCCTGGGTATGGGCCCCGTCACCATCGCGGTCGACTCGTACGGCCCCGTCACCGACAACGCCCAGTCCGTCTACGAGCTGTCCCAGATCGAGGACATCTTGGGCGTCGAGGCCGAGATCAAGCGCGACTTCGGCTTCGACGTCAAGTGGGAGAAGGCCAAGCGGCTGCTCGAGGAGAACGACGGCGCCGGCAACACCTTCAAGGCCACCGCCAAGCCCGTGCTCATCGGCACCGCGGTCGTCGGCGCCACCACCATGATCTTCTCGATCATCGTGGGCCTCACGGTGCGCGACGGCGACTTCGACCCCACCCTGGTGGCCAACCTGTCGCTGCTCCACGCCCCGTTCCTGCTCGGCCTCATCACCGGCGGCGCCGTCATCTACTGGTTCACCGGCGCCTCGATCCAGGCCGTCACGACCGGCTCGTTCCGGGCCGTCCAGTTCATCAAGGAGAACATCAAGCTGGACGCCAACGCCACCCGCGCGTCGGCCGAGGACAGCAAGAAGGTCGTCGAGATCTGCACGATCTACGCGCAGCGCGGCATGCTCAACATCTTCCTGGGCATCTTCTTCGCCACCCTGTCGTTCGCCTTCGTGGAGCCGTACTTCTTCATCGGCTACCTGATCTCGATCGCCCTGTTCGGCCTCTACCAGGCCATCTTCATGGCCAACGCCGGCGGCGCCTGGGACAACGCGAAGAAGATCGTCGAGGTCGACCTCGGCGCCAAGGGCACCGAGCTGCACGACGCCGCCATCGTCGGCGACACCGTGGGCGACCCGTTCAAGGACACCTCCTCGGTGGCCCTGAACCCCGTCATCAAGTTCACGACGCTGTTCGGCCTCCTGGCCGTCGAACTCGGGGTGCTGCTGCGGGCCGGCGGCCAGGGGACGCTCGTCCTGGTGCTCGCCGCCGTGTTCTTCGCGATCTCCGCCTACTTCGTCTGGGCCTCGTTCTTCAAGATGCGCATCGAGCAGGATCTGGTGCTCTCCGACGACCTGGTCGAGGAGACCGTCTGACCCGCCCACCGAGGGGCCCGGCCGGGAACCACCCGGACCGGGCCCTTCGTCCGTCCCGAGGAGGCCCCTACACTGGCCCGGTGCCCGAGGCGTCCCTGATCGTCGACGACGTGCGGCTGGCCCTGGGCGGGCGGCCGGTCCTCGACGGGCTGACCTTCCACGCGCCGCCCGGCGCCGTCACCGCCCTCCTGGGCCCCAACGGGGCCGGCAAGACCACGACCATCCGCTGCTGCACCGGCCTGCTGCCGCCCGACAGCGGGCGGCTCACGCTCCTGGGGCACGCCCCCGGCAGTCCGGACGCCGCGGCGCGCGTCGGCCTCATGCCCCAGTCGACCGGCGCCTGGTCGGGCATCCGGCCCGCGGAGCTGCTGCGCTACCTGGCCGGCCTGTACGCCCACCCGCACCCCCCCGACGACCTCATCGCCGCCCTCGGCCTCGGCTCCTTCGCCCGGACGCCCTACCGCCGGCTCTCCGGCGGCCAGCAGCAACTCGTGAACCTGGCCGGGGCGCTCATCGGACGCCCCGACCTCGTCTTCCTCGATGAGCCGACCGCCGGCCTCGACCCGCACGTGCGGCGGCGCACCTGGTCGGTGATCCGCGGCCTCGCCGATGCCGGGGTCGCGGTGCTGCTCACCACCCACGCCATGGACGAGGCCGAGGCCCTCGCCGATCACGTCTGGCTGATGGACGCGGGCCGCATCGTCGTCGACGGCACCGTCGCCGACCTGACCCGGGACGCCCCCCTGGAGCAGGTCTTCCTCACCCACACCCGCGGAGGCGCCGCGTGACGCTCGACCTGTCCCCCCGCCCCGGCGCCGCCCCGCGGCCCGCCCGCGTCCTCAGCCACGCCCGCACCGAGGTCGGGCTGCAGCTGCGCAACGGCGAGCAACTGCTGTTGGCGCTGGTCATCCCGGTCGGGCTGCTGGTCGCCGGGCTGCTCGCGGGAGGCGGCCTCGGCCTGGACCGCACGGCCTTCCCGGCCTCGGTCCTGGCGCTCGCCGTCTGGTCCACCTCGTTCACCTCGCTCGCCATCACCACGGGCTTCGAGCGGCGCTACGGCGTCCTGGAGCGCCTGGCGGCGACCCCGCTGTCCCGCGCCGACCTCGTGGCCGGCAAGGCGCTGGCCACCGCGGCCGTCACGGCGGGCCAGGTGGCCCTGCTGGCCGCGGTCGCGGCCGGCCTGGGCTGGCGGCCGGCGCCCACGGCGTCCGGGACCGTCGTGGCGCTGCTCGCCGCGCTGCTTGCCTCGGGCACCTTCGCCGCCTGCGCGGTGGCCCTGGCCGGACGCCTCGAGGCCACGGTGACGCTCGGCGTGGCCAACCTCGTCTACCTGCTGGGGGCCACGGCCGGCGGCCTCGTGCTGCCCGTGGCCGCCTACCCGGACGCCGTCCGCCTGCCCCTCTCCCTCCTGCCGACCGCGGCCCTGGGCGAGTCGCTGCGGGCCTGGGCCGCCGGCCAGCCGGCCGCCTGGCCCTGGCTCGGCGTCCTCGGGTTCTGGTCGGTCGTCGCCCTGCTCGTCGCTCGAAAGGCGTTCCGATGGACCTCGTGAGCTCCGACCGCGCCCTGCGCCGCTGGGCGCTGGCATCCCTGGTCGCCAACATCGTCATCATCTGGACGGGGGCCCTGGTGCGGCTCACCAAGTCCGGGCTCGGCTGCCCGACGTGGCCCGAGTGCCAGGCGGGCTCGTACGTGTGGGTGCCCGAGCAGGGCCTCCACGGGGCCATCGAGTTCGGCAACCGGCTGTTGACGTTCGTGCTCGTGGTGGTCGCCCTCGGCATGGCCCTGGCGGCCCGCCGCGCCGTCGCCGACCGCCGGCAGCCCCGGCGGCTCCTGGGCCTCGCCGTCGCCGTGGGGCTCGGCATCGTGGCGCAGGCGATCATCGGCGGCGTCTCGGTGCTGACCCAGTTGAACCCGTGGGTCGTGGGCCTGCACATGGCGGTGTCGGTCGTCCTCATCCTGCTCTGCCTGGCCATGGTGCACCGGGCGTTCGGCCTGCGCCCCGTGGCGGTGACGGACGCCCAGCGGGCGCTGGCCACCGCCGTGTTCTGGCTGGGCCTGGTCGTCGTCGTGCTGGGCGTCGTCGTGACCGGCGCCGGACCGAACGCCGGCGACGGCGCGGCCCTGCGCAACGGGCTGTCCCTCGAATGGACGGCCAAGGTGCACGCCTGGGCGGTGTGGCTGCTGGTCGCCCTGACGGCGCTGGGGGTGGCGCGGTCGGCGGGGGCGCCACGCCTGCGCCGGTGGTTCGCGGTGGTGCTGGCCTGCGAGGTGCTGCAGGGGGCCATCGGCTACGCCCAGTACTTCGCGCACCTGCCGATCGGCCTGGTCCTCGCGCACATGGTGGGCACCACGGCCTTCGTCGCGTCCGTCGGCCACCTCTTCCTGCTGACCCGGCGGGACGGGGATCAGAAGAGCAGCGGGTCCAACGCGGCCGCGGCGGCGATGAGCGCGAGGTAGCTGTTCGACGTGTGGAACAGCCGCATCGGGCTCAGGGCGGCATCGGTCAGCCCGGCGTCCGCCCGCCGTTTGAGGCCCACCGCCTCGGCCACCATCCACCCCCCGGCGAGCACCGCGACGACCGGGTAGAGCCACCCGGTGCCCGCCGCGGGCCACAACGTCAGCGCCACGACGGCGGTGGCGACGGAGTAGGCCAGGATCTGGCGGGTGACGACCGGGGCTTCCGCCACCACCGGCAGCATCGGCACGTCGGCCCGGGCGTAGTCGTCGCGGTAGCGCAGGCCCAGCGCCCAGGTGTGCGCCGGCGTCCACAGGAACACCACCGCGAACAGGATCAGCGGCGGCAGCGCGATCGAGTTCGTGACGGCCGTCCAGCCGATGAGCGGCGGGAAGCAGCCCGCCACCCCGCCCCACACGATGTTCTGCGGCGTGCGGCGCTTGAGCCAGATCGTGTAGACGAACACGTAGTAGAGGATCGCCAGGACCGACAGCCCCGCCGACAGCCAGTTGGCGCCGAAGCCCAGCAGCAGCGTCGACACGACCGCCAGCGTGAGGCCGAAGAGGTAGGCGTTGCGGGTCGTGACCCGGTGGCGCACCATCGGACGCCGCCGCGTGCGGTGCATCTGCTCGTCGATGTCGCGGTCGTACACCGAGTTGAAGACGTTGGCCCCGCCCGCGGACAGGGTGCCGCCGACCAGGGTGAAGAACACCAGCGGCAGCGGCGGCACCCCGCCCGCGGCCAGGAACATCGTCGGGATCGTCGTGACGATCAGCAACTCGATGATCCGGGGCTTCGTCAGGCCGACGTAGGCGCCCACCCGCTCGCGGAGGCTGCCCGGGCGCGGCGCGACCGACGGGTCGGCGTCCGCCCTCTGCTGCATGCGAATGGTGTCCTCCTCGGCCGATTCCCGACGAGTCTAGACGACGGGCCGGACGCCCCCGGCGCGGCGTTCCGGCGCCCCCCGGCCGCCGCGGCCCCCGGTCGTCCGTGCAACTTGGGGCCGTCCGGGAGACGTGCCCGGCGGTCGCACTAGAGTGAGCCGGGAAGCGAAAGCCGCGCTCGCCGCCGATCCACTAGGAGCAACCGCATGAATCCTCGCCTGAAGTCCCTCGCCGACGCCGGTGTCTCGATCTGGCTCGACGACCTGTCCCGCCAGCGGCTGCAGAGTGGCAACCTCCAGCAGCTCATCGACGAGTCCTCGGTCACCGGTGTCACGACCAACCCCACCATCTTCGCCGCGGCCCTCAGCGGCAGTGACGACTACGTCGACGACATCCGGGCCCTCGGTGACGTCACCACCGCCTCCGCGATCAAGCGCCTGTGGGCCAAGGACGTCCAGGACGCCTGCGACCTGTTCGCCGGCCTCTACGCCTCCACCGCCGGCTACGACGGCCGCGTCTCCATCGAGGTGGCCCCGGGCCTCGCCTACGACACCGACGGCACCATCGACGAGGCCGTGGAACTGTTCGACCTCGTCGACCGCGAGAACGTCCTCATCAAGATCCCCGCCACGCTGGAGGGCCTGCCCGCCATCACCGCGACCCTCGCCAAGGGCATCTCCGTCAACGTGACGCTGATCTTCTCCGAAGACCGCTACCGCGCCGTCATGGACGCCTACCTGGCCGGCCTCGAGGCCGCGGACGCCGCGGGCCACGACCTGTCGAAGATCCACTCGGTCGCGTCCTTCTTCATCAGCCGCGTCGACAGCGAGATCGACAAGCGTCTGGACGCCCTCGGCACCGACGCCGCCAAGGCGCTCAAGGGCAAGGCCGCCATCGCCAACGCGCAGGTCGCCCTCGCCGCCTTCGACGAGGTGTTCGGCGGGGAGCGGTTCGCCGCGCTGGCCGCCAAGGGCGCCAACAAGCAGCGCCCCCTGTGGGCGTCCACCGGCACCAAGGATCCGGCCTACCCCGACACGCTGTACGTGTCCGAGCTCGCCGCCCAGGGCGTCGTCAACACGATGCCCGAGAAGACGATGATGGCCTTCGCCGACCACGGCGAGGTGGGCACCCGCATGGAGGGCACCGGCGCCGCCGGCGCCGCCGTGATGGCGGAACTCGCCGCCGCGGGCATCGACCTCGACGAGGTCTTCAAGAAGCTCGAAGATGAGGGCGTCCAGAAGTTCATCGCCTCCTGGGACTCCGAACTCGTCACCTCGGTCGAGAAGGCACTGGCGGCCGCCAAGTAGGCTGACCCCCCGGCGCGGACTGGCCCTCGGACACCTCCCGGTGTTCCGGCGGCGGGTCCGCGCCGGTTCCCGTTCCGACCACGAGGAGGCCCCCCATGGCTGAGATCCACCGGTTCGGCTCCCCCGACGAACTGGCCGAGGGGGTCGCCCGGCAGTTGCTGGCCGCCCTCGTCGCCCGGCAGGTGGGCGGAGGCATCGCGCACGTGTGCCTCACCGGCGGCCGCATCGCGAACCGGATGTACGCCCGGCTGGGCGGCCTGGTCGACGGGTCGGCCCTCGACCCGGGCCGCATGGAGTTGTGGTGGGGCGATGAACGCTTCCTGCCCACCGACGACCCGGACCGCAACGCCGGGCCCACGCTGGCCCTCCTCGCCGGCAAGTTCCCGTTGGACCCGGCGCGCACCCACCCCATGCCGTCCGCCGACGGGGTGGCCGACAACGCGGCCTCCGCCGCCACCTACGGCAAGGAGTTGGGCGACACGACCTTCGACGTGTGCCTGCTGGGCATGGGCGAGGACGGCCACGTGGCTTCGATCTTCCCCGGCCATCCGTCGTTCGAACCCACGTCCCACGCGGTCATCGCGGTGAACGACGCCCCCAAGCCGCCTCCGGAGCGCATCAGCCTCAGCCTCGACACCCTGTGCCGCTCCCACGAGGTGTGGTTCCTGGTGAGCGGCGCCGCCAAGGCGGACGCCCTCGGTCGCGCCGTACTCGGCGACCCGACGCTGCCCGCCGGGTTGGCCCGCGGGCTCGACCGCACCGTGTGGTTCGTCGACCGGGACGCCGCCGCGCACCTCCCCTTCCACCGCTGCGCCTTCTAGCTCGGCGCACCCTCTGACGCGGTGCTCCCGCTCACCCGGTGCGCCCTGCTGGCGGAGTGTCGCGCGCGGGGCGGGGAATCCTTAGTAGATGACCTCGCCCGCGGCGCGCCGGGCGCGCAGCTGCTCCAGGGCCTCGGACAGGATGGCCGCGGCCTCGGCGTCCGACCGTCGCTCTTTCACGTACGCGAGGTGCGTCTTGTAGGGCGTGATCTTCGGGGGCGGGGGCGGGTTCTCGGAGTCGAGATTGGCGGGCAGGCCGCAGCGCGGGCAGTCCCAGGTCTCGGGCACCTGCGCGTCCGCGGCGAAGGCCGGGCGCGTCTCGTGCCCGTGCGAGCAGAAATAGGATACGTAGAGCCGCGGGGCGGCGTCCCCCCGCTCAGCCTCGCCCATCGGGCCCGCACCGACGCGGCTGCCCCGAATCGCACTGCCACCAACCACGGATGTTTCTCCTTGTCAAACGAATGTGCGAGCGGGTTGTCAGCCCTGGCCCAGCAGGCCGAAATCCGGGAAGAACTTGTACAGCACCAGCAGGACCATGATGGACGCGAGCCAGATCAGGCCGATCGTGACGGTCAGGCGATCGAGGTTGCGCTCGGCGACGGAGGTGCCGCCCATCGAGGTGGACATGCCGCCGCCGAAGAGATCCGACATGCCGCCGCCCCGGCTCTTGTGGAGCAGGACGAACAGGGCGAGGATCACGCTGGTGATGAGCAGGAGGATCGACACGGTGAGGATCGGCCACGTCATCAGGGGGGCAAGAGTCACGAGGACGATTCTAACCCAGCGCGGCCCCCGGTCCGCATCGGACCAGGGGCCGCACCGAATCGGGTGACGATCAGCCCTGCTGGTAGAACAGGACGATCTTGGCGAACTCCTCGGGGTCGAGGCTCGCACCGCCGACCAGGGCCCCGTCCACGTCGGGCTGGGCCATGATCTCGACGATGTTGGACGACTTGACCGAGCCGCCGTACTGGATCCGGACGGCCGCGGCGGCGGCCGGGCCCTGCAGGTCCTCGGCGATGTAGCGGCGGATCGCGCCGCACACCTCCTGGGCGTCCTCCGGGGTGGCCACCTCGCCGGTGCCGATCGCCCACACGGGCTCGTAGGCGATGACCGAGCGGGAGAGCTGCTCGGCCGTCAGATCCGTCAGCGTCCACAAGATCTGCTCCAGCACGAACGGCACCTGCTTGCCCGCCTTGCGCACCTCGAGCTTCTCGCCGACGCAGATGATCGGCGACATGCCCGCGTTGAGGACGCGCTGGGCCTTGCGGTTGACGATGATGTCCGTCTCGCCGTGGTACTCCCGGCGCTCGGAGTGGCCGAGCACCACGTACTTGCACTTGAGCTTGGCGAGCATGTCGACCGAGACCTCGCCGGTGTAGGCGCCGGACACTTGGACCGACACGTCCTGCGCCCCGTACGTGAGCGGCAGCTTGTCGCCCTCGACCAGCGTCTGGACCGTACGCAGGTCGGTGTAGGGGACGATGACGGACGCCTCGGACTTGGCCGGGTCGTAGCGCTTGTCGGCCAGCGTCCACGCCAGCTTCTGCACGACGCCGGTGGCCTCGATGTGGTTGAGGTTCATCTTCCAGTTGCCCGCCATCAGCGGGGTGCGGACCGTCACGTCAGGCCTCCAACACCGTCAGGCCGGGCAGCTGCTTGCCCTCGAGATACTCCAGGGACGCCCCCCCGCCGGTCGAGATGTGGCCGAACTGGTCGTCGGCGAAGCCGAGCTGGCGCACGGCCGCGGCGGAGTCGCCGCCGCCCACCACCGAGAAGGCGTCCGATTCGGCCAGCGCCTCGGCGACGGCCTTCGTGCCGGCCGCGAACGCGGCCTGCTCGAACACGCCCATCGGGCCGTTCCAGAACACCGTCCGCGCCCCCCGGATCGCCGCGGCGTACAGCTCGGCGGTCTTCGGGCCGATGTCGAGCCCCATCTGGTCGGCCGGGATCGCGTCCGCAGCCACGACGGACGCGTGGTCGGCGTCGCCGAATGCCGGGGTGACTATCGTGTCGACGGGGATGAGGAGTTGCTTGCCGGCGGCCTCGGCCTGCTCCAGGTAGCCCTTGACGACGTCGATCTTCTCGGCGTCCAGGATCGAGGTGCCGACCTCGTGGCCGAGGGCCTTGAGGAACGTGTACCCCATGCCGCCCCCGATGATGAGGGTGTCTGCGACCTTGAGCAGGTTGTCGATGACGGAGAGCTTGTCGGCGACCTTGGCGCCGCCGAGCACGACGACGTAGGGACGCTCGGGGGTCTCGGTCAGCTTCTTGAGGACGTCGACCTCTTTCTCGACGAGGTGACCGGCCGCGTTCGGCAGCAGCTTGGCGACGTCGTAGACGGACGCCTGCTTGCGGTGCACGACGCCGAAGCCGTCGGAGACGAACACGTCGCCGAAGGCGGCGTAGCGCGCGGCCAGGGCCTCGCGCTCGGCGTCCACCTTCGACTCCTCGGCCGGCTCGTACCGGACGTTCTCGAGCATCGCGATCTCGCCGTCGGCGAGACCGGCGACGGTCTCGGCCGCGGACGGGCCGACGACGTCCCCGGCGAGCGTGACCGGAACCCCGATCAGCTCGCCGAGCCGCTGGGCGGCCGGGGCGAGGCTGTACTTCGGATTGACTTCGCCCTTGGGGCGTCCGAGGTGAGCCATCACGACGACCCGAGCACCGCCCTCGACCAGCTGCCTCAGGGTCGGCAGCGCCGCCCGGATCCGGCCGTCGTCGGTGATGGTCCCGCCGTCGAGCGGCACGTTGAAGTCGCAACGGATCAGGACCCGCTTGCCCTTCAGTTCTCCCAGATCGGTGATGGTCTTCACTCTCGGACTCCCTTCAGGCTTCGGTGATCAGAGCTTCGCGGCGACGATCTTCGTCAGGGACACGAGCTGGTTGCTGTAACCCCACTCGTTGTCGTACCAGCCGACGACCTTGACGCAGTTGCCGATGACCTTGGTGAGGCCCGCGTCGAAGATGCACGGGGCCGGGTCGGTCTCGATGTCCTTGGAGACGATCGGGTCCTCGGTGTACTTCAGGGCACCCTTGAGCGCACCCTCGGCGGCGGCCTTGACGATGGCGTTCACCTCGGCGACCGTGGTCTCGCGGCCGGCCTCGAAGGTGAGGTCGGTGGCGGAGCCCGTGGGGGTCGGCACGCGCATGGCGTAGCCGTCCAACTTGCCCTTCAGCTCGGGCAGCACGAGCGCGACGGCCTTCGCGGCGCCGGTCGTCGTGGGCACCATGTTGAGGGCGGCGGCGCGGGCGCGGCGCAGGTCCTTGTGGGGGCCGTCCTGCAGGTTCTGGTCCTGCGTGTAGGCGTGGATGGTCGTCATCAGGCCCTTGACGATGCCGAGGCCGTCGTTGAGGGCCTTGGCCATCGGGGCGAGGCAGTTCGTCGTGCAGGAGGCGTTGGAGATGATGGTGTGCGCGGCCGGGTCGTACAGGTCGTCGTTGACGCCCACGACGATCGTGATGTCCTCGTTCTTCGCCGGGGCGGAGATGAGCACCTTCTTGGCGCCGGCGTCGATGTGCGCCTTGGCCTTGGTGGCGTCCGTGAAGAAGCCGGTGGACTCGATGACGATGTCGACGCCGAGTTCCTTCCAGGGCAGGTTGGCCGGGTCCCGCTCGGCCAGCGCACGGATCTTCTGGCCGGCGACGGTGATGTACTCGTCGTCGAACTCGACGTCGCCGTCGAAGCGACCCAGGATGGAGTCGTACTTGAGCAGGTGCGCCAGGGTCTTGTTGTCGGTGAGGTCGTTGACGGCGACCACCTCGATCTCGCTCCCACCCTGGGCGGCCAGGGCGCGGAAGTAGTTGCGGCCGATGCGGCCGAAGCCGTTGATACCAACCTTGACGGTCATGGGGGACGTCTCCTTCTGCAGGCAATGCCACCGAGTTGTGACAAAACGGACAACCGCATCCTATGGGAATCCGTCGGCTTCCGGCAGCTTGGTTCGTCGCTCGGCACCCCGTCGTCGCGGCTACTGCAGGTCGGGATCGTCCAGCATCTCGGGGCTGAGGCTCGCCTCGGTTCCGGGGACCCCCAACTCGGCCGCCCGCTTGTCGGCGGTCGCGAGCAGCCGGCGGATGCGTCCGGCGACGGCGTCCTTCGTCAGGGGCGGGGTGTGCAGCTGCCCCAGTTCTTCCAGGCTCGACTGCTGATGGTCCAGCCGCAGCTGCCCCGCCACCCGCAGGTGCTCGGGCACGTCGTCGCCCAGGAGTTCCAGCGCCCGCTCGACCCGGGCGCCGGCGGTCACCGCCGCCCGCGCCGACCGCCGCAGGTTCGCGTCGTCGAAGTTCGCCAGCCTCGTCGCGGACGCCCTGATCTCGCGCCGCATCCGGCGCTCCTCCCACTGGAGGAAGGTGTCGTGGGCCCCCAGGCGCGTGAGCAGGGTGGCGATCGAATCGCCGTCGCGGACGACGACCCGGTCGACGTTGCGCACCTCCCGCGCCTTGGCCTGGACGCCGAGCCGCCGGGCCGCGCCCACCAGCGCCAACGCGGCCTCCGATCCGGGGCAGGTCACCTCCAGCGACATCGACCGCCCCGGCTCGGTGAGCGAGCCGTGCGCGAGGAACGCGCCGCGCCACAGGGCCGTCGCGATGTCCAGCCCGCCGCCCACGAGGGAGGCGGGGAGGCCGCGCACGGGGCGTCCACGGCTGTCGATCAGGCCGGTCTGCCGAGCCAGGGCGTCCCCGTCGCGGATCAACCGCACCACGTAGCGCGTGCCGCGCCGCAACTGGCTGGGCGTGATGACGACGAACTCGCAGTCGAAGCCGTACAAGTCGCGGATCGCGGTCTTCAGGCGCCGCGCCGCCCCGCCGGTGTCGAGATCGGCCTCGACGATGATCTTGCCCCCCGCCACGTGCAGCCCCCCGGCGAACCGCAGCAGCGAGGCCACCTCGGCCCGCCGCACCGCGGGCTTGGTCACCGGCACCGCCGCGATTTCGGCCTTCACGTCCGGGGTCAACGCCATGGGGGTCAGCCTACAAGGCCCATCACGTCGGCATACGCGGCCGCCAGCCGGATGCCGTCGTGCCGGGGGGTGCCGTCGGCCAGGCGCACCCCGCTCACGTGGAGGCGGGCCCCCAGCGATTCGGCGAGGGCGGCGAAGCGGCTGTCGCCCTGGAGGAAGGACGGGTCGACCACGACGGCGTCCAGGCGCAGCCCGGGGGCGTGGTCGGCGAGCACCTCGAGGTGGGCGGACGGCGAGTAGCCCTGGGTCTCCGCCGCCGGCACCAGGTTCATGGTGAGGCAGCGGCGGGCGCGGGTCTCGATGAGGGTGTGGGCCAACTCGGGCACCAGCAGGTGCGGGAGCACCGAGGTGAACCAGGACCCCGGGCCGAGGACGACCCAGTCGGCGTCGCTGATCGCCGTCAACGCCTCGCGGCACGCCGGCGGCGCCGACGGCACCAACCGGACCGCCCGCACCTCGCCCGGGGTCTTGGCGACCGTGGCCTGGCCCCGTACGAGGCACAACTGCTCGGGGGCGTCCGGGACGAGGCCGCGGACGTCGGCCTCGATCTCCAGGGGCACCTTGCTCATCGGCAGGACGCGGCCCTGCACGTCGAGCAGGCGGGCGACCATGTCGAGCCCCTCGACCGGATCCCCCAGCTGCTCCCAGATGCCGGCCAGCAGCAGGTTCCCGATCGCGTGCCCCGCCAGGGGCCCGTCGCCCCCGAAGCGCGACTGCAGGATGTCGGCCCAGAGGCGTCCGTCGCGGTCGTCGCCGCAGAGCGCGGCCAACGCCATGCGCAGGTCGCCGGGCGGCAGCATGTCGAACTCGCGCCGGAGGCGTCCGGACGAACCGCCGTCGTCGGCGACCGTGACCACGGCCGTGATGTCGCTGGTCACCCGGCGCAGCGCCTGGAGCGAGGCGTAGAGCCCGTGCCCGCCGCCCAGCGCGACCACCTTGGGCAGCCCCCGCTGCCGACGCATCGCCCTACTCCTTGCCGAGGTCGCGGTGCAGCACGTGGGCGTCCAGGCCGTGGGCCTGCACGCGGGCGGCCAACTCGACGGTCATCGCCGTCGATCGGTGCTTGCCGCCGGTGCAGCCGATCGCGATGATCGCCTGCCGCTTGCCCTGCCGGAGGTAGCCCGGGCTCATGGTGAGCAACAGCCGCTCGGCGGCGTCCAGCCAGTCCGCGGCGTCCGGGGAGGCGAGCACATAGTCGGCGACCGCCGGCATCAGGCCCGTCTTCGCCCGCAGGTCCGGCACCCAGTGCGGGTTCGGCAGGAACCGCACGTCGAAGATCACGTCGGCGTCCAGCGGGACCCCGTTCTTGAAACCGAAGGACAGGAACGTCATCCGCAGCCGGTCGTCGGCGCTGGGATTGAAGGAATTGGCCACCCGGTCCGCCAACTCGTGGACGTTGAGGTCCGAGGTGTCGACCACCATGTCGGCGGACGCCCTGAGCGTGGCCAGCATCTCGCGCTCGCGGGTGATCCCGACCAGCAGCGGCCCGTCGCCCTGCAGCGGGTGCGGCCGCCGCACGTGCTCCTGCCGGCGCACGATGATGGCGTCGGACGCCTCCAGGAACAGGATCTGCGGATGCACGCCCTGCTCGGCCAACAATTCGAAGGCCTCCGGGATCTCGTCGAACTGGGTGCGGGTCCGGACGTCCAGGATCACCACGACCCGGTCGATGCCCTCCTGCCCCACCGTGGTGAACAACTGCGGCAGCATGCTCGGCGGCAGGTTGTCGACCAGGTACCAGCCGAGGTCCTCCAGGGTGTGCGCCGCGGTTCGGCGGCCCGCCCCCGACATGCCGGTGATCACGACGAAACGGACGGGTGAGTCGACCATGCCGCCATTATGGCGGGCTGCGGACGCCTCGGGCGCGCGGGGTGCACGCGAGGACCGGCTAGTCGGCGGGCACGAGTTCGCCGGTCGCGGCGTCCAGTGCCTCGGCCGGGGCCTGCGCGTCGAGGGCGGCCTTGATGGCGAGCGCGGTCTTCGGTCCGATGCCCGGCGCTTGCGCGATGTCCTCCCAGCGGGCGGCCCGGAGCTTCTTCAGCGACCCGAAGTGCTTCAGCAGCGCCTTGCGCCGCAGTTCGCCGAGGCCGGGCACGTCGTCCAGGAGCGACTCGACCATCGAGCGGCTGCGCCGCGACCGGTGCCGGGTGATGGCGAACCGGTGGGCCTCGTCGCGGGCCCGCTGCAGCAGGAACAGGCCTTCCGACGACCGGGGCATGATCACCGGGAACTCCTCCCCCGGCAGCCACAGTTCTTCCAGGCGCTTGGCGAGCCCCACCAGCGCCACCCCGGTGATCCCCAACGCGTCGAGCGCCGCCTGCGCGGCCGCGACCTGCGGAGCGCCGCCGTCGACCACCACCAGCCCCGGGGCGTAGGCGAACCTGCGGGCCACGCCGGTGACGGGGTCGACCAGCATCGCCTGCTCGCCCTGAGCGGCCGCGCGATCCTCCAGATGGCGGCGGAACCGCCGCGTGAGCACCTCGTGCAGCGCCCCGACATCGTTGCTGCCCTCGACCGTCCGGATCAGGAACGACCGGTACTCGCTCTTGCGGGGCAGCCCGTCCTCGAACACGACCATCGAACCGACGACCTCGGTGCCCTGCAGGTGGGAGATGTCGTAGCACTCCAGCCGCAGCGGCGGCGTGGGCAGCCCCAGGGCCTCCTGGATCTCCTCCAGAGCCCGGTTGCGGGTCGACAGGTCGGACGCCCGCCGCGTCTTGTGCAGCGCCAGGGCATCGGCGGCGTTCGCCGCCACCGTGTCCAGGAGGGTGCGCTTGTCGCCCCGCTTCGGCACCCGCAGGTCGACGCGGGCCCCCCGGACATCCGCGAGGAGGGCGGCGAGGGCGTCCGCGCTGGCGGGCCGTACGGGCAGCAGGACCTCCCGCGGGATCGCCCGGCCGACCTCGGTGCTGTCGGCGGTGTCGGCGTAGAGCTCGAGCAGGAACGAGTCGAGGAGCTCGGGGATGGTCTGATCGTCGATCCGGTCCGCCACCCAGCCACGCTCGCCCCGGACCCGGCCGCCCCGCACGTGGAAGATCTGGAAGGCGATCTCGAGCTCGTCGGCCGCGTAGGAGATCACATCGGCGTCCGTGCCGTCGCCGAGCACGATGGCGTTGCGCTCGGCCACCTGGCGCAGCGCCCCCAACTGGTCGCGCAGGACGGCCGCCCGCTCGAACTCGAGCGCGGCGGACGCCGCCGCCATCTGCCGTTCGAGGCGGCGGACGATGCCGCCGGTGTTCCCGGCCAGGAAGGCGCACAGGTCTTCGACCAGGAGGCGGTGGTCGTCCTCGCTGATCCGGCCCACGCAGGGGGCGCTGCACTTGCCGATGTAGCCCAGCAGGCACGGACGCCCCGCGGCCTTCGCGCCCCGGAACACCCCGCCGGTGCACGACCGCATCGGGAAGACCCGCAGCAACGAATCGATGGTGTCGCGGATCGCCCACGCGTGGGCGTACGGGCCGAAGTAGCGGGTGCCCCGGCGCCGGCTCCCCCGCCCCACGAACACGCGCGGGAAGTCCTCCGACCAGGTGACCGCCACCCACGGGTAGGACTTGTCGTCGCGGTACTTGATGTTGAACCGCGGGTCGAACTGCTTGATCCACGTGTACTCGAGCTGGAGCGACTCCAATTCGTTCTGGACGACCGTCCACTCCACCCGGGCCGCGGTCCGCACCATCGTCTGGGTGCGGAAGTGCAGGCCCGCCGGATCCGCGAAGTAGGAGTTGAGCCGCTGTCGCAGGTTCTTCGCCTTGCCGACGTAGAGCACGACACCGTCGGCGTCGCTGAACCGGTAGACCCCGGGGCCGGTCGGGATCGAGCCGGGTGCGGGCCGATACGTCGCCGGGTCTGCCATGCCGGCCATCCTAGGCGCGGCCCCCGACGGTTCCCCGCCCCCTCAAGGCCGGCAGGTAGGGTGCTCGGCATGACCGATCGCCGCTCCTTCCTCGCCGCCGCGGGCCTCGCCGCCGTCTCCGTGGGAACCGGACTCGGGGCGTCCGGTTGCGCGAAGCCGGTGCAACTCGGCACCGGCGCCACCCGGGCGAGCATCCCGGTGGCCGACGTCCCGGTGGGCGGCGGGGTCGTCCTGACCGACGCCCGCTTCGTCGTCACCCAGCCCACAGCGGGGGTGTTCAAGGCCTTCGACCGCACCTGCTCGCACATGGATTGCCCGGTCAAGAAGGTCGAGGGCGGCGGGATCTCGTGCTCCTGCCACGGCAGCCGGTTCGCCCTCGAGGACGGCGCCGTGCTGGCCGGCCCCGCGACCCGGCCGCTGACGCCGCGCAGCGTGACGCTCCGCGGCGACATCCTGGACCTGGCCCCCTAGTCGCTCGGGTCGTCCTCCACCTCGGACGCCGCGGGCGCGGCCGGGGCGTCCTCGTCGTCCGCCCGCCGAGCGGCCGGGACGAGCGGCAGCAGCAGGAGCATCGCAGCGGAGGCCCCGCCGTAGACCCCGAAGACCCCACGGAAGCCGTCGCCCACGGTGCCACCGAACGTGTCGCGCAGTTCCGGCGCCCGCGCGTCGATCTCGGCCAGGTAGGCGGCGAGCGCGTCGTCGAAGGCGCCCGGGACGGCGTCCCTCAGCACCGTCAGCTGCCGCGTGGTCTCGGCGAGGTCGGCCCGGGCGGCGACGACCTCCTCGCGTCCGGAGGCGAGGTCGGCGCGGGCCTTGGTCAACTCCTCACGCCCGGTCGCGAGATCGGCGCGGGCCTTCTTCAGTTCGTTGCGCCCGGTCTGCAACTGCTCGCGCTTCGCCGCCAGCTCATCGCGCCCGCCCTGGGCGCCGGCGCGCGCGGCGACGAGTTCCTTCCGCTGGGCGGTCACGGTCGCCTTCTGCTTCTGGAGGGCGGCGAGTTTCGTCGCCGCCTCCGCGCGCTGGGTGGTCAGGTCGTCCAGCTGGGCCGCCGCCTCGACGCGCTGGGTCTGGAGCGCCTGGACCGCGGCCTGCAGGCCGGCCGCCTGGCCCTGCAACTCCGGGGCGGCGGGCGAGTCCTCGGGCAGCTCGGCGAGCTGGGCCTGGACAGCCTTCAGGGCCGCCTGTTGCTGGGCGAGCCCGTCGTCCATGCCCGCGAGGCCCTCGGTGAGCCCGCCGATCGCCTCGTCCATGCCGGCCACCCCGTCGGTCAGGCCGGGGATCGCCTCGTTCATGCCCGCCAGTGCGGAGTCCATGCCGGCGATGCCCTTGGACATCTCGGCGAGTTTCCCGTCCAGTTCGGTGAGCGCGTCGGTCATCCCGGCGAGCCCCGTGGACATCTCGTCGAGTTGGCTGCCCATCTTGGCCAGCCCGTCGGCCATGTCGGCCAGGTTGGTGTCCATCTCGGCCAGGCCGTCAGCCATCTCGGCGGCCGTCGAGTCCAGCGCGGACGCCGCGTCGGTCAGGCTGTCGAGGCCCTTCTGGACGCCGTCCTGGATCTCGGCGACCCGCGCAGGGGTCTGCTCGTCGAACATCCTGGTGGCGACGGTCTTGGACCGCTCGACGATGTTCGTGACGTCCGCGGTCTTGAGCAGGTCGACGAGGTCGTCGGGCAGCGTGCCGCCGCCGTGGGGGTCGATCTCGATGGTGCTCTTGGAGGTGAGGTCGGGGAAGTCGACCCCCGCGACCTTGTCCTTGAGGTTCTCGTCGGCCTTGAGTTCGTCGAACGTGGCCTGGAGTTCGGCCGCGTACGGCAGCGCCGGGGCCGGCACCGACGTGGGCAGCACGGCGGTGAGCCGGTCCTGCACCAGGGTGCCCGCCTGCGCCAGAAACCCCACCATGATCGCTGGGGCGAGCGTGGTGCCGAGTGCGCGGGTCAGCGACAGGGTGGCCAGCGCGGAGTTCGACTCGCTCTTCGGCGTCCTCTCCAACATCATGTAGTTCAGCGGCGAACCGATGACGAAGCCGAGTCCCAGCCCGAAGAGGCCGAGCGTGGTGAAGACGCTGGCCGGGCCGGGCTGGGGAATCGCCCACAGGATGCCGACGGCGGCCGCCGCCACCGACAGCCCCGCGCCGAGGCCCAACACGGCCTTGGCACCGAACCGGTCGGTGAGGCTGCCGGACAGGGGGGCTCCCACCCCGGACGCGACCCCCAACGCGATCACGGTGTAGCCGCCCGCGCCCGTGGGGATGCGGAGGGCGTTCTCGGCGAACTGGGGGACGAACACGACGGCCATGAGCATGACGCCCGAGAGCAACGCCAGCAGCAGGACACCGCCGTGGCTGAAGTCGCTGAAGTAGCGCAGGTTGAGGACCGGGTCGGCCGCCCGCCGTTCGGCGAGCAGGAACACCGGGAGCAGCGCGGCGAAGGTGACCAGGAAGGGCCACACGTCGGTCGACCGGATGCTGGTGCCGAAGTCGAAGAAGTCGAGGTTGCGGAGGCCGTAGAGCAGGCTCAGGATCATCCCGACCAGCAGCAGCGAGCCCAGCACGTCGATGGGCTTCACCGACTGCGCGCGGTGGTTGGGCAGGATGAAGAGCCCGGCGATCACGATGCCCGCGGCGATGGGCACGTTGATGTAGAAGATCCACTGCCAGTTGTGCACGCCGGCCACGTCCAGGATCAGGCTGCCGGCCGAGGCCCCGAAGATGTTGGCGACGCCGTACACGGCACCGACGAGGCCCAAGGCCATGCCCCGCTTCTCGATGGGCACCTCGGTGCCGATCTCGGCGGTTGCGATCGGCAGGATGCCGCCGCCCCCCACCGCCTGAACGGCCCTCGCGATGATCAGCATCGGGAAGCTGCCCACGTCCTGCGCCAGCCCGCAGGCCAGGCTTCCCAGGCCGAACAGGAGGATGCTGATCAGGTAGACCTGCTTGCGGCCCACGCGGTCGGCGAGCTTGCCCATCACTGGGATCGCCGCAGCGTAGGCCAGCGTGTAGATGGTGATCATCCAGATGCCGGCCTGGTCGGTGACGCCCAGGTCGCGCTGGATCACGGTGCGCGCGGGCGTCACGATGCCCGTGTCGATGGCGCCCATGAAGATGCCGAGCAGGTACAGGCTCATGACGAGGGCCCAGGGCCGACGGGGCGGCGCGGCGACGAGGTGCTGGCTCACGTCCGTCGATGCTACAGATAGTTAAGCCATTGAATCAATCTGGCCCGGGCCGGCGTCCGCCACGACCGGCGGCGCGTCCCGCACCGCGCCCTCGAACACGCCCAGCACCCCGATGACCTCGGTCAGGACCCGGTGGGCGACGTCCAACTCCTCCTTTGAGAAGGACCTCAGGGCCGCGACGTGCGCCTGGCCCAGCGGCCCGAAGAAGGACCGTGCGACGTCCAGCCCGGGCTCGTCCACCTGGAGGATGACGCGCCGCCGGTCCGTCGGGTCCTCGTGGCGGGCGACGTGGCCCGACTCCGCCAGCCGCGCCACGACGTACGTGATGGCGGCCGGCGACAACTGGAGTTCGGCCGCCAGCGCCTTGCTGGTCAGCGGCGCGCCGTCGCGCGCGGCGCAGTAGATCGCGTGCAGCGCGCGGAAGTCGGTGGTGTGCAGGCTCTGGGCCTGCGCGAAGACGTGACCGATCCGTTCCGACAGCCAGCCGATGACGCGGGCGTCCTCGGCGATCGCGGCGGCGAGGGCGTCCCAGGACGCCTGCGGCGCGGTCACGACGCCTTCACCGGCACGCCGCCGGCCGCCAGCGCCTCGGCCAGGAACCGCCCCGTGAAGGACGCCGGGTCGGCGGCCACCGCCTCCGGCGGGCCCTCGGCGACGACGGTGCCGCCGCGCGAGCCGCCCTCGGGCCCCATGTCGATGACCCAGTCGGCGGTCTTGATCACGTCCAGGTTGTGCTCGATCACGACCACGCTGTTGCCGGCGTCGACCAGGCGGCCCAGGACGTGCAGCAGCTTGCTGATGTCCTCGAAGTGCAGCCCCGTGGTCGGCTCGTCCAGCACGTAGATCGTCCGGCCGGTCGAGCGGCGCTGCAGTTCGGCGGCCAGTTTCACCCGCTGCGCCTCGCCGCCCGACAGCGTCGTCGCGGGTTGGCCGAGCCGGACGTAACCGAGCCCGACGTCGACCAGCGTCTCCAGGTGCCGGGCGATCGCCTGGATGGGCCGGAAGAACTCGAGCGCCTCGTCGATCGGCATGTGGAGGACGTCCGCGATCGTCTTGCCCTTGTAGTGCACCTCGAGCGTCTCCCGGTTGTACCGGGCGCCGTGGCAGACCTCGCACGGCACGTAGACGTCCGGCAGGAAGTTCATCTCGATCTTGATCGTGCCGTCGCCGGCGCAGTTCTCGCAGCGCCCACCCTTGATGTTGAAGCTGAACCGGCCCTGCTGGTAGCCCCGGACCTTGGCCTCGGCCGTCTCGGCGAACAGCTTGCGGATGCGGTCGAACACGCCCGTGTAGGTCGCCGGGTTCGAGCGCGGCGTCCGGCCGATGGGCGACTGGTCGACGTGGATGGCCTTGTCGATCTGGTCGATGCCGGTGATGTGGTCGTGCCGGCCCGGTAGGTCGCGGGCGCTGTACAGCTGCCGCGCCAACGCCCGGTAGAGGATCTGGTTGACCAGCGTCGACTTGCCGGAGCCCGAGACGCCGGTGACCGCCACCATCAGGCCGAGCGGCACCCGGACGGTGAGGTCGCGCAGGTTGTTCTCGACGGCGCCGTGGACGGTGATCGCCCGCCCGTTGCCCGGACGCCGCACCAGCGGCACCGGGATGGCGCGCCGCCCGGACAGGTACGCGCCGGTCAGCGACTCCTCGGACGCCAACAGCGCGGCGAGCGACCCGGAGACGATGACCCGGCCGCCGTGTTCGCCGGCGCCGGGACCGATGTCGACGATATGGTCGGCGACCTTGATCGTGTCCTCGTCGTGCTCGACGACGATCAGCGTGTTCCCGAGGTCGCGGAGGCGGCGGAGGGTGTCGATGAGGCGGCGGTTGTCGCGCTGGTGCAGGCCGATGGACGGCTCGTCCAGCACGTAGAGCACGCCGGTCAGGCCCGAGCCGATCTGGGTGGCCAGCCGGATGCGCTGCGCCTCGCCGCCGGACAGGGACCCGGCGGGGCGGGCCAGCGTCAGGTAGTCGAGGCCGACGTCGAGCAGGAACCGGAGTCGTTCGTTGATCTCCTTGATGACCCGCTCGGCGATCTGGGCCTCGCGTTCGGTGAGTTCGAGACCCCGCATGAAGCCGGCCAGGTCGTCGATGGACAGGTTGGCGACCTCGGCGATGTTGCGCCCCCCCACGGTCACGGCCAGGCTGGACGGCTTGAGCCGGGCCCCGTGGCAGGCCTCGCAGGGCACCTCGCGCATGTACCCCGCGTACCGCTCGCGCGAGTTGTCCGTCTCGGCCTCGGCGAAGCGGCGCCGGGCGTAGGGGACGGCGCCCTCGAACGTGGCGTTGAAGCTCTGGGTGCGGCCGTGCCGCGTCTTGGTCGTCACCCGCAGGGTGCCGGGGACACCGTGCAGGATGAGCCGCCGGATCTTCTCCGGCAGCTCCCGCCACGGGGTGTCGAGGGAGAAGCCCTCCAGGTCGGCGAGGGTGCGGAAGATCTGCTGGAAGTACCCGGCGACGTACATGGACTGCCAGGGGACGACGGGGTTCTGCGCCAGGCTCTTCGTGCGGTCGGGCACCAGCAGGTCGGGGTCGACCTCCATCCGGGTGCCGATGCCCGAACAGACGGTGCAGGCGCCCCAGGGCGCGTTGAACGAGAACTGCCGCGGCTCGAGTTCTTCGAGGGAGATGTCGTGCTCGTTGGGGCAGGCGAGCCGCTCGGAGTAGCGCCGCTCGCGGCCGGGGTCGTCGGCGGCCAGGTCGACGAAGTCGATCGACACGACCCCGGACGCCAACCCCAGGGCCGTCTCGACGGAGTCGGTGAGGCGCCGCTGGACGGAGGGCTTGACCGCCAACCGGTCGATGACGACGTCGATGGCGTGCTTCTTCTGCTTGTCGAGGGCCGGCGGGCTGGCCAGGGGATACACCTCCCCGTCGACCCGCACGCGCGTGTAGCCCTGGCTGAGGAGTTGCGCGAAAAGCTCGTGGTATTCGCCCTTGCGGCCGCGCACCACCGGGGCCAGCACCTGGAAGCGGGTGTCGTCCGGCAACGCCAGCAACCGGTCGACGATCTGCTGGGGCGTCTGCCGGCTGATGGGCTCGCCGCACTCGGGGCAGTGCGGACGCCCGGCCCGCGCGAACAACAACCGCAGGTAGTCGTAGACCTCGGTGATCGTGCCGACCGTGGAGCGCGGGTTGCGGTTCGTGGACTTCTGGTCGATGGCCACCGCGGGCGACAGCCCCTCGATGAAGTCGACGTCGGGCTTGTCCATCTGGCCGAGGAACTGCCGGGCGTACGCCGACAGGGACTCGACGTAGCGCCGCTGCCCCTCGGCGAAGATGGTGTCGAAGGCCAGCGAGGACTTGCCGGACCCCGACAGCCCCGTGAACACGATGAGCGCCTCCCGCGGCAGGTCCAGGTTCACGTTCTGGAGGTTGTGTTCCCGGGCACCCCGGATGAGCAGTCGATCAGCCACGACCGACATCGTAGGTGCCGCCCCGGACAGTCCTCCCGCGGCCCGCTCGTGCCTCGGACGCGACGCGGACGCCGCGACCCCCTAAGTTGGACGCATGCGCGACATGATCCGGTTGGGGCAGGTCGAGCCCGTCCGCAAGCGGGTGGCGGAACACACCCAGTTGCTGCTGGGCGACACGATCGTCCTGGCGGACGCCGAGTGGCGGCAGCCGACCGTCCTGCCCGGCTGGACGCGCGCCATGGTCGCCTCGCACCTGGCGCGCAGTGCCGATGCCATGCGGGAGCTGATCCTCGGGGTGGTGGACGGGCGGCCGGTCGCCTACCCGACGCCCGAGGAGCGCGAGGCGGACCTGGAGCGCGGCGCCACCCGGTCGGGCCTCGACCTCCAGATCGACCTCGACACCTCCGCCGGGGCGCTCGGGGAGGCGTTCGGCCTCGTCACCGACTGGCAGTTCCCCGTCCTACTGCCCCTGGGGGAACTGCCCGCCTCCGCGCTCGTGGTGGCACGCTTCCACGAGGTCGTGCTGCACCACCTCGACCTGGCCATCGGGTTGACCCCCGACACGATCGACACGGTGTCCGCGTCCTGGCTGCTGCAGTGGGCGTGCCTGTGGCTCCGCACCCGTCCGGGTCTGCCGGCGGTGTCGCTGAGCAGCGAGTCCGGGGTGCACGAAGAGGTGGGCGAGGTGGGCAGCCCGCGGGCCGTCAGCGGCTCCGACGTGGAGTTGTGGGGCTGGCTCACCGGCCGCAGCGACGGCTCCACCCTCGACGGTGCCGCCGGGCTGACCTGGCCCCTGCTGGGCTGAGACCCGCCGGCCGCACGCGGCGGCGGTGGCGGCGTCTGACCGCCGATGGGAGGCTGACGCCCATGCGCATCGAATCCCGCTCGGTCGGACCGTACGACAACAACGCCTACCTGCTCGAGGACGACGGCGACCTGGTTTTGGTGGACGCCGCCCAGGACGCCCCCGCGCTCCTCGCCTGGATCGCCGGCCGCCCGGTGTCGACGATCGTGACGACGCACCGCCACCCCGACCACATCGCGGCCCTGCCGGCGGTCGCCCGGGCGACCGGCGCCCGCCTCGTCACCAGCACTCCGGACGCCGCGGCGATCGCCTCCGCGACCGGCCTGGACCTGGCCGGCCTCTGGGACGGCGACACGGTCACGGTCGGCCGCGCCTCCCTCGAAGTCATCGGCCTGGTGGGGCACACCCCGGGCGGCATCGCCCTGGCCCACCGGCCCGACGACGGCCCCGCCACCGTGATCACCGGCGACTGCCTGTTCCCCGGCGGGGTGGGCAAGACCCACACCCCGGAGCAGTTCGCGTCCCTGCTCGGCGACGTGACCGCGAAGCTGTTCGACCGGTTCGGCGACGACACCGTGGTCCTGCCCGGCCACGGGCTGCCGACCACGCTCGGCGCCGAGCGCCCGCACCTGGCCGAGTGGCGCGCCCGCGGCTGGTGACCTACCGGATGAGGGCGTGCCAGGCCTGCAGCGACCGCACCGACTCGGCGCCGGCCCGCTGGGCGGCGATGCCCTCCGCGGCCGCACGCGCCTCCGACGTGGTCGTGATGTAGGGCACCCGCGCACGGATCGCGCTCTTGCGGATGTAGCTGTCGTCGTACTCCGACGACGGGCCGGCCGGCGTGTTGATCACCAGGTGGACGCGGCCCTCCCGGATGTCGTCGTCCAGGTTCGGACGCCCCTCGTGCAGCTTGAGGACCGGCTCGGCCGGCACCCCGTGCTCTTCCAGGAAGCGCCGGGTGCCGCCCGTCGCCCGGATCGTGAACCCGGAGTCCACCAGGCTCCGCGCCGCGGTCAGGACGTTGTCGGCGCAGTCGGCCCGGTCACGCTCGGCCAGCGTCATCAGGACCGTGCCCCCGAGGGGCAGTTCGGCCTGGGTGGCCTCCTGAGCCTTGAAGAACGCCAGGCCGGGGCTGGTCGCCAGGCCCAGCACCTCGCCGGTCGACCGCATCTCCGGGCCGAGCAGCGGGTCGACCTCCGGGAACATGCCGAACGGGAACACCGCCTCCTTGACGCCGTGGAAGGGCACCTCGCGGCGGCGCAGCCCGAGGTCGCCGAGCCGCTCGCCCAGCATCAGCCGGGTCGCCAGCCGCGCCATGTTGACGTCGCACACCTTCGACACCAGCGGCACGGTCCGGGACGCCCGCGGGTTCGCCTCCAGCACGTACACGACGCCGTCGGAGATGGCGTACTGGATGTTCATCAGGCCGACGACGCCCAGTTCGACGGCGATGCGGCGCGTGTAGTCCTCGATGGTCGCCAATTGCGTCGCCGGGATGTTGACGGACGGCACCAGGCAGGCCGAGTCGCCGGAGTGGATGCCGGCGTACTCGATGTGCTCCATGACGGCGGGCACGTAGGCGTCCGTGCCGTCGCAGAGGGCGTCCGCCTCGCACTCCATCGCGTTCTCCAGGAACCGGTCGATGAGGATCGGCCGGTCGGCGGTCACGCCCTGCGCGCCCGCCATGTAGCGGGTGAGGGCGTCCTCGTCGTGGACGATCTCCATGCCCCGGCCACCCAGCACGTAGCTGGGCCGCACGATGACCGGGTAGCCGATACGGCGGGCGGCCAGGGCGGCCTCGTCGACGGTGACGGCCATGCCGGCGTCCGGCATCGGGATGCCGAGCCGGTCCATGATGGCGCGGAACCGGTCCCGGTCCTCCGCGAGGTCGATGGTCTCGGGGCTGGTGCCGAGGATCGGCACGCCGGCCTCCTCGAGGGCCCGGGCGATGTTGAGCGGGGTCTGGCCGCCGAATTGGCAGACGACGCCGTCGGGACGCTCCCGGTCGTAGACGGCGAGGACGTCCTCCACGGTCAGCGGCTCGAAGTACAGCCGGTCGGAGGTGTCGTAGTCGGTGGACACGGTCTCCGGGTTGCAGTTCACCATGATCGTCTCGAAGCCGGCGTCGCGCAGCGTGTAGGCGGCGTGGACGCAGCAGTAGTCGAATTCGATGCCCTGCCCGATCCGGTTGGGCCCCCCGCCCAGCACCATGACGCGGCGCTTGCCGGACCCGGGCTTCGGGTCGGGCAGCGGATCGGGGCGGGCCGGATCCTCGGGCAGGTAGGTCGAGTAGTAGTACTCGGCCCCCTCGACCCCCGAGACGGGCACCGCCCCGTACCGGTGCACGATGCCCTCGGCGAGGCGCCGGGTCCGCAGGTCGGCCTCGTCCACGCCGAGCAGCCGGGCCAGGTAGGCGTCGCCGAAGCCGGCCTCCTTCGCGCGGCGCAGCAGGTCGGCGGGCAGGGCGTCGAGGCGTCCGACGAAGACCTCGACCTGCCGCTCGACGTCGACCATGGCCTGCATCTGCTCGTGGAACCACGCCTTGATGTGGGTGCGCTCGACGAGGTCGTCGATGGACGCCCCGGCGCGCAGCGCCTCGTAGAGCAGGTACTGCCGCTCGGACGTCGGGTGCTCCAGGCGGCGCAGCAGTTCGGGCAGCCCGATCCCGCGCAGGCCGGGGGCGTCCCCGAGGCCGGTGCGCCCGTTCTCCAGCCCGCGGATGGCCTTGCCCAGCGCCTCGGGGTAGGTCCGGGCGATGCTCATCACCTCGCCGACGGCCCGCATCTGCGTGCCCAGCCGGTCGACGGCGCCGGGGAACTTCTCGAACGCCCACCGGGCGAACTTGGCGACCACGTAGTCGCCGCCGGGCGTGTAGCGCTCCAGGGTGCCGTCGCGCCAGTACGGGATCTCGTCCAGCGTGAGCCCCGCGGCCAGCAGCGTCGACACCATCGCGATGGGGAACCCCGTCGCCTTGGACGCCAGCGCGGAACTCCGCGAGGTGCGCGGGTTGATCTCGATGACGACGACCCGCCCCGTCTCGGGCTGGTGCGCCAGTTGGACGTTGGTGCCGCCGATGACCCCGATCGCCCGGACGATGCGGTAGGAGATGTCCTGCAGCGTGGCCTGGAGCGCCGGGTCGATGGTCAGCATCGGCGCGGTGCAGAAGGAGTCGCCGGTGTGGACGCCGACGGCGTCCACGTTCTCGATGAAGCAGACCGTGATCAGCTGGTCCTTGGCGTCCCGGACGACCTCGAGTTCGAGTTCCTCCCAGCCCAGGATCGACTCCTCCACGAGGATCTGGTCGATCGGGGACGCCTGCAGCCCGCGGAACGCGATCGTGCGCAGCTCGTCGACGTCGGCGACGAAGCCGCCGCCCGTGCCGCCCATCGTGTAGGCGGGCCGGATGACGCACGGGTAGCCGACCTGGGCGGCGAACGCCTCCGCGTCCTCGATGGTCCCGACGGTCTTCGAGCGCGGCATGTCGACGCCGAGTTCCGCCATGGTGCGCTTGAACGTCTCGCGGTCCTCGCCCCGCTCGATGACCGATTGGCTGATGCCGATCATCCGGACGCCGTGCTCGGCCAGGACCCCCGCGCGATCCAGCGCGGTCGACAGGTTGAGGCCCGTCTGGCCGCCCAGGTTGGGCAGGAGGGCGTCCGGCTTCGACTCGCGGATGATCTCGGTGAGCCGCTCCACGGTGAGGGGCTCGATGTAGGTCTCGTCGGCCATCACCGGGTCCGTCATGATGGTGGCCGGGTTGGAGTTGACCAGGACGACCTCGTAGCCCAGGGCGCGCAGCGCCTTGCAGGCCTGGGTGCCCGAGTAGTCGAACTCGCACGCCTGCCCGATCACGATCGGCCCGGAGCCGATGATCAGGACCTTGTGGACGTCGTCCCGTTGGGGCATGGGGCTCTCCTGCCGTCTGCGCTGTCGCCGCCGTGCACGCTAGCGTCCCCGTTCGCCGCGGGGGCCGCCGTGTCACGTGGTGGCCGGCATCGGACGCCGCCGGTGCGGCCCGCTCCGGGCCGCCGGTCGGACCGCGGTCGGACCGCGGTCGGAGCGCGGATCAGGGCAGGCGGGACTCCTTGATCCGCCCGGCGGAGTAGGCCTCCAGCAGGTCGGTCAGGTCGCCCAGCTTGGCGCGCATCTGGGCGCCGAGGTCGGTCTTGGACGTCAGCACCCGCTCGGGCATCACCTCGGTGACGGCGACCTTCGGCGCGTAGCTGCCCATCTCGTTCTCGATCTCGGCGAAGGCGCGGTGCTCGGCCAGCATCAGATGATGCGAGTTGTAGATGAGGGTGTACCCCGCGATGCCGGTGCGCGAGTGGTAGGCCTTTGAGATGCCGCCGTCGATGACGTAGAGCTTGCCGCCGCCCTTGACAGGGGTCTCGCCGTCCTTGATCTTGACCGGCACGTGGCCGTTCACGATGTGCCCGGTCTCGGGCGGCAGCCCGAACTCGGCCAGGATCTTCTCGCAGATGCCGGGCCGCTCGTACAGCGTGTAGTAGGGGTTGTAGTGCTCCTTGCGCACCGCCCTGTCGGCGACGAAGTAGTTCTCGAAGGTCGACATCTTGCTCTTGCCGAACATCGGCGACAGCGGCCCGCACCACAGGTACCAGGAGAAGTCGAGGGCGTCCGCGTGGGCCCGGGTGCCGGGGCGGCCCTGATACGCCTCGACCATCTGCGCGTGGGCGTGATCGAGGAGCGCCTTGCCCGCGAGGAACCGGCCGTCCACCGTGATGCCGTCGAAGTCGCCCTTGGGCGTCAGCGGCACGCACCCGTGGTACAGCAGGTTGCCGTTCGCGCACAGGTAGGCGGAGCCGTGCTCGTAGAGGAAGTCCATGTGCCGGTGCAGCGTCTCGCTGCCCCGGAACGACGCGTCGAGGGCCACCATCAAGGCCTCCTCCTCAGGCGTGAGGCGGGCCGGGTCGTCGGGGTCGACGGTCGGGAAGTTGCGGTCGAGCAGCGGGTACTCGCGGCGTCCCTCGGTGTAGACGAACCGGCGGAAGTCGGTCTTGGCGAGCACGTCCCGGTTCGCCATGCCGTACTCGGGGTGCCGGCGCAGCAACTGCGCCTCCAGCTTGAACATGACGATCGCGATCGCCTTGTGCATGCGGGCGCTCAACTCGGGATCGACCCGGTCGTACACGTTCTCGTCGAAGACCTTGGGCTGGAAGCGCTCGCACGGGTCGTCGCCGTAGACCTGCTGGGCGAACGTCGAGAGCGGGCGCAGGTTGATGCCGTAGCCGTGCTCGAGGACGTCGAAGGTGTTGTAGCTGATCCCGACGCGCAGCACGCTGCACATGGCCACCTGGCAGCCGGCGGCCGCCCCCATCCACTCGACGTCGTGGTTGCCCCACTGCACGTCGACCCCGCCGAACCCGATGAGTGCCTCCATCACCCGGTGCGGGCCGCTGCCGCGGTCGAAGATGTCCCCGATGACGTGCACCTGGTTGACGCACACCCGCTGGATCATCTCGCACAGCCCGGTGATGAACTCGGCGGCCACCCCCACCTCCACGATGTGCCCGATGACCTGGGCGTTGTAGGCGCGCCGGAACTCGTCGCTCATGTCGGTGAACAGCAGTTCGCGGAGCACGGACGCGTAGGCCGCCGGCATCTTGGCCTCGACCGAGCCGCGGCGGTACTTCGACGACACGTGGCGGGCCAGGTCGACCAGTTGGGCGAGGGCGGTGCGCTGCCACGCCTCGTCGTAGCGGCCCCGCTCCCGGACCAGGCTCTGCACCTTCTCGGGCGCGTAGACGAGGTTGGCCAGGTGGTTCTGGCCGTCCTCGTCGAGCAGGTCGGCGAACAGGTCGCGGATCTTGTAGCGGATGGTGCCCGACGCCGAGCGCAGGATGTGGACGAACGCCTCGTCTTCCCCGTGCAGGTCGGAGAAGTAGTACTCGGTGCCCTTGGGGAGGTCGGCCAGCCCCCGCAGGCGGATCATCTCCGCGTGGACGCTGGGAGCGGTCGGATAATGCTCGGCGAGCAGCCGAAGGTACTTGTCGTCGGCCATGGCGGCACCTCTTCCCGCGGAGCTGGGCATCACCCGCGCCCCTACGGTAACCGGCGTGCCGGGTCGCGCGGCCTCGAGTTGCGGCTACTTGGTGGCCTCGACCATCTGCCGCAGCATCTTCTTCAGCTCGGCGACCTCGTCGCGCAGGCGGGCCGCCACCTCGAACTCGAGGTTGCGGGCGGCCTCGTGCATCTGGGCAGCCAGTTCGGTGACGAGGGCGGCCAACTCGGAGGAGGGCAGCGCCCCCAGGTCGCGGTCGGCCTTGGCCCCCAACACCGGCACCGGCGCCCCCTTGCGGCCCGGGCCCGCCCGAGACACCAGTTGTTCAGTGTCGGCGTCCTCGCGGGCCAGCAGGTCGGTGAGGTCGGCGATCTTCTTGCGCAGCGGCTGCGGGTCGATGCCGTGCTCGGTGTTGTAGGCCACCTGCTTGATCCGGCGCCGGTTCGTCTCGTCGATCGCCGCCTCCATCGACGGCGTCATCTTGTCGGCGTACATGTGGACCTCGCCGCCGACGTTGCGGGCGGCCCGCCCGATCGTCTGGATCAGCGACCGTTCCGAGCGCAGGAAGCCCTCCTTGTCGGCGTCCAGGATGGCGACCAGCGACACCTCGGGCAGGTCGAGGCCCTCCCGCAGCAGGTTGATGCCGACCAGCACGTCGTACTCGCCGAGCCGCAACTCGCGGAGCAACTCGATGCGCCGCAGCGTGTCCACCTCGGAGTGCAGGTAGCGGGTGCGCACCCCGTTCTCCATCAGGTAGTCCGTCAGGTCCTCCGCCATCTTCTTGGTGAGCGTCGTGACGAGCACCCGCTCGTTGCGTTCGGTCCGCACCCGAATCTCGCCCATCAGGTCGTCGATCTGTCCCTTGGTGGGCTTGACGATGATCTGCGGGTCGACCAGGCCGGTCGGCCGGATGACCTGTTCGACGGCCCCGTCGCCGCGCGCCAGTTCGTAGGGGCCCGGCGTGGCGGAGAGGTAGACGGTCTGCCCGATCCGTTCGGTGAACTCCTCGAACCGGAGCGGTCGGTTGTCCGTCGCCGACGGCAGGCGGAACCCGAACTCGACGAGGGTGCGCTTGCGCGACATGTCCCCCTCGTACATCCCGCCGATCTGCGGCACCGTGACGTGGGATTCGTCGACCACCAGCAGGAAGTCCTCGGGGAAGTAGTCGAGCAGGCAGTTCGGCGGCGTCCCCGGACCGCGGCCGTCGATGTGCCGCGAGTAGTTCTCGATGCCCGAGCAGGTGCCGATCTGGCGCATCATCTCGATGTCGTACAGCGTGCGCATGCGCAGGCGCTGCGCCTCCAGGAGCTTCTGCTGCCCGGTGAACTCGGTCAACCGCTGGTCCAGTTCGGCCTCGATGTCGCGGATGGCGCGCTCCATCCGCTCCGGACCCGCCACGTAGTGCGACGCCGGGAAGATGTACACCTCGGTGTCCTCGCTGCGGACCTCGCCGGTCAGGGGGTGCAGCGTCGACAGCGCCTCGATCTCGTCGCCGAAGAACTCGATCCGGACCGCGTTCTCCTCGTACATCGGGAACACCTCCAGGGTGTCGCCCCGGACCCGGAAGGTGCCGCGCGCGGTCGACAGGTCGTTGCGCGCGTACTGGATGTCGACGAGGCGGCGCAGCAGCGCGTCCCGGTCGTGCTCCTCCCCCACCCGCAGCCGCACCATGCGGTCGACGTACTCCTGGGGCGTCCCCAGCCCGTAGATCGCCGACACCGTCGCCACCACGATCACGTCGCGCCTGGTCAGCAGCGAATTGGTGGCGCTGTGCCGCAGCCGCTCGACTTCCTCGTTGAGGGACGAGTCCTTCTCGATGTAGGTGTCCGTCTGCGGCAGGTACGCCTCGGGCTGGTAGTAGTCGTAGTAGCTGACGAAGTACTCGACGGCGTTGTCGGGGAAGAACTGCCGCAACTCGTTGGCGAACTGCGCCGCCAGCGTCTTGTTCGGCTGCATCACGAGCAGGGGACGCTGCAGCCGTTCGGCCAGCCAGGCCACCGTCGCCGTCTTGCCGGTGCCCGTCGCGCCGAGCAGCACCACGTGCTGCTCGCCGGCCCGGAGCCGCCGCTCGAGGTCGTCGATGGCGGCCGGCTGATCGCCGGCGGGGGCGAAGTCGGCATGGACCTCGAAGGGTGCCAAGCGCCGCTGGATGTCACTGACCGCGCGCATGCCGACCAGCTTAGGCGGGGACGCCGACAGTCCCGTCGGCCGCCGGTCCGGCCGCTGGCCCGCCCGCCGCGGGACGCCGCGGGCCCCGGACGCCGCGGGCCCCGGACGCCGCGGGCCCCGGACGGCCGGCGGGGCCGCACGGGGTGGGTGCTCAGCTGATCGTCAACGGCAGCCCGATCCGGGAGTCCGCCGACGACGTGCCCACGTGGACCGTGTACGCGCCGGGGAGGACCCGGAAGCCGCGGGTGGCGCAGTCCCACACCGAGAACGGGTGGTTCGTCGCCGCCGGGTCGAGGACGATCTCGACCCGCCGGCTCTCGCCGGCCTCCAGCCACACCTTGGCGAACCCGACCAGGCGCTTCGGGGGCTGCCCGGCCACCGGGATCCCCAGGTACACCTGGACGACCTCCGCGCCGGCCCGCTCGCCGGTGTTCGTGACGGTCGCCGACACCGTGACCGGGGTCGCCCCGTCGGCCGCGGCGGTCGAGAGCGCGGCGTCCGTCACCGTGAACGTGGTGTACGACAGGCCGAAGCCGAACGGGAACAGCGGCTCGATGCCCTCGCTCTGGAACCAGCGGTAGCCCACCCGCAGGCCCTCGGTGTAGCGCATCGTCGGCCAGCCCTCGCCCTCGTCGGTGCCGGGGTAGCGCACCGGGTCGCCGTACTCCATCAGGTCCTCGCGGCGGCGCGCGTACGTCGTCGGCACCTTGCCCGACGGGTTCACGACGCCCCACAGCAGGTCGGCGACGACGTGGCCGTCCTCGGCGCCCTGGTTCCAGACCTCGAGCACGGTGTCGGCCCGGTCGATCCACGGCAGGATCATCGGGGCCGAGCTCTTGAGCACCACCACGGTCTTGGGGCACTGCCCGAGCAGGGCGGCCACCATGGCGTCCTGGTTGTAGGGCAGTTCGGGGGCCGGCATGTCGGCGCCCTCGGTGGCGATCAGGCCGGCCATGATCACGACCACGTCGGCCGCCTGCGCGGCCGCCACGGCGGCGTCCAGGTTCGACTGGTCGCGCCGGACGACGAACAGGTCCGCGGTGGCGGGGCTGCCCAGGTCGGCGAGCACGTCGCGCAGGCCCGGCAGCGGGTCGACCGTGTAGAGCGGGTCGACCTTCGACGAGCCGCCGCCGCCCTGGCAGGCCTTCTCGGCGAAGCTGTCCATGCCGACGATCAGCACGCGGCCGGCGTCCGACGGCAGCGGCAGCAGCCCGGCGTCGTTCTTCAGCAGCACCGCCATGTCCTGGCCGAGCCGCCGGGACACGGCGCCGTGCTCCGCGGCCGGGATCTCGGTCGGGGCGTAGGGCTTCTCGAAGTGCCCGAACCGGAACATCTGGGTGAACCGCCTGATCAGGGCGCGATCGACGGTCTGCAGCTCGAGGGACGTGTCGTTGAGGGCGTTGCGCACGTTCGTCTCGTTGAGCCACTTGGCGTCCGGCATCTCCAGGTCCATGCCGGCGTTCAGCGAGCCCGCCGCCGACCGGCACGACCAGAAGTCGGACTGCACGTAGCCGTCCCAGCCCCAGTCCTCACGCAGGACGTTGTGCAGCGTGTACCGGTTCTCGGTGGCGTAGACGCCGCGCACCCGGTTGTAGGCGCTCATGATCGAGGCGACGTCGCCGTCCTTGCAGCACATCTCGAAGGGCAACAGGTACAGCTCGCGCAGCACCTGCTCGTCGACCTCGACGTTGTTGCGGAACCGCTCGTACTCCTGGTCGTTGACGACGTAGTGCTTCGCCATCGCGATGACGTCGTTGTCCTGGATCGCCTTCGTCACCTGGACGCCCATGACGCCCGACAGGTAGGGATCCTCGGAGAAGTACTCGAAGTTGCGGCCCGCGGTGACGGTGCGATGCAGGCAGAGGCCGGGGCCCTCCAGCACGTGCTGCCCCAGGTGGACGCACTCCTTGCCGATGAGGTCGCCGTAGCCGTAGGCCAACTCGGGGTCGAAGGACGCCGCCACGCCGATCGTCATGGGCAGCGCGGTGGCCGGCGGGGACGGAGTGCCGTCGCCCATGCCCACGCCCACGGGGCCGTTGGTGATGCGCATGCGCGGGATGCCCAGCTCGTCCTCGGCGATGACGTGCCGTTCGACCCGGATCTGGGCAGCCAGCTGCTCCATCTCTTCGGCGTCCTTGGCCTGGTTCGACATCCCGTAGATGTCGATCGTCTCCATGTTCCCGTGGAGCTGCCGGATCTTCTGCTCGAGCGTCATCGCCTCGACGAGCTTGACGGCCCGCTCGCGCGGGCTGAGCGAGGTGTCCATCCAGGGGCGGTCGTCGACCATGGGCGTGATCTCCTTCGATCAGGACGCCCGCGGCGGGCGTCGCTTCGTCCGTCGAGCCTAGCCGGGGCCCTGCGGGCGCTCGGAGGGGTTGCCGGAACGTGCCATCGCGGCCGCGGCGTCCGTCAGCGAGCGCCACAGCGCCTCCACCTGGGGGGCGAGCGCCGCCACGGCGCCGGCGTTGTCGATGACGTACGTCGCGGCGGCCAGCCGCTCGCCGCGGGACGCCTGGGCCGCCACCCGCGCCTCCGCCTCGGGGCGGGACAGCCCGTTGCGGGCCATGACCCGGGCCACCTGCACCCCCACGGGGCAGTCGACGACGACGACGACGTCGAACCCGCACTGTTGGCCGGTCTCGACGAGCAGCGGGATCACGTGGACGATCACGGCCCCCGGGTCGGCGCCCAGCGCCTCGGCCCGCCGCCGGGCGCCGAGGCCCCCCACCCGGGGATGGACGATGGCGTTCAGGTCGCCGCGGGCGGCGTCGTCGGCGAAGACGATCGCGGCCAGCGCCGCGCGGTCGAGCCGGCCGTCCGGCCCCAGCACGCCGGGCCCGAACCGCTCCACGACGGCCGCCAGCTCGCGCGTCCCGGGTTCGACCGCCTCGCGGGCCAGCACGTCGGCGTCCACGATGACCGCGCCGCGGGCCGCCAGCAGATCGGCGACCGTGGACTTGCCCGAGCCGATGCCTCCGGTGAGGGCGATGCGGATGCTCACGGGCTCATCCTCGCACGGCTACAGTCGCTGCCAGCCGACCCCGGGAGGACGCGTGGAGCTCACCGAACGCCTCGAACGGCTCCGCGCCGAGCAGCGCCAGCCGTCGCTCTCCGGCGCCGTCTCGGTGGCCGGGCGGGTGGCCTGGGCGGACGCCGTCGGCGACGCCGACCCGCTGGGCGCGGCGCGGCGTCCGGGCCCCGACACCCAGTACCGCATCGCCTCGCTCACCAAACCCCAGGTCGCCGTGGCGCTGCTCCGGCTGGCGGACGCCGGCGCGCTCGACCTCCATCGTCCGCTGGCCACCTGGGTGCCGGACGCCCCGGGCGGCGACGCCACGCCCGCCCACTTCCTGGCGCACACCTCCGGGCTGCCCGCCGAGCCGGCCGGGCCCTGGTGGGAGCGCGCCGGCGGGCACCCGTGGGCCGACCTGGTGGCCATGCGGCTCCCCCGCCTCGCCGCGCCCGGCACCCGCTTCCACTACAGCAACGTCGGCTACGCGGTCCTCGGCCGGCTGCTGGAGACCCTCACCGGCCTCCCCTGGGACGCCGCCCTCGCCGACCTGGTGTGGACGCCGCTGGGCATGACCCGCACCGCACGCCGGCCCGAGGCCGGCCACGCCGTCGGGGTGGCGGTGCACCCGGAGGCCGACCTGCTCCACCCCGAGCCCGTCGCCGAGTACGGGGCGCTGGCCGCGGCGGGGGCCCTCTGGTCGACGCCCACCGACCTGGTGCGGTTCGGGGCCTTCCTGACCGGCGACGCCGACGGCGTCCTGCGGCCCGAGACGCTGGGCCTGCTGCGGCGTCCGGTGGCCGTCGCCGACGTCGCCGGCGAGCCGTGGACCAGCGTGCACAGCCTCGGCCTCGCCGTCGAGAACCTGGCCGGCCGACGCGTGCACGGGCACTCGGGCTCGGTGCCCGGGTTCACGGCCGACCTGCGCCTCGACGTGGACGCCCGGACGGCCGTCGCGGTCTGCGGCAACTCGACCACGCCGTTCGGCGGGGCCCGCGGCCTGCTGGACGCCGCGCTCGCCGCCCGGGACGCGGACGGTGCCGACGCGGCGCCCACGCCGACCCGCGCCCCCGCACCCGCGCCCGCGGTGGCCGCGTTGGCCGGCGCCTGGTTCTGGGGTCCGCGGGCGCACCGGCTGACGGTCCGGGCCGACGGGCTGCTGGTGCTGGCCGGAGCCGCCGGCCAGGGCACGAGCCTGTTCGCGCCGGACGCCGACGGCTACGTCGGGGTCGGCGGCGACTACTTCCACGGGGAGCGACTCACCGTCGTCCGCGACCGCACCGGCGGCGTCCGATCGTTGGACGTGGGCACCTTCTGTTTCACCCGGACGCCCTACGACCCGGCCGCCGACCTGCCGGGCGGGGCGGACGCCGCGGGCTGGCGTCCCGCTCGTTAACGGGCGGTGCCCCCACCCCGAAGGGTGAGGGCACCGGCTGCGTCGCGGCTGCGGGTCAGGCCCGGCCGCCGGTCAGCTTCTCCCGCAGGGCCTGCAGGGCCTCGTCGGAGGCCAGGGAGCCCTCGGGCGCCGCCTCGACCGCGCCGGCCGAGTAGGACGCCTGGTGGGTTTCGGCGACCAGGGCGTCGGAGTGCGCCTGCTCGGCCTCGGCCACCTGACGCTTGTGCGCCTCCCAGCGGGCCTGCGCCTCGGCGTACTGCTGCTCCCAGGCGCGCTGCTGCTCTTCGTAGCCCGGCTTCCACTCCTGGGTGTCGGGATCGAAACCCTCGGGGTAGATGTAGTTGCCGTTCTCGTCGTAGCTGGCGGTCATGCCGTACAGCGACGGGTCGAAGTCGTCGGCCGCCACGTCGACGCCCTCGTTGGCCTGCTTCAGCGACAGCGAGATGCGGCGCCGCTCCAGGTCGATGTCGATGATCTTGACCATGACGTCGTCGTTCACGCTGACGACCTGCTCGGGGATCTCGACGTGCCGCTCGGCCAGCTCGGACACGTGGACCAGGCCCTCGATGCCCTCCTCGACGCGGACGAACGCGCCGAACGGCACCAGCTTGGTGACCTTGCCGGGGACGATCTGCCCGATCTGGTGGGTGCGGGCGAAGGTCTGCCAGGGATCCTCCTGCGTCGCCTTGAGCGACAGGGAGACCCGCTCGCGGTCCATGTCGACGTCGAGCACCTCGACCGTGACCTCCTGGCCCACCTCGACGACCTCGGACGGGTGGTCGATGTGCTTCCAGGACAGCTCGGACACGTGCACCAGGCCGTCCACGCCGCCCAGGTCGACGAAGGCGCCGAAGTTGACGATCGACGAGACGACGCCCTTGCGGATCTGCCCCTTGCCCAGCTGGTTGAGGAAGCTGTGGCGCACCTCGGACTGCGTCTGCTCGAGCCAGGCGCGGCGCGACAGGACCACGTTGTTGCGGTTCTTGTCGAGCTCGATGATCTTCGCCTCGAGCTCCTGCCCGACGTACGGCTGCAGGTCGCGCACCCGGCGCATCTCGACGAGGGAGGCCGGCAGGAAGCCGCGCAGGCCGATGTCCACGATCAGGCCGCCCTTGACGACCTCGATGACCCGGCCGGTGACGACGCCGTCCGACTCCTTGATCTTTTCGATCGTGCCCCAGGCGCGCTCGTACTGGGCGCGCTTCTTGGACAGGATGAGTCGGCCTTCCTTGTCCTCCTTGGTCTGGACCAGGGCCTCGACCACATCGCCCACCTGGACCACGTCGAACGGGTCCACGTCGTGCTTGATGGAGAGTTCCTTGGAGGGGATGACGCCTTCGGTCTTGTAGCCGATGTCGAGGAGAACCTCGTCGCGATCGACCTTGACCACGGTGCCGGTGACGATGTCACCGTCGTTGAAGTACTTGATAGTGGAGTCGACGGCTTCGGCGAAGGCCTCAGCGGAACCGATGTCGTCGACCGCGACCTGAGCGGCCTCAGGAGAGGAGGTCATGTAGTAGGGCTCCGATAACGTGTTGGATGTCCGGGATGGCGCGACCCGTGCAAGCCCGTCCTGCTCCGTCCGAGTCCGGGCAGACCGCACCGAACGATCACCCTAGACCTGCGCGCCAACCGTGGTCAAAACCACCGAACGGGACGCCGCGCGCCCGACGTCGCCCTCCGGAGCCCCGTGGGCCGGCGAATCCGCGGCCCGCCATACCGGCCGCCCTCCGGTTCGGCTAGCCTCGTCGATGATATTCCCCACCGACGAGGAGACCACGATGAGCGGCACCGCCGAAGTCAACCCCGACGCGATCCTCACCCCCTCGAAGCTGGACCTGCTGGCCGGCTGGCTGCCCCGCCAGAGCTGGTTCGAGGGCGACGCCGCCGATCTCGAACGGATCGCGTCCTTCCGCTTCGTCGACTCATACGGCGAGGTCGGCATCGAGACGTTCCTGGTCCGGTCGGGCGGGGTGGTCTACCAGGTGCCGCTGACCTACCGGGGCGAGCCGCTCGACGGCGGCGAGGAGTACCTGGTCGGCGAGATGGAGCACTCGGTGCTCGGCCACCGCTGGGTCTACGACGGCACCGGCGACCCCGTCTACGTCGACGAACTGCTGCGCGTCATCCGGGAGGCCGACACCCAGGCCGACCTCAGCACCGGTGCCCCCGTGTCCATGACCGTGGCGGGCAGCGGCGTCGTGCTGGTGTCCAACTCCACGGGTCAGATCAAGCTCAACCGGGTGCTCGACCCGGCCCCCGAAGCGGCGGCCCGCCCCGCCGTCGGCACGCTGGACGGCGTCTGGCCCCAGGACGGCTCCGAGAAGCGCGCGACCCTCGCCGTGCTCCACTAGCACTCCCCCACCAGCGCAGCTCCCCGGCCCCGCTCCAGCGGGGCCCCGACCCCCTTCCCGGACGCCGACGGCGCCGCCCCCCACGGGCGGCGCCGTCGCCCGTCCCGGGCTCAGTGGGCGGCCTCGTGCCAGGAACGCCCGACCCCCACCGACACGTCGAGCGGGACGGTCAGCTCCAGCGCGTGCCCCATCCGGTCGCGCACCAGGCGCTCCAGCGCGGCCCGTTCGCCGGGGGCCACCTCGAACACCAACTCGTCGTGCACCTGCAGCAGCATGCGCGAGCGCAGGCCGGCCTCGGCCAACCCGCGCTCGACGGCCAGCATCGCCACCTTGATGATGTCGGCGGCGGAACCCTGGATGGGAGCGTTGAGCGCCATCCGCTCGGCCATCTCGCGGCGCTGCCGGTTGCTCGACGTCAGGTCGGGCAGGTAGCGGCGGCGTCCCAGGATGGTCTCGGTGTAGCCCGTCTTGCGGGCCTGGGCGACGAGGCCGTCGAGGTAGGCGCGGGCGTTGCCGAAGCCCTCGAAGTACTCGTCCATCAGCGCGCGGGCCTCGGACGTCGGGATGCCCAGCTGCCCGGCCAGCCCGAACGCGCTCAGCCCGTAGGCCAGCCCGTAGTTCATCGCCTTGACCTTGGCCCGCTGCCCCGGCGTCACGGCGTCCGGGTCGACCCCGAACACCCGCGCCGCGGTGGCGCTGTGGAAGTCGTGCCCGGAGGTGAACGCCTCGATGAGGGCGGCGTCGCCGGAGGCGTGCGCCATGATCCGCATCTCGATCTGGCTGTAGTCGACGCTCATCAGCGACTCGTAGCCGGCGCCGACCACGAACGCCTCCCGGATGCGGCGGCCGTCCTCGGTGCGGATCGGGATGTTCTGCAGGTTCGGGTCGGTCGACGACAGGCGTCCCGTCGCCGCGATCGTCTGCAGGTACGTCGTGTGGATACGGCCGTCGTCGCCGATGGACTTCTGGAGCCCCTCCACCGTCTGCCGCAGCTTGATCTGGTCGCGGTGGCGCAGCAGGTGCTCCAGGAACGGGTGCCCGGTCTTCTCGTACAGCGACTCGAGCGCGTCGGCGTCCGTCGTGTAGCCGGTGCGCGTGCGGCGCGTCTTGGGCATGCCGAGTTCGTCGAACAGGACGCCCTGCAACTGCTTGGGGGAGCCGAGGTTGATCGCCCGGCCGAGCACGGCGTAGGCGGCCTGCTCGGCCGTCCTGACCCGGTCGTCGAACGTGGCGTGCAGCCCGGCCAGCTCGTCGGCGTCCACCGCGATGCCGGCCCGCTCCATGCCGGCGAGGGTACGCAGCAGGGGCAGTTCCACCTCGTGCAGCAGGTGAGCGCCGCCGTGGGCCTCCAATTCGGACGCCAGCGCGGCGGCCAACTCGACGACGGCCCGCGCCCGGATCATCGCGTCGGCCCCCTCGTCGCCCGGGGTCTCGGCGAAGAGAGCGAGTTGGTCGTCCGGCCCGGCCTGCTCGCCGGGCGTGGCCGGGGCCAGGTCGCGCTTCAGGTGCCGGACCGTGAGGTCGCCCAGGTCGAACACCCGCTGGTCTGGCCGCAGCAGGTACGCCGCCAGTTGGGTGTCCATCGTCAGGCCCCGAAGCTCCCAGCCCCGGGACCAGAGCGCCAGCAGCGGCCCCTTCGCGTCGTGCAGCGCCTTGGTCGCCGCCGGGTCGTCCAGCCAGGACGCCAGCGCCGCGTCGTCCGCCGGCGTCAGCGTGGTGACGTCGAGCCAGGCCGCGGCCGAGTCGGCGGACGCCAGCGCGAGCCCCCGCAGGTCCCCGGCCCCCGCCCGCCAGGAGCCCTCGGCCTGGACCCCCACCAGGCCGGAGCCGTGGGCGTCCAGCCAGGGCGCGATCGCGCCCGGACCCAACACCGTGCCGTCCATCTCGAGGCCGCCCTCGGGCTCGGTCGCCCGGGGGGGCAACGTCTCCAGCAGCCGGTCGCGCAGGACCCGGAACTCCAACGCGTCGAACAGCGTGTGGACGGCCTCGCGGTTCCAGTCGCGCCGCTCCAGGTCGCCCAGGCCCTTGTCGAGCGGGAGGTCGGCGACCAGGGCGTTGAGTTCCCGGTTGCGGCGGACGTCGTCCAGGCGCTCGCGCAGCGACTCCCCGGCCTTGCCGCGCACCTCGTGGGCGTGCCGCAGCAGGTTCTCCAGGCCGTCGTACTCGGTCAGCCACTTGGCCGCCGTCTTCGGGCCCACCCCGGGGATGCCCGGCAGGTTGTCGGAGGCCTCCCCGACGAGGGCCGCCAATTCGGGGTAGCGACGCGGCGGGACCCCGTACTTCTCTTCCACCGCCGCCGGCGTGTACCGCATCAGGTCGGACACGCCCTTGCGGGGGTAGAGGACGGTGGTCGCCTCGTCCACCAACTGCAGGGAGTCGCGGTCGCCGGTGCAGATCAGCGTCTGCCAGCGGGCGGCCGACGCCTGGCGGGCCAGCGTCGCGATGATGTCGTCGGCCTCGAACCCGTCGAGTTCCAGGTGCTCGACGTTGAGGGCGTCCAGCACCTCTTTGATCAGGTCGACCTGGCCCCGGAACTCGTCCGGGCTGGCCTTGCGGGTGGCCTTGTAGCCGTCCCACTGCTCGGACCGGAACGTCTGGCGGGACACGTCGAAGGCCACCGCGAGGTGGGTGGGGGTCTCGTCGCGCAGGACGTTGATCAGCATCGAGAGGAAGCCGTAGACCGCGTTGGTGTGCTGGCCGGTCGACGTCGTGAAGTTCTCCGCCGGCAGCGCGTAGAAGGCGCGGTACGCGACGGAGTGCCCGTCGATCAGCAGCAGGCGGGGAGGCTCGGACGGCGCGGGCTGGTTCACACCGCGACTCTAGTGCGCGGCCCCGACGTCACCGGACGCCGCCCGGTGGTGTGGGGTGGGCCGCGCAGTCCGCGCTCACTCCTCGCCGGCGGGCCGCTTCTTCACGGGCTTGCCGCGCTTGGCGGAGTTCGCGTTGCTGTGGTCGATGACGCCCTCGGCGACCTCGCGCATCGACTTGCGCAGGTCCATGGCGGTCTTCTGGATCCACCGGAACGCCTCCGGCTCGGTCAGGCCGAGGCCCTCCATGAGCAGCCCCTTGGCCTGGTCGACCGCCTTGCGGGACTCCAGCCGCTCGGTGAGGTCGGCGACCTCCGCCTCGACCGCGCGGATCTCGGCGAACCGGCCCATGGCCAACTCGATCGCGGGCACGACGTCGGAGACGTCGAACGGCTTGACGACGTACGCCATCGCCCCCGCCTCGCGGGCCCGGTCGACGAGTTCGCGCTGGCTGAACGCCGTGAGCATGACGACGGGCGCGATGCGCTCCTCCGCGATGGTGCTCGCCGCGGTGATGCCGTCCAGCTTGGGCATCTTGACGTCCATCACGACGAGGTCCGGCCGCAGGGCGCGCGCCAGGGCGATGGCCTCCTCGCCGTCGCCGGCCTGGCCGACCACCTCGTAGCCCTCCCCGGTCAGCAGTTCCACCAGGTCGAGCCTGATCAGCGCCTCGTCCTCGGCGACCAGGACACGAGGCTGGCCGACTCGGGCCTCCTCCGACTTCGACGGACTCACGTGCGACTCACTTTCCCTGACGGCCTGGGGTTCTCGCCGGGCTCGGACAGTAGGGATGAACGGGGGGTACGACGGGCCACAGGTTACGCCGGGCCCGCCGCCCGGCGGGCGGGAATCCTGCCGATGTGGCAAGATGGTCCCCGCCCTGCCGGGGTGGCGGAATGGTAGACGCGGTCGGCTCAAACCCGACTGGCCGCAAGGCTGTAGGGGTTCGAGTCCCCTTCCCGGTACTGGTCAGGGCATCCGCACGACGCGCAGCGAGTTGGTCTTCCCCGCCGTGTGCCGCGGGTTGCCCGCCACGATCACCACCGAGTCGCCCGACTGCACCATCGGCGTGTCGTCGTCGAAACGGGCGGACGCCAGCGTCGCCACGACGTGGTCGACCATCGCGTCGATCGTGTCGAAGTCGGGCGTGTCCCACGCCTTGACCCCCCAGGCCAGCGTCAGGTGCCGGCTGGTCTTCGGGTCGGGGCTGAACGAGCACACCTGGATCGCCGAGCGCAGCCGGCAGAGCCGCAGCGCCGTGTCGCCGGTCTTGGTGTAGGCCACCAGGTACTTCGCCTCGACGGCCTCGGCCACCTCGACGGCCGCCTTGGCGATGATGCCGCTGGTCGTGTGCGGGTGCCAGTTGAGGTGCGTGATGTTCTCGACGCCCAGCGACTCCATCTTGTTGATGATGCGCGACATGGTCTCGACGGCCACGGTCGGGTAGGCGCCCACGGCGGTCTCGCCCGACAGCATGACGGCGTCCGCCCCGTCGAGGATCGCGTTCGCGACGTCGGACGCCTCCGCGCGCGTCGGCCGCGGGGTCGTGATCATCGACTCCAGCATCTGGGTCGCCACGATGACCGGCTTGGCCAGGTACCGGGCGGTCGAGATGATGGCCTTCTGGACGGCGGGCACATCCTCCAACGGGAGTTCGACGCCCAGGTCGCCGCGGGCGACCATGATCGCGTCGAAGGCCTCGACGATCTGCTCCAGTTGCGCGATCGCCTGGGGCTTCTCGATCTTCGCGATCACCGGCACCCGGCGGCCGACCTCGTCCATGATCGCGTGCACGCGGTCGACGTCGCTCGGCGAACGGACGAACGAGAGCGCCACCATGTCGACACCCTGCTGGAGGGCCCAGCGGAGGTCGTCGGCGTCCTTCTCGCTCAACGCGGGCACGGAGACGGCCACGCCGGGCAGGTTGATGCCCTTGTGGTCGCTGACCTTGCCGCCCACGACGACCTCGGTGACGACGTCGGTGTCCGTGACCTCGACGGCGCGCAGTTCGACCTTGCCGTCGTCGAGCAGGATCTGGTCGCCGGGCCGCACGTCGTCGGTCAGCGTCGACAGGGTGGTGCCGCAGATCTGCTGGTCGCCGGGCACGTCGCGGGTCGTGATGGTGAACCGTTCCCCCGTCACCAACAGCTGGGGACCCTCGGCGAAGGTCGCCAGCCGGATCTTCGGGCCCTGCAGGTCGGCGAAGGTGCCGACCGGACGCCCCACCGCAGCGGCGGCGTCCCGAACCTGCTGGAGCCGTTTGAGGTGGTCGGGGTAGCTGCCGTGGCTCATGTTGAGGCGGGCCACATTCATGCCCGCGCGGACGAGAGCTTCAACGCCGCCCGGGACGTCGGTGGCCGGGCCGAGAGTACAGACGATCTTTGCTTTGCGCACGACCGTCACCCTAGCCGAGCGGGCGTCGCAGGCCGCGTGTTGCCGCATGGTGCACGCCCCTTGTCGGTCAGCGCGCGCGGGCCACGGCCAGGGCGTGCGCGAGGTCGGCCGGGTAGTCGGAACCGAACTCGACCCAGTCCCCGGAGCCCGGGTGGGTGAAGCCCAGCCGGGTCGCGTGCAGCCACTGCCGCACCAGGCCCAACTCGGCGGCGAGCACGGGGTCCGAGCCGTAGAGGGGGTCGCCCGCGATGGGCCGCCCGATGGCCTGCAGGTGCACGCGGATCTGGTGGGTGCGCCCCGTCTCCAGGTGGACCTCGAGCAGGGTCGTGGACCGGAAGGCCTCGATCGTGTCGTAGTGGGTCACCGAGTGCCGCCCCCCGGCGACGATCGCCATCTTCCAGTCGTGGCCCGGATGGCGTCCGATGGGGGCGTCGATCGTCCCGGTGAACGGGTCGGGGTGGCCCTGGACCAGCGCGTGGTACACCTTCAGCGGCGTCCGGTCGCGGAAGGCGCGTTTGAGGGCCGTGTACGCCGGCTCGCTCTTGGCGACCACCATGAGGCCGGACGTGCCGACGTCCAGGCGTTGCACGATGCCGCGCCGCTCGGGGGCGCCGGACGTCGAGATGCGGAAGCCCGCGGCGGCCAGGTGGGCGAGCACGTCGGGCCCGTCCCACCCCAGCGACGGATGCGCGGCGACCCCGGCGGGCTTGTCCACGACCACCAGGTCGGCGTCGTCGTGAACGATCCGCATGCCCGCCACCAGGGACGGGACGATCTCGGGCGCGGGCGGCGCGCCGAGTTCGAGTTCGAGCAGGTCCCCGCCGGCCACCCGGTCGGACTTCGACACGGGCCGCCCGTTGAGCAGGACGCCGCCGCTCTCGATCAGGTCGGCGACCCGGCTGCGGCTGACCCCGGTCATCCGGGACGCCGCGGCGTCCACCCGGTCGCCGGCCAGCCCGTCGGGCACCAGGTGGACGCTCATGCGCGGCCGGCGGAGGCTGCGTCCGAGGACTCGGCCCGGGTCGAGCGCCCGTCGGGCGCGACCTGGGCGACGAGCATGAACCAGACGATCAGGACGGCCGCCGCCGTGATGCACATGTCGGCGACGTTGAAGATGGCGAAGTTGGGCAGCTGCAGGAAGTCGACGACGTGGCCCCGGAACGGGCCCGGCCACCGGAAGAGGCGGTCGATCAGGTTGCCCGCAATGCCGGCCAGGAGCAGGCCCTCGGCCACGGCCCAGCCGCGGTGCCGCACGCGGGGGATCAGGTAGCCGGCGACGACCAGGAAGGCGGCCAGCGCGATGCTCGCGAGCACCACGGTGAAGCTCTCCCCCAGGCTGAAGGCCGCCCCCGGGTTCCAGGTGAGTTGCAGCGTGAGCAGGCCCCCGAGCAGCACCGGCGGATCCTGCGGGTCGAGTCGCGCCAGCGCCAGGGTCTTGGCCGCCTGATCGGCCGCCACGCCGACCGCCGCGAGGGCGTAGGCGAGGGCCACGAGCCGGACGCCGCGGCGTCCGGCGGGGAGGTGCTCGGCTATCGCCGTTCCTCCCGCTGCTTGCAGGGCAGACACATCGTCGCCCGCGGGAAGACCTGCAGGCGGTCCTTGCCGATCGGCTGGCCGCAGGACTCGCAGACGCCGTACCGCCCCGTTTCGAACCGGTGGAGGGCGGACTGGGCCTGCTCCAGCATGTCGCGGGCGTTCTGCACCAGCGACATCTCTTGATCCCGCTCGAAGTTGGTCGACCCGACGTCGGCCGGGTCGCGGCCCGCGCCCTCGGTGCCCTCGTCGAAGAGGCTCGCCATGGTCGCCTCGGCGGTGCGGATGGCTCGCTCCATGCGACCGATGTCGAAGAGGAGTTCCTCGCGGACCTCTTCGAGTTCCTCCTCGGTCCAGGGATCCTCGCCCTCGACGACGGGGACGTCCTCGCGGACCCGGGGGGCGTCGTTGGCCATGCTCGGAACCTCTCATGTGACGGCTGAGCGCCGAGAGTACCACCACCGCGCCACGGGGGCGGTGCCGGTTGCTCTCGGCGCTCAGCCGGTTCTCGTCGGGCCCGGATCAGCCCTGCGTGCGCAGGAGGGCGTCCAGCCGCGGGGTGCGCGAGGCGCCCGGATCCTCGGCCAGGATCTCGGGGGTCTCCTCCGGCTCCAGCACCGCGTGGCGCAGGTTCTCGATGTGGCCGCTCAGCTGATCGACGAAGCTCGAGCGGAACCGCTGCTCGAAGGTGCGCAGCTGAGCCACCCGGGCCGCGAGGGCCCCGTGCTCGTCGTCGAGGGCCCCGACCAGTTGGTTGCGCCGCTCGGTGATCTCCTGGTCGAGCGCCGTCCGCCGCTCCACATGCTCGGCGTCCAGGCGCTCCCGACGCTGGGTGGCCTCCGCCACGACGCGGTGCGCCTCCGCGGCCGCGTCGTTGCGCGTCCGGGTCGCCTCGCCGGTGGCCTCCGCCTTGACCCGCTCCGCCTCGGCGGCGGCCTCGCCCTGGACGCGCTGCGCGTCGGCGTCCGCCTCGCCGCGTACCCGGCCGGCGTACTCGTCGGCCTCGCCGCGCACTCGCTGGGCGTAGCCGTCGGCCTCGCCCCGCACCCGCTCGGCGTAGCCGTCGGCCTCGCCCCGCACCTGATCGGCCTGGCCCTGGGCCTCGGCGAGCCGGCGCTCGGCGTCCGACTCGGCACCGGTGACGAGCTCGTCGGCCTGCCGCGTCGCCATCTCCAGCAGGCGGGTGACGGCGAGCGAGGCGTCCGGGGCGGCGGCCAGCACGAGCCGCTCCACCTTGACGTCCCCGCCCGCGGACTGCAGCAGCGCGACCTCCTCGCGGCTGCCGGCCAGTTCGGCGTCCTTCGAGCCGAGCTGCTGCCGGAGCGCCTCCAGTTCGGCGTCGCGCGCCTGCAGCTGCTCACTCAGGCCGGACACCTCGGCGTCCTTGGCCTGCAGCTGCTCGCGCAACTCCGCCAACTGCCCCTGCTGGGCGTCGAGATCGGCGCGCAACTGCCGGACATGCTCCGACTCGCCCTGCTGGGCGGCGTCGAGTTCCCCGCGCAGGCGCTCCACCTCGGCGCGCTGCCGCTCGAGATCCTCGTCGCGCTGGGCCAGGTCGCGGCGCAGAGCCTCCTCGGCCGCCGGGTCGCCGACGGCCGCGGGGGCGCCCGGCGCCTGCCGCAGCGTGGCGATCTCGTCGGTGAGCGCGACCAGGGTCTCCTCGACCTTGTCGACGAAGTTGTCGACGTCGACCGGCTCGTAGCCGTTGCGACGCGCCAGGTGGAACTTGCAGTCACGCACCTGCTCGATGGTCAGGGTCATCTTCACCTCACGAAAGGGGCCGCGGTCGAGCGGCAGGGTTGGTCCAGCGGGCGGGAACAAACCCGCTCCGGAGGATCAGGCTAGCCGCCCGCCGTCCCCGCCGCCAAGACGGCCGTGGGAGGTCGCGGAGGCGGGCGCGTCCGGCGCCTCAGCTCTGGTTGAAGAAGCCCCCGGCGAGCCGCTGCTTGTCTTCGGCGGTCACGCTGACGTTCTGCGGGGACAGCAGGAACACCTTGCTCGTCACCCGCTCGATCGACCCGCGCAGCCCGAAGATCAGGCCGGCCGCGAAGTCCACCAGACGCTTGGCGTCCGAGTCCTCCATGTCGGACAGGTTCATGATCACCGGGACGCCGTCGCGGAAGTGCTCGCCGATGGTGCGGGCCTCGTTGTACGTCCGGGGCTGGACGGTGACGATGCGGTTGATGTCCATGGGCCGCGGGTCGTCGCGCCCCACGGGCACGGCGGCCAGGGCGGGGGCCGGCGCCGACCGGCGCGTCTCCAATTCGGTCACGGACGCCTCCGGGCGCGGGGATCGGGCGGGGACCACGGCCCCGCGGTCGGGAGCGGCGGACGACTCGACCACCTGCGTGATCTCCTGCGACACCTCGTCGCCCGCATAGCGGTTGTCGGACATGAGGCCCAGCCACACGGCAGCCTTCTTCAACCCATCAGCCATGGTGCTCCTTCGGTCACGACAATCCACCGCACACGTTACCGGGCGGGCCCCGTCGCGCCGCGCGGCGCGCCCGGCGCCGACGCAAAGGAGTCCTCGGGACCCCGGGGCGTCCGCCACACCACACCCACGAGCCGACCCGCACCCGCGGCGTCCCGCCGGTGGGAGTGGAGGCCGGGCTCGTGGTGGGTGCAGGCCTCCTGGGACACGTACGGGACGCCGAGCGCCTCCAGTTGGCGGCGGGCGGCCGCCCCCAGGTCGATCCCGGAGGTCCCCCAGCGGGTCACGGACGCGGGGACGCCGCAGTCGGCGGCGAAGGCGTCCGCCATCGCGGCGGGCACCTCGTAGCAGGACGCGCAGATGTGCGGCCCGATCCAGGCCGTCGGCGCCTCCGCTCCGCGCCGGCGGAGCACCGCCACCGTGGCGGCCAGCACGCCGGCCACCAAACCGGCCCGCCCCGCGTGCGCGGCCGCGATGAGCCCGGCGTCGGGGTCGGCGAACAACACCGGGACGCAATCGGCGACCCGCACGGCCAGCCCGAGGCCGGGGCGTCCGGTGACCAGGGCGTCCGCGTCGTGCCCCGTCAGGTCGAGCAGGCCGTCCACCGCGTCCCCGGGCGCGGCCACGGCGTCCACGTCGAGCACGCGGTCGCCGTGGACCTGGCGGACCACCGCCACCGGGACGCCCACGGCCGCGGCCAGGCCGGCGAACGCCGCCGCCCGCTCGGGGGCCGGCCGGGCGTCGGACAGGTCGGACCCCGCCGACGTGAACGCGACCCCGACGCCGTCGGCGCCGGGGTCACGGAGGTAGCTGAACACGGGAGGCACTGTAGCCGAGCCTCCCGGCCCGGCCGCGCCGCCTACTTGAGGAAGTCGGGCACGTCCAGATCGTCGTCGGGGACGCTCGTGGGCCGGATCACCGGAGGCCGGAAGGCGGGCGCCTGACCCTGCGGCGCCTGCTGCGGCGCGGCGGGCTGCACCGGAGCCTGGGGCGCCGCCGGCTGCACGGGCTGGTACTGCGGGGCCGGAGCCGCCGGCTGGTACTGCGGGGCCTGGGCCGCCGGCTGGGCCGGACGCTGCCGCAGGTCGGGCTGGCGCGTCACCCCGGGCTGGCGCCGCGGCGGCACGCCGCCGTCGAAGCCGGCCGCGATGACGGTCACCCGCACCTCGTCGCCGAGCGCGTCGTCGATGACCGTGCCGAAGATGATGTTCGCGTCTTCGTGCGCGGCCTGCTCGATCAGGTTCGCCGCCGCCGACACCTCGAACAGGCCGAGGTCGGAGCCGCCCGCGATCGACAGCAGCACGCCGTGCGCGCCCTCGATCGACGCCTCCAGCAGCGGGCTGGAGACGGCCATCTCGGCGGCGGCGCGGGCCCGGTCCTCGCCGCGGGCCGACCCGATGCCCATGAGCGCCGAACCCGCGTTGGCCATGACGGCCTTGACGTCGGCGAAGTCGAGGTTGATCAGGCCCGGCGTCGTGATGAGGTCGGTGATGCCCGAGACGCCCTGCAGCAGCACCTGGTCGGCCTGCTTGAAGGCGTCCAGGATCGCGATGTGGCGATCGGTCATCTCCAACAACTTGTCGTTGGGGATGGTGATGAGGGTGTCGACCTCTTCCCGCAGGGTCGTGATGCCGTTCTCGGCCTGCACGGACCGGCGGCGGCCCTCGAAGGAGAACGGCCGGGTCACGACGCCGATGGTCAGGGCGCCCAGCGAGCGCGCGATGCGCGCCACGACCGGGGCGCCGCCCGTGCCGGTGCCGCCGCCCTCGCCCGCCGTGACGAAGACCATGTCGGCGCCCTTCAGCACCTCTTCGATCTCGTCCGAGTGATCCTCGGCGGCCTGCCGCCCCTTGTCCGGGTCGGCGCCCGCGCCGAGGCCACGGGTCAGGTCGCGGCCGATGTCGAGCTTCACGTCGGCGTCGCTCATCAGCAACGCCTGGGCGTCGGTGTTGATCGCGATGAACTCGACGCCACGCAGACCGGCCTCGATCATGCGGTTCACCGCGTTGACCCCGCCGCCGCCAACGCCGACAACCTTGATGATGGCCAGGTAGTTCTGGGATGCGTTGCCCACCGCGGTCAGCCAATCTGTCAGTTACATGCCTTGTCGGAACCCACTCTCAACTCAAGGTCGAGCCCTGGGCGCGAGTGGTTCCGGATCGTCGCCCCAAGGGTACGCGGGGCCGCAGAGGGCGTCCAAAGGCGATCCGCCGCGTCTCAACCACTACTTGAGGGTCCGCGCGGCGACTCAGCACTTGGTCGTGGGATGGGTCGGCGACGAGACGTCGATCCGCCCGCAGCGGGGCTGGGCCGCGGCGAAGGCGTCCGCCAGTTGCCCCTTGAGGCTGGCCGACGCGACGCTGCCCCACTGGATCGCGGTGCCGGCGGTGGTCTCCAGCGCGATCGAGTCCCGTGTCTGGGCGGTGATCTGGGCGACCTGCTCGGTCAGCCGGGCCGGCAGCGCCCCCGCGACCGTGGCCACGTCGGCCATCAGGGCCTGGTCGTTGGGGTTGGTGACCACGGCCAGCGGGACCCCGGCCGGGCGCTCCGGCGACTGGCCGAAGGCGAGGCCGGTCGGGTCGATCCAGGCGAACCCGCCGCCCTCGACCGCGACCACGAAGGCGACGGCCCGCTCGGTCACCCGGATGGTCACCTTGTCGGGCAACTGGACCGTCACGTCGCCCCGGGCGATCCCCGGCACGGTGGCCAGTCGGCGCGAGGCCGCGGCGGTGTCGACCCGCGCCAGCGGCGTCCCGGTGGCGATGGCCGCGGCGCCGGTGATCGCGTCGGTCGGCACCGACTGGTTGCCGGTCACCACGACCGTGCGGACGCTCAACAGGGGCGATCCGGTCACGACCCAGCCGAGCAGGGCGACGACCGCCAGCACCCCCAGGCCGCGCAGCAGCCACGTCCGGCGCCGCTGGCGGGCCTCCCGCACCCGGTCCCGCACCCGCCCGTTGAGATCGACCAGGGGACCGCTCACCGGGCCGCCGACCCGGCGTCGCCGGCGAGGGCCGCCACCAGGGCCGGGCCCACCAGGGTCACATCCCCGGCCCCCAGCGTCAGCACGAGGTCGCCGGGGCGCACGAGCCCGGCCAGCACGGCGGGCGCGTCCCCGACGGCCGCCACGTAGGTCGCCTCCCGGCCACGCCGGCGCACGGCGTCCGCGACGAGTCGCCCGGTGACGCCCGGGAAGTCGGCGGCGTCCTCTCGCGCCGGGTACACGCCGCAGCAGACGATGACGTCGGCCAGGGTCAGCGCCTCGCCGAGGTCGTCCGCGAATTCGACGGTGCGGGAGAACAGGTGCGGCTGGAAGCAGGCGACCAGTCGGCCGGCCCCGACCCGCCCGCGCGCGGCCACGAGCGTGGCCGTCAACTCGGTGGGGTGGTGGGCGTAGTCGTCGAACACCCGGACGCCGGCCGCCACCCCGAGGGGCTGGAACCGGCGATGGGTGCCCTCGAAGGCGGCCGCCGCGTCCCGCAGGGCGGGCCCGGGCAGCCCCAACTCCCGCCCCACGGCGTAGGCCGCCGCGGCGTTGAGCAGGTTGAACCGGCCCGGCACCACCAACCGCAGCGGGCCGGCGTCCCCCGGGGCGGTGAGCGTCGCGGTCGAGTCGTCGGGGGTCTCGACCACCGCGGTGACCCGCACGTCGGCGTCCGGCGACTCGCCGTAGGCCACCACGCGGCGGCCCTCCGCCCGCAGGCGGTCCACCAGGGCCCGGCCGCCCGGGTCGTCCGCGCAGGCGACCACGGTGCGGACGTGGCCGCCCGTGCACACGGCGTGGAAGCCCTCCGCGTAGCGCTCCGGGGTGCCCCAGTTGTCCAGGTGGTCGGCCTCGACGTTCGTCACCACGACGATCTCGGCCGGGTACTGCAGGAACGAACCGTCGGACTCGTCGGCCTCGATGACGAACGCCTCCCCGGCGCCCAGGTGCGCGCTCTCCCCCGTGGTGGTGAGCGGGGAGCCGATCACGTAGGAGGGATCGGCCCCGGCGGCCACCAGCATCGTGGCGGTCATGCCGGTGGTCGTGGTCTTGCCGTGCGTGCCGGTGATCGCGACGCCGCGGCGTCCGACCATCAGGCCGGCCAGGGCGGCGGAGCGGTGCCACACGCGCAGGCCCCGGCGGCGGGCCTCGGCCAACTCGACGTTGGTCTCCTTGATGGCCGACGACACCACGACCGTCTCGGCGTCCCCCAGTTGGGCGGGGTCGTGCCCCACGAAGGTGGTGACCCCCGACGCGGCCAGGTGGCGCAACGTCGGCGAGTCCACCTGGTCGCTGCCCGACGTCGGGACGCCCAGGGCGCGGTAGGCCGCCGCGATGCCGCTCATGCCGGAGCCGCCGGCGGCGATGAAGTGGACCGGGCCCACGGCGTCCGCGGGCTCGAGGGGGACTGGGGTCAGCAACGGCATCAGGAGGCCCTCCGCGCCTGGTCGAGGATGAGCCGCGCCAGGGTGCCGGCGGCGTCCGCGGGCACCAGGCCCGTCAGCTTGGCGCTCAGCGCGGCGCGCGCGTCGGCGTCCGTCAGCAGCGGCAGCGCCTCGGCGAGCAGTCGGCCCGCCGTGAACTCGGCGTTGGGGACGAGGCGTCCGGCGCCCGCCTCGATCAGGAAGTCCGCGTTGCGGGCCTGTTCGCCGTTGCCGTGCGGCAGCGGCACGAAGATGCAGGGCAGCCCGACGACCGCGGTCTCCATGACCGTGCCGGCCCCGGAGCGGCCGACCATGAGGTCGGCGGCGGCGTAGGCCCGCTCCATCCGGTCGACGTAGGCGACGGGCACGTAGCGCGCCCCCGTGCCCGGATCGGTCTCGGCCACGTGCCGGTCCGGAGCGAAGTTCTTGGGGCCGAGCACGTGCAGGACGTCCACCCCCGCGGCCAGCAGGGACGGCCTCGCCGCCTCGGTCGACTCGTTGATGGCCCGGGCCCCCTGGGACCCGCCGGAGACGAGCAGCACCGGACCCTCGGGCCGCAGGCCCAACTCGGCGCGCGCCTCGGCGCGGACCGCCGGCCGGTCCAGCGCGGCGATGCCGCGGCGCAGCGGCATACCGAGGAACCGGGCCTTCGGCAGCGGGGTGCCGGGGAAGGTGACCCCGACCACGGCCGCGAAGCGCGCCGCGACCTTGTTCGCCAGGCCCGGCACCGCGTTCTGCTCGTGGAGGACGACGGGGATCCCCAGCGACCGCGCCGCCAGGTAGGCCGGCATCGAGACGTAGCCGCCGAACCCCGCCACGACGTCCGCGCCGGCCGCCTTGATGATGCGCCGGGCCTCGGCCACCGACTTCGCCAGCCGCACCGGCACCTTGAGCAACTCCGGCGTGAGCGAGCGCGGCATCGGCACCGGCGGCACCAACTCGAGGGTGAGCCCGGCGGCCGGGATCACCCGGGTCTCCAGCCCCCGGGCCGTGCCGATGCAGGTGATCTGCACGTCCGGCACCAGATCGCGCAGGCGCTCGGCGGTGGCGATCAACGGCGAGGTGTGGCCGGCGGTGCCCCCGCCGGCCAGGACGACTGCGACCATGACGACCTTCCTGTGTTGGGTCAACGTCGACGGATCACCGGCAACACGGCCGACAGCCGCGCCCGCGGCTGTCGGGCGGCGCGCTGCCGGTCGAGGAACGCCCGGGCCTCGGGTTCTTCCCGGGCGCAGGCGAGCAGGATGCCGATGGCGATCAGATTGACCACCAGCGAGGACCCACCGTAGCTGACGAGCGGCAGGGTGACCCCCAGCACCGGCAGCAGGCGCAGCACGACGAACACGTTGATCATGGCCTGCGCCATCAGCCAGCAGGTGATGCCGGCCGCCACCATGCGGGCGTAGAAGGTGCCGGACCGCAGCGCGATCCGGAACCCGGCGTACCCCAGGACGCACAGCAGCACGATCACCAGCAGGGTGCCCAGGACGCCCAGTTCTTCCCCGATGATCGCCAGCACGTAGTCGGTGTGCGCCTCGGAGAGGCTGCCCCACTTCTGGCGGCTGCCCCCGATGCCGACGCCCCACCAGCCGCCCGTCGCCATGCCCAACTGCGCCTGGTTGGGCTGGAAGTTGGTGCCCTGCGGGTCGAGGGCCGGGTTGAGGAAGCCGAGGATGCGCCGCATGCGCGCGGGCTCGAGGACGGCCAGCGCGACGGCCCCGACCGCCGTCAGTCCCCCGATACCGGCCATGATGCGCCAGGACGCCCCGACGCACCACAGCAGGCCGACGACGATCAGGCCCATGACGATCGCGGTGCCGAGGTCGTGCTGCATCATCGTCAGCAGCACCATGAAGGCGGCCCCCGGGACGAACGGGATCAGCAGGTGGCGCGGCTCGGCGAGCACCTTGCGCTTGGCCGTGAACACGGTCGCCGCCCACAGGATGATGGCGATCTTGGCGAACTCGGACGGCTGCAGGCGCAGCATGCTGTTCGTACTGAGGTTGATCCAGTTGCAGTTGCCCTTGACGCAGTACTTGAAGGGCTCGACGAAGGTGAGCGCCATCAACAGGCCGGTGCCGCCGAACACCAGCCAACCGAGGCGCTTGAGGGCCTCGATGCGCACCTTCTGGGTCACGAACACGACGACCAGGCCGAGCCCCACCCACACCAGTTGCCGCTCGATGAAGTAGTAGGCGTCGCCGAACTGCGCGTAGGCGAACACGCTGGACGCCGACCACACCATGATCGTGCCCAGGCCGAGCAGCAGCGCGGCCGGGACGGCCACCAGGTACAGGCTCGCCAGCGGGTGGTGGAGCCACGCGGTCGCCGTGCTGCGCAGCCGCGCCGCGTCGGACCCGACCCGCGGCGTCCGGGGTCGACCGCCAGCGCCACGCGGCTTCGTCGGGGTGATCGTCGCCACGTCCCTCCTCGTTCTGTCAGATCGTCAACGGCCGGACAGGCCCGCCACCGCGTCGGCGAAGGCCGTGCCCCGCGCGCCGTAGTTGGCGAACATGTCCAAACTGGCGCAGCCCGGGGCCATCAGGACGGTGTCCCCGGGATGGGCCAGGGCGGACGCCTCGGCCACGGCCTGTGCCATCGCACCAGTGTCGGTCCTGTCGAGGACGACGACCGGGACCTCGGGCGCGTGTTGGGCGAGCGCCCGCGCGATCACGTCGCGGTCGATGCCCAGCAGCACCGCGCCGCGCAGCTTGTCGCGGTAGGTGCGCACGAGGTCGTCGAAGGTGGTGCCCTTCGCCTGGCCGCCCGCGATCCAGACGATCGAGTCGAACGCCCGCATCGAGGACGCCGCCGCGTGCGGGTTGGTCGCCTTCGAGTCGTTGACGTACCGGACGCCGCCCACCTCGCCCACGGTCTGGATGCGGTGGTCGCCGAGCACCAGGTCGACGAGGCCCTGCTTGACGGCCTGGGGCGGGACGCCGAAGCTGCGGGCCAGCGCGGCCGCCGCCAGGGCGTTCTCGACGTTGTGGGGGGCGTACGGCCGCACGTCGGCGAGTCCGGCCAGCGGCATGGCCGAGTCGCGGCGCTGCTCGACGAACGCCCGGTCGACGAGCAGGTCGTCGACGACGCCCAGCATCGACGGCGCGGGGACGCCGAGGGTGAACCCGATCGCCCGGGCGCCGTCGGCCACGTCGGCGTCCGCCACCATCGTCTCGGTGATCGGCTCGGCGACGTTGTAGACGCAGGAGTGGGTGACCCGCTCGTAGATGCGGGCCTTGTCGGCGACGTAGGCGGCCATCGGGTCGGCCTCGTGGGCGTACCACTCCAGGTGGTCGGGGTGGACGTTGAGGACGGCGGCGGAGTGCAGCGCGACCGTGTGCATCCAGTGCAGCTGGAAGCTGGACAACTCCACGGCCAGGACGTCGTAGTCGACCTCGTCGAGGATCGCCTCGATGATGGGGCGTCCGATGTTGCCCACCGCGGACGTCTTCAGGCCGGCGGCGGCCAGCATCGACTCGAGCATGTTCGTGGTGGTGGTCTTGCCGTTCGTGCCGGTGACCGCCAGCCAGGGCACCACCCGGTCGGGGTGCATCATCCGCCAGGCCAACTCGACGTCGCCCCAGATCGGGACGCCGCGCTCGGCGGCCTGGACGAGCAGCGGGTAGGTGGGCCGCCAGCCCGGCGACGTCACCACGAGGTCGGTGTCCTCGGGCAGGACGGCGGTGCTGCCGGCGCCCAGGCGCACCTCGAGGCCCAGGCGGCGCAGCAGGTCGGCCTTCTCGCGGTTGCCGGGCGTGTCGGCATCGTCCAGCACCAGCACGGACGCGCCCAGGTCGAACAGGCCGTCCGCGGCGGCGTAGCCGGACGTGCCCAGCCCCGCCACGACAACCCGCGCCTCACCCCAGGGGGACAGGCGGTCGGCGGTCGGCAGCCACGCCGGGCCGCTCATCGTCCGACCACCCATTCGGTGTAGAAGAGGCCCAGGGCGGCCGCCACGCAGATGCCGCTGAGGATCCAGAAGCGCACCACGACGGTCTGCTCGGCCCAGCCCTTCATCTCGAAGTGGTGGTGCAGCGGCGCCATCTTGAGGATGCGCTTGCCCTTCGTCGCCTTGAAGTAGCCGACCTGCAGCATGACCGACAGCGTCTCGATCACGAAGATGCCGGCCAGCAGGACGCTCAGCAGTTCGGTGCGCGTCATGATCGCCAGCCCGGCCACCGCGCCGCCGATCGCCAGCGAGCCCGAGTCGCCCATGAAGATCTTCGCCGGCGAGGCGTTCCACCACAGGAAGCCGAAGCAGGCGCCGGTCAGGGCCATCGAGACGATGGCGAGGTCGTGCGGGTCGCGCACCTCGTAGCAGGTGGCGCGCGCCACGCTGTCGAACGCGCACGACTGGTTGTACTGCCAGATGTTGATCACGGTGTAGGCCGCGAAGATCACGCCCGACACGCCCGTGGCGAGACCGTCGAGACCGTCGGTCAGGTTGGCGCCGTTGCTCATGGCGGCACTGATGAAGACCATCCACAGCACGGCCACGACCGCCGGCAGCACCAGCCAGGGCAGGTCGCGGAGGAACGACACCGACATCGAGGCGGGGGTGACGCCGCGGGCGTCCGGGAACTGCAGGGCCAGCACCGCGAACACGACGGCCACGACGCCCTGGCCGATCAGCTTCGAGAGCGAGTTGAGCCCCAGGCTGCGGGCGTGGGAGATCTTGAGCCAGTCGTCCAGGAAGCCGACGAAGCCCAGCCCCACGAACAGGAAGAGGAACAGCAGGCCGGACGCCGTCGGCGCCCGCAGGGTGAACAGGTGCGACAGGAGGTACGCCAGCACCGTCGCGACGATGATGACGGTGCCGCCCATCGTCGGCGTCCCCGCCTTCTTGAGGTGCTCCTTGGGGCCGTCGTCGCGGACGTACTGCCCGTACCCCTTCTTGACCAGGAGGCCGATGGCGACCCGGGTGCCCAACAGGGTGCCGAGCAGGCCGAACAGCCCGCCGAGGAGGATGCTGATCACCGGTCGGTTCCTTCCTTCAACAGGGCCTCCGCCACGGTCTCCAGGCCGATGCCGCGCGAGGCCTTCACCAGGACGACGTCCGACCCGCCCAGCAGCGGCGCCAGGTGTTCGGCGGCCTCGGCCTTCGACGACCAGTATCGCGCCGGGCGTCCGCTCGCGCCGAATCCGCCCACCAAGTCGGGGCCGTGCCCACCCACGGCGAGCAGTTCGTCGACGCCCACCTCGGCGGCGAGGCGTCCGGCGGCCCGGTGCGCCTCGGCGGCGTCCTCGCCCAACTCGAGCATGTCGCCCAGCACCGCCACGACCCGGCCGCCCGGACGCCGCAGGTGCGCCACCGTGCGCAGCGCCAGGGCCATCGAGTCGGGGTTCGCGTTGTAGGCGTCGTTGAGGACGGCCAGTCCGTCGGAACGCTGGTCGAGTTGCAGCCGCCACTTCGACCGCGTGGTGGCGGCGCTCAGCGCGGCGGCCACCTGCTCGGGGGCCAGCCCGGCGCACAGCCCCACGGCCGCGGCGGCCAGCGCGTTGGCGACGGAGTGCTCGCCCAGGATCCGCAGGCGCACCGGGGCGGCGGCCGCCACCTCGCCGGCGGCGTTCACGGTGAAGGAGTACCGCTGCAGGGCGTCCGGTCGCACGTCGGTGGCCCACACCCGCAGGGCCGCACCGGGGGCGTCCGGGGCCTCGGCGGGGTCGCCGGCCATCGAGAACAGCGCGATCCGCCCCAGGGTGCGCGGCGCCATGCCGGCCACCCGGGGGTCGTCGGCGTTCAACACGGCCCAGCCCCCGGCCGGGACGGCCTCGACGAGTTCGCCCTTCGCCCGGGCGATGCCTTCGCGGCTGCCGAACTCGCCCAGGTGGGCGGTGCCGACGTTGATGACCACGCCGATGTCGGGCGGCGTGATGCCGCACAGCCAGGCGACGTGCCCGAGACCGCGGGCCCCCATCTCGGCGACGAGGAAGCGGGTCGCGGCGTCCACCTGGCAGGCCGTGAGCGGCGCGCCGATCTCGTTGTTGAACGAGCCGATCGGGGCGACCGTCGGCCCGGCGGTCTCGAGCACCTGGGCGATCAGGTCCTTCGTGCTGGTCTTGCCCGAACTGCCCGTCACCCCGACCACGACGAGACCCCGCGTCTTGGCGTCGGCCACGACGGACCGCGCCAGGCTCGACAGGCCGGCGACCGTGTCGGCCACGACGACCTGCGGCAGGGCGGCGTCCACCTCGTGGTCGACCAGCGCGGCCCCCGCCCCGGCCGCGGCGACCTGCGCGACGAAGTCGTGCCCGTCGACCCGCTCGCCGGGGATCGCGACGAACAGGGCGCCCGGGGTCACGTCCCGGGAGTCCCGGACGACGTCGGGCCCGACGGGCCCGGCCGCGGCTCCCCCGGCCGGCCGGCCGCCCGCCCACTCGGCCAGTCGCCGCAACTCGATGCGGTCCATCAGTGCCTCCTCGCCCAGTCCCGCACGACCTGTACGTCGTCGAACGGGATCACCTCATCGCCGATGGTCTGACCGGTCTCGTGGCCCTTGCCCAGCACGGCGACCCAGTCGCCCGGCCCCGCCAGGTCGAGGGCCTCGTGGATGGCCGCCCGGCGATCCCCGCCGTCGAGCACGCGGACGCCGGCGGTGGCCGCGCCGCGGGCCCCGGCCAGGACGGCCGCGCGGATCGCCGCCGGCTCCTCCGACCGGGGGTTGTCGTCGGTGACGATCACGACGTCGGCGTTCCGGGCGGCGGCCGCCCCCATGGGGCCGCGCTTCAGGGGGTCGCGGTCGCCGCCGGCGCCGAGGACGACCACGTGCCGCCCGGCCGGCAGCGCGCGGAGCGCCGCCTCGACCGCCTGCGGGGTGTGGGCGAAGTCGACCACGACGCGCGGCCGGTCGGTGCCCAGGTCGACGCGCTGCATGCGGCCGGGCACCTGGGCGGTCACCAGGCCGGACGCCGCGCGCTCGACATCGAGCCCGGCGGCCCCGACCATCGCGAGCGCCGTCAGCGAATTGCGCACGTTGAAGTCGCCGAGCATCGAGATCGGGTACTCCACGTCACCCGCCGGGGTGCGGACGTTCACCAGCGAGGAGCCGTCCGGGCGGCGCGCCCACCGGGTCACCCGGTAGTCGACGTCCTCGGAATCGACCCCCGCCGTCACGAGCCGTGGCCCGCCGTCGGCGCGCACCCGCTCCAGGAGGCGGCGGCCCCACGGGTCGTCGGCGTTGATCACCGCCGCCCGGGTCAACGCACCGGTGAACAGCCGCGCCTTCGCCGCGAAGTACTCCTCCAGGGAGGCGTGGTAATCGAGGTGGTCCTGCCCGAACATCGTGAAGCCGGCGACGTCGAACCGCATGCCGTCGACCCGGTGCAGGTCCAGGGCGTGGCTCGACACCTCCATCGCCACCGCGTCCGCCCCCCGCTCCGCCATGCGGGCCAGCATCGCCTGCAGGTCGGGGGCGTCCGGGGTGGTCACCGTGCCGCGCGGGGAGGCCACCGGCTCGCCGTCCACCCGGAACCCGATGGTGCCGATCGTCGCGACGCGCCGCCCGAGGGCGGCCAGGGCCGCCTCGAGCAGGAACACCGTCGAGGTCTTGCCGTTGGTGCCGGTGACGCCGAACAGGGCGAACCGCCGGGCCGGGTGGCCGTAGATGCGGGCCGCCAACGCCCCCATCTCCGCCCGGGGGTCCGCCGCCACCACGACCGGGACGCCGGCGTCGCCGGCGCGGGCCGCACCCGCGGCGTCCGTGTAGACCGCGAGGGCGCCGCGCGCCACCGCCCCGGCGACGAAGTCGGCGCCGTGCGCCCTGAGCCCCGGCAGCGCGACGTACAGGTCGCCGGGCAGGACCTGCCGCGAGTCCAGGCAGATGCCGGTGAGCCGGCCGGACGCCCCGGGCGCCAGGTCGGCCAGGGCGAGCCCGGGGGGGTCGTGGGGCCGCAGCGCGGGCGTCCCGTCGGTGGTCATCGCGTCAGCACTTCTTGACGGGGGCGGCCCCCGCGACGAGCGGGCCCTGGTAGCAGTGCGCGGCGGCGTCCGCCGACGGGAGGATGCCGTACCGCTGGAGGGCCAGCGTCATCACGTCCTGGTAGACGGGGCCGGCCGTCGAGATGCCGGCGCCGCTGTGGCTGTCCTTCTGGAAGTACACGGTGTACACGAGCAGTTCCGGGTCCTCCACCGGGGCCACGCCGATGATCGACGAGATCATGTCGCCGTTCATGAGCGCCGTGCCGGTCTTCGCGCCGGTGCGGACCCCCGGGATGCCGATGGCGGGATAGCTGTCCAGGACACGGTCCTCCATCATGCCGCGGATCTGCTGCGACGTCGACGAGGACACCACCCGCCGGGTCTCGGGGGCGGCCACCGGCGTCGTCCGGCCGTCCGGCGCGGTGGTGGACGACACGAGGCTGGGGGCCACGCGGACGCCGTCGTTGACGACCCCGCTGACGGCGGCGGCCATCTGGAGGGCGTTGACGGTGACGCTGGTGCCGAACGCGACGGCGTCGATGGTGAACGAGTCGGCGAGCATCTTGTCCGCCGGGAGGACGCCCGGGTTCTCGCCGGGGATGCCCACCTCGGTCTTCTGCCCGAGCCCGAACGACGTCAGGTAGTCGACGTAGGCCTGCTTGCCGGCGGCGCCCTTGCTGGCGAACGTGTCCCGCATGAGCTGGATCGTGCCCTGGTTCGACGAGTTCACCAGGATGCCGCGCGTCGTGTAGTCGACGGCGTCGTGCTTCTCCGAGTCCTTGACCGTGTGCGAGCCGACCTTGATGCCCTCGCTCTGGGCGCCCACGTGCGTGACCGAGTCGGGGGTGGCGCCCCCGGCGTCCAGCACCGCGGCCAGCGTGAGGAGCTTCAGCGTCGAGCCCGGCTGGTACGGCGCGTGCATCGCCGGGTTGCCCAGCCGCTCCGGATCGGTGGCGCCCGTGTCGTTGCCGTTGAACGTGGGCGAGTTGGCCAGGCAGAGCACCTTGCCCGTCTTGACCTCCATCACCACCGTGAACCCCCAGGTCTGCTGCATCTTCTCCCGTTGGGCGTCGAGCAGTTGCTGGGTCTGCCAGCAGAGCGCGGAATCCAGCGTGGTGGTGATCGACGTGCCGTCGACCGCGGGGTTGATCGTGGACTCCCCCAAGGGGATGCGCGTGTTGCGCTTGCTCTCGAAGATCTCCTTGCCGTCGGTGCCCGACAGGACCGAGTCGAACGACTGCTCCAGGCCCGCGCCGCCCGCGGCGCCCGACAGGTAGCCGACGACGTTCGAGGCGACCGTGTTCTTCGGGTACACCCGCGTCGGGTCGGATTCGCGTCCGATCACCCAGCCCAGCCGGTTCTCGGTGATCACCGGGTCGTTCTGGATGCAGTTGTACCGCTCGACCCCGACCTTGTTGACCAGGCGGACGTACTTCTTGGACGAGTCGGCCAGTTTGGCGCGGATCTCCTCCACCGGCACCCCCGTGCACTGGGCCACCACGGGGGCCACCTGCGCGGGGATCTTCGCGCCGGCGTCCCGGTCGGCCTGGCTGGCCGTGGCCACGTCGGTGCCCTTGCCGGCGACCACGTTCGGGCTGGCGTAGAGCGTGACGGTGGCGTTGGTGAAGGCGAGGACGCCGCCGTCGCGGTCGAGGATCTGGCCGCGCAGGGCGGGCAGTTTCTGGGTCACCGAGAGCCGGTCGGCGGCCTCGCTGCGCTTGTCGGACGCCTCGATGACCTGGAACTGCACCGCGCGGGCCCCCGCCGCCGAGAACAGCACCGCGACCAGCAGCAGCAGGATCCGGATCCGCCCGGCGGTCGACGCCAACGGCCACCTGCTGCGCACGTAGGTGACCTTCTTGCGGGACGGGGCTGGGCTCACCGCAGACTCCTAGGGCGTGGCGGGCTTGGTGGTCGTGGACTTGGCGGTGGTCGTCGCCTTCGCGGTGGTGGTCGCCTTCGCGGTACTGGTGGCCTTCGCGGTCGTCGACGGGGCGGCGCTCGGGGTCGCCACCTTCGCCGGGGACGCCGAGGGCTTCGGGGAGGCGGCCGGCGTGACGGGGACGATCCCGAGGTCGAACCAGGGCTGGACGTGGCTCTGGACCGGCGTCGTGGCGTCCGCCACCGGGAGCGGCGCGGCCGGCACCTTCAGGCCGGGCATCTCGTCGCCCCGGACCGCCTTCGGGGAGCCGACGATCCCCCCCGTGCGCAGGTCGATGAACCCCGGGTACGGGTTGGGCACCATCCCCAGGGCGGACGCCGCGGCCGCCAGTTGCTCGGGGCCGGACTTGGCGTAGACCTGAGCCTGCTTGTCGGACACCTCCAGCGCGAGCGTCGCCGCCCGGCGCTGCGCCTTGCCGATCTCGAACGCCTGCGTCTGCAGGTGCACGTTCAACGCGAGCAACCCCACCATGCCGGCCACCAGGACCGCCGCGACGAGACCCATGAACGGGATGGTCCGCAGGGACGCGGCCTTGCCGCCGCTGAGCCGCCGCAGTTCGGGTCGCTGGACCGGCGTGGCCGCGGGCCGCCCCGCCTGCGTCTCAGTCAATTCCCAGGTGCTCATCATGTCCTCGACAGTCTCTCAGCGGCCCGAAGCCGAGCCGACGCGGCGCGCGGGTTGGTGGCGGCTTCCTCGTCCCCGGGCCGCTCGGCGCCACGGGTCAGCAGCCGGAAGCGCGCCCGGTACTCCGCCGGCACCACCGGCAGGCCCCGGGGCGCCCGGTCCGTCGAGGCGTCCCGGAAAGCGTTCTTCACCGGCCGGTCCTCCAACGAGTGGTAGGCCAGGATCGCGATCCGGCCGCCCGGACGGAGGGCGTCCAGGGCGGCGGGCAGGAACCGCTCGAGCGCCTCGAGTTCGCGGTTCACCTCGATGCGGAGCGCCTGGAACGTGCGCTTCGCGGGGTGGCCCCCGGTCTGCTGGGCGGCCGCGGGGATCGCGGCGGTCAGGACCGCGACGAGTTGCGCGGACGTCACGAAGGGCGCGGACGCCCGCGCGGCGACGATGCGGCGCGCGATGCGGTCGGCGAACCGCTCCTCGCCGTAGGCGCGCAGGATGCGGGTCAGGTCCGGGACCGAGTACGTGTTGAGGACGTCGGCGGCGGTCGGGCCGCCCGAGGCGTCCATGCGCATGTCGAGGGGGGCGTCGACCGAGTAGGCGAACCCCCGCTCCCGGCGGTCGATCTGCAGCGACGACAGCCCGAGGTCGGCCAGGATCGCGTCCACGCCCGGCAGCCCCAGGTCGGCCAGCACGGCCGGGAGTTCGTCGTAGACCGCCTGCACCAGGGCGACCCGGTCCCCGAACCGCGCCAGCCGCGCGCCGGCGAGGGCGAGCGCGTCGGCGTCCCGGTCGATGCCCACCAAACGGGCCGCGGGGGCGGCGTCCATGATGGCCTCGGCGTGGCCGCCCAGGCCGAGGGTGGCGTCGACGTAGACCGCGCCGGGGGCGTCCAGGGCGGGCACGAGGAGGTCGGTGACCCGGTCCCGCATCACGGGGACGTGGATGCTGCCCCAGTCGCTCATGCCGCTTCCTCCGCCTCGTGCGCTCGCCGGTGTGGGACGACGGGAGCGGCGGCGTGCCGTGGTCTCGACCCCGGCCGGGGCCTGGCACCGGGGAAGGTGCGCCAGGAAGCCCGCCGGGGTCGGAACCGCGTCACACCACCGCGTCCCGCCCGTCCGGGGCGTCCTCGTCCAACTGGGCGAAGAGCTCCTCGTTGTTGTCCTCGTACGCCTGCCAGGTCGCCAGGTCCCAGACCTCGAGGCGATTGAAGGCGCCGATGACCGCAATGTCCTTGTCGAGCCCGGCGTACGTCCGCAGCCGCGGCGGGACCGTGACCCGTCCTTGCCGGTCGGGCACCTCCTGGCTGGCCCCCGAGGCGTAGATGCGCTGGAAGTCGCGCGCCGCGCGGCTGGTGGGCGACCCGCTCAGCGCCCGCTGGGCCTCGCGCTGGAACTCGTCCGGCGTGAAGACCTGCAGGCAGTGCTCATGACCGCGGGCGATCACCAGGCCGTCCCCGAGTTCGTCGCGGAACTTGGCGGGCAGGAAGAAGCGGCCCTTCTCGTCGAGACGGGGGGTGTACGTGCCCAGGAACATCGCCACTCCCCCTTCCGGTGCACGATCCCTCCATTGCGCTCCACCTTACTCCACTTTGCCCCCCGGGACGCAACGGTCGCTCCCCCTCGGCGCCGGGGCGACGGGTTCGGAGCCGGCGAGTAAGGTGCACGGCGTGCAGAGTTCCCCGTCCGCCGCCCCCGTGTCCGAATTGGCGACGCGGCTCAGGGCCGCCATCGAGACCGTGATCGAGGGCAAGACGGCGGCCGTGGACATGGCGCTCACCGTCCTGCTCGCCGGCGGTCACCTTCTGATCGAGGACGCCCCCGGCGTCGGCAAGACGATGCTCGCCCGCTCGCTCGCCCGGGCGTTGGACTGCACGGTCCGCCGGGTGCAGTTCACCGCCGACCTGCTGCCCAGCGACATCACGGGGGTGTCGATCTTCAACCCGCAGAATCACGCCTTCGAGTTCAAGCCCGGCGGCGTGTTCGCCCACATCGTCATCGCCGACGAGATCAACCGGGCCTCCCCCAAGACGCAGTCGGCCCTGCTGGAGGCGATGGAGGAACGGCGCGTCAGCGTGGACGGGGTGACGCACGAACTGCCGCGCCCCTTCATGGTGGTGGCCACCCAGAACCCGCTGGAGATGCAGGGCACCTACCCGCTGCCCGAGGCGCAACTGGACCGGTTCATGGCCTGCATCTCGATGGGGTACCCGGCCCGGGCGGCCGAGTTGGCGATGCTGGACCACCACGTCGCCGCCGAACCGCTCGCCGACCTGCGCCCGCTGGCCACGGGCGCCGACCTGCTGGCGGCGATGGACGTGGTCCGCTCGATCTACCTGCACCCCTCGCTGAAGGGCTACATCGTCGACCTCGTCGAACGCACCCGGACCGACGACCGCCTGGTGCTGGGCGCCTCGCCGCGCGCCGGCCTGCAGTGGGCGCGCGCCGCGAAGGCGCGGGCGGCCGTCGGCGGGCGCGGCTACGTCATTCCCGAGGACGTCGCGGACTTGGCCGTCCCGGTGCTGGCGCACCGGCTGATCCTCGCCAACCAGCGCAGCGACCGGCAGTCCGCCTCGGACGTGGTGGCCGACCTCGTGGCCCGCGTCCCCGCGCCGCGGCGGACCTAGTGCGGCGGGCCGGCACGGGGCTCACGGGCCGCGGCTGGGGCGTCCTCGCGATCGGGGCCGGGCTCGCCGCCGGGGGGTGGTTCCTGCGGGAGCCGGCCCTGCTGTGGCCCGGGATCTTCCTGGCCACCCTGCCCGTGCTGAGCGCCGTGGCCGTCCTGCTCGGCGACCCGGGGCTCACGGTGACCCGGACGGCCCGGCCCGCCGAGGTGGAGACCGGGGAGACGGTGGCGATCGAGGTGACGCTCCGCCAGCGGCGGCCCACGATCGCCGGCGCGTTGCTGGTCGACGAGCGGCCGCCCCGGCTGCTGGGCGGGGCCCGGACCTTCGTGCTGCCGCCGCCCGGGGCGGGGCGGGTCACCCGCGAGACCTACGCCGTCCGGCCGGCACGCCGCGGCCGGCACGTGGTCGACGACCTGACCTACCGCTATGGCGACCCGCTCGGCCTGGCGCGCCGCGGCCGCCGGGCCCGGAACGGGGTCGAGGTGGTCGCCCTGCCCCGGATCCTGCCGCTGAGCGGAGCGGAGGCGGCGGCGTCCGGGCGGACCGGGGAGACGCCGATCCCGCACCTGGCCCTCGGCGGCCCCGACGACGTGCTGGTCCGCGAGTACCGGCCGCGGGACGACGTGCGGCGCATCCACTGGCCGTCCACCGCCCGCACCGGGACGCTGATGGTGCGCCGCGAGGAGCAGGCCTGGGACCCCACCGCCTGGGTCCTGCTCGACACGCGCGCCGCGGCGTCCGGGCCCGGCGAGGCCGGCACCGAGCGGTTCGAGTGGCTGGTCACGCTCGCCGCGTCGGTGGGCGCCACCCTGTTGGACGCCGGCTACCAGGTCAGCCTCGGGCAGGCCCACGGGGCCCCCTTCGTCTTCCAACCGCAGGACCGCGGCGCACCCGTGCGCGCGTGGCAGCGGCACCTGGTCGACGTCCAGCGGCACGAGGAGCGCTCCCTGGCGGGGGCCGTCCGGACGATCGGGCAGCGCACCGCCGACCACCTCATCGTCGCCCTGCTCGGACGCCTGGGCGTGGACGAAGCCCGGGACCTCGCGCAACTGCGGGCGGGCGAGGAGCGCTGCTGGGTGCTGTACCTGCCCGCCGGCGCGGCCGCGACCGCCGACGAGACGGCGGCGGCCGACCTGCTCGCCGAGCACGGCTGGCGGGTGGCCCCGACGGCGGCCGGGGCCGACCCCGCGGCGGCCTGGCACTGGGTGGCGGACGCCCCCCGGCGGTGGCGGGGATGAGCGCCCTCGTCGAGGGGGACGGTCGGCGGACCGGCCGGGCGATCCTGATCGGGCTGGCGCTGATCGCCGCAGTGGGCGCCCTGCTCAGCACCTGGACCGCCGTGATCGCCGATGGTTCGGCCCTGGTGCTCGCCGGCGGCACCGCCGCGGCGGTGCTGATCGTCGGCATGACGACCCGGGCGCTCCGCCGCGGGGAGGCCGTCGTCACCGCCGCCGAGATCGTCGCCCTGGCCGCGGCCATCGGGTGGCTGGCCCAGCAGCGGGGAGGCGCGCTGCGGCTGCCCTGGCTGCTGCTGGACGGCGCCCGCCACCTGCAGGACAGCGTCGCCCCGGTCCCGCCGGACCCGGGCGCCACCGTGCTCCTCTGCCTCATCGTCGGCACCCTGGCCCTGCTCGCCGACGTGCTGGGCAACGCCCTGGACCGTCCGGTGGCCGTCCTCGTGCCGCTGCTGACCCTGCTGCTCGTCCCGGCCCTGGCCCCCAAGGTGCACCAGCCGCCGACGCCGGGCCTGGTGTTCCTCGGGGCCGGGTTCGCGCTCGTCCTGCTGGCGGCGAACCGGCCGCCCCTGGACGGACGCCGCCCCGCCGCCGCCGTCGTGGGGCTCGCCGTGGCCGCCGCCACCACGGCCGTGGCGCTGGTGACCGCGCTCGCCGTGGCGCCGCTCGTCCGCGTCCCGCCGTCGGCCCGGGGGGCGGACGGCGAACCCATCCAGATGACCGACGTGAGCCTGCAACTCAAGCGCGAGATCAGCCAGGGGGCCGACCGGCCGGCGCTGGACTACCGTACGGATGGCGACGCCGGGGTGTACCTGCGGCTGTACTCGCTGCCCGCGTTCAACGCCGACGGCTGGCACCTCACCGACTCGAGCGTCCAGGTCGGCGGGCTGTCCCGGCCTCCGGGCGTGACCGGCGACCCACCCCGGCGCCGCACCGACGTGACCATCACCGGCTTCAGTTCGGAGTGGCTGCCGGCGCCCTACGCCCCCCTCGCCACGAGCGCCGGCGACGCGTGGGGCTACCTGCCCGACTCGCTGTCGATCCTCGCCCTCGGGGTGCCGGACCGGCAGGCCGCCACCGCGGGTCTGAGCTACAGCGTCGACAGCCTGGACGTCCGGCCCACCCCCGCGCAGGTGGCGGCGGCCGGCGCCGCGCTACCCCCGGACGCCGCCGTGACGGCGTCCATCCCCAGCGACGTCACCCCCGCCCTGATCCGGCTCTCCCGCACCATCACCCAGGGCGCCCCGACCGCCGGCGCCAAGGCGGCGGCGATCCTCGCCTACCTGCAGCGGCCCGAGTTCACGTACAGCCTCGACGCCCAGGCGGGCTCGGGCTACGACTCGCTGGAGGACTTCCTGCTGCGCGACCGGCGCGGCTTCTGCGTGCAGTACGCGGCCTCGATGGCGATCCTCGCGCGCATCGCCGGCGTCCCGTCGCGGGTGGCGATCGGGTTCACCCCGGGCACCCGGACCGGCGACACGTGGACGGTCACCATGCACGACATGCATGCCTGGCCCGAGTTGTACCTGGCGGGATACGGCTGGGTGGCGTTCGAGCCGACGCCCGGCATCGGCACCGGCGCCAACCAGGCGCCCCCGACGCCCTCCCCCAGCCCGACGCCGAGCGCCGCACCGTCGGCGTCCGCCTCGGTGTCGGCGCCGGCCGCCGCCACCGCGTCGCCGGCCGCGGTCCCGCCGGCGTCCGGCCGCTCACCGGGCTGGCTGCCGTTCGTGCTGGCCCTCGGGCTGCTGGCGCTGGGCGCGGCGGGGTTGGCGGCGCCGGGCCTGGTGCGCCGGCGGCGGCGGGCGGCGCGCCTGGCCCTGGGGCGTCCGCCCTCGGAATCGGCGCTGGACGCCTGGGCCGAGGTGCGGGCGCTGGCGCTCGATTACGGACGCCCCTGGCCGGCCGGGTCCCCGCGGTACGCCGCGGAGCAGGCGGCGGGCTGGGTGGACGCCGACGCGGCCGACGGCGTCCGGTCGTTGGGGTTGGCCGCCGAGCAGGCCCAGTTCGGCGGGCCCGCGCACGCCCCCGGCGCCCGCGACTGGGCCCCGGTGACGGACGCCGTCGCCGCCGGCCTCGACGCCGCCGAACCCAGTCGCCTGCGGCGCTGGCGAGCCCGGTATCTCCCGGCCTCCGTGCTCGGGCTGGGCTGAGAGTTTGGGCTGCGGCCGGGCGTCCGGGCGGCCGTGTCCCCGGCGATGCGCCTCTGCCTACTCACAGTAGGCAAAGGCGTACGGCGCAGACAGCGGGGCACTGGCGGACAGAGGGGGTTCGGCGCGGGCGAAAGCGTTTCTGCGCTCGCGGGGCGTCCAGCGGAGGCATCCCGTTCAGGCGGGGCGCCGACCGACGGTCAGGGGCGATCGCCCTTGGGGCCGCGCCGGGGCTCGTCGGGCCGGTCGCGGAAGGACGTGTCGGACGTCGCGCGGGGCGGCGGCTGCACGGACCGCACGGCGTCTCCACCGACCAACTGCCACGAGGCGATGCCGGCGACGCTGGACCCCAGCATGATCAGGAAGCCCAGGATGCTGACGAGGGGCGAGACCTCCATGCCGGCGATGAGCGCCACGACGCCCACCGCGAAGCCGAGGCCCGCCAGGAGGGCGCGCCGCCGGTGCAGCGTGCGGGCGGTCGAGCCGCGCAGGGTACTGGCGAGCTTCGGATCTTCGGCCGCGAGAGCCTGTTCCATCTGCTCCAGCAACCGCCGCTCTTCATCGGAAAGAGCCACGTCGCCTCCCCAGTTCTTTTGGCCGGCGCAGACGTCCTGCGCGTAGGGACAGTGTAGGCGCCTCACCCGGCGGACGGAACACCGACCGGGACGACCCGCCCCGAACCGGTCCGGCGGGCGAGGGTGGCCCGCTGGACGGCCCGCGGGCCGAACCGGGCCACGGCGGCGTCCGCGGCCCGCTCCGCCTCCCGCCAGCCGTGCTCCGGTTCGTCCAGCGTCGGCTGCGTGGCGACCGTGCCGACGTCCACCAACCCCTCGACCCGGACGCCGACCCGCCGGATCCGGGGCCGCACGAGACGCAGCGCCCGCAACGAGCGAACCGCCGAGGCGTGGATCTCGCCGGTGGCGTCCGTCGGGGTGCGCAGCGTCGCCGACCGCTGGACGACCCGGAAGTCGGCGAACCGGACGTGCACCGTGACCGTGCGGCCGAGCACCCCCGCGGCCCGCATCCGGGACGCGACCCGCGCCGACACCCGCAGCACCTCGTCCTCGACGAGGGCCAAGTCGTCGGTGTCCGCGGCGAACGTCTCCTGGGAGCCGACGCTGCGCTCCCGGTCGGGGGCGACCACCCGGCGCGCGTCGATGCCCCACGCCAAGTCGTGGAGCAGGGCGCCCTGGTGAGGGCCGAGCGCCCGCTGCAAGGTCGACCGTGGGGTGTGGGCGATATCCCCCACCGTCATCAACCCGAGCCGGTTCAGGACGGCCGTGGTCGCCTCCCCCACCCCCCACATCTTGCCCACCCCCAACGGGTGCAGGAACGGGATCACCCCGGCCGGCGGCACCTCCACCAGGCCGTCGGGCTTGGCGTGGTTGGAGGCCAGCTTGGCGATGAACTTCGTCGGGCCGATGCCCACGCTGCACGGCACCCCCTGTTCGTCGGCCACCATCGCCCGGATCAACTCGCCCACCTCGCGGGGGCCACCGTGGACGCGGCGGGCGCCGGTGACGTCGAGGAAGGCCTCGTCCAGCGACATCGGCTCGACGCGCGGGGTGATGCTCTCGAAGATGCCGAACACCCCCGCCGAGACGGCCGCGTAGGTGTCGAAGTCGGGCCGGACGGCGACGGCGTCCGGACAGAGACGACGGGCCCGGGTGGACGACATGCCGCCCTCGACCCCGAAGGCGCGGGCCTCGTAGCTGGCGCTCAGCACCACCCCCCGGCTGGCGCCGCCCACCCACATCGGCCGCCCGCGCAACTCCGGACGCCGCCGCAGTTCCACGGAGGCGTAGAAGGCGTCCATGTCGACGTGCAGGATGACGGGCATCGGGTCCTCCTCTTCAACGGCCCGAACTGCCGGGGCTGGAGTGCCACAGCTTCCGGCCCGGAGCCGACTTCGGCGACTCCCCGGCCGGGGCGACGTCGGTGTACGGGTTCTGGACGAAGCCGCTGGGGTGCAGGAACACCCGCCGCTGCCCCATCCCGCCCGCCCCGCCGTGACCGGCCGAGCCGGGACGGTCGGCGTCCGGACGGTCGGCGTCCGGACCGGAGGCGTCCGACTCGGGCAGGGCGACCGGGGCGTCGATGACGTCGCGGACGGCGGCGACGGCGGCGTCCTCGTCGCCGGTCTCGTCGAGGACGCGCCGCCACACTCCCTCGAGGTGGGCCAGGTCCCACGCCCCGGTGGCCCGCAGCGACACGCCGCGCGGCCCCGTGCGGCGCAGCTCGCCGCGGCCGACGATCAGCCAGGAGTTGAACACCGTCGTCGCGTACGGGCCCTGGGCGTCCGAGAAGAACGTCAGGTCGACCGGGCCGGTGGTGTCGTCGAGGGTGAGGAAGATCACCCGCCTGCCCGACCGGACCGGCGGCGTCTGGGTGGCCACCTTCACCCCGGCGACCAGCAGCGTGCCGCCGCTGCGCCGGCGCAGCAGGTCCTCCGACCAGGTCACCCCCAGCGCCCGCAGGAACGGCAGGTGGTCGCTCAGGACGTGCCGGGTGGCGTCGAGGCCGAGCACGTCCAACTCGGCCCGCATCCGCTCGTCCGCGGTCATCTCCGGCAGCCCGGTCACCACGACGTCCGCCGGGCTGAGTTCAAGGGCCAGTTGGACCGCCTGCCGGCCGACCGCCCCGCCGGACGCCAGCCCCCGGGCCCGGCCGTGGGCGCGGGCGTCCACCCGATCGGCGCGGACGAGGTCGGTGAGGTGGAGGAGCAGGTCGCGGCGGGTGACCGCGCCCCGCGCGCCGACCGGGCGCGGCGTCCCGATGTCGTAGAGGCCGTCGAACGCCCCCGCGAGGATCAGCCGCTCGGCCAGGTCGGACGCGACCCGGGCGCGCGTCCAGAAGTCGGTGAGCCCCTGGTAGGGCCGGCCCGCCACGATGCGCTCGCACTCACCGGCGGTGATGCCCTTCACGTCGGCCAGAGACAGCCGCAGGCCGAGGGACGGCTGCCCCGCCGGGCCGGCCTCGAGCGGCTCGACGCGGTACTCCACGGCGGAGGCGTTCACGTCGAGCGGCAGGATCGGGATGCCGAGCCGCCGGGCCTCCTCCAGCATCAGCCGCTTGGGGTACATGCCCGGGTCGTGGGTGAGGATGCCGGCCAGGAACGCCGCCGGGTGGTGGCGCTTCAGCCACGCCGACTGGTAGGTGGGCAGCGCGAACGCCGCGGCGTGCGCCTTGCAGAAGCCGAAGGAGGCGAACGAGCGCAGCACCTCCCACACGGTCTCGACGGTCCGCGGGTCGTAGCCGCGCCCCAGCGCCGTCGGCACGAACCAGCGCCGCACGTCCTCCTGCCCCTGCGTCGACCCGAGCGCGCGGCGCGCCTCGTCGCCGTAGGCCAGGGAGCAGCCGGTCATGACCGAGACGATCTTGATGACCTGCTCGTGGAACACGACGACCCCCTGGGTCTCGGCCAGGGCCGGCCTCAGGTCGGGGTGCAGGTAGCGGGGGGTGTCCCAGCCGTTGCGGGCGCGCAGGAACGGCACCACCATGTCCGACTTCACCGGACCCGGCCGGAACAGCGAGATGTCGACGATGATGTCGTTGAAGTCGGCCGGCCCGAACTTGCCCACCAGTTCCCGCTGCCCCGGCGACTCGATCTGGAAACAGCCGAGGGTCTCGGCCCGGGCGATCATGGCGTAGACCTCCGGGTCGTCGAAGGGGGCGAGGGCGTCCAGGTCGATGCGTTCGCCGCTGACCCGCTCGACCTCGCCGACGGCGTGCGCCATCGACGACTGCATCCGGATGCCCAGCACGTCCAGCTTCATCAGCCCGATGTCCTCGACGTCGGTCTTGTCGAACTGGCTCATCGGGTAGTCGCCGAAGGACCGCTCCACCGGCGTCCGGTCGAGCAGCGTGGCGTCGCTCAACAGGACGCCGCAGGGGTGCAGGGCGACGTGCCGCGGCAGCCCGTCGAGCGACTCGACGAGGGCGAACAGCACCTGGAGCTGCCGATCGTTCAGGTTCGCCGCCCGTAACTCCGGCAGGTCGCGCAGCGCGTGGCGCGCGTCCCGGGCGCGGATGTGCGGGAACGACTTGGCGATCGCGTCCACGTCGCCGGGCGGCAGGCTCATCGCGGCCCCCACGTCGCGGATCGCGTGCCGGACCCGGTAGGTGTCCATCATCGCGACGCAGGCGACCCGTTCGGCGCCGAAGGTGGCGAAGATCAGGTCGTAGATCTCGGTGCGGCGGGCCGACTCGACGTCGATGTCGATGTCGGGCAGCGCCCGGCGCAGCGGCGACAGGAACCGCTCCATGATCAGGTCGTGGCGCAGCGGATCGACCCCCGAGATGCCGAGCACGTGGTTGACCAGGCTGCCCGCCCCCGACCCCCGGGCGGCGACCCGGACGCCGAGGGTGCGGATGTCGTCCACCACCCGGGCCACGGTGAGGAAGTAGGACGCGAACCCGAGCCGCCCGATGACGTCCAACTCGTCGTCCAGGCGGCGCCGGGCCGCCTCGCCGGGGACGCCGTGGCGCGCGATCAGCCCCCCCTCGCAGCGCCGCCGCAACTCGCCGATCGCGTCCCCGCCCATCCCCGGCCCGAGCACCTCGAACTCGGGCAGGTGGATCTCGCCCAGCCCGACGTCGGCGTGCGGGTCGAGCCGGCAGCGGAGGGCCAGGTCGCGGGTGGCCCCGAACAGCCGGGCGGTGTCGCGGCGTCCGGCCAGCGCCGCGACCTCCTCCGCGACCGCGATCATCTCCTTGCCCGACTTGAGGTAGCCCTCGGCGTTGCGGCGGTCGACGTTGCGCAGATCCAACGGGACGAGGCGCCGGGCGGCGTCCAGGACGTCGGCGGTGGGGGCGTCCGACCGCCGGGCCATCCGGACGGCGTTGGTCAGCACCCCGGTCAGGCCGTGGGCGTCGGCGAAGGCGAGCATGCGGCCGGCCAGGGACGCCGACCCGGGGCCGTGTCCGGCGACGCGGTGGCTGACCACCCCGACCGCGAGCCGGTCCGGCGGCACCGCCTCGAGCCAGGAGCGCACCAGCCGCTCGGCGCGGGCGTCGTCGCGGGCGGCCAGGGCGCGGCCCAGGTCGGAGTCGGGCCCCAGGACGACCACGACGTCGTCGCCGTGCCGCCCCACGAGGTCGCGGGTGATCCGCGGGCTGCCCCGCTCGCCGTCGGCGTGCGCCGCCGACACCAGCCGGCACAGCGACGCCCACCCCCGGCGGGAGGACGCCAGCGCGACGGCCCGCCCCGTGGTCGGGGCGGCCTCGCGCGGGCCGGTGCCGACGCCGGCGTGGGCGTCCGGACGCCCGCGCAGCCCGCCGGGCCGCAGCGCGAGGTCGGCGCCGATCACCGGGGCGACGCCGGCCTCGAGGCACGCCTTCGCGAACCGGACCGCCCCGTAGAGCCCGTCGCGGTCGGTGAGCCCCAGCGTGTCCATGTCGTGGTCGGCCGCCTGCCGGACCAGCGCCTCGGGATGCGACGCGCCGTACTGCAGCGAGTACCCGGAGGCCACCCGCAGGTGCACGAAGGGATCGCTCACGACGCCGCACCCCCCAGCCCGGCGGCGCGACCGGCCCCCACCCCCACGGACGCGCGCCGACGGCGTCCGAGGTCGACGGCGGCCCGGAAGGCCCGGGCGTCCCGGACCAGGTCGTCGGCCTCCCGGTCGCAGACCAGGGCCACGGCCCCCGCGGCCACGGCCTGCCGCTTCAACTGGAGGGCCCCGAAGTACTCCGCCCACTCCCCCAGTTCGGGCGCGACCTCGGGCAGCACCGCCCAGACGTTGCGGTGGGTGCCGTCGAGCGAGTGCAGGGCGCCGCGGCGCCGGGGGCGTCCGGCCAGGGCCTCCGCCGCGATCCGCAGCGCGGCGAGGTGGGCGAGCAGGTACCGCTGGGCCGGATGCTCGGCGTCCTCGGCCGCGCCGAGGACCAGTTCGACGGGATCGTCGGCGGGCCCACCCTGGGGGCCGGCCATCTCAGTCCACCACCGCGCGCAGTCGCCAGTCGGGGACGCCGCCGGCCGTCGTGCCCCGGGCGAGTTCGTAGACGCCCGGCTGCGCGGTGCGGCCGCACGCGGCCACGACCCGCCACACCTCCGCCTCCGCCAGCAGGTCGTCGCCCGGCGCCGTCCACCAGTCGGCGGTCTCGAACCACCGGTTCTCCACCTCCAGCACCCGCCACAGCCGCCGCTTCCAGACGAACTGGGCCGGCCCGACCTCGTCGCCCGCGGGGCCGGCCAGGGGCTCGGCCCGCACCTCGATCGGCTCGTCGTACCGCCGCATGAGACCCTCCTCGCATCATTCGAACATGCGTTCGAGCATCGATCACTATACGGGCGGGGTCCGACGAAACGTCAAGGCCCGCGGCCTACCCTGGGCCCATGAAGTCCCTCGGACGTCCCCTCTTCTGGGTCACCTTCGCCTGCTACGCCGTTCTGGTCGGCTGGCAGGCGGCGAACCTGCCCGACCGCGTCCCGGCCCACGCCCGCCTCGACGGCACGGTGGACCGCTGGGGCACCCTCACCGAGCACGTCGTGCTGGGGGTGGCGATGGGGGCGATGCTGTTGCTGATGGGGCCGGGGCTGGGGGTGGTCATGCGCCGGATGCCGCGCTCGACGGTCAACATCCCCCACCCGGAGTACTGGAAGCGGGACGAGCACTGGCCGGAGGCCGTCCGCCGGATGACGGACGCCGTCTGGGGCTTCGGCGTCCTGTTCAACCTCTTCATGATCTTCGTGATGGGCACGATCGGCGAGACGGCCCTCGGACGCCCCCAGCCGCCGTGGCTGTTCCCGGCGGCCCTCGCGCTCTTCCTCGCCGGCACCGCCGTCTGGCTGGTGGGCCTCTCCCGCACGATGCGCGTCCCCGCCGACCCCTGGCCGGCCGAGCCCCGGAGGTGAGCCCCTGTCGGCGGGTCGTGCGAGAGTAGGCCCCGTGCGCCTCGCGACCTGGAACGTGAACTCGATCCGCCCCCGACTGCCCCGGTTCGTGCCGTGGCTGCAGCAGCGGCGTCCCGACGTCGTCTGCCTGCAGGAGACCAAGGTGACGGACGCCGCGTTCGCCGACCTGCTCGGCGAGCCGCTCACCCGCCTCGGGTACGCGTGGGCCCACCACGGCCAGGGCCAGTGGAACGGCGTCGCGATCCTCTCCCGGGTCGGCCTGGACGCCGTGGCCGCCGGTCTGCCCGGCGACCCGGGCTTCCCGGATCCGGCCACGCAGGAGGCCCGCCTGGTCGCGGCGACGTGCGGCGGCGTCCGGGTGCACAGCGTGTACGTGCCCAACGGACGCACCCCCGACGACCCGCACTACGCCTACAAGTTGCGCTGGTTGGCCGCGCTGAGCGCGCTGGCCGCCGGGGCCGGGCCCGAGGCGGTGGTCTGCGGCGACGTCAACATCGCCCCCACGGACGCCGACGTCTTCGACCCCGCCGCGTACGTCGGGCAGACCCACGTCACTCCGCCGGAGCGGGCGGCCCTGGCCGACCTGGCCCGCGGGTACCGCGACGTGGTGCGCGACCACTGGCCCACCCAGCGGGTCTTCTCCTACTGGGACTACCGCGCCGGCATGTTCCACCAGGACCTGGGCATGCGCATCGACCTCATCCTGGCCACCGACCCCGTCGCCGACCGGGTCGCGGCCGCCTGGGTCGACCGGGAGGCCCGCAAGGGCACCGGCCCGAGCGACCACGCCCCCGTGATCGTGGACCTCGACGAGGCCCCCGACGGCGACATCGGCCCGATGGTGCCGCCGCCGTCGCGGCCGTCGTCCGGCCGCGGCCGGCGGATCCCGCAGGCCCGCTGAAGCGGATCCGTCGGGCTCTGTCACACTGACCGCATGTCGCGCATCGTCGTCGTCGGGGGGTCGCTGGCGGGCATCGCCGCCGCCGCCCGGCTGGCGCGGGTGGGGCACGCCGTCACCCTGGTCGAGGCCCGCGACCGGCTGGGGGGCCGCCTGGCCGAGCCGGGGGTGTGGTGGCCGGTGCTGCCCTTCCCGGCCCCGCTGCGCGACCTGCTGCGCAAGTCGGGCCGGCCCTTCGACGGCCAGTTCGGCACCCTCGGACTGCGGATGGTCTCGGCCCCGCCGGCCCGCCACGTCTTCGCCGACGGCACCGCACTCGACTGGCCCACCGACCGGGGCGAGCAGTGGCACCTGCTGAACGACCGGTACTCCTCCGCCGTCGCCACCCGGTGGCGGACCCTCGTCGACGACCAGGACGAGGTGTGGCAGGCGCTGCGCTCGCTGGGCCTGGAGGGCGAGTTGGTCGACCGGGCCCAGATCCGGTCCCGGCGGCGGGTGCTGGAGCCGCGCCGCACCGTCGAGGACGCCGCCCGGCACCTCGGCCACCCGCACCTGGCGGACCTGGTCCGTGACGTGGCGCGCCGCCTCGGCTCCGAGCCGCACGAGACCCCCGCCTGGCTGCTGTCCCGCCTGTCGGTGGAGCGCACCTTCGGCCGGTGGCTGCTGGTGGACGCCGCCGGCGCGGCCCAGCCGGCCTCGGTGATCCTCGACGTGCTCACGGAGCGGCTCCGCACCCGCGGCGTCCGGGTGCTCACCGGGACGCCCGCGGTCCGGATCCGCCCCGGGGTGGTCACCACGGTCGCCGGCGCGGAGCACGCCGACGCCGTGGTCATCAGCGTGAACCCCTGGGCCCAGGCGCGGCTCGCGGGCCCGGGCGACCTCCGGCGCCGGCACGACCTGGGACGCCTGCGGCCTGCGCTGGCCCCCGCCGTCACCCGCACCGTGACGGCCGAGCCGGCCCCCGTCCCGCTCCGGGAGGAGGTCCGGCACACCCCGGACGGGCCCGTCTGCACGGCCCGGCGGGCGGTCGCCGGCGGCACCGAGGTGATCGTGCACGACCACACCCGCGCGACGCCGGCGGCGGGCCACGGCGTCCGCTGGCAGGGGGCGGGCACCTGGCTGCGGCTGCCCGCCGTCCGCACGCCGGGGCGGCCGTGGGCGTTCACCGCGTCCGCGGCCGGGCGCGGCGGCAACGAAACGTGGGCGCAACTGCTGGCGGGCGCGCTGGCGGTCTACGCCGCCCACGAGGCGCTCACCGGCGAGGACATCCGGCCCACCAACCGGGACTACAAGCCCTGACCCCGCCCGGACGCCGCATCCACGGTTTGACGGAGGCACTAGGCTTGACCGACGGTTCAGCCCCGTAAGGAAGCCCCTCTTGACCCACTCCTCCGATCATCACCCGCAGGATGCGGGCGTCACCACCGACGTCCCCGCCGACGTCCTCGCCCGCGAACTCGCCGTCGAACAGGCCCACGTGGACGCCGTCTACGCCCGGCTCGACGAGGCGACCCGGACGGCCCGCAGCGCCGCGGAGGCCGGGCAGGGCCGCTACCGGTCCGACCGCGAGACCTGGGTGCGGGAGGAGGACGGCACCGCGCTCTTCGAGCGGGACGCCTTCGCCTACCAGGCCGCCCGGCGCCTGGCCGTGCTGGACGCCGAGCACGAGGGCCTCGTCTTCGGCCGCCTCGACCACGACGACCGGGAGGTGCGCTACATCGGGCGCATCGGCGTCCGGGACGAGGACTACGAGCCCCTGGTGATCGACTGGCGGGCGCCGGCCGCGGAGCCCTTCTACCGGGCCACCCCCAGCAAGCCGATGGACGTGGTGCGGCGGCGCGTCCTTCGGTGCCGCAACGACCGGGTCGTCGGCATCGAGGACGACCTGCTGGACGCCGCCCACCACGGCGACGACCTGCCGATCATCGGCGAGGGTGCCCTGATGGCGGCGCTGTCGCGGGCCCGCGGCAAGCACATGCGCGACATCGTGGCCACCATCCAGGCCGAGCAGGACGAGGCCATCCGGGCCGACCACCGCGGGGTCACGGTGATCTCGGGCGGCCCCGGCACGGGCAAGACCGTGGTGGCGCTGCACCGCGCCGCCTACCTGCTCTACTCGAACCGGCGGCGTTTCGAGCGCGGCGGCATCCTGGTCGTCGGGCCCGGCCCCGTCTTCATGAACTACATCGAGCGCGTGCTGCCCTCCCTGGGCGAGGACTCGGTGACCCTGCGCGCCATCGGGGCGGTGGCGTCCGACGTGCTGCCCGGCGTGGACACGGCGCGCATCGACTCCGCCGCCGCGGCCAACGTCAAGGGCAGCCTGCGCATGGTGCCGGTGCTCAAGAACCTCGTCAACCTGCCGTGGTCCCTGGACGCCGAGGCCCTCGAGGTGCGCACGACCGTCAAGGGCAACGTCCTCACCGTGGACGCCGCGGCGCTCGGTCGGCTCCGTTCCCAGGTGCTCGCCCACGGCAAGCTGAACCTGTCGCGGGCCGCCGCGGAGAAGGCGGTGCTGGCGGCGCTGCGCGCCCAGGTGCCCGACGACCTGGGCCTGGAGGACGAGACGGTCGACGACCTGATCACGGACTCGGCGGCCTATCGCACCTTCCTCGGCGCGTGGTGGCCGCCGCTGGAGGCGACCGACGTCCTGCGGCGGCTCGCCGACCCGCGGGTCGTGGCCCGGGCGGCCGAGGGTCTGCTGTCGCCGGACGAGCAGGCCGCCCTCGCGGCGTCCTACCGCGATCACGCGACCTGGTCGGTGGCCGACGCCGCCCTGCTGGACGAGTTGGTGGCGGTGCTCGGGCCCGTCCCGCGCGAGGCCGAGGACGCCGATCCCACCCTGTTCCTGACCTCGGGCGCGGAGGTGTCCGAGCTGGTGACGATGGCCGACCGGCTCGCCCGGCCCGTCGAGGCCGCGGACACCCCGGAGGACACCTACGCCACCTACGCCCACCTGCTGATCGACGAGAGCCAGGACGTGACGCCCCTGCAGTGGCGCATGCTGCGCCGGCGGGGGGCGCAGGCGTCCTGGACGATCGTCGGCGACCTGGCGCAGAGTTCGTGGCCGGACCTGGACGAGGTGGGCCGCGCGGTGCGCGAGCTCATCGGCTCGGCCCCCCACCGGGAGTTCCGGCTCAGCGTCAACTACCGCTCCCCCAAGGAGGTGTTCGACCTGGCCGCCGGCATCGTGCGGCGGGCGTACCCCAAGGCCGACCTGCCGACCGCCGTCCGGTCGACCGGTGTCGACCCCCGGCTGCTGCGCACCTCTGAGAGCGCGCTGGTGACCGACCTGGCGGAGCAGGTGGACGCGTTGACGTCCGAGGTGCCGGGCACCGTGGGCGTCATCGTGCCGCCCTCGCGCATCGAGCGGCTGCGGGCGGCGGTGCCGGCGCGGCTGGCGTCCAGCCTGAACCCCGTCGACGTGGACCGCGTCTGGTTCGTGTCCCCGCTGGAGGCTAAGGGCCTCGAGTACGACGCCGTCGTCGTCGTGGCCCCCGACGAGATCGTCGAGGAGTCGCCGGGCGGCGTCCGGGTGCTCTACGTCGCGCTGACCCGCCCGACGCAGGTGCTCGTCACGCTCGACGTGGGGGAAGCCGCCGGAGCCTGGCGAGAATTTCGCTCGTCGCCTTCGACCGGTTGAGCGTGAAGAACTGCAGCCCGGGCACGCCCGCGGCCAGCAGGTCGTCGCACAACCGCGTCATCCAGGCGATGCCGACCTCGCGGAAGCGGGCCGTGTCGTCGGCGGCGGCGCTCAGCGCCGAGGTGAGGTCGGCGGGCATGCCGGCCCCCGCCAGGTCCTGGAACCGGCGGATCTGGCCGAGGTGCGTGACGGGCATGATGCCGGCGACGATCGGCATCCGGCCGCCGAGGGCGCGGAACCGGTCGACCATGTCGAAGTAGGACTCCGCCCGGAAGAACAGCTGGGTGACGGCGAACGTGGCGCCGGCCTCCTCCTTCTCCAGCAGGATGCGCGCGTCCAGGTCCTTGTCGTACTGCGCCGGGTGGCCGTCCGGAAAGGCCGCCACCCCCACCTGGTGGGCGCCGCGCTCGCGGACGAGCTTCACCAGGTCGGTGGCGGTGCTCAGCCCGTCCGGGTGGGGCACGAACGGCGCGGTCGGGCCTTCGGGCATGTCGCCGCGCAGGGCGAGGATGTGCTGGACGCCGAGCGCGGCGTAGGCGTCCACGGCCGCCCCCACCTCGGCGCGCGACTGGCCGGCGACGGTCAGGTGGCCCATCGTCCGGACGCCGCCGTGCCGCTGGATCGCCCGGATCGCGTCGAAGGTGCGCTGCCGGGTCGCCCCGGTTGCGCCGTAGGTGACCGACACCCAGTCGGGGCGGAGTTCCCGGAGGCTGACGACGGTGTCGAGCAGCGTGAAGGCGCCCGCCGCGTCGGCGGGCGGGAAGTACTCGAAGCTGAAGGTCGGCCGGTCCGCCTCGTCCAGCCGGTCGGCGATCGTCGGCCCCGTCATGGCGGCCACCCTAGGCCCGTCGGTGTCGGGCGGGGCGGCTAGGCTCAGTGGATGGTCACTCTGGACGTCACCCAGCCCGTCTCGCCCGAGTTCCGGTCCGCCGTCGGGTCCGCCATCGGCCGGTTCCTGACCGAGCGCGCCGCCCACCTGACCGAGCACGTGGCCCCCGATCTCGGGCCGCTCACGCGCCGGTGCCTCGACTTCACCGCGGGCGGCAAGCGCCTGCGCCCCGCCTTCTGCGCCTGGGGGTACGCGGCCGCCGCCGGCCGCCTCGACGTGCCGGACGCCGCGCTGACGGCCGCGGCGTCCCTCGACGTGCTGCACGTGTCGGCCCTCGTGCACGACGACGTGATGGACGCCTCGGACACGCGGCGCGGGCTGCCCGCCGCCCACCGCCAGTTCGAGGCCGACCACCGCGAGCGGGGCGGCCGGGGCGCCGCCGAGGCGTTCGGGCGGGCCGGGGCGATCCTGCTCGGCGACCTGCTGCTGGTGTGGTCGGGTGAGATGTTCGAGAACTCCGGGCTGACGCCGGAGACCCTGGCGGCCGCGGCCCCGTGGCTGCAGGCGGTGCGCACCGAGGTGACCGCCGGCCAGTACCTCGACATCCTGGCGCAGTCGGTCGACCCCTACGCCCGCACGCGCACCCCCGAGGGCGTCGCCGCCCTGGAGGCGCTCGTCGAACGGGTGGTCACCTTCAAGTCCGCGAGTTACACGATCGAGCGGCCGCTGCACATCGGCGCCGCCATCGGGGGCCTGCCCCCCGCCCGGCAGGCCGTCTTCACCGCCTACGGCCGGCCGCTGGGCCGTGCCTTCCAGTACCGCGACGACCTGCTGGGCGTCTTCGGCGACGAGAGCCTCACCGGCAAGCAGTCCGGCGAAGACCTGCGCGAGGGCAAGCTGACCCTGCTCGCGGTGCGGACGTTCGCCGGGGCGTCCGACGCCGCCGCCCGCGAGTTCGCGGCCCTGTTCGGCGCCGCCGACCTGGACGCCGCCCTGGTCGACCGCGCCCGCGAGATCATCGTGGACTCCGGCGCGCACGCCCAGGTCGAGGCCGCGATCGAGCGCGAGCACGCCGCCGCGGTGGCCGCCCTCGACGACGTCGACTGGCTGGGCGACGAGGCGCGCGCGGGGCTGACCAACCTCGCCGCGGTCGCCGCCAGGCGGGCGTTCTGATGGTGGAACTGCTCGGGCCGATGGTGATGATCGTGCCCGGCGCGATCCTGCTCGCCTGGGCGGTCGTGCGCCTGTGGGCGGCGACCGCGCCCCGGCGCTGGACGCCGGTCGTGGGCCGCGTCGTCGAACACGGCCGGGACGCCCACGGCGTCGTCGACATCGTCGAATACCCCCTGCCGGACGGCGGCCGCCACCGACTCCTGCCCGACCCGCACGGCCAGTACCGCTCGGGGCACCCGCTGGGGTCGGCGGTGCGGGTGTGGCACGACCCGCGCGACGCCCTGCGGGCGGTACTGGAACCGCCGGGGCTCGACCGCGTCGCCGGCCCGCTGCTGCTGGGCGTGCTCGGCCTGTTCTTCCTCGTGGGGGGCCTGTTCTGGGCCGGCCTGATCGTCGTGCTGGTGACGGGGCGCTGAGGCGTCCCGGACGGACGCCGCTCCGTCAGAGGTCGCGGGGCAGGCGCGGACCGCCCGCGGGCGGCGGCGGCACATCCTTGAACGGGTTGGTGAGCGATCCGAAGCCGTCCCCGGCGTCGGGGGCGTCCGCGTCCTGCTCGCCGGCGGCCCGCGTCCCGGCGACCGCCGGCCGTCCGCTGCGGAACGCCTCGAACCGGACGCGCTCCATGGCCGGGTCGTCGTCCCACACCCGATCGAGGGCGTCGGCGAGCGTCCGCGCCGCCGCCCGAGGGTCGGCGGCCCCGGCGATCGCCCGGGACACCGCGACCCGTCGGCAGCCCGCGGCGGCGAGCCCGGGCACGTCGCCGGCCGTCACCCCGCCGGCGACGAACCAGGGCTTGGCGGCCGGGTCGCCCTGGGGGGCCCGCCGGGCGGCGTGCCGGACGCCCGCGGCGTCCGACCCGATGATCAGGAAGTCGACGTCCGCGTCGTCCAGGGCGGCGTCGATGTCGGCCTCCCCGCGGCAGGAGCGCCCGACCAGCGCGTAGCGGTGCAGTCGGCGCCGCGCCTCGCGGGCGGACGAGGCGTCGTCGAGCAGCACGAGCATGTCGGCGCCGAACTCGCCGGCCAGGTCGGCGTCGGCGGTGACCGCGACGATGCGCCCGCGCCGCAGGGCCTCGGCCCGCAGAGCCGTCAGCGCGGCGAGCGCCGCCCGCTCGGTCAGCCCCGGGTCGGCCAGTTGGACGATGTCGACGCCGCCCGCGAAGGCGGCGCCCGCGAAGGGCCCCAGGTCGCCGGCGGCCACGCGGGCGTCCGTCACGAGCAGCAGGCGGGCCATCTTGAGCCGGGTGTCGAGCCCCAACAGTGCGGTCACGAGCGCCAGCATAAAGCCGGACCCCGGCGGGTCGCGGTCCGGGCCCCGGCCGGGCGGGGCCTAGAGTGGCCGCAGGTTCGGCATCGGCCTCCTTCCCCGACCATGCCCGAGAAGAGTGACTGACGTGCGTACACACGACCCCCTATTGGGTCAGATCCTGGGCGATCGCTACCAGATCGTCCGGCGGATCGCCCGTGGCGGGATGGCGACGGTGTTCGAAGCCGTCGACGTGCGGCTGTCGCGCACCGTCGCGGTCAAGGTCATGCATCCCGGCCTGGACGGCGCCGACGTCGCGGCCCGCTTCGACACCGAGGCGCGGGCGGCCGCCCTGCTCTCCCACCCGCACGTCGTGGGCGTCTTCGACCAGGGCTGCGACGACGGCCGGCCCTACATCGTCATGGAGTACGTGCGCGGCATCACCCTGCGGCAGTTGATCACCCTGGAGGCCCCCTTCCCGGCCGCGCGCGCCCTGCAACTCTTCGAGCCCATCGTGGCCGCGCTCGCCCACGCCCACGGCGCGGGGCTCATCCACCGCGACGTCAAACCCGAGAACGTCCTCATCTCCGAACGCGGCCAGGTCAAGGTCGCCGACTTCGGGCTCGCCCGCCGCGCGTCGACGGCGAGCGTCGCCGAGGGCGGGGTGGTCATCGGCACCGTCAGCTACATCGCGCCCGAGGTCGTCTCCCGGGGGGTGGCCAGCCCCCGCTCGGACGTCTACTCCCTCGGCATCCTGCTCTACGAACTGCTCACGGGGCAAAAGCCCTACCGGCGGCCCGACCCGCTCGAGGTCGCCTACGCGCACGTCCACGAGGACGTGCCGGCGCCCTCGGCGTCCGACACGCGGGCGGAGCCCATCCCGGCCTTCCTCGACGACCTGGTGCGCACCGCCACCGCCCGGCACCAGGCGACCCGGCCCGCGGACGCCGGGCTGCTGCTGAGGCAGGTGCGGGCGGCCCGCAGCGCCATCGCCGCCCCGGTCGACGACCTCGGGGCCCTGCGCGCCCTGATGCTCGCCAGTTCGCCCCGACAGGCCGAGGACGCCGCGGCCCACCTCCCCCAGTTGGTGGGGGCGGCCACGGGCGCGCCCCGCGACCCGGCCCACCGGTCGGCGTCCGCCCCCTCGAACGCGGTCGAGGCCCCCGGCACCCGGGAGATCCGGACGATGCCCAGCAACCTCGCCTCCCCCACCTTCGACATGGTCGAGGACGGGCCGCCCTACTTCTCCGACAGCGCCGAGCCGATCTCGCCGTCGTCGCCCCCCGGCCGCACCGGCAGCATGCCGCCGCGCAGCGACTGGGACCACACCCCGGTCTTCCGGCGCCGCCGGCTCAGCGTGCTGGTGGCGTCGCTGGCCGTGCTCGCCGCCCTGGTGTTCGGGGGCTGGTGGGTGACCGCCGGACGCCTCCCGGCCATCCCGTCGACCGTCGGCCTGCCTCAGACCGAGGCCCGCGCGGCCGTCGCCGGCGCGGGGCTGAGCGTGCAGTTCGTCCGCGAATTCTCCGACAGCGTCCCCGCCGGCGTCAGTACCCGCAGCGACCCGGCCGCGGGCGTCCGCCTCGAGCACGGCTCGACCGTGATCGTGTACCTGTCGCAGGGACCGCAACTGTTCGACGTCCCGGCGCTGGCCGGGCACAGCCGCGACGAGGCGCTGCGCCTGCTCGGCGATGCCAGTCTCTCCGCGGGCGCGATCACGGAGGCCTACGACGCCAAGGTCGCCGCCGGACAGGTGGCGGGCCAGTCCGTGACCCCCGGCACCGGGCTGCGCCGCGGCGGGGCCGTCGACTTCGTCCTCTCCCTCGGCCCCGAGCCCGCCGCCCTGCCGGCCCTCACCGGACGCCCCGTGGCCGAGGCGCGGGCCGCGCTGACCGCGGCGGGCTTCAAGGTCACCGTCACCGAGCGCCCCTCGGCGACCGTCCCCGCGGGCGAGGTCCTCGCCCAGTCCCCGGCCGCCGGCCAGGTCCGCAAGGGCTCGACGGTGGCGCTGACCGTGTCGAAGGGTCCCGGCTCGGTGCTGGTCCCCGACGTCCGCCGCCTGGACGCGGCGTCCGCGGTCGCCCGCCTACAGTCCGCCGGGTTCACGGTCACGGTGACGGCCTCGCCGAAGCCCGCGTCGCTGCCCGGCACCGTCGTGTCCACGGCTCCGCTGCCCGGCGGGCGACTCACCGTCGGGTCGGCGGTCACCGTCTACGTCGGCTGAGGCCCCCGCCGCGTTAGGGTGCGGGATGCCCACCTCCGGCCCGCCCGTCCCGCTGCTCGTCGTCCTCGCGATCGCCCTCGTCGCCGTGGGCGCGCTGATCGCGTGGCTCGTCCTGCGCGCCCGGCATCGCCGCCGGGTCGAGGCCCGCGGCTGGACGTTCGAGCCCCACCCGGGCATCGCCGTCGTGTGGGGGCTCAACTGCCCGCCGTTCGGCCTCGGCACCGGACGCCGGGCCGCGGACCGCGTCGCCGGCGCGACGCCGGGCGGCGTCCCCTTCGAGGCCCTGCGGTACGACACCGACCGCACGGGGTGGACGGACATCGGGCTCGTCCGGCTCGGCCGGGCGCTGCCCGAGGCGCACCTGAGTCGCCCCGGCGATGAACGGCCGGGCCTCGTGGGCCGGGCCGTGACGGTGGGCGGCTGGTCGGCCGTCGCGCCGGACGCCGCCTGGGCCGCCGAGGTCGCCGGACGCCTCGGGGCGCCCCTCGACGCCCTGGCCGCCGCCCTGCCGGGGGCGTCCCTCAGCGTGGACGGCGACCGGCTCACGATCGTGCCCTTCCCCCGCGACCCGGACGCCGTCGCGGCGCTCCTGCCCGCCCTGGACGCCGTCGCCCGGGCCGCCGCCGCGCTGACGGCGCCGCCCCCGCCCGTCCCGGCCGAACTGAGCGTCTACCGGCATCCCGACTGGGTCTACCGGGACGCCGACGACGCCGCGCTCCCCCTCGTCCGGCACACGGGAGGCGGCTTCGACCACGAGGCGTCCGACGTGTACTACGCGGGCTCCGCGGCGCTCGCGCTGGTCGCGCTCACCCACAGCTGGAAGACCCGCGAGACCCGCACGGTGCCCGACGGCCGCGGCGGCACGCGCACCGAGACGTACGTCCAGCACCACTCCGAGCCCGTCGTCGAGGCGCGCCTGGGCTTCCCCTTCCTCGACCTGACGGTGAACTGGGGGCTGCTCGGCCTCGGCGACGGCCCGCGCCTGCAATTCGAGAGCGAGGACTTCAACCGCGCCTTCCGGGTCCGCTGCCGCGACGAACGCTTCGCCTACGACGTCATCCACCCGCAGACGATGACCTGGCTGCTGGCGCGCGGCGCCCGCCCGTTCGCGATCGAGGCGGGCCGAATGACCTTCGACAGCGGCGACACCGACGTGGCCACGCTCGAGGACTGCCTCGATCTGGCGGCCGGGTTCTTCGGACGGGTCCGCCGCTACACCTGGGCGAACCTCGGCCTGCCGGAGCCCCCGGTGCCCGCGGCGTCCGAGCTCGACGGCCCCCGCTGACCGCCCCCGCCGGACGCCTCAGCCGTCCAGCAGGTCGCCCACGATCGCCCCGGCCCGGGCGCAGGCGTCGACGGTGACGTCGAGGTGCGTGACGGCCCGGACGAGCTTGGGGCCGACGGCCGAGATCCGGACGCCGCGGTCGGCGGCCAGCGCGACCAGCTTCGCCGCCTTCATCGTCTCGGCCGAGACGAGCACGATGTTGGTCTCCGGGGCCTTGACCGCCAGCGGCGCCCGCTCCGCGACGGCGTCCGCGAAGGCCTCGGCGGCGGCGTGGTCGTCGGCGAGGCGTCCGATGTGGTGGTCGAGGGCGTACAGGCCGGCGGCGGCCAGCAGGCCGGCCTGCCGCCAGCCCGCGCCCAGCCGCTTGCGCAGCACGCGGGCGTGCGCGACGGCGTCCCGCGAGCCGACCAGGACGGACCCGATCGGGGCGCCCAGGCCCTTGCTGAGGCACACGCTGACCGTGTCGAACAGCCGGCCGTAGACGTCCAGGGGGACCCCGGTGGCGACGTGGGCGTTCCACAGGCGCGCCCCGTCGAGGTGCCGGCCCACGCCCAGGTCGGCGCAGATGCGGCTGATGCGCTGCAGCCCCGGCAGCGGCTGGATCGTGCCGCCGCCGAAATTGTGGGTGTTCTCCAGGGCGACGCACGACGTCGAGACGAGGAACGGTCCGGCGTCCGGCTCGATGAGGTTGGTGACCTGGCTCGCGTCCGCGACCCCGTCGTTGGTCACCCAGGTGCGCATCGTGACGCCGTGCAGCGCCGCGTGCGCCCCCAATTCGGCCCGGGCGATGTGGGCGCGGGCGTCGCACAGCACCTCGGAGCCGGGCGCGACGTGCCAGGCGACGCCGAGTTGGTTCGCCAGCGATCCCGTCGCGGTGAACAGCCCCGCCTCGTGGCCGAGCAGGCCGGCGACCCGCTCCTCGAGCGCGTGGACGGTCGGGTCCTCGTCGTACACGTCGTCACCGACCGGGGCCGCCACCATCGCGGCCCGCATGCCCGCGGTCGGCGCGGTGATGGTGTCGCTGCGCAGGTCGATCGCGGTCACGCCAACTCCTGCAGTTCGAAGGCCTGGATGGGGTTGTCCCGTTTGATGGCCTCGTCGGTCAGCCGCTCGGCCAGGTAGAAGGAGAGTTCGAGCGACTGGCTGCGGTTCAGCCGGGGGTCGCAGGCCGTCTCGTAGGCCTCCCCCAGCCCGCGCTCGTCGAGTTGGTAGATGCCGCCGACGCACTCGGTCACGTCGTTGCCCGTCAGCTCGATGTGGACGCCGCCGGGCCAGGTGCCCAGCCCCGAGTGCACGTCGAAGAAGCCGGTGACCTCCTCCCACACCCGGTCGAAGGAGCGCGTCTTGACGCCCGTCGACGTGGAGAAGGTGTTGCCGTGCATCGGGTCGCACACCCAGGCCACCTGGCGGCCGGTGGCCTCGACCGCCTCGACGATGGGGGGCAGCACGTCGCGGATGCGGCCGGCCCCCATGCGGGTGATCAGGGTCAGCCGGCCGGGCTCGTGCGCCGGGTCGAGGCGGTCGGCCAGCGCGACGGCGTCCGACGGGGTGACCGTCGGCCCGATCTTGACCCCGATCGGGTTGCGCAACCGGGACAGGAACTCGACGTGCGCCCCCTCGAGCTGTCGGGTGCGTTCGCCGATCCACAGCATGTGGCCGGACGTGTCGTAGGGGGTGCCCGTGCGGGAGTCGACCCGGGTCAGCGCGTGCTCGTACTCCAACAGCAGCGCCTCGTGGGAGGCGTAGTAGTGGATGCTGCGCAACTCGTCGTCCGTGATGCCGCACGTGATCATGAAGGCCAACGCCCGGTCGATCTCGGCCGCCAGCGACTCGTACCGGGCCTGGATGGGCGAGTTGCGCACGAAGTCGGAGTTCCACGAGTGGACGGTGCGCAGGTCGGCGAACCCGCCGTCGACGAAGGCCCGGACCAGGTTCAGGGTCGCGGCGGAGGCGTTGTACACCTCGACCAGGCGCCGCGGGTCGTGGGCTCGCTGCGCCGCGTCGAAGTCGAGGCCGTTGACCGCGTCGCCCCGGTACGAGGGCAGGCTGACGCCGCCGCGCACCTCGGTGCCGCTGCTGCGCGGCTTGGCGTACTGGCCGGCGATGCGCCCGAGCTTCACGACCGGCACCTGCGCCGCGTACTGCAGCACCAGCGCCATCGACAACTGGACGCGCAGGCTGTTCTTGATGTTGAGGGCCGTGACGCTCTCGAAGGTCTCGGCGCAGTCGCCGGATTGCAGGATGAACGCCCGGCCGGCGGCGGCCTCGGCGATCCGGCTGCGGAGGGCGTCCACCTCGCCGGCGAACACCAAGGGCGGACGCCGCCGCAGCAGCGCCACCACCCGCGCCACCTCGGCCGGGTCGGCGTACTCGGGCTGCTGGGCGGCGCCTCGGGCGTGCAGGTCGGCGAGGGAGGGGATCAGATCGGGCACGTCGGCCATCGTAACGCGGGCCCCGCGGGGGCCCCGGGGCGTCCGTCGCCCGTGGTCACTCCTGGCCGCAGGGCGCGGGGGCGGGCCCGCCGCCGGGACGCTCCGTCACGCGCGCGTCCGCCTCCTCGAGGGTGAGGCTGCCGTACTTGATGGACGTGGCGTAGGCGTCCACGTAGGTCTGGCCGGACAGTTCGCGGATGGCGTTCATGATCTCGTCGGTCACCCAGCGGACGACGGCCCGGTCGTCCGCGCACGCGGCGTAGGCGGTGAAGTCGAGGGGGCGTCCGAAGCGGATGGTGGGCCGGTGCGTCAGCGGGATGAGCCCGAAGAGCCGGCCGGTCTCCTGCGCGCCGATGATGGCGACGGGGACGACGGGCGCGCGGGCGGCGAGGGCCAGCCGCGCCACCCCGGTCTTGCCCTTGTAGAGCCGCCCGTCGGGCGACCGGGTGCCCTCCGGGAAGATGCCTGCCACGCCGCCCGCCCGGACGACCTCCAGCACCGGCCCGAGGCCCTCCATCGCGGAGCGGCCGCCGGAGCGGTCCAGGGGCACCTGACCCACGGCCTTCACCCCCCAGGCGACGACCCGGGACGGGATGCCCTTGAGGCCCTTGCGGCCCCGAAAGAGCTCCGCCTTGGCCGGGTAGGTCACCTGCCGGCGGATCATGGCGGGCATCATGTACGTCTCGGTCGTCGACGTGTGGTTGGCTGCCAGCACCACTCCGCCCTCGGCCGGGATGTTGTCCTCGCCCTCGACGCGGGGCCGGTAGACGACCTTGACGAACGGGCGGACCAGGGCGTACTTGAAGAACGAGTACCAGGACACGGCGGATCTCCTCGGCTGCGGGCGGCTTGCAGTCTAGCGGCGGCCCCGGACGCCGTCGCCGCCGGCCCTCCGACCGGCGGCGGCGCAGCCTAGGATGCCCCCATGCCCCAGCGTCCGTCCACGGAGCCGTTCTTCAGCAGCGGCGGCGACCCCGGCGTCCTGTTCGTCCACGGCTTCACCGGCAGCCCCGCGTCCCTGCGGGGGTGGGCCGAACGCACCGCCGCCGCCGGGCACCGCGTCGCCCTCCCCCGGCTGCCCGGGCACGGCACGCGCTGGCAGGACCTGGCGACCACGACCTGGCAGGACTGGTACGCCTGCGTCGACGCCGAGCTGACCGACCTGCGCGCCCAGTGCGACCGGGTGTTCGTGGCCGGCCTGTCGATGGGGGGCGCGCTGTCCCTCATGCTGGCGTCGCGGCGTCCCGACGACGTCGCCGGCCTGGCCCTGGTCAACCCGGCCCTGACGGCCGCCAACCCGCTGCTGCCGTTCGCCGGCGTCCTCAAGTACGTCGTGCGCAGCACGAAGGGCATCTCCAACGACGCGATGCTCGACATCGACGAGGGCGCCTACGAGCGCACCCCCACCGCCGCCGCCGCCCAGTTGGCGGGCCTGTGGGGGGCGGTGCGGCCCTACCTCGACCTGGTGCAGTGTCCGCTCCTCATCTTCCGGTCGGCGGAGGACCACGTGGTCCCGCCCAGTTCGGTCGCCATCATCCGCCGCCAGGTGTCCTCGCTGGACGTGACCGAACACGTCCTCACCCGCAGCTACCACGTCGCGACCATGGACCACGACGCCGATTTCATCGTCGACACCACCCTGGACTTCCTCGCCCGGGACGCCGACGCGTCGGCCGGCTAGGCCGGCGCCGCGAGGAAGGCGGCCGTGAAATCCGCCTCGTCGGGGCCGGGCGCGCCGGACCAGTCCGCCAGCCGGCCCAGGACGGCCGGACGCCCCCAGCGCGCCTGCGCCGCATCGACGGCGAAGGCGGCCCAGGCGTAGGCCACGTCGGCCGCCGGCCCGTTCAACTGGGCCGGGGTGGGCAGCCCGCGCGGGCGCGCCGCCGAGCGCCGCAGGTCCGCGTTGCGGGCGCGGGTGCCGGGATCCGCGGCGGCGGTCACCGATTCGGCGACCCCCTCGACCAGCCACAGCGGGGCCGCCGAAACCGCGGAGCGCGTGGCCACGTGGACGCCCTCGTGGACGAGCACCGCGCGGCGACCCGCGGCGTCCAGGCCCGCGACGCCGGTGCGGTTCAGCACGATCCGGGGCGCCGAGTCGGGCCCCGCCATCAGGGTCGCCGCCTGGGTGCCGACCGCCTGCGCCGGCGGCAGGCCGGACGCCGCGGCGAACCACTGCGCCGTCCCCGGCAGGCCCACCGTCAGGACGCCGTCCCAGGCGCCGGCGGCGGGCTCCAGGTCCGCGGCCCCGATCAGGGCGGACGCCTCGGCCGCGGCCCCGAGCCAGGCCGCGGCCTCGGCGTCCGGCAGGTCGGCGAAGGCGAGGAGGGCGGCGCCCTCGGCGGCGTCGACCCGCAGCCGCCCGGGCAGCCACAGTGGGGCGGGGCCGCGGGCGACGAGGGCGGTGAGGCGTCCGCCCGCCGTCGTGACGTCGAGGGTCTCCACCGCGCCGGACCGTTCGCCGGGGGCCCGCCACCGCACGGTCAGGGCGGCGACGTCCGCGGTGGGCTCGGCCCGGATCGCCGCCCAGTTGCGCCAGAGCCGGTCGGCGAGGTCGCCGGTGCCGTCGGCGAAACAGCCGTCGAACGCGCCCCGGTCGCGGCGGGCGAAGGCGGCGGTCAGGTTCGCGACGGCCGACTCGGGCGTCCGCTCCGCCCGGCAGCCCCCCACGGATGCCAGCGCCGCCGCGGCCAGGAGGCTGCGGCGGCGCAGGAGCCGAGGGGACGCCGGCGTGTCAGCGGACCCGCTTGGCGCCGGCGTAGTAGATGCCATAGCCGAGCCACTGGCTGATCGGGGTGCGGACGACACCCACGCGCGGGTTCTGCGCATGGATCATCATGCCGTTGCCCTCGTAGATGGCCACGTGGTGCACCGGGCTGTACCAGAAGATGAGGTCGCCGGGGCGCAGGTCGGCGCGGGACACCGAGGCGCCCATCTGCGACAGCGTGAGCGACGAGTGCGGCACCGACACCCCGGCGGACCGGTAGGCGGCGACGACGAGGCCGGAGCAGTCGAACGAGTTCGGGCCTTCGGCGGCCCACACGTAGGGGTACCCCAGGTGCGCCCGTGCGTAGGACACGGCCTGCGCGGCGGCCGAACTGGACGCCGATCCGGAGCCGAAGGCGGAGGTCGAGGCGGCCGGGGCCGAAGTGGCGGCCGTGGTGGTCGATCCGGACGCCGCCCGGACGGGCTGAGCCTCGGCCGCTACGGCCTCGGGGGCCTGGGCGGCGGCCGCCGCCTCGGCGGCCCGGCCCTGGGCCGCCTCGACCTCGGCGAGCGCCTGGCGCTGTTCGTCGGTCAGCCGGGAGACGACGGCCTGGGCGTCCTCGACGTTCTTCTTGCCGCGCGCCTCCAGATCGGCGGCCTGCCGGGTGGCCTCGCCGGCCTTGGCGAGTTCGGCCTCGGCGGCGCGCTTCAGGTCGGCCAGGTTGGCCTGCTCGCCCTGGAACCGCTGGAGCACCGCGTTCATGTTCTCGTCGACCTTGGAGACCGTCGAGATCTGCTGGAGGAAGGCGTCGGGGTCTCCGGAGACGAAGAGTCGGGTGGTGGTGTCCACGCCACCGTTCTGGAACGAGGCGCGGGCGATCACTGCGGCCCGGGCGCGGAGGCCGTCCACCTTGGTCTGCTGAGCGGCCACGTCCGTCGTCAGGGCCTCGGCGCGCTGGCGCGACGCCTGCTCGGCGAACCGCGCCTGGGCGAAGGACTCCTCGATGTCGCCCAGTTCGCCGTGGAGGCGGTCGAGTTCCTTCTGGGCGGCGGCGACGGCCTGGTCGGCGCCGGCGACGACGGCCTGGGCCCGGCCCAGGTCGGCCGCGGGATCGGCGTGGGCCACCGTGGCACCTCCGACGGCGAGCGTCGTGGCCAGGGTCGACAGGGCCATGGTCATCACGAAATTGCGGCCGCGCGACAGCATCGAAAGCACTCCTTCTGGTCCAAAGAGGGAGCCAGCCCGCGCACCGAGGGGGACGAACGAGAGGTTCCTGAGAGGAAGCTTAACCCGATCTCAGCCAATCGCGGAATCGCCGCAGCCGAGTTGCCCGCCCGGACGGCGCGGGCCCGGCCCGTCGCACGGACGGGCGTCCCTGACTGTCAGGGGGCGACCGACCTCGACACGACCCGCCTTTCTGGCCGCGCAGCGCCAGAAAGTGAATTGTTAACGGCGGCCTCACGCCCACCGGCGTCCGTCGGCCTCGCCGATCGGCGGTCGCGGCGTCACGGGCGTCACCAACCGCAGCGGTGGCAGCAGCCCCGAGGCCGCGAAGAGGCCGAGCACCCGGCGCTCCTCCGCGTCCAGGGTGGGTTGTGCGCTCGGGGGCGCCCCCAGCAGGGCGGAGATCACACAATCACCGCAGGCCGGGCCTCGCGCCTGGCACCGGTCGCAGTCCACAACGATTGAGGTCATGAGGCCACCCTGGCGGCCCGGTCCGACAAAACCCGGCGGACGCCCCCCGTCCCGGGCGGCGTCCGGGGATGGGCGCCCTCGCCCACCGCCCCCCGGCCGCGCGGGAAACGTCGGAGCCCCCCGCTAGCGTCCGCCCCGTGAGCACCGCCTCGACGTTCCAGCCCTCCCTCGGCGACCTGGGCCGCCACCTCTGCGCGACCCCGTTCTGCGTGGTCGACCTGGAGACGACCGGCAGCGCCGCCACGGATCGCATCACCGAGATCGGCGCCGTCCGGGTGTGCGGCGGCGAGGTGACGGGCGAGTTCCAGACCCTGGTGAACCCGCGCGTCGGCATCCCGGCCCTGATCTCGGTGCTCACCGGCATCACGAACACGATGGTGGCGCAGGCCCCCCCGCTGGCCGAAGTGCTGCCGTCGTTCCTGGAGTTCGCCCGAGGCTGCGTCCTGGTGGCCCACAACGCCCGCTTCGACGTCGGGTTCCTGCGGCGAGCGTGCGCCGACCACGGGTACGCGTGGCCGGGGTGGGAGGTGGTGGACACCGTCCAACTGGCGCGCGGGGTGCTCACCCGCGACGAGTGCCCCGACGTCAAACTGGCGACCCTGGCCCGCCACTTCCGGGTGTCGGAGGCCCCCAACCACCGGGCGCTCACCGACGCGCGCGCCACCGTCGAGGTGCTGCACCGACTGCTGGAACGCGTCGGTTCCCTCCGCGTCGACACGGTGGAAGACCTGGCCGAGTTCCTGAGGGGGGTGTCGCCGGAGCGCCGGGCCAAGCGCGTGTGGGCGGGCGAACTGCCGGCGGCCCCCGGCGTCTACCAGTTCTACGCGGACCTGCCCGGCGCCGACGGCGTCCCCCGCCGCGAGGTGCTCTACGTGGGCAAGAGCGTCAACATCCGCACGCGGGTGCGGTCGTACTTCACCGCGGCCGAGAAGCGCCCCCGGATGGACGAGATGGTGCGGGTGTCGTCCGGCGTCGACGCCACCGTGTGCCGCACGCCCTTGGAGGCGGAGGTGCTGGAGTTGCGGCTGATCGACGCCCACCGTCCGCGTTACAACCGCCGCTCGAAGTTCCCCGAGCGGCAGGTCTGGCTCAAACTCACCCAGGAGCCCTACCCCCGGCTCTCCGTGGTCCGCCGCGTCGGCGACGACGGCGCGCACTACTTCGGGCCGCTGAGCGGCCGGCCGGCGGCCGAGCAGGTGCTGCTGGCGCTCTACGACGCCGTCCCCTTGCGGCAGTGCACCGCGCGCCTGTCCCCGGCCCACCCCACCACCGCCTGCGCGTTGGGCGAGATGGGCCGCTGCGCCGCCCCCTGCGACGGGCGCCTGTCGCCGGCCGACTACGCGCCGATCGTCGCGGCGGCCCGGGCCTGCCTGGGCCGCGACGTCCGGCCGGTGCTGGATTCGGGTAGCCGTCGCCTGCACGTCCTGGTGCGGTCCGAGCGGTTCGAGGAGGCGGCCGTGCTGCGCGACCGGTTGCGGACGGTCGTGCGGTCCTCGATCCGGCACCATCGGGTCGGGTCGCTGGCGGCCTGCCCCGAGATCGTGGCGGCCGCCCCCTCGCCGGCCGGGTGGGACATCCACGTCATCCGGCACGGACGCCTCGCCGCCGCGACGGTGGCCCGGCCGGGCGAGGTGCCCCGCGCGGTCGCCCGAGACGCCGTCGCCGCGGCCGAGTCCGTGCGTCGCCCACCCGGACGCCACCCGGCCGGCCTGGTGGAGGAGACGGAGCGCATCGCGTCCTGGCTGGAACGGCCCGGCGTCCGCATCATGGAGATCGAGGGCGAATGGGCGTGGCCGCTCTTCGGCGGGTTGGGCGACGCCGCACTGGCGGCGCACCTCCTAGGATGACGCCCATGATCACTGCGATTGTCTTCATCGATGCCGAGGTCGGCCTCATCCCCGAAGTGGCGGAGCAGGTCGCGGCCCTCGATGGGGTCACCGAGGTCTACTCGGTGACCGGGGCGATCGACCTGATCGCCATGGTGCGCGTGCGCAACCACGACGAGGTCGCCGACGTCGTGACCGGCCGCATCAACAAGGTGGCCGGCGTGCTCGGCACGGAGACGCACATCGCGTTCCGCGCCTATTCCTCCCACGATCTCGAGACGGCGTTCTCCTTGGGCGGCTGACCCGACCCAGCCGACCCGACCCAGCCGACCCGACCCCGCTGAGCCGACCCGGCGGACGCCCCACCCGGCGGTCGCCGCTCCGCGCGACGACCCCGGGCGGTCGCGGTTCAGGCCTCGCCGGCGACGTCCACCGAGCGGATGACGACGGCGTCCACGGGGCGGTCCATGCGGCCCGTCTTCGCCTTGGCGATGGCCGAGACCACGTCGCGGCTGTCCTGGTCGGCCACCTCGCCGAAGATGGTGTGACGGAAGTTGAGGTGGGGCGTGGGCACCACGGTGATGAAGAACTGCGACCCGTTGGTGGCCGGGCCGGCGTTCGCCATCGCCAGCAGGAACGGCCGGTTGAAGGACAGGTCGGGGTGGAACTCGTCGCCGAACTTGTAGCCGGGGCCGCCGGTCCCGTTGCCGAGCGGGTCGCCCCCCTGGATCATGAAGCCGTCGATGACGCGGTGGAACACCAGGCCGTCGTAGAACCGTCCGGTGGTGAGCTGTCCGGTGGCCGGGTCGCGGTACTCCTTCGCGCCGGTCGCCAGCCCGACGAAGTTGGCGACGGTGGCAGGTGCCTGATCGTTGAACAGATTGATGACGATGTCGCCGTGATTGGTGTGCAGCGTTGCGGTCTGGGCCACGAGGGCGTCCTTTCTGGGGATGACGTACCGGTCCATCTTGGCAGACGGTGACCGATCCGAAATCGGGGCCCTGTCGGGTGGGCGGAGGGGCCGGGTAGGTTGGGGTCACGCGACTACGCGTCCGGTTTCGCGACCACGCGACCACACACCAGGAGGACCCGTGAAGAAGAAGCCCCTCGAGGACATCGGCGACACCGCCCATGACCTGGCGAACGACATCAAGACCGACCTGGCCCAACTCGGTGCCGACGCCGCCCGACTGGCGGAGGAGGTGCTCGCTCCCCGCGCCCGCGACCTGGCGGACTACGTGACCCCCAAGGTGCGCGACCTGGCCACCAACGTCGCCGACTACGTCCAACCGCTCGCCCGCGACCTGGGTGAGCGCGGGGTGCATCTGGCCGCGGAGGCCCGCGAGAGCCTCCAGCCCCGCATCGAACACCTCGCCGCCGACGTGCAACCCAAGATCGCCCGGCTCGCCTCGGACACGCGCGGCAAGGCCCAGCCCTACCTCGAGGACGCCCGCGAACTCCTCCAGCCGCGGATCGAGGACGCCCGCGAGCGCCTCCAGCCGCTGTTCGAGGACGCCTACGCCCGCGTCGAGCCGCTCTTCGAGGACGCCTACGCCCGCGTCGAGCCGCTGGTCGACGAGGGCCGCGACCGACTGCAGCACGACGTGCTGCCGCGCCTGGAGGACGCCTACGTGAGCGTCAACTCCCTGCCGCAGACGAAGGAGGCCAAGAAGCGCCTCGTCGCCGCCCGGGCCGCGCTGGCCGGGCAGCTCAGCGTGCCGGAGCCGGCCCCCAAGCGCTCGCTCGGCAAGACGCTGCTGCAGTTGCTGGTGGCGGGCGGCCTGATCGCCGGCATCGTCTACGCCGTCAAGCGGTTCCTGGCCCCCGAGGACAGCGGCTGGCAGCCCCACGAGCCGAGCCCCGCCTACCGGCCCTCGCCCGCCGGCACGGCGGCCAACACGGGGTCGGCCGACGCGGACTCGGAGGCGGACTCGGACGAGGAACCGAACCCGGACGCCCCCCGGCGCGCCGTCACCGAACCGGACGCCCCCGCCGAGAGCGCCGACCCGTTCGTGACCAGCCCGTACGGCGAGGGCTCCTACCTGGGCAGCGAACCGCCCGCCGGGTACGCCATCAAGGGCAACGAGCGCTCCATGAAGTACCACGTCCAGGGATCCGGCGGCTACGACCGCACGATCGCCGACGTCTGGTTCGCCGACGAGGAGGCGGCGCAGGCGGCCGGCTTCAGCAAGGCGCAGCGCTGACGGCGGCACGCGCATCGCACCACGAGGGGGGCACGGCCGCGGCCGTGCCCCCCCTCGGCGTCCCATCCGCGCCGGCGTTCTGACCGCTCCGCCGCGCCTACCGTGCACACCGGGCGCAGCGGCAGCGAGGCTCCGCCGCGGCGGGGGGTCGCTGCATGGGGAGTTCTCCCCATTCCCCGATCGGTCGCGGCGCGGTTTGCTGGGGGCACCACCCGCTCCCCTAGGAGGAACCGATGCCGAATCCCTTCTGGATCGACGCTGCCCCGTTCCGAGCCCACCTCACCCACGTCTGCGCCGGGACCGGACTCCCCTGGCCCGTCGTCGCCCTGCACGCCCGCCTGCCGCTGGGGCTCGCCCGGCAACTGCTCGACACCCGGCCAGGACGCCAGGTCCACCGCATCGCCCCGGAGTTCGGCCGCCAGGTGATCGCGATCGACGAGGCGTCGCTGCGGGAGTTGCGGACGGCATCCCGCCCCCCGGGCGCCTCCCGACGGGCCGCCCGGCGTCTGGTCGGCCGCGGGCTGCCCCCCGTCGCTCTGGCCCGGTACCTCCACGTCTCCCTGGGCGAACTCGGGGCGCTGCTGTCGGGGACCACCCGCGAGGTCCCGGCCGTGCTCGAGTTGCAGTTGCGGTCGCTGGTGGCCCTGTCCGAGGAGGGCGGCCAAGCCCCCGCCCGGCAACCTCTGCGCGCCGCCTGACGATACGCTCCCTCCGTGCCTTGGACGCCGTTGGCGCTGGCCGCAGTCGTCGCCGCGGTCATGGCTGCCGTCACCCGCCCGTTGCTGCGGTGGCTGGGCGGGCCGGAGCCCGCACCGGCGGACGACGCCGACGCCGTCGACTTCGCGGCCTTGGCCACCCCGCGGTTCGCCCTGCTGGTGGGCGCCTTGACGCTCGCCGCCGGAGCCGTCGCCTACCCGATCCTGCCGTGGGAGGCGTGGGTCGCGTGGACCGCCCTCGTCGCCCCGGGCGCGCTCGCCATCGCGATCGACGGCGCCACCACCTGGATCCCCTACCCCGTGACGCTCGCCATGTCGGCGATCGCCGCGATCGGGGTGCTCGCGTGGGCGCTGCTGACCGGCGACGGGGGGATCGTGGTCGCAGGCGCCGTGGGGGCCCTGCTGACCGGAGGGTTCTTCCACGTCTTCCACGTGCTGACGCGCGGCGGCATCGGCTACGCCGACGTGCGGCTGATGGCGGTGGCCGGGGCCGTCTGCGCCCCCGTCTCCCTCCAGGTCGGCCTGTGGGCCCCCCTCGCGGGCACCGTGATCGGGGCGCTGTGGGGCGTGGTCCGGACGCTCTGGAAGGGTCGCGGCGAGTTCGCCTACGGCCCCAGCCTGTGGGCGGGGCCGTTCATCGCGCTGCTCCTGGCCCAGGGCTGACGGACGCGCCCTCTACTCGCTCGCCGCCAGGCTCCGGGTCAGGTCGACCCACCGCGCCAACAACCGGGAGGCCGAGCCGTCGTCCACGGCCCGCTCGGCCCTCGCCAGGCTCGCCGCCAACTGCTCGGCCAGGGGCCGGTCGGCGTCCGGGCCGGCCAGCGCCAGCAGACCGGCCGCAGCGTTGAGCAGGACGATGTCGCGGACGGGCCCCCGCGCACCGGCGAAGACGTCCCGGACGACGCCCGCGTTGTGCTCGGGCGGCCCCCCCACCAGATCGTCCCGCGTGGCGCGGGCGATCCCGAGATCGGCGGGATCGAGGTGCGTGGGCACGCTGCGCCCGCCGCCGACGATCCAGACGTCGCTCGTCGTCGTCGTGGTGAGTTCGTCGAGGCCGTCCCCGCCGTGGAAGACCAGGCCGCGGTTGCCGCGGCGCGCGAGGACCCCCGCCATCAGCGCGGCCATGCGGCTGTCGGCCACGCCCACGGCCTGGGCCTCCGGGCGGGCCGGGTTGGCCAGCGGCCCGAGGAAGTTGAAGGTGGTCGAGATGCCCAGTTCGCGCCGCGGGATGGCGGCGTGCCGCAGGGACGGGTGGTAGTACGAGGCGAACAGGAAGACGATCCCGACGTCGTCGAACACCGTGCGCTGGTGCTGCGCGGGCAGGTCCAGCACCACCCCGAGCGCCTCGAGCACGTCCGCGGTTCCGCAGGCGGACGAGGCCGCCCGGTTGCCGTGCTTGATGACGCGGCCGCCCGCGGCGGCGATCACCAGCGCCGCCATCGTGGACACGTTGACCGTGTTGGCCCGGTCGCCACCGGACCCGACGATGTCGACCGCATCCCGCGGCAGATCGATCGGCCGCGCGTGGTCGAGCATCGCCGCGGCCAGGCCCGCCACCTCGTCGACCGTTTCGCCCTTGCTCCGCAGCGCGACGATGAAACCGGCGATCTGGACGGGCGTGGCATTGCCGGCCAGGATCTCGGCCATCGCCCAGGAGGTGCCGGCGGCGTCGAGGTCGCGCCCGTTCACCAGCCCGGTCAGCAGGTCGGGCCAGGTGAAGCTCACGAGGCGGGGGCCGCGAGGCGCGTCCGAAGCAGGTCCGCGGCCGTGCGGGCGAGCCGCTCGGGGTCGAGGGGGTAGGACACGACGCCCTCGGCCCGGGACCAGGTGGCGAGCCAGGCGTCCGACACCCGCGCGACGAGGAGCAGGACGGGCGGGCAGTCGACGATCTCGTCCTTCACCTGGCGGGCGAGCCCCATGCCGCCCAGCGGGACGGCCTCCCCGTCGAAGATGAGCAGGTCGATCCCGCCGGCGTCCACCGCCTTGAGGACCGCCTGGTACGTGGCGCACTCAACGATCTCGAGTTCGGGCAGGTCAGCGGCGATCCGGCGTCCGAGGGCCAGGCGCAGTTGCTGCCGGACGGTGCGATCGTCGGAATACAGCAACACCCGGGCTGTCGATTCGCTCATCTGTCATCCCCGTTCTCAGAAAGGAGTCTCCCGGCATCGTACCCACACCGGACCCGCCGGGCGGTCGGGGTTCGACCGTGGGCGGCCGCCTTTCCCCCGCACCGGTTCGCCCGGGCCGGCCCGGGGACGACACGTGGACACTGGACTGGAACAGTGATGGTCGAACGGGGGCTGACAAAGCATAATGACGCCGTGGCACAGATCGAGAAGTTGAGCGCGCTGCCCGCGACGCCGAGCGGGGCCGTACACCCCATCGCCCCCAGTCGACTCCACGGGGTCAAGGGACGCCCGGACATGGTCGCCGTGGGCACGATGGTCTGGCTTGCCAGCGAGCTGATGTTCTTCGCGGCGCTGTTCGCCGCGTACTTCTCGCTGCGCAACGTGACGTCGGCGATGGCGGCCCCGGGCGAGATGACGATGTGGCAGTGGGGCGCGGCCCACTTCGACACGCCGCCGCTCTTCCTGGGGGCGGAGCGCCCGTGGTTCTCGGTCCTGAACACCCTGGTCCTGGTGCTCTCCTCGGTGACCTGCCAGATGGGCGTGTGGAAGGCCGAGAAGGGCCGGGTGGGCCGCACGGGTTCGCTGCTCAACGTCGGGCAGTGGGGCCTGCGCGAGTGGTACACCCTGACCTTCCTGATGGGCGCCTTCTTCCTCGGCGGCCAGGCCTACGAGTACGCGACCCTGGCCAGCGAGGGATTCAACCCGTCCACCAACGCCTACGCCTCGGCGTTCTTCATCGCCACCGGTTTCCACGGCTTGCACGTGCTGGGCGGCCTCATCGCGTTCCTGCTGATGTTGGGCCGCACCTACCTGGCCCGCACGTTCACGCACGAGCAGGCGGTGCACGCCGTGGTGACGTCGTACTACTGGCACTTCGTCGACATCGTGTGGATCATCCTGTTCGCGGTCATCTACATCATTCGTTAGCGCGCCGACGCGATAGGAAAGGAACAGCCATGAGATTCCTCTCTTCCCGGAGGCGCAGCAGGGCGGCCAAGCCCCTGATGCTGGCCTTCGCCCTGCTCGTGATGGGCGGGCTCTACGCGGGCGTGGCGCCGGCGACGACGGTGTCGGCCGACACGGGCACGTCGGCGCTGGTCGCGGAGGGCAAGGGCCTGTTCCAGGTCAGTTGCTCCTCGTGCCACGGCCTCAACGGCGAGGGCAGCAGCCAGGGCCCCACCCTGATCGGCGTGGGTGCAGCCGCCGTCGACTTCCAGGTCGCCACCGGACGCATGCCGATGGCCCACCCCGGCGCCCAGGCGCCGCGCAAGCCGAACACGTTCACCGAGCAGGAGATCGCGGCGATGGCGGCCTTCGTCGCGACGCTGGGCCCCGGCCCCGCGGTGCCGGACGAGCCGGTGTACCGGCCCGGCAATCTCGACGAGCACGCGATCGCGCGCGGCGGGGAACTCTTCCGCACGAACTGCTCGGCCTGCCACAACTTCGAGGGCGGCGGCGGGGCGCTCCCCAACGGCAAGTACGCACCCTCCCTCAGGGGCGTCGAGCCTCTGCACATCTACGAGGCGATGCGGACCGGTCCGCAGCAGATGCCCGTGTTCTCCGCCGGCGCGATCCCCGATCAGGACGCCGCGGCGATCATCGCCTACCTCGAGGAACTGCACGCCCAGCCGACCCCCGGCTTCACCCTCGGCGGGCTCGGGCCGGTCTCGGAGGGCCTCTTCGGCTGGATCGTCGGCGTCGGCGGCCTGTGCCTGTTCGCAACCTGGATCGTATCGAAGGGGGCCCGCGCCCGATGAGCCACGAAATCGTCCAGCAGGACGCCGGACGCGCGGCGCTGCCCGCCCAGTCGTTCCCCGTCGACAACCCCGGGTTGTCCGAGCACATTCCCCGCTACACCGACGTCGACGAGGCGGCCGGCAACCGGGCCTACCGAAACATCCTCGCCCTGCTGGGCCTGGTGCCGGTGCTCGCGATCGCCAACGTCGTCCTCTACTTCGTGGTCCCGCGCAACGTGGGGTTCAACGTGCTGGGGACCAACTTCAACGCCCACATGCTCGCGCTGGGCCTCACCTCCGGGGTCGCCGTCCTCCTCATCGGCATCGCGATGGTGTCCTGGGCGCGCAACCTCATGGAGGAGGTCGAACTCGTCGAGAACCGGTACCCCATCGCCAGCGACGAGGACGTCCGCGCCGAGGCCGTCGGCAAGCTGAAGACCGGTATCGCCGAGACCAACGTGCAGCGGCGCAAACTGCTGCTCGGGGCGCTGGGGGGCGGCATGGGCGTCCTGGCCCTGCCGGCGGTGGTCATGCTGGCCGACATGGGCCCCTACCCGACCGCCGCCAACCGCAAGCTCACGATCGAGCGGACGATCTGGGCGGAGGGCGTCCGACTGTTCAACGACGTCAACGCCATCCCGCTCAAGGCGTCCGATCTGGAGATCGGCCAACTGGTCAACGCGCAGCCGGAGACCCTGTTCGATCTGCACGGCACCGCCTACCAGGTCGAGAAGGCGAAGGCGTCCCTCATCATCGTGCGGATGGACCCGGCCACGATCAAGATCCCCGCGTCGCGGCAGGATTGGCAGGTCGACGGCATCCTGGCCTACAGCAAGATCTGCACCCATGTCGGGTGCCCGATCTCGCTGTGGGAACAGCAGACGCACCACCTGTTGTGCCCCTGCCACCAGTCCACCTTCGACCTGGGCAACGGCGGCGTCGTGGTCTTCGGGCCCGCGGCCCGCGCGCTGCCGCAGTTGCCCATCACCACGGACGCCGACGGTTACCTGGTCGCCCGCAGCGACTTCACCGTGCCGGTCGGGCCGAGCTTCTTCGAGCGCGACTCCAGCAGGGACTTCCAGGAAGGTGACGAGTAATGGCCAAGCCCGCGGAGACCACCTCGTCGTCCCCCGTCCTGGAGACCCGGCGCCCCGGGGAGCCGGAGGTGGGCCTCTCGAAGCTGGGCGGTGTCGGGTCCTGGCTCGACGAGCGCGTCGGCGTCGCGAAGATCGCCAACGCCAAGTTCGTGCTGCGCAAGGTCTACCCGAACCACTGGTCGTTCCTGCTCGGTGAGATCGCCCTGTACAGCTTCATCGTCCTGCTGATCACCGGCGTGTTCCTCACCATCTGGTTCCGGCCGTCGATGATGGAACTCGAGTACGAGGGCACCTACCAACTGATGCGTGGGCTGCCGATGTCCGAGGCGTACGCGTCGACGCTGGCCATCTCGTTCGACGTGCGCGGCGGCCTCCTCGTCCGGCAGATCCACCACTGGGCGGCGATCCTGTTCATCGCGTCCATGACGGCCCACATGCTGCGCGTGTTCTTCACCGGCGCGTTCCGCAAGCCGCGCGAGTTGAACTGGCTCGTCGGCGTCGGCCTGATGTCGCTGTCGCTGATCGCCGGGTTCTCCGGCTACTCCCTGCCGGACGACCTGCTCTCCGGCACCGGCCTGCGGTTCGTCGACGGCCTGATCCGGTCGATCCCGATCGTGGGCACCTGGCTGGAGTTCTTCATCTTCAACGGCGAGTTCCCGGGGGACGCCCTCATCGCGCGGCTCTACATGGTGCACATCCTGCTGGTGCCCGGCATCCTGTTGGCGCTCATCGGCGCGCACATGACGATGATGATCTACCAGAAGCACACCCAGTTCCCCGGCCCCGGCCGCACCGAACGCAACGTGGTCGGCATCCCGTTCTTCCCGCACTTCATGACGAAGGCCGGCGGCTTCTTCTTCGTGGTGTTCGGTCTGCTGATCCTCATGGGCGCCACGATGCAGATCAACCCGGTGTGGGCCTACGGCCCGTACAACCCGGCGCAGGTCACCGCGGGCAGCCAGCCCGACTGGTACATGGGCTGGGTCGAGGGGGCGATCCGGATCATGCCGAACTGGGAGTGGCACCTCCTGGGCACCACCTGGTCGTGGAACATCTTCCTTCCGGGCGTCGGGCTGATGGGCCTACTCTTCACCGCGCTGGGCGTCTACCCGTTCGTCGAGGCCTGGATCACCGGCGACAGGTCCGAGCACCACCTGCTCGACCGTCCGCGCAACGCCCCGACGCGGACCGCGCTCGGCGTGGCCGGGATGACCTGCTACGGCCTGTTCTGGCTGGCGGGCGGCAACGACCTGTTGGCCACCCAGTTCCACGTCAGCCTGAACGCGGTGACCTACTTCATGCGCGTGGCCGTGTTCGTTGGGCCGGTGATCGCGTTCATCATCACGAAGCGCCTCTGCCTGTCGCTGCAGCGGGCCGACCGGGAGCGGCTGCTGCACGGCTCCGAGTCGGGCATCATCGAGCGCTCCCCCGACGGCGGGTACTCGGAGGCGCACGTGCCCGTGTCGCACGACGAGGCCTGGACGCTGAGCCAGCACAAGCAGTACCAGCCGGTCGAGGCGAGCCCCGCTGTCGACCCGAACGGCATCCCGCTGCCTCGTGGTGGCGTGAGCCGCCGCCGGGCCCTCTGGTCGCGGCGCTTCTTCCAGCACGACATCCCCAAGCCCACGCGCGAGGAGTTGGAGCAGGCGCACCACCACGAGGACGAGGAGGCCGACGCCAAGGCCCTCGAGCACTGAGCCGCCCGCCGAGGGCCGGTCGCCGTCCGGCGGCCGGCCCTCGGTGCGTCCGCCGCCGGACTCCCCCGCTCGTCCGGGGCGGACTACGCTTGTCGGGTGCGATTCTCGACGACGAAGCCCGATTACGACCTGACCTACGACGACGTCTTCATGTCGCCCACCCGGTCGTCGATCAGGTCGCGGATGGACGTGGACCTGACCAGCACCGACGGCCAGTCGCTCCCCCTGCCGCTCGTGGTCGCCAACATGACGGCGATCGCCGGACGCCGCATGGCCGAGACTGTGGCGCGCCGCGGTGGGCTGGTGGTCTTCCCGCAGGATGTGCCGCCGCCCCTGCTGGTCCGGGACATCGAGCGGGTCAAGGCGGCCCCCGTCGTCTTCGAGACGCCCGTGCACGTGGCGCCGGACAACACGGCGGGCGAGGCGATGGCCCTGATCCCCAAGCGCTCCCATGGGGCGGCCGTGGTGTTGGACGAGGACCGGCGCCCGCTGGGGTTGGTGACCCGGGGCGACTTGGACGGCATCGACCGCTTCGTGCAGGTCCGCGAGGCCATGGTGCCGGTCGGTGAGCTGACCCTGGTGTCCGCGGACGCCTCCCCCACCGAAGTGTTCGACGCCTTGGCCAACCGGCGCCAGAAGATCGCCATCGCGACCGACGCCGACGGCGTCCTGGCGGGCGTGTTGACGCCCAAGGGCGCCATGCGGGCGGTCCTGTACCCGCCGGCCCTCGATCCGGCGGGACGCCTGCGGGTCGGCACGGCGGTCGGCATCAGCGGGGACGCCGAGGCGCGGGCCCGCATCGTGTTGGAGGCCGGCTCCGACGTCCTCGTGATGGACACGGCGCACGGGCACCAGGAACGCATGATCACCGCCGTCGAGAAGGTCCGTCGGGTGCGGGACGAGCATGCGGCCGCCACGGGCCGCCGCGTCCTGATCGTGGCGGGCAACATCGTGACGCGCGAGGGCACCACCGACCTCATCGACGCCGGGGCGGACATCGTCAAGGTCGGGGTGGGTCCGGGCGCCATGTGCACCACCCGCATGCAGACCGGCGTCGGCCGGCCGCAGTTCTCCGCGGTGCTGGACTGCGCCGAGGCCGCCCGCGACATGGGCAAGGCGATCTGGGCGGACGGCGGCGTCCGGCATCCCCGGGACGTGGCCCTGGCCCTCGCGGCAGGGGCCGGCGCCGTCATGATCGGGTCGTGGTTCGCGGGCACCCACGAGTCGACGGGCACGCTGATGTCGGACGCGAACGGCCGCAGCTACAAGGAGTCGTTCGGGATGGCGTCCTCGCGGGCGGTCCGGGCACGGACGCGCCACCAGGCCCTACTCGAGCGCGCCCGCGCGGCGTTGTTCGAGGAGGGCATCAGCAACTCGCGCATGTACCTGGATCCGCAGCGGCCCGGTGTGGAGGACCTGATCGACTTCATCGTCACGGGGGTGCGGTCGTCGTGCACCTACGCGGGCGCCCGCACCCTCGAGGATTTCCACGCCCGCGCCACGATCGGCGTCCAGTCCCGCTCGGGGTACGAGGAGGGCCGCCCGCTGCACGTCAGCTGGTGATGGCCGCAGACGGCACCGGAACGCCCTGGCAACGGCCTGCGCCGCCCGCCCGGCACTGCGGCCGACCGATAGGCTGGCGGGACGTACGTGAGCTGTTTCCAAGCCTGAGAGGGGTTCGTCATGGGTGACATCCAGACCGCCGGGCGGGTGGTCGTCGGGACCGACGGGTCTCCCACCGCGCGGCACGCAACGGACTGGGCGGCGGTGGTGGCCACGAGTCGATCCGTGCCCCTGTTGCTCGTCGCCGTGGTGGGTCCGCATGCGACGATGGCGCAGACGGTGCACGCCTCGGGCGATCACGGCCCGGAGGCCGTCGCCGAGGCGGAGTCGCTCCTGGCGGCCGAGAAGGCGCACGTGCTGGAGTCCCATCCCGACCTCCCGGTCGAGATCGGGGTGCTCGAGGGCTCCCCCGCCGAAGCGCTCGTCGGCGCCACCCGGGACGCCGAGCTCGTGGTCGTGGGCGCCCGGGGCCACTCGGCCCCGTTGGCCGTCCGCACGCTCGGGGGGTTCGCGGACGCCGTCGCCACCCACGCGGAGGGTCCGGTCGCGATCGTCCCGGAGGGCGCCAAGGATCACGACGGGCCGATCGTCGTGGGCGTGGACGACGCCCCCGAGGCGCGGGCCGCCATTCGGCACGCCTTCGAGATCGCCGGCCGAACCAAGCGCAAGGTCGTCGCGCTGCACGGCTACCAGGTGGTCGTCAGCCGGTCGCGGTACTACAACAAGCCGAGCGGCGAGCAGGAGGCCGAACTCCTGGCCCAGGTGCAGGACATCGTGGGGCCGATCGCCGCCGACCATCCGGGGGCCACCTGGGAGGGGCGGGTCGTCCGCCATCACCCCGTGTGGGCTCTGATCGAGGCGTCCAAGACCGCCAGCATGGTCGTGCTCGGCTCCCGCGGACGCGGCGGGTTCGCGAGCATGTTGCTCGGCTCCACCAGCCGCGAGGTGTTGCGCAACTCGGAGAGCCCGGTGTTCATCGTCCGCACCCCCCGGTGATGACGACGCCCCTCCCGCAGTGACCAACGGGGCACCGGCCGTCTCGGCCGGTGCCCCGTTCTTGGTTGTTCGGAGCGGCTCTAGTGGCGGTAGTCCCCGACGTAGAACTCGTAGCACCACCCGGTGACGGCCCAGATGCCGATGCCCGCGCCCATGATGGTGAGCCACCAGCCGAAGACGGGCCCGAGCAGCATGATCGCGATGACGACGGCGGACCAGAAGGGCCAGATGCTCTTCGGCGGGAAGAAGCCGAGGGCTCCGGCGCCGTCGGCGATCTCACCCAGTCGGTTGTCCTCCGGCCGGAAGTCGTGCTTCTGGCCGACCTTCCACAGGTAGAAGGTGATCATGCCGGTCATGCCGAAGGAGAGCGCCAGCACGGTGATGCCGATCGGCTCGAGGTGTCCGTAGACGGCGAACGACGCGAAGACGTAGAACCCCGCCGCGACGGCGAAGAAGAGCGTCAGGAACAGGAAGAGCCTGGCTTCGATCTTCACTTGAGGGCCTCCTCGATCTCGTCACGCGGCACGACGGCGTGGTAGGCGTCGTGGGCTGCCTCGGGGTGGTGCAGGTCGAAGGCCGGCGACTCGGAGCGCACGCGCGGCAGGGTCACGAAGTTGTGCCGCGGCGGCGGGCAGGAGGTCGCCCACTCGAGGGAGCGGCCCCAGCCCCACGGGTCGTCGACGGTGACCTTGGGGTGGTTGCGGCTGATCCACACGTTCCACAGGAAGGGGAGCATCGAGATCGCCAGCAGGAAGGCCCCGACGGTGGACACCTGGTTGAGGAAGGTGAAGCCCTCGGTGGGCAGGTAGTCCGCGATCCGCCGTTGCATGCCCTCGACGCCCAGCCAGTGCTGCACGAGGAAGGTGGTGTGGAAACCGATGAACAGCAGCCAGAAGTGCACCTTGCCGAGCGTCTCGTCGAGCATCCGGCCGTAGAACTTCGGCCACCAGAAGTAGAAGCCGGCGAACATCGCGAACACGACGGTGCCGAACAGCACGTAGTGGAAGTGCGCGACGACGAAGTAGGAGTCGGACACCTGGAAGTCCAGGGGCGGCGACGCCAGGATGATGCCGGTCAGCCCACCGAACAGGAAGGTGGTGAGGAAGCCGATCGCCCAGAGCATCGGAGTGTCCAGGCTGATGGAGCCACCCCACATGGTGCCGATCCAGTTGAAGAACTTCACCCCGGTGGGCACCGCGATCAGGAAGGTCATGAACGAGAAGTACGGCAGGTTGACGGCGCCGGTGACGAACATGTGGTGGGCCCAGACGGCGCAGGAGAGGCCGCCGATCGCCAGGGTGGCCGCCACCAGACCCACGTAGCCGAAGACGGGCTTGCGGCTGAACACGGGCAGGATCTCGGTGATCAGGCCGAAGAACGGCAGCGCGATGATGTACACCTCGGGGTGACCGAAGAACCAGAACAGGTGCTGCCAGAGCAGCGGTCCCCCGGTGGCCGCGTCGAAGATGTGGGTGCCGATGCGGCGGTCCGCCTCGAGGGCCATCAGGCCGGCGGCCAGCACCGGGAAGGCCAGCAGGATCATCATCGAGGTCACGAGGATGTTCCACGAGAAGATGGGCATCCGGAACATCGTCATGCCGGGCACCCGCATCGTGACGATCGTCGTGATGAAGTTCACGGCGCCGAGGATCGAGCTGAGGCCCAGCATGTACAGGCCCATCAACCACAGGTCGCCGCCGACGCCCGGGGAGTGGATGGCGTTCGACAGCGGCGCGTAGGCGAACCAGCCGAAGGACGCCGCCCCGTCCGGGGTGAGGAACCCGGCGCTGGCCATGGCGGAGCCGATGAAGTAGAGCCAGAAGCTGAAGGCGTTGAGGCGCGGGAAGGCGACGTCGGGGGCGCCGATCTGCAACGGCATCAACGCGTTCGCGAACGCCGAGAACATCGGGGTCGCGAACATCAGCAGCATGATCGTGCCGTGCATGGTGAAGAACTGGTTGAAGGTCTCGTACGAGAGGTAGTCCAGCCCGGGGAACGCCAGTTCGGCGCGGATGGCCAGGGCGAGCAGGCCGCCGAAGCCGAAGTACGCGAGGGCGGTCCACAGGTACATCTGGCCCAGCACCTTGTGGTCGGTGGTGGTCAGCAGGCGCATCGCCCACGCCCCTGCCCGATGGTCGGCGCGGACGCCGGCCTGGGTGCCGGGGGTCGTGGTGACCCGGAGTGCGGTCGAGCTCATCGGTTCAGCCCTCCTTCTTCTCGCCGTACGCGGGCCCGGCGACATTGAACTCGGGCACCTTGATCTCGCCGGTCTGCCCGTTGGCGGCCAGTTCCTTCAGCTTGGCGTGGTACTCGTCCGCCGACACGACGTGCACGCGGAACAGCATCGCCGAGTGGTAGGTGCCACACAGTTCGGCGCACTTGCCGAGGAACGTCCCCGTGCGGGTGGGGGTGGCGTCGAAGCTGTTGTGGTGGCCCGGGATGGCGTCCAGCTTGAAGTAGAACTCGGGGATCCAGAACGAGTGGTTCACGTCGGCCGAGGCGAGATTGAAGCGGACCGACTCCCCCACGGGCAGGTACAGGTCGGGGATCCGCTCGAGCGTGCCCACGTCGTGCACGTCGGCACCGACCTGGGGGTTGCCCTGCTCCATGTAGTTGAACGTCCACGACCACTTCTGGGCGACGACGTTGACGGTGTGCGCCGGGCTCGCGACCTTGGCGGCCACGGCGTCCTGCGAGCGCACCGTGAAGAAGAACAGCACGCCGACGACCATGAGCGGCACCAGCGTGTACAGGATTTCCAGGGGCAGGTTGTAGCGGTTCTGGCGCGGGATCTGGGCGGCGTGCCGACGGCGGTAACGGAAGATGACCCACCCGATCAGGCCCCAGACGAAGACACCGATCACCATGGAGGCGATCCAGGCGCCGTTCCACAGGTTGCCGATGTAGGGGGCGCGGTCGCTGGCGGCCTCGGGAAGCCCCCAGCGAGTCCATTGTTGGAGCGTGTCGGCCGAACAGCCCGACAGCAGCAGCGTCGCCGGCGCGGCGGCGAGGATCGTCGCCAGCCGCCGGGTGGGTGACTTCCGTGCTTTGCCCACGTCGCACCTTTCGATTGTCCTGGCCGCAACCGGTGAGCTCCAAGGTCGCCCGTCCGCGACGCGCCCCCCGGATGTTGCTGGCGTCACCCTAACAAAGAGACCCCGGGAACCGCCGCCCCCGTTCCGGGGGACATTGCGGCTCTTCCGGGGAATCTTCGCCTAGTCGCGTCGGTGTCAGTTGAAGCTGTCGCCGCAGGAGCAGGAGCTGCCCGCGTTCGGGTTGTCGATCGTGAAACCCTGCTGCTCGATCGTGTCCATGAAGTCGATCACGGCGCCCGCCAGGTAGGGGGCGCTCATGCGGTCGGTGACGACCTTGACGCCGTGCCACTCGGCTGCGACGTCACCCTCGAGGTCGGTGTCGTCGAGGGTGAGTTGGTACCGCAGGCCGGAGCAGCCGCCGGCCGCCACCCCGATGCGCAGGTGCAGGTTCTCGTCGGGCTCTCCGGCGGAGAGGGCCCGCACCTTGGCGGCGGCGGACTCGGTCAGCGTGATGCCCTGGGTGGTCTGGTCGACGCTCATATCTGTTCCTCACGTGGTCGGTGGTTCGGTCCAAAGGGTTAAACCACGGACCGGGTCGATGTGTTCCACGTCAGTGTAGGTCGGTCGAGCCCGGCGCGCGATGGGGTGGCGACAGGGTGTCCCTCACCGCATCCAGGTCCGGGCGACCGGCCGGGCCCGCTCCGTGATGTCGGACGCCGCGAGTCCGGCCCCGCCTCCCAGGGCGTGCGCCGCCTCGACGCCGTGCCGCCGCAGTTCGCGGGTGGAGATCGCCACCTCGCGCGCCACCGCCAGCACCGGCACTCCGTGCTCGGACGCCAGGGCCGCCAGTCCCTGCACCACCGGGCCGCCGAAGTCGCCGACGGTGAGGGTGTCGCCGCCGGCCACCACCAGGTCGGCCCGCCCCACGGTGGCGGCGAGGCCCGCGGCGTCCGAACACAGCCCGAAGCCGGTGGCGAGGCGTCCGCCCAGCGCGGCGATCACGAGCGCCGCTCCTCCGGCGGCGCCGAGGCCGGGGGCGTCCGGGACACCCAGGCCGGCGGCCAGGGCGGCGAGGTCCCCGTCGAGGCGCAGCACGTTCGCGACCGGGCTGCCCGAGGCGAACCCGAGGCGTCCGGCCACGCCCAGCGCGCCGAGCAGCAGGTCGGCGTCCTGCCCCGGGGGCACCACGCCGACCACCTCGGTGCCCCCGGCGAGCCGGGTGCGCCAGGCGGCGACGCCGGACGGAGTGAGGCCGGCCCCCTCGAGAAGGCGCCGGGGGGCGGTCGGGCCGTCGGGGACGAGCGCGGTGAGGTCGACGAACAACCGAGCGGGCTCCTCGTCGAGGCGCTCGGCGAGGAGCCGGCCCAGAGCGTGGGCGTCGGCGTGGACGATCCATGTGCCCGGGACTCCCAGCGAGGCCAGCGCCCCGCGCAGGTCGTCCCCGCCGGCGGCCGCCGGCACGACGGCCAGTTGGGCGGGCCCGCCCGCGGCGTCCGCGAAGGCGACGGCCAGGGCGCGCCCGGCGGTCAGCGGGTCGGCCGCCCCGATGCGGTCGCTGCAGACAAGGACGCGGCTCACGCCGGCCCGGCGCCCCCCGGCTCACCCTGCGGGCCGGGCTTCGGCTGCTGCCACTCGCCCGGGGCGGGCGGCAGCTGGGCGGCCGGCGCGACGGGCGCCCCCGGTTCGAGCTGGCCCAGGGACCGCTTGAGGGCGGCCAGTTCGTTGTCGACCTGGGCGCCGGACGCCAGCGCCTCCAGCTCGCGCGTGATGTCGTCGTGCCCGTGGCCCAGCGGGTCGTCGAGCACCCCGGACGCCAACAGCTCGTCGACGGCGCCCGCCCGGGCCTGCAACTGCTGCGTCTTGTCCTCGGCCCGCTGGACCGCCCGGCCCACGTCGCCGAGTTCCTGGCCGAGGCCGCTGTACGCGTCGTTGATCTTCACCTGCGCCTCGGCCGCCGTGTAGGTCGCCTTGAGGGTCTCCTTGCGCGTCCGGAAGGCATCAACCTGGGACTGCAGGCGCTGATTGGCCGCGATGAGCTTCTCTTCTTCGGCCTGCAATTGCGCGTGCTGCGCCTGCAGGTCGGCCAGCTGCTGCTGCAGCCCGGCCTTGCGCGTGAGCGCCTCGCGGGCCAGGTCCTCCCGGTTGACCTGCAGCGCCTGGCGGGCGGCGTCGTCGTACTTGGCGAGCTTCTGGCTGAGCTGCTCGGCCTGCAACTCGATCCGCTTGCGGCTGGTGGCCACCTCGGCCACGCCCTTGCGGACCTGCTGCAGCAGCTCGAGTTGCCGCTGGTAGGAGGCGTCCAGGGTCTCGCGCGGGTCTTCGAGTCGGTCAAGCGCGGCGTCCGCCTTCGCACCGAAGATGGTCTTGAGGCGGTTGAAGAGGCCGGCCATGCTGGGGTCCTTCCGTCCAGGCGTGTCGGGGGCCAGACTAGGCGGTCGCGGCAACCCGGCGCACCCCGGTGGCGGGCGTCGGCGGACGTGGGGGCGGCCGCCACCTACAATGGCGCGGAGCTCCCGCCGAGACGAAGGAAGACCGTGGGCCTGTTCAGTAAGAAGAAGGACTCAGCGGCGACCCCGGAGCCGGCCGAGCCCCCGGTGGCCCCCGGCCAGCCCGTCCGCAAGGACCGGCCGACGCCCAGCCGCCGCGAGGCCGAAGCGGCCCGGATGGCCCGGCTCCACCCGGAGTTGGATCCGAAGAAGGCCAAGCAGCTGGACCGTCAGGCGCGCACCGACCAGCGCATGAAGCAGGCCCGCGCGGTCGACCAGGTGCCGGAGCGCCAACTGATGCGGGACGTCGTCGACTCGCGTCGCAACGTCGGCGAGGTGGCCCTGCCCGCGATGCTGGCGATCATCGTGCTCTTCCTGATCCCACAGCTGGCGCAGTACGCCGAGTGGAGCATCTTCCTCATGTACGGCATCATCGTGATGCTCGCGCTCGACTACTTCCTCATGTGGCGCCGCTTCAAGGCGCTGGCCACGGAACGGCTTCCCGGCCGCTCGCTGCGGGGCCTGGGCTTCTACGGCTGGAACCGGCAGATGTCGTTCCGGCGCTGGCGCCAGCCGGCGCCCCGCGTGCAGCGGGGGGAAAAGATCTGACATGGCCTTCCGCTGGCAGACCGATCCGGACGCCGAGGGCGGGTACCGCTCCCAGGACTTCCCGACGCAGGCCGACGCCGAGGCGTGGCTCACCGAGACCTACCCCGACCTGGTGGACGACGGAGTGCGCGCCGTCACCCTCGTCGAGGACGGGGCCGTCGTCTACGGGCCCATGAGCCTGGAGCCCTGACCCCGACCCCGGCGGCTTGCCTGCGGCCCCCAGCCTCCGGACTCCGGGCTGAGGGACGCGCCGGCCTCAGGAACGGACCTGCGGGGTCACCAGCGGGGGCTTCTCGACGGTGAAGGGCTCGCGCCGGTTGCGGACCTGCACGTCGACCTGGTCTCCGAGCCGGACGCCGGCGTCCAACAGCGCCAACGCGATGCCCAGCCCGAGGGTCGGGCTGAAGGTGCCCGAGGTGACCTCGCCCAGCGGCGTCCCGTCGGCCGCCAGCACGGCCATCCCGGGCCGCGGGATGCCCGTGCCGGACGCCTTGAGCGCGCGCAGGCGCCGGGTCGGCCCCGCGGCGCGGACGGCACGGAGGGCGTCCGACCCCCAGAAGGTGTCCTTGTTCCACCCGACGGCCCAACTCACCCCGGCCTCGACCGGGTTGATGTCGAGGCTCAACTCGTGGCCGTGCAGCGGGTAGCCCATCTCGGTGCGCAGCGTGTCGCGGGCCCCCAGCCCGCACGGCAGGACGCCGAAGGGCGCGCCCGCCGCCAGGACGGCGTCCCACACCGCGACGGCGTCCGCGGACCGCACCACGAGCTCATAGCCCTTCTCGCCCGTGTAGCCCGTCCGGCAGACCCGCACCGCGGCGCCCGCCAGGGCCGCGTCCAACCAGTGCATGTAATCGTGCGCGAACGGCAGGCCGAGCGCCGCCAGCACCTGGTCGCTCTCGTCGCCCTGGACGGCGATGATCGCGAAGTCGTCGTGGAGGTTCTCGACCGTGACGCCCGCCGGCGCGCCCTCGCGCAGCAGGGCCACCACCCGGGCGGTGTTCGAGGCGTTCGGGATGAGGAACACCTCGTCGTCGCCGACGAGGTACGCGATGAGGTCGTCCACCACGCCGCCGCGCTCGTCGCAGCACAGGGTGTACTGCGCGCGGCCGGGGCCGATCTTGCCCAGGTCGTTGGTCAGGCAGGAGTTGACGTGGGCGGCGGCCCCGGGACCGGCGACCAGCGCCTTGCCGAGGTGGCTGACGTCGAACACGCCGACGGCGTTGCGGGTGGCGTGGTGCTCGGCCACGATCGAGGTGTACTGCAGCGGCATCGACCAGCCGCCGAACTCGGCGAACTTCGCCCCCAGGGCGACGTGACGGTCGTGCAGCGGAGAGGTCTTCAGCTCGGCCATGTCGCGAACCTACCCCCGGCGGCGTCCGGACGCGACCGTCGGCGCCCTTGGGGCCGCGACGATCCCGAACCGGCAGCGAGGCCGACCCGGGCGGGGACCCCGGACCGCGGAGGTCACTATCCTGAGGCGTCACGACCGCCGTAGGAGGACACCGATGAACCTGCCGCCCCTCGCCCTGCTGACGTCCCTGCCCGCCCAGACCGATGTGCTGGTCCTGGGGCTGGCCGACTCGGGCGGCGTCCCCCTCGTCGTGGGGGCGTCGGACGCCTACTTGGCGGCCTTCGCCGACCGCTTCGGGACGGCCCTGGACGCGATGGCGCTGCGACTCGGGGGGGCCGCCAAGCTCGGCACCACGGTGGTCCTGCCGGCCGTCGAGGGCAGCCTGGTCCTGACGGGGATCGGGGACGTCGACGTCACCCCGGAGCGCGCGCGCCGGGCCGCCGCCAACGGCGTCAAGCGGGCGCTGGAGTCGGCCGGCGAGCGCACGGTCGCCCTCGCGGTCAGCCTGGACGCCGTCGAACCCGAGGTCGTCGCCGCCGCGGCCGAGGGCGCCCTGCTCGGCACGTACCGCTACACCAAACACGGGACGCCGCAGCCGGCGGCCACGGCGTCCCGCATCGACCTGGTCGGTCCACCCGCGGCCGGCGAAGCCGTGCAGTCCGCCCGGGTCACGGCCGAGGCGGTGTGCACGGCCCGCGACTGGGTGAACACGCCCGCGAACCTGCTGGATCCGGACGCCTTCGCCGAGTCGGCGCGCGCCTCGCTCAAGGGCCTGCGGGTCGAGGTGGAGGTGCTCGACGAGCGCGCCCTCGCCAAGGGCGGTTTCGGCGGCATCCTCGCCGTGGGCGGCGGGTCGGCCCGCCCGCCCCGCCTGGTGAAGGTCACGTGGTCGCCCCGCGGGGCGCGTCAGCACCTGGCGCTCGTGGGCAAGGGCGTCACCTTCGACTCCGGCGGACTCAACCTCAAGCCGGGGGACTCGATGCTCACCATGAAGGACGACATGAGCGGCGCCGCCGCCGTGCTGGCCACGGTGCGGGCGGTAGCGCAGCTCGGGCTGAAGCTGCGGGTCACGGCCTACGCCGGCCTCGCCGAGAACATGCCGTCCGGCACCGCGTTCCGGCCCTCGGACGTGCTGACCATGCACTCCGGCAAGACCGTCGAGAACGTCAACAGCGACGCCGAGGGACGCCTCGTGCTCGCCGACGCGCTGTCGTGGGCCGGCCGCGACCGCCCGGACCTGATCGTCGACGTCGCCACCCTCACCGGCGCCTGCCAGATCGCCCTCGGGGACCGCACCGCCGGCCTGATGGCCAGCGACGACCGCACCGCCGACACCGTGCTGGACGCGGCCGAGACGGCCGGCGAGCCGGTCTGGCAGCTGCCGATCCCCGAGGAGATGCTGGAGCAACTCCGCTCCGAGGTGGCCGACCTGAAGTCGGCGGGGCCCCGCCCGGGCGGGGCGCTCACGGCGGCCGCCTTCCTGCGCGAGTTCGTGCCGGCCGGGACGCCGTGGGCGCACCTGGACATCGCCGGGCCGGCGTGGGCGGACAAGGCCTACGACCACGTCGCGAAGGGCGGCACGGGCGCCGGCGTCCGGACGCTCGTCGCCCTGGCCCGGAGCCTCGCCCGCTGAGCGGCCCCGAGCCGGGAGAGCCGACGCGGAACGTCTGGCACGGAGGTGGGCGGCGGGAAACCGAGCGGGCTAGGCTGACGCGCAGAAACCGATGCCGGACCTGTCGAAGTCGAAGGAGCCGATCACATGTCGACACCCGTTCCCCTCCCCGCACTGGGTGAGTCGGTCACCGAAGGAACCATCTCCCGCTGGCTGAAGCAGGTGGGTGATCGTGTGGAGGCCGATGAGGCGCTGGTCGAGGTCTCCACCGACAAGGTCGACACGGAGGTGCCGTCGCCGGTCGCCGGCGTGGTGCTGCAGATCCTGGTGGCCGAGGACGAGGTCGCCCCCGTCGGCGCCACGCTGGCGCTCATCGGCGAAGAGGGCGAGGCCCCCGCAGCCCCGGCCCCCGTGGCAGCCCCCGCCCCCGTGGCCGTGGCAGCCCCCGCCCCCGTCGCGCCGGCGCCCGCGCCCGCCGCCGGCCCCGCCCAAGGCGTCGAGGTCCTCCTCCCCGCCCTCGGCGAATCCGTCACCGAAGGCACCATCTCCCGCTGGCTCAAGGCCGTCGGCGACACCGTCGAAGCCGACGAAGCCCTCGTCGAGGTCTCCACCGACAAGGTCGACACCGAGGTCCCCTCCCCCGCCGCCGGCACCCTCCTCGAAATCCGCGTCAACGAAGACGAGACCGCCCCCGTCGGCGCCATCCTCGCCATCATCGGCGACGCCAGCGCCGCCCCCGCAGCCCCCGCCCCGGCGGCCGCCCCGGCCCCCGCGGCAGCCCCCGCCCCCGCGGCCGTGGCAGCCCCCGCCCCCGTCGCGGCCCCCGTCGCGTCGGCGCCCGCGCCCGCTCCCGCTGCGCCGGCCCCCGCGCCTGCTCCGGCGGCACCGCGGGCGTCCGGTGAGGCGGAGGCGCTGTACGTGACCCCGCTGGTCCGCAAACTGGCCGCGGACAAGGGCGTCGACCTCACCACCGTCACCGGGACGGGCGTGGGCGGGCGCATCCGCAAGGAGGACGTCCTGGCCGCGGCCGAGAAGGCCGCCGCTCCCGCCGCCCCGGCGGCTGCTCCGGCCCCGGTTGCAGCCCCGGTCGCCGCCGCCCCGGCCCCGGTCGCCGCCGCCGCCCAAGTCGCCGCCGCTCCGGCCCCGGCCGCCGCCAAGCCGGCCGCCCCCGCCAAGCCGGCCGCACCCGCGGCGTCCAAGCGGGGCACGACGGAGAAGGTGAGCCGCCTGCGCGCCACCGTCGCCAAGCGGATGAAGGAGTCCCTGCAGGTCTCGGCGCAGCTGACCGCCACCGTCGAGGTCGATGTGACGGCGATCTCGGGCATCCGCGCGAAGGCGAAGGACGCGTTCCGGGCGCGCGAGGGCGCCAGCCTGTCCTACCTGCCCTTCATCGCGAAGGCCGCCGTCGAGGCGCTCAAGGACTTCCCGAAGATCAACGCCACCCTGGACGAGGCGGCGGGCCTGATCACCTACGCCGACGCCGAGGATCTGGGGATCGCCGTCGACACGGAGAAGGGCCTGCTCGTCCCGGTGATCAAGGGGGCCGGCGACCTCAGCGTCACCGGGCTCGCCAAGGCCATCGGCGACCTCGCCAAGCGGACGCGCGCCAGCAAGGTCACCCCCGACGAGCTGACCGGTGGCACCTTCACCATCACCAACTACGGCTCGGCCGGCACGCTGTTCGACACGCCGATCATCAACCAGCCGCAGGTGGCGATCCTCGGCACCGGCGCCCTCGTTCGGCGGCCCATGGTCGTCGCGGATCCGCGGCTCGGCGAGGTCATCGCGGTGCGCGACATGATGTACCTGTCGCTCACCTACGACCACCGCCTCGTCGACGGCGCGGACGCCGCCCGGTTCCTGAGCCAGGTCAAGGCCCGGCTCGAGCAGGGCGACTTCGGCGGGGAGTTCGGACTCTGACCGAGAACATCGAGCGGGCGCTCGCCTTCACCGACCTGGGGTTGCGCGAGCGCCCGCCCGCTCTGTCCGAGTACCGGCCCACCTGGGACCTGCAGCGCTCACTGCACGCCCGGGTCGCGGACGGGACCCTGGGCCCCCAGGTGTTGTACGTGCAGCACGCCCCCGTGTACACGGCCGGACGCCGCACCGCCCCCGACCAGCGCCCCGCCGACGGCACCCCCGTCGTCGAGGTGGACCGGGGCGGCCTCATCACCTATCACGGCCCGGGCCAACTGGTCGGCTACCCCATCGTCCCGCTGCCCGACCGGGTCGGCCCCCTGGCCTACGTGCGGCGGCTCGAGGAGGCCCTGATCCGGACGCTGCGCGGCTACGGCGTCGAGGGCGGCCGCGTCGACGGCCGTACGGGCGTCTGGCTGCCGGCGGCCGACGGCCGGCCCGAACGCAAGATCGCCGCCATCGGCGTCCGAGTGAGCCGGCGGACCACCCTGCACGGCTTCGCGCTCAACGTCACCGCCGCCAGCCTCGGCCCGTTCGCCGACATCGTGCCCTGCGGCATCGCGGACGCCGGCGTGACCTGCCTGGAGGCCGAGGCGACGGGCGGCGTCCCGGCCCTCGACGAGGTGATGGACGCCCTCACCCCCCACCTGGCCGAGTTGCTGGCCTGGGCGCCGTTCGAGCAGTCCGGGTGGGCGCGCTGACCCCCCCCCGGCCGGGCACGGTCCCGGGGTTGTCGGCGCGGCCGGTTAGCATGGCCCGGTGACCGACACCGCACCGCGCCGCCTGCTCCGCATCGAGGCCCGCAACGCCGCCGCCCCCATCGAGAAGAAGCCCGAGTGGATCAAGACCCGGGCGACGATGGGGCCCGACTACCGCGAGTTGCATGCGCTGGTGGCGTCCGAGGGGCTGCACACCGTCTGCCAGGAGGCCGGCTGCCCCAACATCTTCGAGTGCTGGCAGGACCGCGAGGCGACCTTCCTCATCGGCGGCGACGCCTGCACCCGCCGCTGCGACTTCTGCCAGATCGAGTCGGGCAAGCCGTCCGGCTACGACCCTGAGGAGCCGGCGCGCGTCGCGGCGTCCGTGAAGACCATGGGGCTGCGCTACGCGACCGTCACCGGGGTGTGCCGCGACGACCTGGACGACCTGGGCGCGTGGCTGTACGCGGAGACGATCCGGCAGATCCACGCCGTCAACCCCGGCGTCGGCGTCGAGATGCTCGCCCCCGACTTCTTCGGACGCCCCGCGTTGCTGCAGCAGCTCTTCGACACGCGGCCCGAGGTGTTCGCGCACAACATCGAGACCGTCCCGCGGATCTTCCGCCGGATCCGGCCCGGGTTCGACTACGCCCGCTCCCTCGGAGTGCTGACGGCGGCCCGCGCCGCGGGCCTGGTGACCAAGTCGAACCTGATCCTCGGCATGGGCGAGACCCGCGACGAGGTGTCGGCGGCCCTTCGCGACCTGCTGGACGCCGGCTGCGAACTGGTCACCATCACCCAGTACCTGCGGCCGACCGTTCGGCACCACCCGATCGACCGGTGGGTGCACCCGGACGAGTTCGCGGAACTGGAGGACGAGGCGAAGGCACTAGGATATGCAGGCGTGCTCAGTGGGCCCCTCGTCCGGTCGTCGTACCGGGCCGGTCGGCTCTACCGTCAAGCCATCGAGGCCCGCCGCACGCACTGACCACTTCGAAACGAGAACAGATGGCGAAGAGCGAGAAGGCCAAGGCACTCGAGGCCCAACAGAAGGCCGCGGTGAAGGCCGAGAAGCTGCGCAAGAAGAACAGCGACAACCCGGCCGACTGGGGCCGCCTGCGCCAGTACGTGCACCTGTACAAGAACACCGCCGAGGTCGACAAGAAGCTCAACCTGTACGTGGGGCTCGCCTCCCTGGCCGGCATCGCCGTCGCCGTGGTCTTCGGCGTCCTGGTCAACGCCTGGCCGGTCCTGACGGTGCTCACGGCCGTGATGATGGCGCTCCTGGCCGCGAACCTCGTGCTGCTGCGGCGGGCCAAGCAGGCGGCCCTCACCCGGCACCAGGGGCAGGCCGGGTCGGCCAGCGTCGCGCTGCAGATGTTGAGCGACAAGAAGTACAGCCACCAGGCCGCCATCGCCTTCACCCGCGAGATGGACATGGTGCACCGGGTCGTCGGGCCGTCCGGGGTCGTCCTGGTCGGCGAGGGCCAGTCGAGTCGCCTCAAGCCGCTGCTCGCGCAGGAGCAGCGCCGTCACCAGCAGGTGCTGTTCGGCGTCCCGGTCACGACGATGGTGCTCGGGGACGGCTCCGGCCAGGTCAAGCTGCACGACCTGCAGAAGGCCATCGAGAAGCTGCCCAAGGCGATCCAGGCGTCGCAGCAGACCGCGATCCTGCAGAAGCTGCGCTCGCTGGACGCGGTGCGCCCCAAGGCGCCGCTGCCCAAGGGACCCCTGCCCAACGTCAAGGGCATGAACCGGGCGATGCGCGGCCGGTGACGCTGGTCGGCGCCGGGGAACGGAGCGGGTAGAACCACGTGGCGAACCTCGTCAACGCCGAACATCTGTCGAAGTCGTTCGGCACGCGCACGCTGCTGAGCGACGTCTCCCTCGGTCTCGCCTCCGGCGACGTCATCGGCGTCGTCGGCCGCAACGGCGACGGCAAGACGACCCTGCTGTCGATCCTGACCGGACGCCTCGGGCCCGACTCCGGGGCCGTCACGCGGGCATCCGGGGCGTCGATCGGGTTCCTGGCCCAGGCCGACGACTTCGCCGCCGGCGCCACCGTGCGCGACGTCATCGTCGGCGGCGAACCGGACCACGTGTGGGCGGCCAACCCGATCACCCGCGGCATCGTGGAGCACCTGCTCGGCGACGTCCCCCTGGACGCCGCGGTCGACGACCTGTCCGGCGGCGAGCGGCGCCGGACGGCGCTGGTGGCGGTGATGCTGTCGGGGCACGACCTGATCGTGCTCGACGAGCCCACCAACCATCTCGACGTCGAGGCGATCGACTGGCTCGCCGCCCACCTGAACGACCTGCGGCGGGGCGGCACGGCGATGCTCATCGTGTCCCACGACCGCTGGTTCCTGGACGCCGTGTGCACGCGCGTGTGGGAGGTGCACGACGGCCAGGTGGACGCCTACGACGGCGGCTACGCGGCCTACGTCCTGGCGCGCGCCGAACGCGGCCGGCAGGCCGTGGCGAACGAGGCCCGCCGGCAGAACCTGGCCCGCAAAGAGCTGGCCTGGCTGCGGCGCGGCGCCCCCGCCCGCACGTCCAAGCCGCGCTTCCGCATCGAGGCCGCCAACGTGCTGATCGCCGACGTGCCGGACCCGCGCGACACCCTGGCCCTCAAGCAGTTCTCGGTGGCCCGGCTCGGCAAGGACGTGTTCGACCTCGAGCACGTCGACGTCGAACTTCCGGACGCCGCAGGTGCGGCCCGCCCCCTGTTCGACGACCTCACCTGGTCGATCGGGCCCGGCGACCGGATCGGCATCGTCGGCGTCAACGGCTCCGGCAAGTCGACCCTGCTGCGCCTCCTCGCCCACGAACAGCGGCCCACCCGCGGCCGCGTGAAGCAGGGCCGGACGCTGCGGCTGGCCCACCTCTCCCAGGCCGTCACCGAACTGGACGACGACGAGCGCGTCTTGGACTCGGTGAACCGGCTCAAGCGCGAAACGAAGCTCGCCACGGGCGAGGAGGCGTCCGCGGGCCAACTGCTGGAGGACTTCGGGTTCACCGGCGACCGCCTCGTCACCCGGATCGGCGACCTCTCCGGCGGCGAGCGGCGGCGGCTGCAGTTGCTGCGGCTGCTGATGGAGGAGCCGAACGTGCTGCTGCTCGACGAGCCCACCAACGATCTCGACATCGACACGCTGACCGTCGTCGAGGACTACCTGGACACCTGGCCCGGCACCCTGATCGTCGTGAGCCACGACCGGTACTTCCTCGAACGCGTGTGCGACGTCGTGTACGCCCTCCTCGGCGACGGCCGCTGCGTCCTGCTGCCGGGCGGGGTGGACGCCTACCTGGAGCATCGGCGCCGCGTCGCCGACGCCGCCCGGCAGGCGGCCCGACCGGCGCCCGCGGCGTCCAAGGCCCCGAGCACGGCCGCCGAGCAGCGCCGGGCCAAGAAGGAACTGGCCCGGCTGGAGTCCCAGCTGCACCGGGTCGCCGAACGCATCGAGAAGCTGCACGCCGACATGGCGGCGCAGGCGTCCGACTACGGGCGGCTCGCCGCCCTGCAAGAGCGGCTGGACGGGCTGTCCGACGAGCAGGACGAACTCGAGCTCGCCTGGCTGGAGGCCGCCGAGGCGCTCGACGAGGCCGGCTGACTCCTACCGGGGCCGGTCCCCCGGCTGCACCGCCACAGCCCGCAGCACGTCGCGCAGCCCGAGCCACCACTGCTTCTTGGGACGCCGGAACACCGGGTCCATCTCGGCCATCATCCCCGCCATGGGGCGGTGGACGAGCGACGACCCCACCACGCCGATGTAGTGACTCTCGGTGCCCCCCGAGGCGAACTCCTCGTCGATGAGGTTCAGGGCGTTCGACACCAACCGGGTGCCGAACAGCCGGTCGAAGGGGGTCGGCGCCGACCCCTGCTGCTGGTGCCCGACGACCGCCTGCCGGACGTCGAACAGGTTGCCGCCCTCCTCCTCGAAGATGCGGGCGATCACGTCGGTCGTGTAGGACACGTTGGCCCGCTCGTTGCGGACCGCCAGCACCAATTGGCGGCCGCCCGCGAAGCTGTTGACCGTCCAGTCGACGTCGGCGTTGAGTTGGGCCAGGGAGACGCCGTCCTCGTGCAGGTACACCAGTTCCGCGCCGCCGGCGAGTCCGCTCACCAGCGCCAGGTAGCCGCACCAGCGGCCCATGGTCTCGACGACGAACATGCGGTGGGCGGCCTCGGCCGACATCTTGACCCCGTCGATCGCGCTCACCAGCGACTTCAGGGCGGTGTCGGCGCCGACGGAGAGCTCGGTGCCGGGCAGGTTGTTGTCGATGCTGGCCGGTAGGCACACGATCGGGATGCGGAACGCCGGATAGCGGTCCCGCTCGCTGTAGAGCAGGTGCGCCGCTCGGTAGGCGTTCCAGCCGCCCGCCACGAGCAGGGCGTCGACCTTGTGCTCCTCCAACGCGCGGCTGATCGCGTACAACTCCTCGACGACCGGCACGTCGCGGCGCAGGCCCAGGTGCGCCCCGCCGTCACCGACCCAGCCCTCGACATCCCCCCACTCCAGTTCCTCGATCCGGCCGTCGCGCAGCCCGGGGAAGCCGCCGTGGACGCCGAGCATCGTGTGGCCTCGGCTGATGCCGAGGCGTACCGCCGCGCGGGCCACCGTGTTCATGCCGGGGGCCAGCCCGCCGGCGTGGATGAGGGCGACCCGGCGGCTGGCGGCGTCCGCGTCGACGCGCGAGGGCTCCGCGAGCTCCCGGAAGATGGCGAACATGTGGGCGAAACTGCCGCCGCGGGCGGCCATGGCCGCCGCGTAGTCGCCCTTCGCGATGTCGACGGGCACTGCGCGGGTGCGCTCCACGGCCTCCACCAGCGGTAACCGCGCCACCCGGTTTCCCTTCCACCCGAGCACCGGCCCGTCGGAGGGATGATCCCCCAGCACCTCGAGCGCCGCCTCGTAGCCGAGCACTGTGCTGCACCAGCGGTCGAAGGCGCTGGGTGTGCCGCCGCGCTGCACGTGTCCGAGGATGGTGACCCGGGTGTCTTCCTGCAGCCGCTCCTCGATGATCTGCTTCACCAGTTCGGCCCGGATCGGGTTCCCGGCGCGGTCGGTTGCGCCTTCGGCGACGAGGACGATCGAGTCGCGCCGGCCGGCGCGGCGACCGCGCCGCAACTCGGTGCACATCCGGTCCTCCCAGCCTTCCTCCGGCGGGTTCTCGGGCACCAGCACGTAGTCGCACCCGCCCGCGATGGCGGCCATCAGCGCCAGGTAGCCGCAGTGGCGCCCCATGACCTCGACCACGAAGCTGCGCTGGTGGGACGCCGCCGTGGACGTCAGCGCGTCGATGGCGTCGACGATGCGGTGCAGGGCGGTGTCGGCGCCGATCGTCATGTCCGTGCCGACGAGGTCGTTGTCGATGGAGCCGACGAGCCCCGCGAACCGAAGGGCCGGATGAGCGGCCGCCAACCCGGGGGCGATCTCGCCGGACGCCACCAGTTCGGCCAGCAACTCGGGCCACTCCTGGCTCATGGCGTTCAGCCCGGACAGGCTGCCGTCGCCGCCGATGACGACCAGCCGGTCGATGCCGTGCCGCAGCAGGTTCGCGGCCGCACGCCGGCGTCCGTCCCGCTCGCGAAACTCCGGACTGCGGAAGGTGCCGATGACGGTGCCCCCCTTGTGGAGGATGCTGCTGACATCCCCCCACGCCAGCCGCCGGATGCCCGGCCCACCGTCGATCATGCCCTGGTAGCCCTCGTAGACGGCGTACACCTCCGCCCCGTGGCTGAGGCACGTGCGGACGACCGCCCGCACCGCCGCGTTCATGCCCTGGGCGTCCCCGCCGCTCGTGAGCACCCCGACCCGCTTGCCCACGCCGCTCTGCTCGATCCGTCCGTCCACGTCGCCTCCCTGCTCAGCCCCCACCCGTCATCCTTGCACCGACGCCCCGACGAGGGCAGCCCCGCACACAACAACGACGGACGCCGCTGGTGCGGCGTCCGTCGTGATCGGGCGAGCGGGTTCAGGACACGAGGTGCGCGCGCTCGATGATCGCGTCGCGGAGTTCGCGCCGCTGCTTCTGCAGTTCGGGATCGGGCACCGGGACCGCGGACAGCAGCCGTTGGGTGTACGGGTGCTGCGGGTAGGTCACGATGTCGCTGGTCGGCCCGACCTCGACCAACTCGCCGTGCGTCATGACCGCGATCTTGGACGACACCATCTCGACGACCGCGAGGTCGTGGCTGATGAACAGGCAGGCGAACCCGTACCGCTCCTGCAGGTCGCTGAACAGCTTCAGCACGCGCGCCTGCACCGATACGTCGAGGGCGGACGTCGGCTCGTCCGCCACGAGCAGCTTCGGGTTCAGGGCCAACGCCCGGGCGACGCCGATGCGCTGCTTCTGGCCGCCCGACAACTCGTGCGGATACCGGTTGCGCATCGAGCGCGGCAACTCGACCGAGTCGAGCAGGTCCTCCACCCGCCTGCTGAGCTCGGCCCCCTTGAGGCCCTCGTGCAGCAGCAGCGGCTCGCCGATCGACTCGCCGACCGGCAGCCGGGGGTTCAGCGACGAGCCCGGATCCTGGAACACCATGCCGACCGTCTTGCGGAACGGCTTGAGGTCGCGGTGCGAGGCGTGGGTGATGTCGATGCCGCACACCGTGATCGTCCCAGCCGACACGGGCAGCAGCGCGACGGCGGCCCGGCCGATGGTGGTCTTACCGGAGCCCGACTCGCCCACCAGGCCGAGCACCTCGCCCGGTTCGATCCGCAGGTTGATGGCGTGGGCGGCGCGGAACGCGGGCCGCCGGCCCTGCTTCGGGTAGGTGATGTCCACGTTCTCCAGCAGCAGCGCGGGCACCACCGACGGGTCCTGGGCGGGCGCGAGCGGAAGGGGCTCCTCGGTGACCCGGACCAGGGCGTCCGTGTGGCCGTCCTCGATCTTGGTCTCGCCGAGGTGCGGGACGGCGGCCAGGAGGGCCTTGGTGTACGGATGCTGCGGGCGGTAGAAGATGTCGGCGGCCGTGCCGTGCTCGACGACGCGGCCGTCCTTCATCACGATGATGCGGTCGGCCATGTCGGCGACGACGCCCATGCTGTGGGTGATGAGGATGATGCCGGCGTTGACGCGGGTGCGCAGCTCGCGCATCAGCTTGAGGATCTCGGCCTGCACCGTCACGTCGAGCGCGGTGGTGGGCTCGTCGGCGATCAGCAGCTTCGGGTCGCAGGCCAGGGCCTGGGCGATCATGATGCGCTGGCGTTGGCCGCCCGACAACTGGTGGGGGAACTTGTCGAAGCTGTCCTCCGGGTCGGGGATCTCGACCAGCCGCATGAGTTCGACGGCCCGCACCTTGGCGTCCGACGGGTTCATCAGGAAGTGGGTGCGCAGCGTCTCGACGATCTGGAAGCCCACGGTGTAGACGGGGTTCAGCGCCGTCATCGGCTCCTGGAAGATCACCGAGATCTCGTTGCCCCGGATCTGGCGCATCTCCGACTGCGAGAGGCCCACCAACTCGATGCCCTTCAGCTTGGCCGAGCCGGTGGTCCGCCCGTTCTTGGGCAGCAGCCCGATCAGGCTCATGGACGACTGGGTCTTGCCCGACCCGGATTCACCCACGATCGCCAGCACCTCGCCGGCCCGCAGGTCGTAATTCATGTGCTCCGCGGCGGTGAACCAGTCGTCGTTCACCCAGAAGTTCACGCTCAGGTCGCGGACCTCCAGGATGACGTCGCCGGCCTTGACCTCGGCCCCGGCGCTGCGGGACAGCTTCTGGAACCGGTCCAACGACACACCGTCGGCCATGCCCGCCTTCGGGCCGGCCGCGGCCTTGACGGGGACGGTGATCTTCTCGGGGCTCACGTGGACTCCTCCTCGGTGCGCGCCGCCGCAGCGGGTTCCAGCTTCGCCGCGGCCCGCTTCATGGCTCGGTCCGACGGGACCTTGCGCGTCCGCGGGTCGAAGGCGTCCCGCAGTCCGTCGCCGATGAAGTTGACGCTCAGGGCGATCAGGATGATGAACAGGCCCGGCCACCAGAAGAGCCAGGGCCGGGTGGCGAAGGCGCCCTGGTTCTCGGCGATCAACAGCCCCAGCGAGACGTTGGGTTTCTTGATGCCGAAGTTGAGGAAGGACAGGGCCGCCTCGAGCGTGACCGCCACCGACATGAGCAGGGTGACGTTGACGATGATCACGCCGACGGCGTTGGGCAGGATGTGCTTGGTGATGATCCGCCAGTCGCTGGCTCCCGCGATGCGCGCCGAGTCGACGAACTCGCGTTCCCGGAGCGCCAGGAACTCCGAGCGGGTCAGCCGGGCGAGGCCCGTCCACAGGATGAGCCCGAGCACGACCGCCAACAGCAGCGGCATGTTGCTGCGGATGGCCTCCCGTTGGGCCGCGGTCGCGTCCAGTTTCACGGGCAGGACGTCGAGGAGGCGTCCGAGGACCGCACCGAGCACGAGCACCGGGAGGGTGATGACGAGGTCGGTGAAGCGCATGAGCACCATGTCGACCTTGCCGCGGTAGTAGCCGGCGATGGCGCCGATCGTCACCCCGATGACGAGGGCCGTGAGCCCGAGCACCACCATGACCAGCAGCGACGTCTGGACGCCCTTCATCACCTGGGCGAACGAGTCCGAACCGATGGAGTCCTGCCCGAAGGGATGGTCGCCGATCGCGAAGCCGCCGCCGGGCAGGAACGGCAGCTGCAGGGTGGGCCGCCCGCCGTCGATGACGGTGCCGGACCGGATGTAGTCCTGATGGATCCACAGCCCCTTGATCGGCCCGATGCCCATGCTGACGAAGCTCAGGAGGGCGATCGAGACCAGCATGACCAGGCCGAAGATGGCGCCCTTGTGCCGGATGAAGCGCCCCCACACGATCTGGCCCTGCGAGAGGCCCTCGACCTCTTTCGCCTGGCCGACGCCTTCGCCGCGGCCCCGGGCCGCATCGGGAGTCGGGGCGGCCGCGGGGGCGTCCGGCGGGAGGGCGGGGTCCGGCACGTCGTCCCGCACCGGCTGGTCGTCGTGGGTGCTCATGCGTTCACTCGAATCCGGGGGTCGATGATCGCGTAGAGGAAGTCGGCGATCAGGTTCGCGATCATGGCGAGACCGCCCACGATCATCACGTAGACCATGACGGGGTCCACCTCGCTCTGCAGGAGGCTCCGCACGAACAGGCTGCCCATGCCGGCCCAGGAGAAGATGGTCTCGGTCACCACCGCGCCGCCCACCATGGCGACGAAGTCGACCGGCACGATGGACGCGAGCGGCATCAGCGCGTTACGCAGCGCATGCCGCACGATGACCAGCCGCTCCGGCAGGCCCTTGGCGCGCGCGGTGCGGATGTAGTCCTGGTTGAGGACCTCCAGCGTCGCGCCGCGCTGGTACCGCGTGTAGCTGGCCACCGAGATCATGACGAGCGCCACGGTCGGCAGCAGCAGGTGGGTGAACTTGTCGAGTTGGGTGATCCAGAAGTCCCCGTTGAGCCCGGGCGTGGACGCGCCGATCGTCGCGATCGGCCGTCCCCGGATGAGGGCCGAGTTGCTGTACTCCTCCCAGCCCTGCAGGACCCGGTCCACGAACACCATGACGGAGGTGACGACCGCGACGATCGCGGCCACGCGCATCGAGACCGCCCGGTCGGGGCCGCCCCACAGCCAGCCGATCAGCAGGCTGATCAGGATCGCCCCGACGAGCAGCGCGAGCAGCCACAGCTCGTTCATCGGGACGTAGAAGAAGAGCCACTGGCACCCCAGCCAGGACAGGATGCCGACGCCGGCGGTGGTGAACGCGGCGCCCAACGCCCGGCGGTTGTTGAGCCCGGCGAACAGGGCGCTCACCGCGAACGCGGTCGCCAGGGCGACGACGCCCACGCCGACGATGCCGACCCGCGGGTGCTGCACCCAGCCCGACATGAGGAGGTAGGCGAGCACCGCGAAGGTGGCGCCGAACGCCAGGGCGAACGTGATCAGCCGCCGCTTGGTGTCGCCCCCGAGGGCGCCGAGCCAGAACAGGGCCGAGATCAGCGACAGCCCGAGGATGAGCCACCAGTTGACGGTGGGGTCGTTGATGTAGTCGTTGAGGCCGATGGCCAGGAACTGCTTGAGGAGCACCGCGACCCAGAAGATGGGCAGCGAGTAGAGCAGGAACACCACGAAGGTGATCGCGTAGTCGAACGCCGTGTACTGCCGCAGGGCCGACAGGACGCCGATCGTCACGCCCAGCAGGATGGCGATCACGGTGGCGGAGAAGACCAGCTGGATCGAGGTCGGGATGGCCGTCGACAGCAGGTGGTTGACCGGCGTCATGCTGCGCCACGCCAGGCCGAAGTCGCCCCGGACGAACCGACCGAGCCAGTTCAGGTACCGGATCCATACCGGCTGGTCGAGATCGAGCAGCGCGATGCGGTTGGCGATCTTCTGGTCCCTGTTGGGCGACGGGTCGGTGCGGAGCTCCTCCAGCGGGTCGACCGCCACGTCGAGGAGCAGGTACATGATCACTGACAGCAGCGCCAGGATGCCGAGCGCCAGACCGAGCCGGCGGGCGAGGAATCGAACCATCGAGGATGAACCCCTTCAGGAAGTGGCAACGGGGGAAAACTACCTGATCGCCGAGAGGGCGTCAGAGGGATTGCTCCCTCTGACGCCCCTCAGTCATCGTGGCGACCGCGCGGAATCGTCGCGGGGGTCACGCCACGCCACACCGATCAGGCGATCTCCCACTCCCAGGCGTTCCAGAAGAAGTTGGGGGACAGGGCGATCGACGACACGTTCTTGATCGTGTTGCTGTTCGTCGTGATCTCCGGGAACTGGAAGATCGTGGTGCCGAAGGCGTCGTCGACCAGGATCTTCTCGACCTTGCCGAGGATCTCGCTCTGCTTGGCCGCCTCGATCGTGACCTGCAGCTCGTCGAAGAGCTTGTCCACCTCGACGTTGCTGTAGCCGTAGTAGTTGTTCTGGCCCTTCGTGCGGTAGTTCGCGTCAGACTCGCCGACGGCGGTCGAGGTGGACTGCCAGCCGAACAGAGCCGCGTCGTACTTCGAGGTGTCGGGCAGGATCGAGCCCCACTTCTCGGCCGACTTGTCCTCGACCTTGAAGCCGGCCTGCTCGGCGGCCTCCTTGATCAGCTGGAACTCCTGCTGACGGCGGGTGTTGGTGCTGGCGTAGAGGACCCGGACGGTCGGCGCGGTGGTGACGCCGGCCTTGGTGAGGATCTCCTTGGCCTTGGCCGAATCGCCGTTGCCGAAGGCTGCCTGCATGCCGTTGGCCGCCGTGACCGCGGCGTAGGACGGCGCGGACGGCACGGTCGTGAACGAGTTGCGGATCGCGGCCTGCGGGTTCAGGGGCTTGATCAGGTTGTCGATGATCTTCTGCCGCGGGATCGAGACGAGGAACGCCTGACGGACGGCCTTGGCCTTGGCGGCGTCGCCGCCGTACGCCTTGGGATCGAACGGGCCGCCGTTGTTCACGGCCATGTCGACGTGCTCGTACGTGCCGCCCTCGCCCGTCTGCACGGTGTAGGCGGCGCCCAGGGCCTTCACCTGGCTGAGGATGTCGGCGGTCGCCTGCGGCTGGGTCACCATGACCTCGCCGTTACGGAGGGCCTGCACCGAAGCCTGGGCGTCGGCGATGAAGCGCACCGTGATCTTGTCGACCTTCGGCTTGTGCGAGCCCTTGTAGTTGGGGTTCTTCGACAGGGTGATGTACTGCTGCTCGACGGCGTCCGTGATGACGAACGGGCCGGACCCGACGACCAGGTCCTTGTCGGCCGGCATGTTCATGAACTTGAAGCCGGTGTTCCAGAAGTTGGAGATCTTCGCGAGCTTCGCGTTGTCCTTGTTCTTGATCGCGTCGAGCACGGCCTGCGCCGCCTTGGTGTTGTCGGTCTCGCCGAGCGCCTTCTTGCCCACGACGTGGGCCGCGACGCCCACCGGGCCCGCGGCCAGGATCTCCCAGTCGACGAACGGCTTCTCATAGGTGAAGGTCACCGACTTGCCGTTGTCGCCCACCTCGTAGGTCTTCATGAGCTTGTAGCCCGGGGAGGACGCGTTGAAGTAGACCTGATCGCCCTCGTTCGGCTTCGAGACGGACCCGTCATCGCCGACGGTCGCCTCGTACGTGTTGAGGTTGGTGGACAGGGCCGCCCAGTTGAGCAGGATGTCGGCCGCGGTGACCGGCGTGCCGTCCGACCAGGTGGCCGTGTCGGCCAGGGTGACCTTGACCTTGAGCGGGCTGTCGGAGAGCTTCTCGTACTTGCCGAAGGACGCGTTCTGCGCGAGCTTCAGATCCTTGTCGTAGTAGCCGATCGTGTCGTTGGCGAGGTAGGTGATGTTGGCGTTGGCCGTGGCGTTCTGGTCCTGCGTGTTGTTGTTGTAGGACTCGAAAGCCTGGTTCCAGGCCACGACGGCGACCTTCCCGCCGGCGCCGGCGGAGGGAGCCCCGGAGGCCCCGGGGGCCTGGGTGGACGGTGCGGCCTGCGGCGTGCAGCCGCCCAGGGCGAGGGCGCCCGCGACGATGGACGTCGCGGCCGCGAGGAGCTTGCGGTTCATGTTCCTCCGTGTGGTCGTGCGGCCCCACAGGGTGCCGCACGGACGGCGTCCGGGCTGGCCCTGCGGGTGACCGAGGTGACGTGGTGGTCAGGCAACACAACCAGACGTCGTCACGTCGCCCCCGGCGAGAGCCCCGGTGCGGGCGCTTGGACGCTGCCTGACCTGCGTTGCGCCCATTCTGCACGAAAGCCTCCGGACGACAACGGGCGCGCCGCGCCGTTACCCCGCGTTCACCGATTAACAATTACCTTGTTAGCGACGCTTCACCGCGATCGTGCCCAGCAACACGTCGTGCAGTCCGCGCCGGGCGGGCCCGATGGCCACGGCCGGGATGACCAGGCAGACGAGGGCGGCCCGCGCCGCCGACCGGGCCAGCCCCACGCGACCGCCGCCGAGGCGGGCGATGCCGACCCCCGCGATCAACTGGCCGAAACTGCCGCCCGCGGCCGCGGTGAGGACGGTCTTCTCCACGAAGTAGGTGGCCAGCGGCATCCAGAGGCGCCACCCCGATCCCCAGAGCACCGCGGTGCCGAACAGCCCGGTGGCCACGACCAGGCAGGCGGCCCAGTCGATGAGCAGGGCCGCGATCCGGGCGCCCCAGGACGCCGGCGCACCCCGGCCGGCGGCCGGCAGCCCCAGGGCGGCGACCGGGTCGGGGGCGGGGGCGGCGGGGCGGGGAGCGTCGGGGCCGGCGGGCCCGGGGGCGTCGGGGCGGGGAGCGTCGGGTCCGGCAGGGGCGTTCACGCGGCCGAGGCTACCGGGCCGCGGTGCCGCCGGCGGCCCCCGGGGCCGCCGGCCAGAACCCGGCGCACGGCGTCGCCGCCCGCCGCCAATTCGCGCGCGGCGAACACCGCCACCCACCCGGCGGCGAGGGCGAGCAGCCCCAACGCCAGCCACGACCATTGCGCGACCAGGCCGATCGCGTAGAGCGGCTGCTCGTGGCCGGACTGCTTGAGCATGCCGTAGGGATCGAGCTTGGGCTTGGGGAACAGGCTGACCGCCGTGAGGACGTCGCCGATCATGGTCAGCACGAAGGCCAGGCAGACCAGCAGCCCCGCGGACGCCAGCGCCACCGCCACGGTGCCGAGCAGCATGCGGACGGAGTCGTCGGCCTCCCCCGCGGCCTCGCCGGCCGCCGGCAGCCGATGGACCCGCAGCAGCACCGCCAGCGCCGCGGCCAGCACAGCCCCGGTCGCGGCCAGGACGCCGACCCCGTACCACCAGCCCGGCCACGGCGCCGTCACCCCGTGCAGCGTGTACTCGACGTCCTTGGGGAAGCCGTCGTAGGAGTACCACCACTCGGTGACCGACGCGCGCGGGAACGCCCGGTAGTGCGGCGAGGGCGGATCCGGCACCGACACCACACCGGCCGCGACCACGACCGAAGCCAGCAGGCCGGCCAGCGACGCGGGCAGCGCCATCCCGCGGCGCTCGGGCCGCGACAGGGGGACGAAGCCGGCCGGCGCGCGGGCGTCCACGGGCCGGCGCAGCGGCCAGACCAACAGCACCAGCAGGGCCAGCCCGGCGACGACCGGGCCGGCCACGGCGACCAGGCGTGGGTCGGCGAACTCCGAGAAGGCCAGCACCAGCGCGCCCACCGACCCCAGCAGGGCGACGACGAGGGCGACCACGGCCGCGCGGCGGGCGTCCCGCAGGCGGGGGGCGATGGCGGACGCCGCGGGCGCCGGCAGGTAGAGCGCCGAGAGCGCGCGCCCGCGGCCGCGGTAGAGGCGGTTCCAGGCGAGCGTGGCGGGGACGACGGCCAGCACCGCGAACGGGGTGCCGAACACCAGCACCAGGAACGGCAGCGCGGCCAGCATGCCCCCCATTATGAGCACCGCGGGGCGCCCCGTCGCCCCCCGTCGGGCGGCCGGCGGACGGTGTCCGGACGGTCTGCAGGCGACCGCCGCGTAACACGGCCGAAACAAGCGTGCAACTGCTCGGTAGCGTGGCGTCGCTACGTTGTGGCCGTTCAACCAACCCATCGGAGGAAACGATGTTCAAAGGCGCCGACGACCTGTTGGCCTTCGTCGAGGCGGAAGGCATCGAGACGATCGACTGCCGCTTCTGCGACCTGCCCGGTGTCATGCAGCACTTCACGATCCCCGCGCGGTACCTGACGCACGACATCTTCGAGGACGGCCTGTCCTTCGACGGCAGCTCGATCCGGGGCTTCCAGAAGATCCACGAGTCGGACATGACCCTGCTGCCCGACCCGACGAGCGCCTACCTGGACGCCTTCCGCGCCTCCAAGACGCTCAACCTGAACTTCTTCGTGCACGACCCGCTCACCAAGGAGGCCTACAGCCGCGACCCGCGCAACATCGCGCGCAAGGCGGAGGCCTACCTCAAGTCGACGGGCATCGGCGACACCGCGTTCATGGGGCCCGAGGCCGAGTTCTACGTGTTCGACGCCGTGCGCTTCGAGACCAAGGCGAACGCCGGCTACTATCACATCGACTCCGAGGCGGGCGCCTGGAACACCGGCCTGGAGAAAGAGGTCAGCGGTGCCGTCAACCGCGGCTACAAGGTCAAGTACAAGGGCGGCTACTTCCCGGTCGCCCCGGTGGACCACTTCGGTGACCTGCGCGACGTCATGGTGCGGCACCTGCAGGACGCCGGCCTGGTCATCGAGCGCGCGCACCACGAGGTCGGCACCGCCGGCCAGTGCGAGATCGCGACCAAGTTCGACTCGCTGCTGAACGCCGCGGACAACGTGATGAAGTACAAGTACATCGTCAAGAACACCGCCTGGGAGGCCGGCAAGACCGCGACCTTCATGCCGAAGCCGATCTTCGGCGACAACGGCTCGGGCATGCACGTCCATCAGTCGCTCTGGAAGGACGGCTTGCCGCTGTTCGCCGACGAGGCCGGCTACGGTGGACTGTCCGACCTGGCCCGCTGGTACATCGGCGGCCTCCTGCACCACGCCCCGTCGCTGCTCGCGTTCACCAACCCGACGCTCAACAGCTACCACCGCCTGGTGCCGGGCTTCGAGGCGCCGGTCAACCTGGTGTACAGCTCGCGCAACCGCTCGGCCTGCATCCGGATCCCGCTCACCGGCCCCAACCCCAAGGCGAAGCGCATCGAGTTCCGCTGCCCCGACCCGTCGGCCAACCCCTACCTGGCCTTCGCCGCGATGCTGCTGGCCGGCCTCGACGGCATCCAGAAGCGGATCGAGCCGCCGGCCCCGATCGACAAGGACCTCTACGAACTGCCGCCGGACGAGCACGCCGAGGTCGCCCAGGTGCCGGGATCGCTCGAGGCCGTGCTGAACGCCCTCGAGGCCGACCACGACTACCTGCTGGCCGGCGACGTGTTCACGCCCGACCTGATCGACACCTGGATCGCCATGAAGCACGAGGACATCGACGCGGTGCGGCTGCGCCCGCACCCGCACGAGTTCGAGCTCTACTACGACCTGTGAGCTGACACCCCTTGCCGGACCCCGGTTCGCCCGCCCAGGGCGGGCCGGGGTCCGCTGTTCGTCCGCCCGGTCGCCGCGCTCGGCGTTCGTCGGACGCCGCCGCGCGGCTCACTCGCCGCGCAGGTCGTCCTCGTCCGGCCCGGCGTCCTGCAGTTGCTCCCAGACGTCGGCCGGGTCGGCCTCGACCGGGACCGAGGGGACGGGCGGCAGGTCGGTCGCCAAGTCGTCGACCTCGTTGCTCACCGCCTCGGCCGACCGGCCGGTGACGTCGGGCGTCCGCCAGTCCTCCGGCTCGGGCACGAACGCGTCCGCGGGTTCCAGGATGCTCGGGGTCATGTCGGCCTCCTTGACGGGTTGTGGCCCGACCCTACCGCGCAGACTACGGCTGGGGCTGCTCGACGGGGGTCCGGGGGGTGACGTTCGCGATGTAGACGCCCAGCATGATGACGGCCCCGCCGACGAGTTGCAGGGGCGCCAGGCGCTCGCCCAGCACGACGCCCGCGGCGATGAGGGCGGCGAGCGTGGACAGGCCGATGAAGGTCGAGTACCCGTTGGAGCCGAGGTTCGCGATGGCCACCGCCTGGAAGAAGAAGGCGCCGACCGACGATCCCACGGCCAGGTAGCCGATGCTCACGAGCAGGTCGGGATGGACCGCCGGCAGCGTCACCAGGGCCAGGACGCCGCCACTCGCGGCGGCCTCGGCCAGCGCGACGGCCGTGAAGACGACCGCCCCCACGGCCACCATCGCGAACGTCTTGTCGAGCCCCGTCGACGCGGCGTCCCGCTCGGCGAGCACGGCCCACACCGAGTAGGACGCCACGGCCACCAGGAGGAACACGTACCCGACCGGGTCGAACCCGGCCCGCACCCCGCCGGCGGCCACGGTGGCCACGACGCCGCCGAACGTCACGCCGATGCCGATCACCTGGGCCCGGGAAGGTGGGCGTCCGAGCACCAGCCACGACGCGATCAGCACGCCCACGGGCACGATCGCGATGATGATGCCGCTCTCGGACGCCGTCGTGCGCTGCACGCCCAGCGTCTCCGCCGCGTAGTAGAGCAGCGGCTGAAACAGGGCGAGGAGGAGCAGGGGCTTGAGGCTGCGCCGCGTCAGCGTGAGCCGGACGACCCGGAGCGCGATCAGGACGCCCAGCACGGCCAACGCGACCGCGAAGCGCCAGGCCAGCAGGGCGGCCGGGGTGATGAGGCCGACGGCGCCCTTGGTGAACACGAAGCTGCAGCCGTAGAGCACCTCGGTGACGACGGCCGCCAGGACACCGATGGCCGTCCGCGAGTTCACCCGGTCAGGCTAGTGGCGCGGCCCAGTACCGACCCGGGGAGCACCACCGGTTGGACCGAGCGTGGTGGAGGGTCTCGCGCCTCCGGCGGCTGGTCGCTCGACGCCGGAACGTCGCCCAAGGAGGCGTCCTCGGGCCGCGCTCGCGGGCCTCTACGACCGACGCCATGGATAATCCCCGGATGCTGTGAATTGGAACGTTCAAATCGGCTCGAGATGCACATTGTTCGGGCAATATCCATGATCGCGTGCGCAGGACGTCTGGCAGCGGCGCGGCAGGGTGGTCGCAGGGTCGTGGGCCCGTCAGGGCACGTACTGCTGGCGGATCTCTGTGATCGTCCCGTCGACGATGGTCACCCAGTAGGGCGTGCTGCGGTACGCGTCCCCGTGCGGCCCTCGCAGGGCGGCCGCCCAATCGCCCTGCGCCATCGGCCGGCCCTCGGGTACCTGACCCGCGCCGGCGTCCAGGACGACGGTCAGCGGGGCGTCCGGGGAGACGGGCGAGGTGCGCAGCCGCGTGCTGTCATTGACGATGTAGAAGTCGTTGGGCGGCGGCTCGGCGCCGTCGGCCTCGGCGGCGTCCTCGGCCTCGGGCCCGGTCAGGAACAGGACGTAGTCGAGGTCGAGCACGAGCCGGCCGTTGGCGGTGCGGGCCGCCTCGACGAAGGCGCAGTGCTGCCGGGCGTCCACCCAGGGGCTGGGCGTCGCGCTCGCCGCCGACGCGGCGGGCGTGGGCGTCCCCACCGGACCACTGGGACCGCTCGTCGGCCCGGCGGATGCCACCGGGGCCGGGGCGCCCGTGGAGGGGACGACCGTCGCCCCGGAGGTCGGCGTTGTCGGGCTGAGACCGACGCACCCCGTCAAAGTCAGGCAGCCCGCGAGGGTGAGGCAGCCGGCCAGCGCGGCGGCAGCCAGGGATCGCCGAGGCATCAGGTCTCCTCTCGCCGAAGACGCCAGTCCACCCCGCGGGTCGGCGGCTGTCAACGCCCCGGCCTCACACCCGGACCGGGATCCCCCGGCCGGCCAGGTACTCCTTGACCTGGCGGACGCTGAAGGTGCGGAAGTGGAACACCGACGCCGCCAGCACGGCGTCCGCCCCGGCCTGCTCGACGACCTCGGCGAAGTGCTCCAACGTCCCGGCGCCGCCGGACGCGATCACCGGCACCGAGACCGCGTCCGCGATGGCCTTCGTGAACGGGAGATCGTAGCCGGCGAGGGTTCCGTCGCCGTCCATGCTGGTCGGCAACACGGCGCCCACGCCGAGGCCCTCGCAGCGGCGCGCCCACGCGAAGCAGTCGAGGCCGGTGCCGCGCTGTCCCCCGCTGACCACGACCTCGAAGCCCGAGGGCAGGTCGGCGTTGCGGCGTCCGTCGATGGCGACGACGAGCCGCTCGCCGCCGAAGGCGGCGGCCGCCTCGGCCAGCAGGTCCGGACGCCGCACCGCGGCACTGTTGACCGAGACCTTGGCGACCCCCACGTCGAACAGGGCGGCCATGTCCTCGAGCGAGCCGATGCCGCCGCCCACCGTCAGCGGGATGTCGATCACCGCGGCCACCTGGCGCGCCCACTCGATGCGGGTCGCCCGGCCCTCGACGGTGGCGGCGATGTCGAGCATGGTCAACTCGTCGGCCCCCGCCTCGGAGTAGAAGCGCGCGTTCTCGACCGGGTCACCCGCGTCGCGCAACTCGACGAAGTGCACCCCCTTGACCACGCGGCCGTCCTTCATGTCCAGGCACGGGATCACCTTCACCGGCTCCATCGGGGCCCTCCTCTCATCGCCAGGCACACGGTAGCGACCCCACCCCCCGCGCCGCCCGCATCGGCGCATGCCGGACACCGCACGGGGGACGCCGCCCTGGCCCCGAGCGCGCTGGGCTACCGTGGACCGGTGAACTCCGTCGACGCGTCAGGCCCCTGGCTGGACGCCGCCCGGGGCGCCGGCCTGGTGGACGCCGCGGGCGCCGTCCGGCCCAACATCTTCGCCGAGATGAGCGCGCTCGCGGTGCGCACCGGCGCCGTGAACCTCGGCCAGGGGTTCCCCGACTACGCCGGGCCCCAGGAGGTGCTGGACGCCGCCGCCGCGGCCGTCCTCGCCGGCCGCAATCAGTACCCGCCCGGCCGTGGCATCCCCGAGTTGACGAGCGCCATCGCCGAACACCACCGCCGCTTCTACGGCCTCGACGTCGACCCGGCGACCCAGGTGTGCGTGACCGCGGGGGCGACCGAGGCCCTCGCCGGCATCATCCTCGGGCTGGTCCGCCCCGGCGACGAGGTGATCTGTTTCGAGCCCTACTACGACGCCTACGCGGCCGACATCGCCCGCGCCGGCGGCGTCCAGGTGAACGTGCCGCTGCGCTGGCGCCCCGGGGCCGTGGGGCGACCCGCCGGCTTCGACCTCGACCCCGCCGACCTGCGGGCCGCGTTCACCGGCCGCACCCGGATGATCCTCGTCAACACCCCGCACAACCCCACCGGCGTCGTGTTCGCCGACGGCACCCTCGCCCTCGTCGCCGACCTGGCCGCCGAGCACGACGCGATCATCGTGGCCGACGAGGTGTACGAGCACCTCACCTTCGGCGTGCCGCACCGGCCGGCGGCCACCTTCCCCGGCGCCGAGGACCGCACCCTGCTCATCGGCTCGGGCGGCAAGACGTTCTCCGTGACCGGCTGGAAGATCGGCTGGGTCACCGGGCCCCCCGCCCTCGTCGACGCCGTCTTCGGCATGAAGCAGTGGCTCAGCTACGTCAACGGCGCCCCGCTGCAGCCCGCGATCGCGACCGGCCTGCGCCTGCCCGACGCGGTGTACACGCGCATCGCCGACGACCTGCGCGCCCGCCGCGACCGGCTCTGCAGGGCGCTGACCGAGGTCGGGTTCGACGTCGCCGTCCCCGCCGCCGGCTACTTCGTGATCGCGGACGCCGCACCGCTCGGCTTCGCCGACGGCGAGGCCTTCTGCCGCGCCCTTCCGGAGCGGTGCGGCGTGGTCGCCATCCCGGTGTCGGCGTTCTGCTCCCCCGGCCGGGCCGACGTCCGGTCGCTGGTGCGCTTCGCGTACTGCAAGAGCGACGCCACCCTGGCCGAGGCCGTCCGCCGACTGGGGACCCTCGCCTGAGGCGTCCTCAGTGGGCGACGCCGCGCGGGTCGACCGTGGGGCGTTCGCCCGGCTCTCCCCCGGTGGCGGCGGGCCGCTCGGTCGCCGCGTACTGCGACCACGAGCCGGGGTAGAGGCGTCCGCGCCCCAGGCCGGCGTGCTCGAGGGCGATCAGGTCGTGGCACGCCGTGACGCCCGAGCCGCAGTAGACGACCACGTCGGTGGCGTCCGTGATGCCCAGCGCGGCGAACCGCTCGCGCAGGTGGGCCGGCGATCGGAACACCCGGCCGGGCCCCAGGTTCTCGCCGAAGAAGGCGTTGCGGGCCCCGGGGATATGACCGGCCCGCGAGTCGACCGGCTCGGTCTCGCCGCGGTAGCGCTCGGGGGCCCGGGCGTCCAGGACGACGGCGGCCGTGGCGGCGTCGTCGATGGTGGCCAGGTCCGCGGGCGCCCAGGGCCGCGCGGTGAAGTCGCCGCGCGCCGGAGGCTCCTCGGCCCCCTCCGCCAGCCGCCCGGGCCACGCACCCAGCCCGCCGTCGAGCAGGGCCGCCGGCACGCCGAGCGCCCGCAGCAGCCACACCAGCCGGCCCGCGTAGGCGCCGCCGGCGTCGTCGTAGGCGACCACCAGCGAGTCGTCCGAGACGCCCGAGGCCCGCATGGCTTCGGCGAACGCCTCGGGGGTCGGCAGCGGGTGCCGACCGACCCCGGGCGCGGCCGGACCGGCGAGTTGCGCGTCGAGATCGACGAACACCGCGCCGGGCAGGTGGCCGGCCAGGTACGCCGTGCGGCCGTCGGGCCCGGCCAGGGACCAGCGGACGTCGCAGACGACGGCCTCGGGGTGGTCCGCCAGCCAGGCGGCGTCGACGACGGGAGGGAGTTGAGCAGTCACCCGCCCCACTGTAGCCAGCCCGCGCCGGCCCGCACTCAGGCCCGGTTCCCCTTGCGCCGCTGAGTCACCGGGCGCATCAGAGTCACAGCGAGTCGCCGAAGTCCTCGCGGAACTTGGCCACCAGCTTGCTCGGCCAATCGGTCAGGGGCGCGAGGCGTCCGAAGAAGAACCGCAGGATCTCGGGCTCCTCGACGAACGTCAGGCCGCCGATGAGCCGCCGGTTCTGGTACAGCCAGTCCAGGCGGTCGATCGCGTAGTTGACCTGCGACAGCGTGAACACGCGGCGCGGCATCGCCAGCCGCACCAGTTCCATGTGCGCCACCGGCTCCGTGCCGTCCGCGTTGCGCTGCTCGGACATGGTGCCGCGCTCCATGCCGCGGACGCCGGAGGCGATGAACACGGCGGACGCCAGCGCGGCGGCCGGGTACTCGTGCGGGGGCAGGTGGTCGAGGAAGCGGCGGGCGTCCACGTGGGCGCCCAGGCCGCCGGGCGGCGTGATCACGGGGACGCCGCGGCGCTCGAGTTCGCGCACCATGTAGTCGATGAAGATCGGGCCCTGGTTGATCATGTCGAAGTCGAGGGTCTCGTCGAGGCCGACCGTGATGGCCTCCATCTCCCGGACGCTCATGCCGCCGTAGGTCAGGAAGCCCTCGTAGAGCGGGACGAGTTCGCGCAGCCTGTGGTACATCGCGGTCTCGCGCACGCAGATGCCGCCGCCGCGCCCGAAGCCCACCTTGCGGGCCGAGAAGTAGACGACGTCGAACGGGTCGCACATCGCCCGCATGATCTCGCCGATCTCCAGGTCGGCGCAGCGCGGATCGCGCACCTTGGCGAAGTAGAGGTTGTCGGCGATGAGCGAGGCGTCCATGACGGTGGGGATGCCGTGCTCGCGGCACAGCGCGCACACCTCCTCCATGTTGCCCAGCGACACCGGCTGCCCGCCGATGAGGTTCGTGCCCACCTCGATGCGCACGTAGGAGACGGCGTCCGCGCCCTTGTCGGCGATCAGGTCGCGCAGGGCCTGGACATCCATGTCGCCCTTGAACGGCAGGTCGCTGGTGACCTCGAGCCCCTCGGGCTTGATGAACTCGAGCACCTCGCCGCCGTTGGCCACGATGTGGGCCTTCGACGTCGTGAAGTGGTAGTTCATCGGCACGTACGTGCCCGGCCGGACCAGCACCGACGACAGGATGTTCTCCGCGGCGCGGCCCTGGTGGGTCGGCAGGAAGTACGGCATGCCGAAGATCTCGACGACCTTCTCGCGCAGCCGGGTGAAGGTGGCCGACCCCGCGTAGGCGTCGTCGGCGCGGAACATCGCCGCCTGCTGCTCCTGGCTCATCGCGTTCACGCCCGAGTCGGTCAGCATGTCGAGGAACACGTCGGCGTTCTGCAACAGGAAGGTGTTGTGGCCGGCATCCTCCGCCGCCCTCAGCCGCTCCTCGATGGGCAACAGGGTCAACTTCTGGATGATCCTGACCTTGTGCATCTCCACCGGGTACTGCTCCCCGCCGAAGAACTTCACGTTCGACATTCGCCCCACATCTCCTTCGATCAAGCGCCGTCCGATGCTTCCACGGGGCGCCGGATCGAGGAGGTCGGGTTCACCCCTCGGACTAGAGCGGCAGTCGCCGGAAGATCGGCCCCGGGATGTGCCGCAGCACCAGCATGACGAGTTCGAAGGCGGGCGGCGCCCAGACGACCGCCCTGCCCTGCCGGACGCCGTCGTAGACGAGCGTCGCGACCTGCTGCGGGTCGACCGTCAGCGGCGCCTCCTTGACCCCGGCGGACATCCGGGTGCGCACTTGACCGGGCCGCACCACGAGCACGCGGACCCCCGCCGGCTCCAGCGCCTGACCGAGGTTCGTGTAGAAGCCGTCGAGCCCGGCCTTGGTGGCCCCGTAGACGAAGTTGGACCGCCGCACCTTCTGGCCCGCCGCCGAACTCATCGCCACGATCCAGCCGTGCCCCTGCGCGCTCATCCGGCGGCCCAGCAGGACGCCGACGCTCACCGCGCCCGTGAAGTTGACGTCGGCCGCGGTCACCGCCTTCGCGTGGTCCTGCCACAGTTCCTCCTGGTCGCCCAGGACGCCGAACGCGACGATGGCCAGGTCGACGTCGCCGTCCGCCCAGGCGCCCGCCAGCACCGCCTCGTGCGTGGCGGGGAGGGCCGCGTCGAAGTCCACGATCCGGACGCCGCGGGCGCGGCCGGACAGCCGCGCGACCGCACCCGCGGCGTCCGGATCGCCGGGACGGCAGGCCAGCACCACGTCGGCGCGGACGTGGCTGAGGTACTCGTCGACGATGGCGAGGCCGATCTCCGAGGTGCCCCCGAGCAGCAGGATCCGCTGGGGGTCTCCGACGGCGTTGAGCATGGGTGTTCTCCTCTGGGTCAGGCGAGGTCGAGGCGGCGGGCCAGGTCGGAGACGAAGACCCCGTCGGGGTCGATCGCCCGTCGGGTGGCCAGCCACTCGTCGAGGCGGGGGTACATGGCGTGGAACGTGGCGGCGTCCACCCGCGAGTCCTTGGCGGTGTAGAGCCGGCCGCCGAACTCGAGCACGCGGGCGTCCAGGCCGGTCAGGAAGTCGTTCAGGCCGGCCCGGATCGGGAAGTCGACGCAGACGTTCCAGCCGGCCATGGGGTACGACAGCGGCGCGGCGTTACCCGCGCCGAACAACTTGAACACGTTGAGGAAGGAGTGATGCCCCGACTGCTGGATGTCGAGCAGGATCAGCTTGAACTCCTCGACGGCCTCGGGCGGCACCACGAACTGGTACTGCAGGAAGCCGTCCGAGCCGTAGGCCCGGTTCCACTCCCCGAACATGTCGAGGGGGTGGTAGAAGCCGGTGAGGCTCTGCACCTTGTGGGCGTACGTGCCGCTCTTGGCGTACCAGGCCGCGCCCAGGGCGCCGAAGGTGAGCTTGTTGGCCAGCCCGTTGGGGAACACGTCGGGCAGCGTGACGAACGTGCGGCCCGAGAAGCCCAGCGGGTCGGCGGCCAGCTTCGGGGCGTACTCGCGCAGTTCGGCGAGGGTGGCCAGGTTGCCGCGGGAGATGGCGGCCCGGCCGAGCTTCGGCGGCGCCGAGATCGCGTCGAACCAGGCCGACGAGTAGGCGTACCGGCCCTCGGAGCCGTCGGAGTGGGCGGCGATCGTCTCGTCGAGGGTGTCGGTCTTGACGCCGTCGGCGAGGAAGTAGGCGGTCTCGGTGCGCGTCATCCGCAGGCGGGCCCGCAGGATGATGCCGGTCAGCCCGACGCCGCCGACGGTCGCCCAGAACAGCCGGCCATCGGGGTCGTCCGGGACGCCCTCGGGGCGCAGGGTCAGCACGCGGCCGTCCGCCACCAGCAGGTCGAGCGACGCCACGTGGTCGCCGAAACTCCCAGCCGAGTGGTGGTTCTTGCCGTGGACGTCGCAGCCGATCGCGCCGCCGACGGTGACCTGCCGGGTGCCCGGCAGCACCGGGACCCACAGGCCGTAGGGCAGGGCGGCGCGCATGAGCGTGTCGAGGTCGACGCCGGCGTCGACGTCGGCCTCGGCGGCCACGGGGTCGATGGCGTGGATCGTGTGCAGGGCCGTCATGTCGACGACCAGCCCGCCGCCGTTCTGGGCGACGTCGCCGTACGAGCGGCCCAGCCCGCGGGCCACGATGCCGCGGCCGCCACGGGCGCGCTCCTCGGCCGCCCTCGTCACGGCGCGGACGATCAGGTCGGCGTCCGGGGTGCTCAAGACCTGGGACGCCGACGGTGCGGTGCGCCCCCACCCGGTCAGGCGGGCGGGGCTGGTGGGAATCTCGGTAGTCATCGCCGGCGAGTCTATCGAGCCCCCGCCGGGCCGGTTTCGAACAGTGAACGGCCTCCGCGCCCGAATTGATTGCGAAGCGCAGCCATGTTGCTCGTACAATGTCGGGGCGGCGTGCTTTGATGTGGGCAGTCCGCTCCCGGGAACCGAATCGGGGTTCCCGTGTCATGGAAAGGAACCGCATGAAGATCCGTCTTCTGGCCG